>Ga0310695_10000004_pt1 | contig 504291 bp, 717 predicted proteins | sample RumenRJG_04DNA_FD_203882 | JGI IMG/M metagenome (GOLD analysis project Ga0310695, IMG submission 203882) | Bovine rumen microbial communities from Lethbridge, Alberta, Canada - RJG_04 (v2) (version 2) | ecosystem: Host-associated > Mammals > Digestive system > Stomach > Rumen | place: Canada...
GAGGAGTATTGCCAGGAAAATTTACTGATATTACTGTAAATCTTCCTGGCAATACTCCTCCAGAAATAAGAAAATTGGAAATGGATATTCACGCAACGCATAGAGAGAATATTAATCTTGCTATTTTAGTAGAAGACCTCGAAGAAGATGAAATGTCTTATAAGTTATTTGTTAACGGTTCGGAAGAACCATACGTTGATAAAAACTTGAATCCATTATCACATGGTCAAATTGAAATAGAAATTAAAAATGAAGATTTGAATATTGGAACAAATACATTAAAGTTCGTTATATTGGATGAAAAGGGTGCTTCTAGAGAACAAACAGTAGAAGTTACAAAAACAAATGCTTTGCCTCAAGCATTCTTAGCTCTTAATAATGATATATTTACTCTTCTGATTTCAGATGCTGAAGAGGATAAAGTCAGATATAAATTGGAATTGAATGGTGAAGAATTGATTCCAATGACAGAATTCCAAGAAGTTCCAATTAGATTAAAGTATCATTTGCCAAGAAATAAGATTGTTTTTGGTCAGCAAAACACTTTGACATTGACGTTTGAAGATGATATTAAAAAATATCAAACAAATACTTCTACGTTAAATTTCGTTGGTAGTTATTATGGCGTTCTGTTCGCTTCGGCTTCAGAAGATGATGGAAGCGGTTCTGTATTCTATTCTGATAGTTTGGGTGGAATCTTAAAGAAATTGGAATATGCTAATTTCTATAGAGATGGACAAACGCAAGCCACCGAAATTTATCTGCTAAATAGAAGTTCCGAAAATGTTGGTGATATTATTGTATATCCACAATATACATCTGAAAACGTTGATGTCGAATTGTCCGAATTAAGAACACCATTTGAACCATTGGAATCAATTACTCTTAGTGATATTGAATATGGTGGGTATAAAACATTCTTTGTTAGATTGAAAGCAAAGAATGGATATACTGGAATCTTCAAAGGAAAATTATTAGCTGACGCTTATGAAAGCGATAAACCAGTAGAAGAAGAAACACCAGATGAACAAGAAGAGTAAAATTTTCGCAATACAATGCGGGAGTGATTAAAAATATGTCAAACACAATACTTGAATCCAATCAAATGCAAATAACGACGCAAGTTGTTGCGCCTCCTTCTACAGCGATGATTATTTATCCTGTAAAGGATATGTTCATAACAAAACAATACCCAGTATTTAGTTTTGGTGAATATGCTCAGTTATTTGTTAGAAAAAATAATGATTCTGAATGTAGGACAATTATTTCATTCGATATTCCTGCAATTGAAGATAATATTTGGAAAAATTTTATTGATTGTAAAATTAAAATTACATTCAGAGACGTACCAAGAGCAACAACCATTGTCCTTAAACAAGTCGAAGATGATGGTTGGTCAGAAACTGGTGTAACTTGGGCAGGAAAACCAGTTGTATATCCAGAGACTTTAGCTACTTATAATATTGATGAAAATACAAAAACCATATATTATGACATCCAAGATTTCTTAATGGGATTGAAAGGTGAACCTGGTAATTTTGCATTTTCAATCAGAGAATTAAATGACAATGACCAAACAACAGATATTGACATTTATTCTAAAGAAAGTAGCGTTGACGCAATGAAACCGCAAATCGTTGCCGAATATGAATATTTCCCAGATAATCCAGATTTGGCCGATTTAACAAGTTCAGTTGTAGTTAGAATTAATGACGAGGCAGAATTCCCATCTAGAGGATTAAAGGTTAAAAATGGTATTCCAGCTCCAGCAGATTTGAGTGCTACAATGAGAGTAAAGGGCTATAGCACTTATGCCGACGGTCCAACATTTAGTTTATATACTGTTGCTAAAACAGTAAAAGATGTTAAATTTTCATGTGTAGTACAACGTTGGACTCATAAGGATTTTAGAGCTCCTGGATTTAGACTTCCACTTAAGCATGCAAATGCTGAATTAAGTGTTCCGAACTTCAATACTGTTATTTATAGACACGAAATTCCAGCTTCTCTTACAATCCTTCAATATAAAGGAAGAGAAGATATTCTGGCTGGAGATTTTGCTGTTAGAAAACATGATAAAGCTGAACTTGACAGCTCAATTATTGTTCCTTCTCATAAGGATAGAGCACAATTGGAGATGACATTGTCTGTAAGTAAAGTCATACCTCCAATAAAAGGTGGCGAAGATGACCCACCGTTGCAACCAGAAATTCTTCAATTATATGAAGATTCTTCATTACGATCTAGAGGGTTGACAGTTAAATCTTATGAAGACAACGCAGAATTCTCAATGAGTTGTTCTGTAATGTCTCGTGCCGATTTGGCTGGTAGCATTTTTATTAAGTATTATGAAGATGAAGCTGAATTAGAATGCGAAAACTTGTATGTAAGACCGCATGCAGATTTAATAGCAGACGATTTCTCAGTTAATAAGATTGATGAAAAAGTTATTCAAGTATTCGATTTCTACGTACGTCCATCTTGGGCACACGATATGACAGTAAGAATGAAGATTGTTAAAGACCAAAGAAAACCATACGCATTCATTATGTAAAAATTAAAGGGAAGCTTATTGCTTCCCTTTTTATTATATGATTTAATTATATAAAAAATAAATAAAAATTAAAATATATTATTTTGCGATTTTAATAAAATAATTCAATCAAAAAATAGGAGTGATTATATGGCACAAATTGATGACAAGGTGAAAAAAGCGAAATTCGCAGCCGTCAGAAAAGCAATCAAAAATCTCGAAAAAATGACAAAAAAGGAGAACCTTGTCCAGATATATGGAGAAGCTGATGAAATTCGGTATGATTGTTTACCAACTGGATTTCTCACATTGGATGCCGCATGTACTGGTAATGGTGTTCCACGTTCGCGTATTATCGAATTGTTTGGTGGAGAATCTTCAGGTAAGTCTTTGATTTGTCAAAAGATTATTGCTTCTACTCAAAAGATTGGCGGTGTTTGTGCATATGTTGACATGGAATGTACATTTGACCCAGACTTTGCAAAGAAGCTTGGTGTTAATGTAGATGAACTTATCATTTCTCAACCTGGACATTTACAAGAAGCATTTACTGTTATTGATGCATTGGTAGATGCTGGTGTTGATGTTATTGCATTGGATTCAATTGCAGCATTAGTACCAAAAGAAGAATTAGAAGCTGAAGTTGGAAAACAAACTGTTGGTTTGGTTGCGAGATATATGTCTCAATTCCTTCGTCGTATGACTAAGAAAATTTCTGATTCTAAATCAATTCTTCTTCTCGTTAATCAGGTACGTCAAGCAATTGGCGTTATGTATGGTGACCCAACAACAACTCCAGGCGGCAAAGCAACAGCATTCTATTCCTCTCTTCGTTTGAAAGTTTCTCGTCCATCTGGCGGGTATATCAAACAAAAGACTTTTAATGGTGAAGAAGAAATTATTGGTACAACAGTTAGAGTAAAAGTTGTAAAGAATAAAACTGCAGCACCTTATAAAACAGCAGAATTCAAAGTATATTTCGATGGTAGAGAAACTGATACTGCTGATGAAATTGCCGATATTGCATTAAGTCGTTCTTTAATTCCTCGCTATAATGCTAAGGGCGAATTAGTAGCAAATGGTAGGATTTACAAATGGCCAGATGAACCTGATTTCTTGGCAAAGAAAAAAGACGACATTGCTGAAGAATTGAGGAAGTTCCCGAAAGTAAAAGAAGCATTAGAAAAGATTATAAGAGAAGGAACTTATGCAGAACATACATATACGTATGGCGAAGAAATTGAAGCTGACGATTTTGATGCTATTATGAGTGATGATGAAATTGCCGAAGCAGAAGCTCAAAATAATGCTGGACTTAGCGAAGCTGAAGGCGATGAAAGTGGATTGGATTGGAGCGCCGAAGATTAAGTAATCAACTTTGTTGCATGGAGAGTTGATATAAAAAAAGAACAGTGAATAAAGTAGCTGTTCTTTTTTTATTTTGCAGAAAGAAAAATAAAGAGGTGATGACGATGGTAAATATTCATCAATATATTTCAGCTTTGACTTACAAAAAAAGCAGAGAAATTAATGAAATAGCAAAAAATAATGATTGTGTAATTAGATTTAGTTCATCAAAAGATATTATAAACGCAATAAATATGTCGTCATTGCTAAATATGGATAGTGATTTCTATCAAATTACAGTAAACGGAAATAACGAAAACGAAGTACTTAAATCAATAATAAAAGTAATAAAATAAGAGAGGTTTTTACCTCTCTTTTATTTCGTCTTTATAGTAATCTTTCCAAAAATTTATAAATACTTTTGCTATATTTCCTCTTCCATTACATTTTGAACATAATTTTAATTCATTTCTTTTATGTTCCAATAATTTAATCCTTGTATGTTTGAAGTTATTTGTAAAAATATCATAAATGTTTTGATTGTATATGTTCCCCAATGGGTCTTCTCTTTTCCAATCGCAAGAACAATAATAACAATCTCCATTTGTATCCAACGTTATTTGATAAAATGGCATATAACACATCGTGTTTGGTACTTCTTCTTCTAGAACTTCAAATACATTTCCGGCACGGTTATTGAATTTTGTCGTCATGTTTCCTGGATATTGACAACGAATATGAATTTTTTCATAATTTTTCCAACGTTCCAAATTTAAGTCTTCCAATTCCTTGCTATAAACGGATATTTCTATTCTTTGAAGCATTGGCATTTGCACTATTTCTTCTTTTAATTCATTCCCATTTGTAATCATAAAAATATATGACTGTGGGCATAATTCATTTAATAATAAAATTATTTCTTTTAATTGAGGATGAAGAGTTGGTTCACCAATTCCACAAATGCTAAACCTGCCAATAAAATCTTTTCCCAATTGTTCACATAATACTTTTATTGTTTCCAATGACATATGCACTGGCAGATTATCAGGATGTACATATCCATTCCCTCGTGGGCAATGTTTACAATACATATTGCAATCATCTGTTATTGTTAGAATCAATGTACTTAATGCTGTTTTTTCATTTAATATTCCATTACATTGTTCAATTACATATTTATTTATAAAAGCATTGTTTTTTGTTAAGTAATTATATTGAGAATGTATAGCCATAAACTGTTTCCCTTGTTCATTAATTTTCTTAATTAAAATATTTTATTCATTCCAAATAAAAATAAAAATCCCTGGCAAAATTGCCAGGGATTAATTTGTTGTTTCTATTACTTCTTTTCAGCAACAAGAGCCTTGAAGCTGTTGGCAGCCTTGAACTTCGGTACCATCTTTTCTGGGGACATGAGTTCTTCGCCAGTCTGAGGATTGCGAGTCTTGCGAGCCTTACGAAGCTTTGCTTCCCAAGTTCCGAGGTCCTTAAGAGCAACCTTTTCGCCAGCAGCAACAGATTCGGTAATGATAGTAACAAAAGACTTGAGAATCTTATCAGCAGTCTTATTGTTTACCACTACTTCATTTGCCTTGAGGTCTTCAACGAGTTTGACGATGAGTTCTTGCTTTGTCATAGTTTTTACTTCCTTTCTTAATTAAGAAAAATGTTATGTGGTTTGCGTTTCCAAAATTATTATATATAGAAATTTTCCTTTTCCTTTATTTTTGTTAAAAAAATCATTAATCTACTAATTTCGAAGAATTTTTCTTAACATCTAAGAATTCCAAATTATTAAATTCTTCCTTATCAAATATAGAATATAAATGTTTGATGTGATGTTGGAAAACAATATCGCCTTTAACAGTTGGTAATTTATTTTCTAATGCCAATTTTGCTTGTGAGGCAATATATTTTCCGAAATTAACTGGTACACCTTGCGCCATTGCTTGATATACTGGAATATTGCTTTTTCCAGAGAAATCAAATTCTTCCGGGTACCCCATAATCGCTGCAGATTCTTTTATATTCAAACAGCGATTTTTATGAGGATGTATATATTCATTAACAGAAGTAAAGGATGGAAAAAGTTTATCATCTTCTAACTTATGTGGTGTTTTGTCCCAATAATTTTTATTATTTGACATTCTGTCCATGATACGCACTAATTCTTTATAATGTTTAGTGTTTTTCATGTAATTTATTATATTATCTTTATTTGTTCCTCGTAAACATTGTTTTGCTAATCCTGTCATCAATGAAAAATTCGGCAATGCATATTGATACATTTCTTTTATAGAATCACATGACTTACTGAAGTTATCTTCTACATCACTTTTAATTGTGCTTAATACATCCTTTACAGTAAGCTGCTTTTGTTTGTCTTGATGGATGAGAGGGATTTCTGTGAAGTTGTCTTTATTCCATCCAACTACCATTGTGCGTAAACGTTTCATTGCAACTTCATGGTTTCCGGCATAATCTCTTAAAATAGTAAAATTATATTGGTCGGAAAGTTGATTTACTAAATCCTTAAGAATTGGAAAACCAAGTTTTATTAAAGTTGGAGCATTTTCTATTACGAAAATCTTTGGCTTTACTTTCTTAAAGATATTAAATAACCGATAAAAATGTACGTTGTTTTTTCCATCTACTGAAGCATTTCTATTAATTTGTGATAAACTCGAACATGGACAATTACAGCACATTAAATCTACATCTTTTAATGAAGTAAGATATTCATCATTTTCCCATTCATCTGGTAAAATTACGGGAATATCAAAATTCTGCATAAAATAAAATGCATTTTCTTGTGGCTGAGTATTTGATATTTCTAATACCCTATCTAAATGAAAGCCCGCTTTCATAACACCAATAGAAAAACTACCGGCAAAAATAAAAGCATTAACGGCCTTAAATTTAGAGTTTGGATTTAATTTATCCAGTGGTTTCACTGTATCACTCTTTTCATTATATTTTTCTATTATAGAATATTTTAGAAAAATCTTCGCATAACATATTTTTTCCTTTATTATGTACTTTTTTCATTTTTTTTAATAAAATGTTTTAGGTGATAGAATGATTTATTTGACAACAGATACTCATCTTGGACATGAAAACATGATAAGAATATGCAATCGTCCAAACAATTTTTCTAAAATTATAATAGAAAATTGGATGAAGACAATAAAATCTGAAGATACTGTCATACACCTTGGAGATTCTGCTTTCAAAGATGATTGGTTAGAACAATTAAAGAACTGTCCTGGGAAAAAGATTTTGGTAAAAGGAAATCATGATTCAAAATCTGCATTTCATTATATGCAATATTTCGATTTTGTTTGCAATCGTTTTTTGATTAGAATAGAATCAATCAATATATTATTTTCACATCAACCACAATGGTTCCATGATTATCATATCAATATTCATGGTCATCAACATAATCTTTCAAGAGAAGATTTTTCTTGTTTGCATTTACCATTAGCAATAGAGAATATGGGATATGAATTTATTCCAATGGACGACAGATTCATAAAAACGTTACATTATTGGAATAATAATCCTCAAACTATTGAAAGCATAGTAAATCTTTATCAAGATAAATTACCATTAAGCGATAAAGATTTATATGGTTTTGATGCAAACAAAGAAAAACATGAATGGCGTATTTATCGTCTAGCTTGGGGCAAAAGTATTCTTGACAAACATAACATTCCCTTCAATAAAGTCAGGAGTAAGTTTGAAAACAATATTTTTAAGCCAAGCGTAGATGAAAATAAATTATTGATGAAATTACAGGAGGATGAAAAGCAATGTTCTTAAAAGTTAAGTTTACTGAAGAATTCAATGATGTGTATATGAATAGTGTGATTGATGCAATTACAAAAATTGTATGCACAGTACCGCAGGGAAAGATTGATGAATTCATTGAAAAGTCTGATAAAGATATTCTTTGCGAAAAAATCAAAAACGTATCAGCTTATCTCTTCATTGCCGATTGCTATATCAGAGATGTAGATGTTTGTGTTGATGATGTACCGAATGTATTCATTGATTTTAAGAAGAATATTGAAAATGTAGACTTTACAATGTCAGAGTGTCATGATGATAACGTACTTTGTTATGATTTGTCGGCATGGGAAAATCAAAAACCCCCAATTGAATAATTTTTGAATTACAAATTTTATTGTCTTCTGTAAACATTTTGTGGTATAATATTTACAGGAGGCGAAATGTAATGAATGAAAAATATGTAAAAGCTTTAGAACCGTTTGTGGAAGAAGATAAAGAAGTAGATAGATATTTTGTAGAACAAGTGCGAGATATGGCAAAAGAATCTGGAATTTTCGAATCAGAAGTCCAGTTTGCTACGTCTCGCATTGATTATTTTAGAAAAGGATTTACAGATAATTACAAACAGCGCATTAAAACATATAAAGATATTATTGATACGTTTTCAGATAAAGACGAAATCAAAGTGTCAGAAATGTTTGATGATGATGTAAAGACTATCAAATTTTTGCAAACTCTTGGTATGGGAAAAGATATTATCAAATCTTTTAGACAATACAATAAAGAAAAAGACAATCTTAAAGAAGTAGAAGCTATGTCTGGAGATTTTGGAGAAGATTTTGGATTGGATAGCAATGGAATGACAGAAAAAGAATTTGAAAAAGTAAGATTTGATGCAGAACTTAAGATTTTGCAAAAGAGAAATGATATAGCTAAAAAGAAATTTGAAGTAAAAGAAAAATACTTGGAATTTAGAGATGCATTGAATAAAAATGAAAATTTCAAAGATTTTATTGAAGAAATCAATAAAGATATAAAGAAATATGAAAAGAGCAAAAAAGAAATTGATGAACTTGCAGATGATGCAATTGCTGCTATTGAAAGCGAAGAAAATGTTGTTGAAATGATTGAAGAACTTCTCAAATATGAAGGGGTGAAAGCATGAGCACTTATGAAAAGGTATTAAATAGCGAATATAAAGATTTTACAAAACAGTTGTTTAATGTTATCAAAACGCTTGATGCTACACCTATGACAAATACTGCCGAAAATCTTTGTAATTCTGCAAAAAAAATGTTGGCTGAAATCATAAAGTCAACAGAAGAAAAAGAAACAGAATATAATACTAAGTATTATGAACTTGGTGATTTTACTTATTATCAAAACGGATTGTGCGTTATGGATTCAGAAGAAGAACTTTGTGTAAATCTTGGTGCATTTGTCGAAACAATCGGAAAAACAGAAACACAAGAAGAAAATAAAGTTATTGAGAATGATAATTTCAAGGATTTGTATTTAATCAATGAAACGATTAACGCAATGAATGACAATAACTATAAATTTAAGAGAGTGTATAATGGTTATTACGTTACTTTCGAACGTTTGATTCATGGTGCAAAACAGATGTTGAAAGAATTGGAAAACCCTAATAATGGACAGATTGAGAAATTGAAAGAAAATTTGAAGACGAGATTTGAGGTTGCTAAGAATATTATTGAAAAAATTTCTTTGAATAACGAAATTTGTATTTTGCTAGAGAAAAATATGAATGAATTCAAAGAGAATCAATCATTTAATTTAATTGATAAAATAACTATAGACGATGTTAATGAAAACAACTTCGTTGAAATTGGAGAAAAAATCATTGAATTTGTAAGTAAGGATGACTTTAATAAAGATATGTGTGGAAAGATGAGAATCTTGGAGAGAGATTAGATGAAACTGACAGAAAAATTGAATATTTTACATGATGAAATAAAAAGTTACGATTCTTATGTCGTACTAAAAATTTTATCGCGTTTGCAAAAAATGCAAAAAGAAAATAAAACGAATGAAGTATATATACCAACAGATAATGAATTAAAAAGTATTATTAATGGGTATTTCATTGTTAATGAAATGCTTTTTAATCATCATATGTTGTTCGTTTCAAAAAAACAAGCTATTGAATTTTTGAAAAAAGATTTTATTCCGAAAGCGATTGGCAATGTATATGCGTCTGCAACGAGTTTGCAATATGATAATTCAAAAGATAGACAATATTTTTTGGATTCAATGAATGCTGTCGATTATGTTGGTTTTTCTATGATTATTAGTTATGCATTAAATAAAAATTTTCAAGAATCAGATTCGTCAATTGGCGAAAGTTTGGAAAAAACATTTAATGATAATTTGGCAAGTGAATTGTGGTTTAAGGTTATGTATTCCATATATTCCTGCCTTTATCTTTTTGAGAATTATATAATAACATTTTTAATTTGGTCTGGCGTATTTTTCCTTGGGTGGAGATTATTGTGCAAATAAATGAAAATTTTTTATTTAAGTTGAAACATGCCGACGATGTTTATTTTGATAACAAGCTTTATTATTCTAGATATGATTTAGAAGATTACGATTTAGAATCCATGGAAAAACAATATGAATACGAATCAATGCTTGGTGAAGAAATAGATTATGAGAGAAGTTTTGATACGATAGAAAGAAAAGATAACATTTACGTTGCTATTTTTGGAAGAATACTTGAAGATAGTGATATAACATTTTCTTTTTTTGGAAACAAATTTCATGTTTATAGCATTATAAAAGATTTTGATATTCGTGGTGAATATGAAGATTACGAAGAAATGATAAATAAATATGAAAAGAATAATTTCTTGGATATTTTTTATACATTGAAGGAATATCAAAAAACTATATTAAAAAGAGAAGGCTTGTAAAATTGTTTGAATATATATTTCTTTTTATAATTGCAGTTAATTTATTGATTCTTTCATTGATAATGAAATCAAAAAGAAAAATTGAATATATCCAAATTATGGATTTTATGGATTTTGTTTTTGTAGTTTTGGGGTTATTTTATGTATAGTTGTGTTCAGGTAGATTGTTTTGACGACAATGGAAAAGAATTTAAAATCAATATAACAGAAGATTTTTTAGTATCTGCAATATATAATAAGGAATTTATTGTTTATGATGTTAGAGAAGACGGTGTTATTGCAATTTCTAATCATGGAGATAAAAAAGTACAAAAATATATTGCAAATAAAATAAGAGAAAAAATTAATTTACAAAAACAAAATTATGTAATAAAATATATCAAAAGAATTGGATTTTAAGTTGCCGCCACACTTTATATAATGTGTGTGGAGAAACGGCACTTAGATGTTGCAGATGTGCCACCTGTAACTTTATATTAATATTATATTATGAGGTAGGAAACTTTTAGTTTAAGTATCGGTTGTCTTGGGACTACATTCATGTGGCAAACGAGTGTAACCTACCGAGCTATTCGCTTGGCGAATTTAGCTAGATTCTCCTGGACAATGCGAGTTGATATGCATAATTGAATCTTTTTATAAGCCATGGCATAAATACTTTCATTACTTCGTCGATTCAATCTATGCATTGATACGAAAATAAAGCCGGTCAAATGACCGGCTTTTAATTTTTATTATTTTTTGATATTAAATGCAATCACCGCAATTTCTGCTGCTTTTTTAAATTTTTCAAAAATGGTATCAATTTGGTCATGGTGGTCGTAAATACGATTCCAAATTTCTTTACCAATTTCATTACTATATTTTTTAGGAATTGAATTAAGTTCAGAATTGATGAGTTCATCTCTCATCATATAGAAAAGTTTGTTGATAATCTTGGCCTTTGCATTGCCAATATCGTTTTTGATTTGCTTAACTTTGATTTTGAGATTTTCTTCGGCTTCGATTCTTTCTTTTTTAGTCATTGGTTTATTGTCAAGTTCTTCAGTAATGTTGTCAACCACTGTTTTAAGACGATTACGCACGGCTTCGAATTCAGATTCAATTTTATTAAGAGCTTGATATACATCATAGCTATTCAACAAATTCAATTTCTTTGTAACATTTGTAAGAATTGCATTTGCAATTTCATCATTAATGATATTATCAATATCAAACATTTTCATTCACTCCTTTTTATTTGCGGTTACATTATACAACAAAATGAAATAAATGTAAATAGTTTTGTGAAAAAATTTAATTAAATGTTGATTATATTTAGTTTTTGTGTTCTTAATAGAATAAATAGTAAGTCATTTGACCGACTTCTTGTGATGAAGATACGTTCTTGGCTGTTAGAATTGAGATTGTGGTAATTCTTTATCGAAGTTCTAACATACCGTGAAGTCAGTTCGTTAGTCGCTTGAAAGGAAACGATGGGTCAAAAGGTCATGTGGGCCGCTTGTCGCAATTGGTCGAAAATATTAAAATGATGAGGTGACGGTTTATTTCACGGTTGAACATCTAATAATGAGTAATGAGGTCTTAAAGAAGTTAGCTATAGTAGCTATGTCAAGTATTGTATTAATGTGTGGTTTCACATGCTACAAGATTTCTGGTATTGCAAACAATATCTCAAGTATTGTAGAATCTGGTGAAACATTAAAAAATAACATTAATGAAGTAGCTCAACGAACTAAAACTTTTTCAGACAACATCAAGGATGCTAATCAATCATTGGAAGATTTCAAGGTTAAAAAAGAAGAGTTAAAATTATATCTCAAACAACTTGAAGAAAAAAACAACGAATTACAATCTTCGCTCACTTTACTTCGTAGTAAACTTAATACATCTCGTGGTGAAGGAAGATATATCGAAGTTGAATGCACAGCTTATACTCTTGGTGGGAATACAGCTACTGGTTTTCCATTATATGGATTATCAAGAGAAGAAGCTATGGTAATTGCAGTGGACCCAGATATTATTCCACTCGGTTCACAAGTATATATTGAATTTGATGATGATTGGAGCCATTATAACGGTGTATATACAGCATCAGATACTGGCGGAGCAATTGATGGACATATTATAGATGTATTTGTTGGACATGGTAACGATGATGAAGCTATGTCATTTGGCCGTAGGTCTGCAATCGTGAAATTTTAAGCCGAAATTAAAATATTTTGTTTAAAATTTTTAGAATAAGAAGGGTATAATTTATGAAACACTTAAAAAAAATGGCAAAAAAAGATTATAGTCATTTGGTCGGAAAGCTTCTTAAAGATGATTTAGATATGGGTCCGATTGATGAATCTAAATCATCTTATGTGGAAAGAGCATTTATTGTAGACGGAAAAAATTTAATGGAATTATCAAATGATGAAGCTATTTTAGTAAGCGCGAAAGCTGGATTAATGTATGGAGAAGATTTTGTTATTCCAGCTGGTGCAGAAGTTACTGAAGCTAAAGAAACTGTTAATGGTAATTTAGAAGCAACGTTTAAGGCCAATGGTCATAACATTAAAGTTTTTGAAATAGCTTTTGATTCAGAAGAAGATATTGATAGTTTTTTTGCTTAATTTAATTTTTTTTATATTAAAAAAGCCTTGGCATTTGCCAAGGCTTAATTTTATTTGATGTTTATTACAAGTTTTTGTCCAGGAGTGATATTGCCAGATTTTCCGTTAAGTTCTGGATTGTCTTTTATGATGTCGTAAATAATCTGATTGATATATCTACTATCTTTCTTTGTATATTCTGACGCAATATCGAAAATTGTATCGCCAGATTTTACAACGTAGATTTCGGTATTTTTGATTTCCGGTTCTGGATTATAAAATGCAGCACCAATCAGTCCAACGAGCATAATCATTTTCATACTTTTTTTAATCTTCATGGAAAATCTCCCCTTTCTGTATAGTGATTATACCACGAAATTCAAAAATTGTAAATAAAAAAATACATTTTTCTATGTACTTTTGAAAAAAATGTGTTAAAATAATAATTGGATAAATGTTGAGGAGAAAAAGCCATGCAGACATTAAATCAATTTAGGATAGAACAATTGTTTGAATTGAATATATTTGGGTGGTTTGAACATTACTTAAAATTCTGTGATACAGACACTTTTCAAGCTATAAGAACAAATATGGCTAAATATATAAGCAATTATGAAAATTCAGAAGGAATTGACGCAGATGTTATTATTAGCTATTTGAATGATGGTGCTGACAATCTGATTTCTGATTTTGAACGCAAAATAGCAAAAAATTATTCGCAAACACTTATAAAAAAAGTTAATGATGTATTTGTTCCTTTATATATAAAAACATACAATGATATAATGAAGTCAAAAGATGTTTTCTTCTATTTAATGTTTTCAAAATATAAAGTTTCTTTTGAAAAAGACGAATATATTATAACAGAAAAATTTCCAGAGAACGAATTTTATGCAAAAAACGTAGATGATTTATTTTGGCTTTATGATATTGAGGAATTTGAGTTTGATTTATACAACTGTATAATTCAAGATGATTGGGCTGAAAGTAAATTGTCTGACAAATTTGTTAGACATTCATACAAACATTCTTATTTTATTGAAGATTTATATACAATTTTACAATTAAAAAAGATGTTGTTTATAGAAGAATTAAAAAAATTTGATTAACGAAATTTTCAAAATCCGTTCTGATATTGCGAGACTAAAAGAAAAAATTTTTCAAAAATTGCAAAAAAATTGCAAAAAACTATTTACAAATGTTGAGAATTGTGGTATAATCTAACCATAAGGTAAAGGTAAACAACTTATAGAAACGAAGGGAGAAATTAACAATGACGAAGGCAATGCAGATGAAGAACGTACAGGCTCAGAAGGTTCAGGATATCAAGGCTGATATCGATGCTCGCATCAAGATGATGATGGAGCTCAAGGCTCAGATTGATGCCATGAACAAGCAGTACAAGGAAGCTCAGGTTGAGTTTGAGGCCACTTACTACACGCTGCCGAACGACCAGGCTGAGGTTGTTGAGGGTAACGAGTACATGGCCACTAAGACTCCGGTGCTCACGAAGCAGGAATATGATGTCAAGGCTCTGCAGATTGTGCTCAACAATTCTGATGCTGATGCTGGCGAAATCATCTCTCGCAAAGTGGTTTATGTGGTTGACAAGAAGGCTCTCAATTCTGCAATCAAGTCCGGCAAGGTTGCTCAGAACCTCGTTGACCAGACTCTCCATGGTAACCAGAGCTATCGCACCACTATGGAGCATAAGGCTTAATTCAAACAGCAAAAATAAAATCGAATAGGAGGTATAGAAAAAAAGGAGGGGCTAGAAATAGCCTCTCCACGTTCCACGTTAATCTAAAGAGAGAAAAGGAGAAAAACAAAGATGCTGAACACAAATCAACTCTATCACAATGGGAAAAAGAAACTTTTCACCGCAAACACAAAGAACGTTGAATTTGATGTACCATTTAGCAACGAAAGCAATGGCGCTATCATTGAAATCCAGAGCCACAAAACAAACAATGTAACGAAATGGGTAATGGATTCTATTTGGTTCCGTGAAGGAAAAGCATATAGCATGAAATTTGTGCCTGCACAGGAAAGTATTGAAGCATATCCTCGTCTAGCCGGTTATCGTTTTGTTGTGTATGACGATAAAGAAGGTGAAAAAAATGACAACTGACGAAGTGATTTTCGGAGTAGCTTTATCGCTTATTGGATGCATTACAATTATTTGTATGTATTTTATGAGCAATATCTTTGACGTTCAAAGAAAGAAACTTGAAATCGAAGAAATGAAGTTAAAGAAAGAACTTGGAATCAAAGAAGATTTGGATTGCGGATATATGCCGGGTATGTGGATGACAAAGACAGAGACCATTTATGGAGACAAAGACAATGAACGACAGACATCGTCAAAAACCAAAGTCTCGGCCTGATACAATCCCAAAATATAATAGAGACAAACAATGTTGGAAAGTAAGAATTGACGATAGAGTTGAGACAGGTTCTCTTTTGTATGTTTTTGGAGAATTTGCCAAAACTGGTTTATACTATCCATTCAAAACAAGCGACAATTTGATTCGTCAATATGAAGAACATGCACATTCTTTTGAAGGTGTTTTGCAAGCACTTCTTAGAAATCCAGAAAAGTTTTCTATAAAAGGCGACGAATCATATTATTCGGAACAAGAAATTGAAATGCTTGAAGATGTACAAAATAGGCTTTTGTCAATGAAGGAGGAAAGGGAAGATATGTAGTTCTTCCCTTTTTGTATAACATGGATTTTTTTGCACCTTATATTGGAAGTAATTATTATAAATATAGGATTTTATTGGTTGGAGAAAGTCATTATTTTTCTAATAAACAAAATTTTTCAGTTAAAGATTGGTATGATAATAAAATTATATTAACAGAAGAATTGAAAAAACAATGCTATACAAAATCTATTGTAAACGATTTTTTGAACGGCAAAAAGAAAATATATACTATATATCGTTTCCCTGCCAAAGTAATTGGTAAATTACTTAATAAAAACGATTATGAGGCATTTACATACGTCGCTTTCTTTAATTTTTTTCAACGACCGAATTTTCAAAAAGGAAGCATTGATGTAAACGATTTGGATATAAAATATGGAAATGAAGCTTTTAAGAAAAATTATGAAATGTTAAAGCCGCAAATAACATTGTTTTTATCCAAAAAAGCTTTTGAATGTTTGGAAAATAAATATAATTGTCATTGTTTAGTACATCCAAGTTCCGCTTGGTGGTATAAGAATGATGGAAAATTGGGATGTAAAAAAATGGAAGAGTTATTAGGACCGATTATAATGAAAGGAGAATTGAAATGAAATTGCTGGATATAATTGAAGAAGAAATTAATCACACGAAAGATATGAAAAAACGCATTGCATTGCTTGAAATGCATTTCTTTTTGACTAAAAATTCTAGTGAAAATTATAGAGACATTGATATGCTGAAACGTTTGACTTTATTCCAGCAAAGTTGTTTCTCAATTGATAGCGAAAATAGTAGATTCAAAGTGGCTTGTGCCAATCACATAAAAGATAAATATAAAAAGAAAAAGTGAGGAAAAAAAATCCTCACTTATCATTATATCTTGTATCAAAAAATTCTTCATCATTATAATCTTGTATTTCTTGGTCTGCTGCTTTTCTATATTTTGTATCGAAAAATGTTCTTGAACTTTTGCAATAACTGCATGTACCGTGATTTCTACATGAATAGTCTACTGCTTTTGCTCCCTTGAATTCTTGTCTCCAGTCTTTGCCCATGTGTTTGTCAAAACTCATAACGTTTCCTCCTTAAGTGATTTTATGTAAGTTGGAAATTTATCAGCGAATTCTATAAGTTCTAACGCGCCACTCAACGTGTTGGCTTTATTATTCAATGTTTTGAAAGTACTTTCAAGATTTGCTAATCCTTCTTGGAATTTTTTTCCGCCAGATATATCAAAATCATCTTCACTATATGAAGCCAACTTTAAGTTGACCATGTCATAACTTTTTCGTAATTCATCATTAATATTAATTCTTATTGGAAGGAGTTTGATATTGTGTCTTAAGATATGAAATAATGTTTTTGTCTGCATAATTTTTTCACCCAAATTATTTTATTTATTTCCTTGGAAACAAAAATTAAAAAACGTTTAATTTTCTAGAATAAAAAAATTATAATTTTTAAGGAGTGATATATCACAATGAACAAAGAGCTTCAAACTTATATTGACAATAATTTCGCAAAAATCACAAAGGCAAGGAAACTTTCCAAAGCGAATATTATGAAGCTCAAACATGCGGAGTTTATTAGAATGGACGGGACCGGTTATTATCAATTCGTTTCATTAGATAAACTCAATAAATCTGTAAAGGTTAAAACTATAAAAGGTACAGATTGGTTTGACTACGAAGATGTCTTAAAAGATGATGCATGCAAGATATTGAATAAATTATTTGCCGCTTCCAAAACATTTCAAGAAATGCATGGAATAGGTGTTGGAGAATCTTCATTAAAGGATATATTAAAGCAATTAGACAAATTTGTAGACAAACCTTTTGATATATTGGATTGTAAGAAAAAATAAAAAAACTATTTACACTTCCTGTTATTTAATAAATAGCAGGAGGTGGGAACGTGGAGAAAATAACGGATATACAAAAAAAAGAATATCCTAATTATATTCTCTATGTCGATTATGAATCAAAACGTCATCCGAATGCGCATATAATGGAAGGAAATAAAAACATACAATATGTAAAAATAGATGCCGATAATACATTAGATGCGCTAAGAAAAGCAGAAGGTTTTATTCATACGTATTTTGAGCATCTTTATTTGTGTGACATATATGAAAAAACAGATAAAGAAAATGAGAGGGGTTGTCCGATTTATCATGCATTGCTAAGAACAAGAGTAATGTCAGACCCATGGAATAGAATGAAAGATATAGATTGGCATCTTGCTGATTCTTGTCATGGAGAATATGATATAGAGGATAGGACATTTTATCACGATTTATTGAAAAATCTAAAAACGCTTTAAAAAGAAAAAGAGACGTAGATGTCTCTTTTTTTATATGTTTATTGTTTTTCCAAAGTAATTTTTCATTTCATTAATTTTTAGATTTAATGCTACAACCAAATTATGCCCATTAAATTCAAAAACATAATCTGTTAAATCCCATTTTCTTGTTTCTATAAGTTTGGCATTTTGAGGAACTATAATGCAATCTCCACTTATCATTCCTGCTTTAAGAAACAATTCAAAAAGTTCATGAAATGTTAATGTACAAAATTTTATCCCGTCTAATTCTCCGATTAGTTTTATTTCATCTAAATCACCAATTAACATTAAAATTAAATCTTTTTGAAGTCTTATATTTTGTTGTTTCTTGTCTACGTAAAAATTGTTCATTATTTACACCCTTTATTTAAAAAATCATTATATTTATTAATAAACAAAATATTTTTCACCTATAAATTTGAAACCGTTTGACTAATGGTTTAATTTTTTCTTCATCCATTGGCTTAAATCCAATTGCTATATAGCATGTATTTGAATTTTCATCATGCAAAAGTTCTGTATTACATAAATCGTGTATTTCGAAAAAATCTTCATTTTCCTTAAAATCCATAGCTAAAGCTTTTTCTTTTATTTTTATGAAATCTTTTGTTTTGGCTCCAAGCAATACTTTTGTATATCCGGTATTGAACCATTCGTTAATATCTTTATCTATTGATTTATTGTTTTCTATCATATTTGTTAAAAAAGCTATGCTTGCATGTGCTGTCATAACAGCCAATTTTGCCGCAGATACGGGCTCACCAGACACTGTCGGTGGGTCTTTTCTTAAAACAATATATTGTTTTACCATGATATCATCATTTCCTTCTCATTTTTTCTTAATAAAATATATTGTTTTGTTTTCTCTCACGTTTTGTCTATATCAAAATATATCTTATTCATTTTCAATATCAATGTATTTAGTTTGTTGCAAAAAAAGGATTTATGACAGATTTTTGAATATCAAAAATTTATGATAACAAAAATTTATTTCTTTTTGTAATGAAATGTATTATAATTACGTCTGTGGTTAAAAGTTGTAGAAAGGATGAGGTATTGATATGATTAAGCGACTATCAATTTTGGCAAAATGTAATTGGGTGAAAATTGTTCTTGGTGTGATTGTTGTCATCAATGCATTTCTTGGTTATAAGATAATGTCATTGGAACATAAATACACCGAAATACATAGAGAAATGAGCGAATCTCGTAAGGCAAATGAAACTGTTCTTTCAATGTTAAAGGAAATAAGAGATAAGCAAGAACAACAAGGCGAAGACATCAAACAGGCCATGACAGTGGCTCATAGGAAGAAGATTTCAAATCAAAATGTTATGCAATTGAAGAGTTCCGGTATGAACATTTATACAGACCTTGGATATTGCAGCGAAATTTCTGTTGATGAAATCAATAAGATAATTGATTATTATGAACAACATGCAAGTCACGGAACAGCCTTTTCTGGTCATGGAGAAGCATTTATTACAGCGGCAGAGATTACCGGTTTGAATCCAATTTATATATTCGCTCATGCTGCTTGTGAAAGTGATTTTGGACAGTCATATCTTGGTCAGGTTCATCATAATTATTTCGGAATCAATGCTGTTGATTCAAATCCTGGCGCCGCTTATGTAATGGGTGATGGCGTGGATGCTGGTATCATTGCTGGTGCAGTATGGATTAAAGAAAACTATTATGATGATGGTTTGACGAGTTTGAAAGCAATGCATGATGCTGGTTATGCTTCTTCTAATGAATGGGCAAATCAAATAGCGTCGATAGCAAATTCTGCAATTAATATTTTGTGAGAGGGCGGTTAGACCACTTTACATATTTGGGCACATTGAAAAATGTGCCCATTTGTATATTTTTTTATATCATAAATTATTTAGTAGTAGAAAAATGATTTTGGAGCGTGTAAATATGATAGCAGATACAGTAAAAGAAATTTTGGAAAATCTTTCAGAAAAAGAATTATATAGAGTTTATTTTGACTATTGTGAAGATGTAAACGAATCTACAGTATATACAATGGATATGTTTGATGAAATAGTAGATACATCTCGTTCTTATAAGGAAGTTAAAGCTCAATTAGCTTCTGATTTTGACGAAAATGACGAATATTTCTATTTTTCTGATAATGGTTATTACGAATCTACGAGCGATTTAATTTCTTTGGTTGATTTTGATGATATGGCCCAAACAATGGTAGATAGAGAAGAAGCATATGGTATACAGAAAATAGAAGAAATATTTGATGGAACAACATTTGAAGAAAAATTCGAAAAAGAATTTAAGGAACTTGATGAAGAACTTAAAAAATATATATTTGAACAGCTTAAAGTAGATAATTATGATGATTTAATTGAAGTAGTATATGATAAAAGAAATGATGAATTAAAAAATATTTTCCCAGAAACGATGGGATATATATTTGATGATTATAAGGTAGAATAATATGAATCTTATACAAAAACGTTTAATTGCCAAAAAATTTACCGATTATCCATTGAAAAAAGATTTTGCGTTTATGTTCGTAAATGAATTGGATAAATTAAGAGATGTCATCATAAAATTAAACGATGAAAAGTTATTTAATTTAAGCAATGAAGAGAGAATAAAAAAATTGGAAGATGCTGGTTTTATAAAAGATGATAAAGTTGTTATCCCTACTGGAGCTATTCTTATAGATTCTGAAAATTATTCATTATATAACGAAAGAACATTTACATATAATGGAAATGAAATTAAGATAAAAGATAGAACGGATAACAATGAATTTATGGAAAATTATTTATAATGAAAAAGAGTATTTTGAAAGCTACTCTTTTTTTATTTAGTTTATATAAATTTAATAAAAGGGTGATGATAAATGTCTACAACTACAATAGAAGGAATAGAAGTAAGGATAGCTGAAAATAATGAATATCCAAGAATATTGTGGCAAATAAATAACAATACTATAATCCCGTTAGCAGCAAATGAAGTAAATTCTGTTAATAATAATAATATTGGTATTTATGTTAAGCAACAAGGAAAATATTATTTTGTTCCAAAACATGTTTCTATTCAAAAATTAACAAAAAATTTATCAAATTATGCAGAAAATAATATCCAAGATTACAAAAACATTTCGCAATTTTCACAGAATACGATATATGATTTAACCAATATAAAAGTTATTGATGCGCCAGATGCATTTGCATATTGTACAAATTTGCAATCAATTCCTCAATCTCTAGTTAATACATGGGATACGAGTGAATTATCTGATTGTTCTGGTATGTTTAGATATTGCGAATCACTAATAACAATTCCTGAAATTTATATTGGAGACGCTATTAATACAAGTGCTATGTTTAGCGGATGTTCTTCTCTTACTACATTACCATATTTAGATACCAAGTGTTCATTAAAAGTAGATGGTATGTTTGCATATTGTACATCACTTCCACAAAATTTCCCATGGATTTTAGATTGTCGTTCATTTAATAATGTATCTTTTGAAGGTACAGCTGATTTCTTTGCTGGTTTATTAGAAGGAAGTTCTGTTGAAAATATAACAATATGTTTATCTATACCTCAACAAATGATAGATATTATGAATAGTAATTTATCATCAGCTGGACTTACTTTTTCAAGTTTAATTAATTCTCAAGGAAATTGTAATGTAGAATTTGTCGATGAACCAGAAAATTAATTAAAAATTAAAGCAGCCGTTATTGGCTGCTTTTTGTTTTTATCAAAAAATTTTCAAAAAACTATTTACAAATACGTCAACTTGTGGTATAATTACATCAAGATGAGGAAATAGTAAAGGTCTTACAGAAAGAGAGGAGAATGACAAATGTCGGCAAACGTTGAAACCATGGCATACAATGCCTATGAAGATGGTGTTTTTTCGGAGCGTAAAGTACCTTGGCATGGATTGGGAACTCCAGTTGACCATGCAATGACATCTGAAGAAGCGTTGGTTTATGCCGGTTTGGATTGGAACGTCCTTATCGGTGATGCGGTACTTCGAACTGCAGATGGTACTCTCGTTGATACCGAAAAGAAGATTACCTATCGCGACAAGGACATGAAGCCGCTGGGTATGGTTTCTGGTCAGTACAGTGTGGTTCAGAATAAGGATGCTTTTTCCTTTACTGACCAACTGATTGGTACTGGAGAAGTCAAGTACGAAACTGCCGGGTCTTTGGACGGCGGAAAGAAAGTGTTCATGCTGGCGAATTTGCCGGAAACTATCATTCTCGGCGATAAATTCATTCCGCACATGCTTTTCTCCAACAGCCACGATGGAAGTTCTTCTGTTCGAGTTACGGCTACTCCGGTGCGAGTGGTTTGCGAAAACACTATGAACCAGGCTCTTGAAAACGCAAAGCGTATTTGGTCCTTTGTTCATCGCGGTGATATCAACTCCAAGGTTCTGGAAGCAAGGGAAACTCTTCTCAACATGAAGGCATATATGAAAGAACTGAATAAGGACGCCGAGCGTCTTGCTTGCATCAAGATTTCCGGTGCGATGCTCCAACAGTTCATGAATCAGATGTTCCCAATTGATGATGAAAAGGATTACACGCTTCGCCAGACAAAGAATGCGATGTATCTCCGTGAGATGTTCATGGGCCGGTATAACATGGATGACCTCGGCAACTTCCGCGGCACGGCGTGGGGTCTGCTCAACGCAGCAAGCGATTTTGCCAGCCACACCCGCCCGCTCCGGCTGACCAAGAATCATCAGGAGAAGGTAATGATGAGCTTCATGAATGGCAATCAGATTCTGGACGCCACTTATGATTTCATCAATGCAATGGCAGCTTAACAGCGAATAATAAAATAATGAAGGAGAAAAAAGAGATCCTTAATTGGGTCTCTTTTATATTTTGCCTATTTTCCATACTTTAATTCTGCAAGGAAGATTTGTAACTGACCCAGTACTGTTAGCGCCGAATGGTCCTCCTCCAAGTGACATTGCATATATTAAACATGCCCAATTTCCTGTTTGTAATATGATATTATCGTTGTTTAATTGATATGCCTTAACTCCCATTGCTCTATTATCACCGTTTACTGAACACGTAAACCAACCAGATTCTCCCCACTCGTTATTAAAAAATAATTCACATGTGCATTTTACTATATAACCTGGAAAAGGATTAGCTTCGACATATCTAGAATTTGCTGTTATATTTGCTGGATTTGCTTTAGTGCCATTGTTTGGATAGATATAACACCAATCGTTTTCCAAGTCCATTTTTTTATTTATGTTATTTTGAAGATGTATAATGTCTTCAGAAGTAGCTGTTTTTACTACCTTAAATTTTGTTGTTCCATATGTTATTATGTCATTTAAGTTAATCATTGTATCACCAGTTTATTTTATTCAAAGTGTATTAATTTCAAAAATTATGATAAAATATAAGTGGAGGCGATTGAATGGTTTTGCATTTTAATTTAATTTTTCAAACAAATCAATTTCATTTAATTCCAAGAATTCATATCCATTTATCTGCATTTGAAAATGATTTCTCTGTATTTAGTATATCGTGGTTATGCTTCAATATTATTGTAGCTAATCATGCTTTATTTGCCACAGAAGTTTATTGGAGAGATGTTGTAAAAATTATAATGAATGATGATAAAAATACTATGGATAGATTAGATGCAATTGTAAATCAATGTGAAGAATATACAGAAGAACAGTTTGCTCACAAAATAAAATATGCAACCAATGGTTTTTACGGTGATTGATATGGAAGACTACAAAAATTTAGCCAAAGAAGCAAGAAACGAAATAAGACTACGTATTTATAAAATGCCAGAAGTTAAAGCAAAAGATGCTTTAGCATATTTAACATTAAAATTTGTGTCAATTATGACACCTCAACAACCAACTCCAATAGAACATATCAATTGTGAAAAAAAGATGGCTCATAATATATTGGATGAAGCATTAATGGATTGGGAAATATTGGAAAAAATCATTGAAGGAGAATGACAATGCATCCAGAAACAGATGATATGCTATACTATTCAAAAAGAATAAAAGAATATTGTAGCATATATTCTCATAATCCTCACAAATGCATATTTTGTAAATATTCAAATAGTGGGTATAACAATCAAGAAATGTTATTGTGTACGCATTGGAATGGTGTTTGTAGAGGAGAATGGAAAGAATTAATGAAACGATATCATTGTCAATTAAAAGATTTTTTCAATTGAGGTAAAATTATGAATTTTAAGATTCTTGGCATAGTTGTATGTGTTGTTGCTATATTAAAAATTTTTGGATGTTTTGATTTTTCTAACCAAAAAGTTGAAGAAATTCCTAAGAATGATTTTCAAATTGTACATAAACAAAAATTGGATGATATTGATTTAACTATTATAAAAGATAATTATTATGGTGACCAATTTGTTATTGTAAAGGATGAAAAAGGAATTGCTATTACAAAAAGATTTTAAAATGGTGAAAAAATGATGAGTTCGTATTTGCAAACAAGACATGATGATATTGAGGTTAGCTTATATTTTTCTTTTGATGATTTTGAATTTTTTGTTTGTGTTTGTCATGGTACATGTGTTATAAAATTCCCAAAATTTAAGTATAAAACGTTTGTTATGCAGGATTTTATAGACGAACTTTTCTCAAAACCATTGGATGATTGGAAAAAGATGTTTTGCTTAAATGCTACCAATTACATATTAAATGATATTGAATTGTGCAAAATAAAATATACGAAAACATATGGCTTCTAATTAGAAGCCATTTTTTATAATGAAATGATTTAATGGAATGTAAAAAATTTCAAAAAAACTATTTACAAATTTTTTGTTTTGTGTTATAATCCAACCATGGAACTTGAAAGGCAGTCGGTTCCAAGAAGTGGTAAAAAGTTATTAAAGAAGGGAAGAGAGACTATGAAGACAAACATGAAGTCTGCAAAGAATGGTGTCGTTCGGTGTCCGAAGTGTGGTAAGTTTTTCGGTACCAAGAAGCTTGATGCAGAGACTCTGGAAAACGTGATGAAGCACGAAATGTGTCCTGAGTGCATCAGCAAAAATGTCAATGTTGCGGCCGAAAAGAAGACGGTTGCGCCGGCAAAGAAAATCGAAATCGACGATATCATTTCTGCTGGCGTTCGTGGTGTAACGAAGCATCAGATGATTCCGGCTATTACCAACAACATTGACAATGCGAAGGCTATCAAGATGCTTGCAACTCGTTATCCGGCCACGTTCAATGGTGCTCTCCGGTATGTCAAGAAGGCGATTCGAGTAAAGGCATATGCCATTGTTGGTAAGAACGATATCGTTGACAACGAGAAGTTCGAACTGATTCAGAAGCTTGAGCCTTCGCGCAAAGGTGTCACTTACCATCAGATCATTCCTGCACTTGAGCATGCCTGCGATGATAAGGATTTTGCTACGATTGTCAAGATTCGGAAGCATTTCCCAGAACAGTTCCATGGCTCTCTTCGGTACATGGCGAAGAAGTATCATGCAGCTCTTTCCGCGGCGCTTGAAACGGTTGATGGTGTTCCTGCCGATATTCAGAAGCTTGCAATCCGGTAATACATGAAGGATGAATGGTCCGGCTGAATTTTATGCCGGACCATTTTTTAATAAAATAATAGATAAAAATGTATGAAACGAGGAAACAAAAATGGGAAAGATACTTACGTATGAAGTTGAGCAATACTTAGACGCTGTAGATACGTCTTTTAAGGACAACGAAGGTAATTCCATTTTTGCTATACGAAGTGCTGTCTATGTGGACGGGAGAGATTTCAAGATACAAGAACATCTTTCTCTGCAAAAAGATTACGACAATTTGGAAAAAAATGAAAACAAAATATATACAGTTCCTCAAAATTGTGGATATGGTTTTTATCATAAAGATGTTATTGAACATCTTCGTACTCATGCATTTTTTGAATTTAAGGTTCAAGAATTTTTCATTTTTGAACCATATACATATATTTCAAACAAAGAACGTATGGATGATTTGATATTAATGAAGCGAATTAGTGAAGATAATTTCGTTGACATTAACAATAAACGTTTTGCAATATCGTATCATTTTACTACATCTATGCATCCATTTCGCGATGATGAATATGATTTGAAAAAAGTAGTTGAATATCTTTCCAATAGAAAAGACATAATATTTGAAGATAAAAAAGGTTTTCGTGAAAGTCTTGGAAAAATAAATAATCACATCATGGAAATATCTTATCATTGGAATGATGAATCTTTTAAGAGTGTTGTTCCATTTACATGGATTCCAACGCAGAAATTGTTTGATAAATTTGCTAGTTATGGAAATGATGTTAGAAGTAATTTCTTGAATGATTGTTTGATGAAAGATTTGGAGGAATTCCATCATGATTATGACGAGTGATTACTCATATATTGATGATAAAATGTTAACGCCATATAAAGTTCCTCAAACTTTTAAGATAGAATATGGCGATGTTATTTCATTAGATTTTAATGTATATGTTAGTGATATTGATGTTTATTTTATAAGCATTAGTTCTAATATTATTCATTTTCATACAAATAATTTTAGAAATATTAAAAATAGAAAAGAAATAAGAAAAAACTTTCTAGAGTGTATTGATAATACACCTGAATTATCAATAAAATTAAGAAATAAAAGATGGAAACAACAAACAGAACAGGTTATCGATTCGTTACAAAAATCTGTAGAATTTGTTTTTCAAAAAATATTTTTAAAAGCGTGGGGACTATGAAGCAACAAGTAAAATTAGAACGATTCAATGGAATAAAAGCAAGAGTAACAGTCCATCGTAGAGATGGACTCGTTATGATGAAATACTATAATTTCGATGAGATTTCAGATGAATATTTCAAAATCGAACATTATAAATTTAAGTTTGAAGCCAAAAGAGGATTTTTTATTGGAAGTTCGGTTTTTTCATGCGATATCAATATAAGAAATAATTTTTATCGTCATGTACAAAATTTTACGTATAATATTGATTTGAGCAAGGCATTCAATAAAAAGAATTATTCTGAAAAACAGTTATACAACAAAATTAGAAAAAAGGTTGAAAAACCAAACAATTGCTATATCTCACAAGAAAATGCCGAATTAGCAAAACATTTTCTTCTTAGAGAAGACAATGTAAAGAATTTATTGAATTGCATAAAAGATTCAAAACATTGTATTATGCTTGTTATTGGCGAATAATTATTATCATTTGTAATATTTTATAATGTAAAAGAAAATTATAAGTGAGGTTATGCTTAGTGAGGGAATGATTATGAAAAATAAAAGGATAATGAAAACGTTAGAATTTGCATATCCAATGTTCAACGGATGGAATTATAATTTCGAATACTTTGAAAAAGAAACCAAGTCAATGGTCTTTGTATACTTATACAAAGGAGAGTCTATTCACTTGATTGGTAATGTAAATTCAAGAGGGAATAGAGAAGCGATTGAAAGAGTTCTTAATATAATCAAAAGAGGAAAGTCAAGATTCATAGCAAATGCAATTCAGCAATGCCAAAAATTATCAAAACACGAACATGATGAAATGGTACAAGTAAGATTATTTGCCGCCTTGGATATGTTCATAAATTATTTTGTGATAAGTGAAGGATTATGAAAAAAGAAAAAACGTAACACCATGCGTAAAAAAAGCGTATGGTGTTTTTTATTTAGAATAAACCGAGGTGGTGAATTTTGTGAATTTGCCAAATTTGGTCATTAATAAAAATTCAAAGTTTCCAAAAGCTTTTTATCAAATAACCAATTTAAGCGAAGATGGAACTACTTTTGATTTTATGGGATTTAAGAATCTTTCCACAAATAATTTATTTGCTGCTAATATCATTAGAGATAGAGTAAATCAAAACTATTATGATAATTTGGATTTTGATTTGACAGCAGAAGATTTGGATAAAATAGACATAGAATGTATAGCACAAGGTATTGTACAAGATAGCCATGAACTTGATAAAATAAATCCAAATGTTGTAGCCACAAGACCAAAATTAAAGCCATTGGATTGGAAAGAATTTGAAGGTCAAGAAGGAGAGGAAGACATGACAAGAGAGGAAATAGAAGAGATTGTAACAACTGTTGTGAGAAGAGAATTGGATAATTTCCTTGAAAAACTTCTCCCTCTAGCCAGTGTTCCACAAGGTTTCTCAAAAGAAGAAGTGGAAACTATTAACGAAGATATAAAAAGTGAAGAGATGGCTTCTGATGAAACGGAAGAACGGATTAACGATTACAAAGAAGCTAAAGAAGATAGTAAATTGGAAATAAAGCCAGAAGTTCCATTATACGAAGATAAAGAAGATGTAAAGTCTTTTAGAGAAATGATTATAAGTACGTATGGTGAATTGGATGACGAAAAGAATTATATGTCATTCAAAGATTTCTTCGTTGCTTTGATTGGCGAAGAAGCTTTTGAAGAAAATCAAGATGTTATTAAACATTATGTAAGTGAGACATGTAAAGCATTTAATGTTAAACCGTTGAATAAGAAAGTATATAAAGGTGCATTAAGAGCTCTTATTATTTATGGAGCTAAATTTAAAATTTTTGGGAATAAGGAATTTTTTGGCGAAGATATAACCAATGCACTTCATATATAATTAGAGAGGAGTAATAATATGAAATTAAATGAAGCCAAAACATTGATTTCGCGCATGTCAAAGAGGATTAATGATTTGAGTCATCAAAGAATGATTAGTTCTTTGGTTGAAATTGCTCCAGGAGAAAATCCAATGGAGTACATTGCTGAAAAACCAGAAGATATTTCTCAAAAGATGTTGTTTATATATGATGAAAGAAGAAAACTTAGAGATGCTTTTAGAGAAGCTAATAATAAAAAATTTCCTATTCAAATTAATGGAGAGGAAAAAGAAACGTCAATTTCAGAATTAATTGATTTGGCGAAAGACGTAAGGTTAGAAGCTTATTATTTTAATACTTATTCAAAAAAGCTTCCTAAAACAAGATTAACTCAAGCAAAACAAGAAACAATTCAGGTCATAACATTTGATAGGAATGATTATGCAGCTAAATCAGAACAATTGGAAAGTTTTGCTGAAAATATTTCCAATTTAATTGACCATTATGATTCTGTTATTGACGTTGACTATACTGTTCCTGATAATCTATTTTAATGTAGATGAAGATGATATCTAAGTTTCAAATAAGGTTTTTACATTGAAGAAAATGCTTTCTCTTCCTATCAAGTTTAAGAGCTCGTACGTAATGGACGTTTACATTGGACGATGAATTTTAAGTATAAATTACGTAACACGAGAGGACGCTTTAGAGAACGTAAGTTAATTCTATATGTAGAACAAATTTTGATTAACCTTGTGAGAAACTTTGATATACTTGGAGAGAGGCATAACAACCTTTCTCCATTTTACTTTGAAAAAGAAATTTTTCGTTTCGTCTATTTACACTTTGGGCAAATGGTGTTATTATAGTAACTGGGGAAATATTAGGGGAAGTAAAATATTGAAATTTAAGGAAAGAAGGGTACCACTGTGGAAAAAACGAAAACCAATATCCCTGACTCTGTGTCCATTGCCAAGGAACATTTGGAAAGAAGCAAAGAAATAGAAATGCTCTTCCAAGTGGCGATGAACAAAGTACAAAAGTACATTAAAGAAAATTCCTTGAATTGTTCAACAAAAATTAAATTTGGCGGGTTTATCGATGATTTGTATTCTCCGATTTATTTGGCATATCAAAAGTCGGAAAATACATTTATCATTATGTTTTCTTCTCATTTTTTTGACAATGACAATACAAAAATTTTGAATTCTCTTATACGTTACATTGTAACGACAAACAAAAACCATTCATTCAAAACATTGCCGGAAGTAAAAAAGGAATTGAAAAAGCTTCCATTTGATACACATTATGATGTATCGTTTAGAAACAATTATTTGGAAAGTGATTCTCCAGTTGTAAATGGAGTTATTTGTGAATCATGCTTGAGAGTGTATAAATGCAGCACAGAAGATGATTTATTCAAAAACGTTCAGAACTATAAATGTCAATGCACACCGGAAGGTGGGAAATTGTCTCTTATTATCAATGGAAAGAAACAATTGGATGATAAGAGGCAATCGTATTATAAGAACCTAACGCTTGGCGATGTAACGAAACTTACAAAAGAAAGAGAATTGAAGAAGTTTGTAGATACTAAAAAAATGGAAGAAAAAGATTTTGATAAGGCTTTCTTCAGTGAAGAAGGTCTTGAAGTTGTTAATAATATTATTTCGCAAAATCCCAAAGGCATCAATAGAAAACATGTTGGTGCTGAGGTTGAGAAACATTTGAAAGATGAAGTAATCTTGAATATGTTGTCTCATGCATTCCCGCATCAATACTATAATGCATTCAGGTATGGTGGGTTTGAAGTACAAAAACATATTTTAGAACATCCCAATACTCATCCATGCTATAAATCTTGGAATCTTAAATTGGAGAAAGAAAGAATTTTTGAAAAAGAAAAATATATGCAGAGAAAATCTGTTAAGTATGAAAATGCTGCAGATATGATTAAAGGAATGGATTTGCCAGAATCCACCAAAAAGAATCTATTAGCTGTTGTTGAAACGAATGGTAAAAAGATTTCTCGCATGAGGACGGCGGAATATCTTGAAATTGCTGTTTCGAACAACGACGTTGATTTCATTAAAGTTATGAACAATCATCTTCCTGAGGTTTATTTAGATGCATTCAAACACCTGCATAAAGCTCAGAAAGATTATTTGCTGAAGAATTATCCGCCTATTTCGGAAAACTTTACAGAAGAAGTAAAGAAGAAATTGACGCCAAAAGATAATGGACGCAAGACAGACATTGTAATTAATACTGTGAATACTGATGGATTGCCTCCGTTAGATAAATTGGCAAACTTTATGAAAAATCATAAAAAGATTTTCAATAAGGATATAGCACACGAGATTATCGATGCTGCTTATAAGAAAGATGAAGAATATATAAGAGTATTGTTCAGTGCGTTTGACGATAAGATTAAGCACATAAGACAATCCTTTAATAACGATACTCTTAAATTCTTAGACGGGCTGGGGTTGTAATGCTAAAGAAGATATTAGCATTAACGTTTTTCCTTGTTTTGATTGTATCAAATTGTCATGCAAAACCATTGACAAATATAAAATATGATGACTTTCCCTATCTTGTGGAAAGTCATCTTAATAACAAGATAGAACAATTTGAATTATATGAGCAAAGCAATAGCTTTGATATATATAAGATTACATTTAATGAATTGAACAACGATTCAAGAATGTATGTTGTCTTGAAAGACAATGAATTTGTGCAGGTAATGTTTATAAATGTAACAGATAAAGCGAAACAATCTACATATAATAAAATAATGGCTTCACTTATTGTATTTGGATTTTCAGATAAACAAGCAAAACATATGTTAGAAGAAGTATCTAAAACAGGTAATTATTACATGTGGAGCGAACAAGAATTGTTTTATATATCACTAGTTAAAAAGGAAATTACAAATGGTGATGTATTTTACATTGTGAGGACATAAATATGAATAAAATTTTTTATCAATTGAAGAGAATATTTTTTAGTGGAAACAAAACATCGTTTTCGATTAATAACAATTCAACAACAATTAATATAGCAAGTAGCATTATTAGAAAATTACATGATAATTATACTGATTTTGATTTGATAAAAACCGAATATGATGATTCAATTCTTATTGATGGTGTAAAATCCGGAAAGGTATTTTCTATTTTTCTTAACAAGTCAAAAACATTTATTGATGAAATAACGATAGTGTCACATGGAGAATTTGATATTGACGCGTTAGTCAATCATATATTGAATGTTTTTGATATTCAAAACAATAAAAATTTGGAAGACGAACCATTATTTGAAAATGAAAAAAGGTATATAGATGTTTCTTATATGAGAGAATGTTTTGATGGATTATATCATAATATATATACATTAACAACATTAAGGAAAGGAAGAGAAATATGCCTGTAGTACAAGATACAATGAATATGATAGATAAAATTCTATCATCAGACAAACAAATCAATATGGTGGAAATGGTAGAGAATCTTACAAAAGATGCTGAAGACAAGGAAGTCATGAAAGAATTAATGTGCTATTTTTTATTAGGATGTTTGAAAAAGAAGTTATCTTCCAATATAAGAGAAGATATAGTGAATAGTGTTGTAAATGATATATCAGACCCCAAAGATGCAAAAGAAAAAGCAGAAGCAATACAAGAATTCATATATAATAAGGAAGACTTTGTAGAAACATTAAAGAAGTTGAAGAATGTAATAGATAACTCAAATAATTATACCAATGACAATGTGTTTGAAAAAGAATGCAATGATATAAATGAATTGATAAAACATAAACAATATATAAAAGCATTGGATTCTATATATAAATTCTATCCACAAATAAAGACTCTTGTAGAAAACGATTCAATAAATAAAACAACAGCAGTATCATTGGATAATACAATTAATCAATTGGCAGATTTCTCATATATAAAGAAAGTAAAGGCTTGAGTGTTCAGGCCTTTTTATTTTGAAAATTTTTGTAAAAAAGGTATTTACAATTTCGAATTTCTGTGGTATAATTAAATCGTGGTTGAGGTCCGGATATGGTTCAATGGTAGAATGTGTGTTCGTATGAATGCGAGATATGTGTTCGATTCACATTATTCGGACCAAATAAAAAAAATTAAAAAAATTGCAAAAAGGTATTTACAAACTTGGAAATTTATGATATAATCTAATCACAGTCAAAGAACAAACAAACATAAACCAAACCAATGAAATGTATTTGAAGGAGGTGTTCATCTTCTAAAGAGTGAACATTCGAAAAATCTAAAATTGAAATCAGCAAAAAAGAAAGAGAGAAAAGTAAAATGAAGAACATGGAGTACGGAAAGCACGCCGGGCGGTTTGAGACCGCTTAATCTCTAAAAAATTTAAATTAAAAAATTAAAGGGAATTGCTACCCTGATGAGTTATCGGATGCCGCGAATAAACCTGGCGCAACACGTCAATGGTATCGCGGTCGGCAATCCAGGACCACCGAAGCAAAATCTAAAAAGGATAAATAGTAAAAATGCGACGATGTAAAAAGAACTCCTGAGACGATAACAGGACATAAACATCTGAAAAAACATTAGAATAAATATAATTTGAAAAAGAGCCGGCCGGTCCATCGAAGGCCCGACCGGCCACAGCGGGGGAGATTCCCCGGATAATAGCGGCGGACATGCCAACGTGCGCAACAGCCGCAAAGACCGCACCATGAAGAGTGCAAAACAGAAGCCAAACTATACATGCTTCGGAAAGGAACACATATCGATGGCTAAAATCGACTACGGTTAGGTACTTTAACTACTAATAAATTGAAAAATTTAGCGAGACGCCGAATTTGCCAATGGCCGCATTTGGCTAGAACGACTAGCAACTTGGCCCGAAGATATGGCAAAAGCGAAACGACAAGGAAGAAGTCATAAAAACCGTACACCTAACCGCCGGGGAGAATTGCAAAAGTGGTTGCAAACATTTTTGCATGGCTTAAGAGAACGCAATCCTGTTATTTTTGGTGTTAGACAGGAAATGCATCTAGTGCGGAAGATTGAAGGTGATGGAGCAGCCTTCACATTGGTGAACGCCATAAAGAAAATCCCAATGGTAAGTCTCCCAAGTCCGAAGCGTGGTTCTCAGTGGGAACGCATAGCTCGGCAAGCGCGGCCTTGCTAAGAGCGGTCGCGGAATATGAAAAAAACCGACGGATTAATCTCCGTCGGTTTCGTATTTTCTGAGTCTTTTGAATTTTGTACGGTAATTCCCACTTTTTATATATTTAGTAAGTAATACTTCAAATGGTGGATTTTCATCATCTTCTTCCACCGTTTCTTTTTCTTTAGGTGTATTCCAATCATATTGTCTTACATAATTATCATATCTCATATATGGTGATACTGGCATAATTGGCGATATGTCTGATTCTTTAATTATCTCATCCATTTTTTTACTCCTTCCTATTTACATTTCATTCATTCTGTGGTATAATTTCATTGTCGGAATTATCTTCCGATTCATTTTCTGATTCTAAATCTTCTTTGAATTTCTTAAAAACATTTGCCCAACCAGATATAAACATACTCATATTGGAAAAATCATATTCCAATTTATTATCACTGTCTTTTTGTGTAATGAGCATATGTAATTTTTGGTTATTGTCTACAGGCAAAATATTGTTACTTACACCTGAATTTATGATAAGTTCAAAGTCTCCATCTTGTTTATAGTAAGAATCGAAATTATTGACAGTTTTTGCAATGAACCCATAACTTTCCATATAACTTTTTATATCCGGATTTTCATTAAAAGCAAATTTTCTTATAAGATGTTTCATGAATTTTCACTCCCAATTATTGAATAGAATTGGAGGTATAAATAATGTATAATAATGAAGAACTTATGGAAATTTTTGAAGAAAATATTTACGTTGCAAAAATTATGGCACAAGAAAAAATTATCGAGTGCTTAAAAAATAATCAATTGAACAAAAATAATGATTTCAAGATGCATTTTGAAATTGGCAATTTGCATTTTTTTGTGTATGATGTGTCCCGCAGCAGCGTCGCTCAATTTAACGATATTTCAAGAACGTATACTGAAATCCTCGAATGCATGGAAAACAATACTTATGTTATTTCAATCGACATTTATGATATGGAAACAATGAAAATGAGCGTTGTAAACACATTGTTTCTTGTACAATATAAAGATACTTATGTTGGAACGTATTTCAATTGGGAAAATGCATACTCGTCACTTTCTGTTTGGAAAACCAATTATCTTTGTTCAGAAACGCATTTGATGCTAAAAGAATTTGATAACGGAATACATTATGGTTTACATTCGCGCTATTTTGTGAAAGAATATGAAACTTTCAAATTTGTAATTGAATCTTCAAATACGTCAGATGGTGTAATTCCTAATTATAGTTTTAGGTATTATATCGTATTCCCATATTTCAATATCATTATCAACCGTAACGAAATTTTGGAAATGCTTAATTTTGATGATGAGATTTGCGATTTGATTAGAAGTCTTTATATGCCAATCGAAGATTTGTCAAAAGAACAAAAGAAAAACATTGTCAATTTTCTTGGAAGAACTGTAAATATTCTATTTAATCCGCTTGCATCTTTTAAGAGAATTTCAGTACATGTACATAGTGTATTTGACAATTGTTTTGTTTTGAAAAATAAAGATAATGAATCAAATGAAACGATAAAAGAAAAACATAAATTGTTTAGCAATATGATTTTGAGAAAAGCACAAGGCATGAAAAAATGTAATGTAGATGAACTCAAAAGGCAGAATCCGATTATGTCTTCTTATAATGTAATTGATTTTGATATTGGAGGTGTTATAGAGGATAATAAGGAAAATAAAGAATTTATGTATGTAAAAACTAGACTTGGGAATATAGCATTTAGTTGTTATGAAAATGTTTTTCAACGTCACAAGAAGATTATAGAAGACAAATACGAAAAATTCAAATATACACAAAAAAAGTTGAATAGCAAAAATTTTAATTGAATAGTTTATTTGACTTATTTGATAATTAAAAAAGTTTTATTCACAATTCAAGTTTGTATAACAAATCTTATATTTACAAACTTGAATTTTTTATTTATTATAATTACAAAACAAGCACAGTGCACGGTGCTTGGTGGGGAAAAGAAAAAATGAATGGAATATATGAAAGTCGTTAAAGGAGGAAGTTCCAAATGATTACAAAAGAAGACCTCGGCAAGTATGTCGAATCTGGAAAACACGGGGTTACTAAGCATCAGTTGATTCCGGCCGTTATCGCTCACATTAAAAACAAAGATGTTATCAATGCTTTGCATAAGACGTATCCCAATACATTCAAATCTGCATTCAGGTATTTCAAGAAAAATATGAAAGCTGAAATCATCAAAGTTCTTGGTACTGACCCGAGCAAAACATCGGCAGAGGAATTGGCTTTGATTCAAGAACTGAAGCCGAATCGTAAGGGGGTGTCAATGCATCAGATTATTGATTTTGTCGAAACCAATGTTGCGAATAGCAAATTCGATAAGATTATTTTGGTGCAGAAGCATTTCCCCGAGTATTACAAGAGAGCTCAGCGATATATGAAGCGTCAAACACAGGATAAGATTAAGGCATTTTCTGCGGCTAAGAAAGCGACAAAGATGGCGAAAAAAGCGTAAATCCAATTAAAAACAAGAGCGGCTAATTGGCCGCTCTTTTGTTTTGTGAAAATTAAAATTTTGTATATCGCCTAAAATAATATGGGTGATATTATGGTAGAAGGCGAAGAAAATTTATTTCATATTTATGGGATAAAAAATGATTTAACAAATAAATTTTTTTATATTGGTTGTACGACACAAGAATTACATAGAAGATTATATCAACATGCAAATGATTCTAAGAGCGCTGCATATGATAAAATTCAAGAAATAGGAGAATGCAATGTTTCTATTGTATTACTAAAAGACTATTATGGTATGATAGAAGAGGCGCATTTTATTGAAGGAGAATATACGAAACTTTATAACGAAGATAATGAATTATTTAATAAAAAATTTGGAGACGTTTACTTTGAAGGCTTTAAGACAAAAATAAGAAAGCCTAAAAAGAATAGTCATGGAATCGATGTTTTACTGAAATACGCAAATCAAAAGCAGGCATAACGCCTGCTTTTAATATTTAATCATAATATAACATATCATCACCAAAATTATGTTTAATTCTATTTAATAAAAAGTTTTGTATTTTTTAATTAAGAAGGTGAAATATTTTGTTAAATAAATTAAAAAAATTAATCATAAAAACAAGTAACTTAATTAAAAAGAGAATTATAAAGTCTGAACTTAAAAAATTAGCAGAATTTATAGAAGACTTAAAGAAAGAAACAATGTTGCAACAATATTTTGTAACGAAAGAAGATTATGAAAAAGAAAAACAAGATGTTTTAGATAAAGGAAAACCTTTTTATGAAGAACAACTTCCTAATTGGTACGAAATAACGTCAATTGTTGAAACATTATATATGTATCAATTACCTCCAAATGGAATTAATAATGTGTTATTAGCCAGATGTTATGTAGTGGAATTAAGAAATAAAGGAATAAATGAACCAGTTTGTATAGCCGGTTTGTATGAAATAGATAAAAATGATAATATTACTAATAATTTAATTGGTACTAAGATTTTTAAGAATATGGATTTAGTTAATACGGTTAATGAAATAATAAAAACAGGTATGGTTGGAAAAGGTAGAATTTATATAACAAATAAAGAAATTTATAAAAATTTTAAGGTATTTAGGGAATATATAAAAGAACAAATAGATAATAGAAATAAAAACATAATTATAAAAAATCCAAAAACTATTTACAAAACGATAAAAATGTGGTATAATTAATACGAGAGGTGATAAATATGAATAATGCTCTCGTAAAAGAAATAAATAAAATGAAAAAGGCTTTGGAAAAATTTATCTATAAAAAAGCTAAAATTTGTTTATATTTTACTCATAATGATGGTGAAATAGCACACCGTATGCCGTTTTCATTCGGAATATGTAATAAATATGGTGCAAAATTCGAGTATAGAATGCACTATATGGAAGATTATGACTTTAATATAGAATTTTCCAGTTATCAATCTGACCATTATGAAATAAAAATAGACCAAAGTCAATTGCTTTCAAAACATTATGTAAAAATAGAAATCTATTTCATGGATGAAATAGAAGATACAAAGACTTTTTATGAAGTATTTGATACATGGTGTGAAAAATTTGAAAAATACAAAAAATATGAAGGCCCAATTCAATTAGATATAGAATATTAAAATGCTCAAAGAGATGGATGAAAATTCATCTCTTTTTAATTTACGAAATTGTCTGATTCTATTTACAAAATAAAATTTTTATGATAAAATTAAACAAAAATCAATTTGTAAAGGTATAAACATGTTATATAAAATATACGAATACAAAAGCAGAACAAACAATTATAGAAATTATGTTTTCAAAACAATGATAGATGATTATTTTGTTGTCTTAAAATTTGTTATTCAAGATAATCATTTTATATTAGAATTTACAGTTGATAAAGAAGTTGATTGGGATACGTTATGCGTTTGTTCCACAGATATTCAGTATTATAAATCATGGAAAAATGTTATCAAATTGAAAAAACAAAAAATAGATATAAATGACTTCAATGGTTCACATAAAATTTTGATGTCTGAAAGAAGAATACAAACATGCGAAGATATCATTAATTTTGCTTTCAAAAAAATGTTTATATTTTTTGGTTTATAGAAGGTATTTATGTTCATAAGAGATATCAACGAAAATTCATTTCCGTTTGAAATCAGTTATGACACGTATATGATGAATGGTTGGTTCATTGTCTCTTATAGTAAGAAAAATGGTAAAATCATTAAATATCATTTTTTGAAAGAGAAATATTTAATTAACGATGAAAATAATGTAAATAATATTCTTAATTTAATTGCTGGTAAAGACATGAAAAAGCATTGTCTAGAAAAATTTAATAAGGAAATTATAAAAAATTTTGGTTTGTAGTTATGAAAACTAATGTTAAACGTAAAAAAATGTTATATACAAAAACGTACAGAGAAATCTTTATTGAGAAATTTGGAGAAATTGAGGTATCTTATTGTTTATTTCCAAAATTTAGCATTTTTAAGGTGAAAAAAGGAAAACTTGTAGCTACTACAAATATGGTAGAAGATGCTTTCATGGAAAAAGATATTCTTTTAGCAGAAGATTTTGATAGTGAATATTTAACGATAAGTCAATTAAGAAAAATGAAGAAATATATGAATGTATTTGTTGAACATTTGGCAATATTTTTTGGATTGTAAATGGAGGATTAACGATGAATGTTTTGAGGAAAACGTATTTTTCTGGTGCAATAAAAGATTTGTCATTAATGAAATCAAAAATCTATTGTTCGTTACTTCCAAAAAATACAAAAAAATATTTCAATCATGATTTTAAGGCTGCATGCAAAGCTTATTCTAAAAATAATAAATACGTAAGTTCATTTACTGGAATTTATTCAAATGATAAAACTGATATTTTGCATGTAGTTATTGAAAGTAATGACAATACAGTTACTTCTTTTTATGTTATGTATGATATGAAAGAGATGAAAGAAAAACAAATTGACATTAATAAAATCATCAATAAAAGTGATGATTTTTCTTTGACTATGATTAAGTTATACAACATTCATTTGTATAATATAAAACGCCTTGCGAAGAAAGAGAAAAAAGATGGATTTTACAAAAAGTAAAAACGAATTTGTTTTTATTAAGCAAACAATTGATAGATATATTGTTGTGAAATTCAATTTAATGCGCAATAATGTTTATGTCAATTTATATGTTGATAAAGATGAAAATATTTCTTTCGCATATGGACATTCACCGATTGCTCATTTTTTTAAGGTTTTGGAATATACAGAATGGCTTTCATATTTGGAAATTTCAACGTTTGCAAATAGGTCAAGAAAGAAGCAATCAAAATTCGTTATGGATTACTATAATGACATTTTGAACGAAGCGGTTAAAGAATTGTATATTTATTGGGGATTATGAAATGCAAAAAATTATCAGTATATTTTGGGCTGTGATAAAATGCTTGTAAATGATAATTTCATAAAAATAGATTTTGAGATAATTTATGGTTTGGGGTCAATGCCGTGTTTGGTCTTGCTTGCAAAAATAGAGTATGATAATCAATTTTTTAATTTGATTGTAAATCATACATCTGATGGATGTTATGTAACGTTTAATTCCAATAAATGCATGCATCATTTTACAATCAACGAATCTGCTCATCTTATGACAATAACAGATAATGACATCAATACGTTAAGAAGAAAAAATATGCCAGCTGCACAATCGTTGTTTTTATATAATTATGTATTTGAATGTTGTCTAATGAAATGTTTGGGGTTATGAATATGAAAAAAATAAAAGCAATTAATGGAATGTTGTTTAAGTATATTAAAAAAATAAATGGAGAAAGATTCGAAGTTTTAATGCACGTATATAATACATTTATTGATGTTAAATTGGCAAAAATAACTTACAATCTAAGACCATATACTGTGTTTGTATCAAAACCTGGCATAAAAGCAATCAATAGGAAAAATAAATTTGATGATATTTTTTCTTGCGCACATGCTGATAGGCGTTATGAAAAAGAATTTAGATTGCTATATGAATGTTTTTTGGACCATTTTGAATTAACGTTTGGATTGTAATTGGAGTTAAAAATGAAAAAAAGATTTTTTAACGGTAATATTATTTTTTATTTTATGAAAGAAATCAATGGGCAAACATTTTTAGCTACTCTTCGTGTCAATCCAATAAATAACTTCAATAGTGATTTAAGTTTAGCAATCATATATGACAATAAAAAAGATACGCATTACATGTCAAAATTATGTACAAATGAAATCAATAGAAAAAAGAAATTTAATGATTTTTTATCGTGTGTTTATACGAATGAATTTTACGAAAATGAATTTAAGATATTGTATGAATATTTTTTGGACGATTTTGAATTGACGTTTGGATTATAAAAACTATTTACATTTTTTGATTTTCGTGGTATAATTATTGCAGAAAGGGTGAGAGATATGAATATCATTGAAAGATACCCAAACTGTTTTGAGAAAATTGACAATGAAGTATACGTTGAATACGTTGACCCGGAAAATAACAAGTATAATTATACTGTTTCTGGAAATATGTATGAAGGCGATTTGCTGAAGAAGTATAAATTTGTTTTGAATGTTTTGTTTGCCGGTACTTTTACTGGTGTTTTTTATTCCAACAATCCAAACAAACTGCGTACAATCGCGAAAGATTTCGTAGATTTGTGTTGGGAAAAAGAAAAGGATAATGTAGATTCACATTATAATTATCCTAAAGAATTGAATTATCTGCTGATGCATGTTGGAGATGATAAGGAGTGGCTGATGTATTGTTCGCCAACAAGTGATGAGCATTCAGATATTGAAGCGTGTTATAAAGAAGGAATGTTCTCTGAAGAAGTTTATAGGATGTATGAAACGTATAAGAAATTCTTGAATGAACGTGGAATGGATGTTTTCTAAGGAGGAAGTAATGGATTTTCTAAAAGTAACGATTAGAGAACAAGGAATTACTAGTACAGATTTTGTAAATGTAAGTAAAGAATCTTTGGCAAAACGTTATGTGCTTTTGCCTTTTTCTAACGTATATATTAGAAAAGAAAATATTGCCGAGACAGTGGTTCTAATTTCTACGAATATGACAAAACGTATGTTGGAACTGATTGTTGATGATATTAAAATTGAAGGATAATGAAAGGAGATAATTGTTATGCCGAGATATGCTATGCAAAGTGACAAGTCGATTTTGGAGGAAGCAATTCATAAATATGAGCAAGGTGTTTATGAAATTGTCGACCTTAAACAAATTGACAAAGATAGAAAAATAGATTTTGGTTGTTCCAATCTGAGCGACCCAGAAAATTGCGATTTTGGAGAAGGATTGGTTGATTACTATCAAATGAATGGCTTTTGCATAGCTCTTTGTTGTGCTGGTAGCGACGAAGAAACACCGTTGTATTTTGCTCTTTATCTTGATGATAAAAATAAGTTCCGCATGTATATTCCAACCGTTGGAAACACTTTCAATAAATTTGATAAAAACGCTTTTTGCAGTGAAGATTTTGGTTGGGCAGAACGTTACAACAATTGGGGACTTACAAACGATGATAAAATTTATGATGCAGCGGTAAAATTTGTTGACCATATTTTTGAGACATCAAATTTGGACGCTATGTTGGCAGATATTGCTAATCGTATAACTTTGAAAGGCAATGAGACCATTCCAATTCCAGAAGAAATGATTAGAAAAGATAATGAACGTTGGAATTGGAATCCATTGCAAAAAGCCGACAGTGATTGCGAAGATGAAAACAATTTTGAAGATATTGAGGATGGAGACGACGTAATCAAAGCATATCCGGAATTGTTTGAAGAAGTAGAAAAGAATGACGACGATGTGTATATTGAATGTGATTATTGTGATAATGAAGATTTTGAAAAATACAAAAATTCGACTGGAAAATTGTTAAAAGATGAATTGAATAAAAAATATAAATTTAGGCTTTGCGTTGAAATGGAAGGACATTATCGCGGGAATTTCTATTCTAATAATGCAAATAAGTTGCGTACAATTGCAAAGGATTTTATAGATTTGTATTGGGATGTCAATTACGACCCTTATTATGAGGAAGATTATGATGGCAGTTATCCATTCATTTATTGTCCTCTTGATGGTCATTTTGAACTGCCAATGGTTCTCAATTATTTGATGATGGCTTGTGGTGATGGATGTGAGTGGTTCATTAATTGCTATACAACAGAGAATGAAGACGCAGATTCTGATGAAATGTATAAGCTTGGTCTTTATCCTAAAAAAGTACACGAAATGTTTTTGGACCACAATGACCATATTGCTTGTATGGGGAAATATGAATACTTGAGGAAAAAATGATTATAAAAAATTTTTCTTTTCGCAAAAAAATCAAAGTATATTTTGATATTGCGAAAGATACAAAGATAATTTTATATGATTTTTTTGGAAACAACGTATTGTTGCTAAAAATTGAGTGTCAATATGATTATATTTTTTCATTTGCATTAAATGAGTATGGAACAAAAACATTCAACGCAAAACTTTTTGAAACAGATTTTTTACATACATTCGGAGATGATGAACGAAATAGAGAAGCATCAGAAACACTTTCAAATATAGTTAAAAATTATTATCCAATAAAAAAATTAATTCCCAATATTGGATTATAAAAGAGCGACTAAATAGCCACTCTTTTTTTATTTTTAAATTAGAAAAGAAAAATATAGTTGGAACATTGACCATATCAAATAACAGATAAAAAATAAGAGGTGAAATAAATGAAATTAGTATATGTAAATGATGAACAATATAATGATTTTATAAATTCCTTAACAATAGAACAAAAATCTATGCTTAGAAATAACGAAGACAATAATGATGATTCTGATGATAGCTTGGCTATCATCAGAATCTTATCTAATAGTGAATATGACCAATATATTATTAATAGTACATGCGATGGGTCCATATCATTAAATAATCAAAATGTATGGCACCATGACGAACCTCGCCAGGATGTTTCTATAAACACTGGACACTCCAATTATTCTCTTGGTGAGTTTGGGTCTTGTGTGTTGCTAAAAGAATTGGTACAAAACAATATTAAAGAAAATGCATGTCTTTATAGTCAATCTAAAATAAAAGTTGATATGTTTGTGACATGGTACAGCGAAAAATATAGAACATCGCATTCTATCGAAAAGAGTATGTATGAAAACAAAACTACAAAAAATAAAAAATATTTTGTTTATCCAAATGGTGTAATAAATTATAATTCTCAAGGTTCTGCTCATGGTTGGTATGCTTTTAATATATCTTTTAATTATCGTCCTGTTTTTCAATATATAGATAATAATAAATCTAACAATATTTTTAGGTGATAATATGTCAAAAATTATTTCTGACGAATTATATAATCAAATCTTAAATTCTAATTTAGAACAATCATTAAAAAATTCATTAATAAATCTGCAAAACAATAACAATGATATTTCTAATAATAGTTTAATTGGTATTAGGACATTGTCTCCTGATGAATATGATAAATATATTATAAATGGAAATGCAGACTATTCTATAACAGTTCATGATAATAATGTATATCACTATCAAGATGATTATGGAACTGGTAAATCATATATTGGTTACAGTGGTTCATATTGGGATGCAAATAATGCTACTGTAAAAAGCATGTATCATTATCCTAATTATGTTTTGAAATATACAAATGACCAAGGTTATGTATATGATACATTTAATTGTTATCTTTCATATGAACTTGGACAAGGCAGTTCTGAAAATAATTGTTCTATTTATAGAGGTGAACAATGTATTATCGACTGTCTTGGAGGACAAAGCGGATATTATGGTTATGTAGTTACTAGTACAAATGATATTGTAGCAATAATAGATAAAGATGTAACGCAAAAACTTGTTGATGCTAAAATAAGTTGGTTTAGAAATGCAAGGGGCGGAAGGTCTGATAGAGCATGGTTAAATATTTATTATAATTTTAATTTTCGTCCTATTTTTATTTTTGCAGACAATAATAAGTCTAAGAACATTTTTTATTAAAAAATTTTGAATAGACATTATTTTAATGTCTATTATTTTTTTTTATCTTTTTTTATTTATTTTATTTTAAAGAAATTTTGTACTGAAGGTGTTGAAATGTGGATGTTAAAAATGTTAAAGATAATTTCAAAAACATGGAACTTGTCGTTGTTGAAAAACAAAGCAATATTAAGCGTTACGCTATTGCTGCTGGTATCGTCATTCTTTGTATCGCCATCTATTGGTTCATGCTCGGATTCCACGGAAGAAACGAGCACATTGACAATATCGATGACGGACTGGAAAAAATTACAATCGAACAACAAAGAGCAAAAGATAGCCTTGGAAAAATCCAAGAAGGAATTGGAAGAAGCGAAAGCTCAGTTGAGCGAATCGAATCAAGCGTTGATAGAAGCGAAGGAATTATTAGAGATATTGCAGATGGACTCGAGCGAAGCTCAGGACAAATTGATGCTGTTATTGAACGAATTGAATATGCAGAAGAGCGAAATCGAGATGCTGAAGGGCGAATTGGCGAAACTTCAGACAGAGTCGATGACGGCATTAGATGCGCTGACGAAAGCGAATCTATATTTGCAAGATATGAAAAAGGAAATTGAAGAAAACGAAAAACATTGGAAAGCTAGAGAAACACAGCTTGAACGCCAGAGAGTACTTTGGCAAATAATAGCAGTATTGGCTGTGGCTGGTGGAGTTGCAGCAGCTGCATAATATCACTAAAACACATGAGAGGCCCATCAGGCCTCTTTTTATTTATGTGTTATAAAATATATATTTACATATATTCGAATTTGTTATAGAATGTATCTGGTGATAATTATGATATTTGCTAATGACTTACAAATAAAAATCGATTGTATTTTTAATTATAAACCAGTACAATACATTCACATATCTATAATTTTTATATACAAAAATAAACGTACGAGAACAAGATATAGTGCAAATGCATATAACATATTTGATTGTAAATTAACTGATTTTAAGAATGTATTCAAAAACGAACAATACATTATAAATTTTAAAAAAGATGTTATAGAACAAGAAAATAGAATCAATAAAGAAATAATCAATTATTTTAAGAACAGTAATCACATGTTGTACATAGGACTGTAAATCATGAAAACATTGGAAAAGTATTGGTTTGAAAATAAAAACGTTTTTGTATCGCGATATTCTCATAATAATTTAATTTTTTCTTTTGGTCTTCATAAAAAAGAAAAACGAGGAATTAGCATTCATTCTTCTATTAAAATGAAAATAAATAACGAATATCTTTTGATATGCGATTTACATACATTTAATGTTTTGGATGCAAATATTGATGATTTTACAACATCGTTAACTAATAATTGTTATATTGGATTTTTTGATAGAAATGAAAATTTTTGCCAAAATCATTTTAGTGAAGCATTAAAAAGATTTTTTATAGATGTTAATCAAATTGCTATGGTGGGATTATAAGATGTTTTATTCAAGAAAAGTACATGACTTGCATTTTTCTTTTCATATGCAAGAAGATTATAGAGATTACTATACTTTATATGTAACATCCGAACCAGACTTAAATTTTGAAGTTACATTTGATTTTTTGACAATTCCAAAAATAGATGAAGAAGAAAAAAATTATTTATGTAAGTACTATGGAGAACATTTTGAAATATGGGTACATGAATTTTTTAGAGATAAAATTTTCCTAACCAAATTTGGATTATAAAAAAGAGAGGCAAATGCCTCTCTTTTTTTATATATGTTTTACTCTGTCTCTTACTTCGGCTTTTTTTGCGTCATTAAACTTATCTAAAGTAGTAGATATGTACCCAGTAATTCTTCTAATTCTTTCTATCTTATGAGGTTGGATATATTCAATCTCTAAATCCATGCCTTTTCCATCTTCACAAAAAGAAACGATGATTGTATCTATTTCTTCTTTTTCTGATTTATTTTTTTCGGCGTATTCTACTATTTTTTCAGCTTCTTCTGTCGTTAAATCAATATCTTTTCCTTTTACAGATATTTCATTTATTTTTATTGTTTTCATATTTTTACCTCCATTAGCAAATGCATGGCATTTTTACATGTTGATTATTAATATGGTCTTTTTGTCCGCATACTGGACATTCGTTGTCAATGATTCCATTATATCCGCAATTACTGCATCTATCAATTGGATGATTGATAGCACAATATGTGCAATCATAATCATGCATTGTTCTTACAATTTTTTCAAATGCAGATAAATTCTTAGTTGGGTCTCCATCCATTTCTACATACATAATGGCGCCAGCATTACATAATGCATGATATGGAGCTTCAATTCTAATTTTATCAATTGCTTTAATTGGATAATATACTGGAACATGGCTTGAATTTGTCATATATTCTTTATCTGTTACACCTTTTATGATTCCATAATGAGCCTGGTTGCTTCTTTGGAAACTACCAGCTGTAGATTCTGCAGGTGTAGCAAAAACAGACCAATTCAAATGTGTATCTTTAATATACTTATCAGTCATTTCTCTCATATGACCAATAATTTCCAATCCAAGTTTTTGAGATTCTTCTGATTCACCATGATGTTTTCCAGTTAAGAATTTTAAGCATTCTGCTAATCCACAAAAACCAATACTTAATGAAGCATGTTTCAATATTTTTTCTATTGTGTCATTTGGTTTAAGCTTTTCACTATCCATCCAAACTCCTTGACCAAGCAAGAATGGATAATTATAAACATGGCGTTTACCGATTAAATGATATCTCCAAAGAATTTGATTCTTTGCTAACTCCATATATTTATCAAGAAGTTTATAAAATTCCTTTATATTTTTTTGAGATTCAATAGCTAATTTTGGAAGATTAATAGTAGTGAATGAGAAATTACCGCGACTTGTAACAATTTCTGGACCGTTTACATTGCTAATCGTGCGCGTTCTGCAACCCATTGTCGCGATTTCAGTACGTGGGTCATCCGGTTTATAATATTGTAAGTTATATGGAGCATCTACATTTACAAAATTTGGGAATAAACGTTTTGCTGAAACTCTGATAGCTAATTTGAATAAATCATAATTTGGGTCTCCGGGATTATAATTTATTCCTTCTTTCATTTTGAAAACAGTAATTGGAAATATTGGAGTTTCACCTTTTCCCAATCCTTCTTCTTGCGAAAGTAAAAGTTTTTCTGTTACAAGTCTACCTTCTGGCGATGTGTCTGTTCCAAAATTCAAAGAACTAAATGGCGTTTGTGAACCGCAACGGCTATGCATAGAATTCAAATTGAAAATAACGCTTTCCATAGCTTGATACGTTTCATCTTCAATTTGTTCGCATGTATTTTCGTATACTTTATTCAAAAAATCATAAATTATTTCTTCAATTACATTGAATTTATCACTTAACTTTTTTGATAATTCTTTTAAACATTCATTGTTAAGATATGTTGGATAATTATTTTCAGCTATTTCTAAAACTTTATCATTATCATAGTTTGTGTATTTTAAAGCAGCTTTTAAGTTTTTCTTAAAGTCTTTTTTAAATGATTTTCTAACGCCTTCCGCCATGCCATAATCAAAACAAGCAATGCTTTGGCCTCCAAATTGGTCCGTGTTATTCAATCGATATCGCTACTATCGACCAGTTCTCTTATGAACTTCATGTGCTTTCACACATAGACTAGACTATATCATTCTCGCCATATATCTTAAAAAAGATACTTAGGTTTTGTCCCCCACTTCTCAGGCGCTTGCCCAATAAAAGCATTTCAGCTTATAGTCGTTGAGGTTTATTCTGTTCGAATCTTACCTGCTGATTTCCCAATCCTTAAACTTTTTAAAGCATTTGCGTTTGAGCTTATTTCATCTCTCCGATTTAGCATTAAGGCTCTAAGGGCGTTCCAGCATTTCAAGGGAATGCGAGTAATATGTTTCCATATTAAACGAACAAATTTTTATTTTGGTTGCTTTGTCATTATTACCGTCATTTTCATGATATTTAATGCTCAATTAAGAGCCGGATTAGACTATCTCATTACCCTCGTTTAACGTTAGGATTAATAGAGTCTACCTATTAATAGTAAAACTATATTTTACTGTATTGTGCACTTCGATTTAAGGGGTTTTCTCCCACCAATATTTCAATTGGCCCTACTCCTATTGCGGAGACCAATCCGCTAAAGGATAGTCGTTACACTTTTATATTACATTAATTCAATTATATCTTTAATCATATATTTTTGTCTAATTTCTGGTTGTGCTATAATATTTTTTATTGTGCTTAAATGATAATTTTTATTTAGTTTTTTATTTATTGCTTTTATCATTTCTTTTCTTGTATGAATTATTGCTGACGTATTATCTGTAAAGATGATTTTTCTTGTTTTTGCTGCTGGATTTCCAGCGCCAGAATTTGTTTGTGAAACTATTTTTCTATGTTCTTCTGTCATGTGACTTCCTAATCTAGTCGGTCTATAATTAAGAACTTGGTAATTATATTTCATATTTTTCGAATGTGTTGTCCATTCTAAATTTAAGTAATGATTATTTCTTTTATTTCCGTCTAAATGATTAACTTCTAATTTTTCATTATCTTTTTTACAAAAAGTTTCAGCAACAATTCTATGTACCAAATATACATTACAACATACATAACCAGAGTTATTTATTCTGAAAGATAATTTTCTTTTGTTTTTATAATCGTAAACAAATGTTCCTTCTTTATTTACAAAAAGCATTTTGTATTTTTTTGAATTATGTAATATACTTAGCACGGTATTACCAGCTATCCATTTCTGGACCTTAGGTTCTCTTACGAAGCTCATTGGTTATTAACTCCTACCGTTAGCATGAGAAAATTTCTCACACACCCCATATTGGGTTCACACAATTTTTTCTGAACATGTTTCCATGTTAGGCCACACATTTGTTTATGGCAATACACGCGAGCGCTGCATAAGAACGAATTGATTGTGGTTCTCTTATCCAACCGTTGCCAGTAGAAAATCCTCCATGAAATAATTTAAGAATATCTATTTGGCAGCAATTGAAAGTTAACATCGAAAAGTCCTTATCGTGTATATGAAGCCAACCTTCTTTCATTGCTTCCACATATTCATCTGGCATAACGTAGTTATCAATGAAAAATTTACTTGCTTCAGTACCATACTTAAGCATTGACCCCATTGTGCTTGTAGAAGAAATGTTTGCATTGTCTCTATATGCATCAATTGAATTATCAGCTTTGAATGTAAGATTCATGAATTCTGACATTAATTTCTCTGCATCATCTCTTCTTTTAGCATGTTCAGCTCTATACACAATATATGATTTTGCTGTATTGATGTACTTTGACTTCATTAAAATGTTTTCTGTAGCTTCACTAATCTTATCTACAGATGGAATTTTGGTATCAGAAAAATAGTCTTCAACTTGCTTTACAATGTCCGTGATTTGTGCAATGTTCATTCGTTTGTCTTTACTATCCTTATTTGCTTGACGAATGGCATTGAAAATCTTAGAATCATCATATTCTACTATTTTTCCATTTCTCTTTTTTACCTTAAACACTTTGAAAAATTCATCTCCTTTTTGCATAGCTAAATTATTTTATGCTAAAAAAATCAAAGTATTTTGATGATTACTTTATTCTTGTAACCTCAAAATACTTTGATATACGCTAAAAATTTCAGTATTTTTATATTTATTTTTTATTTTTTTATTAAAAAAATTATTTTTTCTATTATAATTTTATGACTTGAACGAATTAGAATAAATTAAGAGGTGTAAAACATGACTAAAATTATAAATTTATACGGTGCACCAGGAGCTGGAAAATCTACAATTGCTGCTGGATTATTTTATCAAATGAAAATAAAACATTACAAAGTAGAATTAGCTTATGAATGGATAAAAGGAAAAGTATACGAAAATAGTACATATCCATTTAAAGACCAGATTTATACATTTGCAAAACAATATAAGATGTTGAATCAATTGAGAGACAAGGTGGATTATGTAATTACTGATTCGCCATTACTTTTATGTTTAGTATATGGTAAAAATGAATCTGATGCATTTAAGGATTTAGTAAAAGAAAGTTATAATTCTTTTGAAAATATTAATTTCTTTATACAAAGAAATCACAAATATGAAAAAATTGGAAGACATCAAACAGAAAAAGAAAGCGATAAAATAGCAAAAGAAATTTTGAACGAATTGGATTGTATGGACATTTTCTATGAAATTTACAACAGCGATGAAGCTATTTATAAAATAACAGATAAATTAAATTTGTAAAGGAGTAAACCAATGAAAAGATTAGCTGAAGATAATTATGCAATCAATAGAGCATATGATTATTTTGTTGAACATATAAATAAAGAAGATGTTTTTGAAACAACAGGAAGATTACATTCTTCGTGGGAAAATGCAAATTCAAATGGATATATAGACGAAAAATATGATTCATTTAATGATTGGATGAAAGATTATGGGAAATCAATTGCTGCGGATTTAATATCATTATTAAAAAATAATGATGATGAATTCAATGCACTTTTATCAGATGTAAAATATACTGAAAAAGACGAATTTGAAGAAAGAGTTTTTGAATACTTACAAAGCATAAATGAAGAAATTGAAAATGGAATCAACGAATCTAATTAATTGGCAATATTTGCCAATAGAAAAAAATTCAATATTAAATATCAGCAACGGTAAATATGTAGAAACTTTTGATAAATACAATCATCCATTTATGCTTTGCGTTGGTATAAGAAAGAATGCATATTATTTATATTTAATAGAAAAAATTAATGGATTCTCAAAAAGATTTATTTGTGGTTCGTTTGAAGAAGCCGATGAATTGGCTTTAAGAATTATTGGTTTTTTATTGCAAGGGAATGGAGTAATGACTATTATAAAAGGGAGTGAGAAAAATGATTAGCAATGTTGGATTAAATAATATTAATAAAACATCAAATGCAATGGCAAATAGCATTCAAAAAATTGCAAGTGGTTCAAATAATCCATCTGCGAAGTTCGGCGTAGCGTCTTATTCAATTACGCAAAAGATAACTTCAAATATTTCTGCCATTGCTCAATCAAATAAAAATACACAAAACGCAAATGCTATGTTAAATGTAGCAGCTGGTGGAGTATCTTCTACAGTTAATGCGTTAAGCGATATAAAATCAAAGCTTTTACAAGCAAATAATGGTACGAACAATGATAGTGATAGAGCTGCTATTTCTCAATCAATAACGCAATCTATTGCTACTATCAACGAAAATGCTAATATCGAATATAATGGCGAGAAGTTATTAGACGGCAATAATTCAATTACTGTCGCTGGAATGAGTGGATATGATACATTGAAATTAGGAAATATGTCCTCTCAGGCACTTGGTTTGACTGATAGTGATGGTAATATTACGCTGGATTTATCATCGTCTTCTGGACTGGCCAGTGCAATCGACACGGTGGATAATGCTTTGGATAAAGCATTGAATATGTCAACAGATATTGGTTCTATGCAACAAGGATTGAATGCTCAAGAAAGTAATTACACCGTAATGGAAGAATCTCTTGTTGGAGCTGTTTCTGCAAATGATGATACTGATATCGTCGCTGAAATTACAAAACTTAAATCAGAAAGTACATTAAATCAGATTGCTTTAATAACGCAAAAAATGTTTATGCATGATAATGCAAGAGTATTATCACTCTTACAAAATTAAGGAGTAAAAATGAAAAGATTACAAAAAATGGCATCAATGGATTATGAAACGCTTTTGAGTGATTATGCATATAGATGTCAAATGTCTTATGGTAATGTATTATGTTCCATTGACGGTTTTAGAGAATTCGTTGAAGATAATAATATGAACGGTGACGAAGCATTGGAAGTATTGGATATATATGATGAAGGAGATTTAGAAAGAAGAGTAAAAGAACAACTATGTATGTAAAATAATTAAAGCCACTGGCATTTACCAATGGCTTTTTGTTTTATTATTTTTTGAAACCTCTAATAAGAATCTTTGTTTTGATTTTCATGTTATCTTTGAAGTTCATTGGACTGATTGAAGAGGAATGGAAAATCGAGTAAATCATTTCGTTGATAACCTCTATTGGGATATCCTTTCTAAATTCTCCAGTGGTCTGTCCTCTTACAATGATACTGGAAAATGTACCAATGAATTTTTGCAATTGACTTTTCCAGAAATTGTTTTTTGTACGATTCGGACGTGCTGATTTTTTATAGTTGAATAACAACGGCATGATGAATTCATTGTCTCCAAGATGATTTGACATCAATGTCATTGCGTTTTCAAATGTTTCCTCTTGCGTTTTTTTGCTTTGCTTCACCATGTCTTTTGTTTCATCAATGAATGTGTTCAGCAAATCAGAAATGAGTGCTTCTTTCGATTCAAAGTAGTTGTAAAATGTACCAAGACCGAGATTGGCATCAGTCATGATATCAGCAATTGAAGATTTGCTGATGCCATAGTTTGAGAAAAATTTTGTTGCTGACGAAACGATTGTTTTTTTGACCTTTGCCTTACTTTGTTCACGGCGTCCAAGAATTTTCATAATGGTTCTCTCCTTTTTAATTTTGTAAATTTCAAAACTCCCAATCCTTTTGAATTGGGAGTTATTGACTTTTTAGAAGATTTCGGTGTCCATATCATCATCGTCATCATCGATGCCAAGAGCTTTGGTGACTTTTGAGATATCAATATCGTCTTCTTTGATTGCTTTTTGCTTTTTGGATTTAGGAGGATTATTGAAGTTATCCTGCAGAATAGCAATCTTCTCAAGCGAAACCTTGTGTTTGATTACAGCATACAGTCCGTCGCTACCATATAAGTGCCGGCGGTAAATAGGTACGCAAGTTTGGCATCCATTTTCGTCTACCGGTCTTTCATCGCACCATACTGCTGCGAAGAAGTAGGAATTGCAGCGGTCATAAGCTCTTACATGGACGTTGATGACTCCAGCTCTGGCAGTCTGTACAGGAATCGTTTCGGTATAGATGCACTTTTTAGTAGTTGCTTTTTCAATCGTCGGATATTTTGCAAAAAGTCCATCTTTGATAATTTCATTTCGTTCGGGGTCGTTTTTGCCTTCTTCGTCTAATTCCAATTCGTACATGCGGTCCGCAACCTCTTTGGCCTCTACATCATAGCCAGCAATTTTGTTGCGAAGTTCTTTCTGCTTTCTTTCACGGTCAGCTTTTTTGATTCGATTATCGCGTTCGATATCATCGAAGTTCGCAGCTTTTTTCGTCTCATAGATGAAAGTTCTGCTTGCAATTTCGTAATAGTGAGACATATCTCTATCAAGCGAAGAACCAACAGAAACTTCATTTTCAACAGCGTCATCATACAGGACAGCAAGGCGAAGTTTATCTTCCTGAGTCCCCTGATAGCAAAGCTTGTAATACATGAACATCCAATAGAGATACTTGGTAATGCCGCAGATATAATCACGATGGCCAGGAGTCTCGTAGTCTTTCATCCATTCGTAATTTTTATTCTTAAACATTGTTTGTACCTCCTTTGTTCTATGGTTATATTATACCACAGAATAAGGAAAAAGTAAATAGTTTTGTGCAAAAAAATCGTTCAAAAACCAAATTTTTTCAATATCTCAAAGGATTTTAAGCTTGACATCATATTTTCATATCCAACATTTGAAAGAAAATCATGACAATCTATTTGCGTTTTGGGATTCGAATTAATTCGTTTTTTAATATAATCATATTTGTCGAAAAATTCTTTTTTAGATGGAATTGTCATACAATCATACGTATATCCAGAACAACCAAGGTATTTATCGTTTATATCTGAAAATAAGTAATCAATTCCCAGCCCAGAAAATACTGTTTTCATATTAAAATTAAAAAACTTATGCTTAAATACCATCGTTTTAGCCGAATGACAAATTTGTAAATCTAAAATAAGTGTTTTATTGTTCGAACCAATAATTGTATATTGATAAATATGATAAAAAAATCCAAAATTTTTTTGAGCACATTCATAACAAACTGTAATTGTTTTTGATTGATATTTATGATAACGTAATGCTATTTCGACACTATTCCCCTGCGTATTGCCACAAAAATGACATGGTGCATGTATTATATTATCATTGTATTTTTCATCAAAAATATCAATCATAAATTACCTCAAAGACCAAATATTTTTTTATCTACTCCAATCTCAAGAGTTTTTGTCATGCAATCATAAATATACTTAATCAATTTTTCATTTCTTACAACTTTTTGCTTTGATTCTAATTTGGCTCTATCTGCATGTTTTATCATCCTATAATAAAATTCATCATATGAAGGAAGACAATATGGCGTAAATTCATCATTAATAGAAATTTCATTTTCACTTCCAAATGTATTTTTATGTCTTCCAATGTTTTTCAAACTTTTCAATTTTATATAGCATTTCATTTCGAAAATCATATTTACTAAAGATTTTCGAAAATATGTAGAATAACGTTTTGTTTTATGTTGTTCAAATCTTACTTTAATGCTTTCAATATCTTCTATTCCAAGTTTTTCTCCATCAGAACGATGATTGTGAACAAATATGCAATTTCTCGTATTGTAGCAATTATCGCATACGTGTTTACCATCATGCAACACTTTTATATTTTTATATTCAACTATACGTTGTCCAAGCGGTACAAATCCCAAACTTCCGTCAATTATAAAAGCATGGATAATTTCTCCGCAAACAGCACAACGCTCTTTTATAGATTCTGCTTTCTTAATTTTATTTTTTATTTTCATTATTTCAAATTCTTTAATTGCTTTTTTAGCCACATCAATCCCTCAGAAAAATCATAATCCAAATATTGTTTTATCAAGACCAACTTTTAATGTTTTAATAAAACAATTATACATATATTTAATTAATTTTTCATTTTGCAATATTGTTTGTTTTTCTTTTATCCTTGCACGCAAAGCGTGATATAATATTCTTTTTTGAAATCTTTCGTATGATGGAGCACCAAAAGGCATAAATTCATCATTTATTGTAATTTCATTGTCTTTCCCAAAACCATTATTTCTCCCAGAATTTTTTAGACTATATAAGGTTATATAACATTTCATTTTAAGTTTGGTATTATATATATATTGTTTTGTTTTTAAATTAAAAATTTTATCTCTAATGTGTTCAAATCTGACTTTTATAGTTTCTAAATCATCAATATTTAATTTTTCGCCATTAGACCTATGATTATGAATAAAATAACAATTTAATTTATTAAAACAATTAATACATATTTCTTTTCCATTATTTAATGTTATACTTTCATCATATATAGAAGTTGGTTCGTTAAGTACATTTGTTGTATTATTATTTGATATAATTTTTTTCATTGTAAGAATTTTTATATTATATTTGGCTGAGATGATTTCTCCACAAATATGACATCTTTTTTTTATTTCAATAAGATTTTTCTTTCTTTTAATGGCAAAAGGTCTTTTATTCATTATTTCAAATTCTTTAATTGCTCTTTTAGCCACATTTATCACCCGTTTCTAATTATAACAAAATTTTTAATAAATGTAAATAATTAAGTACATAAAAAATGCCGATTAATACCGGCATAAATTTTATAACCCATTCATCAATGTTATATATTGTTTGTCTATTCCAACATTCATGCTATGTTTTATGCATTCATATAAATATTTAATAAATCTATCATTAGCTAGCAAAGCTTTTTTACTTGGTATCTTAGCTCTTTTACTATATATTAGTATATCATTCTTAAAATCATTAAATTTTGGAATATCCATCATATCATTTCTAAAACTTTTTTCAAAAATAATTTCTTTTTCATTATCAAATGAAGTTGTACGATGAGAATCCTCAAGACTTTTTAAGTCTATATAACACGTAAATCCAAATGAATGTATACGTTTATATATGACTATCTTTATTCTTTCAGCATCATTTATTTTTTCTTTTTTACCATTTGTTCTATATTCATGATAAAATGTTCCAAAAATTTTATTGTAGCATGTACAGCATAGTTCTTTTCCTTCGAAATCATATATACAACCAATTATTTGGTTTTCAGACTTAAAATAAAAAGGTTTTCCACATTTCGAGCAATAATGTATTACTCCGTTTTTGTCATTTTTGTGTTTTTCTATTTGTGGAATTATCAACATTTCGTTACATTGAAATGCATTTTTTACGTTCATATGTTTCTCCTTATAATCCATCAATTAGTGTTAACATTTTTTTATCAACACCAATGTTAAAACTATATGTTATGCATTCATATAGATAATTTATAAATTTTTTATCAATTAATAATTCTTTTTTGTCTTTTATTTTTGCTCTTTTACTTAATGTTGTCATTATGTTTGTAAATTCTTCGAATGTTGGTACTTTATAGTAATCAAAGTTACATTCAAAAGAAATTTCATTTTCTTTTCCAAAAAATGTACTTCTACCTGAAGCTTTTAAGCTGGTCAAATCTGCATAACACTTGAGATGAAATTTTTTAAAAAATCTAGAAAGTTCGACTTTTAATCTTTCAACGTTGTTTATATTTTCTTTTTCTCCGCGAGTTTTATATGTATGAGAAAAAAAACTATGTCTTTTTTTATAGCAATCTTCACATATTTTTTTTCCGCAATCCATTTCCATATAATGTGTACTAAATCTTGGAGAACGTATTTCCATTGGGTTTCCACAAATAGGACAATACGTTATTTTTGCATCAATATAGTATTTTTTGTCAAAATCCATTATATAATTTGTACGCATTTCTAAATTGTCTTTTACCATTAAAAATGCCTCCAAACCTTTTATTTCTATATATTCATTATACCATAGAATTAAAAAAAAGTAAATAAAAAAGAGGCTTTTCTAGCCTCTTTTGTTTAAGTCAAATATGAGAATATGTTATTCGAAGATTCTTTTATTTTGAAAGATTTTATTTTGTCTTTCATATTGTTGTCAAAGATATATGCATCTTTTGCATTTGGAATCAATGCGCCTTCTTCTTCATCATATTCAAATTTGCTCATATCCAATCTGCATGTCATTCCGGAATCATTGCCTTCTAAATATACTCTTTGCGGGTCGCTGGAAAAAATATCCAATCTTTCTTTTCCGAACAATGTTTGCTTATTTGTAACTACTTCAATATCATATACTTCATTTCCAACATTTAAGATATTCATATCGTCAATGAAGTCTACGAATTTTTCACCTTGATTTAATTCAAATGCAATGCTTCTTAAGCAATCATAATTTAATCTTACTTTTTGAGCAAATGCTACTACATTAATGATTTCGCTATGATATTTTTTATCCACATTGTCGTTTAAGTATTCTTCAATTTCTTCAGTTTTTGGATATAAAAATCTGAAATGATAATGGAACCGTCCAGGACGATTGATGAAATATTCGCTGATATCGCTTATTTTATTGCATGTGACTAAAAATAATTTTTTATTTACATCAGAACCGTCAAATAAACTTAACATTTCATCTTGAGGACGATTGCTGTCATTGTCATAATCTTCAGCATTTTGATGGAATAATTTATCAAATTCATCTAAGAAAATAACTGCTTCACAATCAATCTTATGAAGATAATCTGCAATGCCTGGAATATATGAAGATACAATTATTACAGGATAACCTTTCTTCATCATTCCACTGCAAATCATCTTGCATACGAGACTTTTCCCCATGCCTTTATTGCCACTAAGCAATACACCGAGATTTCTATCAAACTTTTCAAATGTATTGATTACTTTTTGACTTTTTCTTGTGTGGTCGCCATATACTTTTTCATTGACAACAATGTCGTAATCTTTCATCAAGAAAAATCCTTGCATTTTGTCAAATCCAATTCTATATGTAGCAGCAGGAAGCTTTTCAAATGTCTGAACACTATCATCAAACACCTGATATTGCCCATTTGAATAAATATACTTCATAAATTTACTCCTTCTTAAAATTGGCTTTCGTTATTTAACGCATTAAATAAATATGTATTGTCCTTAAAATATCCCAATTGTTGATTTAACGAACTATGAAATTCTTTCATAGAATCTGCATCTTCGTTTGTTGGCAATTCCACTGTTTGCTGAAGTTTTTCATACAATTTTGGGTATCTATCATATAATTCATTCAAATCTTTATAAAGATTTATATACGTTTCAAGCAAAGCATCAGCACTATCTTTTATTTCCAATAATTTAGCTCTTGCAGAAATTATTTCTTCTTTTGCGTCATTTGCCTTTTCATTGAGGTTTAGAGATATTACTCGCTTCAGCCTCTTTTTGTTGGATGAGCGATTCGAGTCCTTGTTCATCTATTTCAACTCCAAGTTCTTTCATTGTATTCGGTAACCAATTTTTATATACTTCAAGCGGTCTCGGATAATTCTCTGCAAATGTAAGTTTTTTCAATAATTCATTTTTTAATTCTCCAACCCATTTGCCGTCTGTTTTGTTTTTTGACGATTTAAGAATTTCCTGTCCAGTAACATGCAATTGATTAACAAAATATGGTCTTGCACAAAGCCAAAAATATATTTTTTCTGGTTTTGTTTTGTCACCAGTCTTGATAATATATTTTCTATTATTTCTGTCTATAAGCATTTTAAGATAATGTATGTCTTTCTTTTTTTCTTCTTTGCCTATAGAACCAGCAATCTTCTTGATGCAATCGTTGTCACTTTCAACATCAAAAAAGTCCTTATTGTTGATTAACCACTTTATGGTATTCAATTCTTCTTTATTGAAAACATTGAATTTGGTTAATTCATCAATATGTTTATTATCAATCAATTCTGACCAAATTTCCAATTCTCTGTCTTCCAATTTATTGAATTTTTCAATATCAAAATCAATATTTTCAAAAGCTTCAAAAATTGGAGTTTGTATATTATTGATTGAGCATTTAGCGGAGAAAATATGATATTGATTCATTAATTTCAAAGCATCATTGGCATATTTCCCCTTTATGATTTTTCTAAGTTCTGTTCCAATTCTTTCTCCAGGAACAACAGAAAGATATTGTTTGCATTCATTTATTCCATTAAGAGTTGTTTCTTCTATTTCATATCCAAATTGTGACATAAAACGAAAAGCTCTTAAAATGCGTAAAGGGTCTTCATAAAATCTTTCTTTGGGATTTCCAATTGCTCTTATTATTTTATTTTGTACGTCATCAATACTGCTATATGAATTTCCATTATAATCAAATTTATAATCTACAAATTCGCCTTTATTCGTTAAAGCAATTGCATTGATACTAAAATCTCTTCTCGCTCTATCTTCATCCAATGTTTTTACAGTTTGAACGATTGGGTCTAGAAGTTTATTTCCATTTTCATCATAATAATTATCACTTCTATATGTAGCGATTTCAAAATTTTCACCAGCAAATGGTACAACCAATACGTTAAATGCTTTTCCAACATCATTGCTTCTTGGAAAAAGCGATTTTAATTTTTCTGTTTCAGCACTTGTTACGATATCAACATCTTTTGCTTTTATTCTATCTTTGTGAAATTGATTATGAAACATTGTTCTTGGTTTCCCACCAATAATATATGCTTCATATCCTGCTTTTACTATGATATTGACTAAAGCTTTTGCCGCTTCTAATGTATTGTCTTTCATCATTTATAAGAGTCCTTTCATTATTCACTATAGTATTGAGACCATTTCTTATAACCAGCTACTATATAAGCAACCCAAGCTTTATACGGTTTTTCTACGAATTCTGCACTTCGTTCTTCATATGTTAAGTTAATATAATTCATATCAAAATTGGAATAAATATTGATATAAAAATTACTAAAATAATTATCTGGGTCTATGCTTTCTCTATAATTTTCTGGACAAATCAATTTAATGTCAACTATGATTGAAGTAGAACCGCAGTCCTCATAAAATTTATTGATATAAGGCTTCAATTGAGAAAATTGCATATATCCTGAATTGAATGCTGTATTTATGTCCATATTGATTCCAGTATCTGAAGAAAGAGTAAATCTTTTTGTTTCCCATGATAAGAATTCTTCTTGATAATCTAAATAACTCATTATTTCTTCATATGATTCAAAATAAATTTTATATCCCATATTTCCTCCAAATTAGACCAAATTGTCAGCATCATTAAATTTGTTAATATTTCTTTCTTTTTCTCCGTCTTTTGGAGATAATTTACCTGCAAAAATCAAATCTTGTCTTGAATTATATAATTCCATTTGTTTTTTGAATTCTTCTGTAAATGCTATTTCCAATTCAAAATTCATTCCATATTGCATATCCAAAGCGCGTATTGTACTTAATACTATTTCAGCAAATGTATGGATTTCGTTTCTAAAGAAATTTGAATCTATTGTACCTTCTTGTTTTATATTTCCAGAGACTTTATTCAATTCGTCTATCAACGATTTGATTTGTCCCATATATCCAATTGTATATTGATGTTTTTTTGCTTCAGAAAGTTGTTCTACTTCTTCGAGTCTTGTCAATGCCAATTCAATCATATGACTTAATGTATTGGCTTTGTCAATATTTATCTTTAATCCTTGTCTATAATCTTCTCTGTCTTGTTTGACTTTTGATTTTATGCGAGCATCTTGTGCTAAAAATTCATCTCTTTGGTCAAAATGTCTTTGCAAATGTCTTCTTATAGACGAAGGTGCTATGTTTTCTTCTTTTACGATTCTTCTATCAGCTGGGTCTGTCATATCTTGCAAATACTGATAGATTTTTTCTGGAGAAAAACCTTTGCATGAAAGTTGTTCAATAATGTTTCTATGCTTTGACATGCAAACTTTACATTTTTTCTCTGTTAACACATAGCTCACCTCTTTATTTCCAAATATATTTTATCAAATTACATTGAAAAAGAAAATTGATTTCTAAAATTTTTTATACATTAAAAAAGCCGGATTATTTATATCCGGCTTTAATTTTTTATTTTTTTGCAAATTCAAATTTTGTATCAAAAACTGTTAAGCATTTTCCAGCAAGAATTTTATCCGGCTCGTTTGTCCATGTTCCGAGAAGCAAATCTTCTTTGATGTCTTTCATCAAAACTTTTCGATTCATTACTCCAGCATCAACTCCTCGTGCCCATGGTTCTGGGACAGCAACATATTTGTACGTTTCATCATGTTTCGTTACCACCTTGCACAATCCAAGGTAAACGTATTTATCACTTTCATGCCAATAGATTCTACCAAATTGCAAACGATGTTTTTCTTTACTTGAAATTTTCATATTCATGCTCCTTTTTTAAGAACAATCTTACCTTTGTCTTGAGCCCAATCTTTCAAATCTTGCAATGTAACCCAACCAAAATTATATTTGTCTTGCTCTTGCGGGTTGAGCCAGAAAATAAGATTTCCTTTATCGTCTTTCTTTGGAGAAAGTGCAAAAAATTTTTTTCCGGCATTTTTCAGTTCTTCGTAAATGCCAGTTTCGTATGCTTCTTTCCACGTTTCATAATTTTCCTTATCGTTCTCGTATACCTTGTCAGCCCAAGACTTAGGAATCAAAGACTTGATAAGGATAGTAAGACCAGCATTCTTAAATACTCCGCCACCAGTAAATCCAATTGTGATATCGAGATTTTGAAACGCATTATACAACGTTTCAACTACATTTTTATCTTTTGCCATGAAGGCAAAATCTTCACCGCTCCAACATGCAGAAAAATCCCAATCATCTTCCCAAGGAATGAGTTCAGAATGCGGTTTCTCATTGCAATTGCGGTCATAATATCCACCTGCACACACGAGAGCATATGCTTTTTCGCCTTTGATTTTATATTCGTAAATCTTTACGTTAGAACCATCGCGAATAGAACGTGCTTCAATACCAAACAACGGTTTAAGAGTACCATTGTAAGATTCAAAATTATCTCGTTCAGATGCTGAAACATAGTTTCCTTTATTGTCAATATAATTTCCAATACCGCATCTACGAGAAATTCCCTTAATGCCCCACTCATGTTCAGCACAGTAATCTGCACCAAGGTCTACACCAACAATAATGTTAGCTTTCTTTCTTTTGTACCCAAAATCTTTTCCGTAAATCACCTTTCCATGAAATGCTCTACGCATTATTTCAGCCCCTTTCGTTAACACTATATCATATTTTTAAGTTTTTGTAAACAACTTTTTATACTTTTCCAATATATGGATTTTCAAAGCTAAGAGGATTTACGCCAAGAGCAAACAGGTATTGGCGATATTGCCATGTATCTTCCGGACGTACATCCCAATCAACGAGATATTCATCTTCTGTCAATGTAATATTATCTTCAATTTCTTCTTTTTCATCTCCCCATACTGTAGTAATAACAGCACACACTTCATTATCTTTTTCATTGCGTTCAATATCTTCAATCTTCTTTGGTGCAACGCATTCGTTAAGCAAAGCTTTGATTTCTTTGTCTGTGAGTTCAACTATCCTACGATAATTTTTTTTCATGGCATTTATTCTCCCTTCTTTTGATGTTTATATTATACCATAATTTAGTAAAAAGTAAATAGCTTTGTGCAAAAATATATGTACAAATTTAATGAATTATGATAAAATTACATTAAAGGAGAGAAAATTAATGTTTAAGAATATAAGATTAATCAAACAAGAAATTAAATATTCAACATGGGGAATAAGAGAATATCTTATGATGTTTCGTTTTTCATGTAAAAATGAAAATAATGAAAAAGATATGGTGCATATTATCATATCAAGTAATATCGATTTTAATTTTTATCATTGTGTTATATCTGCAAAAGAGATTCATAAAATATTCAATTTTCATAGTATGTTTGGTAAAAAATTAAGCACATATGATTTTGCTAGAGAATATGGATTGTATTATTCTGAATTTTATAATAAGGTTTTTGATAAATCATTAAAACATTTTTATAAACAAGTAAGACTTTTGGAACGGGTGGGATTATGATGTCTGTACAAACAGAACTTATGGATTTTTTTAATTTGTTCTATCAAATAAAAACATGGACAATGATGTTGAATGATGATAGATGCAAATATATGATGGAAATAATGTCAAAAATGGAAACAATAAAAGACATAATGATTATATGTTTTGACATTTATAATACATATCAATTGAAAAATGGAAATTATGTAAGAGGCGAAAGAATTTTTACAATTGAAGTTAATGTAACAGAAGATATATTTACTGCATATGAATATTCATTTTGCAAACATAAAGGACATCTTAGAGATTTTAGAGATGTGCTTTTAACAGAACATTCGTTAAGAGATGTGTTTGATATAATAATGACATTTGAAAAAAACATTTTGCCAAAAATCAAAAATTTCGAACAAGAAACGTATGAAATGCATTTAATCAAATATGGATATTAAAAAAGCAGCTAGTTTTTATAGCTGCTTTTAATTTATTTAATTTTTGGGTGATGAGAATGAGTAATGATTTGAAAAATCAATTGATAGATTTACTTTCGTCCAATGATTATGATATAAATTTTAACACATATGAAACAATAAAAAGTTTAATTATAAATGAAGAAAATCAAAATAATATTTCTAATGAGAACTTAGTTTTCATTAGGGTTTTATCTAAACAAGAATATAATAAATATATTAAAAATGGAACTTGTAATGGGTCTATAACTGCTGAAAATATTAATGTTTGGCATATGCAAAAAGATAAAGATTTTTCAAAAAGTTTATTTGTTCATGATGGCAGAGTACATGAAGAGTATTCGTTTGATAGATATTTTTCCTTAACACAAGACAATAACTTAGATGAAATGAATACATCTGATTTAGATGCTTATAATATTTATATTGAAAGTTCCTGGAGTCGTGATAATAATTGGTATAAAAATTCCGACGCAATGAAAAATGGTGGTTATTATTGGAGAGAAAACGAATATAATTTTCCAGTAACTATTCCCAAAACCACAACTATTAAAAATACTAGAATTGAAACAAAGGCTGCACTTCGTCCATATTCTTGGACCTATGAACAGTTAATTGCAGATGGTTGGGTTTATCGGACTTATAGTCTTTTAAGAGTTGATATTCAAGATATAGCTTGTTATAGACCTGCATTTACTTATAAAGACAATAATAAATCAATTAATATATATTATTGAGTTGATATAATATGAAAACAATCAATTTAATAGATGAACAATATAATATTGATAATAAAAAATCATTGAGTATTTATAAATAAATTAGAAAATGGAAATGCGAGGTAACAAAAATGAAAAAAATAGCTGGGTATTATTCTGAAATCGAAGAATATGATGGTTTTTATTTTAGATACAATTATAAGCGTCAAGAATTGGAAGCTTTAGATGAAAGTGGTCATGTTCTTACATATAAAGAGCTTTCTTTGGAAGATTGGGAAGACAACAATGAATATTGGATAGAAACATTTGCTGATGAACTTAGTGAAGAAGCTGGACGCTGGACAGACAGTTTGCTTGAAGAATTTGGCTGTTTGGAAAAGAAGAAAATTAAAAAAGCAAATTCTCAGGAAGATATTGATAATTTCGTAGCAAATGCTGAATTTTTTAATAAAGGAATTTTATTAAAAATAGATAGCTTAAAAAGTCTTGTATTTCCAAACGATAAAAAATTTGAGCAAGATGAATATTACACATCAAAAATTGATAAATTGAAGAAAGAAGTAGAAGAACTTGAAGCAGTTGCACAAAAAGTTAAAACAACTTTAGGAGATATTAAAACAACGAAAAACTTAAAGAAAGATAATTTTATATGAAATTAAGGTGGGTTATATGAAGCACTTAAAGAAAATAGCTAGTGACCAAAATTTTGAAACGAAAGTTAATGATTATATCAATAAATTAGAAATGGTATCTTCTGGGCTTACATCAAACAAAATTCTTTTAAGTAATCTTTCTGATGATTTTTGGAAAGCTTATCAAGATGAAAATGGTGAAGCTGTTGATGAAACGTTTAAGAAAGCAGCCAAACACGTATTAGAAGCAACCAATTTATTAAATGGAGTTTTAGAAGACTTACATTTTTATCAGAGAGATATGGGATTTAGGGAGTAAAAAAATGAGCAATAATTTTGAAGCAATTAGATTTAGTAAAGATGTTGTAAGAACACTCACATATGCAATTAATAATATAAAAGAAGATTATATGTTAGAAGGTAGTAAAGCATTAAAAGATATACAAGAAAGATATGATATGGGATTTGATACAACTTTCAATGGTATTCTTACAAGATTAGAAGAAGCAAAACAGACTGCTGAAAATCAATATAATGATATAGTGCGGCTTGATGAAGATGTTGTGGATGAAAGATAAAAAGTGGAAGCATTAAGCTTCCACTTTTTCTTTGTCTTTTTTCTTCCAATCAATTTGTTTTAAATCGCCTTGATAAATAAGATGTTTATTAATATAGTCTCTATCTTCTTCAAATATTGGGATATTTAAGTCTACATTCCATCTTGTTTTTATTACATCTGGCTTATCATCAATTGTGAAGTTTTCTTTGAAAACACATACGCCTCTTTGGAAATATATCGGCACACTATCCCAATCAAAATCTTTTTCTTCTTTCAACTTCTTAATAACTTCACCAGAATTTACGCCTTCCAATTCTTTCGTTGAAAAATAACAATGCGCTACTTGATTAATAGCATTTCTTACTGCATCTCTTTGCCTGAAAATGAAAGCATTATTGACTTCAAACTCTGGGAGTGAAAATGCTGTGCAATCAAATTCTGCTTGGAAAACTTTCGTATAAATATGATTTAAGATAGTATCATCTAATTTTGTTGGTTGGTCTGTAAACGGGTCGATATAAGATTTATTTGTACATGCATTATACAACGCTTTATTGAAGCCATTTGTGCAAATAGAAGCAGATACAGAAAGCAGTTTATTCAAACGTTTGGAATACCAAGATTCTGTATTTTCTCCTTTTTCTACTAAAAGCAATGTGATTTCATCACTTTGTGTATATGCAATTTCTGTATTCGGTATATTTCTGCACATATGCTTTGCAGTTTCAATCATACAATGTCTAAATAATGTGCTAAATGGGCGCTTAAATCCTTTTGTAAAATTTCGAAAAGCTCTACCGTCGCATCTTATAAGAGTTGGAGTCCTAATAGGAAGAACATTTTTGTAAACAGCTTCATAACCTTTCATTCTTGCTGCCAATGTATTTGGTTTCTTTTTCATCTTTTTCTCCTCTCTTTTCAAAACGCATTTTTAATATATAATATATAAAGAAAATAAAAAAGTAAACAATGATTCTTAAAAATTACAAAGTTTTTGTTTTACATGGAGTTGAAAAAATGAGAATTGGATTGGATATAGATGGGACAATCAATAACTTAGACGAAGTTGTGCGTCCCATTATTAAAGAACAATATAATATTACTACTTATCCAGACCAATATGAACTTTTCCCAGGGATGACTACTGAACAAATTCACGAATTTCATGTTAATAATAAAGATATTTTTATTAACGATATTAAGCCAATTAAAAATTCTCAATATGTTATTAATAAGTTATATAATGACAAATGTCATATTTATGTAATAACGGCTAGAACAAAAAAGAAAATATATGATATGACTATTGATTGGTTTAGAAAAAATGATTTTAATTTGAGAGCTTTTAAGGATATGTTTTTTGACGTTGACGAAAAACATAATTTATGTAATTTATTAAACATTGATTTTATGATAGAAGATTGTCCTAAACATTTGGAAGATTTGTATAATTACAATATCAAAACAATTAGATTTGACCACCCATATAATCAAAATAATCACTGTTATTTTCATAGTAATGATTGGTTAGAAATTTATGATTACTTGAAAACATTTTATTAATAAAAAGTATTTTGTATTAGAACGGATATGAAAATAAGTTTTTGGAAGTGAAAAACATTGGCAAAAAATAATGAATTATCATTAAAGAAATTGTATGAAATGATTCAGGAAAAAGCTCCTTTGGAACATTCTCATTCGTTTCTTGGAAGTATAGAAGATGCAAGAAAATTATATGGTATTTCATACGAAAAATATATGAGAAATAATTTGAAAGACCAAATTATTCAATCTCCTCATAATACTGTTAGTGTTGGCGTTGAAAGTAATAGTTCTATAATGAGAATGATTGCTGGAAATAATAAGAACTATTTGATATCTGAAAACAAAAATTTAAGTACTAACAACTTAACAATTACTGGATATAATGAAGAAGATGTTGTTGTAAATATCAATGGTTCTTTATTAATCAAAGGACAACCGATTTCAGCATCGCCAGAATTATCAGAACCTTCACCAAGCACTCCATCTGTAATCAATAATATAACTACTAACGCACCAGTCGGGTCAATCATACAAATGATTTCTCAGGCAGTACCAGATGGTTACGTTGAAGCTAATGGTAATGATTTATTAAGAAGCGATTATCACGATTTATATGAATTTGCTAAAACGAAAACCGATATATTGTCAGATTCTGAATGGTTAGCAAAACAGGCAGATGATGAAAATGTAGAATATTATAGTCATGGAGATAGCTTAACAACATTTAGAGTACCAAGTTTAGTATCTGGTGGAAAGATGAGATATTTTATTAAATATTAAAAATAAAAGACCAACAAATGTTGGTCTTTTATTTTTTCAAAAGAAAAAGTATGATTATTTTTTCTTATTTTTTTTTATCATTCTTTTCTTGTTCTTGTACATACCGCACACACTTCGGATTGTTGCCATGCTTCTCACCACCTAACAAATGGAATGCGCGACAAGCACTATAATCTCGCCAGCCAGCGCACCAAGAGCATCGGCAACTATATCACGCCAGTCCGCATCGTGTTCGTCTGAATGCCTGTAGTCGTATATCTCTTTGCCGCATCCGAATAGCCCGACGTTAAGAGCGAACCGTTGCCACGGGAGCCATGTACGGAAAACGCCAACAAGGATAAGTTCGATGCCGAGAGACGCGCCGAAGTGCATAAGTTTATCTTTTGGGATATTCATAATGCCCTCCATAATACAAGGGCAGGATTACTCCTGCCCGTTGTCACGGCCTTCTTTGACTTTGCGCTTTACTTCTTCGCAGAAGTCAAAGAACGCTTGATACTCCTGCGGCTTTTCGTCTTTCTGGCGAAGTATGGCAATCTGTGTGTCGATTGAGTATTTACTGTCGATTACGAGCGCGACTTCTTCTTCGTATGTCAGTTGTTTTTCTTCCATTGTGATTCCTCCTTTTAGGCGATGCGGAAACAAAGGGGAACGCAAACTGTCGTATCGAATGCATTGTCAAATGCCGCTGCGCCAGTGATGTGAACGTAGCAAATGTATGTAGTGCTTTCTTTACAAGCAGACAATTCCCACCACTCACAACGAGTACCACCATTGCCTCGACCTTTAATAATTTTGCTCGCATTCAACTTGAAAATCGGGTACTGCAAATTACATCCAGAGCCGCCAGTTCCATAACCGGGTTCACTCCAAGATGCGTGGCCGAAAACTTCGATTTCTGAAGGCAACCACAGTTCTCCAGCTGAAGCATCCGACCACCCAGTATCAGATGATACAACCCCGCCTCCAGAATACCTATTTTCCAACATAGCTCTTTTGGCTAATATAACATTTTGAACATCAGAAGGAAGAGTTGAGTATATTGATGAAGCTCCGCTATTAAATTTCCAAAACAAATCGGAACCCTGCCAAGGGGAAGTGTAAGTTAGCCCTTCTCTAACTTGTCCGTTATTTGTATTCGTCGCATTGAACTGATACGGCGTAGCAAGGCAATCACGACTTATAAAATCAATGTGATTCCCAACGGTTGTACTTCCAAATCCTTTGTAGCAGTTAATACCAGCAATCTCCATGATAACTACTTCATTTGTAGTAAGCGTAATTTGCTTATAGTCGCCGATATAGTAGTTATCGAAATTCCCTGCCTGAATGTTGGACTGAATCGTCGCCCACGAATCAGTTATTTCCTGTCCACGGAAGATATTGTTGTGGTCATTACCAAATGTTGATGTAAATATAGCAGTTGGTAATTTATTAGCTAACTCTTGAGCATACTGAGTTACATCTATCAATGCTGACTCAGGAGTCTGATTATCGAATGCTTTGATTAATACTCTGTTGGAGGGTCCAATGAATTCGAAGATGATGTAACCGTCGCCTCCAGCAGTTCCAGCGGTATACTCTCCATCTTTCCAAATAAATCCTCCTCCACCGCCTCCACCTAATTCTCCAGTCATTCCAATAGAATAAGCTCCACCATCTCCTGCACCATTTCCTCCTATTGCATAAGTACCAAAAACATGACCCGAACCACTACATGGTCCACGATATACTTTTACACCATTAATCGTAGCAATTGCACCAGGAGTACTAACAGCTGCTTCTGAAGAAGAATACCCTCCGAATCCACCATTACTGACGTAAACATTACTATTTAAGGTAATAGACGAGGTACCTCCAACTCCACCCATCGAGCCTGAAGTGGAGTTACTTCCTGCAGTACCTCCAGCACCTCCAGCACCAACAGTAAATGAATATGAAGTCCCAACAGTTAATGGCTCATAAAAAGATAATATTGCTCCTGACCCACCACCTGAACCAGAAAGATGAACTCCAGATGACCATGTTCCAGCGCCACCACCACCGCCGCCTCCACCTTGGAGAGTAATCTTATAATAACCTGACTTAGTAGGAGTAAACGTTCCGTCACCAGGAGTAGTGATCATAGTCTTCTCATAATCAGTAAATGATAATGAATGAGTCATCTTAGGAAGATTAAATGTAGTACTACCATCACCTGGACCATATGATGTACCAATTACATCAAATAAATCAGGATACATAGCACGAGATACTGCAGCACCATTACATTCAAGATAACCCATTGGATTAGTATTTGTAGCACCATATTCAATAATTGATCCAATAGGAATACTACTGCTACCTATTTCCGTCCTTAATGAATTTGCGCTATCTATAGTCTTGCTTATACCTTTCATATAAGAAGACATATCTTCTATTTGGTCTACCTCGGTCTCAAGATGATGTAGTTCTTGGGAGTTTGTAGAAGGATTGGGTAGATATAATTTTGATTTTCTAGTTGGCATTTATATACCTCAGTTATGATTAATTTTGTTGTTCTTGCTCTATTTGAATCCACATTGTATTCGGATCTTGTGGTTGTGTACTGCTAACAACAATCTTCATTACGCTATTATTTAAATCATCTATATCTTTTGATGTAGCGTTTTTCACTATCTGAAATTTAGCCGTACCATAATTAATAATACTTTGATTGGATGACATTTTTTCATCTCCTATTGATTATTTTCCCAATTGTCCATTTCTTCAAGATTTTCTTCGCAAAAACCTTCAGATGTTGTATAATACACTTTTTTAATTCCGACAGATTTTATTAAATTAAAACATGCTGGGCATGGTCGACAAATTGCTATTTTTTTATTTTTATCTTCTCTATATACATAAATCGAACACCCCTCTAAATTTGTCGTTCCAGCATGTATAATAGCAGAAATTTCAGCATGAATGAAATGATGACATCTATCATCCAATTTTTTATTGAATTCGTTGTATTTTTTTTGTATTGGGTGTGTTTTATGCATATTTGTGCCACAGCTTATGACAGTATTTTTATCAGTTATAACCGCACCAATACTAATACGTGGGTGATTTGATGTTTTTGATATTTCTTTTGCTAACTTAAAAAATTTCATATTTTTCTTATTCATAATTTTATTCTATTTGTTTTCTTCATATTTATTTTTCTAAATAGTATATACTTGGAGATGATAAAATGAAAGTATTGAATTTTTTATGTAAAGAAACCGATAAATTCGTATCTAGTTCTTTTTTAATGTTTATCATTAAAGTATATGTTATTTATATTGTTGCGTCTTTTCTTAAAATAATTTTATATGATTGAGGAGAAATCATGAAAAGATTAACAAAACTATTTACAAACAATGAAAAATATGGTAAAATATCTATTGGAAAATCAGATTTGACTGGTAATAATATTTGGTTTGCTGATGTAGAAGATTTTCTTTCATCTAATAATGAATGGAAAAAGTTATTAGACAAAAATCAATATGAAAGAGTTCTTATAAAAAGGATTATAAAGTAGAAAATCATGGAACAACAGAAATTGAGCCCTAAAAAAATAGCATTATTAAAAAAATGGGCTTGGTATGACGAATTGGAAAAGGATGTAAGAGAAAGATTTTTGCCTTTTTTCAAAAATGAAGTTTATTCTTTGATTAAAAATAATCAGGTTCTTTGTTGCATGATGCCTCAAGATGTAGATTTACTTTATAGAATTACATCGGGTTATACAAAAGATTCTCACCGTCGTATAGTTAGTGAATTTAATGAAGTTGATAATTCAAAAAAAGATTATGTCATTATTCGTTTTGATGTAGTATATAACGTTAATGAAAAATCTCATTGGGCTTTGGAAAAAATAAATGATGAAGAATATATAATTCATTTATTTTTACAGGAAGATTGTTGCAGAAATGCGATTAAAAGAGCAATTGTTGATTTTGCAACTGGTAATGATACTAAGGAGGATTAATTATGAGCAAAGAATTCAATTTTGATGATTACAAGAAACAAATTGACGACATTAAGTTTGATATTCCAAGGTTTGAAAATCCAGATTGGTTTGCAAAACAAACTGTAAATGATTTTCCAGCCGAAACAGAAGATGTAACGATTAGATGGGAATGTCATTGATGGATTTGCTCATGACATCTGTTTTTTCAGTTATTATCATTTCCTGTATTTTTTGTGGAATGTTTTTTTACAATAGAAGCAAATATTGAAAGAAAGAGAGAGAAATCATGTTTGAAAATTTGTTTGAAAAAAGCAATATCACTGTAATGCTTGGTGGATTGCCAGGTTCTGGTAAGTCTTTCATTGCAAAACAATTTGAGAATCATGGTTTTCTTGTTATTTGTAAAGATACAATAAGGTATGAAATGGCTCGGCGTATTTTTGGAGATAAGCCAGAGCCTCTTTTTGATGATGAACTTGTGAGTATGGGAAGATTTGTACACCCAGTACTTAAAGATATAATTGAATCTTTTATTGCAAAAACTCCTGTTTTTACGCATGTTGATGAAAAGATAAAAAATCAAAAACATAATAAGTTTGCAAAAGAATACATCAAATCAATTGATTATAATAAATATAAATCAATTGTTCTTGACGCTACTCACTTTAATAAATCTCAACGTAAGCCTATGATTGATAATATCAATGAAAGAATGGATATATATTGCATATACATTAGCAAAAACGTTAATGACTCTTACAATGGCGTTCAAAAACGAGTAGCTTCTGTTGTTGGAATATATAATGGAGAAGAAGTTCATGGAAGAGATGTTCCAAGGAATGTATTGGAAGATATGCATAAATATGAAAGTTTGCCATATAAATCAGAAGGTTTCAAAGAAGTATATATCATAGAAAACAAATTTTAAGTTTTGTTAGCTGGTGATAATATGATAGAATCAAGAAATGTTGTAGACATTTTTAAGAACGCCCCAGAAGGAACTTTTGTGCCTGAATTTTTTAAAGAAAAGTCTGAAGTAAAAGTCCGCCCAGCGTTTATTGACATCTCGGTTGTTTGTATGAGATGCGGGAATGTTTTGTATAGCGGATGCTATGAAAAAGGCATTATTGGAAAACTGAAGAAAAAAATCAAAAAAGCGAAATGGGTGCACCACTCAGAAGAAGGGACACTTTGTCCTGACTGTTTTAATGCAATTTCAAAATAAATTAATTTTAAGCTGGACAATGTCCAGCTTTTTGTATTGAAAGGAGAAAACATTATGAACCAGACATTTATCTCAACGCCGTATCACACAATTCCCAAGGATAAAATTCTTTCTATTTCTGTTGGGACAGATGACAAAAATCCAGATTTGTGTGCATTAATGGCACATATGATTAATGGACAATCTATTATGTTTCTTGCAGCTTCACATATTTCCATTGTGCATGACCTAAAAAGAATTATAGAAGAACATTGGGAACAACATATTTTTGTAGACCAATTTTTACCAACCATTGTCAATAACGTAAAAGAAAAAAACCAAAATCGGCCCATTGTTTATAGCTATATTTCGGAAGACCACCTCGTTCATTTATACGAAAAAGAAAAGAAACGTATAGAGGAGGAATCTAAGAAATGAAAACTGTGCAAGAAACGTTAAAAAACATTGATAGGTCAAAACTTATCAGTGAAGTTTATGACAGACATCATACTCCTTTATATGAATTGGAAAAAAGAATAAAAGACGATGAAAAACAAAGAACTGTCATTGAGATTATTGAACGATTTAAGAAGATTTACAATAACTTCATTGACAGATTGATTTCTTTGCCAATTCAAAAAATGAAAAATAATGACAATGGAATCTTTTTTGTTCACGATAAATATGATACTAATTTCGATAATAATGAATTTGCATTAGTATATATCAACGAATTAAAAGAAAAAGGCGTTGACGCACAAAGCTACGCTTTTGAATTTGTAAAACAAGAAGAGATTGTAGGATATTTGATTAGCGATTCAAAATATACGCAGGATAATTTATATGAACTGCTTGCCTTTATTCTTGACGAAGCTTCTTTCTTTGGTTTTGAAAATGAAAAACTTGAAGAAGAGCAAAGGAAATTGGAAGAAAGCTTAAAAGAAATAGAAGAAGGAAAAGCAAAATTACTTAGTGCACAAGAAGTCTTCAAGGAATTTGATATGGATTTTGAAGATGAAAATGATGAAGAAAAAGATGAAGCTTCAAGAAAATGCGCAGAAGCAATTTACGAATACGGGAAAATCTTTTTCAAACGAGAAATCAATCACATTTTAGAGCAAATATAAGGGAGATTTGTAATGTGGAAAAATTAGTTCCTATACAATATGATGAAAAACTTACAGAATTTAATTTAGAAGAAAATAAAAATTGTGATGATAGGATTGAAACACTATTAATATTACATGATTATGATTGGATGAACTACAAATTTATTACAATTTTGCCAACAAAAAAACAAGGATATTTGAAAGTAGAGATAGAGTATTTTGGAACATCCACATCAATTATGAAGGTTTGGCAAACAATTAATGAAAAAGTATATATACACGAAATTGATTTTGATGCTTATATTTTTATCGATTTTGTAAAAGATTATATGACAAAGCATATTCAAAATTGGGAAGATACATACGCTTTTTGTGGCGAAAAAGAAGCAATTGAAATTTTCAATAAAATTTTGAACAATGTAAAAAATTATAAATTAGTAGAAGATAGCGATGATTAAACGAATTGACAAAAACTATTTTTTTATAGATGATATTTTAAGGAGTGAAAATTGATGAGCTATTTGATGAAGAAAACAGCAGAACCAAAAGGAGAAAGAATTTCAATTGATGAAAAATGGGATTTAGATACAGCTCTTCTTAAAGATAATATTGACTATTATATGGACCCATATAATATCGACAATAATGATTATGCTATAAAGGATGTTTTCGAAGGTGCGGAAGCAGCTGGTATCGATATCGGAAAACTTGGCAAATGCGAATATATCGTTTTAATGGAAAACGTTGAAAACATTTTGGATAAATCATATAATACTTTGGAAATCATAAAAATGATTAAAGAAGGAGAAATCGATATCGACCCAGACGATAAATACGTTATGGTAGTATATGAACCAAGCCGTAAATATGTTTCGTCTAGCGACATTTACGATAAACTCCCTGAAATCAAAAGTAAGTTTTTCGATTTTCTTGTAAAGAAAGCAAAATCAGGAGAAATCGATGATATGAATAAATATGACATAACATCATATATTGTCGATGCGTCTTTAGTACAAAAAGAGGATTAAAAAATGAAGTTTGATGAATTAAGCGAAAGTGCAAAAGAAAAAGCAATTAATGATTTAGTTAATTTCTATACAAACATGGTTGTAACTTATGGTGATAAAACGTTAGAAAACAATTGGTGTTTTAGCGTTTTGGATGATTTTGTAACAACGCAAAAAGAAACGTATGGATTTGCTGTAGATAAAGAGAAAATAAGTTTTGACGTAAGTGACCCAGCTGGCGGAGATAATTACGCAGAATTTGAAATACCAAATAAAATACCAGCAGCAATGTTCGAATTTATTTTTAAGCAACTTTCTTCCGTTACAAGAAAAAAAGAAGAAAAACAAAAAATAATGAATTTGCTTAATGAATCTCCAATAGAAGGCGTTTTTGGAAATCAAAAAGCAAATTCAAGAGAGAAAAATCATATATCTTTGAATTGGGAAATTTTTGAAGATAAGATAGATACATTAGACCCAGAAGTATATGAACCGGAAGTTGCAATATCTCAAAAAACTTTCGACAAATTGAATGATAAATTTATCGATATACAAGATTCTACAGAAGAAAAATTCACAGATTTGTTTAATGGTTTGGCAATAAGTTTGCTGAGCAATTTAGAAAAAGAAATAGAAAGTTTATATGAGAATGCTAAAAATTCAGCAAAAGAATATGATTATGATGAAAAAGGAAATATCATTCCAGTTGATATGAGAGAAGTTATTTAAGTTATTTACATTTCTATATTTGTGTGGTACAATATATTTGTATGAGCAGTGAGGAAAGGAGGAGAATCAATGGAATATAATAGAGAAGATTTGGAATTGATTCGTTCTGGTGTACCTTTGGAAATTGTATTGATGATTAAAAGGAAATAAAAAAGAGAGGCTATAAAGCCTCTCTTTTATTATGCAGATTTTCTTTCGTAATGTTTTTTGTAGTAAAGAGATTTTAGAATTTCTGATAATCCTTCTTTTTCTCTCATCTTCTTAAATCTCATGTAAATGTTTGAAGGACTAATCCCAGTCTTTTCTGAAATTTCCTTTACCGAATACCCATCAACTGTCATATTTACTATGACTTTTTCTTCGCTGTCAAGCTTCGGTAAAATGTTTGACTTCAGAATTGATTTGAATAATACATCATCCATTGTATCTTCAAATTTCTTATCCTCAATGACATTTTCTACTGTAACGTCCATGTCTTGCATCATTGAATTTAATGAAATTTCGCCTTGCTCGTTTTTTCTCTTTTTGGAATTGTTACGAATCTGAATCATTCCAACGTGATTCTGCGCCGCCGTCCACAGCAACGTATTAAAACAGCTGGAACCTCCTGCTTCGTATTTGTCGATGCAATGTAATAACACCATTGCCAATTCCTGAACAAGGTCTTCATTGTTGTACTTTGCTGCTACATAACCGAACTTCTTTTTGTAGTGGTTATATAGGAAATTAAATGCTTCTTTACATCCACACTTAAAATCCTCAACAGCTTGTTCTAAAGTGGGCTTCTTAAATTTTAGCGCTGAAATAATTGCTTTTTCAGCATCATCCATGAGCTTTGGCAAATCCATGTAGGTAATACAGTCGTCTTCGTCAAAAGAGTTTCTGGTAATCTTTACCGGAAACTCATTGTAAACTATGACGTCATCAGAGGATAAAGCTACGTCCATTTTTCCACCCGACTTTCTTATAAGATAAATTATTTTATTAGGAAAAAACGTCCTCGTTTTTTTAATTTCAAATTTTTTATTTTCTAATTTTTTTATCTATTTGATAATTAAAAAAACTTTTGCGAACATTTTTTCCTCCCCGAAACTTATATTACCACTAAATTTTAAAAGTGGGAACCACTGTATATCAGTTTTTTCTATCGAATAAGTTATTTATTTTTTCAAGGTCGATTTCTTCTTTCTTTTTCGGCTCTAACATGATTTCAAGCCATTCTGGAACTTTATCATTATTTGGGTTTTGAGAATTCCAAACATTTCCAGTGATTTGTTGATTTACAGTTTCCACTATTTTGAATCTCCTTCCTGTTCTTCGGTTTCTTCTTCATTATTTTCTTCTTGATTTTCATCATTGTCATTATTGTTAGAATTTTCTTCGATTTCTTTACTATTTTCTTCTTCAACGTTTTCTTCGTTTCTCATGTCAACGACGTCTTCATTCATATCGTTAATGTCATCAAGCAATTGATTCTCAATTTCGTGCGTTTCTTCTGTGTTTTCGAGAGTTTCTATAGCTTCATCATATGGTAATTCTCTTTCATCAACTTGCTCATTTTCTGTTTCTTCTATAATTTCGTCAATGTTAGGTAAAGTCGGAATCATGTGGTCTTGCGGTTGTTCGTGTTCTTTTTCTATAGTTACTTCATTTTGTTCTTCTTGTGGTTGATTGTAAGCATTAATAATACTATCATCTACCATGACCTGAAGCAATCTATCAAACCGGTAAGACCTAATTGACCCGTCCGGTTTATAACACATCAACAATAAATTGTTGTCTTTACTAACACTCCACCCATAAGCTAGTGCTTCACGAAATCCACTTCCTTCATATTCAACATGAATAGGAATATTGTTTGCCATAGAATCTGTTATAAATTGTATAGCTTGGTCTCCTAATCCAACACTTACATATTCAGCTAATTTTTTTCTCATTTTTATCACACTTCTTTGATTGTTTTTCTTCGCCAGTAATCATTGAAATAAATGAATTTTCTCCAATTTCTTGTTTTATGAAATTATATGTATTACTATTTTCTGCTATGCTATTTAAGTATTTATCTATATCTTTCATTAATTAATTCCCTTCTTTATGAATAAATATTTTTACTTTTATTGTTATCTATATATTGAAAAACTGGTCTAAAACAAAAATTTGCATCACATAAAACATCAAATTTAACTGAATGAGAATTATTAGTATGAAAATAAATTATATTTGACGATAATGTAAATTTTTTATTTGCAAAATTTTTTTCAATTAATAAATTACTATCATCAACAAAAAAATATTTACATGTTACACCAGTATATTGACTTTTTGCATATAATGCTACATATGCACTAAAATGTATTACAACGTTACAAACAGATAATTTATTATTATTAATAATTTCTAAATTTTTATTACCAAAATTATATGTTTGATAATATGGACTACCTTGTCCATTTCCAGGGAAATATTGTTTATTTAATTTACGTAATTCTTCCGGTATATACGGGTCAACACTATTTGCTGGATAACCATACCAATCACTGGAAACAAAAAATGTATTTGAAGAATCACAACATTTATCATAATGCCATGAATTAATATCATATTTTGTTATAGCACCATTTAATGTATTATTTCTAATAAATGCGTTATATTCATTTTTAGATAAAGTTCTTATTAAAATATTTAACTTACTAATTTGATTATTGTTTATATTTGAATTGATAATAGAATTTTTTATATTTAATAATTCCGGCGGGAATTCTGTATTTAATATTTCATTATATAATTCATCTGAAATTATATGCGACATATAAACAGCCCCTATAAAAAGGAAAGACGACAAGTCTTACTTTGTACTATGTAAATTCTCAACGTATGAATATATTCACAATCAATATATTTTTATATGTACACTCTAAAAACTTTATATTGTGACGGTCACATACATCTTATTTTACCCTTCTAAAGTATGATTGCCTCTTTCATCTAATTTATATATGTAATATTAAAGATTATAATTGTTTTTCTGTTTTCATTATCAAATTTTCCATAAATTCGTAAATATCTTTGCAATAGAAGTTACTTACGCCGGCAGCAAAACCGTGTCCACCGCCACCAAACTCTTCCATTATTTTCCCGACATTAATCTTTTCACTTCTCGCCTTGATAGAGATTCTTTTTTTGTTTTGTATAATAAGATACATTACGTCAATTTCTCTGACGTTCTTGAGTATATCTATGATATGAGATGCATCATTAAATGTAGAATCGCTGTCACATATTTCTTCTTTTGTTATGATAAGATAAGCGATTCTTGTTTTTGGATTGTATACCAATTTATTGAAAACTTTTCCAATCAATTTTAATACTGATACATTATATTTTTCGATATCGTTAATCAAAGTAATATCTGCTTTATAATGCATAAGTTCTGATGCCATCTGATGTATGTCAAAAGAATCATTATATATACGAAAATTATTCGTGTCTCCTCTTATTGATAAGAGTAAACATGTAGCTATATATGATGTAATTTCAAAATTCAATTCTTTGAGTAATTGATAAATCAATACGCCTGTCGCTTGGACATTTTCTCTCCAAATGATATCGCCTTCTTTACTATCACTTATATGATGGTCTATGACGATAATTTTTTCTCCCAATTCATTGCAGTTTATATACTTAATTCTGTCAAAATATGAACAATCCAAAACGAATACTAAATCAAAAGTTTCGTTCTTTTTAGGGAGTCTTTTTGTACATGAATCTTTTACTATTTTCTTAAAAGAATCATTTAATGTGGTTTGTATTACGTGCGTTACATTTTTATTATATTGGAGAAGCGCTTCTTTTAAGGCCAATGATGAGCCTAATGCATCTGCATCTGGTCCATCATGGCTGATGATGCAAATGTTTTTTGCATTATCGATGCATTGCTTTATTTTTTCTATAGTTTGCATGAGCGATATCTTTCCTTGTAAATAATAAAAAATAATCTATTTACAAAATATCACTACTGCTTATATTTATAAAAAAGGTGAGGATTACCTCACCTTTATTTTGCTAATCAATATAGTATTTATTGCCATTAATGTTGCGAATATATTCAACATTAGATTATAATTGCCTGTCAATTCATATGTGTATGATATGATTGGCGAGGCACACAATCCAGCCAATCCCCATGCAAACAACGTTCTTCCATGTATAACCGACAAATGTTTTTTGGTAAATAAATCAATTATAAATGATGGAACCACAGCAAAATATCCGCCATATCCAGATGCTATAAGAAGCAATAATACTTCATATAAATACTCGTTTGTAATAAACGGAAGTAATGTATAAGAAGCGCATTCTATAGCCATAAACGTTAGTATTGTATTGGGACGTCCAAAATAATCACTTAAGCTACTCCATAAAATTCTTCCGGCACCATTTACCAATCCAACAAAACCAACGAATGCAGCTGCTCTTACAGGAGTAAATTCAAACGTTTGCTGCAACATTGGAGATATCACCGCAAGCAATGCTATACCACAAAGAATATTGATATAAAATGTTATGAACAGCAACTTAAAATTATTTGTTTTGCATATTTCTTTTACCGACAACGATTTTATTTCGTTATCTTGTTCGATAATATCATCTGGATAATCCAAATAGAAAGATGCCGTAAACATAATAATTGGATAAATAATTCCTAAAATAATGAAGTTATTTACCAACCCATAACTGCTTAACAGATATTGCATTAATGGACCAGCTATCATAGCTGCAAATCCAAACGACATTACTGTAGCTCCACCAGCAAATCCTGGTTTATCCTTAAACCATGATATAATGCATTTTACTGGAGTAACATATCCAATACCATAAGCACATCCGCATATTACGCCATTAAAAAGATACATTAATATAAGATTGTGAGTTAGTATAGCAAAAGCAGAACCTTGAAGACCAATAGTAAACAACAATCCAGCTAAAGCACCGGTTTTTCTTGGTCCATATTTTTCTACCCATTTTCCGCCAAAAGACGCCGAGGTGCCTAAAAAGAAAATTGCAATGGAAAATATAAACGTTGTAGCAAAAAGCGACCAGGATGTCTCTGAGATAATAGGAAGCACTAATGTGCTATACGCATATACAGAACCGATTGAAATATGTATAGCACATGCTGCCAATAACATTAACCATCTATTTTTCATTTATTCTTCATCAACCTCGACATGCATTCGTTACTACAAACCATCGTTTTCTTTGCGCGTTTTGTATGACGATATTCTCTCATAAAGAACTTTCCGCATACATCACAGCGGCATAATACTTTTGTAGTAGACCCTTTTGACAAATCTTTTACTTTTGCATTGAAAAAACTATTGAAGCCAGTGAACTTATACCCTTTCTTTTGATAAAATTTCCAATTTCTTGAAGACCATTTGACTCTTGCGACTTGATTCGTAATCATTAATTACAACTTCCCTTCTTAAAATCTTTTGGAATTAATTGAATATTTCTTCTCCCCATGAATTCGTTTAATTCAATTGTAAACGCTAAGTCTATACAATTGCAATCATCAAATTCACCGAGAAAATAATCTTTCATAGCATTAAAACATATTGCTTCAAATACATATTCGTTTTGAGCTAATGAAAATTTTAATGCGTTTTGTTTTTTGCCTAATATTCTTTTATCTAGTATTTCAATGTTTTTCGAGCAAAAAACAATTTCTTCATTGCCTTGTCCAAACGGACGAAATCTATTTATATCGTATAACAAAGAAAACGTTATGTCTTTGAAGTTTATCAAAAAGTCTACATTCATTACTGGACGTTCTTTTGCTTCGTTTTCTTCTAAGAATTTTAAGTAGTTTTCATTACAACGTTTTTTGAATTCTTCCAAATCTTTTTCTGCAATATTCATTGCACAAGCTTCGGAATGTCCACCGCCAGATATATCCAAATCATTATTTAGAAGAATATTCTGCGATAGATTATATCCATATACAGAACGTCCAGAACCACCATATCTACCATTGTTTTTTGTAACAGCAAAACATGGGCGCATATATGTATCAGCTATCCTATTAGCTATGATTCCCATGATTCCCGCTGGTACATCTTTGATTTCCTGTATGATAACAGGAGAATCATCTACTTCTATATTTTCAATGACTTTTTGCTGGATAGCTTTTCTTTTTTCGTTTAACGAAACGATATGTTTTGCTATTTTCTCTGCTTCTATTTCATCATCGGCCAAAAATAAATCCACTATTTGTGTAGCATTTTCTATTCTACCAGCCGCATTTACGCATGGTGCGATACTATAGCCAATATCTTTTTCAGTTAATTCTTTTGTAATTTTTAATTCTTTTAATAAAGCATTAAGCCCGTAATTACTTGTTTGATTAGCCAATTTTAAGCCGTGATAGACAAATATACGATTTTCGTCTTTTACTGGCATAACATCAGCAATTGTCGCTATAGCAGCCAAAACAATCATTTGATTATTTAAGTCTTTATCCATTTTTTTGATATCTGGCAAAAGAGCTCTAATAACCTTATATGCTACCATTGCTCCGCAAATGCCTTTGAACGGATAATCGCTATCTATGTATGGGTCAATTGTAAGCTCACAAGGAAGAGTATCGGTATTCCATGGGTGATGGTCTGTTACTATTACGTCTATACCTTCGTCAATTGCTTTTTTTACTAATTCATGTTCTGCAATCCCACAGTCTACTGTAATCAATAAATTTATTTTTTCTTCTTTACATCGATTAATAAGTCTTTCTGATAATCCATAACCGTCTATTGCTCTATCTGGAATGTCATAATATACATTTTTTGTAAGAGTCAATAAACCAAGCATCATAATAGAACATGCTGTGGTCCCATCACAATCATAGTCACCAGCAATCATAATTCTTTCGTCATTTACAATTGCATCTTGAATACGATTTATTATCAAATCCATATTTTTCAATTCATATGGATTTCTTATATTGCCTGCATGGTCTATGAATTTCTTGAATTCTTCTTTGCTTAATCCTAAATCTTTTCGTCGTTCTTTGAATAGATTATTGTTATATACGTGTTGTATGTCCCACATATAATTCATATATCTTTACCTCTTTAGTTCGTTCTTATTTATTTTATACAAAATTTTATTAATCAAAAATTAACGTATAAAAACTATTTACATGCATTGAAAAATATGGTATAATTTATATCGTGAAAGGAGAATTCTTATGGATAAGAAAGAAATGAAAGAAATTTTATTTGATGCCTTGGCAGAAAAAGAAAAAAATATGGAAGAATATAAAAAAGTTATGATGAAAATTCTTCCAGAATATATGGAAACAACTCCAGAAGAACGATTGAATAAACATTTTGAAAAATTTGATGATGATACAAAATCTTTTATTATGCAATTTGAGCAAGAACAACCGGAATATATAGATTTCAATAATCCGGATAAGTCTATTATGACGATTATTTACGATTTCATTTATGGAGATAAACCAAATTTGACAAAAAAAGAAAAGAAGTTTTTGAAAAACTTTGATAATATTCTTTCTCTTATTCAAACATGCCAATATGCTCTTGGAATTAAAGAGGATAGCGGAGTTGGAATTACTCATTTCGGATTGGACAAAACATTGTTTGATTCTGATACGTTGCATGTGGAAAACGAAGATATTATCATTACCGACCCATGCTACATTGGACATAATAGAGGATATGATTTAGACCATATCCATCATAGCACCATTTATGGTGATTGGGGTTGTAATGTAGTAAACGAAGATACTGGCGAAATGCTCGGAACTTTTTGTGCTGATGCTGGAGAAGTTGGCATTTTTAAGCTCGAAGAAGTAAAAAAGAAATATCCTAAATATAATTATATAGAATCTTATCCTCACACCGTAACGGTTATTAAGAATTTTACTGGAGACGTTACCATAAAAGTTGGATTTGACAAAAAGCATAAGGACTTTTATTGTTATGTAGAAGGAAAAGGCTCTATTAATTTTAAGTCGTACCAAAATAGATTTTAAGGTCAAAAATTTTTACTTCAAGTTTGCGAAAGGAGCTAACAATGCATTACACTGAAAAAGACGAAAAGGCATTAAATGCTGCTAAATTTTTGAACGACTATTGTGAAGGAAACATTAGTTGCAAAAAATGTTTCTTTCATTATCAAAATATTGATAACGTAACTTGTTGTTCGTTAAATTCAACGCCTTCACATTATAAAATTCGTTTTGCAGAATTAAATCTTAAAGGAAATGAATAAAATGAATCATTTTTCAAAATTAAATGATGCTGCATTGAAAGATGCATTAATTGATTATATGGCGTTTGGAAATAGTAATTTAATTCAAGACGGATATCTTAGTGATAAAAAAGAAAAATATGTAAATGATTTTGGTGATAAAGCATTTGCAATTATGGAAAAAGATTTGTTATTTGAATGTGCAAAACGTTGGATGACATATCGTTTTAAGTAGAGAGGTAAAAACATGAATAAGAATGAATTGATAAAGATTATTGAAAACATTGAAAAGAATAGATGTCCAATTTATCATGGTGGAAGTTGTAATATGGATTGTGGTTATAGAATAGATGGATGCTACGGAGATGAATGTATGTTTGATTCTTTTGTAAGAGCTTTAGAAAGTGATGATAAATTAGAACATATAAAATGAGCACCAAAATTAATTGGTGCTCATTTATTTTATATAAATTCAATAATAAGAGTATCATCACCTTTAAGTAATTGAGGAGTAACTTCAGACCTAATATTATAATTTACATTAGCTAATGTTACATTAGTTACCGAAGAACCATAGAACATATCTTGCATATTACTAGCATCACTTATACTACTACAATCTATAGTCCATGGGAATATATCTGTGAGAGACTGACAATCACGAAACATACCCATCATGTTTGTGACTTTACTAGTATTTAATTGAGGTATAGTAGTAAGAGAAGTACAATAATTAAACATATTATTCATACTAGTTACATTATTAGTATTTAATTGAGGAATAGAAGTAAGATTAGTACAATTACCAAACATTTCTTGCATATCAGTTACTTTACTAGTATTTAATTGAGGTATAGAAGTAAGATTTGTACAATTACTAAACATATTATTCATACCAGTTACATTACTAGTATCTAATTGATGTATAGAAGTAAGTCTTTGACAACCACTAAACATAAAATTCATACCAGTTACTTTACTAGTATTTAATTCAGGTATAGCTGTAAGATTTCTACAATTATAAAACATATCATCCATATCAGTTACATTACTAGTATTTAATTCATTAGGTATAGTTGTAAGTTTATAACAATTATAAAACATATTAATCATACTAGTTACTTTATCAGTATCTAGTTGAAGTATAGTAGTAAGATTAGCACAATCATAAAACATCGACCTCATATCAGTTACATTACTTGTATTTAATTGAGGTATAGAAGTAAGTTTAGTACATTGATGAAACATACAAAACATATCGGTTACTTTACTAGTATCTAATTGAGGTATAGAAGTAAGAGATTTACAATTTTTGAACATATTACTCATAGTAGTTACATTACTAGTATCTAATTCATTAGGAACTGTAATCATATTAGTATATGTATTTGGATATACTTGACTCATCTTATAATAAGAATCTGTTAATTGTAAAGGTGGTTTTGCTTCCTGTATAAAATAGTAAAAATTGTCATATTTTACATAGATACCTTTTTGATTAGGATTTACAGCATTTACTTTTGTAGCTGATATTGGTACACTATTTCCATTAATAGTTAACATTACTCTTGGAAATGTAGTAGTATCATTATTTTCTAATACATTTACAGAAATATTACCAAACATTGTCGTTGACATTTTTATATCACCTTCTTACTTTCTATTCTAAATTAAGAATAAAAAAAGATGGACATTTAAGTCCATCTTTTTATTTTGTATTTGTATGTTTTTCTTTTATATCACTCTCATGTACTATATGCTTCTTTGTTTTTGTCCCTGGTAGAGAATACATAGCATCCATTAAGCTATCTTCTAGTACTGATTTAAGTCCTCTAGCACCAGTTTTTCGTTTTATTGCTATTTTAGCTATTTTATGTATGGCTTCATCATCAAATGATAATGCAATATTATCAAATTTGAATAATTGTTGATATTGCTTAATTAATGCATCTTTAGGCTGCGTTAATACTTTTACAAGAGTATCTTCATTAAGCGAATCCAACGTAATAATAATTTGAAGTCTACCGATGAGTTCTCTTACTAATCCAAATTCATATAAATCTTGTTGCTGAACTTGGTGAATTAAATTTTCATTTGGCTTTACTTTTTCAGTTGAACATCCAAAACCGATTTCTTTTTTGCTTATTCGTTTTGCTATTATTTCTTCCAATCCAGAGAATGACCCCATGCATACAAATAATATATTACTTGTATCAATGCTTACCATATTGCTTCCTAATGTATTTTTGGAATATTCAACGTCAAATTTATTTCCTTCTATTAACTTCAAAATTGAGCTTTGAGCATCTCCGCCATTTACGTCTTTTCCTGATTCTTCAGTAGCTTTTAATTTATCTATTTCATCTAATATAATGATTCCTCTTTGTGCTACATCTATATTCCCATCTGCTTCGTTAAGTAATTGCGTTAATATATCTTCTACAGAAAGTCCAACATAACCTGCAGATGTAATGCTTGATGCATCTGTGATTATCATTGGAACTTCTAAGAATTTAGCGATTGTCCTTATTAGATGAGTTTTTCCAGCGCCCGTTGGTCCAATCATTAATAAATTTGATTTTTGTATTTCAATATCTTCTTTTTCTTTTATATCAGTTTTGAATACTCTTTTGTAGTGATTATATATTGCAACGCTTAAGGCTTTCTTAGCATAATCTTGACCAACAACATATTCATCGAGATGTTCTTTTATATCTCTTGGCGTTAATGTTTTTCCTTTGGTCTTTGAAGTGCTTACTTTTCTGCCAGCAAGGATGTTTTTGCAAAGGTCTACGCATTTTTCACAGATATTGATTGAGGATGTGGTACCAAAAATAATTTTGTCTTTATCTACCTCTTCTCCACAAAATTTGCATTTGATTTTTTTCTCTTTTTTAACCAAATATCATCCCATCCTTTGCTACCAAATAATTTATTTTAACAAGAAAAAACTGTCACAGACGGATTTTTTCATCAGAAATCAATATTTTAGGGGTTTGTATAAGAAAAAATTTGTTTTTGTTTTCCTTAAATCTATATATATCTAAATCTGTAGTTAATAAATCGTATCCCTTATAACATTTTGCAATTGATGCATATGAAAATTTTTTATTTGAATTAACATGTTTTACACTTAAAGCATCAATTGCTTCTTTTTTATTGTAAAAAAATCCAATTGTCAATTCTATGCCAAAAAATCCAAATTTTTTATTGAAGTTTTCATGCAACGTTACAACGTAAATTGGAGGTGCCATATCGTTTTCTCCATAGAAAATAATGTAAAAATCTCTTTTCAAAATATCTCTTGCATAAATAAAACAATGCGTTGTGTTTTTATACTTTCCAATATAAAATCTTTTTTCTTTTTTATCTTTAAGTTTTTTGGAAAGTTTTTGTATCATTAAGCAGTTATGTATATATGCTTCGTTTCTAGTAGCAAAAAAAGAGTATTCGCTCATTTCATCTATCCACGTGAATTGTTTGTCTATTCCATTATCATACCAATATGTAGTAAAAACAATTCCGTTATAAATAGAAGTCAAAGCCTTTAGATTTTCAAAAGAAAATCTAAAAGGCTTTAATCCCATTTCATCTTTTATTTTTTTGCAGTATTTATATCCCTTAATCATAATTTTTCCACATTAAATGTATTCGGTTTCGCTTTAATCAATTCCATTTTTTCCAAACGATTCTTAAAGTCAAATTTCTTAATTTCTACTAAGTTATTTTTATCGTCATAATAAATTGGTTTTTCGCATACATTGACTTTCAATAACTTACTAAATTTCTTATCAAAACAATACCTTAATGCTTTGGATATTCTACCTTTAATTAAAGCATCTCTTGCTCTCACAACTTTATAAGAATACGTATCATTATTATTTTCTGCTAGTACCAAAATTAAGTCTTTATCATTATTCTTAAGAGAAGATATTTCGCAATCTACTATGAAATCTCCATCTTCCAATTTTGGTGCTGGCATAGCTTTTGCGTTCATACCAGTAGAAGTGAATGAATTTGTACTGAATCTTGCTACATATCCTTGTTCTGTTGCAACCGTTACAATTTCATCTTCAATGTCATCTATAAATTTAGCACATACGATATCTGAGTCAATGTCTTTAATCAACTTTTTGCCAGATTTTAATTTGCCTATTTCTGTCTTTTTAATATTACCATTTTTCAAAATGGTGAAAAGTGTTTTCTTCAATGTAACTGGAAAAATAGTTACAACGTCTTTTAATTTAGCATCTTCTATTTCTTTTACTTTTATAGAAGATACTTCACCATTTTTGAATAATACATATATCTCATCGTTTATCTTTGCTTCAAAATAAATTTTATATAATTCGGATTTGTCTTTAAGTTTTGAATCATCAAATTCTTTTTTATCGTATACTTTAACGTTTTTATTTGTCAAAACAACAACAGCATCAATAAATGCTTCGGTATGTTCTTCTGACATTTCTGCGAATTTAGCTACTATTTTCGTCCTACGTTCGTCGCCAAATTTTTCTTTCAACTGAATCAATTCATTTTTGATATATTCGTCTCTTGTTTTTTCATCATTTAAGATGTTTTTATGTTCTTCTATGCTTTTCTTTAATTCTTCGATTGATTCAAACACAGCATTGACATTTTTCTTTACAACTGAACGGAATTTTCTATCCAATACATAATTGGCTTGAAATTCTGTCAATTGATATTTATTCATAAGCATTTCAATTGCTTTGGCGTCATCTTCGCAATCTACTATTTCTTTTGATACTTCTTTTATATTATGAAGTATCTTAGCTACGCCTTCTTGAATCTCTAATTTCTTTCCTTCTTTTTCTATTAGAAATTGCATACGGCGTTTGATTACGTTTCTTCTATTTTCAAGATATATATTTACGTAATCAATCAATGTAATCAATTTTGGCGTTTTTTCATGTATGCCACACATGATATAACTGCATGGTTTTTGCAAGTCTGTAGAACTATATAATTTATTAACGATAAATGGAATGTTTGCTGTTTTAGCGCACTCTATTACTAACCTTATATTTTCGCCTTCGCTTTCTTCTCTAACTTCCAAAGCTTTAGGCAAAGACTTGCTAGAAATTAATTCGTATATTTTCTCTAACGTTTTAGAGATATTCATGTTTGGTGTAGTATCGGTAAATACAATTTGAGGGTTCTCATTTTCTGCATTATGCTCAATTTCATAATTTGCTCTATATATTATTTTACCTTTACCAGTACTATATAATTCTTTCAAATTTTCTGAAGATATGCACCCTCCCAAAGGCATATCTGGTCCTTTGATATAAGTCATCAAATTTTCCAAAGTAAAGTCTTTATTGTCTATAGCATAAATTAAAGCATCGCACACTTCTCTTAAATTATGGCTTGGGCAATTTGTTGTCATACCGACAGCGATACCAGATGCACCATTTACAAGAAAGTTGGGAAGCAATCCTGGCAATACTATTGGTTCTGTTGTGGTTTCAGAATAATTCGGCTTGAAATCTACGCTACATTCATCTAAAACATCTTCCAATAGATTATAGGCTATTTTTGCTAAACGGCATTCTGTATATCTATCAGCAGCTGGAGAGTCACCAGAAGCAGAACCATTACATCCATGGAAATCTATTAAAGGATATCTAAATTCCCAATCTTGTGACATATTCGCAATCGTACCATAACACGAAGAATGTGGGTGATAGTCACCCATGACTTCACCAGATACTTTTGCACATTTTACATACTGTTTATCACTATCATGCTTTCTTTCTGCGCATGAATATAATATCCTTCGCTGTGCTGGTTTCAGCCCATCTAAGACGTCTGGAATCGCACGAGACAGGATAACTAACATTGAATAAGAAAGCATAGACGTTTTTATTTCTTCGCTTATATCTCCAGTAATGATATTTTCGTTCTCTAGTAATTTATCTACATTCAGTTTGGCTGTTCTCTTTGCCAAAAAAATCACATCCTTTACTAATTCCATTATAAACAAAAAATAAATAGGCGAAATTTATTCGCCTATAACTTTATCATATGAGCTGCTGATGTTATATATTCTCCATTCATTTTTGGACTATTCCAAAGTGATATGTTATCTACTAATATTGGTGTTCTTGGCAACTTAAAAGGAATGAATTCTTGTGTATCATAAGCGAATGTAATGTGTGGAGTATATCCTTCAAATTTATCTTTAACTTTTTGATACCCAACTTCTTGATATAATTGTTGCAATAAATAATGAATTTGATATAACTTAAAAGAGTTATTTACATCCATCCATGCCGCACCCATATCGAAACGATTTAATGTGTTGGCAAAAACATAGAAAGAATGATATTCTTCTCCGTATCTTTCTTTGAATAGATTCATTGCTTCTTTTACTAATTCTATGTCGTGTTCTGTGTCACCAAGAAAATCTATAGTAATATGGAAACTGCTATCGTCAACAAAATTTCCCTTTATTTTTTGTTTAGCTAAAATCTGACAATACTTTAATGAATCAATTGTTTGTTTGTCAGTAATATCAACGGACATATATAACGAACTCATCTATTTCACCCTTGAATCTGGTCAACTTTTTTCCAATTCATATTGTACCAGATTTTTTCAAATCCTTTGTAAGTAATTTTTTCTCTATACAACGAATATGCGTTTTTCTTTTTTTCTCCTCTTAATCTTCTTGCTCTTATATCTTTTACTTCATTTACAGTCAATTTGCTTCTGCATATATATAAATTTTCGAAATCATTGCCGCCAGGAAGAGTATTATAACCAGTGTTCGTTGTATCGTATTTATTAATAAAATATTTTTCTCTCTCCTCGAGATTATCTGTTATTTCCAATACGTAAAAAGTGAAGTTTTCTATTCCTTCATTTATTATAGCATCATAAAGTTTATGTTTTATTTTTCTATTAAAAGCACTTTTTATGTGCTGTTTCCAACGATTCATTACATCTTTTGAACGTCCTATATATTTTTTGTGATTATTGATGTTTTCTATTGCATATATTCCAGATATCATGTTATAAACAATGCATACATTGCATATGAAATATGCAATATTGGTAATATGTTTATAAATACTTTATTATTAGATATACGTTCTTTAAAGAAAACATCAATATAAAAAATACTATTATATAACAATAATGTGAATAAATATATATACATAACATTTGTAGACATTATAAAACAACTAACAATAATTAAAATAAAAAATACACATATATTAAAAAGAAAAACAGAAACTGCTGCAGAAAACGATTCTAAAAATCTTATATATTTCATATGTTCTGCTAATGTTTTATCTTTTTTATTATGTAAAAGTCTATCATCAAAATTTTTGATTACATATATAATATCATCATTGAATGGAATCTTTTTCCAAATCCCTAATACGTTGTAACAAATCACTATTAGTAGTAGACAATTTATCATGAATTTCTTCCTTCAATTTATGTAATTTGTATTCTAAAATAATTGTTAAGTAATTGATTACAGATTCTTTTTCTTCTTTCAAAAAATCAAATAAATTACAACATTTATTATCATTTGATAAACCACTGGACATTATCAAATATTTCATGCCATATTTTTCAATACTTTGTAGTATTGAAAGGAGTTCTTTCATTACTTTTGTTTTACTTTTTAATTCGTCAATTGATTTTTCAGATTCATTAATAAAATCATTGACTTCTTGAAAATCCACTTCCTTTCACTCCTGGTTTATTGTAAACCATTTAAGCTCGTTTGTTTTTATTGATATTCGTAGTTTTATCTACCAAAACAAAAATAATTACTTTTAATATAGAAAAACATTCCAATTAAAAAGTTTTAATAAATATTAGTATTGTACTGAATATTTATATGGCCTATTACATGCCTCTATTGGATCGATGACGTCATACGTCATGTTTCCAACTACTTTTTTTAAGATATTATAACTTCCATTTACGTCTGCATTTATCGTTATTCCATTTTCACTTCTAAATAATCCTCTTTTTACTCTTTTTCCTTTATATACATCATGTTTACATATATCTTCTTTATCAAGAAAGCTACATTTAGAAGTATAACTTTCCTCATGAGTAATTAAATTAATGCCTAATAATTTACATTTATAAGAAATCATAGTTAAAAGTTTATAAAATGGAATTTGTGTAAAATTTTGATTATTTACTTTTCCCATATTAATGTCTTGTTTCCAAGATTTATTATATCCTACTACTAAAGTAGATATGTCATTAGAAACTAATTGATTCATTAAATAAGAAACACTTTTGTATAAATAATCATTAATTTTATTATTTCTTTTTAATGAAAGTTTTTGCAATCTTTTACTTGTATATTTATTATTTACTTTTATCAATTTTGAAACTATTTTTGCTTTTTTCTTATTATAATATTGGTTTATTGATTTTAATGGTTTGCCATTAATAATTAACGGTTTGTGATTTGTAAAAACTAATGTCATTAAATTATTTAATCCTAAATCTATTGATGCATAATTTTGATTTGTTTTAACCTTTTTTTCTGTTTCATTATAAAGTACTTCTATTTTTACATATCCATTACATGGTACTATTCTTAATGCTTGAATTTTATTTTTATCTATTTTTGTTTTAATTTTTATATCTGTTCCACTTAATTTTATATAATTTTGTTCTTTAAGAGATAAAGCTTGTTTTGTATAAGGTACAATTTGTCTTCCTTTTATTGAATCCAAATATTTTGGTATAGATACTTTTTTATTGTATTTATTTTGTTTTTTTAATTTGAGCAATTCAAAAAAAGACTTAAAGTTTTTGTCTACTATTTTTTGTATTTGTTGACTAACTTTAGAAGGCAAAGCTCTATAATCTTGTTGATTATTTTGAGAAAATTCTTTATTGATTGTACAATAATTTTTATATTTTTGCGTATTAAAAAAATATTGTCTTATATCATATAATGTAGCGTTATATAAATTTTTAGATAAAAAACATAAATTATCCAATTCTTTATAAAACTTGTGATTTTGCTTAAAAATATGTGTTTCTACTAATATCATTTTTTCACCTCCTTATTTGAATAATACACTTAAGGTTATGTTTTGTTCATTGTTCTATTTTGTTTATAGAAAATTATGATGGGAGGTAAATCATGTCATATTTTTTTTCTAAAAACAAATTATCTGATAGCGAATATAACGATTTAATTAATTCAAATTCATTAGAAGAAATAAAAAATTACTTAAATAACATAATTAAGAAAGATGAAAATGATAATTCAAATGAAAATTTAATGATTATTAGAATATTGTCTTATGATGAACATAAAAAATATATAACAAGTAGTACGTTAAGTGGTAGTATTTCAAAAAATGATATTAATGTATGGAATAATTCCGATATGGTTCGATACAGAACATTTTCATATGAAGAATCTTATAATGGTTGGAATTATAGCGAATATTTAAGATGTTTTAGAAATAACACTAAAATTAGAATAAATGAAATTTTAAAAGAAAATGACAATTACGATTGTTTTTTCCCAACTGGAGGTCGTGTTAAAAACAGTCCTTCTTATTTTACACAATATAATAGTTTAATACAAAACAACAACAATAACAATGGCAATGTATATCTTATCCCATCAGTAATTCAATTTTGGACTTCGCAAGGTGGATATAATAATTCTTACTATAGAAATGACATTTCATATATATATTTAACAAAAAATCAATTAAAATATACAATTTCATTTCTAAAAACAAACGGTAATTGGTGGTTTATGGAATTTAATTTTGTACCGGCATTTCGTCCAGTATTTAATTATATAGATAATAATAAAAGTAATAATATTTATAGGTGATATGATGATTATACAAAAACAATTATACGATTCATTGAAAAATATAAAAAATTTCGAAGAATTTGAAACTTTCAGAAATTCTTTGGAAATAAGTGATAATGATATTTCAAATGGAAAACTATTTTCTGTAAGAACATTATCAAAAAAAGAATATGATAAATTCATAATGCAAGAGACATTAAATGGTTCAATAACAGCAAATGACGCAAATACATGGAATTCTTCATCTAACATTTCATATAAAAGTTTATTTTTAATTGTAACACAAGTAAACTACGGTGGAGATACATCCAGTTATGGTAAATTCAATCCAAATACGAATTGGGATAGTTTAACTGGAAACGTTTTTAATATAAATTCTTATATAAAGAATAATGATTATATTTTGTATAATCAAATTATACCAGGCGGAACCTCTACACAAACTCTTAATAAAATGACAGAACTTTTACAAGATAATAAAACTAATGCATTTTCATTATCTATTGGTTGTAAAATATTAGAAATAGCTACAGCAACATACAACGATATGTACCGTAATTGGTACGCTTATTGTGGATATAGAGATTCTATAGTACATGGTACAACAATTTCTGGGTCAGCAACAGCAACAAAAACGCAAACAAAATTGACTTATTCTTGGAATTCATCATTGCACTTTATAACACCAATAACATATTGTACGAGAAACCTAAATATTAATTTATGTTTTCGTCCGATATTCCAATATGTTGATAATAACAAGAGTGCAAATATCTATAGGTGATTTTAATGAGTATAGAAAATAAAAAAAGAGATTTGTTAAATCTCTTATCTTCTAATAATTACGATATAAACGACGATGAAACGAAACAAGCTTTACAATTAATTATTAATGAAAACGATGCAAATGATATAAATGAAAGCTTAATTCTTACTAGAATGTTATCTTACGATGAATATAACAAATATATAAAAAATGATTCTTTGAATGGGTCTATAACTGAAAATAACAATAATGTTTGGCACCATTTTATAAACAACAAAGAATTTAATATATATTTTGCTTGGTTAAATGATGGTGGCGGATTTAATGAAAATACATGGAAAACCACTATCTTAAATAACTTAAAAACATATAAAAAAATAGATTTTACAAAGTATTTACAGGATAAATGTTACTTAAAAGATTATCAATATAACTATGATAAAAATACAATTGATATTACAAGTCTTTATGTAGAACAAACAAACAATGATTCTACAAATACATATAAATTTAATGGACCAATGCAATATATTTTATGTACCAATCTTTATTGGAGAGGATATTATAACGGATTTATAAGCCAAATTTCTGGCAACGGTTGCAGTGCGTTAGTATCATATATAGATGTAAGCTCGTATACAATTAACAAAAGCAACACTAGTGAAACGAAACATATTTATTCTACTATGTATTCAGAATATTGGTCAAGACAAATAGACTTTAGATTTCAGTTTTTATCAAGTTTTCGTCCAGTATTTAATTATGTTGATAATAGAAAAAGTAATAATATTTATAGGTGATGTAAATTGAGTATAGAAAATGATTTGTTGGACGCAATATCATCAAAAGGTTACAATATTGAAAATGAAAATGTTAGAAATGCATTATATAAAATCTTAAGTAAAAAAAAAGATAATTACACTGGAGATTTAATATCCTGCAGAGTATTATCGCCAAATGAATGGAATAAATATATAATAAAAGATACATTGGACGGTTCCATAACAGCAAATAATAATAGTGTGTGGAAAAAAATAACACCAACAAATACAAACAATTCATTTGGTGGTGGTGGCTGTCCAACTTATTATTCTTATTTTTATTTAGAGTTATCTCAAAATAATAATTCTGGTAATTCAACATGTTTGCATGAACCAACTAATTGTTCAAATTCGATTTATGTTATGGGACGTTTGAATAATCAAGATAATTTTACAATTGGAAATACAAATATCAGTAAAAAAGAAGTATATATCTTTTGAGAGATTCATATGTTCGTTCAAACAATTCAACCGGTATAAGAACTTATGTATATGGATATATAAATTTTAGACCAGTTTTTCAATATAAAGACAATAATAAATCTCGAACGATTTTCAATTAATTTGGTGAAAATATATGAGTGAATTTAAGCAAAAATTTATAGATTTTTTATCAGAAAATAATTTTAATATAAACGAAATTAAAAACGAATTGTTATCATTATTTAATGAAAACATAGAAGATAGTCCAACAAGAAATTTATTTTCTTGTAGAATTTTATCTATAGATGAATACGATAAATATATATTAAATAGTACATTAAATGGGTCCATCAATAAATATGATAGCAACGTTTGGAATGATTTCTTAAAAACAAATGTAAATGGTTTTGTTTGTTGTCATAGGCCAATTGGTGAATCAATTAGTACATGGAATTCTGGGATAAAACAAAATAAATTTGTTTGTTATTCAAATACAAATATAAAAAAATTACCCGAATATACAAATTTTAATAATTATGAAGTTAGAGGTTGTTCGCCAAACGTAAAAGATAATGTATATGTATATACAAATTTATCACAGGATGACTCAAATAATAAATGCAAATATGCAACGCAACGTAAAACATATGAATCATTCCAATCTGATTGGGTTGATTTTGAAAAATGGTCTTATATGATTATAGAAATATCATCAAAAGAATTGATAGATAAACAACAAACTAAAAAAACAACGGTTGTCGTTAATGCACCAATAGTTTGTAGTAATGGTGCAACTCATACATTAACATGTAATAATTATTTATGTTTTAGACCGGTTTTTAATTATGTTGATAATAACAAGAGCGAAAATATAATTTTTTGATTTGGTGATATCATGTCTCACATTATTTCAGATTTATTATATAATCAACTTATAAATTCCAATACATTGGAAGAACTTCTAACATCTAGAGATTTAATAAGAAATTCTCAAAATACACAAGGAGATGTTTCTAATGAGAACTTTGTTCTCATTAGAATTTTATCAAAAAACGAATATGATAAATATATTAAAAATGGAAATTTGAATGGGTCTGTAACAGAAAACAATATGAATACTTGGAATTATTCTCGATATAATGGTTATTTAATGTTATTTGGAGTTTATGGTGGTTACAATATAGACACATACGATACATTTCAAAGCAGAGATAAAAACTTAAAAGCACCAAAAAATAGAGTATCTTGTTATCATAAAGGTGCTTGGCACGATGCTGCAAATTGGATAATGCAAACATATTTTATATTTGAAATTTTATCGAACAACAATGAAAATAAAAATACAGGCATATTCAATAATGATGTATTATTGGAAATTTATATAAATACAAGTGAAACAATATATAAGAATTATTCTGTTCCTAAAAATGTTACATTTAATAAAAGCGAAATAAATCATTTGGATTCTTTTTCAGCCTCACCAGTTAGTTATGTAACTGGAACAATTAAATTAAATTGTTATTCATCATTTAGACCAGTTTTTAATTATAAGGATAATAACAAAAATAATTATATTTTCAATTAAATGGGTAAAAATATATCCAATAAATAAAAAGAGAGCATTAAGCTCTCTTTATTTATTCCATTTCATATCTCATTTGTTGTTGTTCTTTTGCTTTTTCTATGATTGTTATTTTTATGATTTGTTTAAGTTCTTCAATTGTTGTATTGCTATCTACTTTTTCTTTTACAGCATCACATAATGCTTCAAACACTCTATCATCATTCAAACAATCATGTACATAAAAATAAATGTAATTTTCTTCACAATTGTTTATTATGAAATTTAGTACTTCATCGCAATTGTATGTTATATCTTTTTGCGTTATCGCTAATCTTCTTAATCTTTTCATTATATTCACTCCAATTACTTATTCTAAATCAAAATATATATATCATTAAGAAAAAAAATAAGAGAGCATTAAGCTCTCTCAATTTTTTCTTCTTTTAACATTTTCAATATAAATTTATCAGGTGGAGTTCCATTTTCTACATTTATTAAATCCAATGACAATCCATTTATCATTACTTTTGTTTCATCGTATAGATTTGCAAATTTATCTTCAGATATTTCAGCTATTGGTTTCCCAATATATGTAATTTCTATATCATTTTCTGTAAGCTTTTCAGTCTGTTTATCTTTCGCTTTTTCTTTTATTTTCCACTCAAATTTTTTAGCTAATGCTATTGTAAGTACTTCTCCAGAATGTTTTATATTCTTAAATTGATAAACTTCTACTACATAAAATTCTATGTTTTCTCCTTGTCCATAACAACCATAATTAGCATAACTTGGAGGAGTAGAAGATGCTTCATCAATTACATGTACATATTCTTTCGTTATCAATTTCTTTACTATTTCTTTGTTTTCTCTTAATGCATCTGTTACTTCTTGATGAGTGATAGCTTCGCCAGTTTGTATTGATGGTTCTCCAAATACCATTTTATACATTTCTTCTTTTGATATTAAACGTTTCACATCTATCACCTCTTTTTTGTATTATAACATATTTGATAAACAATGTAAATAAAAAGAGAGCATTAAGCTCTCTCTTTTTTATTCTTCTACTTTTTTATATTTGTATTTTGCTCTATTATTTTCATATTGTTCAATGATACCACGCGTATATGCTAAATTAGCCAATTCAGATTCAGTTTTAATAAATTCATTATATTTATTACCAAGTACATTAAACGGTGTTTCTACCCAATATTTTGCATCTTTCAAAGACACATTATAATATGTATCTATTATTTTTGTATGGTCTTTAAAATCATTTCCATGACCATCAAGTATCAATACTACATTGTTAGGATTCCCATCTGTGAAGACTTGATCTTCTCTCATAAGTTTAATGTATCTTGTTTTGCATATATCGAAATGAATTGCTGTGGCAATTTGCCCAACAACAAAGAAATTTCTTTCTACTGCATCAAATTGCCGTTTTGCATCTGTATAAAGGAATGCAGCGCCACATTTTGTATTGCCATTGAATAAAACACCAAAATCATTGTCATACTTAACAAATCCCAATGACAATTCTTCTATTTTTCTAATAGCTCTTTCTAACCGTTTGGCTGTTTTACTATGTGGATGAAGCCAATTTGTTACTCTATCTTCAATACCACGCATTATTTTGTAATTATATGCTCTATATTCTACCATTGCTTCCCCGCCAACACTATATTCAGGCACATACATGGCGTATTCCATAGCTTTCTCATCTGCCTGTTGTTCTGTCTCAAATCCCATTTGACGACTATTAAAAGCATTGATAAGACTTGAACCAGCAGACAATCCAAGCAAAGCCCATACATTTCCAGCTGGAATCATCGATATGATAAGCCTCGTATCCATCTGCCTATCATACTGCCTTAACATATCTTCGTTCTCCCAATGGCCAATTTCATGGCCAATAACAGCCGCCATTGCTGACATTTGATATATGTTTGATTTTTTCCAAGGCGTTTGTTCATTTTTATTATAAGAAAATGCACCACTTGTCATAGTAGCTAAATGGTCAAACATACCTTCATATACGTATATTTGCCCACCACCATAACTTATAGCATTGGCAGAATCATTTTTTGCCATAAGTATGGGTTCTAGTCCGCGCTTTTTCCCTGGCGTGCCGTACATCCAGAGTTTGTCAGAGTTGAAGAGCATAATCCGCTTCTGGATGTGTTCGAGCACCCAATTGTGCTCGACAGGGTATTCTTTTGCAAAATCTTGGGCAGCTTGTGTGCCTATCTCTTTTTCTTGTTTTGACGATAACCAATGAGCTTCAGAAACAAATGGTACTGTAAGAGTTGCTGCAGTAGCAATTACCACGGTTAAATTTTTAATTGCATTTTTGATTTTCAATGATATCATTTCCTTTCATAGATAAATTATAATTGTTTTTCGCATGCATGATTAGGTTTAACAAAATAGAATTTACCATCTTTAAATACTTCTTTTACAACTTCTTTGTAAGATACAATTTGGTCACTATCATAAAAGGATGACCTATTATCTTTGTCTTCCCAATAATAAAATTGTACAGAACCAAATCCAATTACTTTTTGAACAAGTTCTTCGGCTTCTTTTTCAGTTTTTGCTCCAACTCTATATCTTCCAGCTGTATTTCTTTGTCTACTTGGTCTTCTATAATTATCAACTAAGACTATAGCTTGTCTAATTTCTTTCATTAACTTTTTCATCTCCAAAAAATAAAAGAGGAATAATTTCCTCTTTTATTCTATACATTATAAACTGTCTATGTTAGCACTAAAAGCATTTTCTTCTATAAATTCTTTTCTCAATGAAGCGTCTTTTCCCATAAGTATTTCGAACATTTTTGCAGCTTCTTCGGCATCTTCTATAGTTATTCTTTTTAACGTTCTTGTTTTTGGGTCTAGAGTTGTTTCTTTGATTTCTGTATGGTTCATCTCGCCCAAACCCTTAAAACGGTATAAAATATCATTGTCGTTTGGATGCAGTTTTCTATATTTTTCCAATTCATTATCATCTGCTATATAAACAGATGTTGTATCTTTTTTTACTATTCTATATAATGGTGGCAAAGCTGCATATACATGTCCTTTCCTAACCAATTCTGGCATATAATAGTAAAATAATGTCAATAACAATGAACGTATATGAGAACCATCAACATCAGAGTCTGTTAATATTATTATTTTATCATATCTTATATTATTGACATCGAATTTATCTCCAATTCCTCCACCAATAGCTGCTACTATACCTTTAATAATTTCAGAATTTAATATCTTCCCAATATCAGCTTTTGATACATTTAATATTTTACCACGAAGTGGCAATACGGCTTGGAATTCTTTATATCTTCCTTGTTTCGTTGTACCAGCAGCTGAATCACCTTCTACTATAAGTAATTCACTTTGTCCTTCGTGGTTAGCACAATCTGCCAATTTCCCAGGAAGAGCCATGGAAGTAAGTTGTTTTGCTTTTCTTGAATTTAGTCTCGCTTGTCTTGCTGCAAGTTCTGCTGTTTTTGTTTTGCTTGCTCTTTCAGCTATTAAGTCAAGTATCTTGGATTGTTTACGGTTTTTGGCTATTGCTTCCAATCCTTTTTTAAGCACACTTTCAACCGCATCTTTCGCAATAGCATTGCCAAGTTTTGTTTTTGTTTGTCCTTCAAATTCAGCATTGGTCATTTTGATAGAGATAGTAGCATATAGGCCATCTTCAAAATAACGCATTTCAATAGGTTCTTTGATTAACTTCTTATTAATAGCATATTCATTCAAGTAATCTTTTAATGCATTCCTAAATCCTTGGACATGCATACCACCTTCATAGGTATTGATACTATTGACGAAAGATTTGATTTTATTGTTTGGTTCAACCTCATTATCATGAATAAAAGAAATTTCTACTAAAATCTTACTCCCGTCTATATTGTCATACTTATCGTTGATAAGAATTGGTTCATCATATAAACGTTTTTTCTTTTCAATTAATTGTAACGTATATCCATTAATGCCGTCTTTATAATAAAAAGATTTATTAACTTTTCTTTTTTCGTTAATATAATTGATAGTCAATCCAGAATTTAGTGAAGCTAATTCTACTAAACGACCTTCTAATCTATTTGAAGGTTCAAGAGAAGCTTTATAGATTTGTTTATCTGGGTGATATTTAATGGTTGTACCAGTTTCATCAGTATCTCCAATAACTTCTACTTCAGAAGTTGGAACGCCATAAGCAAATTCTTGTTTATAAATATGTCCATCTCTTTTTACAATGGCACAAAAATAATCACTGCAAGCATTGGTGCAGCACGAGCCAACGCCGTGAAGGCCCGCGCTTACCGAATATCCGCTATTTTTATCATGACTATATTTACCACCAGAATGAAGTGTTGTAAGAATACCTGTAAGAGTATCAATAGGCTTACCATCTTTATCTTTGAAAATTTCTGATGGACCAACGGGAATTCCTCTACCTCTATCAATTACTTCTACTGTAAAATCCTTATATATATGAACATCTATAACATTACCATAACCGGCCATAAATTCGTCAATTGAATTATCCAATATTTCATAGACAAGTTGTTCTGTGGAATTTAATTGTCCTAAATACATGGCTGGCATTTGACGTATTGCATCAACATTTTGAAGAGATTTTATTTGATTAACACCATATTCGCTCAAATTTTACACCTTCTGTTTTTAAGTTGAATTATTCTATTCTTAAAATTTGTTTAATAAAAAATTTATTGCTAACAATATCTTAGTAAAAAAATGTGCTTAAATTATTTTAATTATGCACAATTATGAAATTTGACTGATTTAGTGCAACGCAAAGGTTGTTTGCCTTGCATAATTTTATATAATACATTGCTTTCTTTTCTGTATTTTTCATCAATTGAGTAGATACTACTTTGTGATTATAATTTTTTACATATTCTAAGAATTTATTAAAATCTTTGAAATACTTTTCTATTTTTGAAAATGGTTGAGCATTGCTATGCAAAAATCTTTTCTTTTCTTCATAATTTTCTTCAGTGATTTGTTTTCCTTCATCTAATAAAAGTCTTCCTATTTTTGCTATAGCATTTCTTTTTGATGTTTTTCTGTCTTCAATAGAACGTGTTAACATTTTATAGTCGCTATTTGACAATTTATTTTCATATTCATAACTAAGATTCAAAAACTCATCAAAAGATTCAAAGTATTTATTGACAAGATTCATATTAATTGGGAATCTAAGAAATCCATTAATTCTATTTGACTCTAACAAATCTTGGTCTAAAATCAAATATTTTCTTATTAAACATGCAGCAGAACGTAATACATATTCTCGTTTTTGGTCATTTAAGATATTCTTATCTCTATCTGCATTGTAGCGTATCGTTTTTTCTCTATCATGATAAGCTTTATGTTTATTAGAATCTAACCAAATTAAATTAGTTGGATTATTATTTTTATGATTTTCGTCAATGTGATGTACATCAAATCCGCCTATATCAATTTTGGGTTCCATATAATTCATAACCATATGATGAGTAAATTTCCATTCATTATTATTAATGTCATAAAACATTTCTCTATCGTAGTTATAGTCTTCTTGATTAATTTGAAAATTCATTGGAAATATACTATCAGCTTTTTTTAATAAATTTGCAGAAACGTATCTATTGTCTTTTGTATAAAAAAGATGAAGTGGGTCTGTTTCTATATAATTGCCTGTGTCTAATGTAATAATGAAAGTATCATAAATATAAGATTTATTAATTGATGATACTTTATCTGGAAAAACGTTGTTATTTTCATCAATTGAATAGACAAAATAATCTTCTTTTTTGTTATTGAACATTTCTTCTATAGATTTTATTGTTCCATCTAAAAGTTTTATTAAAGTATTTCCACTCAGCATATCTCTCACCCTCTCAGAAGCTGCTTGTGCACATTATATATACGTTGTTATAGATTTATTTTAAGCATAAAAAAAGAACTGGATAATCCAGTCCTTTTTATTTATTTTACATCTCTAAATTATCTTGTTCTCCTGTTTCAAAATATTTTTGTATCTTTTTTAATCGTTCTAATTTTTTCTTGTCAACCGATTTTTCACTTTTTTCCAATTTTTTTATCTTTTTTAAGTTTTCTTTTTTAAGATAATCTAACATTTTATTCATGTCAATCCAATTATTAAAATGTATTGTATCATCATAATTTGGCAATTTGTAATCTTTTGAAAAAATATTTTTATAATCATCATAATTATTACAACTTTTAATTTCAATATCTTCTACTATCCCATCTGGATTTCCGTCAAAATCAATACTAACAGTAATAATTGCTGTTACATAAGAATTTAATTCGTTTTCACTTCTAAATACATGTAATTCTGTTACATAAAATAATGGATATTTTATCCCATCTTCGTTTGTCTTTTGATATCCAAATTGTCCCCTTAATCCAACATCTTTTCCAGTTGTATCGTTTAATCTAAAGAACAATTTTTCATTAAATAAATTTGAATCTTTACTATTTATCAACTTTTTTACTATATTTTCATTTATATTAAATATATTAGGAGATAATCCTTGTTTTATAAGATGTTTCATTTTTTGTTCACCATTAAAAACTACTTATTTTTACATTTAGTTTTTTACTTGCTTTCTTGAAAAAAATATCTCTGGGTTGTAACGGCATATATCTTACAAACGCATCTTCATCAATATTTTTTGAATATACTAATATTTCCAAGTTGTTTGTATCTTTAACTACAAAACTCATACCCGGTGTTTCTCTTCTTACTGTTTTAACCAATAATTTGACATTGGCATCCAATTTAATCCAATTTTTGTAAAAAATTTTATGCCCACCAATATCTATCATAACCCAAGGCATACCAATACCAACAGCAAAATCGTTATCACCGTCATAATTGGGTACGAGTTCAATATTTCCTTTTATATTATCAATAATATACTTAAACATTTTTATCGTTTCTCTTTCGAATTCTTCTTGCCAAAATTTTTCTTTATTTGTTCTATTCATTCTTCTCGCCTCCTTATGTGTATTATACCAAAATAATCGAAAAATGTAAATAGTTTTAGTGTTTTTATTTTAGAATTTCTTTCAATTCATTTTCTGTATGAAGAACCTTGGTGTTATACTTTTCAGCTGCTTTAAGTTTGTTTCCACCAGCATCTTCACCGATAAGGAGATAGTTAGTATCTTTCGTTACTGAAGTCTTGAAAACATGACCAGCATCTTCAATGAGCTTCTGGAAGTAACTGCGAGGTTGGTCAAACTTACCAGTTACACAGATATTCAATGCATTTTCTTTTACTTCTTTTTTCTCAATAGCCTCTGGATTAATGTATTCGCGAAGCTTCAAAACATCTGTTAAGGCATTAGCAAGGTTGTCAATAACAGCAGAACCAATACCTTTAATAGTATAGAGATTTTTGCAGCCATTTTCAATCTCTTTTACAAGGTTTTCGTAAGTGCCAAGATATTCTGCGATAATCTTGGCGTTCATTTTTCCAACATGGTCGATACCAAGGCAATAAATGAATGTGTCGAGAGAAACGTTTTTTACAGACTTTTTAATATTATCTGCAAGTTTCTGAGCAGATTTTTCTGCAAATCCTTCAACGTTCATCAAATCTTCTTTTGTAATTCTAAAAATATCATGCCAAGATTTGAATTGATAACTTTCAATAATCTTATCAGCAGTCTTAGCAGAGAGATTTGCAATGTTGAGAGCCGGTTTTGAAGCAATGTAGTTAATCTGCATAGAAATTCTTCCTTTGCAAGAAGGATTTACGCAGGCAAGCTGGCCATTATTTTTGATTAAAGGTTGACCACAAACAGGGCAAACATTTGGAATTTCAATTTCCTTATCACCATCTTCAATGACGCTTGTGATATAAGGGATAATTTCGTTTGCTTTCTCTACCAAAACCTTTGCATTCATAGTGAGGTGCTTTTCTTTAATCCAATCCACGTTATGGATAGAAGCTCTCTGAACAGTAGTACCAGCAAGGCGAATTGGCTCAAGGATAGCAACTGGAGTAACCTTAGTTCTGCCAAGGCTCCACTCAACATCGATGATTCTTGTTTCTTTCTTTTCTGTTTCAAACTTAATAGCAATAGCATCTTTCGGATGATGGCCAGTGACGCCATATTTTTCAAAACTATCTTCTTCCAAACACTTCATTACAAGACCGTCAATGTCATACTTCATAGAATTCTTATCGAAGTTATTGATGAAATCCATGAGCTTATCAAAATCATCAAAAATCCAAGTATCTGGAGTTTCATAACCAAATTCTTTAAGCATTTCTATATCTTTGTCATAAGAAAAATGATGATTTGTTATATCTTGACCTTTTCGCCTTATTTCATAAGCAAGAAAGCCAACAGTATAGTATTTGTTATCGTCAAGATTGCGAAGAATTCCAGCTGCTGCATTTCTTGCATTTTCAAAAGGTTCAAGACAATTCTTTTCACGTTCTTCATTGATTTTCAAAAACGTTTCTTTGTCAATGTAAGCTTCACCACGAACAACGTATCCATTCGCTTTACCCATTTTAATTTTGTTGGCAAGAGGAAGGATATCTCCACGTGTACCAGTACCTCTGGTTACTCTTACATTGTTACCGTAGTCAACAAGAGTCAGACCATCAATTTTAGGCTGAATCATAACGTGATTATTGAATTTATTAAAAAACTTTTTAATTTCTTCAATTTCGTGAATCTTAATTTTATCCAGCGACATCATTGCAAAATCATGCTTACGCTTTGTAAACCCATTTACTTCATCGCTCGGAACATAATTTAGTTCTTTAGTACCATATTTCTCTATGAACTCCTTGCGAAGAGCGTCATATTCAGCGTCACTCATAATGGGGTTATTACATTCATAGTATTGGATATCGCAACGGTTGATGAGATCTAACATCTCTTGTTTAGTCATTAAAAATCTCTCCTTTTTTTCATCTGTTTTGTATATTTATTATACCACAAAAAGCCTTAAATGTAAATGGTTTTGAACAAATTCTCTCAAATGTTTTTTGTATTTTTTGAGAAATATTTAGCAAACTTAGTTCTATTGTACTAATAGGAAGGGATTGAATGGTCTAAAGAGTTAAAAATGTTAAATTTACTCATAATTTTATGGAGGGGATGATATATGGAATTACCTGCATGGCTGCAAATTGCTTTTATGATATTATCCTCTTGCCTTTCTTTAGTTGTAGCTTATCTTGGAACAAAAATCAAGAAACTGCAGGAGAGAAAAGAAGAGGAAGCTAAGCAAACTGCAAAAGAAGAAGAAGCTTTTAAGACTGGCATCAGGTCGATGCTAAGAGACAGATTAATTTACATCTGCTATAAATGTAAAGAAAAGAACTGCATTACAGTTGACGAACTTGAAAACCTTGCTGATATCTTTAAGTCATACGATGATTTAGAAGGCAACGTTGCAGTAACTAAACTTTACAAAGAAACAATTGCATTACCATTAGACGCTAATGAAAATGTGAAATATATTTAAGTGAGCTAAGAACAATGAAACAAATCAATACTGAAACACATAGCGATAAAAAGAGCGTGGATGTTCTTTATCGCTTGTGTAGTGATTCAGGCGCTACCCTCTAACATTGAGATAGCGCTTATTTTTATAAAATTTCATTGTTTTTTTATAAACGAGACTTTTTGAAATATTTTACTTATAGTAAGAAAGACAATATTTTTATGGAGGGATAATAATGGAATTACCAGCATGGACGCAAGTTGTTTTTATGATTATTTCTTCTATTCTTTCAATTATTGTCGCATATCTTGGACGTAAAATTACTCAAGAACAAGAAAGACGTGATAAGGCTGAAGAACAAATAACTAAAGAAGAATTAGCTTTGAAAACTGGTATTCGTGCAATTCTTAGAGACCGTTTACTATATATATGTCTGATTTGCGAAAGAAGAGGAGCAATAACAGTTGAAGAACTTGAAAATCTTTCTGACATTTTTAGGTCTTATGAAGATTTAGGTGGTAATGGAGCTGCTAAAAAAATTTATCAAGATACAGTCGAATTGCCATTAACTACACATGCAAAGGATGCAGAACATGATGTTGGAATAAGTGACGAAACGTTACAACACATAAAAAAAATGAAGCTATCATAATGATAGCTTTTATTTTTATAAAAAATAAATGTATGTTATTTATAGAAATAATATTTGGGTGATATATATATGCTAAACTTAAATGATATTATAACATACGGCAATGCAAAATTCAAAGTAGTTAAATTTGCAACAAGTAATGATATAAATGAACTTAATAAGAAAATAGGTCTGGGTGTTGATTGGTGTTATATCTACCCAAATGGTGGTACAGAATCAAATCCAGCAACCGTGTCAAATAATTCTGAATACATCGAGAATAATCCGTTCCCGGGGTATATCGTAGAATGTAAACCGGAATTATATGTTGACGGAGATTGGGGTTTTCCAAATTGGGCGCAAAGTGTTAGACCAGATAATAATACATGGATGGGATTCGGTGTTTCTGCTAATCAACACAATAACGAGAACATAAATATTAAGGTCGGTTCTCAACATTTATATACTGGGTCTTCCTATGGAAATACGCTTAATGGTTCTTCTTGGCCAAAAAATTCTCCAACAACAGGTCCATTGAACACACCTCTTCCTTGCCGCGTCAAAGTCTGGAAAATTGGAAAAATTAAGGAGAACTAAAGTTTAGTTCTCCTTTTTATATCCACAAACTATCAAAATATTTGGCAAACAATAGTATTCCTCTTTTTTTTTCTCTTTCTTCTTTTTCTGTCTTTATTTCAGAATTATGCGTTGCTAAATCAAAAGCATATATAATTTTATCTAATATTTTATCCCATTCTTCAGTTGCTTTTTCTTCATCTTTATATTTCTCATATATTTTACTCGGAATTGAATTTTTATTTTTCTTAAATCTTTTTAATAATTTCGCAATAATACCGGCAGATATAGTATCTAATTCCCATACCATATCATTGACACCTTGAATTTTATGATAATTTTCTTCATCGCCTATCATAAAATTAATGGTGCTTTTTAATTTTTGTTTTTGTTCTCTGTTTTTTTGTTTGCATTGATGAAGCCTATCTCTAAGAATTATGTTTTCAATCTGGAGTGACACATTCTCCAAACGTATATTATTATATTCATTACTTTCCAATTGAAGCAAACGGTGTTTTTCTTTCTCCAAAGCATTCAGTTTTTTATTCATTATTTATCACCGATTATATTCTATCAAAAAAACTTAAAAATGTACAAAATAAAAGAGGAGCATTTCGCTCCTCTCATTTGTTTTATGCTTTTGCTGCTTTGTATTTGTTATACTCTCTATTTGCATTGCCAACCACTTCTTGGAAATCATCGAGATTGATGATTGCATTCTCATCAAGGCGGGTGTGAATCCAATTGACTTGGCATTTTGCAATAAGAGAATGTTGTACATGCTTTGCAAGAATGATATTCGGCGTTACGAAAATCTCATCGATGCAATTATCCGGATTTTCAAGTCGTACAATGTAGTTGTTCTTGTCTTTGTACAATGTAGTCTTGATTTTTGACTTATTATATACGTTTTCAGTCTGGTCAATAACTTCATATTTATCAAGGTCATTTTTATCGTAATCACCAATCGTCTTATACTGAGAACGTTCATAATGTTGCGCTTTAATCTTTTCTTCAATCTGGTCGAGGAACTCTACAGGTACAGTCATAAAACTGTCTCTATATTCATTGAACAACTTCTGGTCTGCAAGAGGATAACGAGTCTTAAGTTCTGCAAGCTTGGAAAGGATAGCATACACAACTTTATCATGCTCGTTTTTCATCTTCTGACGATTTTTTGCATCTTGTTCAGCTTTCTTCAATTCTTGTTCAAACTGATAACGTTGCAAAGTGCCATCGCTCTCAAGTTTCTTCTTCAAAAATATCTGATTGCCAATGTAGCTCATTATACCGTAAATGGCTTTCAAAATCATAGTAATTACACTATTCATGCAATTGAAAAGAAAAACAATTGCTGCGCCAGCCATCAGTATGAATCCAAGCGTAATCAACATTTTCGTTCGCTCCTCTCTTTATTTGTTTATATTATACCACAAAATAACGAAAATGTAAATAGTTTTGTGCAAAAAATATATAAAAGAAGCCATAAATTATGGCCTTTTGATTCCAGCTTTTATTTTTATTTTCAATGCTTTGTTTTCATATTTGTCATTTCTTTTTGCATTTTTAGCCCAACATTTTACTTCATTGGCTTCATATTGTGTAATATGACTACACATTTCGTGTAAATATTCTGGTATATTGCCAGCACTCTTCCATGATGAACCGTATTCTGTTTCTACAAAAAACATCATTTTGAATCTCTCCGTCATTTCTTACTTTTTAATAAAATATATTTCAACAAAGAAAAAAAACGAAGAAAAACGGGCACACTACCCGTTTTTCTTACTTTTTAAGAACCATTGCGTTTCTCCTGTCATTTCATTGACAAAATAGTCGATCTTGAAATCCTTTTTACTTTCCAACATTTTCATTTTTAATGTGGCGTCAAAATCATTTTTAGCTTCTACAAATTTTAGTTTCGCCTCTTGAGATGGACTAATAGGATTTCTTCCAAATACTCTTAGCTTAATCATAACTCTCCCCTTCTTCAAAATTTGTTTTAGTAGTAAAAACTCTTTTAAGTCGGGATTTAATCTCGGAAAATAATGTTCATTAAAACATTTGTTTGCTTTTTAATAAAGTTTTTCTTTCGTTTATAGTTTTTACTACCTTTTCGTACATATCTTGAAGTTCTATCGCTGGCATAGTTGTAAAAGAGTCATCCAATTTCTTATAGAATTCTTGCATCCATGCGAATTCTTTATCAAATAAGTATGGATATTGCTCTTTTATTAAAAATACATAATCGCGGCAGTATGAAGAACAGTAAATATTAATTTCAGGAATCGTTTTAATATTATTGTTTTGATTATTTTCCAAATTGTTTATTAATTGATTCAATTCATTAATTTTTTCGTCTTCTCCATATGATATTCCGTACCTAATTCTAAATAAATCAAACGTCTGTTCGTAATCATCATGTTTTTCCATGTTATGAACAAACGTGACTATATTTCCAGACGCGGAACATCCAAAGCAATAATATGTTAAATGTGTTTGTATTTCATTATTATTTTTCTTAAATCCTTTAGGATAAACAGTAAACGATGGTGTTCGTTCATTGTGAAATGGACATTTGCAACGATATATGCCATTAATTGGCTTTAATTGAATATATTCGTTCATGATTAATAAATCATCGCAATGGTCCGCAATATATTCAGTTATTTCCTTCGTTTCCTTGTCCATTTTCTTCTACCGCTTTCGCCCACTCATTTGCGTCTCTCTCGATAATATTCATCATGGAAAACTGTTTTTCAAATTTGAATTCAAATGGTTCTCCATCCCTTGTCTTAAATGATTCAATAATTCCGGTATGGTCTGATGTAGAACGTATTGCAATTCCCCAATCTATGTGGTCGGAGATTTGGTCTGATTCGGCAACATGTTCTGTACCAGCATGACCGGTTTGTGTTTTTGTTTCTTCACGTCCAGCGCGAGTCATTTGTGCAGCAGATATAACAATTTTTTCCTTATCTCTGGCGAATTGTTTTAATGACAATGCAATTGCGCCAAGGTTATCTCTTTTTACATCTGTTATCACATTGGGAGACATAATCTGAGCATAATCAACAACGACACAATCAAACACAATACCTAAACGGTTTTCAATTTCCTCAGTTTTATTTTCTACGTATGCTGGCGTACATTTACCTGGTACGTCAACTACGTAAAAACGACCAACTGGTTTACCGTTTGGCGAGAGACCCTTCTCAAGATTGTCAAGATAATGGAAGAATTTTTCTTCTTCGACATCAGTGAGCGTTCCAAGTTTTATGCCTTTGCTTGGCACCATTGCTGCTCGTGAATCGAATCTTCTCATATAATCTTTTCTTGAGATTTCGAGTGAGAACAGGATGACATTTTTCTGTCTTCTCCACATGTGATAAGCAAAATTCAGCATGAGGACAGACTTCCCATCACCCTTCCTACCTATAATATACACTAACTCCCCATAAGAAAAACCCCCATTACTGTCATCAATCTGTTTGAATCCAGTTGGTATTAACTTAAGGTCATTTGGGTTTTTCTTTATATGTTCATACGTTTCTTTTCGTTCTCTTACATCTTCTTCTGCTCCACCTTGACGAATATTAAATTGCCCTTCAGAAGCAAGGCTTGATATTTGATGATTTGCATCGTTAATAATATTATCTATATCTATCTCGTCTTTTGCTCCAACATCATTAGCGATATTACGCAATATATCTATGACAGAACTTTTCTTAAAGTTATTAACAACGACTTTTGAAATATATCTATATCCATTCATGGAATTTTTAACTTGCGAACTTAAATCAATTTGTGTCAATTCCATGACCAAAGTTGTTGGGATATTTATAACGTTAGGATTAAGATGGTCTTTTACTTCATTATATGCTGCTTTTAAGATATTAAATTGTTTTCTTGTTTCTGCATTTATGAAGTATATTTCTTTTAATTCTGCCATTGCTGTTGGCAAAACATCTTGATGCTGCCATATATAACTAAGAAGTTTCTTTTCTTCCTTTAATGCATTTTCGTTAGACATATGTCCAATTACCTCTTAAAAATCTTCTTGTTCTTCAACTACTTGGTTTTCCACTCTATGATTTTCACCAAGTATTTTTATGATTTCATTGTTTGAAATAATAAAATCATGCACATCTTCCCCATAATTTTCTTTCATCTCTTTCATATCATAATTTGACGAAAGAATCAATGGCTTACAATCATTGTCTCTCTTTCTAATAATATTTTCTAAAAATCTTTGAGAAAACCTATTATCATTTTTTCCGTTTTCATTTCCAATATTGTCTATAATAAGCAAATCGGACTTATACAAAAATTGATTCAATTTATTCTTTTCCATGTCAAAAGACATTTTTATAATATCGGAAAATAAAGCAAATGCAACGGTAAAACATTTAAGTGTATCTTCATTATACATTGCAGATACATGTTTTGCTATTACGCATTCAGCTGTTGTTTTCCCACGGCCATGTGGACCATGAAAAAATATTCCTCTATTATTTCTATAATTTTCTTTGAAATTATCAAAGTAATTTTTTACTCTTGGATAATAACTTTTATTCTTTAACTTCTCTTCCCACTCATCTTGTATGAATTTCTTTGGCACTCCCCAGTCCAATAAATTCAAATTTCTTTTTATCTTTTTTATGCATTCGCATTCTTCGGATAATTGATAGTCATCATTTTCTTTTAATATATATCCTTTTCCATTGCATTTTTTGCAATTATGTTTAATGATATTATTCAATCTTCTTTCTTCTATTTTAAGTTCTTCCTCAGAAAGCAACATTTGTTATTCATTCCTTTTTCATCCATTGTTTGAATTTATTGTATTCATTCATGACTTTCTCATAAGTAACGCTATCATTTTTATATTTTTCAAAAAGCTTCTTAAATTTTGAATTTCTGCCGCCATGATTTTTGATAAATTCAATCATTTCGTTATCTGGGTACATGCGAATTTTGTATAACCACTCGCTGTAATTATAATTTTCATCGAATTTACCGGATAAAATAATATTTTTTAATTTTTCAAAACACTGTTGAGCTATACGATGAGAAATTTCAGTAAACTTCATATGCCCATGCATAACTTCTTCTACATTATCATCAATTTCTCTATCAACATCATAATTTACACACGGGTCTGACGTTTCATTAATTTTATCAATATAATCATTAAACCAAAAAAGAGAATTAACATGATTGTTTATCATATAATCAACAATAGATTTTGCATTTTCAAACGTTAAATTATTCTCTTTCATTAAAGATTTGATTCTATCTACTAACTTCACAAACATTTTTTTATCAATTTTTGTATGTTTGGCATCATAGAACTTTTTGATTAAGCTTGGAATAGAATTTTTTTCGTTGATTTCTTTTGCGTATTGATAAAATCTTTCAGCTTCTTCAATTAAAAATTTGGCATCACTAATTTTTGAATGTCCAGTTTCAGCTGTATAACGTAAAAGTTTTTTTACAAATTCTGGTTCCAATTGATGTTTGAAGTATAAGCTTTTAATAGAAGATGTAGCAATAATAGAATTATATTCTTCAACACCAGCCAATTCATAAAAATATTTTACAAGATTTAATGGCTTGAATTCGGTATCTAATTCTTTTACATATTTTTTTTCATATTTCTTTTTGAATTGCTTTGCTTCTAATATTTGCTTATATTTTTCGGCTTCTGCTTTTTGTTTTTCTAGTTTTGCTAATTTTTTAGCTTCTATCTTTTCATTTTTTTCAGCTTGTTTTAATGCCGCTTCTTCAAGTTTTTCTTGTTGCTTCTTTTCTTTTTCTTCTTTCTTTTGTTTTTCCAAATATCCCTTATAGTCAGAAATTGACAAAGCTACATCAATAGTTTTGTCAATTATTTCTTTATGATTATCATATACTTCTTGAAAGTCTTTGTTTGATTTTTTATCTAACTTAATCAATTCTTTTAAAAACTGGTGTTTGTTGTCTCCAGATTTCAAATGATTTCCTAATTTAATAGGAGTCTCAAATTCTTGTTCGCATAATGGACATACATACATTTTGATTCTCTCCTTTGCAAAATGTCATAAATTATTCTATTCATTTGTTTTTACATAAAAAATTAAGAGAGACTTTATAGTCTCTCTTTTATTAAGAAGAGTAATTAATTACTCTTCTTCTCTCATATCTGTTATTGAACGCACATATTCTTGATATTCATCTTCATATCTTTGCATTTCGCTTTTCATCCATCTTTTTACATCAATTGCAGTTCCTTCACAAAGCGTATTATCATTTTCATCTGTTATAAAGTAATAATTGTCCCCTTTTCTTTTAGTCAATTTGAATGGTCTAAACTTATCGTTTTGCCAATCCTTATAATTTAAGGAACTATTTAAGACTTCAATGTATCTATCCCATAAATTAAAAACACTATTATTGACTCTATTAGTAACATCTTCACCTAAACGTTTCATATATATCACCTTTTTCATTTAATTTAATTTCTATTTTTGAAAAATAATTTTTATTTAATATGTAGATTTTATAAAAAAATATACATTTAACTATAAAAAATAAATCCATTATTGGATTCCATCCTAATCGGCACGATGAGGATTTATGACAATTCGCTTTGTAATTACCAGATATAATCCAATTATTCCAGCCGCAATCCAGCGTCCAAACATCATATACTGAACATCACAAAAAGGATATGCACACCAAATGACTGTAAGAAGGATTGCAATTAAAGCACATAAGAACGTAAAAACAGCTAGACTGGAAATCAATTTACATCCTCGAATAAAATTTGATGCCACATTTTCAACTCCTTTTTTAAAAAATTTTTACTTGTAAATTATATATTCTAACCCATGTAACTTCAACTTCTTTTTGAATAATCATACATTTACCACAAACTCTCTAATATCCCATTCTTCTTCTGTCTCATACATTTTTCGTCTTACTTTTGTTTGTCTTTTAAACATTGGAGTTTCATCATCAAAATCAAATACAAAAGCTTTTGTTTTTCCAGGGTATAAACGTAATACTCTGCCAATTCTCTGGAAAGCTCTTGTAGAAGATTTTCCAGCGCCAGCTAAAATTAATGTATCTAAATTTGGTAAATCTAATCCTTCATCTGCAATTACGCTTGCAATCAATATTTTACAAACTCCTTGTTTTACACCTTCTATAACAGCCTGTCTTTGTTTTGTTGAATCTTTACCAGAAAGAAATTCTATATTAGACACTTCCAATGTATCTTCCAATCCAGATTTTGGGTCTATAAATGTAACATTTTGTTTTGTTTCACCAATAATATGCAATAATTTATCTCTTAAAAATTCTCCATGTCTTACTAATTTTACAAGAATCAAAATCGTACGATTTCTTTTATATAATTGATAAGCTATTTTGCATACCATTTTATTTCTTGGAGTATTGTCTACTATCGCTTTTTCATATAAATCTTGATAATTTTTTCCTTTGAAAAAGCCATGTACAGGAACAAAATAAATCGTAGGCTTTACTAAATATCCTAATTGAATTAATTTAGAAGCATTAATATCATTTTCGTGATTTCTACGATTTAATATTGCTTCTATAAGCATATCATCTCCGCTATCTCTCCACGGTGTCGCAGAAACGCCAATTCTATAATATGCATCTTTACACATAATGGAAGTTTTTAAGCATGTATCTGCAGCACAATGATGACAATTGCTTACCAAAATTCCATTAGCAAAGAAATTATGGTTCTTTTCTACAGTGATATCATATACATATTCTATTCTTGAAGCCACATTGACAGCATTTAAAACAATACCATGAATAATATCCTTTCCATCAAACAAAATCACTTCTGTGTCCTTCTGAAGGTGTTCTGTGCGGATATATTTATTGTCTGAATAAGAAAATATTTTGTGATTATGCGTACACATTAAATTGTACGTTTTTTTATTAAAGTCTTTTATAGAAATAGAGTAAATTTTTCTTTCACCAATTGGTTGTTCCATATAATTGATGATTTTATTTTCTTCCAATGAACCGGTAGAAACATTATATGTCATTACATTGGCGTTGATTCTATTTCTTACTATTTCTCCAATTTTCATATTCGACCCATCTGACATTAGAACGTTTACATTTGCAGGTAAACATTCATCAATCATTATCATTTTGGCTTGCTTACATAAATCTTCATCAGCCGATTGTATTGACATAACAGTAATATCTTGTGGGTCATATATACCATCGCCAATAAAGCCAATCTTTCTGCCGAGAAATTTTTCAAATTCTGATTTTAATTGATTGCATAATGTAATTTTATCAGCAAAAACGCAGACTGGAGATACTTTATATTTTGCTATCAATCCAGCCATGATAAAAGTTTTCCCTGCACCAGTTGCAGCTTGAATCGTTTCTCTTTCGTTACATCTATCTATAATTTCTTGCTGATATGGACGTACTACCAATGGAGTATCTCCAATTTTTTCTACCAATTCATAATCAGCATTTTGTTCTGGTTTTACTCTTAAATCTTTTATTTTATATGGAATATTACAATCGTTGCAAAAATCTATAACGTTATGTATGAGTCCTGCATATGTTTTTAACGTTTTCTTATTAAAAACATGACGATATCTGACTTCACGCATACCAAAAACTTCTACTTTGAAGCTTAATTTTGCCCAAAGATTTGAAGCTTGGTCTTTTGTCAAGCCAATTACTTTTACATATACATTGTCTAATTCTAATGTTACCACGCTGAACGCGTCCTCCTTGTAGAAGATATTTCCATTTGCAAGGCTATATATTTTTGAATTTTTTCCAATTCTTCTCTATTTATCGTTTCATATATCCAATCTTTATTAAGAACTCCGGTAATCACTTCATATAATTCTTCTATTGTATATTTTCTTCTTGTATATAAAGGATTACCTTCAAATTCTTCGTTTTTTGCATATTTTTTAACTTTTGGAATAACGCCTTCTCTTTCCCAACGTCTTATTGTTGATGTCTTTTTACCAAATAATGTAGCTACTTCTGATATAGTGAACATTTCACCTTCCAATATTTTTCTATATATTTCTTGGTGTCTTTCTTTTTCTTTTCTTTCACCATATCTTTTTCTTTGTTCTTCTTTTGATATAGCCATGCGTTATTCACCTCACAAGCTATTCTATACAAAACATTTATTTTCTAAATCAAAATATAAAAGAGCAAAGGCAATTAACACCTTTGCTCTAATCAAAATGAATTTTAAGGTTCAAGACTATCAGTTGCAGTATTTACTATATTTTTTATTTTTTCTTTTTGAGTTTTATCCATTATTTTTATTGTTCTTTCTAAGAAATTCAAAAAATCATCATCATCTCTAATAAACATTGATTCATATTTGTGAACTTCTCTTAAATGTTGTTCTACAAATTTATTCAACGTTTCGTTCCAAAGTTTTTTTGCATCATCCATTGATTTTGAACTTATACATGCATAATCAAATTCATAAAAGTCAGTTATAAATTTTTCTATATTTCGTTCGTCTATAAGTATTTCTCTTGTTTCTTCCGTTACAGTTTCGTCATCAATAAAAAATGCATATTTATTATTTTCTCTTGGATATGCTTCGCTTTGAAAAAACTGAATGCCATTTCTATTTTTACCTATCAAATATAACGTCATTTATTTCATTCCTCTCAAAAATACTTTTTAGCTTCTTCAAAGAAATCATTAAATGCTTTTTGAAGTTGTTCAATTTCTTCTACATCTTGTACCATCATGGAAAATCCATTTTTAGTTGGTCCATCATATGTATCGTTTTTGATAAACTGACGCATGTTAAGATAACGATTACCATTATTTTTGCTTTCTTGCAATGCGAAATCAATTCTCATTTCTGGATTTTGTTGAAGAGTTTTTGTTACAATTTTGTTAATGGATTGTGCGAACTTCTCAGGATTTTTCTTAGCCAATTTTAATGTCCCCTTTCTCAACTGGTTCCAATGCTGATTCTTTTATGTTTGTATAGCTTAATTTACCATTATCAATGAAATAAGTATTATCATCAAAAATTTGTATGATTTTATATGTGCTATCATCGTATGGGTGTTTTTTGAATTTCACACTATCATTTATTCTAAACAAATGTTTTCCTAAACGTTTCATCTTCCATTTTTCACCAACCACTCTTTTACTATATCCCAAACAACATAATCAATATCTTGTGCAATTGAATAATCATAATTCAACAACAAAACATAATCACAATTCATAAAAATATTTTTATTTTCAACTTTCATATCATTTAATTTATAAAACTTAAAAGAATTTTCACCATTTAAGTTTACAAATTGAACGCACGATATTTTTAATGAATTTTTTTTATCTTCAAATTTTTCGACGCAATGACACAATTTACCATTAATAATTTCCTCATCAAAAAGATATGATATATTACCAAATTGTAATCTTAAAAACCCATTACTTTCATTACAAGACAAAAATTGGATATCATTGAATCCATTTGAAATATTAGATAAGACATCGGATAATTCATTGAATATATTTTGTTTTAATATTGTTACAATATTTTCATTGATTTTCATATTCAATCAACCTCCTTTTTATCTATATTTTAATACATTTTTATCAATTTGTAAATAGAAAAATTAAATTTTTTCTATAAGAAATCCATTGATTACAACATCGGATGTATTAAAATTTTTATTTTGACCATCAAATATTCTACCACCAGAAAATCTATTATCTTTTGCTTTAGTGAAAATATTATCTTCCACTTCTTTTGCAAAAATAACTGTTTTATACCCATTTCCAAGTTGTTTTGAATTAAATTGAAAAAATTCAACAACACAAAAATGTTCTATACCATTTTGGTCAAAATAATGTCCTTTCATTCCTTGCATCGCATAATCTTCTTTTGGATGAGGTGGAGGTCCTTTCTTAAAATCATCTAAGCTAAAACCGTTTTGATTATTTTTTATAAATTCTTTTACTTCATCAAATGAAATTATATTTCCAGTTTGGTCGCTTGGAAAAGCTATTTTTTTTAATCTTTTCAATTTAATCACCAATCATGCCTTTTAAGTCAATTACTATAGGTTCTTTGGGTTCACAATAATTATAATAAATATTGCAAAGATAATTTGTTTCAGATAAAATACTGCAATTGTTTCTTTCTTTTATATCGTAAAAAACTCTTTCTACGAATTCCTTTGTATGAGGATGCATAAGCTTCTTTAATATTTTATTCTTTTCCCACCATTCCCATTCATCTTCAAAAGAAAAATGTTTTCCGTGATAAGCCTTTCCTGCTCCGAGCCAATCGCAAATCAATTCCAACGCATCATAAAATGGCATTTTGCATATTACAATAGTATTGTCTGTCCTCATTATATAATGCTCAAAATGATGAGAATTAAAATTTTGATGATGAATCCAAGCTTTACTATATTTTTTTTCTTTTTTACAAGCTTCTATTGGAGATTCATTATCGTTATAATATTTTACAGATTCAAAAAATTCAATTGGATGGAATTTACTCAAATCATGTTTTATTCCTCTCCAATATAATCCAGCCATAAAACAATATACCATAACATAATATTTGTGTATGCATATTTTCTTAAAATGCTTCAAATAGTTATTCAACGTTATTAACCTTCTTGTTCAAAATTTTCAATAAATCATCAATGCCAAATTCTAAATAGCTTTCATCAACATGAAATTCTCTAAAAATGATTTGCAATAACATTTTTTCTTGTTCATATGTAATTGTATCGTAACTTTTTAATGAATAAAAGAAAGTTCTTATAATCCCTTTATTCATTTTGCACCAATCAATAATTGATTTTGTATTTATTTTATGAATTACTGGTTTTGTTGTTTTGCGCTTAGCAAACGCTTCGTAAGCACTTTGTTTTGATGAATATCCAAAACTACAATTATCAGCTAAAATCTCTCCAGTGTTTTTATCAACTATAACGTACTTTTTTTCATTGATTTTTGTAGCTACAATATTCATTACAATCACCTCAACAAAACAAAGCATTTTTAATAGTTCTCAATGTATTGATTATTTTTGAAAAATTATTTTCTTCTTTTTTTACTATTGTTTTTTTATTTTCATAAGGATATTTTTCCAATACTTTTCTTGTTAGCGTTTCTAAAAATGTTGTTTCTTTACATTTCGTTGCCCAACTAACATTTTGAGAGCCATAATTATCTGGTCTTGCTGTTATTGATTCAAGGTTTGTTATTACATAACCAATATAATCCATCTTATCATATACTACAAATATATATGCATATCCCATTAAATTTACTACAATATCTTCACTCAAAATATACATATTCTTAAATTTTTGTGCCTCTGATTCGTTTTTTAGGAATTCTATTCTAATATCATTGAAATAAATGCAATCAGTTGGCCTTTTTAATTCAACGTTTGAAAAATGACTGCTAACGCTATTTAAGAAAGTATCATCATGAAGTTCTTCATTTATTATTTTTTCAATTACTTCTTTGCAATCTACTTTTTTTGCAGCATAATAATAATAACATAAATTTTTTGTATTGACTTTTGAATGTATCAACTGATTAAATGCTTCTTTTTCTCCAAGTTTTTCTTTTTTCTTTTCTACTATTTCTTTCAAGACTTCTAAAAAAATCTTATTTATTTTTTCTCCACGAATTTTGTATAAAGATTGATTCAAATCTCCAATCAAAAGAAAATTTTTCTTCTTTTTCGCAAAAGCTATTTTTTTAATATTAAACGTTTTATTTATTTCTTCATCATCAATATAATCATCCAATAAACTATAATCATTAAATCCAAAATATGAAATCATTTTATATATAATTACATTTCGTGGATTTTTTTTGAAGTATATCTCCAATTCTTTTGTTGGTTCTACATCAAAATATTTGCACAAATTCCCAAACAAATATTCGTTCTTTATAAATATTTCATTTTTTTCCAATTGATGATTATATCCTCTATATGATTCCAAATATTCGAAACAATCGAATTTTTCATAGTTAAGCAGAAAATCAAATATTCTACATTCTCTCCAAAAACTTTCTTCTGGAAAATAATCTTTTAATTCTTTAATAATTTCTTTTGGAAAAAATTCTTCATGGTTAAATAAATTAACCATGTCTTTATAAGTCATTGCTGGTTCTGCTATTATATTACCATTGTTTTTGAATGTCAAGGTTATTGTTTTTGGCTTTAAGTTTTTATTATCATTATGTATTCTATACCAGCTATCAACATTTTTATGTTCTTCCATATCAATGGATATATGAACATCAATATATTGTATATGCATTCTGATATTATGTCCGAAATAATCCTTTTCCATTTCAAACATAATCGGTAATGCACCATAATATGAAAGCCAATTGTATCTTTCTTCTTTTTTGCAAAAAACAGTGGCTACACAATTTTTGCAAAAACAGGAATTTGTACATACAAAAATTGAATTATCTACTGGAAAAAATCCTTTATTTACAGAACCATATTTACCGCATATAAAATATTTTTCATCTTCGGACGTTATAGCTATGCCGGCAAAACAATCTAAATCTACTTCTGCTTTTTCATCAAAAGATTTTTCCCATGTATCGTTTTTTAAGTTATGAGTAAATCTTATCAATTCCATAAATTTTCTCCAAAAATAAATGGACTTGGAAATCCAAGTCCATTTTACTATGTTTTACATGAAATGTAAATTATTTTTTTATACTTGGTCTTCCTTTTATTCTATACAAATCACCGTATTGCGGGTCCAATTTCGTTATAACGCTAGTGTTTGTATTTATATTTCCAATAACAAACATGAATATTTCACCTTTTTCATCTGCTACTGGACAATATGCTCCAATATACTTTTTAATTGGAGTTGTGGTATCATTAAAGTATAAATTAAAATCTACATTCTCAAATGATATGTTCCCATCTTGGAAATAATTGCTATTTTTAGTAAGAATATATTCGTTTGAAAGACTACATGTCTCTTCATTATTTTTCAACATGAAATCATTCATAAATACAATCTTTTTATTTATATCTTCATTATTCAAGGTTGTAGTCATATCATTAGTTACGTTTTTAAGAATAATATCTGCATTATCAATTTTATAACTATACACCATACCACCAGGTAAACCATTAATAATATTAGTTTGAATAGCTTCATTATTTGGTTTCCCTGTACTAAGTGTAGTCATAAAGTATTTCCAGTCTCCAACTCTTGTAACTTTTTTGTTGTTGACTGTCATAACACCTTGATAAGGAACATGTTCGTACCAAATTGACAATAAATCTTCATTTGTCATTTGATAAGAAACCATAATTGGAAGTTGTATCGTTACATCTTTTCTTGGTTTTGATTCTTCATCAAATATAATCGTAATGAATGGAGAACCAAAAGAATCGTCTGTAATCCTAACTGGCATTGTATTATAAATCTTTTTATTTGTTGGCATACCGTGTTCATCATAAAAAATTTCACCATTATGATATACGAGAACGGTTTCTTCTTGTCCAACTATTTTTGCTTCATTATTTAATTCGTTGTTTATGAATGTATATACACTCTTTAGTACACCACCATGTATTCCACCGTCTTGTGTCATATTCATGCAAGGCAATGTATATACATTATCAACGCCATTTGCTACAAATTCCAACAATTTACATTTATGCATGTTCGTCATGATTGTTTTGGATTTTAAATCATAATCAAAACTATATCCGGCACACGCAAGTTCAAATGTTATAGTATCACCAATATTCAATGGATATTTTAAGTATACTTTGAAATTCAAGTCTTCTTCGCCAACAATTGGTGAAGGTGTTTTTGTTATTGATTCAATCCTATTTGTATGAGAACCAACAATACCCAACACTTTATACCCATATACTTCTATCGGTATTTCATATTGGTTTGTACCATTACCTGAAACGTTATAGTAAATCAAACGAGCATAACATTGACTGTGCGTTCTGTATTCATTTGTAAAATCATATGCTTCATCTTCATTACCAAAAACTTTTCTTGGCTTTAAGTATGGAATTTTTCTTGGATATTTTGAATTAATATCATTGAAAGAAACTTCTTGTTCTATATACAATGGATATTCATAATTTGCCACAGTATCTGCATCCATATCGTATTTAACAATCGCAGCACCGTTTATTTTTGTTGGCATGTCTATTCCACCGCAACCTGGAGATAAACATACAACACATTGTATTATAACTCTCTCCAAATCTTGGTTATATGGATAGAATATGACGTGATTCGTACCTACACCCTCAACTCTACCATACGTTATATTGCTTAATTTATTCCCATCCATATCGTAAATTTCCGTTATGCTTTCAACGTATTTATCTTCATTTAGATTAATTTCAAAAGTTGCAAGGTTTTCTTCTTCATTTTTATTTATATAGAAAATTGTATCTTTTTGTGTGAAAGCATTGTCGCTGTAGTTATTTACGATAGAATTGAATCCCGGCATCAACAAAGTATTATAATTGCTAAAGTCTTTTGGTATCATTGGCCAGAATTTATTAACAACGTATGTATATCCAGTACCAGAACCCATGATTAATTCATAATTGTTATTGAATGCAACAAAATTGTCTATAATGAATCCTGGACTATATTGATTCATTGAATCTCCAATTTTAAGTCTAGCTGCTTTCAAATAACATCTTGAATAATCTGCCTGTGCTACTAATTTCGTATTTATATAAACGTAAATTTGTCCAACAACTGGTGAAGGCTCATTACACCAAGAAATACGAATATGATAGTATCTTCCAGAAATAATTAATTTATCTGAAAGATTTACAATTGCTTTATTTTCAATATAATTATCATTGCTAATTTCATAATTATATTGAGATAGAATCAATTTATTCTTTAATTTTTGTAATTTAATGATTGGAGAATTGCTTTCATTTACAAGAGACAACATAACTTGACTATAATCGTCACAACCGTTCCAATTGCTCTTCATATAGAAGTCAATTGTCCCTTTTTCTTCTGTAAGCAAGTCAGTTACATTGTATGATAATTCTTTATTATCATCTATAATTGCGCCAAGATGATTCAAGGAATTATCGAATTTTATAGCCGCGTCATATACCAATGGTCTGCTAGCATCATATGTTGGAATTAACTGGTTAATAGTACCATCGAATGGTATCATTAATTTACATGAACCAATTTCTCCAAAATTGAATAATCTATTGCCAATTTGTACTCTTCTCTGAATTGGCGTTCCGTTTGTTGTTAAATTATTATTGATTAAATCTTTGAATGTATTATCACACAATACTTCATAATCAAATCCAGATAATGATACTGTTTTTCTTAAATCAATTACATCATTTTCTGATATAACATCATATGCTAATCTATCTGTTCTAAAATAATTCTTTATATCACCATTTTTGGAAGAATCGTTATTGACCAACATATCATTATAAGAATCAGAACCATTATAATTTTCAAAATTATACTTTGATAAATTTCTTCTTCTTATCCTAAACATTGGCAATGCAAATACATATTTACCGAATAAAGAAGTTGATTTTATTTCAAAATCTTTTCTCCCGGCAACATATAAATTCTTATCGTGGTTAAATGATTCTTCTAAAAATAATTCATTTGTTGCTTCGCAAAACACGAGATTTACATTCGGTTCTACACCAAATTGACCATTGGCTTTTGCGAAAACAGAAGAATAATGTAATATATCATTATATCCTAAGCCTTCTGGATATTCATTAAAATTACATTCATTCTTTACTCTTACATCCCAACACATTGTTATGCGACGAGATGTTTCATCATTTACTCTATCATCGAATGCTAATTGACCTAAACTCTCACCATCAACATATCCATTTTTATTTGTATCTTCTATACCTTTTTTGCTTTCAAACCAAACTTCAAGATACACCAAACTATCATACGTTGAATCTTCAGTAGGATTACCAAGGTCAATCAATATATAATTATCAATTTTATTGTATGTAAAATTACCACTAGCAACCAATGGATAACCATTTATGACGCATTGAAACGGTGCTATTGCAATTTGATTTTTTAATATCAAACCGTTAGCACTCGGGCGGAAAATCATTTTTTCGCCTTTGAAATTTGGGTCAACCAAATATGTAAATCCACTTGGAATTGCTTCTCTAAGCATTGATGTTCTAGCATTTTCTTGAATCTGTTGCAATTCATTCAGTTCGACTTCAAGTAGTGGGCGGTCATGACCGAATTTAACAGACGTATAGCTAGATTTTTCATTATAATTGGAGTGTCTATCAAAATGTTCCAAAACACATTACCTCCTTTTATAAAAATAAACTAATTGTATTTTATTTAATTTATAGAAGAACGAAATAAATAAAATAATTTCGGGGTGTAAATATGAAACATTTGATTAAAAAAGCAAATTATGATATAGTTGATAAAATTCTTGAATATGCAAAAAAACGTAATTTAACGATTCAAGAAAATGAAGATAACTATATTATATGTGGTTCAATCGCACTAACATTTATGGGAATTGAAGTAATAAATACAGATATGGAATCAATTGATTCCAATGATTTTTCTATTTCAATTATTATAGAAAAAAATCAAACTGATGTAAAAAAAGGTTTATTAAAATTAAAAAATGGTAAATTTAATTTTGAAAAAGAAATAGCATTGGTTTATATTTTAAGATTACTAAGTACTAAAGACATAGAATCAATTGGATTGTGAGGTAAAAATATGGAAATTTATTATGGGATTACAGACTTTAATGATGTTAAAATAACTAAACTTATTTTAGACGAATGTACAAATGGAATATATTACATTATAAAAACAGAAAATGATGAACCATTACAAAAATATAATTTGTGGAAAAAAGAGTTAATTTCAGCAGAAAATTTTGATAAGTTGTTTACAGATACACATTGTATTTTTTCTCATGATAAAAAATTAATAAAAATGAGATTAACTGATGAAATTAACAAACAACTTGAAGAATTAGATAAAAAAACAAAACACTTAAAAACATTGAAGAAAAAAGTAAAAGATGCTACAAAATAGTAGCATCTTTTTATTTACATATCATATGTTTTATGTTAAAATAAAAAAGAGGTGATAATATGAAAATATATTATGGAATAACTGATTTTCATAAAGTAATTATAAAAGAACTTATAATTGAACCTTATAAAAATTAAAAATATAAAATTATAATATAATATATTATAAAAATAAGAGGTGATAAAATGTTAGCAAAAGATGTGTTAAGAGTATTAGGTATTACAAGAGCTACTTTAACAAAATATGTAAAAACTGGAATCATAAAAGTAAATGTTTTGCCTAATAAAAGATACGACTATAATGAAGAAGATGTTTATAAATTTTTAAATAAAGATATAAAAAGAAAAACAATTATATATGCTAGAGTATCTACTCAAAAACAAAAAAATGATTTAGAAAATCAAATTAATTTACTCAAACAATTTTGTTTTTCAAATGGTTATACGATTTCTGGAATTTATCAGGATATAGCTAGTGGAATATCTTTTGAAAAAAGAAAAGATTTTTTTAATCTTTTAGATGAAGTTATAAGCGGAAAAGTAGAAAGAATAGTAATTACTTATAAAGATAGACTTTCAAGAATTGGATTTGATTTATTTCATCATTTATTCCAAAAATATAATTGCGAAATAATAGTAATGAGTGAAATTGGAAATAATAAATTAGATTCTCAAGAAATATTTGAAGAAATTGTTAATCTTTTGCGTTGTTATTCTATGAAATTATATTCCAATAGAAGATGCTTAAATAAAATTAAAGAAGCAATAGAAGATGATAACGAATGATAAAAGTAGAAAAACATATAATAAAACAATCTAATAAACATTTTAAATTAATAAAACATTTTTGTTGGTTATCTAAAAATCTTTATAATCATGCTAATTTTTTGATACGAGAAGAATTTATAAAAAATGGTAAGTGGTTAAGATATCAAGAATTGGATAAGATATTAAAAAACGACTCAGAATATCCAGATTATAAAAATATGCCAACAAGCCAATCTGCTCAACAAATATTAAGATTATTAGATAAAAATTGGATTTCATTTTTTAAGTCTATAAAAGATTGGAAACTACATAAAGATAAGTATTTAGGAAGACCAAAGCTTCCAAAATATAAAAAGAAAAATGGATTGTGTTGTTTGACAATAACAAATCAAGAATGTAGAATAAAAGATAAAAAAATAACATTTCATAAATCTTTTAACGGTTTTTATCTTTTCCCTCAATTTATAAATAAACAATATGAAAAATTTAGACAAGTAAGATTTATACCAGACGGAGTAAATATAATAACTGAAATTATATATGAAACTAAAGATGTTAATTTTAAGAAAGATAATAAAAAATATGCTTCTATAGATATTGGAGTAGATAATTTAGCAACATTAACAACGAATGTAAATAATATGCCAATTATAATTAATGGAAAACCATTAAAGTCAATTAATCAATACTATAATAAAAAATTAGCATATGTGAAAAAAGTATGCAAACAAATGAATAATAAACATTCTTCTAAAAGAATACAAAAATTAACTAACAAAAGAAATTGGAAAACAAATGATTATATGCACAAAGCGAGTAGAAAAATAGTAAATGAATGTATAAAAAATGATATAACTACATTAGTAATTGGGCATAATAAAGAATGGAAAAATAAATGTAAATTGTCAAAAAAAGTAAATCAGAATTTTATTATGATTCCATTTAATAATCTTATTCAAAAAATACAGTACAAAGCAAAAGAAGAAGGTATAACGGTCATCTTAACTGAAGAAAGTTATACGAGCGGTACATCTTTTTTGGATAATGAATTACCTATTAAAGAGAATTATGATAAAAAAAGAAGAATAAAAAGAGGATTATTTAAGTCTAACAAAAATAAATTGATTAATGCAGATGTAAATGCTTCTTTTCAAATTCTTAAGAAAGTAGTTCCAAATGCTTATAGCTATGGAATAGAGGATGTTGTGGTACATCCATTTGTAGTAAATGTAGCTTAATGCTACATTGAACAACAAAAGAAAATATAATTTTTAATTTCTTAAATTAATTTTAATATTTTCTATATCATAAAAATAATATATACAAAATTATAAAATCAACCGATGATACACCATTAAACTAATGCGGAATTCTTAACAAGCGTGTATCAGAAGAAGAATTTGATAAATTTTATGCTGACGTACATTGCATTTTTTCAAAAAACAAAAAACTTATTAAAGATAAACTAAAAGAAGCATTTGATAAAGAAATAGATAAATTAGAAAAACAATTAAAAGAATTAAAGAAAGTAAAAGAGACTATCAAATGATAGTCTCTTATTTTTTATTTTGTTCTTCTAATTTTTCTTCTAATGCATTTTTTACTTCTTCGAATTTTTTCCATCCACCGTATTGAACAACATTTCCATTTTCTAAAACCAGCGTTGTTGACAAAATATCCTTAAAATCAAGAAATCTATCATAATCTCTTATTTGAATATCAAAATTTTTGGAATTAACATTTCCATTATTATCAATTTCAACTGTTAAAATTGCAACGCAAAATTTTTTACCTTCTTTTTCTATTTTTCTAAACGTATGAATTTCTGTTAAATAGATTAGTGGATTAAAAATAACGTCATCATTTGTTTTTTGATATCCAAATTCTCCAGCAACGCCAACGTTATCAACCTTGTCAAAATTGTTTATTCTTTTCCATTCTTTTTCATTAAATAAATATGGTGCCCTCGTTTTTATTAATCTTTCTACAGTATCATTGGATAAAATAGAAATTGATGGCGATAAGGCTTTTTTAATTAAATGTGTCATGTTATTTACCTTATATTCAAATTATATTTTTTATTCCATTCGTTATATAAATTTTTTTTATACCAAATCGTAACAACTTTATAATAAATTAAATGATGTTCGTCTTCTGTATCATTTTCAGAATATATATAAATTGCTATATGATTTTCATTTTCCTCAATGAATTTTACTCCAGGTTTTCCTTTTTTCATTTTTATAGATAAAATTTTAGAAATATTGTTTTCATTAATTTCATCTTTACTTAAAATAGTATGTCCATTTACATTTATATATAAAAACCAAATTCCACACATTGACATAAAATCATTGCGAGAAGAATCATCGCTTACAATCAATACATCTTTATCTACATTTTTTGAAATATAAAAAAACAAATCTAATACTGCCTTTGTCATTTCTTTTTTATATATATTTAAGTTTTTTATTATTTCATTATCTTTTTTCATCTATCTCACCTCTTTATCATATTTTATCATAAAAATAAAGAAATGTAAATAGCTTTTATTCTTTTTATAAAAAAAGAAGAGTAATAAAAACTCTTCTTTTTAATGTAAATTAATTTTAGAATGTTAACTTCCATCTGACGGAGATCCTGTGGTTATTGCCCTTACTAATTACAGGAAAGCGTTTGCAATTAAACATAATCCCGCTATCTTTACCTGCGCCATTATTCCAATCAGCCTGTGCATCTCCTCCGAAAATTCCTATCTCGCTCAATGGAGCGCACGCTTCATTTTCATAGAACGTTGTATCTAAAAGTAATACATTTGTTACTGTGTCTGTTTCGCTTTCATCTGGAGCTTGGAAACACCAACTTGTAAAACGTTTGCGATAAATTTCTCCAATTAATTTCGTTTCATCCAATGTTGGTTCTGGAGGATTAAGAATATCATAATTTGCAGTATCAACTGGATTTGTAATAGCATCGTATGGAGAATTTGGGTCCTGAAGAATACCAACACCAAGAGCTACACAAACCAACCCATTATCAAACCAGTTTCCAGCAAAAGCTTCGTCAGTACCACCAGTAATAGAACCAGGTGCCATACGACCTGCCATAAGAGTTGAAGCTGTATCTACAATTAAATTATGGTCTTGAATTTTATTTACAATTTCTCCGCCGACAATCTTACCATGAACAAGTTCTCCACCAATATGTTGATAAATAGCAAGTTCGCCGTGAATAGGCTTAAATGTTTCAGAAAAAATCAATGTTATCTCTCCTTTTATGCAATCTTATCAATATTTAATAACTTCTTAACATCAATGGTATCATATAATTCATTATATGACATCTCATCAAATATAAGACATTGTATATGAACATCTTCTTCATTCGTACCAGTATTATATACAGTTACTTGATTGTCGTCTTCTGTATTGGCATAAACGTCTCCAATCACACCATCTTCAATTGTTGCTTTAGATGTTATAAATGGAGTTCCAAGAAGTAACGTATATGCATCTCCAAATGAAATTGATTCTTGTTGAACACCAGTAAGACCATTTAATACCATTGTAAATAATTCAACGTTTTGAATATCAGTATTATATGTATCTATAACGACCCATGTAAATTCATTGCCAATCGTTGAAGTTACTTCACCAGAATCATCTGTTGTTAAACCAGTATTGTAAACTATAAAACCGTTTGTTTTTGTTTTGATATAAATTTCACCATTTCTACCATTTGTATTCTCGTTTGGACAAATATAAATGAAATGTCTATTTACATCCAAATCAAAACCAAGATTGATTTCAGTTCCTTCTAAGCCATTGAATAAATCTTTGTCAGAAATGACTTTATTCTTTTCAATTCCAACGGCTGTAAGATGCATTTTCAAGCCTTTTGCACCAGTATTATGGATAACAAAGTATTTATTTTCTTTCGTTACAAATAAGTCGCCAATTTGGCCAAGATTTTCGCTATCATAATCAACAACAGTTGGTATAACAACATAATCTTTTTTCATTAAATCCCAACCGACAAAATACTTGTTTTTGCGATATACAACGGCAATATCGTCTTCTGTTTCTGTGATATAACCGCCTGATGTAATACCGTTCTGTCTGAAAGAATTTATTCCATAAATTTCTTCATCATGAATAGAAGGGATTGAATAACCAATATTTTGTAAAATATAATTTGCACTTTCTATATCATGCGATAAACGATTTATCTTGTTCTTGAGATGTGTTTGATATTTATATAAATCTCTTAATGTAAGATAAATTTTATTATATTGCTCTTCACCAAGCGCAGCCAAATGACGAAGGTCAACGATTTGGTCATGATATATAATATTTGAATATTTTTCATCTGGTCTATCTGCTGGTTCTCCGCCGTCTACATAATCAATGCCACCAAATGGATTATTGACTGCATCAAAACCAGAATTATTGATACGCTTTATGCAGAAAAGAGGAATTGCGTAAATATATCCATCAAAACTATGAATTTTGGATGTATCTCCGTCGCCAGTTCTATATAAGAATGGGTCATGTTCTGTAGCTGTAAAATAATATTCTTTTCTTATATAGCCACCTGAAGCAGACGGATGAATATCTGTATTTGGTGTACCATCATCATCTACAAATCCATTTTCGCATTTACCATCATAATCCTCATGAGTAGACATTTTCCACTTCAATTGAATTCTTCTTGAAGTTTCCAAATCTATTCTTTCGTCAATGATATGATAGTCCAATGCATCATTTAAGTCATTGCCATAAGCTCTAACAATGTCATCATTTTTTAATTCTTCAAACCAGAATTCTATAAAAACAAAATCATTTCTTGTTCCAGCTACAGGAGGATTAGGAAGTCTTACTATCCCATTTTTTAATTCTTTTCCTCTATAAGCATAGATATGTACTATATTCCCGTCCATAACTACACTAAATGGAGGCATTTCAAAAGCATTCAAATGTGCTTCATCATTATTGAAAACTTGAAAACATTTACTTCTATTGTGTTCATCATTTTCGTCGTCTTCTTCAGTATTAACGGTAAGCACACCGGATTTAGTCATACTTCTTATTAATTCTGAAACCTGTTCTGTTTGGAGCCATTGCATTTCGTTCAGTTCTCTTTCTGGAACGTATGCATTTGACCCCCAATTCAACGTCTTAAATCGCGACTTTTCAGTATAACGTCCTCTTGGATTTTCGTTAAAAGTAGGCGCAATTTTTTCAATACTTGCCAAAAATATCACTCCTTCAAGAGTAATTGATAATCATATAAAACATTAGTTTCATTTGATACATTCTTAATCTTTAAGTAAAGAGTGTCTCCTTTTATTGTAAAAGAATTTCCTTTCTTAAAGTTTTTATTATCAAAACTATAATGTATCGTTACATCATTCTGCGTATGTGTATTAACAACACATTTTTTATAGTTTTTCTTAAGATTTATGGGAAGAAGAGAAATAACAGAATCTTTTCTTAAAGTAATTGAATTGACTCCAGAATCGAAATTGTTGCTTTCTTCTATATCCATAAACTTAAATAAATTAAATTCATACATTAAGCACTCATTATATCCATCTTCCAATAATTGGTTTTTCTTTAACATCATAACATCCATTAAAGAAAATTTTTCAGGATAACGAGCATAATCGTATGTTTGAATATAATTTTTTTCTTCTATTAGTGGTTTCCCAAGTTCATTTGTAGAAACAACGCCATTTTTATCAATATACAATTGATTACCAGAAGAATCTTTAACAGAAATATTTTCTTTTATAGTTTCTTCTTTTTTTAATGCATCAATATCTTCTACATATACTCCGAGTGTGAATTCAGGAGCATATTCACTACATCCTATTGATAATGCATTAATATCTTGAGGATTGCTCATTTCGAACAAGATATACATTAAATTGAAACCTCCTGAATTATATTTTCTACTCCAGAATCTATTGTAAACAATTTAATTGAACATGATTCTTTTACTTTCGTTTCAATTGAAGTTGTATATGTATTTGTTGTAGATAAATTCGTTCTTAACAAATGATTATGGAATTTATATTTGAAATCTTCTTCTTCAAATGTTCGTTCTGTTTCAAATGAAGTTAGTTCATCTGTTTTATGAACGTATGTATCTTCAAAAATAGAAGTTGGAATATTGATTATACATTCATCATTTTTTGGAACATATTTCTCTTCTTCAAAAGGCATTTGCATATCAAAACGCATATAATCATCATCCATGCGTTCTTGAAATGCTGTTTTGAAAGTATTCAAATGAGTATTGTTATTTCCAAATGTATGTAAAACATGAGGCCCAACGCGATATTTGAATTTTACTTCTTCAAAGAAAATACTTGAATTCCAAGATTTTTCATCAATTGGTGGTTCAAATTTATCTTCATTCAATTGGAAAGATGTATGGAAAAATACTTCATCATTTTTAAGTATATATTTATCTTCTTCATACTTAATCCAACTTTCATAATGGTCGGAATCTGTTATGGCATACATAAAGCCGGTAACAAAATTATTATCATTATTTGTTCCATATGTTTTTCCAAGATTTGTAATCAATGTATTTGAAATATATGGTCTTATCCCATATTTATTTTCAGTCATTAACAACAAAGAATGAAAATCTACATTTTCTTTTATTTCTCTTTCATAGTTTTCTTCATAAAAAGCATTTATATGAAATAGTTCATCTTCACCTTGCAATGAATATTTTACATCTTCAGTAATAAAACTATGAACGTAATCAATATCATGCAATGTATATTTGGGACCAATTACGTGAGCTGAATTTAAGTCATGTTTATTTGGATTGAATACCAAATCATAATTATTTGCTTTCCAACCATATTTATTTGTTTCTTCAAAGAAAAGTAATTTCCAATCTTCTACATCGCTATCTTTCCATGGAATTCCATATTTATTTTCGTACCAATCACCATAATCTTCTTTACCGACTAATACGACCATAATTATAGGAATTGTATGCGCTGGTCTAACTATATCGGTTACTAATCTTATGTCATCATATAATTTTTCTGTATCAATTGTAGATTCCAAATCTTTTTCAACTTCAACAACAAAACTATATTGATTTTCATAGTGCATTTCTTTTGTCATACCATAGTGTTTATAATCCTTAAACAACTCATAGATATGAACATCAAATGTTGTAAATGTTTTTAATGCTTTTTCAATGCTTGATTTCGTTGCACCTTTTAATAATGATTCTATTAAAGCAGACACAACTGTACGATATTGTTCTTCTGACCAATCTTTTCTCCATGGCAATTTAAGCATTGCGCCAAAATTGTTATATATCGCATCGCCATGAGCTGTTTTAAGATACATGTTGTCTTCCAATATTTGACGTTCATATTCTGTATCTCCAAGTTCAACAGCTAATGAGTGAACCAACTTTGGAAAATTGGTACCATCATAAACATCTTTTGTATAGTCATCTGAAATCAATTCCATTATTTCTTTAGCATAATGAGAATATAATTCCATTCGTTTTTGCGCTTCTTTTAATACTGATTCATCAACATGTACTTCTAAAGAAACGGCTTCTTCTACAAAAACAAAATCATATTGCTGGAATGTTATATCTAATGGGTTTTGTAATACCCCATGCATTCCATCAGGTAAGTAATACTCTCTATTTACCGCTGGCTTTAATGTAACTGTTGTATATGATGGATTTTTTGTTAATACTTGACGTTCGTGAGCCGGAAATATAACTGTACATAGCATTGTTTTTTCTCTATTCATTAACATAACGCTATGTAAGTCATCACTCATAACAAAAGGACGTTTGTTATTTAAGTTATATGTATTATCAGCTAATTGTGTATAATCTTCTAATTTTGTTAAAAGAAATTTATATTGGTCATACGCTGGTTTTGTTGTATTACCCAAGAAATAGTATAACAAACCATAAACGTTCTTTACAGCATCTACATCTTCTGGGTCAAAAAATTCATCTACTAATTGTGTTTTGAATGGGATAACGTTTGCTTTATAAGCGTTTATTATTTCTCTTAAATCTCTAAACGCTTGTAATTGCAAATCATTATAATTTCCACTTTCTGCATAATGGCCTTGATATGTAGAAAGATATTCTACATCAAAAATCAAATTATTTCTTTGGGCTTGTGAAACTAGCCCTTTTTTCATTCTTTCAATGACATCAGTATAAATATTATAATTCATGCTATCCAAGTTTTGTTTACCTTGAAAAGCAAAAAAATCTATATATTCAAGAAAACCAGATGGACCAATATCATCATCATTTTCATCTACACCATAATATTCACCAGTAGCTGTTGCCAACCAACCGTTATGGAACGTTTCTCCATCAACTATATATTCACTATTAACGTAATCACTTACGCCAAGACAAATACCAGGTCCACCGATTTGAATATCATTATATTTTGTATGTATGATTTCATAAATATATTTAATTAATTGTACATACAAATATGGTGGACATTTCATGACACCGGATTCATCTCTTGATTCAGGTTCTGTCATGATTTGCCAACGCTTTACCCATGGGTATGTATTGATTACATTAACAGCATATTGAGCATAAGAATTGACATTCAAATCAGTTACAGCCGTTGGAAATTCTATCTCCAAAATAAGATTTAAGTTATATTCACCACATAATTGATGATACGTGTCCATTCGTTTTTCCATTGGCCACAAATCACCATTTATGCCAGAATTTCCTACATATAATTGATTGTTTGCATTTTTATTGATTTGAATTGTGTCTATTACATCTGTAAATTTTAACTTATTGATATGAATAAATAAATCATTTAACTTTTGTTGTATTGCTTCTTCGCCAGTTAAATTTTTATATATCCAAACCTCGCCAAGAAGTGGGTCACCATTTTTCAAGCAGGTTAATCTTATACCTGTTCTCATTACATCACACCCGCTTTAATTTATAATTGAACCTTCTGAAACTATATCAATGTCTATATTATCCAATACAAAATATTCGTTTTTCTCCAATTGAATTTTATCAACAGCCAATTGGTTTTTCTTTGAAAGAGAAACTGAATCCAAATCAACTTGTGTAATTCCATATGTATCTCTTGCAATTGCAACGAGCGTAGATTCTTCAATTGAATCTCCCATTTTCCTTAATGAAGCAACAAACGTTGAAATTTTTGTTATTATTGTATTTCTCAATACAGTAGAATTTGAATTTTCATCGCAATATGCTTTCATTAATATTTGAATGGGTACTTCATATGCTTCTCTTAAAAGAATATCGGCTGTCAAAATTCTTTTATTATTCATCATTTGCTGGAGATTATAAATCAGTTTATTAGAATTGTATTTGATAACCAATTTATCTCCATCTTGCAAAATTCCTTCTTTAATCCAATGAATTTTATCAGTGGCATAAATACTATTTCCCAAATCATCATTGACGTGTGATTCATACCGTTGCCCAAGGTAAGTATCTTTTACTAAGATATAATCTGGTTCATTATAATATCTTAAGTAAATCTTATTACCTTTTTTAACGAACGTTCTACCATTTAAGCGTTTATCAACAGCAATAATTTTATAAGGAATACCATTATAAAACACTTTCTGGAACATTGGTTCTGGAGTTCTCGAAGAAACATCTTCTTTTTCTGTCAATGCCCAGTTGATTGAATAGTTAATGTTATATAAATAGTTAATTGCTTCATGTAATTCTTCGTCTATTTTTTTCTTTAATAATTCAATTTCTGTTGGGTCTTCAACATCCAGTGCATACATTGAAGAATCTGGGAAATTATCAGTAATCGTAAAATCCCAAAGAATATCCTTATAATACGTTTCGTGTTCAACGTTATCAGAAACACCATATTCAACTTCATAATCAGCTGCATTATCGTAAACGTATCCAGATGCGACTGATGTAATCGATATAATGTTACTTACAGGTTGACTTGGTAAAAGTATATCTTTATTTTCTTTTGTTATATAAGACGTTGTTAATTCCAAAGTATAAGTTGATTCAAAATTTTGTTTTCCTCTTACCCATATATCTACCATTCCACCACGGCCATAGATATATTCTTTAGCAGCATTAAGATATCCACCATCTCTGAACATGATAGAATCTCCGCCACCAATGACCAAACAATCATCAACGTAATCTTGTTGAACGATATATTTCAAATAACCATTCTTTGTACAAATTGAAGCACCAAGTATTGATAACATTATCCTAAAACGAAGAGAAATATCGTTTTCTTTATCTTCTCCGCCTGTTGTAGCTATTAAATTTGCTACACCGTCAATACCTTCTATTGGTGATGTCATAACAGTTATAGTTCCAGCCGAAACATTATAACTTTCACCTGGTGACGTTGCTTCAATATCAACTTCTATATATTTATAATTATTTAAGTAATCAGTTTGTAAAGAATTAATATTTCTTTTTGAAAGAAAAACAGATTCAGTTGTTCTAAATTCTCTATATGGAATAGCTGATGTTTCAAGCGTTGCTATTACAAAATTTTCTGGTATATATACGCTATCAGGTATAGAACTTGTTGAAGCGTTTATTCTATTTGAACCAGTTATATAAAATCTAACTCTGCCAGTAGCCTTTGTAGCAGCTCTACGCATTGTAAAATAATTTCCAGCCAATCTATCTAAATCATCACCAGATGCAGTCAATACAGATTGATTGATTTCCATTATCTTCATTGTGGCATAGTTTGCTGCAAATTCATCAGCCATTGGAGATACGATGACATCATTCACCCATGTTCCTGGTTTAGTATCCGCAGAAGGCAAACGGTCGTTGATATCGTTTCTTATGCTTTGCTGAATTTCATCAAAAATTCTCTGTTTAATCAACTATTTTCACCTTCCTTATGCGTTATAAATCGTTTGATTGAATATTTCGTCTTCTTGATTTTTTATTGTAACGTCCAATTCGTATCCTCTATCAAATTGAGTAATTTTAACGTTTTCAACATCCAATAAAATTTCATCATCTGTCATATTATCATACGTTGAATTTTCTGTTATTTGCAAAAGTTTTAAGTATTCCAATGCCATGCGAACAGCTAAATCACATTTTGCAGCTGGCATATTTGTTATTTTTGAACCAATAATATTATGTATAATTGAACCCCAATTCTCATAATATTTATTGTTTCCTTTTACATCATTAATGATTTTTAACATTTCTTGTTGTAATTTTATTGTGCCAGTTGCAAGAATTGGATTACCAGAAATATCGAATGTTATGTCATAATAATATCCATTTCCTTTGCATTTTGGACACATATCATGACTATATTGTTTATGATTTGCATAATGGTCGCATTGACAAAATAATTTTATATCTGTAGACAAATAAATCACCCGTTTGAATCTTCTTGAGGAGCGTTCTTGTCGACATGACCAGCATTCTGAGAAATGCTTCCACCAGTCATTGTCATTCCACTGCTATCCATACCAAAGATTGTTTTTCCTTGTACTACCATATTTATTCCTTCTGGAGAAATCCATATACCAGACATTTGTCCAGCATCTCCTCCAGTTGCCGAAATTTCTATATGTCCATTATCTGCATCCATTCTTATCCACAAAGTACAATCACTTTGTGCCGATTCTTCTCTAGATGCAGCATCTCTATCTTGGTCTCCAGCTGAAGCCCAAGCCTTTAAGTCCAATTTATTTGACCAACGATTATGAATGTAATTGTTTCCTACACCTTTCATGCAAAGTTCTCCAGGTTTTAAGTATGGAGTGCATGCTTTATAATCGTTGTTTATATATCCAAGAATATAAGCATTGTGTCTTCTTCCAAAGCCTATGATAACTTCTGAATTCAATGGTGGAAGATAATTATATCCGCACCAAGAATCTTGTCCAACCCAAATAAATGGATATGTCAATGGAACTTTTTCTTCGTTAGAAGAATTTGCCACTTCATCCAAAGTTCTATCTTCAGGATTATACGAAATATCAGTATAATCTGTCATATCTTGTTGTGTTGGTGAAACAATACCTGAAAGATTTAACGTTAATACAACCTTGCCATTATTTTCATTAACTGCACTTTTTACATCTAAATAATTTGTTGATGTTGGATTTAAGTTATTTAAGTTTGGATTCCAAATTTTTGCAGTGCGAATAAAAACAATTGTATTTTTATCTAATGCATTATTTGCTGTTTGACCATATTCTATATGTGCATCTGTTGGACGCAAAGGCTGTTTTTGATTGTCCAATAAATCTTGGAACATCTTTGCGTCATCTTCAGTAAATTCATTATTCATTATTTCATTGTCCTTTCTATGTCAAAGAACATACTAATTTATTTATTCTATAAAAAAATAATGTTGACCAACAAAAAAAGTATATATAAAAAAATAAAAGAGTCAAAAAGACTCTTTTTATTTTTTTGCTACAACTGGTTGTGCATTTTTCTTTTTTTCTTCTTCTTTTTTTATTCTTTCTTCTCTTGCTTTTTCTATGGCTTCCATTTTTTTATTTGTTTGTTCTTGAGCTGCACCGGCAGATTCGTCTTCAGCTTGGCCAGATTTTTTATTACCAACGCCTTTAGCTTTTTTTAATAATTTTGCAACGTTATTCATGACTTGCGCTGCCGCCGCAGCTCCAGCTAATGTTGGCAATATTTTCCCAGGAACCGCATCTGCTAATATGGAAGCCGCTTGAATTCCACCAAGTTTAGAAGCCAATTGTCCAGTAATATTTAATGCCGCATTGACATTAATGTTTTGAAGTATTGCTGTTGCTTGTTTTTTCATTGCATCTAATTTATTTTTTGCATCACTAGCTTTTTGTTTAGCAGATGATACTGCACTACTAGCTTTTGCCTGTGCTGCAGCTGCTGGAGAAGCCATAAACTATCACCCTATTAGTGCGTTTTCCAATTACTTATATCATAATAATTCGGTCTATTTAAAAGATTTCCCAAAGGATTAGTATTATTAATTACAAAACTATTATTCGTATTTGATAATGATTGTTGCTGTTTATTTCTAAAATTTAATATATTTGAATTATTTTTATCATTTGAGTTATCTTTAACTTGACCAGAATGTGATGTTGTTTTACCATCATTTGAGATAACTTTTTGGCTAGTACTTCCATCTTCATTTTGTTGCGTTATAACAGTGCCGTGAACTTGTGTTATTTCTTTTCTAACACCAGTATCTGTTTCTGTAATTTTTTCGTTTTTATTATCTGGATCTTCTTTTGGATTTCCAGAAGCTGGTGCTTCTGTTGTTTTTCCTTCTGTATTTTTACCTGGTTTTTTAAGTTCTGTTAAATCAATACTTTTAGGAATCTTAATTTTTTGGCCTTGGAAAGATTGTAATTGATTATTAATTTGCATTCCATTTTGTGCCAGAGAATTACCAAAAACTTCTGGATTTAATGCAATAATTGCTTTTCTAAATTCTTCCAATTGTTCTTGTACAATATTTGTTTTTGTTTGATTCATAAAAGCAGAACCAATATAATAATCTTTTGTTTCAATATTTGCTCTACATTTTACTACATATGCGTCACCTTGAGGTGATGTTTTGGATTCTTTTGTACCATTTTTACCCGCATTTAATTTTGCATGCATTTCATCTGTAATTTTTGATAATTTATCTTGATATGATTGTGACTCATCAGATACTTCTGGTTGTGTTGTTGTTTTACCATCTGAATCCAAAATACCTTCATATACCCATCTAGTTTTATCATTATCATATACATAAATTGTGAATGTGCCTATTTGTTCTGGTGCTCCAGTAGCTCCATTCGAATATTTTAAGAATTCACCTTTACTTTCATACGTTCTTCTTTTCCAACCTTTTTCAAACGTTTCTGAATCAAATGGTTTATCGCCAGATTCTTTTAGCGAGCGTGTTGACCATTTGTCTGCAAGTTGTTGTTCTTCTGTTTCTTCTTCAACCGGCTTTAATTGCGGCTGTTCTATTTCCAAACCATAAATATCTTTAGCTATTGAATGGAAAGTATCTGCAGCTTGTATAACATAATCTTGTTCGTTCCCGGCATCATGATATTTGTTATATTCTGCCATTAATACACTCAAATCTGGGCAATAACCCGTATTTGAATTATAATACGTTTTATACAATAACATCATTTGGTCGATACACGAAGGCTCTCCCATCATTCTTCCGCATGTGAGCGTCAATGTCATTGTAGATTCTTTACCACCAACACCAATATCTCTTCTTATAGACGTTACATAATAAATTGCTTGTGCATCTGTATGTTGCGCCATCCAACTAGCGCCAACGCCTTTATACGATGAAGATGCCAACTGGCCTACAGAAATATTAACGTCGTCGCCTTCCTTAAAATAATCTTCGTTTATTTTTTGTTCAGTAAATTGCGAAGCGTCAGAACCAAGATTAACAGAAAAATTAGAATCTAAATTTCCTGACATTTGTAAAGCATTCATGGCCTGCTTTGTAATGTTATTTGAAGCTGTCTGGAGCGATGTTGGATTGTGTGTATTAGATATATCACTTAATGCAGAAGATACACTAGAACCCCTTTCTTGTGAAGCGAGAGGTTTATGTGGATGTTCATCATAAGCAAAAAATCTAATTGGGTTGCCAATTCTTATAGAAGAATCTTCAATCATATTTAATGTAGCAGAATATCTTTCAGCTACAGATTTAGCACACATCATATAAGCAATCAAATGAGCATTTGCTTTGTTGCCCATATGAGGGAAATTGAATACCTTCGGGCTTGGACGACATCCAAAACGAATCATTGAATCAATATCTGGAAATACTCTTCTTATTTGTACCATTGCACCAGATTGGTCAAATGGAGAAAAATCACCAGTAATATTAACTTCATACATATTAAAGAGATTTTCATCACTTTCTGTTAATGTGAATCCCATAATATATTCTTGTGGTATTTCTGGAATTAATTCGTCAGTAAGTTCTGACAATGTGCCATCATACCATTTATGTTTATTTTTTTCAAACTTTTTACGTGGTACAGATACTTTTATATATTGTGTTGTTGTTTCGCCTACTCCTTCAGTACCGTTTGCGCCATATACTCTGTCATGCCAATATTCTGTTTGTTCGTGTAAATATTGATTATATCCGTTTTTATCTTCACTATTGGCATTTGTATAAATGGTTACCATTTGACCATTTAATTTGTTTAATTCTTGTTCAGATGCATTTGCATTAGAAAACGCGTCTTTATTTGCTTCAAATATTTCTGGCCATCGATTTCCATCACCAAGATATTTTTCAGCCAATTCATATAATGTCATTCCTTCTCTAACGGTTATATTAACAGTCCCTTTATTATACAATTCAACTATTGGATTTGTAATGGTTGACCCACTAAGTTGATTTTTTGCATTATTAATGTCGCCTTTTGCATGTTTAGCAGCATCTTCTGCAGCTTTTGCATACAGATATTGTTTATATTCTTCTGTATATACTTGACGCTGAATAGAATCAGGGTCTTTTATGTAAACGCCATCTTTGCCTTTTACTTCTCCTTTTTGTTGGTCTGCTTTTGAATCAGCATTTGTGCCAGGTTTTTTTATTAACCCTTTTTTCTTAAGTTCTTCATCTTCACCATCGTCATCATCTTGCATATCTTCAACCAAGTCTTTTTCGTGTCTGGCCCAATATCCATTCGTCAAATTTTTCATTTTTAATTCTGGAGAATTGAGAAGACCACCCTTAAGTTGAGAATATCCCATGTTATTATCAACTTTTGTATTCGCTCCCAATGCATAATTTGGACATTTTAATACAATATTTCCTTCTTCATCTGCAAAAAATTCCAATTGCAAATCGCCAACAGCTCTTTGACATACTTGCAATCTTTTTTCTGTTACAGCAGTAAATACTTGGTCGCTTGCACCTTGTTTAATATTTACAGTAATTGGCGGAAATTGTATTGGTTCTATACGTTTTGTTAAATACCAAGTTGGAATACCAGCGTCCATACAAAGTTGACGAATAAGGCGTTCCATTGGCATTCCGCCAAAAATATCTTTTAATGCAAAGCTTTTCCACATTGATTGCAATACTCTTTTTTCTTCTTCACTTGCATTTTCAACACTACCATTTTTACCAAGCATTGCCATAACTTCAAAAGGATTATATATTTCTACAGTACCAAAATGTTCTGTATCTAATTTTCCCCAACGCAAATCAATACCAGCACCATTCATGGATGCGCCGGCTATCATTGTTGGCTGAGTGGAAACATAACTCAAATCTAATAATTTTAATTGGTCTTTTGCCGTAATGCTAATTGTTAATCCATTCGTTGCGCCAGACGCATGGGTTTTTTTAACTTCAGAAATATATCCAAAAAAGATTTGTTTCATTTTGAAATCTCCAGTGGATTCATCTCTTTCAAAATTTGATTTACCAAAAACCCAAACTTCATCCATTGATTCCCAATCGCATTTTTCGGCAAATTTCCATGTAGAAGGAGCTTTACTTAATTTTGGCCCTTGAATATCAATTCCATAATCTGGTGGTAATGTCATTGTTAATGGTTCATCATTACCCCATGCATCGCCCCTATTTTCAACAGTAACCAAACCTTCCTTAAAAACATCCTGATTGCTATGTTCAGATTGAATGTTTCCACCAGTTGTTTTTAATGAACGGTCAACACCAATAAGATTATTACTTTCTAATCCTGCTTTTTTTCCTAAATCATCATCAACATATGCACCAATACGCATAGTATAACCGGTTTTTTCATCTGTATATTTTTTAATAACTTTACCAGTTGTTTTACCATTGGTTGTTGTCATTTGCATGGTTTCGTCATAAGGATTTTCATATTGGTCCATTATTCCTTTTGTACCATTTAATTTATTAATTGCTTTATCAATGTCTTGGATGCCGGTTTCTATATAATCACCATCTTCATAACACATAACCCTTTCTCCACCTTTTAAGGAAAAAGAACATGAACCTGGTGATAAAATTGAATGATTCGTAGAACAAGATGTAAACGTATCTATCAAATACGTTCGCATATAATTACCGTTTTCCAATGCATTTGTTGAAGATTCTCCAAGTTTTCCGCTAGATTGTTGATTTGCAGCATTTGCCGCATAAAATAATTTTTTACGTATGAGAATAATATAGTCTTGCTTAAAATTAACTATCTTTCTAGACCCAGCTCTTGGATTATATTGTTCTTGTACACCAACAAGATGCTGAGGATTGTCATACATTTTATAGGCTTGACCCATCAAAATGTCATCAGAAGCTTTATATTGTATTGTACCCCTATCAATAGAATGACCAACAATTGGACCATTATCATCATTCAATAAATGCATATTTGAATTATTTCGTTCATTTTCTTGTGCCGATGCGGCATTAGGCGCTCCAGTTGTTGCCTCGTCACCTTTAATTCCCATAAATCCCAACACCTTTTACAAAACTTAAAAAGTAATTCCGTTACCGAAACCTTTATTACCATATTGTAAATCTATTTTTCTATAATCCCAATTAAAATCATTATTATTTGAATTCCAACCACCATTTGTAAGATTGAATGTTCCTCCATGCCCAACCTGTTTCTGATTACCATTAATAGATTGAGCAAATTTTTCCGTTACGCTGCCGTATGTATCTCGATAAACTTGTGAAAATAATTCATTATTAAAACCGCTGTTATCGCTAGCGTCTTTCACGTTAGTTTTTCCTCCTCCACCCATCAACGCACCAAGCGCTCCACCAAGAACATTCAATCCAACACCAGTTAAAACGTTTTTAAGATTAAAACCGCTGCTACTGCTGCTACTAGTTCCAGCAGCTCTTATATTTTGACGATTAACTTTAATTTGACGAGTTATTGTAAATTTCATTGAATATGAAATAGACATTGTTGTTGCTTGTCTAGTCCATGTAAATTGGTCAAAATGTCCAAGAAATACTCTATCATCAAAATATATAAAAATCTGTCTTGGACGATATAAGTCTGTCAAATTATCATTTATATCAGAAACTGCATTTGCAACAACGTCTTTATTGATTAACCGTTCTTTATTAAGAGTTTGAACAGTATTTACGACTCTTTGTAAATCCATTGTTGTCATTGAACCTAACGTATAATAATTACCTTGTGTAGCTTGGTTCGGCATAGCATAAGGTGAATTTCCACCATTTAAGAATGTTGCCAATCCATCAACAGCACCACTTAGTCCAAAACCAAGCTGGTCCAAAAAACCACCTATATTTGCATTACTATCTTTTGTACCATATCCAGTTGCTCCAAGTAATGCATCTGTTGCTATATTACCAATTATATTTTTATCATAACCAGAAAAAATATTTTTCAATGATGATGTTAAATCATTTAAGTTTTCTTTACTAGATTTAGCTGGATTTATAACAGCACTCCCAATTCCAGAAATCAAGCTTGCTACAGATAATGCACCAGATGCTTGATTTGTAGCAGCGCCTGTTACTTTTCCAAGTAAATTATTACCAGCTTGTTGAGATACAACGCCACCAAAACAGCCGCTAGTACCCTTGAGTGCGTCTTGAACCGAACCTTTATTATTCATTCCAAGAGCATCGCCAAGAGTACCAACAACTTTGTTGTTTATATATTCTTTGGCCGTGTTAGCAATCCCTTCTAAACCAACAGCACCTAATACGCCACTTAATAAATCTCCAGTTGCTCCACCAGAACCGCTACTCCCAGCGGCTTTTATATTATTTGTATGAACCGTTGTAACATCAACATTTGTATATTTTAACAATGTTCCAGAATAATGGTATACCTCTTCTAATGCTTCTATACCTTTCATTTGAGACATACCAGTTTCACCAGTAATATCCAATGTCCAAACATCATCACCGTAATGATGAAAATATATGCCACCACGAGTAAATACTTTTGCTTTTACTTTTTGGGTTGATATATTAATTTTATTCGGATTAATGTATAATACAACTTCTTTTTTCTGAGATGGCGTAAGATAATATTCTATTGACATTGGTATGCGTTCTTTTAATGACATATACCTATCTGAAGCCATTTGTGCAGCACCAAAAATATCAGTAAGATAATTATTATATCTTGCTTGTTCTTGCATAAATTTATTCGTTGATGCTACATTTCCAAGATTGCCAACAATTGTTCCTGGAATATTAATAGCTTCCGATATTGGAGTTTCAATACCATTTTGTATTGTTGTTGGAAAAGGATTTGCTATAATAGATGAATCCAATTAATTCACCTTCTCTCTAATTTTATAAAACATTCATATAATTTCTAGCTTTTTCTCTTATAACATTTCCACCAGTTGATGGGTCGTCATGATTTGATGTATAATATGGACTTTCAGCTGTTCCAAGTAATTGCAAATCCCAACGTTCGCAACCGTTGTTTGGACCATACAAATCATCTTCATCATATAAATTTTCGTTGTCTCCAGCTTCACCATGTGTCATAACATTATTAATGTTAATATCAATTTGCAATTCCTTGCATATTATTGCTATAACTTGAGCCAAAGTATCAATTTGAGTTTCTGTTGGAGGATTTTCTCCCAAATCATTTGTTGTGGCGCCAACAGCACAACAAAGTGATACCCCAATTGTACCTGTATTTAGTTTCCATGTATGAGATAATACATCAGCCAAATTATATGTAGAAACAAAAATTTCTCCATCGCCAGTTATACTTATATGATATTCATCAAAAAGTTGGTCCCACCAACCAGCTGTCCAATGGAGTATAATTTTTGGACAATCTAATCCTGCATAATTTGCATTTTCGTATAATTCCTCTTTGCTATTACTAGCAATTTCTCTAATTTCGTCTAATGTTACTTGTTGCATTGTCGACACCTCTTTTCTAAATTAAAATTCCAATTGTATTTTTTCACTACCGCTTTCATCTTCATTTTCTATAATTGAAGTATTGACGCGCTTAGCAAATTCACTTTGATTCATTGCTTCTTCTATTTTTTTCATCATTTCTTCTGCATCTTTGCCATCTTTCATAATGCCAAAAATTTGCACTGTTCCAACATTTTCTTTTTCTGCTTTTCTAATTGCATCTTGTTGGGCTTGTAATGACGCTTTTTGAGCATCCAATTTTTGTTGTTGTTCTAATATTGATTTTTGAGATTCAATAACAGCATTCATTTCTTCTGTTGAACGTGTTCCAGAACGATATTGTTCTCTTATTTGCTTTCTTTTTTCATCAGCACTAACATAATTGCTTCCAGAAACAACATTCATGTTATTGGAAAGTCCACCATAAGTTGGTGTTTTTCCAAGATATTTTGAAATGCTATTATAAATACTGACATTGTTATTGAATTGTTCTATTGCTGTCATCGGTTTTGGAGGTTTGAATTGCAATTTTCCACTACCTGCTTGTGCACTTACATTAACTCCAAGTGCTCTTAAACCAGTTCCAATAGCGTCAAGCCAACCAACATTCGTTCCATTCTGGTCATTTGCCGCACCGGCTGGGCAATATTTCCTTTGAATAGCACCGATTGTTTTAATGCCTTCATCAATATAATCTTCTTTTAACAAAACAGCTGCTCTTGTAATATTTTCTTCAACAGAAGAATCAACATGGTCATCCATTAAGCTATAAACATTATACGGTTCTCCATTACCCAATATTCCAGAAGTATCTCCGCCAAATCCATTTTCTGCATATGTAATGGCAGCAAAAAATGCTGGGTCAATTCCATATTTACGTGCTGTATCAATAATAAATTGAGCTTTTCCTTTTAATACACCTTGTAAATGTGGTTCTAATTCTGCAGCTGTTATACCAGAATCAACAGTTACGTCATAATTACCAACATAACCACCGAGGCCAGACATTAATGGATTTGCTACAGTACCATCAGTTCTTGTTAACGGTTGTCTACCACCAGTTGGTCTTGCTTCTGGTCTATTATCATTACCAGACCAATTTATATCTACGTGAACATTTCCAGTTCCTTCGTCTTCGATAATTGCCGCATAACCATTTGCATGACACCATTGAATTATCCATTCCATATCATCTGAGACAACGTCGGTCTTCCAACCAGTATGATGACTATATTCACCACCAGCATGAACAAATGTTTCGGCACCACCAGTCATTTCAATTAATTCTCCGCCGTGTGCATCCTTATACGCTCTAGCTAATGCATTCATACCAGCAATTGATTCAGGACGAAGCGTAGACCACTTGGTTAATTCATCTTCCCAATCATGATTATGCAACATAATGCTTCTATCTAAAGAAGATGAATTTTCTAATCCAATTTGTTGTCTGTTATTATAATTTTGATTAACGTAATTCATTAAATCTGAATTAACAGATGGCTCATTTTTAACTACACCAGCAATATGTTGCCAGAGTTCGGTTGCTCCTCCAGCTGTCATATTTTTAAGTTCAAAATTAATAATATCGTCATCTGTCATATCTGGATTCGAAGCATATTTGGGATTTTTCTTTTTTGCCCATTCTAATACATTTCTCTTTATTCTTTGAGCAAACGGAGTATCTTTACCTGCCAATTCTCTCAAGTAAGCAGCTTCATTTTCCCAATATTGTTTATCTGTACTTCCAGCATTAGGATGATAATAATAATTAGCCAAATGAGTGTATAAAATATTTAATTCATCATCATCTTCATAATTATTTGCATACGTTTCAAAGAATTTACCTAATATGTTATTATCAGACATTTTACTATCTAAAACGGCTGTGTTTTGATTTATAGCTCTTCTGTTTATTGCCAATGCCTGCATCAGTTGTTTTAATGTAACGTTTTGGTCTTGCAACTGTTTGACCATTTCTTTTAATATCTTTTTCTGTGTATCATTTAATTTACTTAAGTCTATTCCATTATCTTTTAAGTATGTTCTTAAAAATTCTCCTTGGTCCGTTTCAGATTCAATAACTTTCATAATGTCAATTCCTCTAATTTCGGAATTTTCATTCATGCAAGCTACCCAATCCGCTGTTGCTTCATCAAATTTTTCTCCCATACCAAGATAATCTTTTATGGCATCTCCGCCTTTGCCACCTAACCAGCCACCGACCATGCTACCTAACACAAATCCAACACCAGGAATTGGAATTAATACCTGTCCAATTGCGCCACCAATAGCGCCACCGGCTACTGATGTACCAGTACCAATTGCAACTCTTGCTAATCGTTCTTTCCAAGAACGTTGATTGCCAGACATTGCATCTCCAAATTCTCCAATGGTTTCGCCAAGAGCCGATAACATCCAATATTCTCTTCCAAGATTTCTTGCACCAGAAGCAATGCTTTTCATCATGCTTGGGTCAAGATTCCTGAGCGCGCTCCAATTTGTTGAAAATGCATTTTTTGTATTTCTCAACGAAGATATAATTTGATTACCAGTACCAGTTTTTAATGCTCCCCCAAATTTTCTAATATCATCCCAAGAATTTAATCTTATATCACTTAAACTAGAATTAAAAGTACGTTTTAATTGGTTTACAATTTCAACTGGTACTTTTCCTTCCATTTCACTGGCTCTAGCTAATTGTGACATTAATTTATTAGGAAGCTTTCTAAAATGACGCAAATCTCCTCTTTTTAGTGACATCCAAAGTGCATGACGAACGCCACCACCAGCGGCAGAAAGAGGAGCCAAAACATTTCCAATATATGGAGACGCCATATATATTGCACCAGCACCAAGACCAAGATTGATTGCATAATTCATAAAATCCGATTCATCTTCGTTGCCTTCCATGGAATGCATTATTTCATCATAATTTGCAATCTGTACTTTCGCTCTACCGGATTTCATAAATTGAATAAATCCAGTATGATTGTCTTGCATTGATGGTGTTCCTTCATCAACATTTTCTTCAGCTTCGCCACGCTTATTAAGCCAATATAATGTCGCTGCTGAGGCTCCAGCTAATGCCAAACCAGTCCAACCTTTCCCGCCACCAGTTGGACGTGATTTTGTAACCAAATTTTTAACCTGGTTCATTGCACCTTTACCCATATATTTAATGCCTTGATATCCAGCACCAAGAGCAAATAAAGTCGTGCCAAGACCAAGAATTGGATTGTTCCCGATAGTTCTTGTAATATTTTGTACTGTTTTGTTGTTTGCTAATTCATTTAACCAATGCGCAATCTTTCCTGCCCATTCTGGAAGTTTTTCAAGCAATTCATTTATTTGTTTTACTGCGCCTTCCAACAATGGATTTATTTTTGTTTGCCAAATATATGCCAAACGCATTAATGCATCTTCTCTTTCAGCTACCATTAATTGCGTTTTTGCTAATTGCGAAGCCATTATGGCTAATTCTTTATCAGCATCTGATATTGAATCAGCTAAATCTATTTTTTTCTTTTCGTCTCTTTCTTTTTTACCAACTAAAAATTCTTTTATTTCATCAGTTTTTCCTTCTTGCTTCATCGCTGTCAATTGTGCAATTTCTTTTTCAGAATACCCATCTTGTTTTAATAGATTCTGAAAATTATATAAAGAAAGACTATTATTTCCTCCTAAGAAATTATCAAACATGGTATATTTTGCTAACATGGCATTTCCCATGTTTTCTTTCCAATCTCCAACTTGGTTGCCATTTCTATCCATGAATATGCGACCACGAAGCATTGCGGAATACATTCCTCCGCCCCAACCTGACATCATTCCCCAATACATGGATTGAGACGTATTTTTACCAAAATTCAATTCTATTTGAGATGTTTTTATCATTAAATTAACAGCATCTGTCATATTCATTCCAGATTGTGTGGCAGAAGCAATAACATCGGTAGCTTTTTCAGCATCAATACCCAATTCTCTTGCTCTTGTTACCATACTCTTAATATTTTCAAAAAACATCTTAGTAGACATACCGGATGATTTTGCCTGTTCAACCATATTCGCTATAATTGTAGCTGTTGTTTTAGCATCTTGTCCAGAATCTTTATAGAAATATTTGATTAAAAAGTCAAAATCATTATTATCCAAACCACTTGTTTCTTTCAATGAGAATAAATTTTCAGCAAAGAAAGACATGTCGCTTCTATTAGCTTCTGGTGTTGAATTATATCTGCCACCAATATTTCTAGCTAATGACATATAAAATTTTGTTGGAGCGTCTGCACCAATCATAGCGCCAGAAAGGTATTGATAATATCTACCAGTGTTATATATACGACTCAAATTAGCATTTGAAGCAATATCTGCACCAAGAGATATGTCTGTTCTTGCCGCTTGATACATTAACATATCATTTGATACTGCTTTTGAAACGCTATCCTTGAATAATCCTCCTAATGATAGCATATTGGATAATCCCATTACACCAAATATGCTAAGCAAGAAAGATTTTCCGCCACCCAAAAATCCACCGATTTTTGAAGCCATCGTTAAAATGTTTTCGCCATTTTTTAAGTCGTTTATTTCATTATTTCTTTGAACTAGTTCTTCATTTAATTTTTTAACTTGTTCTATATCGTCTTTATCTAAATTAAGAATTTGCATTGCATTAAGAACTTGCAATGTATTATTAATTTGTTGCTGAATTTCTTTTTGTTTTAAGTCAAGAGAACTTTTATCTACCTTGAAAAAATTTGATAATTTATTTGGAATGGTTCTATCCAATACATTTCTTGCATCCAAACCGACAGAATGAGAAATAGAACGAGTAAGATTTCCAATTGTTTTTGTATTTGTTAAACCACTTATTTGTCCTTGACGTTTTGTTATGTTTTGTCTTGTATATAATGATACCTTAAATTTATTTATTTTATCATTCCTTGCGGTTTCTGTTTCAGCATGCAATATATCATCAATATTCATCCCGGTAGGTTGAATTTGAGAAATAAAGTGTTTTGCAATATCATTAGCACTTAATATACTTTCTTGCGAGGCTCCAGCTCTTAACGTTTTATTAAAATTTGCATTGCTTTGTTCTATCATATCCACAACAGTATATGACATATTATCCAAAGCTATCGTTGACGTTTGTACTGGACTTGCTATTTTTTTCCCTTTTGTTTCAAAAGTACTTACATTTTTTCTTATATCTTGTAAATTTTCAACATTTTGATATGCTTTTAATGTTTGGTCATATCCCTTAACAGCATTCTCAAGATTTGAAAATTTTCTATTAGAAATTTGATTAAGAATATTATTTGATTCTTTTATTTGTTCATCTATATTATCTATTACTTTTTTTGCTGAAATATTGGGTTCGTTTTGAATATCTTTTAATTCTTCAAATAATTTCTCTAATTTTGCAGTAGAAATTTCCTTATTATCCAATTCCTCAATGCCAACTTGAAAATCTTTAGATAAATCAAAGGTTACAAGTGACTTAATATCATTTATATTTTTAGATATTCCGCTTTTGAAAACGTCAAAAGATGCAGAAGACATTTGTGGTTCATTTTGATTTTGTAAATCACCACTTAATCCTTGCATATCTTTTTGTGCATTTTCAACCTTGCTTTGAGATAAGCGTATTCTATTAATGCAATTTTCACAATGACGTTTTAATTCATTAGAATCACTATTGTTCATTGCTGAAATCAATTTATTTTTGAATTCCGATATTGAACTTAAAACATCTATGTTTGTTTCTTTTGTTTCTATTTTTGTATTTGATAATTTTCTTAAATGACTGAATAATTGATTATATGCACTTAATTCAAATGAAGTATGTTGTACAGAATTAAGATTACATGTTTCTTTACTTGCATACTCTAATGTTGTTGCTACTTCACCTAATTGTTTTACTGTTTCTTTATCTTCAAAATCGCAGGTGACTAAAAGATTGGTAACTTGCAATAATAAATCATTAAATTGATTAAAATTTCTTTCTAATACTTGTACATCCAATCTTTTTCACCTCTTTTTACAATTACTCTAAAATAAGAATAAAAAAAACAAACGCAATAAAAACAAAAAGCCGCTAAAAAGCGGCTTTCTTTTTAAGAAAATTTTACTTCTTTTCTTCTAATTCTTTTTCTTTCTTCGCTCTTTCTACATCATATAAACGATACAGTGTTGAAGTAATGAAAGGATTAACTCTATCAAACAAAGCATTTTTATCATCTTGTGATAACACTTCATCATTAATAGATACCAAAGCTTCTTTCATTGTTTCGGCTTGCATTTTGAACATGCGAGATACCATATCGTTATCACTAGAATTTTCAAGAGTAGCTGTATGTTCTTTTGAATTAAGAATCTTAAATGTCCACTTCTTATCAAATCTATTGATTTCTATCTGACCAGTACCCAATGATACGATATCTTCTATCATTTTCTCTACATCGTTTACGTTTTTCATTGAAAAATCAGTCCTTTACATATTTCTGCTAATTTAATATAGATAAAACGCACAACTATAATATTTATCCAAACATTTTTTACGCAATTGCACTATCACTTACAATTTCTACATCATCCATAAATTCTTCGGCGATTTCTTGTATTATTTTCACTAATGTACTTTTGTCTTTTGGTTTTTCTGTTAATTTCGGTTCTGTTTTTAATAATTCACTTACAGATGAAAGTTTTTCCATAACATTGTCCATTCTTGCTTTTATTTCTGTTTCTGACATTCCCATATTACCCATTATTTCTTTTCGTTTTTCATCAACGGATTGGTAACTTTGCGTTGGGTCGACATTCATATTATCTGTAAGTCCACCGTAAGTAACTTTACCACCAGAAGCATATTCTGCTATTTTTGACATATCATTTACTTGTTCTTGCAATGGACGGTCATCTTTTGGTTTTCCTTGTGGAAGATTTAACATCTGACCTGGTGAATACATTGAACTTCCGCCACCAGTTTTTATAACGTATGTTGGGTCTTTATAATATTCATCATCATGTACAACCATGTTTCTTCCAGAACTGTTTCCGTATATACCACCTGCACCATCAGCTATATTAACGTGTTGATAATCACTACCATCATCTGTCATATATACTAAAACGTCGCCGCGTTGTACATTGCTTCCATTATATACTTGTAACAATCCTCTTGCATTTGCGTCATTTGCAAGTTGTTCTACACCAACAACACCTTTATCCAATTCTTCTTTTAAGAAAGAATTATAATAAGCGCCAATTTTTGTAGCAGCTTCAACACACCCGACGGTACCATTGTCCATCGTTACACCGGCATATCTCTGATAACCTTGTTCAAGTAAATCATTTCCACCGGTTAAAACGCCATTATCAATACTGAAATAACTTGTTGCACCGCCACCACCTGAAGAACCGCCACTAAGACTTCCACTTCCGGCAACACCCATTCTTCTCATAACAGAGTCTGCATACTCATTAATAGAAGGATATTCGGTACCGTCCCAACTTTGTACTCTGCTTTTTTCTTCTTCACTATAACTTACAGCTCCTTCTCCTCCATACCAAGCAATCGCTACGTCTCGCCAATTTCCGAATTTTCTATAATACTCCAACATTTTATATCTTGCAACATAGTTTTGGTTTTCCGGTGTCATTGGAGCGCCGGAACCAAGTCCAGCAGCCTCTGCCCAATATGGCCAATTTTCTGGCATAATTTGGAAAGCGCCAGAAGCACCAGAATCGCTATTAATAAGGTCGTAATCTCCACCAGATTCTTGTCCCATAATAGCACGCATAAAAGCGTCTACTCCTTCTATTCCAGCAGAAGAACCTCCTAAAGAAAAACCTCCCATCATTGCTTTCATTTTTGCTTCTGTATTGGCTGCAATATAATCATTCAATTCTCCTTGGTCTTTTAATGAAAGTGCTAACATGGAATATGCTTTTTTTAATTCGCTGGCAGAAATTACCTGTAAAGCTTCGCCATTGTAAACTTCTCCAAGAATTTTAGCTATATTACCAATTTCATAATTTTTTACCATTTCATGATAATTGTTTGCTTGTTTGAACCAAAAACCATCTTCATCTTCTGGATTTTCGTCCATATGATAATAATAGTTAGCTAGCATTTCATATTTATCTTTATCTTCACCACTAAGACCTTGAGCTTTTTTAGCAAACCAATTCGCCTTTACTGTATTGTCTTCCCATTCTTTTGTTAATGCTTCTCTTATTTTCTTTCTTAATTCTGGAGTATTAAATGGATTATTTTTTAATGAACGTGAAGCTAAAAACATAGCTGCTTGGTCATCATCGTACATTTTCTTAAATTCTTTATATTTATCCAACCAAAGTCTTTGTTGGTCATCATTCATTTTTCTCCAATCCATCCCATGATTAGCTAAACTTATTGATACTAGAGAAGAAAATTCTCTATTTGACAATCCAAGCGCCATTGCTGCTTCCCCAAATGTATTGGATTGGACAAATAAACTTTCTTTTTTATCTTCATGATTTCTTAATAATTCTTCATCTTCTGATAATGGTGACATTGACCCAAAATTTTGTGCAGAACGTTCATCCATTATGCCAAAATTTCTATTTAATGCCATATTTTGATTCAAATATGTTTGGTAATAATTAGCAAGCATTTGTCTTTGACTCGAATCTTGTCCTTCCATTTCCAATGGAGATGCTTCTGCGACAGACGGAGACAAATAATCTAATGCAAACGGAGCCATACTACCAACAAAAGCACCACCACGTCTGAACGTATTAATAAATTGTGCTGGGTTTTTAACGTGAAATTTTGTTGCTAATACAGTTGCTAATGCACCCATACCAATTTCACCAGCCAATTCAGAGCCTGACATGATTAAAGTATCTTTACCAATTTCGCTTAAATCCATATCTCCGTCGCCAAAAAAACCCTCGAATGCAACGTTCATAAGTAAATTTGTACCGAAGTTTTTACCAGCGCTTCTCCATGTTGTGCGTTCAACAAGCTTGCCAGCTCTAGCCATAGCTTCTCTTCGTCTTTGAGCTTTTGAAAGTTTACCCATTTTTCCAGCATTTCTGGAAAACATATTTTTTAATCCGCCAAGTTTTCCTCTGCCTTTAAATAATGAATATCCGGTTACTGCTGCCAAAGCCAAAGCTGCAGCTCCACCAATTAATCTGTTTTTATCTTTATCTACTAATTGAACTTTTGCATCACCAGAACGTAAAAATTCGTCTAATTTTTGTTCTTCGGATTTAGCTGAATGTTCAGCTATAACGTCTTGTAGTGTCGTTGCTCCTGCGAAAATAGCAGCTAACAACATTGTTTTTTGTCCTCTTCCAAGACCATCTAAATGAGAAATTACATTCGTTACTAAACTTTTTTCTGCATTCGTTGCTGGAGCAGAGGTTAATAATTTCATAGGTAAAGAAGCCAAATTTTTAAGAAGTTTCGTTCCAACATATTTAGCTATTCTTCCACCAGTATAAAGCATAAGCAAGGAAGCGACTGGATGATTTTCAAAAAATTCCCATGCTTTTTTTCCAAGTTTTGATTCCAAAAATTTAGAAATCAATTCTGACATTTTATTATAGAATTCTTCAACTTTTTCTGTTAATTTTTTAACTATATCACTTAATGAATCATTAAAATTAACATGAAGCATATGTGCAATTCTATTGATAGAAGACATATATTTTGCTTCTAATTTTTGTACTTCGCTTAATTCATTTGCGGCTGTTCCTAATGCAGCTACATAATTTTCCATAGAAGCTATTGGAGCATTTGGGTCTTTTGCTTGGTCTATAGATTTTAATTTTTCTTTTAATGCATCTATACCTTGTGTTTGCGCAATTCCCAATAATTCAACAGAATCTTTTTCACTGTAGCCATTTTCACGCAGTCTATCGACAAAAGTCATTTGTCCGACGTTATCGTTTATTTCTCCGAACATTGTCGCTTGCGCAAAAATGCGGTCAACCATTTTATCATAATATTCATTATTAATATTACCAAAACGGTCAATTGGAATTAAAGCAGATGTAACAGCATCAGCAGCACTAGATTCACCTGTTAGCATTCCAAAAAACATATTCTTTCCCCAATTTTTTGAAGAAGTTGCTTGCCAACCAGAGGCTGCTTTACCAGTAGAAGCTATTATAGAACCTATATCTTGAATTAACAGATTCGTTGTTTCTGAAAATGAGCCCATAATTCCAGTTACTCTCATTTCAGAAAATCCCATTTCTCTGTAATTTTTTGCTAGTGGCGCTATTATATCTGCTAACGTATCAACACTGACATTATTTTGGATTGCCATCATTTCCATTTTTCTAAAATGTTTTACAGTATCTTCTGCAGACAATCCCAAATCTCTATAAAATGACGTTACAAATTTCGTTATACTGGCATCACTAACGCCAAACAATTCCTTGTCTGCTGCTAATTGAGTTGCCATATAACGCATATCAGCTTGATTTTGGCTAATTGTATTAAAACGATTCCCACCAACATTGTTATATAAATTCATATATAAGTTCTGTACAAATGGAAAATCCATAGAACCATATGTCAAATCATAATATGCTTGTGAAGCTCTATATGAAAGTGCATCATTTGATTCTCTATTAATTGGAGCACCATGTGCTATATCTGTTCTTGATAAATTATAATTGGCTAATCCAAGTTGTTGCATCCTATTTATTACGTCACTTGGAGCTTTTGTAATTAAATCTAAAATTGAATTTCCGCCCATCATCATTGCTGTAGAACCAGCAACCATAGCAAAAAATGTTTTGCTAGATGAAAAGAAATCTTTCATTGTATCAACAAAACTTTTTGAAGCTGTTTTAATATCATTTATTCTTTCTTTTGAATCTGCTAATTTTTTCCTTATTTCCTTAAATTGTTTCAAATAAGGAGAATCAACATTGACTCTTTCCAATTGATTAATTATTATGCTATAATTGTTAATCAATTTATCTAAATTCTTATCATATATATCTAAAACTTTTATATCAGATTGATTGAAATTATTGATTACATTAAATTGGTTTATCAATCCAATTTGTTGTTCTGATGCTTTTAATAAAGTTCCTCCCATTCCTTCGACTATTTTGGAAAGAGATTCATCACTTACTATACCGTTATTAAATAATTCATCAAATTCATGCATATGTTCTTTCAATGAATTATCAGTTTCATATAACGTTCTTGACATATCCAAATTATTTGCATAGAATTTTTCATTCATTATGTTTGTATTTGGAATCATAAAAACGTCAGAATATAATTTAGATGAAACGCCAATTTTACTTAAATCGTTTTTAACTTCATCATCAAGCATTCCACCTTGTTTTATATATTTTAACTGATTCTTGAATGCTTCATGACTGAAATTAATTTCATCCAATTCACTAAATTGTAAAAGTTTCGTATTTGCTTCTATTTCTTCTGGTATTTTTTCAATTAATCTATCTAATTCTTGTATTTTTTTCTTTGCATCATCAGTCAATGAATCATAATCTGTCTTTTCATCCATGACTTCTTTTAATGCTTCTGTTCCTTTGGAAAAAATATCATCTAATTTATGAGATACTTCCAAAAATTTTTTTAAGTATTTATTTGAACCGTCTTTTGTTTTTAAGTGATTTATTTTTTCTCTAACGCCATCAGATAATTCTTTTACAGAAGAAATATAATCAAGCATAACTTCATTTGTTTTATCTTCTGACTTAAAATCAATTAGTTTTTCTTTTAAGTTTTTAACATTTTCATGAACGTCTGAAATTCCTCTTAGAAGAACTATGCTATCGTCCAAAAATCTTTCATCTATTTTACGTTTTGGCGTTTGTAATTCTTCATGAGAATGTTGTAATTCTGATGTTGATTTTTCTAAATCTCTTATAATTTTTTCAATATTTAATTTTTTTGTTTTTACATCATAATCTATTTTTGTTCCATTAGCAAATTTTGGCATTGCATCAAAAAACTTTGTCTGGTCAGAACTTATTTTATCTGCTAATGCACTTACTTTTCTATCATCTATAAAACTTCCAACATGGTCAGATACTTTTGCTATTGAATTGGCAACATCATCTTTTTTATTAGCAATTTGTTGCAACGATGCTTGAAGAGAATCAACGATGGACGTATCTAATCCAGTATGCATTGATTCATTAAATTCTTCTTTCAAAACCAAAAAAGCAGAATCTAATGTTTTTTCGATTTCTTGGATTGCTGATATATCTTGTTTTACTAATTGTTCTACGTCTATTAATTTTTTTGCATCAGAAACTAAGCTAATTGTTTGGTCTAACCATTCAATTAACATTCCCAATTCCTGTTTTGCTTTATTTTCAGTTAATTTTTCAATAGTTTCTAATAAACTGCTTTTTGTTTTTTCAATTTGTCCTTCGAGCACATTCATTTTATTAGATAAAATTTTTTGTGCTTTTACTGCAGACATAGACATAGTATATCAGCTCCTAAAAATATAAATAAAAAAAGAAATGGCATAAAAACCATTTCTTTTAATTTTTTTATTGTGGAGCCACAGCTTCTTCCATAATTTGATGAGATTCTTCGGAGTTTCTAACATAATTGCCATATACATTTTCATGCACTTTGCTCATTGCATACGTCATGGCATTTATAACATATGCTTTAGATACTCCTCCACCAATAACATTAAGATTAACGTTAACATTATTTTTAGAATCTATATCATTTTGTTTTTTCCAGTCTTCTTCAGCTCTTTCTGCATCTGACGTATCATATCTACCAGCACTAGAAGAATATGCATTTTCAGCACTTTGAGCTGCTCTATCTGTTGCTTCCATAGCGGCTTCATTGAACCATGTTGTTTTTCCAGTATATCCGTTTTCATCCCTGAATTTCTTTTCCATTTTTTCAATCATTTCTCTACCAGAAGAATGATATTGTACCATTTGACCGGTTTTTTCATCATATGAAAAGAATCCTTGTTGATTGAAACCATATAAATCCTTATCTGTAACTCCAGAATTAAGATAGAAATCATCCAATACTCCTTGCGGAGTCATAAAACGTTCTCTTTCTCTTCCTGACGCCGTTAATCCAGTAAGCATCATTCTGCCAGTAGCAATTCTATTATCCCAACCATTTCTATTCGCAAATTCAAGTAAATTCTTTTGTTGCGTTCTAACTTGGTCTGTTGCTGTTTGTAATGCTTTTGATGGGTCTGCTAAACTTTTTATTCTTTCTTCTGGTGTTTGATTTTGATTTGATTGTTGTTGTGTTTGACTAGCTATATTAGATGCTGCTGGTATGCCATTGATTGCATAATTATTTAAGTCTGGATTTTCTACAATTTGACCATTTTTGGTCATTTCAAAATACATTTGGTCTCCAACTGTATCGCCAATATATTCTCCAGCTTTTATTGCTGCACCTTCAGCAAATCCAGAAACATCACCAAGATTACCATATTTAGCAATAATATTGTTGCCATGATTAACTTCTACAACGCCACCAAGTTTTTCATCTTGATATGCTTTTAATACATTACCAGCGCCGATTGTACTGATTTTAGTTCCAGCATCAACGCTATATGTATTACCCATAATGCCGGCTTCTTTATTAACACCGGATAAAAGTTCTGCACTTGCAATGCCACTAAATAATGGAAGTTTTTTAATGCCGGTCATATTTTCATTTGTTTTTTCGGCATTATCAACGTTATCTTTTACTTCTTTATCATTTATTGTAATTTTTTTAGGATAATTTTCTGCAGCATGTTTACCAATTTCTTTAGCAGTTGTTTCTGTATGAGGAGCCAACAAAGTAGACAAATCTGAATGAAGATTTGCACTAACGGTACCACCCGTTTGTTTGTTCTTAAATTCATCAATTAATTTATCTGTTATATCTTTTGCTAATTTGTCTGTGTCTCCAGATAATCTATATTTTGCATTATCACTAACAAGTTCATATATTTTATCATAAATTTTTTGATTATCTTTTAATTTTCCAGTATTTGTACCAGTATAATATTCCATATCTGATAAAGATTCATCATTTAATATATCAGCAAATTCTCCAGCTAAATTTTGTGATGCTTTATCTTTACCATCTTCGTAATAATCTCTTGCCGTTTGATATTTTCCTTTGAATTGAGCATTATTCAATCCACTTTGTGATAATCCTCTATTTATTGCTTCTTTTAATAATTCTGGATTATCCAATGTTTGTTGTGTTAATTGTTGTTTTTGTTCACCAACAATATCACCAGCAACAATCGCAGCTGTTAAATCGCCATAACCTCTTGTTTTCAATTCTTTGAAAATTTGGTCCATATATTGTTGTTGGTCCTGCGTCAATTTGGTCATGGTAGTACCATGTTTTTTCAATTGTTCTTCAGCCGCTCTAGCTCTATTATCATTACTATTAATTAAGCTATTTGTATCGTCTGTATATTTATCTGATGCCCATTTAGATGCGTCTAAATAATCTTCACCCATCTTTTGGCCATCGTTATCGCCGATACCAAAAGCATCTTTCAAATAATCTCCAGCTTTATCTCCTAAGAAACCACCAATAGCCATACCAGCCATTGTGCCAAGTGGTCCCCCAAGGCTTCCGATTGCACCACCAAGAACTGAACCAGCTGTAGCGGAGCCACCAGAAATTAAGAATCTACCAAATCTTTCTCCTAATGTAAATTGATCAGGATTATTCATATATCCGCCAATTTCATTAAATCCAGCACCTATAAAGTTTGCTAATGCATTACCTTTAGCAAACGTTCCAAGTGTAGACATTGGAGCAGAAAGCGAACCACTTTTTGCCATTCCAATAATTCCACCAAGGAATCCTCCACCAGCCGATACCATATCACCTAATGGAGCATTTGATGTTTGTGAAGAAAATTGTTGAGATAAACGTTTTTCTATTGCTGCTCTATCCAAATTATTAACTGAAACTTGAGATTCTGGACTAACGGTATCTAATCTTGTAGCAGCTTCTTGAATTCTTTGATTTGCTTCTTCAATTGAGCGTGCCATTCGTTCTTCTTCACTATCGCCAGCTTCGCTTGGAGCTATTTGTTCAAATTTTGGCATAGCCCCAGTTCCGCCTTTTCCATTTTCAATTTGAACTTTTACATCGCCACTTGAAAATGTACTTTGCAGAGAAGAAATAACATCTCCAATATTGCTTGCTAAATAAGCACCGCCAGCAACCGCTGCGGCACCAAGAGCCAATTTTTTTCCTCTTGACATATTTTTAATGAATTTTGCTCCAGTACCAAGAGCTTTGGGGTCTCTTGTTATTCCATATTTTGCAAAATCTGTTGCTACATTTAATGCACCACGTCCAGCTGTATATGCTAGAGCTCCGCCAGCTAATAATCCTGGAAAATTGGTTGTAGCCAAATTTCCAAGAGCTTGTCCGGTTTCAGTACCAGCAAACTTTGTAAATGCTTCAATTACATGTTCAACAGCACCTACAACAGTGTTCAGACCTTTACCAAACGTATCAACTAAACTCTTTAATGGTTTATCTAAATCTTTTTCAATAACTTCTCCAAGGTGCTTTTCTGCCATTGCTACAGCCGCCTGAGCTTGCGTTACTGCAGATAATTGAGAACCAGATGCTCTTATCTTTTCTGTAGCTTCTCTGGTTGCGTCAGTTAATCTTTGTTCTATTCCTTCTTTTTCTTCGTCTGCTTTCTTTAATAAATCAGCAAAACGTTCCATATCATTATTAAGATATGCGTCTGTAAGCATTGATACTGATGTTGGTGAATAACCGCGCTTACTTAATTGTTCAGAAACAAGCCATGCACCAAGTTGAGAACCTGGACCACCGCCAATCATTCCCATTAATCCTGTTTCAGCAAACAAACGTTGCGCCATCATTGGATAATAGCCTTCCATTGGCTTACCGTTGCTGTCAACCATTTGACGCCCAGAAACTATATTTCCAAATATATCATTGCCTTGGCCAGACATCATTGCATAGAAAGCACTTGCTCCTGGGTCATTAAATCCCATTCCTCTTGCAGCATGAGCAGTATCTGAAAGAAGACGAGAAGCATCTTCTTGTCTTACGCCTTTGCTGACCATAGCTTTCATAGCGCCTTCTACTTCTTCAGCAGTTAAGCCATATTCACGCAATCCACCAATTAAATTTGACATAGCATTGATATAATTGCTAACTGGAATACCTGCTTGCTGAGCAGTTTGCGCCATACGTACCATCATATAACTCGCTTCATCAGCTGCCATACCCATATCTTTATAGGTATTTTTCATAAATGATGCCACGTCATTATCACTTAATTGATATTGTTGAGCTATTGCAAATGTACTTTCCGTTATACGAAACATATCATTTTGAGCATCGGTTGGTGAAGAACCATAATGTCCACCAACACCACGTCTCAAAGCTAAATTAAAGTTTTTAACTTGGTCAAGTCCAATTTGTCCGCCAGACGCTTTGAAATATTCATCGGCCATGTTATTTATCATATATGATGCTTGGCCACGATTCAAATCTGCACCCATAGCAAAATCAGCACGTGCCAATTCATAACGAGATTTACCCATGTTACGATATTGATTAAAAGCGTTAGACCCAATTTTTGTCAAGTTGCTTAATGTTGGCGCAAGCATACCAAGACCCATCATTCCCATACCAGAGACAAAAGCACCATGTACAGAACTGAGTCCAGATACTGCCGATTTGACCATATCTCCTAAGTCAAAACCATCATCTTTTATATCTTTAATTTTTTCGGCTGTCTTCGATAATTCAGCTTCTAAACTTCTAAGATGTTCTAATGATTTATCTTTGGGGTCAAATTGAGAAATAGCTGCTATGGCGGCACGTAAAGATTCCAATGCTGCATCAGATGACTTTAAGAACGAATCAAGCATTTGCTTGTCGTCCTCATCCAATAACTTATATTGTCCTCTTTTAAGATTTATGTTATTTAATCCTGCTAAATGAGCTTGGGCTGAATTTGTTGCAGCTGTATCTAAAAAGCCAATTTGAGCTCTAGCGGCTTCAACATCTCCAGCTTCTTTATATATTGGAAGATATTGCAGCGATTTACTAAGTTCAGATGCAGATACGCTACTAGCTCTAAATGCGTCTTGCATCTGATTTTGGAACTGTCCTCTATTTCCGAGGAAATTTCCAGCAACAGAACGATAAAACATCGGCAATGCATTTCTATCAGCTTTTAATGAACCAGCTGTAAAATGCATCATCGCGTCTTGCAATAAATTTTGTTCACTTGAAATTGCTTGGCCACCTTTTTCATAAAATCCTTGTGCCAAAGCAATGTTTGACTTATTATATTGTTCTGTTCCAGGCTGATTAGCTCTTGCTATATTTTCAACTAATTTTCTATTTGATTCTTCTATTAAGCTACTTAATTTTCCTTGGAAAATATTTTTTACATCATCAGCAGTAGACTTTAAGTTTTCTACTTCTTCTTCCAAGTAATGTATAGCATTTCTAAAATCGTCAGTGCCAGCTCTTTCACCAAGAACCTTGAAAGTATTTTTCATATTTTCTTGGTTAACGATAGCTGTCTTTGCAAAACGGTCCATTTCGGATATTAGAGGAATTAGGTCATCTAAACCTAAATCTCCAACGTCTTCGTTATTTAAGTTTCCTATTAGTTCTGTTATTTGCTTAGAAGCATTTAATAGACTGGCTTGATTATCTGGATTTAATAGATTTTGTAAATTTTCTATATTATTATCTTTTACTGCCTTTATAATTTCACTAATAGCAGAACTTGTATTGGCTGTAGTATAACCAGATAATTTTTCAAAAAAATCTTTTGCTACTTTTTCAGTAATTCCGTAATTCTTAAAAACTTCTTTATATTGAAGCGTTAATAAATCAATTAATTCTTTATTTTGTTCTGCAATTTCATTTGCTGTATCTAATTGTTTGGTTTGACTTGCTAATACTTCAGTTGTTTTATCTACACTATCTGCAACGTTTATTGTCGATTCGGATAAATTTTCAGCTGTTTTTGCAGTCTGTTGAATTGTACCTACGTATTGCTCTAATATATTTATTAAATTTTTTACTTCTTCGGGTTTGCAACTTTGAGAAACTACATCAATTAGATGACTTACGTCTTCCATTTGCGTTAAAAATTTCTCAACAAATTCACTAGCTTTTGATTTTTCCAAACCTTCATTTAATGCAGTAATTATTGCGTTAACATCAACGCTGTTTATATCATCTTTTATTTTTTGTGTTGCATTATTAACTGTTTGAACTATCTCTTGTACTTTACTAGAAACACCAATATTTCTAAAATCATTAATTGCATTTTTAAGTTGCGTCACTTTATCAGCAAGAGTTGAGATAGCTGAAACCGCATTTTGTGGAACGTCTTTTCCTTGGTCAATAAGTTTTTGCATCTTATTGATTATTTCGTCCATTTGTCGTTCGCATCTATCTACAGTTTCACTCATATCTCTAACGGACGAAATCATTCTAGTTTGTTGAGAATTCAAACCATTTGAAGGAGTTGCAATTTGAGAAGTACTTTCCATAGTTACAACAGAACCATGGTCTTCTCCAGAACGACCTGTAGATTCATTATTCGTTACACCAAGTTTAATTGAACCGTCGGCATTAAAATTGCTAGAATTTGGAGTAATATACCGACCACGTTGTTGCGTAGCTATATCATTTGCTTTTTGGTCAAAATTATCAGCAATTGTTCCTATTGTAACGTTTTTATTACTTGTATTAAATTTTAACAATGTATTTTCCAACTATCTCACCTCCTATTCAATTGGAGTTATAGTATCAAAATCTTCTTCTTGTTTATCTTTTTTATGCATTTCATTATATTGATTAACATATTTTTCATTATTCATAACTCTATCAAAGAATTGTTCTGGAGTTTCATTAGAATCTCCCTTTTGGTCACTACTTGGAAGTTCTACGAATTCTTCTCCTTCTTCCATCATGGCTTTCAATTTCATATCAAAATCATCGTCAACAGTTGTACTTCCATAAGTAATTTGAGTATTACCATTCATTTCTACATGTCCGCCATGATTTTGAATAGATTTATTAACACTTTCACTTTCTTTTATTTTTTTCCAAAGTTCTGGATTGACAAACATGCATAAATAATCTCTCTTTGCTTTTTCAAGCGTTTCATCATCGTTCATTTTTTCCTGCATGTTGTACCAATACCAAAGCCATTGGTAATCATTCATATCTTTTACTCGTTGTTCTGTTGGTAAAGCATGTGCATCTTGCATAACCAAAAATTTTATTCTATCAAAACTTGGTTTTGCAAAAGATTTTATAATTTCTTCATGCATTAATGCTTCGTTTTGAAGTTTTTCTAATTCTGTATATTCTTTGTAAAGGATTTTGAACATTTTTTCTGACATTTTATCGAACAATTTTTCAGATTGTTCTTCTTCAATAGTTAAGCCATTTATTGATAAAAGTGCTTTCGTTAATACTTTATTTTCATAAGTACGTTGTTTAATGATATCTTCTGATTTCAAAAAAGAAACGAACGTAACTATATCATCGTGCTCCTGCGGAGACAATGTACGAAATACCCACGTCTTATCAAATTTTTCAAATTCTTTTGTGGCATAACCTTGATAAATAAACTGTCTTATGAGTTGTTTCATCAATTCTTCGTTTTCCAAAACATTCAATCCTTTACAATTTTACTCTAATAATTAAATAAAGCTAAAAACAAAAAAAGTAATAGAAAAGTTACTTAAATTTAATGAGAATTTTAATATTCTCATTTTTTTCATCCTAAAACTATTTACACATAATTGAAATTATGATATAATTACAATGAATTGAGGTGAAAATAGTGTACGATGACATCATCTATACAAATAAAGAATTTCATATGATTAATAAAGGGTATTTATACAATACGTTGCGTATAGCTCTTTTTAATGTAAGTGTTGTCGACAATAAATTCTTCTCAATCAATTCATTAGAATTTCATTTTGATATGAATAACGAATTACAAGCTATTTCTTTGTATATCAATTTCAAAAAATGCAAAAAGAAAAATCTTGTACCATTGCAATTAACTCCAGCCCAATTTTTTGATAAAGAAAATAATTTTTTCTTTTGGAATACTATATATCGTTTTTTACCGTGTCCAAAACATTTTGAAAAATGGATAATTGATGACAGTAAAAAAGCAATAAATCCATTGATTAAAAAAGCAAACAATAATTTATTGCATTCGTTAAAAACATATTTTGGATTTTAATGGAGATGAATATTATGGATTTTCTATTGTATAAAAAATCAAAATACATAAAAATAAATTATCACAGTTTTGATTTTGGTGAAGGAAACGCTTATATAAAATTTACTGGTGTTTCTGTCAATATGTATTTTGACAGATTAAATAATATGAATATTCATACATTCTATAAAAAAGCAAGAGCTTGGTCATCTATATCTTTTCGTGCAAATGAAATAAGAAATCAGGAAAATATAGATTGGGACATCGAGGGCAAAATATATTCATGCCCAATGTCAATAAAAAAAATAATGAAACAAAACGAAGATTTACTTAAAAAAATCCTTAAACAATCAGAAGAAGATTTTAAGCCGTTACTTATAAAAATGTATGGGTGTTAATTATGGATGATTTATTCTTTTTAAGAAGTTGCAAATGCGCAACATTATATTATAGCAATAAGGATTTTTATGCAAACAATGCATATATAGAAGTTTATCGTATATCTTTTGATTTTGAATTTAATACATTAGATAAATATACAATTAATTATAGATCAAAAAAATCCAATAGAAACTGTTGTATATCATTTTCTCCAGAACAAAATTTGCATCCAGAAACAATAGGATGGGATATTATCAAAAACGTATATATGTGTCCAATGTCAATTAAAAAATTTTTAGAAAAAAATAAAGACAATATGGAAAAATTAATAGAACAAGCAAAAAAAGATTTTCAACCGCATTGTAAAAAATTTTATGGATATTAATTGGAGAGGCAATTGTCTCTCCTTAATTTTTTATCAAATATTAGTCTCGCAACAAAACTTTTTTAATTTTTTTACACAAAACTATTTACATTTTCAGCATTCTGTGGTATAATATAACCATCAAAGGAAAGGAGGAAGCAAAATGATTACCATCGAATTCGGAAACATCTACTGCCGGATGAATGGACTTGACAACTACCCGGTTATCAAGAATCGCATTGCTAAAATCCTTTCTTATACGACTGGTGGATTTGGTGCTCCCGCGATTACAAATTCTGTTTTCTCATATAAGAAAAACATGACTTACACTGGAGTTCTTCCTCACATCCTCAAAATCTTCAAAAAGGCTTCCATTCCTTTTCAGATGATAGACAAACGCGAAAAGCCCGAAAGCGGAGATTACTATAGCATCGCTGATGGTTTCCAGCTCAGAGATTACCAGCTCAAAGCTGTTATGAATACTTCTACTCGTACAGTCATCGGCGCAGCGACTGGCGCCGGCAAAACAATCATTATGGCAGCTCTTATTGCTCATGTAAACGTTAAAAAAGCAGTTGTTATCTCTCCGGAATTAGCGCTTGCTTATCAGACTAGAGACGAAATTGCAAACTTCCTCAACATTCATGTTGGTATTCTTTCCGGTCAGGACCATGATATCGCCGATGTTATGGTAGTTACTCCTGAAGCTGCAATGAAAGAAAAGACCATCATGGAAAATGCAGAAGTTATCCTTTACGATGAGTGCCAGTTCCTTGGCGCAATGACGATTTTCAATACCGCTCTCCTTGCTAAAAAAGCTTATTACCGGTATGCACTTTCTGCTACTCCTTGGAGAGACGGTGAAGATGATATTCTGATTCACGCGGCAGTAAATGTTCCCAATCCGAAAGCTTACATCACTGCTTCTGATTTGATTAAGAATGGGAAACTTACTCCTTGCAATATCTACTTTGTAGAACAAAAAGATGTATGCGGATGGAAAGGTAACTATAATGCTACTTATGAAGCTGCTATCGTAAATAATGAAGAACGCAACAACAAAGCATTGAATATCATTAAACTGGCGAATGAAAAAAATTGGGGAGCGGTACTGATTCTCCTTACTCGCATCGACCATGGCAACAAAATGCTTGCAAAAATCCGCGAGCAATTCAATACCAAAAACTTCAATTACATTTACAATGACGTAGAATATGTTATCAACGAAGCAGAATATGTTCATGGTGGAGTTGAATTGGACCGCAGGAATGCAGTTCTTCAAGCAGCTCGCGAAGGCAAAGTAAAATATGTAATTGGAAGTTCAATTTTTGATGCCGGAATTTCGGTCTCGTGCCTCAACGTGTTGATTCTCCTTGGTTCTGGTAAATCTTCTACTCGCGCGTTCCAGAGAATTGGCCGAGTTCTTCGCCTTAGCGAAGGCAAAGAAAGAGCATATGTATTCGATTTCATGGATGAAAACAATACCTTCAAAAAACATGCAATCACTCGCAAAATGCTCTATAGCACGGAAAAAGAATTCAAAAACAACATGTACCTCATGGACGAAAACCTCACAATTAAAAACAAAATGTAAAAGAGAGGAACAAATCCTCTCTTTTATTATTTACAAAACTTTAAAAATAATATATAATTCAAACAAAAAAACAAAGGAGAGAAAAATTATGTCCAATAAAATTAAACAACTAAATGAAAATTCTTTTTTCTATGATGGTGCTACGTATGGTATTCAATTCATTAATTCAGATGGAAAAAGCAATATAAATTTCGAAATAAATATTTATAAAAACTATAATATGGAAACAAAACCAATAAAAATCGATATGTTTAACAATAACAATCATAAAGGATTAGAATGTTTTGATAAAAATTTGAAAGATTTCATTCTTGACATGATTAGCATGATTATTTGCAAAAAAGATAATGAATATATAGAAGAAGTAATTATGAAAAACAATAAAGAAGAAATTGAAAATGAAGATATTGAAATATATAAGCCAACAGATGATTGGGGAAAAAGCATTATGAACATGTTCTAAAATTAAAAAATTTTTCAAGAGAGGAAAATTCATTCCTCTCTTTTTTATTTTGTTTTTAACTGAATATAAAGAATGGTATAAATGTCAATCAACTTAAACGATATAATAAATTATGGAAGCGCTACATTCAAAGTCGTAAAAACAGCTACATCAGAAGACATCAGATGCATCAAGAACGACATAATTATATGCTGGCAGTTCAATAACATCTGCTCCGTGTAGAGTAAAAGTTTGGAAAATTGGTAAAATAAAAAGCACCTAAATTGGTGCTTTTTTAATTAATCATTTTGAATTTTTCTATATTCTTCGTCATACCAATCATTTAAGTCATTTATTTCTTGTTTTAATTCTTCTTGAAGTTCTGTATCTCCTAATAACTGTGCTTCACTAAAACATTTAAGCAATTCATCTTTACTTTGATTATATTGATTGTCCAATTCGTTTATCATGTTTGATTTATCTTTAATCCAAGTACCGTCTTCTTTTGCAACGTAATCGCCATCTGTTGGACGTTCTGATTGCATTAAAATTTCATTATTTGATGGCGAATAATTAACATCATCATTTACAATCGTTTGTTGTGCTTGACCAATAATTGCATAAATTTTAGACATATATATCTCTCCCTTTTTTTAAAAAGCTTTTATAATATATTTCATTGTTAAAGATTTCGGTTGAACAGTATCTACAGAATCAGAATAAATTGAATTATAAAAAGAAGCATCTATCTTAAATCCATATCGTGGTTCTCCTCCTGTAAAATCACTTTTCCCACGCAAATAAGAATAGGATGAAGTTGGTACAGCTTCAATGGCTCCAGACCCGCTCCAATCAGATGGGTCGCACCATTGACAATCTCCAATTAACTTAAATTCGCCTTTTATATTTGGTAATCCGGCATTTTTATTTGTACCAGGTACCGAACTTCCTTCTATAAATTTATCTATCAAATTGGGTAAATTAAACGTTGTTGATTCATCACCAGAACCGTATGTTGTTCCTATTATATTATATAATTTACTATATGTTGTTCTTGATATAGCCGAACCATCACATAATAAATAACTATATGGAATAGTATTCCCACAAAATGGAAAAATAACTCCAATAGGAACATAATTGTATGAAACCAAATCTAATTGATTTTGAATATTTACAATATCATTATTTGTGGCTATTTTTACAACCTTAAATGCTGCATTTCCATATGTAATTATATCGTTTAGATTTATAGACATACAATCATTCCATTATTTTGGATATTAATTATTTTCTGGCCAAATAATTGCATTTACTTCTTCTTTTGTTTCCGCTGCCAAAACGTTGTCTCTTAATTGATTATATTGAACATGTAAAGCATTTGAACGAATAGCTGCTTGAGTATTAATACCAGCAAAATCTTCAACTGTCATTGTAACACTTTGATTATCAGCTGTAGTCCAAAGAATTTCTCCGGCTCCAGCGTCCTCAAGAGATTGCCTTGCTATACTTAATCTATCTCTAGACTTATCGTCATAATCAAAAGTATTTCCATTATAAGAAATAACATCAATTTCTTTCATATCTCTTGTGTTTTTTAATTCCATTATTTTTTGTTGTTTGACTTCTTCTAATGTAAGTTCGCGTTCAATTATTTCTTGTTTTTGTGGAATTTCTGCATATTCCCATTTGTTTCCATCCCATACAACGTTAAATCCTTCTTTGGATTCTAATGGTTGAATCAATGTACAATTTGCTGGAATAAGAAAAATATCTTTTCCTGCTTTTTTTGTTTCCAATGGGTCAATCTGGCATTGCATTTCGGCAATAAAAATACCATTATCATCATACCTATAGGCAATCATTTTTATTTCTCCTTATATATTTAATCATATTTATTTTATACATTTAGCGGCGTGCAATTTTTTTGATGAATAAAAAAATAATATTTTTCTATAAGAAAATGTACTAACTGTTCACATTTCACGAGATAAAAATGGGAGGTTTTTCGACCTCCCATTATTTTTATGCAAGTAAGAAATATATTCTAACACCGTAACTATTTGTTGCAGGTCCATACGCAGAATTTCCATCTGACTTAACAGCTGCAAAACTATTTGAATTATATACAGACCTTAACCAATAACTAACATTTTTGTCGTTTCCTGAGAACATCAATCTTCTGTTGTTTCTAAATACTGAAAATTGTTTATTGCCATCTCTTGTGTCAAATCCAGAAGAACTAAATGGTGCATATCCATATACCATTGCTTCATTTAAGATATTAGCCGTTACACTTTTTTTACTAACATTTGTTGTTACACCAGACGTAACTTGGTCGGTTAAATATTCATCATGTACGATAACGTGGTTTACGCCAAAAGCACTAACAATGGCTGTTGAATATAATGGCATCATGGTTGTCCACATTGCTGAACCAACATATCCATCAGCAGTTGTATCTGTACCATTCATTACTGATTTACCAACATTAAATTCAGATACCATAACAACATGATTTTTCGTAAGTTCTGTATCACCGGTATTAATAAAATAATTACAGTCGGCAACTACCCATTTTATATCATCATATGTTGTTCCGTTTACAGTAATAGATTTTACAATATAATCGCCAGGGTAAATATTTTTGAACGTACCATTTGAAATATTTGCCGACATTCTGTTTGCATCAAAATCAGCAGTTATATCTTTTCCTCTATAAATAGAATTATGTGCAGCAGCATTATTGAAAAGTGCATTATCTAATTTAGTATCAACTGCATTGACTTCGTTTCTTACATCAGCAATATCTTTTGTTGTTGCCAATCTAACAACAAGAAATCTTGCAGTACCATCTGTAATTATATCGTTTAAGTTTACTGCCATGTTTACCTTCCTCTTTTAATCGTATTTTTTCTCTACTATCAATTTAATATTTTTTTTTAATGTTCATATCACAAATAAAAATTTTTATTTCTTTTCTTTTTTAATATCAACTTTTTTAATCTTAAATTTCCATTCTTCGTTTTCTTTATTCATTGCTTTTACTATTTTTGACAATTTATCTTTTATTTCTTTCATTTCTACAAACAAAGATGCTTCTTTTAAGTTTTCTACCGGCTTTAATGTTTCTATATTAATTGGCACTTCTTTATTTTTATTAAATTTACCATATACAGCGTACATTTTATCATTCCTTTTCTTTATTTAATATGTTAATACAATTCATGCACGCTACATGTAATGCAGCAGACGCATTATTAATTTTTACTAAATCAGACATAAAATTTTTTCTATTTTCATCTGTCTCTTCATTTTGATATAATTGACTCATTTTTTCCAAAGATTTATTTAAGTCATTAATTTTTCCAGTCCATTCCATTACATCTTTTAACCATTCTTCCAATCCTAAAACAAGATTTGCTTTTAATCTTTTCATTACTTTCCCTCCAATTAATGCTGTTCATAATATTCTTTCCAAAATTTCTTAAATGCAACGCCAATGTTTCCAATACCATTACACTTCGAACATAACGGCAAAGATTTTCTATCATGATTCAATTGTTTTTCTCTCATGTTTTTAAAATTGTTTATATATATATCGTATACATTTTCTTCATATATATTACCAATCGTATCTATTCTTTTCCAATCACTAGAACAATGATGAATAGTGCCGTCTGTATCTACTGTAACTTGATAAAACGGCATATAACATACAGTATCTGGTACTTCTCTTGGAGATATGTAAAATACATTACCAGCACGGTTATTTACTGGACTTGATAAATGTTCTATATACATGGGACGTATTTTTAATCTCTTATTATACCCATACCCATCATAATTTTCATATTTTGATGTAAAATAATCTTCATCTTCTCTACTATATACGGATATTTCGATTTCTTTTATACATTTCATATTAACAATTTCGTCTGTTAACTTTACACCATTTGTAATCAAAATAATATAAGATTGTGGACATAAATCATTTAACATATTAACAATTTCAATGAATTGTGGATGTAACGTTGGTTCTCCTAATCCAGAAATACTGAATCTTCCACAAAAATCTTTTCCTAATTGATTGCACAATAACTTTACTGTATCTAATGACATAAAATCCGGTATTCCTTCAGGACGAACATATCCGTGACCTCTTGGGCAGCACCAACATTTTAAGTTACACACGTCTGATATACTTAATATTACTGTACACAATGCTGTTTTTTCATTTAATTCTACTTTTGATAAATAATCTTCTATAAATTTGAAATTCTTTATTTGCGGATTCTTAAATTTTTCCAAAAAAAACACCACCTATAGTAATTATATTTTTTGTACAACAAAATTTAATTTAATTAATTTTTGAAAATGATATAATGTATTTGGTGATTTTATGAACTACATTTTAGATTCAACAATGTGCAACAAATATGTTGATTATTGTATATTTAGCAACACGAATAACAAAAGATTTTATATTGCTATTTATTTTTATCACAGAAATTATGAAAATACAAAAGATTTTTATTTTTTCATCATGAAAAAGGAAAAACATTCTAAAACCCTAAAAATAGAAAAGCCATTTGATGTTCTTTCATTAAAAGATATAAAAGAAAGTGATGTTTGGAAAAATTTTGATGAAAATGAATTTGATGATTTAAGAGTTCTTGTAAAAAATTTCTATAAGATAACAAAATTTGATATAAGATATGGACTCTAAAAAAAAGAGGAGAATTACTTCTCCTCTTTTGTTATTTCTCTTAATAAATCAAAATTATTATCTTGAGAGTCTTTTAAGTCTTCATAATATTTTCTGAAGAATTCCAATGCATCAAAATTATGTTTTTCTCCATATATTTTGATTTTTGATATGAATTCTTCATCTTCAATAAGAAGCTTCATATCATTTATTGTTTCTTCATTTCTCTTTTTTGCTCTACTGATGATTTCATCAATATCAATCATTCTTTTTCACCAGATTATCATCAATAATATTCTTATGTTGAATCACTAATCCAGTGTCTTCTTGATACACTAATTCTTTTTCTTCATTTGTAATTGCTGTAATCAATGGACCAAACAAAGAACAAAAACTTTCAAGAAAAGCTTCGCAATCATTCTTCTTTTCAGAAATAATAAGTCTATGAGCGATTTGTTCGTCGTCAATATCTTCGCTCACTGTGACTTCTATTTTGAAAGAATCATTCATTGCTTTCAGGACTTCTTTTAATTTGTTTTCTATATCGTTCAATTAAATTCGCTCCCCTACTTTTTATTGATAATCTCATTTTTATTCCAATCGTACATCAATCTTATGTTTGCATCAATTAATATACTTGTATCATTATATTCTAATTTGTACACATACAAATCGTTGGTATTTTCAAGAGACGTTATTGTAATTTCTTCGCACGTCTTATTACCATCATTATCTCTTGGCGTTATATCAGATACAAGATTATTAATCTTAACATACATCAATGGATATTCGTTTGTCTTTCCATCAGTCCAAACTTGAATCGTACAATCTCCGTCTTCTATGCTAAATTCATTTGCTATCCAATTATTGTTAATATAATTATTATTTTCTTCAATATCGGCAATGCTTAATGTATGAATCAATATTTTTCCATCATCAAATGACAATACATAAATATTAGTTTCATCATTAATTGTTGTTACGTTATTGTTTTGTTCAGATATTTGTTCTTCAATTTTCATTGGGTCAGTGAATGTAGCATTCAAGAAACTAAATTTTGAAGTATATAATTCAAAATCTTTTTCAACGATTGCGACGAAACTTGAAGCTGGAACAACATGCAAATATTCACATCTATTGAAAACAAACTGAGACAATTTATCTTCATCCAAGGCTGCATATGTCATTGAACGAGAGTTGGCATTATAAGAAGAATACGTTAAATGAACAGCATCAAGGTTATCACAATTTATTTTTATATCATTATAATAACCAACTAAGTTATCTTCTAAAAGAAATGAATTATATGAAAACGTTTCACTTTTGTATTCTTCTGATTCCTTATCGTTATTAACAACATAATTAATAATCTTCAATGAATTTTCGTTATCTATGCATGCCACAAAAAATCCATTTGCGCCTTTGTTATTATTATGAGAATTTTTCAATGCATTTCTTGGACAAGAATTAATTTTATTATCATGAAGTAATGTTGTTGGACCAGAATTTTTTTCACCGTCTTTATATTTAACATACATTACATCAGAATAATATCCATAATTCTTTTCATATGTAATTATAATTGAATTATCATAACATACTTTTACATCTGGAAACATGATTTCATTTGTTAAATCATCTTTTTCTATCAAATGCAAATCTTCTATGTCAAATCCATCAATATCAGTTGCATAATAAATATTTTTCCCATAACTCATTACAATATGAAGATTATCATTGTTGTCTTTGTCTATAGAGCCATAAACATGATTTGCTTGTAATCCATAATCTTTTACAATATCTTGTTCATCATCATTGACTCTATAAAGAATCCCTTTGTCTAACACATAAAAAGCATCTTCTGTCTTACAAAAAGTTCTTTCTCCAGGAATTCTTTGACCATATAAGGCTTCGAAATTCTCTGGTTCTGTAATTGCTCTTTGCGTTTCACTAATACCTTTATTATCTCCATACAAACATTCCAAATATATTTGATATTCAGTATGTTGCATAAGATGTTCTAAAATATAATTATTTATTGATGTTATTGGCTTAACTTCCCAATGTTTATTATCAAATGAATAGTGTACAAATAAATACTTTTCTACATTTTCATCTGTAATTCTGTCAATATCATCAAACAATAATTCTATATCATGAGAATTTATCTCGCCTATCGAGAACGTTTGAATTCCGTCTCCATCGGTATTTACATATACTTCATTTGAAATGTCACCAAGATTGCTCTCTAAAGGCGTAACACTAATTGTATAATAACTGCCTTTATGCAAATCTTCCAAATCGAATGTTATGTTTTCTCCAACTTTTACAGTATTGTCAATAATGTCATTAACTTCGTGCGTTAATTCTGACAATAGATACGTTTTTTCTTCTTCACCAGAAATATTGATTTGAATATCGCTATAACTTTCATCAACTGAAAACTTAAGTTTGGCAATTGTTTTTGTCGTTTCAATAATTTCCAAATCTTTTACTGGTTTCTTGTTTGTTGTGATTGTTACTACATTTGAATAATTTCCAGTATAACGTAACGGGAATCCCAATCTGAATTGATATTCTGTATTATGTTTTAAGTTTGGAATTGTCATTTTGTTATTATTGACAGGATATAAAATATTCTTCCAACTTAATCCATGGTCAACTGAATACTGGAACAATTTCCCTTCATTATAAGCAACATCATTCCAATGCAAAACAACGCTATGGAAAGTATGACTTATTTCTTTTAATGTATTCGTTATTGTAACAACATTGGAAGTCATAATGATTCCGTATTTATTTTCATACAAAAGACGATAATAATACGTCACATTATTTAATTTTTCTATTGTACAACCATCACTATCTTTGTCAACAACTTCTTTTGTATTAGCTTTATACCAATTAATATTGTCTATACTTTCTTGCACAATTAATTGGTTGATGTTGTTAATTTTATGCCATTTTAATTTTACATCATCACCAAATTCTATTGTCAACGGTCTAACTTCATTGGAATAACCGTCTGCAACGCCACCAGTAATATGTAAGCGATAACGTGTAATAGTTTGTGCAAATTTATATTTAATACTATCACTTGACACAGGAATAGGTTGGATTTCACTCCAAGACTCTTTTGTGTACTGTAAAGTCTGTTTTATAATATTGTCTATTGGTTCCCAATAAATATCTGTTTCTGGGCCTTCCAATTCATAAATTTTATCCAAATACTTTACATTTTCAACGTTATCTGTCGTTATGTATTTTATCCTAAATTTATAAATACCTTCAGAAAGATTGACCGGATGAGCCCAAACATCTGTAACGCTCAATGGTCTTACCAACGTTGCGTCTACATATCTATCATCATTCAATCTTTCCAGTGCTATAGCTTCAGCATTTCTTGCTTTTGTCCAAGATAATACAACTTCGGAATTTGTAAGTGATTCTATCTTAAAGTCGCTAACTGGAGCAAATACTTCTGCTATGGCAGTATCAATACGCAAGAAACATATATCATTCATATCCATAATGAGCGAATATATATTTCTATCCATGCACCAGCCACATACAACATTCCAATTATCATTAATTAAATCAGTTATGACGTCCCAATCATTTGAATCATATTTTTTTACCAAATATTGGACCTTCATATTTTTTTGATTGTTGCTGGCTAATGCGTCACCCAATCCCTGAGAAACGTAATTATAAAGAATATATAAATTATCGTTCTCATCACACATAATAAACGGATATTTATTATTTTCTGCTTTTTCACTTAAAATTTGAGTGTCAGTTGTTATTCCATTACAAATATTAAGATAACAAATTTCGCTAGTATCAAAATTATCTCTTGTTGTAAGCCAAGTTATATGAACGTTATTTAATGAATCGGCTACAATGCTTGGATGATAACTATTGATAAATTTATCTTTTGATTCTTTTACAGATAAAGTACTTAATCCAGAAAACGTTTTTTCAAAACTATCGAAAATTGTATATCTTATTTGATTTTTTCCATATTCATTGTTTTCTTCCCAACAAATATTGAATGATGTATCTCCAACTTGCGTCAATTTTGCATTATGTTGGTCATAAATTGATTGCGCTATTGGCTGATTATAAACAACACTTTCTGAATTTAATTCATAAATTGCATAATAAACACCGTAAGTATTGTTGGCTCTTGCTTTATCATATACAATGTGAATATAATTGTTTGACCAATCTACTTTTATATCTGTGACACGCGCATTTAGGCTATAATTCGAAAAGAAATCTTTCCATTCTTCGTCCCAGGCGTAAACATCTTCACTATCTCTAAATAAACCATATTTAATATAACGAATTGTATCTACACCATAATCATTTGGACCATGAGCAAAGATGTAACGATTCTCACCAATCGTTACAATTTTTGCGTCATATAACTTATATATATCAACAGGAAGATATTCATCTAAAAGCCACGTTTCACCGTCATCATAGCTTATCATTAAATCTATCCAAACGGAATTTTCGCTTGAATTTGTCATTAATGCGTAGATTTCATCTTTATCGTTCTTATATATATAAGGTTGTGTTCCCGTTGAAGAAATAACCTTCTTAAAAACAAATTTATTACTCATGAACTTCTCCTATAAGTAATGAATTGATATGGTATTGTATCGTTGAAGTGTTCTGTTGTTTCTTGTATAAAATTCATTTCATCTAAATTGGGAATAAATTTATTTCCTTTTTTTTCGTTTGAAAGAATTTTGGTAACATAAAACGTTTTAATGTATGGTAGAAATTGTTTATATATACTTTCTCCACCAATAATATATACTTCGTTTTCATTAAAATATGAAAGTACTTTATCAATAGAATCGACAGTCAATGTATTCCAATATGAGAAATTTTTATCTCTCGTAAGAACAACGTTAATTCTATTTGGTAAAGGTTTTTTTTGCAATGAATCAAATGTTTTTCTTCCCATAACGCAAACATGATTCATTGTAATTTCTTTGAAATGTTTCATATCATTTTTAATATGATACAACAACTCATTATCGTTTCCGATACACCAATTATTGTCTACTGCTACTATAGCGTTCATCATTTTTCTCCATACATGCTTTTATAAATCCTAAAAATAAAGGATGCGGATTATTCGGTCTTGACTTAAATTCTGGGTGGAATTGACAACCAACAAAATAATTATTGTTATCCATTTCCAAAATTTCTACAAGATTTTCTTTTTCATATATCCCAATTGCTTTGAAACCATTATTTTCAAAATCATTTAAGTACTTATTGTTGAATTCAAATCTATGTCGATGACGTTCAGAAATCAAATCTTTTTTATATAAATCTTTTACTTTACTATTTTTAAGCTTGCAAGGATAGGAACCTAAACGTTGTGTTCCACCTTTTTCTTTTACGTCATTCTGCGATTCCATTAAATGAATTACTGGATTTTCGCAATTCTCATCAAACTCCAAACTATTAGCATCATTCAAATTCAATACATTTCTAGCAAATTCTATAGCCATGCATTGCAATCCTAAACATATCCCAAAACATGGAATATTGTTTTCTCTTGCATATTGAATAGCTTTTATTTTTCCTTCTATTCCTCTATCACCAAAACCTCCTGGAATCAAAATTCCGTCCATTCCATTAAATATATTATGAATGTTCATTTTATCGTCTTCGAGAAGTTCTGATGAAACGTAAGTAATATTCAAACGTTTTTCGTAATGTGTGCATGCATGTTTCAATGCTTCAGCTATTGATATATATGCATCTTGAAGATTAACATATTTGCCAACTATTGCTATTCTGATATCAGAAGATGAATGAAGTTCATGATAAACGTACAATTCCAAATCTTCCAAATTAGCAGGAACAGCACTTAATTCTAATTTATTCAAAACAATATTATCAAAATTTTCTTTTTGGAAAAGAATCGGCACTTCATAAATTGATTTTGCTGTAACATTTTTAATAATAGCGTCTTTATCAACATCACAAAACATAGCTATTTTTTCTTTCATTTCTTGCGAAATATTATTATCAGTTCTACAAACAATAATATCTGGTTGAATACCAATTGAACGTAATTCTTTTACGCTATGCTGAGTTGGTTTTGTTTTAATTTCTCCAGCACCAGAAATATATGGAAGAAGTGTTACATGAATATATAAAACATCATTTTTACCAACTTCTTTTTTTACCTGTCTTATTGCTTCGAGAAATGGAAGACTTTCAATATCGCCAACAGTCCCGCCAATTTCTGTAATAACTACATCATAATTGGATTTATCATAAATATGAGATTTTATTTCATCTGTAACATGCGGAATTACTTGAACTGTTTTTCCAAGATAATCTCCTTTTCTTTCCTTTTTCAAAACAGATTCATATATTTTACCTGTTGTTATGTTTGATTCTTTGGAAAGATTAATATTAATGAATCTCTCATAATGTCCCAAATCCAAATCAGCTTCATATCCGTCTTCTGTAACGAAAACTTCTCCATGCTGATATGGAGATAACGTACCTGGATCTATATTCAAATACGGGTCAAACTTTTGTATAACAACATTTAATCCACGTCTTTTCAAAAGCATTCCTAAAGATGCAGCTGTTATTCCTTTACCAAGCGATGATACAACTCCGCCTGTTACAAATATATATTTAGCCAAAACTTACACCGCCACTTCTATTTTCATTTGTTCGTTCTTTTCATAATTTATAAGCTTAAAATCTTCAGGTCTATAATCATAAAAATTATCATGATGATTGATTTCGAGTTTTGGTGCTGGATACGTTTTTCTTTGTATAAGTTCTTTTACTAACGGAATATGTCTATCATAAATGTGTGCATCAGCAATAACGTGAACCAATTCGCCTGGTTCTAAATTAGAAACATGAGCAAACATATATACTAAACATGCATATTGCAAAACATTCCATGCATTTGCCGTTAAAATATCTTGACTTCTTTGATTCAAAATTGCATTCAATTTGTTGCCTTTTACATTAAATGTCATTGAATATGCACAAGGATATAATGCCATTGAATGTAAATCTTCAAAATTATACATTGATGTAAGAATACGGCGACTATTAGGATGATGTTTTAAATTATACAAAACATTATCTACTTGGTCCATCTCGCCTTCCGGAAAGATATATTTTTTATTTAATTGATAGCCATACGCAGTACCAATAGTACCATCATCTTGACGCCAAGAATCCCAGATTTTACTATCTAACTCACTCAATTTATTGCTTTTCTTTTGCCAAATCCACAATAGTTCTGTTACACAAGATTTCAATGGAACTGGACGTAATGTCATAACTGGTGCTTCAATAGATAAATCATATCTATTAACAACGCAACTATTTTTAATAGTATGTGCTGGAGTTCCATCTTCCCAATGAGCTCTTGTATCATCACTTTCATTCATATATCCATTTTCAAGTATATCTTCACACATATTAACAAAAATATCATCAAATTTGCTCAATTCATATCCTTCTTTCTTTATAGAAAATGGGAGCAAGTTTTTTGCTTGCTCCCATGTTTATTTATGTTTAATTGAAATTATCCCAATCTCCATCTGGTTCAGGAGCTTTTTTCTTAGGTGCTGGTGCTTCTTCTTCACCGATATCATCACCAGTTGCACCAAGAATTCTAAGGTTCATTGCTTTAATTTCTTCCACTGTATTGATTTTCACTGTTGCTTTTACGTCAACAGAATTCTTTACAGCTTCAATTTCTTCTTTTGTCAATGGAACTGGAGGCTTACCAACAGCTGTATATACTGTATTGAGCTTTTCGCCAGTTTTTGTAATGTTAATATCATATCCAGACGGGTCACCAAAATCTGGGTCCTTATACAAGGTTTGAATTTGCTGGAATACGCTCAACGGAAGAGAAGCAATCTTAACAGAAATCTTTCCGTCTTCATATCCTTCTTTTTTGGTCCAACTCGTCTTATCAATGACTTTTACGTTGAATGTACGCTTTGCTTTTCCACCTGCTTTGCAAATCGGACAATCATCACCAAGACAAACAATCTTATGCATTCTGCCTTCGTTGTCTCTTTCCCAATGATTGAAGATTTCGCTTGGCTTACCAACAACACGAACAAGATTTGAACCAGGCATAATCTTGAAAAACATCGTTCCATCTTGGTCCATCCTGTTTGCGCCACCAACTTCAGCGCCCCAATCCATACCGAAGTTTACACGTGATTCTGACATAGTAAAACATCTCCTTATAACTTTTAATTTTCTACTAACATGAATACTAATTTGATTCTAAATATTTGAATGCTTTTTGATTCTTTTGAGAAACATGTTAGAAGAGTTTTACAAAAAAGAAATAACCCAACAAAGGTGGGAAATAACCTTTTGTTGAGTTATTTTATAAAAATTTTTCCTTATTAAATTTGAAATTTTAGTGATTTACAAAATTTTTTGCTATTTCTACATATTCTTTCGGTTCATCCTTATCCAATACGTTAATATCATCCATCGTTTCAATAAATTGCCATCTGCAATGTTCTCCATAAAAAATCTTATTGAATTTTGGTACTAAAATTGCTGGATTTTTTACGAAATTATTTCTAACTTCCTGATGTTTTGGGTCATATATAGACATAATTGAAAATGGCAAATCTCCCAAATATATGCCAATATGAACATTTTCATCATAATCTTTTAAGTTTAATGAAATAATAACATACTTTCCAACATGGTTTTGTGTATTGTACCTATCATAAGAAATATCACTAACTATTTTATTTACTGTTATTGGATATTGAATAAACATTGGAACATAATCATCACAAATATAGTACATCGCTAAAATAAGTTCCAATTCACTTATTGCGTTAACTTCTGTTTTTATTTCAGAATTCAATTTTTCTTTTAGTAGTTTGCATGACATTTGTTTTTTGCATGTAGAACAATTCTTTTGTTGAGGAATAATGTTTCCCTTATCATCGAACTTTAGGTCAACATTCTTTATTTCCATCGTCTTCATCCTTTAAGCTTTTATGTTGTTTGAAAATAAGTGATTCTTCTTTTTTAAGTTTTTTATTGAATTCTTTCAATGTCTTTCTACTTTCATTTATTTCATTTTTCAATCCTTCTGCTTTAGCTTCGTATTCGTTTTTCTTTTCAATTAATGATTCAATCTGATTTTGCAACTCATTTACATTATTTGTTACGATTTCCAAATCATTTTTTTTCCAAGCAATAAAAGCACTATGGTCTTCATTCATCTTTTTGAATTCTGACGATAATTGTTTTACATATTCTAATTGCATAATCGTTGCTTGTGCATTGATTGCATCATCAGAAAATCCAAATGAATTTCTCCAGAGAGTAAGAATAATATTGTCTGTACTAACGGCAAAAAACACCATATCACTTATATTTAGAAAAAACCTTGTCGCTATATTATCAGATATTGAAGTATAAACTTCTACAGACTTTGCGAATGATTGAGAAAGTTCATCAACAATGGATATACGTTTATTATGATTTGCTTTGTAATGATTGTTATTGTTAACTCTTTCTTCCCATCTTTTTATACTATGAGAAGTTATATAGAAAATATTTCCATTTTTATTTACTGTATTTTCACATTCGAAAAATTTCTTAAGATATTCATCTGCTTGACGAAGTACCTTATGAATATAACGTTTGTGTTCTTCTTGATGTAAATTGTTTTCAACGAATTGGTCATATTCATCTTTTGATTTTACTTTGTTAGAAACAAAATCAATTTTAATAGAATCAATAGCTTCTTCTTTTAATGGTTTTACTATCAATTCGTTTTTATTATTTTTCTTGCAAAGAATACCAAACCAAAATTCATTAAATTTAATAATGTTTGTATTAACACAAGAATTCATAATTTTGTCTTTTAATTCTAAAAATTCTTGTGCTAATCTCATTTTTTCCATTGTCATAGGCATGCAATCGGCATCAGTAAACTGCAAGGCTTTAGCATGAACCAAAGCCTTGTTTATACCGTCCGTTTTCAATTTGCAGTCTAAGAATTTTTCAAGCGTTGTATCATCTAAATCTACAAGTCCAGTGGACTTTTTCATAGCTATTTCACATCCTTTCTTTTCTATTCTATTTAGAAGAAAGGATATTGTCAAGAGCCATTCTCTTTTCTATATATTTAAGCATTTCATGTTTTTGTTTTTCATAACTTTCTTTAATTTTTTGAGTAAAAAAACCATTTGCTAATGACATCGGTAAGAAACAAAGCAAATCGTTTATAACAGCGAAATGTTGTTTATCGTAACCATTTTTTATAACAACAAAATCAGAACTATAAAATTCTGTTTTTACTTCACTCAAATCATTATTTGTATAATACAAAAAATAAAATCCATTAGCAATTTTCTTTTTCTTTTTATTTTTATAAAATTTTTCTCTCGCTAATTGCATGTTATACAAATAATCATTAAACGATTCTGGATAAAATACTTTATTGTCTTTTATCATAAGAAAATTGAAATCATAATAAAAATTGCTTATCGAATTGTTTCTATTAAATGATGGGTATATATCAATACCATCATTTGATAGGATTTTTTTCATACTAAATCCAGTAATCTCATTGTATTTTCTACAATTTTTTATATATTTCGTTTTAACGTTAATAGCATTAAGAACATCCAACATCTTCATATAAAAATCTGACTCAAATTGAACAAGATTCATGACAGTCAAAAAATCATGAATCGAAAAATTCGTAATATCTATTTTTTCAAAATAATCTTTCATTACATACAAAATTGCAGTATAAGAGAAATTTTTTGTATTAAAAATAAATTCAAACGCTAACTTAAAATCTTGATATTTGCAGGGGAAAAAATAAATTTTTTTGCCATCTTTCTCAGCTAGTGTATAATCTTTCATAACAATCAAATCAGAAAGAGCTTCATTACAATACATAAATGAAAGTATAGAACAAAAAATATTTTTTACATATTGATTGTTAACGTACATAGACTCATTATTAACATCTAGTGAATTTGTATTTGTAGATACTGTCCATGTATTCCAAGAAGAATAAGAACTATCATTATATCGAATGATATAATTATTCTTCATATCATAATAAACGTTGCCTTCGTTATATATGTTGTTTTCGCTTTCTTCGGTTTTTACGTTTTGCAAAAAATCTGGCAAATATGAATGTTCTATTTTTGGTTGTTTAACATGAATATTAGCTACAGAATATCCAACATTGATATTATTTGGTGTTATGTTGGCCAATTTTTTTATTGTTTTTGTTTTCATATTTATATCACCTCATTATATGATGAATTATAACATAAAAAATAATTTTTGTAAATAAAAAAGAGCAACAAAAGTTGCTCTTACTTTTTTGTTAAGTTATTTAATGTCTCCCCAATCAACTTCTGGAGCTCCAGACTTATAATCATTTCCTTCTTCAGCCAATCCGGCGTGATTGAAGTCCAATGCATCTTTCTTTCTATATTCACCCAATTGAATCTGCATAGAAATGATAGAAGCCTGTCTAGAAATGACATCCCCAATTGCTTTAAGGTTACCTATTACGTTTGTAATTTCAGTCCTGAATGCCTCTATTTTTCCAAGTTGAAGTACTAAATTTGGATATTTAAGCATTGCTTCACCTTGACGCTTGTCTGCTGATTTTTGATTGCTTACTAAATTATTTGCAGCATATAGCATATCCAGTGTGCGTTTTCTTACAGCATATTCATGTTCAACATCATTTAAGATTTCGCTCAAACGATTTTTATATTGTTGAACGTGGTCCATCGTCTCAAGCAATTGGAACGTTGTTGGATTTTCATATGTTTGAACATCCATTTCTTCCATTTCATCGTGATATTTTGATAAATCCAATTTTGGCAAAGTAGAAACAATATCATATACTATTGATTCTAATTCATTAAAATCACATGCTTTTTTTGCATGAACTTTATCGATATTGTCCATTTTGTCATAAAAATCCTGCCTGTCATTAGCCATAACCTACACTCTCCTTCATAATATTGAAATTTGAGACCCTTTTATTGGGTCTTTTTCTATGAGAACTTTTGTATTAAAAGAATCCTGAAGTTCTCTTATATGCGTAATGCACATAACTTGCTTAAATATTGTACTAATTTTATGAAGTGTATCAATAAATTTTTGTCTTGCTGATGAATCTTGTGAACCAAGCCCCTCGTCAACAATAAAGAAATCAATCGTAGCTCCGGCACGTTTTGTCAAAAACTTGGCCAATCCAATATGACATGAAAAATCTATCCTGAATTTTTCGCCGCCAGAATACGTTTCATAACTTCTCACATTGTTTCCATCATGAACCATAACATCCAATGTGTCTATATCTTTTTTGTTTCCCTTTTTATCAGTTTCAAATTTGATAAAAATTGAATTGTCGCTAAGCAATTTTAATATATTGTTTATTTCTTTTTCAATTTCTGGCAAATCTTTTTTAATAATACTTTTTTGAATTCCTTTTTTAGAAAAAGCTACACTGACACTATCATAATCACTAAATTGCACTTTCAATTCATTGAGCTGTTTATTCAATGATTTCAATAAGACTTGATTCCTTGCAATATCTTCTATTTGAGAATTTGCAACAGCAATTGTTTGTTCATTATTTGAAATTCTTCTTCTATAATCATTTATTTCATCTTTTATTTGACTATCATTGAATGTCTTTTCTTCTATTTCATCAATTTGTATAGAAATGTTTTCGTCATACTGTTGTTGATATGTAGTCAAATTTTCTTTCAAATATTTTATATCATTAATTAATTTTTCTTTTGTTCGTTTGTTGTTTTCATTTATTTGTTTTTTACCTTGTAAATCCTTTTTTCTTTCTGAAATTGATTTGCCAGATGAAGACAATTCTCTTCCTTGTTCGTTAAGATTTTCTATTTCTTCATTATTTGAAGCTATCTTAACGTTCTTTTTCTTGAACATCTCTTTTAATTCGCTCAAGTGGTTTTGCTTATGAGTTGGAGTTATTTCGTTTCCACAAAAATCGCAAATTGATTTATTATATTTATCTAAATCATCATATTTTGTTCTTATCTCTCTTTTATCTTTTTCAAAGAATTCATTTTCTGTTTTTAATTTACTTATTTGTTCTTTTATATGTGAAATTTCATCTTTTTTCTCATCAATTTCTTTTTGACAATTTTCTATTTCATTATCATAATCAATATCTTCTACGTTTATATTTTTTAATTTATCATTGCTTATTTTCAAACGTTCATTTATAGAATCTATATTGTTTTTTAATTGTCTTCTTTGATTTATAATCAACTGATTTTTACTAATCAAAGATTCATATTCTATTTTTTCTTTTGTGATTCTTTCAAGTTCTTTATTTAAGTCATTTAATTGTTCATTTAGTTCTTCATTTTCTTTTTGTTTTTCTTTTATTGAATTTTTAATTTCGTTAATATCATCATTTTTGTCAGAAGCAAAATTGATTTTTGAAGTTAAATCATCAATTGCATTTTTGATTTCTTTTCTTTTTTCTTTTGCTTCTTTTTCATAATTTTCGTATTTTTTAATATCCAAAATCTGTGCAAGCGTTTCTTTTCTTTCATTTGGTTTTTTATTCATAAACCTTGCAGACATACCTTGCCCAACGCAAACAGTATCAAGAAAAACATCATAATCCAACTTAATGACATTATTGATTTTCTTTTGCGTTTCAAGAATTTTTTCTGTTTGGTCATTACCATCAATATAAAATTCTAATTCTCTTGCACCATCACGAAATTTCCTCGAAATAATTAAATATTCCGTTCCATTCATTTCAAAACAAAATTGAATTTCAAAATGATTGCAATCATTATTTATAACAGAATCCATTCCAGTACCTTTATTGTCAGTACAAGAATTCCTATAATATAATGCTGTTGTTATCATTTCAATAATAGAACTTTTTCCAGCTCCATTTTCTCCAATAAGACAAAACAAATTTCCGAATTTTTCAAAATCTATTTCTGCATCTAAATAAGAACGATAACCATGAATTTTTAAGTATTTTGGCAGCATAAAAACACCTCTAATGTTATTCTATGAAAAAAAAAGAAACCTCAAATGAGGCCTCTCTTTTCAAAGTTTTTCTTAAATGCTTCATAGTTGATGTCTTTTAAAAGTGCAAATACTACATTTTCTATGGTTGACGTTGAAAAAACATCCAAGAATAAATTGCTTACTGTATTTGGGTCCTGTGCAAATACTCCACAACCGAAAGCTCCAAGTATAAGAGTTTTGACATTGTTATCTTCTGCTGCCAATTTAATCAATTGCATTCTTTCTTTTAATGCTTTATCGTTTTCTTCAATTGTGAAGTTATTGTATTTCTTAGCCACAGACCAATTTGGAGCTGCGCAAACAATTACATCATATTGTTTTGTATCTTTGCCCTTAAAGAATCTAATATCTTTACAATATAACAAACGATTCCCATATAATCCTTTGTTTTTATGTTCATTATTATAAGAATAAAACTTGATTTGATTGCTCAATACATTATAAAGATAAGATGCATGACATAATGCTTCTTCTTGAGCGTTTGAACCGTCAAGAAATCTTCCTCCTGGATTACGATAAGAAGCAAAATCCAAAATACAAGCATTTTCATGATTAAATGCTTCACTTACAGTATCATTAATTTCCAATGTAATATTTGGCTTTTTTGCATTTTGATTTTCGCTTGCCGTTCTACTATCGAATACATTATATAATCTAACTTTAGCGTCTTTTATCTCGTCGCCGTATTTTTCTATCATTTCTTCATTGTGTTTTTCTGCCTGTGCTTTTAATTTATCTTTTCTGGAATAATAATTCATTATTTTCACCCTTTTCAAATTTCGTTAAAATCATAATTATGCATCATATAATATGCTGGAAGATTAAAAAATCCAAGAGCATATATTTTTCTAGATACATTTAATTCTTCATCTTTTGACAATTTTGTCACAAATGGAGTATTATTTTGGTCTGTAAGAGACAAATTATCATTCTCATCAAAATGCAATCTCATATGAGTAAATGCATATTTATTGAAAATTTCCTTACCAATAAGATATTTTGCCGATTTTTTAGCGTTACCAATTCTTTGATACGTTAATCCGCTTCCAAAAATAAACGAATATAAATCTTTTTTGTTCATTCGCTTCATGGCTGTTTTTAATTCGCCTTCAGAAGCAATTATACCATAATATACAAAACAATTACATTGAACTGGCTTCTTAAACATCTTCTATTTCCACCTTATTGACTATCTCTTTACATAATTTAATACGTTCATCCGAACGAGTTTGACCCTCATAATACTTTTCTATTGCCGAAAAAGTTGGCATCGAATTACTGATTTCATTATCTGTATTAACTTCATTTTTTATTTCATATCCTATTTTAAGCAAATATTGTATCTGTTTTTCTTCATAAAGATATGAAATAATCTTTTTTTCATTAATTTTAATATCATTATCCAATTTTAATTTAATTCTAACTATCGTATTTTTTAAGTTATGATTGGATAATTCATTAATAATAATATCTTCTATCTTTTCAGCATCCGTTTCATTTGCAAAATCCATTTTTAATGTATAGAATTTTTGCGCAGAATTAATTGGTATTAACTTAAAATCTTCAACTACATTATTGATAATTTCAAGATACACATACCCTTTTTCTTGTTTTTCTTCCGAAAAATCTATACGGTCAGCGCTTCCACAATAAAACATTAACGGGTCTTTATAAGAAAGTATTTGATGTTTATGAAGATGTCCAAGAATAACGGCTATGATATTTTTGTTTTCAAATATTTCTTTGTCTATTGCTGTTTCGTTATCAATAATATTCCAATCGTTCAAAAACGCATCTTTTATCGTTAAATGTCCAATAATAATATTATTTTTGTTTTCATCCAATTGATTGACACAATTGATTATTTCTTCTTTTGTATGATGTGTTGGAAGAAATACGAAATTATACGTTTCTTTTCCAAAAGTAACTTCTTTTTCTTTGAAAAAACGTGTTTGAATAATATTGGGAACTTCCAACGTATCAAACTGATGCAATCCTGACGAAAACGCATCCATTTTGGAAACGTCATGGTTTCCATCTAACACTAAAGTACATATATTATTATTGCTCAATTTTAAGAATGCTTCATTTACTTTATTGATAAGAGTTGGAGACATAAGACTCGTTTTGAACATATCTCCAGCAAAAACAACAACATCTATTTTCATATCAATAGCATCATCTATGATTTTATTTAAGATTCTAATTGCTCTTGCTTCTCTTTGATAAATTCCTGTATTTGGGTCCAATTTGCAATAATTTTTTTGTCCGACATGCAAATCAGCAAAACATATTACTCTCAATGTTTTTTAATTCCTTTCTTCTTTTTCTTTTCTACAGGTTCACCATTCATAATGCAATATGTAACGCAAGCAGATATTGAGTCTGTTACATCATCATTAAATTCTTTTAAGAAATGACTTTTCCCAAAAATTTCGATGATTTTATCTGCAACCTCTTTTTTCATTTCTTTGCCAGTCTTTTTTGTGCCATCTTCATTTTTTGCTTTTATTCCACCAAGAACTTTTGATTTTAATGTCATAACAGCATAATATGTAATTGGCAATTTTTCTTTTTTGGCAATCAATTGCATTACACCATGGAACATACTTAGTTTTTGAATTACTAATTTATTGGCTCCAACAAATGGTGCTTCTGCAGAAATCCCATTTGGATGATACGTTTCAATAATCTGTTTTAATTTATTTTCAAAAAATACAAGTGTTTCTCCTATATCCATCCCATTTCTTTCTATTGTACCGTAATCTATCATTTTATATTTGTTTTCGCTAATATATTTTATTACACTCCAACCAGTTGATTGCGTTGAAATGTCCAATCCCAAAATAATAAAATTTTCAAATAACAATGTAATACTCTCCAATCATAAAAAGAGGTGCGATTTTCACGCACCTCATATTTTTAGAACGTTAATTTTACAATTAAAGAATTATCGTCTGTTTTTATAGAGGATACGAATCTAAAATCGATTGTATGATTATTAATCAATTCGGGGTATGCCTCATCTTTATACATAACTTTATTATCTTCAACTGCTAAAATTTCAACTTTCGGCATCACACAAGCATTTGCGAAACCTTCACCCTGCGGAGTAAATACTTGATTAACATCAAAATCAATTGTAATTGAATATGCTGTTACATCATCTTCTCCCTCTACAGATTCTGGAGTTCCAATTTCATCAAGCTTAAACGCAATTGTTTGAACAACACCATTTATTGGAACGTTGATTGAATATGTCGTCCCTTCATTTGAAACAGTTACTACAGAATTTGCTAAATAACTTGAATTTTCATTGTGACGCCAAATAAATGGATTTTGAATTTCACCAGTTCCAGGATTTGATGAACCAGGATTGTTTTCTACAGCTGTTAATCTATTACTAATACTTGTAATTTGTTGATTTGCAGTTGTAAACTTTTCATCAATTTCATCAGCAAAATTATGTAAATCAACGTTTCTTGCATAATCTATCATTTGCTGAGATAATCCATTTAATGACGTTGGCAGGAATGCAATTTTTTCTCTATTGCAAATTAATCCATCACCATTTAATGGCATAAATTCATGTTGTAAAGCTTCAACAGTTAAAATATCGTTACTTAATTCATCTATATTTGCCACTGTGAATACAGCAACTTCTTCATTACCATTTTCATTTTCAACATTCGCAAATACATAATCTCCAATTGAGATGTCATTCATTGAATAATTCATGTATGCGTCTGTGAAACGAATTGTTAAGTTATATTGATTTGATGAGATATTTTCTATATTTAAGATAGCTATTTTTCCATTAAAAATTTTCACTTATCTCACCTCTCAATATGTAATTTTTACAACAACTGGGGCTTGATTTCCGAAAGAAACTGCACATTCACAATAATGCGGATTATTGTCATCAGGATAGAATACATTCGTTCCTGGTTTTGTAGCTCCTTTCGAACCCATCAATTGCATATAGAATACGTTGGCATAATTATAATCTAATGCATCTGTAACAGCTGAAGAAGAATCATAATCAATACTAATTCTATTGTTGCTTGGAATATCTTCAGCTGCAATGCTAAATCTTACAGACTGAACAAACTTACTCTTTGTAATTACAACATTTGCACCATTCTTTTCAAATGTAAGAGCATCTTCATCATATGCTAAGAATTTGCAACCGTTGCTTTCAAATTCCTGAAGTTCTTTTGGTTCAGCTGGTTCGCTCGAACCAGAACCTGCTGGCATATCGACATATTCAAGTTTATCGTCTGTAGCATTATAAGAAATAACCTTGCCAGCACCAATGTTGCTTTCATCTATTTCTTTCGTACCAAGTAAACCATTGTTTATGTCATTTGAATTTGCTTTACTAGATAAAAGTTCGTTAACTTCTGTTTTATTATATACATTTGCAACAAGATTATCAACTTCTGACTTAGTATAAGCATTGTCAGGAGTTAATAATGTTGGCTTATTAAGAACATTATCCCATGTAACCGAACCAGTGCTTGAACCGGAACCATTTGTCATGCAAATGAAGTTTCCGCCATAATACAGATAGGTTGCTTTTCCAGTAACACCATCTGGGTCTCCAGCTGCATCCAATACAACGTAATGACCGCCTTCAACTCTTTCATCTTCTGGAATTGTAATTAAATCTGTATATGTATCAATTAATATGATATTGCTGCCTTCGCCTTTTACTTCATCAGGAATATATTCTACTGGAATTTTTCCTTCGTTATTTAATGGAGCATATCCATTAGCTTGGCCTTTCTTTGAAGAATCTTCTGGAGTAAAATCAAGTTTATCTTGTTTATTATCCCAAGCTTCAATTTGCGTATCGCTGACAAATTTATGTGCAGTATCTGTAATGATACTTCCAGAAGTATGATTATGGTCAAGTAATGCTTTCGTTGATAATAAACTATCTACTTCTGTTTTTGTATAAACATCCGCAGATACTCCACCAGAAATTAAAGCAAGTTTGCTATCAATAGCTTCCTTAGTATAAACTCTATCTTTATCAGCTTTACCATCTAATGCTTCATGAGTAGCGAGTGCATCAGCTTTATTACTTAACATTGCATCTAATGATATTCTTGTATAAGTACTCGTTACAACATTTTGCAAAAGAGAATCTATTTCTGATTTCTTATAAAAAGCATTTGGATTAAAAGCCTTAAGACTGTCAATATCCAATTCTGTGATAAGATTATTAACTTCTTCTTTATTGTAGTAAGAAGCTAAGAATGTATCTATATCAAGTTTTGAATATGTTTGAGCAGCATTTGCTTTTACACCGAGGAATGAATCAATTTGTGCTCTTGTATATGTATCAAGCATTGTATCGCTCAAAGAACTCTTTGTTACGAAAATGCTGTTGATATCATCCTTAGAATATGTACTTTCTAAATCTAATTTGTTTTCTAATTTTTCAAGTACTTCTTCTTTTGTGAAGTAATTATTTAATTCTTCATTATCAACTTTATTATCAATTGATAAATATTTTGGGTCATTTGCAGCCACAGCAATAGCTTCGTCTTCTGTATCTGTTGTAAGTTTTACTGTGCCATATTCAAGCGTTGATGCATGAGTAATGGCAGATACAATATCACTGGCACCTAATGGCAACCAATTTGAACCATCATTTGTATATTGCCATTCGTCCAAATCTTCATTATACTTAATACCAACTTTTGGTTGCGAACCTCTGTTTACAAATAATCCGCAATGTTCTACTGGAACACCAGTATCGTCAATATTTAATGTAAATGAAGCAGAAACTGTACCATTATAATTTGCTTTTCCATCTACAAGATTTTGAACATCTGATGACGAAAGTTTTTCATCTAATGCATCTTGTAAACCAGTAATAGCACTTATACTATGGCTGTTTTCTTTGTTACGATTTTGAAGCTGAGCGTGCTGTGAAGGATAACCTCCAACTGCATACATTGGTCTTGCATCATATACCATATCATTGGTAATCATATTGGTAGATGACTTAACATAAACCAATGCTATAGGTAACATGTTTTGCGTAAGAGTTGGACATTCTGGATTGTTTGGTGCTGCAATACCGTTAACCAATACAACTCTTCCGGCTGAGTTTAATGCAACTATTACCCATTTTGCTCCAGATTTTGGAGCTGTAATTTTTGGAGAAACGCCTCCAGCATATTCTACTAACTTTTCATTGTTAATCCAATATGAACCTTCTCTTATTTTTATGGTCATATCTGGAGTATCGTTAGCAGAAGGCTGGAACATCATGTTTGCATAGTTGCCACGGCGAAAATCATCGCCCTTTGGTGGTCTATTCACGTGAAAGTTCACCTCGTTATAACGATTTTTATGTTTTGTGCACAAACATTTTTTTCTTTATTACACTTTCAAAAATAGAATATAAAAATAGTCATTGAAAATTTTGTTTGTATGCAAAAAGTTTACGAAACGCAAAAATTTTGATATAATCAAATATACAACGAGGTGATAAATATGATTTTCGTAACCGGAGATTTACACGGAAGCAACGATATAGGGAAAATAAATCCAAGAAGTAAATTCAGAAGAACATATAAAGATTTAACAAAAAAAGACTATCTTATTATTTGTGGCGATTTTGGAGTTATTTGGAGAGCTGCTCCAGATGATGAAGAAAAGAGATTATTAAATTACTTAACAAATGAATGTCCATGGACAACGCTTTTTATTGACGGAAATCACGAAAATTTTGAAAGATTAAAGCAATATAAAGTTAGTACATGGAAAGGCGGAAAAATACAAAAAATAACAGATAGCGTATACCACCTGTTAAGAGGAGAAATATTCAAAATAGAAAACAAAACATTCTTTACATTTGGCGGAGGAAAATCTTACGACCAAGATATGAGAACACCTTATGTAAGTTGGTGGCCAGATGAAATCCCAAATTACGAAGAATTTAAGAATGGATTTGAAAATTTATTAAAACACAAAAAAACAGTTGATTACTTCATAACTCATACATGTTCTAGAGAAGTTATGAATTTATTCATCAAAAAGAAAGTATTTTATGATATTTGGGAAGATAGCACATTTACAACAATCGGTTCACTTGCTGATTTTGCAACGATAAAAAAACATTGGTTTTTCGGACATTTTCATAAAGACGTTCAATTGGATGAAAAAATAACATGTTTATATAACAAAGTCATAAAATTGGACGATTAAAAAAGAGTGGCATAAACCACTCTTATATTTTGTCATTTTTACTGAAAGAAACATCTCCAGTATTTTCATTTATAATCATGATAATTGAACCGAAATCCTGAGTATTTTGAAATAGCCCATTCAAAAACCCAAGCATACCTAAACTAAATTTATTTTTCTCCTCATGTACATTTGTATATCTATCATTTACTATAGAATCATTACACAATTCTCTGTGCAAACATAATTTTTTTATGCATTCGTTATCTTTTCTTGCAAGAGAATTCAAAAAATCTATAGTATCATCAATCGAAACAACTGGCCTCATGCTATACTCCTTTTACGGATTTTGCGGTAATGCCTCCAAATCCCTTTTCGCCATCTATTATGATGAGATTTCCAGGCTGCAATAATTCCATATTCCTTACATACATGTTACCCCATACAATCACCCTGATTGTTTCCAATGGACCCAATAAATACAAACGATAATAATTTTTTCCTTTAGCTGTTTTCCTCGTTTCAATATTTTTAATAATTCCGCCAGTTTCTACCATTTCACCATCTTTATATTCATCTAACATATGAATTCCAGGATGTTCCATCGGATGACGAATAAAAGATACTTCAAATTTTGTCATTTCTTCTATATATGCTTTATTTTTATTGAATCTTACATTTTTCATTGTTTCTTTTGCTTTATCAAATGCATATGTAAATTTATCTATTTCTTCTACTTTTACATTATCTTTTTTGAATATGCCTTTAGGCTTACATCTCGTTGCTTCTACTTCTTCAATTGTCTTTCCAAACCTTTCAAGCATGTTTTCTGGAACAACAACAAAACCCTTTTTAGCTTTTTCTTCTATTAAATCTCCTTCATCAAACTCGTCCAATAATGGTTGACATACTGTGGACAAATCAACTAAATAATTAGGAATTGATTTCTTTTCATTGCTTTCTCTATATGCATTCAGCCATATCATAATTTGTTTGCGATTCATATACACAAGACATTTATCATCTTTATCAATTACATTAAAAAATTCTCTATCATCTTCGTTTATTTGACTTGCATTTACTTCCAATGGCACATTATCAAATGCACCAATTTCCATACATACTTCTACGTTCTTTTTATTATGTCCTTGTGCACCTGTTTTCTCATAAAATTCTTGAATCGTATTAAATGGCTGAGCTGACATTATATCATTGCATCCGGCTTCGCCCAATCCCTTTATGCATTTCAATCCCATTCTTATTTCATTCGTTTCAACGTTTTCAATTTCTGCATTGAATTTTGAAATTGAAATATCTGGAGGATTGATTTGCATACCAAAAGCTCTTGCTTCTTGCATACATGTTCCATAATGTTCCATTGGTTCATTATTAAAAAGAACAGTAAAAAATACTAATGGATAATTTGCTTTTACCCATGCACACCAAAAACTAATATACGAATAACACATACTGTGACTCTTGTTAAAGAGATAAGCAGAATTATCAATAATAGATTTTGCTATAAATTCACATGCTTCTTTAGGTATTCCTCGTTTTGTACCTGATTCAACTGCTTCTTTTTGGAATTGTTCTACCAATGGCTTGTTTTTAGGTTTATCAGGCTTTTCCAAAGCTCTTCTAAATATATCTGCTTCACCAAAGTCAATGCCTAATAATTCTGCTATTAGACCCATAACCTGTTCTTGATAAACTATACCTCCCATTGTTGGAGCTAATATTTTATCAAATGATGGCCATATTTTTCTTAATTTACTTGGGTCTTTTTTAGCTGCGCAATATTCATCCAATCCAGAAGTACCTGGACGAATAAAAGCATTGACAGCTGAAAGTTCTTCCATATTTCTTGGCTTAATTTTTTGTATAACTGGTTTTGCAGCTATTCCATCCATCTGGAAAACACCGCGAAGATATTTAGCATCACATATTAAATCCCAAGTCTTTTCATCATTTATTGGAATTGACATTGTGTGATATTCTTTATTGTAATACTTATTTATCAATTCTAATTCATCATATATGATATCCATTGTCCGTAAACGAAGAATATCATATTTCATTCCGCCAATTTGTTCAATTTCGTCTTTGCAATAAGCAGATTTATACCATGTATTTCCCGATTTTGTTTCTGCTGCTGGAACTACTGGTGTTAAATCTGTTATTTCAAATTCTTCTGGTGCAATAATAATTCCAGCTGGATGTTGGCTAACTGATTTCGGAAGATTTAAGAATAATTTCATGTAATCTTTAATATGATATTGCTCATATTTTTTGAAAAAATCTACAATTTCAGGTATATCTTTTATATCATCAAATTTTTTAGCATCAGCATCTATTTTTTTAGCGGCTTTATCAACTTCATCTAATGGAATATCAAAAACTCTAGCTATATCTCTTATTGCAGCTCTTGGCTTCATATATTGAAACGTGGAGATATTGCAACAATGATTTTGTCCAAACGTTTTATTTATGTAGTCATATATTTCATCACTTCGTTGATAAGAACTATCATTATCAATATCTGGCACGTGGCCTTTACGCTTTGGATTTAAGAAACGTTCAAAAATCAAATCATATTCCATTGGGTCAACTTGTGTAATATCCAATGCATAATTCAAAAGAGCTCCAGCACCGGAATTATGTACCACAAGCCCATCTATATTATATGAATGTACATTTTCAACTTCTAAATCATAAATTTTTCCTTTATACTGAAATGTTTCTTTTTTTGTCAGCCTTTTATATTTCATAATTTATTCCTTTTCTTTACTTTCATAAAGTGATTTAAGTTCAAGTAACCATTTTTTTAATTGTAAATGCTCGTCTATACATTCTTTACAAGTCATTGTTTTAACTTTATCATCTATATGTGCAATGGCTTCTTCTAAAGACATACTAACAACTCCTTTCGTTATATGTTATTTTATAAAATTAAAGAATAAAAATTTTTCTAAAATAAAATCGAATAACATATTCTGGAGGAAATAAGGTTGAAAGAAAAATCAAAATTAAATAAAACAATAGATATATCAATAGAAGAAGGCAAGCAATATCTCGAACGTTGTATAAAAATAGAACATCAAGTAACCATAAATGATATTCTTAACAAAACAATAATAGGCAATACATTTGATGTATTAAAAAATCTGCCAAGCAATTTCGTCGATTTACTTATTGTAGACCCTCCATATAATATAAACAAAGATTTTCATGGACAAAAATTCAAAAAAGAATCTGATGAAAGTTATGAAGAATATACAGAAACTTGGATTAATACTGTAGAACATACATTAAAAGATAATGCTTCCATATATGTATGTTGTGATTGGAAATCAACATCATCAATTTATAGAGCTTTGAAAAAACATTTTATTGTTCAGAATCGTATCACGTGGCAAAGAGAAAAAGGCCGTGGAGCTTTAATGAATTGGAAAAATGGCATGGAGGATATTTGGTTTGCTACGAAATCTAAAAATTATACATTCAATGTAAACGATGTAAAAATAAGAAGAAAAGTAATGGCTACATATAAAGTAGATGGAAAACCCAAAGACTGGGAAGAGACCGAGGACGGAAATTTTAGAAATACATATCCATCTAATTTTTGGGACGATATTTCTATACCATATTGGTCAATGCCAGAAAACACAGCTCATCCAACTCAAAAACCAGAAAAACTTCTAGCAAAACTTATTCTTGCTAGTTCAAATAAAGATGATATTATCCTTGACCCATTTGTTGGTTCTGGTTCAACATCTGTAACTGCTAAGAAATTGGGAAGATATTATGTAGGAATAGAAATGAATCAACAATATTGTGTATGGGCTGAAAAGCGTATAGAAATGGCAGACAAAGATATTGGAATTCAAGGATATGTCGATAATATATTTTGGGAAAGAAATACAACACCAGTACAGAAGAAAAAAGAATAGAACAAATTTGTCTATAATAAACATGTTATTTTGCACTATTTTCTTTTAGTGTAAAAAATTTAATTTTATAAAAGAGGTCTTAAAAAATGAAAAAGGAAACTATTGCCGCTATTCTTGGATTTTTTGTTTGGGGATTGTTTTACGTTGAAAGAAGCAAGAAGATTTTCATGGCAATCGCCGGATTGTGCGTAGCAAGTTATGTATTAGTCAACTTTGTTTCGCCAACCGCTGGTCTTATTGTAAATATTGCTGGTGCTTATCTTGGGCATAAGTGGATGAAGGAAAAGCTTGATGCTGAAGGCGAAACTACAATGATCGAAGAGTAAAAAATTAAAAGACGGTCTAAATTGACCGTCTTTTTTTATGTCACAAAATCAATCTATGTCTTATATTCCCTTAAAAAATTATAAAAACTATTTACATTTCTTCAAATTTGTTATATAATATTGATAAATCAAAGGAGGTAGGCTATATGAATTATCTTGTATTCAAATTATCCATGCCTCATTGTGGGTCATGGAATAACAAATGGTCGTTGGAAAATGAAAATTTTACAATTGCAAAACGTTTTCGAAAATGTGATTTTGAAAAACTTCCCAATATAGTCGGAAAATATCATGAATATCGTTGGGATGATGGTTGGACAGCTGTTGTTAACGTACAACATCTTACAAATAGCAAAGATGTAAAACAACTAACCAAAAATTCAAAAGGCTTTTGTGGTTATGATTGGATGATTGACTCTTTACTAAAATTTGGAAAAATTATGCCAGAACAAGAACAAAAAAAGTATATGAAAGGAGAATAATTATGAACTTCATACATGTAACCGAAAAAGATAAAAGTGTTTTGAAGGATTTGTACGACGATTCGGCGCTTACGATTGAAGGATTGGACTATGAAGATGAGTCAATGCAAGATTTTGTTGACATCGTTGACGGATGTGTTGGATTAAAAACAAACAACATTTACGTTATTTCTGGCAAAGTTATGAATAAAGTCTATCGTCTTACTGGAGACAATCGTTATCCCGATGATTTGCACATCGTTTCTATCAAACTTTCTGATATGAAAAACCCCAGTGAAATTATCATGAAGCGATTTGAATTCGGTGGAAGATGGTTTGACGACATTGTAGATAACAACAAACGCAGAGAAAAAGAAAAACATGGATAAATTAAAAGGCCAACAGTATGTTGGCCTTTTTAATTATTTTGCAACCATTTCCCATGATTTTTCAAATTCTTCTCTTAATTCATCGATGCAATCCTCACAATCGTTTTCAAACAAAGAAATCATTCTTTCGTAAGAATGGCTTTCAGCTTCCATTGATTTTATAATAGATTTCATTTTTTTACGAATATCATCTATATCGCTTTCGTCTGTTGCTGTTTCAAATTTATTGAATAAATCATTAACATCTTTTTCAAAATCTTCTGCATCTTTTTTTGAAAGTTCAAGGAATTTTTGCATTAAAGACTTAAATTTATCAAATTTGCTAGCAGCCAATTTATCCATTTCTGCTTGTTTTTTTAAGTGTTTCATATCTATGCTCCTGTTAAAAAATTTTTTTTACAATCTATTTCTAAAATATTTTGAATGGTTTATTAAATATTTTAATTAAGAGAAATTTTTTTATAGGAGTAAAAACTATGTTTGTAAAAAGATATATAGAAGCTTCCAAAAAAGAAGCTAGCCAAATTAAAAATATTATAAAAAGAAGAATGTTCTTAGCTTTCCGCATGAAGATAGCTGGAATAGTAGAAGACTTAAAGACATTTGACAAATTTCAAAAATATTTCGTCACTAAAGAAGAAGCAGAACAAAAAGTAAAAGAACTAAAAGAAAAAGGTTCTGAAAACGAACAAGACTTCAAAGATGCTGAAACCTGGTATGAAATCAATAATAATATACAAGAAGTATACGTTTACAGCACAGATGGAGATGAAATATCTCTTGGAAAATGTTGTATGGTAGAATTCAATCAAGGTAATGTATTATCAGGTATGAAAAAATACGTTGTTTTGGCTGGAATATACAGAGTGGACGAAAAAGGCAAAAAAGAAACACCAATGATAGCATATAAAGACTATATTGATTTAAGAATTGAAGATGCTATAGAAAAATTAGCAAGTGAAGGAATGTTCGGTTACGGAAAAACGTATAAATGCATGAGAACATATAAAGCTAATTTTAATCAAATATCCGGTTATGCAAAGAAAGTATTGGAACATGACCAAAAATTGAAACAGCAAAAAGAGCGTCAAGAACAAGAAAATGAAAAAAATGTTGCGTGACGTAAAAAAATGCATAAAAACCATTTACACGACGCACGAAATATGGTATAATCAACCTCAAGGAAGAGGTGAATAACAATGAAAAAAATCCAAAAACAACTGACAAGGCTAATTGGATTTATAAACTATTTCATAAGGAGAGATAGCGAAAATTTCATTGCTATTCAGTTCGACAGAGATAAAGACGTTGGAAATATTGGCGAATATTTTCTCAACATAATCTCTGGAAACATCGATATTTTTTTTGAGAAAAAAAGACTTGAACCAGAAGAGATTGATTATACGATTAAGATTGTTTGTGAAAAAGCAGATGAAGATGATATTATTATCGATTCGTCCAAGCTTTTCAATAAAAGAGAAGCAACGATTACTTTCAAAGTAAGAAATATAAAAAGAATTGAAATTTTGCTTGCTTATAAACTACGAGACTGGGCATATCAATTTGCAAAATGGAGAGAAAATCGTCCAGCAAAATTAGTAATGTGCATACCACCAGAGCAAGACGACAAAAATTATAGAGAACATATGAATGAATACATTAAAAATAAAATAGAAAGAAACATCTAAAAGTGGTTTTAAGAACCACTTTTTATTTTTATTTTTTTAATGAAAATAATTTGTAGGAGCAAAGAATCATGTTTATAAAAAGATATATAGAAGCTAGCAAAAAAGAAGCTGAAGGAATTAAAAATATTATCAAAAAAAGAATGTTTCTAGCTTATAGATTAAAAATAGCAGACATTATGAATGATTTAAAAACATTTGATAAATTTAAGAAATATTTCGTTGAAAAAAATGAGGCTGATGAAAAACTAAAAGAATTGCAAGAACAACAAAAAAATGATGAAAATGTAAGAATAGATAGCAAAGATATAGATTGGTACGAGCCAATGAACAAAATAAGAGAATTTTACGTTTATAGTTTAGATAAAGATGAAGTAAATATCGGAAAATGTTATTTATTGGATTTTATGAGAAGAGGATACGATGATTTTGTAACGCTTGGCGGCTTATATAAAACAGATAGTTCAGGTAAAGAAATTGGAAGTATAATAGGATATAAAATCATGGAAAAACAAGATATTAATGGAAGTATACCAATAATTCAAAATGAAGGTATAAAAGGATATGGTAAAACATATTATCCAATGAATAACATAACAGCTACATTTTCACAAATTCAAAACTTTGCAAAAACAAAATTGAAAAAGATATTGGAAGAAAAACAAAATCAGCAACAAAGTGCATAAAACTATTTACATTTCGATGATTTTATGATATAATCTCAACAAAAGAGGTGATAATCATGAAATCATTAGAAGAAAAAATGCAAGAAATTATCAATTTTATTGACATTTTCTTTCATAGAAAAAATGGAAATTGGATAGCTGTAGATTATATTCCAGAAGAGGATATAAATGATGTAGCTTGGCTTTACGTTGTTGCTTTAATGGGAAATAATATTTGTTCCGAATCAAGATGTTATAAAAAAAGGATTTATGATTATCATATCAATTTTAAATGTAAAAAAGCAGAAGAAAATGATATTATTTTAAATAAAGACAGATTGTTTAGCGAAAAATCAGCAGATATTATTTTTATGATAAAAGACTCTGATGTATTCAAGGATTTATATGTCAATATATTCAATCCATGGTTTAAGAAATATTATATCACGCAAGGGCCAATTGAAATGATTATGTGTGTTCCTCCAGAACAAGACGATCCAGATTACAGAGAACACATGAACGAATATATTAAAAACAAAATAGAAGGAAAAATTTAAGAACAAAAGCAGTGGTACAATGGTCCACTGCTTTTTTATTGTATTTAACAAAATATAAAAGTTTTTCATTTTCTATAATTAATTAGGAAGATATGAATGAAAATTATAGAAGGTGAAAAACTTTTATGTCTATAAACCTAAATGATATATTGACATACGGTGGCGCTAAATTTCAAGTCGTAAAAGCAGCTACATCAAAAGATATAAATACATTAAACAATAAAATAAACGAACTTTCAACAATTTTTAGAAAAAACTCCACAGCATATGCTGTTGGGTCTATTGTTTTTTCTGCTTCGCTTCCTTCTGGTTTCGTATTAGAATGTACGACTGCTGGAACAACAGCATCAACCGAACCAACAATTAATAATGTTACTGAAGGAAATACAATATCTGACGGAACAGTTACATGGACATATAGATGTTTACTTATGGCGAAAACAGCATTAGCAATTAACGGGAATGTTCTTGTTTTTAGTAATGGTACAAGAATTTGGGTAGAGTGATATATCATGGCAATACTAGTCAAACAACTTCATGTATTAAATCAAAATTCAGAACAAGAAGATTTTGAAATTGCAACCACAGCTGAGGAAACTGGAAATACAGAAAATTTTATGACTTGTATGGTTGACGGTGAAACGGTATATGCTGGGCTTGATACAGATACTACAGTTTCTAGTTTCCTAGTTCAAAAAGCTGGAATAAATTATGCAGTCAAACATACTGGAACTCCTCCATATGTTCCTGGAAGCGAATCTTATACTGTAGCAGGAACCTATACATTTACTGCGCCTTATACTGCTGATTATACAATAGAAATAGCCGGTGGCGGTGGTGGTGGAGGAGGAACGTGTACTTGGACTGGTCAAAGCTTAAAATCTGGAAGCAGTTCAGCTTATGGAGGAACTGGTGGAAATGGAGCATTAGAAACGATAGTTGCTTCTTTGATTGCTGAAGAAACGTATTCTGTTGTTGTCGGCGCTGGTGGGTCAAGTGGGTCTAATTATTCTTGGAACGAACGTATTACGAAGGTTGGACAATACTCCGCATCTGCTGGTTCTGGACAACAAGGAGGTACATCTTCTTTTGATAACACAACGGCTATTGGCGGTTTGGGTGGTGGCGGCGGAGGATTAACAATTCTTGCTGTCCAACTGCAATATTACGGTAGAGCAGCAACTACTGGTTCAAATGGAACTTCTTACGGCAATGGTGGTCAAGGAGGAGCTGGAGCCACAAATGGCAGTCCAGGCTGGGTAACAATAACATGGTGAGAAAGGAAAAATAAATAATGAATAAATTTGCACAATTACTATATGGCAAGGTTGTTTATATTTATGAAACGACACTTGAAAAAAAAGATTTACCAAGAATATTCAAACCATCTGCTTATTGGGTAGATGTAACCGGACAAGATGTTGAAATGGGCGATATTGCATCTTTTGACAAAAATCTTGGTATTATTTTTACAAAACCAGAACAAGATGAAATGACTGAACTGGAAAAAAATAAATATCAGCTTACAGAACAATATGAAACAGATAAAGATATAATCATAAAATATTATATTGATGCTATTCTACATGATGATACAAAAACCATGGAAGAATTAAAACGAGAAATGGCAAAGCTTGATGAACAATTTGACAATGATTATAATACATTAAAGAGCAATGAATAAAAAGTAACAAATTTGTAATACCTTCTTTTATATTTTGTTTTTAGAACAAATCAAAAAGAAGGTGATAATTATGATGTCTGATAATTCTACAACTGAAGATATTGTTGGGAAAGATAAAACCGAAGTAATAAAAGAAAGCACAAAAGAAAAGAAAAATAAAAAAATCAACAAATTTCGCGCATGCGTAAAATATCTTGATTTAATTATGTCGCTTTTCAAAAAATATATGTTAGAACTTTTGTGTATGTCATTTTTTATTATATTCGATTTATGGGTATTTGGTTATCTTATGAATGGATTATATGGCTACAAATTTGATTTGACTTCAAGCGTTCAAGCGATTGGAGCAATTAGTTCTGCTGGTATTTTAACGGCCATTAAATATACTATTGATAGTACTAAAAACACAGTGCTTGGTGAGTCTCCAGAGAAACGTGTGAGGGAATCAATCAATCGGTTTATCAATGGAGACAAATTTGTTGACGAACATACATCAACGGAATGCGAAGATGTTAAAAGAACAAATGCTTTACAAGAAAGCAATACTACGAAAACTAGAAGAACATCAATAAATAATCCATTAATCAATAATCCAGATGAACAATATAAAGATGGTAAATAAAATACAAAAGACCATTAATTTGGTCTTTTTATTTTGAATAAAATAAAAAGAGGTGTTAATCAATGACAATGAACATAAATGACACAATCAATTATGGGAATGCAAAATTTAAGATAGTAAAAAATGCAACGAGCAATGATATTGATTTAATTAACAATAAAATTAATTCAATTGACAAAAATAGAAAAAACTCTACTACATATAGTGTCGGCGACGTTGTATTTTGTTCATCTCTTCCATCTAGTCTTGTATTAGAATGTACTATAGCTGGTACAACATCATCAACAGAACCTTCTTTTTCAGGAGCCGAAGAAAATAATACTATAACTGATGGTACTGTAATATGGACATATCGTGGTCTTCTTTCTGGTTCTGGTGGAAATCTTAATATAGTAGAACTTTCTCAATCTGAATATAACCAACTTTCTCAATCAGAGAAAAAAGATACATCAAAGATTTACCTTATCACAGATGCAAATCCTTCTGATACTAATCAAACAAATGGAGTTCCTTTAGGAGCCATAGTTCCTTATGTGGCAGAAACACAGAATCCACCAGCTGGATTCTTATTCTGTGATGGTTCAGCTGTAAGTCGTTTAATTTACTCAGACTTGTTCGGGGCTATCGGCATAACATACGGGACTGGTGACGGTTCAACAACATTTAACTTACCAGATTTGACTGGCGGCGAATTCCTTGAAGGTTCTGATACAGCAGGCACTAGCCATGAGGCGGGATTGCCTAATATTGAGGGCAGTTTTCTCCCTGGTTCTGATGTTGACGCTGGGTTCGGCCTCAATTCAATAAGCAATGGAGCATTCTCTTATAATCAGTTAAGTGGTACTGGAAACTTTCTTACTAATGGTGGGGGAGGTCAGATTCGAGGGTCTTTAGACTTCGATGCTTCTGACAGTAACGCAATCTATGGTAACTCCGATACCGTCCAGCCCAAATCCCTAACAGTTCGTTACCTTATAAAATATCTACCAAATGTAATCGACTCTGAAATATCAGCAGCTGATGCAGCTTCTCAGGCAAAAGCGGCGGCCCAAGCAGCTGAAGCTTATGCAGGTTCAGCAGGAATACCTATTGGAACTTTATTTCCATTTGCAGCTAATACACAGGACCCGCCGACAGGATATCTGTTCTGCGACGGTTCGGCGGTTTCACGCACGATGTACCCCGACCTGTTCAGTGTGCTTGGCACAACTTGGGGCGATGGTGACGGCAGTACGACGTTCAATCTGCCACGTTCAGAAGACCTCGTTTTGCAGGGCGCGTCATCGACGAATCCTGTGGGAACGTATAAGGAGGCGGGGTTGCCTAATATTACGGGAAGCACTGTGGCTCATGCTGATTCTGCGTCTTCTAAACCAGCACCCACTGGAGCTTTTTATACAGGTGGCACCGCTACTGTTTCAACTTATGGTTCAGATGCTTCTCGTGGGAAACAAATGTTTGATGCTTCTCGTTGTTCTGCAATCTACGGGGCGTCCGATACCGTCCAGCCTCCTGCCGCTTGCGTGAAATTCATCATCAAAGCCTACGACGGTGTAACGCCGGGGAGTGCGGGGATTGATTTGTCGCAGTATGCTTCCGAGCTTGGCAACAAGGCTTCCCGTGGATTGGACAATCTGACCGACGCAGGAGAAGACCATTTTCTTGGTGACGATAATTTCTGCATTATCTATCCAAATGGTGGGACTGCGGCGAATCCTGCGAATATCGCAGTAAATAACATTTACTTGGAAACGAATCCGTTTCCGAACTATCACATAGCGACGATTTTGCAGATTTTTTACAATAGTAAATGGTTTGAAACGGGGTGGGTGTATTCTTCCTCCAACGGCAGTTCTTACGGCACAAGGGTTGAGGAATGCAACGGACAAATCCGCATTGTAACGGGAAATCAGTCTTTAACACGTGGGCGTTCAAACAATGGAACGGATGATGATTTAGGAAGTTCGTCTGCTCCCTGCCGCGTAAAAGTTTGGAAAATTGGCAAAATCCAATCATAAGAAATAAATATATCAATAAGGAGGTATCCAATAATGCCTAAGTTAATGTATAACGACAATGAAATAGGCGGTATTGGTAGCAACTCAGATTCTTTACCAGTTGGTTCTATTATACCTTTTGGTTCTCTTACATCTATCCCAAAAGGTTTTTTATCTTGTGACGGAACAGCTGTATCAAGAGAAACTTATAACGAATTATTTGATATTATAGGTACTCAATACGGAGAAGGAAATGGGACTACTACATTCAATTTACCTGATTTAGTAGATGCTGCTATCATGAATGGGGACTATGATAAGACAGAATTTATTACAGCTGGAAGCGACACATTTACCGCTCCTAAGACTGGCTACTACAAAATCACCGTAAAAGGTGCTGGTGGCGGCGGATGGGGAGGCAAGTCTGAAAGTGGAGGATTTTATTACGGAGGACTTGGAGGAGCAGAGGGTGGAACAACAATAGCTTATGAATACATGACTTTGGGTGACATTGCTGTTATAATCATCGGTGCTGGAGGAACAGGAGGACCAGCAGGAGCAGGAAGTGCTCCAAGTGCCGGAGAAGATAGTTCCGTTACTGTTAATCATAATACATATACTGGCGGTGGTGGTTCTATTAACGCTAGAGGCTTTACTTACGGTGGTAGTGGAACGGTCCCGGGAGAATCTGGGCCAGCTGGTCAACGCGCCTATAACTTATATGCATATGGTGGTTGTGGCGGTGGTAACGGTGGCGGGGCTGGTTCTTATGACACAGTAGCGAATGATGGAATAAATGGCGGCGGTGGCGGCGGAGGTGGAGCTTCTGGAAGTTCTTATACTTTCGCAGGAGGCAAAGGCGGCGACGGCTTCGCCACTTTCGAATACATCGGAACTGTCTCAAACTACGTCATCAAAGCTTATCTCTCCTCAATCTCAATCGGAGACACACTCGTCACTCTCACACAAGCCCAATACGATGCCTTATCCACTAACGAAAAGAACGATGCACGCAAGTTGTATGTGATAACGGATTCTGGAGATGCTGCTAATATAGCAGACAACATGCCAGTAGGACTTATCTTACCTTATGCTGCTAATGCTGATAATCCAATAGGATTTCTTACTTGCGACGGTTCAGCGGTGAGTAGAACGATGTACCCAGACCTCTTCGCTTTAATCGGCACAACGTATGGCGAGGGTGATGGGGAAACTACATTTAATTTGCCAGACTTAGGGTTTATTGATGGAGAAGAAGCCGCTATCTATGGGGACGGGTATGCGCTCGGTTTGGAATCTAATTTACCGTCTAAAGCTGGACTTAACCTGAATTATGGTAGCAATACCTATTTGTATTGGAATCAAAACTCGTCTGATTTAGCTGAAGGAAGAATGGGTCTGGCTGTAAAGAATTCTACTGATTCTCCATCAGGCTCTCATATTTATACCGACCTTACTTCTGCGGTTTCCAATAAAGCCCGTTATATCATCAAAGCCTTCAACGGAGCTACAAAGAATAGCGCTCTTGTTGATATGACGCAGGTTGGTAATGCTTTGAATAGCAAGTTTGATTTTGGTTCTGACTTTACCATCATTTATCCGAATGGTGGAACAGCAGAAATTCCGGCTAATGTAACAAAAAATAGCAGGTATGTTATGGACAATCCTTTTCCTGGATATATTGTAAATTGCATAGCTGAAGTTTTGTATAATGGAGAATGGGGAGACCCAAAGTTTGCATCTGATACAAACAATGAACGCGGTGTGATAGCTACGCAATTTAATGATAATACGATAGTGGTTCAAACGGCGCAAATATATGTATTCACTCAATCAGGAAATTCCGGTAATCCCTTTGGATTTTCTGGGTCAGCTCAAACAACACTTCCATGTAGAGTCAAAGTCTGGAAAATCGGCAAAATCCCAACAACCTAATATAAAAGGAGGTCAAAACAGTCATGTCTAAAATAATATATAAATCAGAAATGGTTGGTGGACAAGCTATTGGAATCCCAATAGGGTCTATCATACCTTTTTCATCAAGCTCAACTCTCCCCAATGGCTTCCTTGCTTGTGAGGGACAGGCTATCTCAAGAACCATGTATAAAGATTTATTCCAAGTCATCGGGACTATTTATGGTGAAGGTGATGGAAACACTACTTTTAATATTCCTAATCTTTCAAGTGGTGAGTTCCTTGAGGGTTCTACTGTTGCTGGTGTGAGTAAGAGCGCAGGGTTACCGAATATTGAAGGTAGCGCACGCAATAGTGGCTTTGGTGTTATCGGAAATGCAAATGGAGATTCAACAGGGGCTTTTACAGCAGGACCTTCACCATTGCTTTCTTATCCAAGCGGTGGTAGCGGTAATCTATATTCGTTGACTCTTGACGCTTCTCGTTCTTCCGAAATCTATGGCGCGTCAGACACTGTCCAACCTAAATCTGTAACGGTTCATTACATAATCAAAGCCTTCGATGACATAACTCCTAATAGTGCTTTATTAGACGTGACTCAGTATGCTTCTGATCTCGCTAACAGAGCTTCAAGGTCATTAGATAGCCTAACTCCAGAAGGTGAAGACCACTTCCTCGAACAGGACTTTACCATCATCTATCCGAACGGTGGGAGCGAGGGAAACCCTGCAAATGTAACAACTAATAGCCGATACGTTGAAACAAATCCTTTCCCTGGATATGCTATCGCATGTGTGCTTGAGGTCAAATATAACAACGAATGGGGACGTCCAGGTAGCCTTATTTCTGAATGGGGTAATGGTTCACAGAGAAACTTTTATCGTGGTGTGGACGCTATCCAGTTAAATGACAATAATATTATCATACAAACCGCAACTGATAGTATTATGTCTCCTGCGAATCATGGGCTTGCCCCCTTTAATAATTCTGACCATGTTACTACATTACCTTGTCGCGTTAAGGTATGGAAAATCGGGAAAGTTGTAAGGACATGAAAATATATATGGTGATACAATATGACTATTAGTATAAATGATATAATCAATTATGGAAATGCAAAATTCAAAGTAGTAAAAACAGCTACAAGTAACGATATAAATTTTGTTGTTGATAGAATCAATGCAATCGACAAAAACAGAAAAAATTCAACAGTATATTCATTAGGAGATATTGCTTTCTCGCCAAACCTACCGTCCTCGCTGTTGCTTGAATGCACGACAGCCGGAACGACGGCAGCAACAGAGCCAGATTTTTCAGACGCAGCAGAATGTGGTACGGTCAACGACGGAACGGCTGTCTGGACATACAAGAAACTTCTGAGCAGTGGTGGTAGCGCAGGCGGCGACGGTATCCCGCTCGCGGCAATCATTCCGTGGGATAGCGACAGCAACGTAATTCCGCCCGGATTCTTGGAGTGTAACGGTCAAGCTGTATCGCGTGCCGATTACGCTGACCTTTTTGGCGTAATCGGCACGAAGTACGGTAGCGGTGACGGCTTGACCACGTTCAATGTTCCCGATTACACGGACGGCGTATTCCTTGAAGGTTCGGACACTGCGGGAACGGAACACGCTCCGGGTTTGCCGAATATTGAAGGCGAGTTTGCCAGTGTTTTTTATAACAATTATGTATATGGAACAGGGGCATTTGTGAAAGGAGAAGTACACGGCAATCTCGGCGGCGGCGGCGTAGACGGATATAAAATGTCATTTGATGCTTCACAGTCTAACGCCATCTATGGCAACAGCGATACCGTCCAGCCGAAATCCTCGACCACGCGATACCTCATAAAATTCATTCCGTCTGTCCCCGAATCCGAGGCAAGCGCGGCGGCATCTGCATCTGTGGCACAGGCGGCGGCACAGGCGGCTGAATCCTACGCTGGGAGCGCTGGTATTCCTGTGAGCACTATGTTCCCGTATGCGGCAAACTCTGTCGACCCGCCAATGGGTTATCTGTTCTGCGATGGTAGCGCTGTTAGCCGTACCATGTACCCTGATTTGTTTGATGCCATTGGAACGACATACGGCACAGGCGACGGCTCTACGACGTTTAATCTCCCGACAGCAAACGACGCGAGATATCTAGTCGGTTCGAATGTAGCTGGTACGATGCTGGCGGCAGGCGTGCCGAATATCGATGGGAATTTGGCAATCGACGCAAATATGCTTCACCCAACAAATAGTCTATGTGGTGCTTTTTATTCCGAAAGTACGCCTTCACAGGGAACGTGGTCTGCACCAACATCTTACAGCGGAAATAGTTATTCTGTAAAATTTGACGCCTCTCAATCCAACGCCATTTACGGCAACAGCGACACTGTAACGCCGAAGTCTTTGTCTACGCGCTATATCATCAAGGCGTATGACGGCGTAACTCCAGGTAGTGCTGGCATTGACTTGACGCATTATGCGTCTGCACTGAACTGCAAAGCAGACCGAGATTTGAGTAATCTTAGTAATGCTGGTAAGGCAAAAATTTCTTCTGATAATTTTCTTCCGGCGTATAATTCAATAATATCCATTACACAACAACAAATACTTGATGGATATACTGCACCTACGAATGGGTTTGTTATTTTATCCTTTTCATTATACGACAATGCTATATTAACTATTGATAACATACCTATTGGCATTGGATATACATACAATGGACAAGAAGTTGACCCATCCACTTTTTTAATTTCCGAAGGAGAAGTTATTAAAGCGTCCGCAATATCTCTGTTTAGGTCTGCAAATTTTGTTCCTATGAAAAGCGAGGTAAGTGTCTGATGTATGCAAAAATAATAAATGAAACAACAAAAGAGTGCCAAGTCGGCATTGGAACTAATACTGCGTTTTATAAGTCGCTTGGTATGCGAGACATAGAAGTGGAACGTGGGATAGATGGCGCATGGTATGTAAAAGGATACGCGCTGCAGAAGTTACCAACAGACGAACTTCTTGCTAAACTTGACACAGAGTACACGCGGCAGAAAACCATGCTCATAGAACAATTTACAGACGATACACTTCACAATGACTCTGAAGCAATAGAAGCAGATAAAGCCTCAATGGCAGAACTCGATGCTTGGTATGATACTGAATATCAAAAACTTCAAGAAAATGAGAAGTAACCATGTCTATTGTAAAGAAGTGTTGTATTTTTTGTCGAAAAGAACTTCGTGAAAACAGTACATGCCAGAATCCCGAATGTGTTCGTTATATTCCAGACGAGAATAAAGAAACATCTTCAGATAAAGAAGAAAAATAATAAATAGAATAATATTTACAAAATAAAAATTTTCAACTTAAAAAATCATCTTCTTATATTTTATATATGAAATAAAAATTAAAGAAGGTGATATACTGTGATATGGTTTCCTTATGCTATTCTTAATTTTATCGTTATGGTTTTTTGTTATTTAACGAATTGGTTTGTGTGTTTATTTGCAGATGAATGTGGTGAATTACCTCATATCTTTAGAATGTGGCAAACATGGGATGATTCAACAGATTGCGGATTCTTGGTCAAAACAGTTGTACCAAAATTCTTAAGATATGATTTCGATAGACACTATGAAGAATATGAAAGTACAACACCAGATTTAGAAAAAGTTGGCAGAAAACGTTGGTTTGTAAGACTTAAAGACCCAAATTTCACAACAAAAGAAAAAATACAAAGATATTTCTGCAGAGTATGGTGGTTAACTAGAAATTGCAGTTATGGATTTGCATTTTGGTGTTTTGGTTTTATTGTCGAACCACAAAATATGGTATGGATAAAATATACTGATGACTATCGTTTGGGATATGATAAATCGAGAAACATTTTAATTCGTCCATGGGTATTGAAAAGCAATAGAAGAATCAATAAATATATGATATGGGAAGTTTTCCTTGGTTGGAAAATTTCAAATGAACATGATACTCCAATGCAATGCATGATAGCAACAAGACCAACAATTAGATTTGAATAAACGAAAGAGTGGAGAGATTTCTCCACTCTTTTATAAAAAATTAAATTTCTCTATTCTACAACGTAATTACCTTAAATCACATGTTCCCCAATTTCCTCCAGCATTATCACTAGAAGAATCAGTTGCGCCATAATCACTATAAGTATTATGGTTTCCATACCAAAGTGGGCCTTCCCACACTTTTTTATGTTTTTCTTTTTCTTTTTTCTTTAAGCGTTTTATTACTTTTTTAGATTCCAAATTATCACATCCTTAGTTCATTATGGAATCACAAACAATAAAATTGCAATATTATTTAATTAAATCAATCTTAAAATTATCTGGCCATAATTTAATATAATATGAAATGCGAGTTTCGCAAGGTTCTTCATGTGTATATGAACGTTCTTCTTCTTCATCATATTCTTCTACTTCATATGTATCTCTTTCAATATCATATGTAAATTCATGCTGTTCCAAACCTTCACCAAAACCGTCACTGCATTGACCTTCAATCCAATCTTTAAGTTTTTCAATTTCTTGGTCATTTAAGATGCGATTTGTTGTTACTGTGGAAATCAATTTACCATTTTCCAATTTCATCGAAATACCAGTAGCAAAATCAAAATCATCTCTAATAACTTCATTTAAGTATTCAACATCTTCACTTTGCATAAATGCGTTCAATTCATCTTCATCAAACTTAGAATAATCTTCTTCGTATGCATCTTCTTCACCAGTTTCTTGGCAATAAGATTCAACATTCATAACATAATTACTTTCAAAAGTATAAACATTGTTTTCTGCTTTTTTAATAAGATGTTTCATTGAAAAAATCCTCCATTATAACTTAAAAATAAATTATATCACTCAATAATGTATATTGCTTGATTTATTGTTATCTTTATATTGAAATACTGGTCTAAAAGACGATAAATAATCGAATTTTACAGTTGTTGATTGTTGATGTTTAGCATGATTAGATGAAGAACTAGCTGTCCAATTATAAGTTAATGTGTATGTATCTTTTAATTTCGCAATTGTTTCTTTTTTAGTACAGTTTGTTAAAAAAGATTTTTGCTGATATTCATAATACTTAAATTCCATGTTTGTAATGTTCTTTACCCAAAAATCTCCAATTATGTTAATTCCTAATAATAGCTGTTTGGCTGGATATGAATATGTGCATATATTACTGTTAATATTATCTTGTAAACAATTTGCAATAACATTAATAGTATATTCATATGATGTTGTATTTTCTTTAGAAACATTCCCATTACAAAGACTATTTCCGTATTCCGGATATTTAGCAATGATACTATTTTTATTTTTCATAATATTCCATCCAGCCGATGTCATTGGATTTACAACATTATCGTTTCCTCTTCTATACATACCAAAAGCACAGTAAATTGAATGTGATGGCGTAATAGCAAAATTCCAAACAGCATCGTTGTATTTTGTTATTGACCCGTTTAATGTACTATTTATTAAATATTTTTCTAATTCATCTTTAGATAAAATTCTAACGTTTATTTGATTTACTGAAAAAGTGTCTTCGTCACTATCAGCTTCTAAAAGTGTATCTAAGGCGTTTTGTATATTTGGATTAGATGTGTTATATCCATTAGAAGATAAGATATCTAAGATTTGTGTTTTAACTTCATTAATTGTAGAAATAGGAATCACCTACTTAAATTTAATAATATATATTTGTAGACTTTTTATTATCTGCGAAATTAAAAACTGGTCTAAATGAAAGATTTATGTTAGCTGTAACGATAGTATAGTAATCTCCCCATTTTCCTCGCGCATATACTTGTGCCGCTTCTGCATTTACATTCAATGTTTTGTCTGCGTATTGAGTTACAGACTTTGTAGCAATATTACCTGATGATAAATAAGACCCTTGACTTGCACTACTATAACATTTCAGAAGTATGTTTCTTATTATTGAATATTTGAATTGTTTATTTTGGTTATGAGATGATAATTCTCCATACATTTCAATTGTATATCTAGCATAATGAAGATAAGTAGACTGGTCAACATAATTAATAGCGTATGTGATTGATGTGTCTTGACTATATCCTGGATTTGATTGTCAAGCACCGCATGCACTATATGTATTTGGTTTATCATCATAATGTCACACATTAATATTTGTAGCACTAATACTTCCGTCTAATGTACTATTTTTTATAAATTTGTCATATTCTAAATTAGACAAGGTTCTAACGCTAATAGAACTTTTTTTAATGGCAATATCATTTTTTTGCAAATCGGTCAATTGGTTTTTTAACGATGAATTTAAGTCAGAATTAATAGGCCGAGTATATAATTCATCTGAAATATAATGTGACATATTGACCTTTCATTATGAAAAAATATTAGTAGACTTATTGTTATCCACATATAAAAATGCTGGTCTAAAAGAATTATGGATATTATAAGTGTGAGTTATTGTCCATTGGTTATGACCATTATTATATACATTGGTTGGTCCATATTGATTAGAAAACGTTGCGATTGATTTACTTATATTTTGCAATTTAGAAAAAGTATGAAAAAAAGTATATGTGCTATAGTCGTAATAGCCGTAAGAACCCTGATATGTAAATACAAAATCCGTAACCTGTTCTATTGGAAAATATGCTATACCCGTGTTAGATGTATTATTTGAAAGAATTTCACTATATATGGTAGTTGATGGAATTGTCATTTTTATACCATTTCCAGTTGTATCTCTCAATACAGAACTAACAGGATAATGTAATTTTGATGCTATACTTGCATTACAATCATTCCAATGATTCTGACTTGCATAAGCATAATGTAAGCCTCCAGCAAGCCCTTGGTAATGCCACACATTTATATTTTTCTTTGTTACAGAACCATTAAGCGTGCTATTTACTATATATTTATCATATTCGCTTAAAGATAAAATTCTAACAAAAATTGAATTATAATTAAGACTTATTTCATCACTGGTTTGAGAATTTACGATTAAATCTCTGGATTGTTGAAATTCTTCAAGTGTATTCGCATTTATCAGTTGATTATATAATTCATTTGAAATAACATAAGACATACATTTCACCTAAAAATATTATCTGATTTATTGTTATCCTTAAAGTTGAAAACCGGACGGAAAGACGGCATATATCTGATATCATAATTATAGTTAAGTGGATAATGTGAATAAGAATAATAAGGCTCAATATAAAAATTATATCTTTTAGCTAAAACAGAATTTTCATTTGTTTTATTAGTAAGTATTATAACTTCCTTATCAGTAAGTTTATAATAAAATCCACTTAAATTTAACTTTGTATTCTCATCTGCTCCTCCGACGCCATATACAAATTCAAAATCATAAGTATTGTCTCCACCTACACTATTTTGCAACAATGTATTATTTTGTAATAAACTTGTGTAAATTATAATATCAGAAATTACATTATAATCAGATATATAACCATACCTTCCATAATCAACCTGATAACGTGTTCCCCCTATTTCTGGATTACATACGAGAACCTGTTGATTTACATGCGATAATGCTATTTTAGAGTCAAAGGGGAATTTTACAATATAATTGTTGTTATTACACACTCCGCCTTGTTGTTTTGCATTTGACTTGCGTGAAAGTTGGAAAAAAGCATAAAAAACACCCTTAATTTTACCAGTATACTGATAATGAAAAACTTCGTTGTTACCAGCTAGAATAGAGCCGTTTAATGTGCTATTAAATATATATTTTTCATATTCTTCTTTAGATAATATTCTTATAAGAATTTTATTGTTTAAATTCTTATTATCTACATTAGAATTATTATTTAATATATCTAATGCTTCTTTAGATATTAAAGAAGCAAGATTATTATATTGTTCATCTGTTAAATTAATTGTTTTCATATTATATCAACTCAATAGCAAATATTTTGAGATTTATTATTATCTTGATAAGTAAAAACTGGACGGAAACCCAATATAATATCATATGTATAATAAGGGTCCATATTTAACCCAGTGTATTTTGGTGTTCGTTGATTTAAGTTTTTTATAAAATTTTTATTGGCTTGAAACGAAGTTTCAATATTAACACTGTGATATTTGTCTTTACCGTAATAAGTTGGGAAAAAATATCTATAACTGATTTTTTTGTTTTTCTTGATATACAATTATTATTTTCATTATTTTCACTTAATTCATATATAAATACTAAGTGACCAAAAGCTCCTTTTATATCACTTGTACGTATTCTATAAATATTAGGATTATTATATAATTTACTATTGTGTGCATCCTTGTCACCAGTATAGTACCATACAAGTGCTGACGCACCATCTCTATCACAAAAATGAAATACGCTATCGCTTCGTTTGTTTATTGCGCCATTACAAGTGTTATTCATTAAATATCTATCATATTCACTATTAGATAAAATCCTAATTGCGAATATATTATTATTTAATTTTTCATTATTGTTCTCTTTAAAAGAAGCAATAAATAAAGTTTTACTTTCTTCATTAGAAAATGAAGAAAGTAATTGGTTATATGTTTCGTTTGAAATGTTTGCCGTATACGACACAATCATCACCAGAAAATATTAGTTAATTTATTGTTATAAACTACATCTACTACAAATGGATGTACCACAACACCCTCTATCCCATAGCTATAAGCTAAGCATTTAGAACTACTTTTTTGTAGAATTTTCATTTAATTACCATATTCATATAAATATCTTTTCATAATTTCAAACCTAACGGTTTCTATTTCTTTTTCCAATTTAAAAATATATCTATTATACTCAGAATAATTGTTCAAAATAAATAATGAAAAAAATTCTTTTTTATTTTTCAAATTAAAAATAGAATCTAAAACAGAAATGCCTTCTTTTGATAAAAAAGATGATTCCATCGTAATGACGAAACCATCTGCATCAAACGATATTAAAATTTTAATACCAAAACTTTTCTTATTAAATCTTTTTATAAAAGCACTCATATAAACTTCGCCATCTTAGCACATACATCGTATATATATGCATTTTCTTCATCGTAAAGATAATACATAGACCTTACATAATTGAAAAATTCCAATATGTTAAGCAAATAATGACATTGCCTATTTGCTTCTCCGAAATACTCAAGATTTATCCTATATGTATTATGTACACCGTCTCTTCCATTCATATATTTTGTGTCCATTGTATCGCAATCGTTCATGTGATTATATGCTTCTCTTAAATTGACAAACATATAATGCCCATGACAATGGTCAAAAGCACTAAAGAATGGCGTATCACTAAAAATAAGCAAAAACGGATTTTCACACGTACTTAAATAATGATTTATTTCTCTATCATTGAATGCTGCTTCTCTAACAGCCGTTTTTCCATTTTTCAATTGAAATTGACGAATTGCTGTAGGACCAAGCATTTTTACGTCAACACCAACTCTAAACCTTGAAGAAAAATCTATAGCACTATAATCAACGTTTGGGTGGTTCTTTGTAAACGTATATACATTTACATCACCATTGTACTTAAATACACTTCCGAAAAAATAATTTTTCGAAAAAGATATTTCTCCAATTCTTCCTTCTATTAAAGCTTTACATTTCCGGTCAGCTTGTTCTGGTCTTAAATTATTGACATAATTATAGATACCAGTTGTATGGTCCTTAAAAATTGGAGAATTATTTATTAACGTCTGCATATATTCAGAACAATATTTTTGCAGCAATTCTTTTTGTAACCAATGCATTTTCATCACCCATTTTATATTTTACCATAAAAATGCTTTTTTGGTTTATTATTTTGAAAAATTTTTTATAATTTTTGATGCTAATTTTCCATCAAACATGCCAGCATAATTTTCTTTTAATTTATTCATTACCAATCCAATTATTTTCTTATCGTTAATATCAAAGTCTTTTATATAATTTTGAATAACCTCTGTCAGTTCTTCTTCAGTTAACTGCTTTGGAATATACTTTTGAAGCAATTTAATTTTATCTTCATATTCTAAGACTCTAGATGGGTCTTTTTTCTTTAGTAAATCAATGACTTCTTCTGATTTAGACTGAAAATTCTTCATTATCTTAATAGCTTCTTCGTCTGTTGTTTGACGATTGCCATTGTTTTTACCAAACATCACAACATCAGAATATATCGTTGAAAGAAATGTCACCACGTCTTTTCTTTTGGCCTTTCTAGCCTCGTCCAAATCTTTCTTAATAGTATCTACTATCACTTGTATATCTCCTCTCTAATCTTTTCCAAATCACCATGTATAATGATAGGAGAAAAACCGTGTATCTCATCATATAATATTCCTGGTGGGATATCATTATAGAGATAAATCTTCTTCTTTTTCATAAATGCTTCATATATTTCTATGAACGTTGAACCGCCAATATAATTTTTTTGATTCTTAGTGGAAAAATTCAATACTAATACAGCATCAACTTCTCTAATTCTTGCTCTTGACAAATAAAACATTGATTTTTTAAATAACTGATGCGTATCATTTTCCCAACTTTTATCTTCAGCAGTTGGATTATCATAATTATTAGGAAGAAGAACAGTATGCCCAGATTGAATCAATTGTCTTTGTATATCTGGTATTACGTTATAAAATCTTTTGCTGCATATAATCCAAATTTTCATAATATCATTCCTTTACAAATTCTTTACACTGGAAACCATTTTCGTTTAGCCATTCCGCTACTATATGTCTATGACAAAAATCAATTGGTTTTTCATAACACAATAATGCTATATCTTGATTATTTGACATTTTCATTAAATCGTCAATTACATTTTTGATAATCAATGGCTTTAATCTCTCTTCTTTGAAACGTTTAGTATATAAATCATTGTTTCCAGTTTCTTTCCATTGTTTGAAAATATCCCATGATGGAGCTAATTTTTTATATTCTAACCCGTTATAAAAATCAGGAGATTTGCCGCATATTGCTATTGTTACAATATTTTTTGGTAAATGTCTCATATATCCAAAATAAGATGTATAAATCATCTATAAACCTCCATTTTATTTATGTGATTTTTCATTTTTAGTGAAAATATAACAATTATTGAAATAAAATCCTAATGCAATAGCAACCATAAAAAATACAAAACAAATAGCTGCAGCTTGCGCATTCATTGCAATCACTCCATTATTCTACTTCACAAACAACATCATTAATTTCCAATTTATCTGCTTCTATCCACTGCGGAATTCTTACGTTGTTATCAAAATCATAACTTTTGATTGCTAAAATTTTATGGTCTTTCGTAATGCCATTTATTTTTTTATCTTCAAATTCAAAACTTAATAATTCTTCGTCAACATCATATACAAATTTATTGATTACTTCATGCAAACAATTATCACTAGCATAAACATAATCACCAATCTTTATATCTTTTAATTTATTTTTTCCATCTAAAGTTCTAACAATATTATTACCACATATACACCCACGACCTGGGCCGTTAGCCATTTTTGCTTTGTATCTTATGAACGAAATGATAGAATCATACAATATAAAATACGTTTCAAATCCCATATCTTGTATAACTTTCATTTCATGCATTGCGCGCATTCTATCTTTTTTAGATTGGCAATTTTTTCTTGTTAGACCATTCAAAAAAAGATATGTAAGATATTTTGTTTTTTCCAAATCTTTTTCATTAATTGATTTAGATAATTCTTTCCAATCATTAAAAGCGTCATCATCTTTTGGTATCTTAACGCTTGGTAAATAATGTTTATCTGAAGAAAATTCAGTCATACATTGTTTGGCTATATTTTCTGTATTTTCTACAGCTTCTAATATAGCTTTTTGGTCCAATTTTTCATGACCGTCTCTCTTAAATGCTTCCAATACTTCTTCTTTGGACATTATATAATAAGTATTGCCACCATAAGTCCAACGTTCTGGATTTGACATTTTGTCTTTACTTTGCATGCATAAAAGAACATCATGTGCTTCTTTATTTTCTTTTACAAGATAATGTGCGTCTGTTGTTGCTACCAATGGAATCCCCATTTCTTTTGAAAGAGAAATCAAAACTTCATTAACTTTCGCTTGGTCTTCCATTGCAGTTGGCTGTATCTCTAAATAAAAATTCTCATGAAATAATTTATTATAATAAGCTATCCATTTTTTAGCAGATTCTATATCATCTTTTTTTATACATTGTGGTATGCGACCAGCAACACATGCAGAAGTTGCAATTAAATTATCAGTTCCAACTTCTTCTAAACATTTATCATCAATTCTTGGCTTATAGTAAAAACCTTTTGTAGCACCAAGCGAAGCCAATTTTGAAATTTTCTTATAACCCTCCATATTTTTGGAAAGTATAATCATATGTTCATTTCTATAACTTCTATAATGTTCTATATCTTTATTCAACATATCATCAGTGACATAAAATTCCTCACCGACAATAGGCATAACGTTGTTTTTCGTTGCTTCGTTATAATGAAACATAACAGCATATAGATTGCCATGGTCTGTTATGCAGCTATACGCTTGATGATTTTCGTTATATTGATTATTAAAATCTTCTGTCAATTTCTTATTTGTTTTTACCAAGTCTTCAACTCTCAAACACGAATCCAATAGAGAATATTGAGAATGAACATGTAAATTCACAAACATATTTGGCATAAAAACACCTCTGGATATATTATATAAAATAAAATGGTGATTTTGGAATGATAGATAAAACAAATCATAGCGTTTTTTTAACAAATAAAGATGTTATATTTTATAGTGAATACGAATGTAACAACTGCGAAATAAAATACTATAATAATGACTTTGTTACATTCGTTTTCAATGGAATATTTAGATTAAAAGTTATAATAGCTTTTAATTTTATAGAACCAAGTATAAATTATAGCCAAAATTCTCCACCTATCATGGAATCTTTCAATAATATTGAAAATTTTAAGTTGTTTTTATCTGAACATATATCTATCATTAAACTTCCAAAAAAATTTTTGCAAACATTTTTTGACGATGATGCCAAAAAAATAGAAAAAATATTAAAAATGCCAGAAATAAAAAATGAAACAATATTATTGAAATACGGCTTATAAAAAGAGATGATTTATTCATCTCTTTTTATTTTCCCTATTGATTCGTGAAGATATATGTCAAATACATATCCATTTTCATCAACAATAAAAAATCTTCCATCTGTTGTATAGATTTTATAATTTAATTGCTGCAATTTGTTTGACTTTATTCCTTCTTCTATTTTATTGATTCTTTGTTCATTGTCTCTTTTTACATTGTTATTCATATGCGAAATCACAAAATATAAAAAGCAAAACATAATTACAAATGCTGAAATCAATAAAAAACTATCAGAATATTTTCGAAAAAAACTTTTCATAATTTTTCCTCAATCATCTTCATTACGCCCAATATATTTGACATATGCAAATTCATCAGAAATATACATCGCTAAATTCAATAAATCTTCTTCTTCATATCCAAATTCTTTTTTATAAATGTCGTAACCGTCATTAACATATTCTTTAACTCTAAATTTTGATGATTCTGACATATCTATATGTTCAAATTCGTTTGTAATATTGATTGACGGTCTTCCTTCATTAAAATTTTCATGGTTTAATATTTTTTCCATTATTTTTGCTACAGAAGGATTAACCTTATCGTTGTGGATAGCAAATATATAAGATGAACTGCTTGAATTTGTAACAAAATCGGTTCTAAATTTCATAATTTATCACCTTTACTCAAAAAAATCGTAATATTTCAACACAATGTATATCATTAAAATATACCAAAATATACCTGCTACTAGAAGCAGTACAATAATCATTATATGTAACGCTCCATTTTTTTGTATTCTAAAAATTTTTTATTTGTATTACTATTTTCTTTCAACATATTTCTTATTTCTTCTCTTACTATGCGTCTTATTTCATGTTCTACCAATTGTGGAAAATGAAATTTTTGTTCTTCAACTTGGTCTAAGCCATCAGAATTCTCTATTACAGAATCCTTCATGGCTTCTTCTATTTCTTTCGCTATTTCTGCTAAATCATACCAAGTTTTAGAATCCATTTTACTTCTTCAATTCTTTGTACCTATCTAACACATACTTAAATTCATTATTAATGAATGGATGGAATAATTCAAGGAAATCATTTCTGTTTCCATTTTTCCTATAATTATACATTGCCAAAAATGCAGCATTACTCTGCCAATATTTGTCTTTAATGTTTTCTATCATTTCAAAAATATGTTTTAAGTTAATTTCGTTTGTAAGTTTTCGCGTTGTTTGTTCAACATTCAAGAATGTCTGTACATCATCATTATTAAAAGAATTATTGAATGGAATATATTCATCATAAATATCTTTATGTTCTTCATTTACAATATCCTTGCACCAATCCATTTGTTCTATATATAAATGCAAAGAATCAACAACATGTGTATATATACCAACTTCAATTCCCAAACGATTCGCCATAATTTTTTGCAATACTGTAAAATTAAAAACATCATATGGATAGCCAAACATAATATCATTGCTGCGCATCAGTACTAAAAGATTAAGCTTATCATTTCTAATTGAAAATCTCATTAAATTCGTACAAGGTTTGTCTTTCGTTTCTTTGAAATCTTTATTTGGGTCAAACAATACAATTGTACCTTGACGAGAATTCTTATCATTTTTCAGAAGTTCGATTACATTTTCAAATTGATTGACTTCATGTTCACTATATCTAAAAATACGTTGCCCATATGCACCATTCAATGTCATTCCATCATCGCTGAAATTCATCCAGTTTTTATTATAATGCGCTATATGATGTGCATCATTGCTTCCTTGCAAAATCCAAGCTAATTCTCCAAGCATAAAACCATAATTAAGTTTCCTGGCTGGACTCAAGATTACATTTTTAAGAGGTTCTTTAATGGTTATACTAGCCGGAGTTATTTCGAGTGTTTCTATGCCTCGTGGTGCAATTTTCTTACCATTATTTATTAGTTCATTAATCAAATAACTGTAAGAAGAAGGTATTGTATCAAATTCAAATGTTTTCATAAAAATACTCCTAACAACAAAAAGAAAAATGGAAGAAAAATATCTTCCATTTATTCTATGAAATCAAAAACATTTCTTAAATAGCAAGTATTTTTGTTGGCATTAATTGGTCATCTACATTTAAGCAATCTTCAAAATGTACAACGTCTCCAAGCCTAAGACTTGAACCATAACATCCACCAGCGCCATCATATACGGCTATATATTCATTATTCCCATAAATAATTAATTGTCCTTCTTTTAATTCCAAAAGATTATTTGGGAAATCCCTTCTAGTACTTAACAAATTTGTAACTAAATCATTTATCCTACTTGTTCCTTTTAATACTTCTTGCCTAATCAACAAACTATACGTAGAAGCTATTGACATGGCAACTTCCATATATGTTGTCCTTGGATTTACATTTGGTACAATATTTTTAGCTTTTGTTTTAAGATATCCTTTATATACCAATGATTGGAATGTATTTTTTGATGTATTCAAAAGTTCCCAAATGCCCCACGTATTGTTTTCGATATCGCCAGTTCTAACATATATTTTGCCAATTTTACTAGTATCTACAATATCATCAACAACATTCATAATTTGGAATGACATATTCCCACAAGCAAAATGAAAAAGAGTTCCTCTTGTACAAAACATTTCTGATATATTTTGGCTTGGAATAATAGAGTACATCATTATCCCATTGAGTGGCCAAAGTCCAGGACCGTCTTCTTCTGTTGTTATATCAACTGGAAAAACGCTTTCATTTACGAATAAATTATAAATATAATCAACTTTTTCTTTCGTTGATTCTCTCATTTCATTTAAGTCATTATATAACTTCTTTAATGAAAGTTCTTTTTGTGCTGCCACATCAGCACCTCCTATTTCTTATGCAATTATTGAATTCAATAAATTCTTCAAAATCATCTGGATTCAAAGTATCAACTTGTATATTTGTAATTAATGAATTTGTAAGTTCATCATCTATACCACTGCTATATTCTCCACAGTATACCAATCTTTTTATACCTGAAGAAATAATCATTTTTGTGCAATTAGTACAAGGTTTGCATGTTACATATAATGTAGCATCTTTAATATTAATACCATTCATAGCTGCTTTTGAAATTGCATTTGCTTCAGCATGCTGAGAACGGCAATTGTGCACAATCAATCCAATTCTATCGTTCATATCTATTGCAAAATTATTTGTTTCTGGAACTTCTAAATCGTATACCGGAAAAACGCCATTTAATTTTTCAACAGCTATGACTTTATTATGAATCAACGTAAATTCATCATTAAATGCAAACATCCTACAAACATCATTTGGTTTTAAGTTAATAGCCTGTTTATATGATAAATCTTGCATCATAATTCTATGGTCACTTGTGCATTTGATTGCTTTTCTATTTTCAAAAACAATCTTTACTATATCATCTCTTTGACCAGTCAAATGAGGATTCGTTGCTTGTGCTGGAACAACATTACCAGTAAGTTCATCAACAGAATATAGCCAAACATCTTCATTTGTTTTTGCAAGTTCTTCCATTGATTTTAATTGTCCATCTAACAATCTTACATAATTATCTCCAGTCAAACAAAGTTCTTGTCTTTCACCTGAAGGAATATGCAATTTCTCTCTTATACATAATTCGTGATTATCAATACAATGTTCCATGCCAGGCAACGCACCATTATAGCCAGCACTTAATTGGATTTTATCTCTAGCTATAACGCTACCGACTTGTCTCCTAAAGCACGTTGAACGTGAAGCATACATAAAAGCAATCTTCATAAAAAAATGGTCAATATCTTCTCTAATCACAAAACCACTACCTTTTCCGGTTTAATGATATCAATCTGTTTTTGTACGTCTCTATCAATAGTAATCCAAGCATTATCATAGTGTAAACTTGGACAAACAATACGAGTAGAGTCATCTTCATCATTTACAATATACATTGTAGTTGCATTAACATTACCGCGTGGTACTTTTTCCCAATCTTTCGTCAATGCTTGCATAACACTGTATTTATCTATTGCTGCCAAAGTTCTTTCCAATGTTTGTTGGTTATTAAATTTTGACGTATTAATTCTGACATAAGGCAAATGTTGAATATGCATAAATTTTTCAAAATTCTCTTTTTCTATACCAAGATGTTCTGGTCTCATAAAATCTTCACCACGACGAGCAATACGTCTTCTAACATCGCTTGGCGCAGCATGAACATAAATAAAAAATGGAATATAATCCAATCCATACATTTTATTTTCTAATTCTAACAAATATTCTGCTGTATATCCACGATAAATCGGCGCATAAATCCATTCACCTTCGTGAAATCTATCCAATAGATAATCGCTATTTTTATCCATATTATCCAAAAAACTAAAATATTGGTTCCTTCCGTCTTCCATATCTTTTGGATTTGAAAAATGTTGAGTTTTTAATCCTTCAAAATAATCTATTAATTTGTGACATAACGAAGTTTTTCCTGCACAATTTACTCCAGATACAATCAAGAACATATAACCACACTCCTTATGGTTATATTCTATAAAAAGAAAAAGAGTAGATTTTTCTACTCTTTTTATATATCAATCTGCCAATTGTACAATTCTATACGCGCACATATTGTCTGTTGGTACAGAATACATACTTAAAACGTTAAAATGTCCAGAATCATCATACGCAGAAATACCAGCCTCATAATCATCAAGCAAACATATTTTGTTTTCGCAATAATGACTCGACGAATTATCCAAAACATCATTTCCTATAAATATATCACTCATGTCATAATTATTTGTTGAATTAAATAAAAAACTCATTACATGACTACCATATTTATACGGTATGGATGTATCAATAATTTCGTTCGAACCATCATTTTTTAATATTTTATATGTTTGTCTATCACATTCAAATCCATATAACCAACACCGCGATGTATAACGAAGATTGTCTGGTTTGTGTCCAAAAATATCGTATATATTGTGATATTTTGTAGCGAAACCATCATCTTCCATATATTGCTCGTATTCTTCGTATTCTTCATTTTCAATTAACATTTGTAATTCTTCTTCTGTTTTTTCTTCAATACGAATGTCACTCCATAAATTATAGGCACCATATTCAACAAGTAACAATCGTTGTAATAAAGAATGGTCATAAATTGAATACATATTATAACCAGAATTTCCGTTGCTATTTAATGATAAACATGCATTATACGCATCTTGATAAGAAGTTGTATCTATATCGGACAATCTTATTGACCCTGGTAAATTATTTGTTTTTGACGAAAGAAATTTTGCTATTCTTAATTTATGCGGTTGCCCATCGTTTCCGATAAATGCTGGGTGTACATGAAACCCATCTGCATAACCGTCTGCTATCCAATAACATACTTTTCCAGCATATGTTCCACTCTGTATAGTCTCTGTCTTTACATATGTAATAGGTATTTCTACAAAATCTCCTACTGATGTTGTTACATTTCTCATATTGGAATATGTACCATGAGAATATACTTCATTTAAGTTAGCAAACGTTTCTTTATCATATCTAATTCTATCAACAGATTGTGTACTAGTCAATACAGCTCCAAGAATATGTTGTGCCTGTGGAACCACAATCGGTACTGTATATTTGGGGACAAAATAATATTTTCCCATTGATTTAACATAAATACCAAGATTATTATTATTAACATTATTTACTTGCGTAGCAGCCAAAGGAGATATTACGCCATTATTTCCTTGCCACAATACTCTTGGATATTCATTGTTTTCTGCTATCCTTACTTCTATTCCTTCTATTGTAGTTGTTGACACTATCATCACTTCTCTATTATATTTATATAAATTAAATATAAAAGAACTAATCGTTTGATTAGTTCTTTTATTTCTTAAAAAGCTTCTGCTTTATATACCAATTTATAGATTTTCTTTCCGTAAGAACCACTGCTGAAACTCAATGAATGAATTCCTGATTCAACAACATAATCAACATAACCATCTGGATTTTGAGCATTAGTTTGTTCAGTTTCTGAACTCATACTATTTGGAACAGCTACACCGTCTGGCGAATATTCCAAATTGCCCTCAATACCAAGATATCTGACTTCTAAATGACGATTTACATTATCCATATTTTCGCCATAGTAATCAGCTAATGTTGGAGCAATATGTTCACTAAATCCTTCTATATCATCTAACAATACTTCAGATTCAACTGTATCTAAAGTAAATGTAATTTCCCAATCTTCTTGTGGTGTAACAACTGGTATTAGCTCACCATTTATATAAAAATACTTATTATCAGCTTTCAAATAAAGTCCTAATTGTTGATTATTTACCTGCTGCACCTGTTGTGCAGCAACAGCAAATTCCCCTTCGTTATCTTGGAATATAGCTCTTGGATACGTTGTAGTATCGTCGTTAGCTAATACCGTGACATTAAAACCGTGAAGTTCTTTAATCATGTTATTTCACCACTGTTTATAAAATTTTAATTATTACCTTCTTTCCTTTTTGGCTTTCGTATTTGTTATAAAATTATTTATCCTCTAAAAGGTCTGGTCGCCTTGTAGATTCGCTACTTGATGTATCTTTATAAGAATAATCAATAGAATCACTATCTATTTCTTCATTCATTTTATCCAAATCTTCTTTGGAATGCAATGTATCATCCTTTATAATCTTATCAAGATGTCCTTCTAGTAAAACTCTATCATTTGTAGCATTTTGTTTTATATTATTTTCATACAAGAAATACTGTAATATACTCTGGTCCCAATTTGAAAAATGGTCTCTCATCCAAGTACGAAATAATTTGCCTATTTTATCCGTTTCAATTGGGTCATCTTCGTGTATATCTAAAACATATTTCATTGTTAGTATTATACTTTTTCTTTTTCTTCTTGGTTTTCCAAGACGTTTCATTTTTTCTTCCATATTAAAAACCTTCTATCTTATCTAAAATCATCATCATTAATTAGAATGCAATCATTATATTGATAGATTTTTTCATAATCTGAATCCAAACTTTTTGTGTAATCAATTAAACTTTCAAAATCACTTAATGGGGCATCTTCCATTTTCTTATAATATTCTTCTATTGGCATATCATCTGTTATATGATATTTCTTTCTTAATTCATCCCATTTTAATGGCATAATTCCATAATCATCAAATAACACTAATGCATAATTCCAATCATTATAAGAATCTATCTCTTTAATTTGACCGAAATTCAATATATCATGAATATACATTTTAACAGCTTGCATTGGATTGTTTGTCTTATAAACATTAAATCCATTAAATACATCGCCATTTCTATAATTTTCTAAATTAAATCCATAATTAACGACATCATCATAATCGTCACCATCTGCTGGAGTTAATCCTAATACTTTTTCAGCAAAATCTTCATTATCTAATTTTTCAAATGCCATTTTATATCATTCCTTGTCATACATTTCTCTATAACATAATAATTAGAGGTAGGAAAATAAATAATTGTAAATTTTTGCATATGTTTCATTAGAATAATGAATGCCATCTATAGTATCAAATCCATCATTTTTCAAAAAATTGTTACTATTTAGAATCATGATGTTGCTTAAAACGTTTTCTTTTACATATATATTAAATGCATCTATTTCACTATTTTTTATTGAATATCCGTATGCTTTTTCTTTTAATTCTTCAACTGGATTGACTGTCATAAAAATAACTCTTTCGAATCCATTCTTAAATAAATCGTTTATAGCTTCTACGTGTTTTTGCTTGGCTAAATCATTAACTCCAAGATTATAAATGATTATAGTATCATCTCTTGATAATTGCATTATGTCACTTCTATTTTCCCAATAAAAATTATACCCTACACCAATTTCGCAATAATAAATATTTTCATCGTCACCAAGTGCTTCTCTCATTGCAACGAATCTACTATCACCAATAAAGCAATAACTTTCGGCATTGCAATAACTTACAATTGACATTAAATACAACAAAACAAAAACAATTTTTTTAATCATTATAAAGCCTCACTTATTTTTTAATTTATTGTATCAAAAACAAAAAAATGCATTATCGTTTTTAAAAAATTAAAAAAACTATTTACATTTCTATTTATTTTTGATATAATGTAAAAAATAGGAGAATTATCAATATGAAATCAACAAAATTTGTAGAAAAAGATTTTACATTAAAAATTATGTATTGCTACAATAAAAATATAAAAGACGATTTTTGTATGTGGGAAGCTTATTCAAACACAGATACAAAAAGCAAAGCTGCTGGTGGAATGTCTTTATATATATTTGATGCATTCAACATTCAAAAAATAAAATTAGAAGTTAGAAGAGCGATATTGTTTTGTAATGAAACAAACAATTTTGAAATATATTTATTGAACCAACATTTTGACAAAGTATTTGAAAATGTCAAAAATTTTTTGACGAATAAAGCTTTAGAAAGAATAGGGTTATAAAAATAAAAAGAGAGGAATAAATCCTCTCTTTTTTTTATTTATGCTTTTTTCTTTCTTTTTGACTTTTTGAATTCTTTAATGTCTATTTCCTTATTGCCTTCGATAATACCGAATATATTCTTTTCGTACATTTCTCTTACACCGAAAACAACAATATTCTTATCTTTATATTCATTGTATAATTTGAGATATTCGTCAACAAATTCATCATCAATCAAATGTTTAATAATATCTTCATCTGTTTTGAATTTGTTTTTGTCATGTCCTAAATCAAGAATTTCTTGCAACATCTCCGGAACAACTTCATCAGCTGAAAATTCCATGTTAATGACTTTATAGCCATTTTTAATCATTTCTTTTTGTTTTTCTACGTCTTTGCTTAATTCAACGATTTCTTTTGCTGTCTTTTCCAAATCATTCTTATCATTAACCAACATAAATGGATGTTTTAAGTTATAGTCATAATACGTTTCACCAGTTGTTCTGATAAGATGATTGTGTTTTGCCCAATCAATATCAAATACAGGAATTGCGCCGGCATTGCAATATTCCATCATTGCACATTCCCAACGGTCAGAATACTCAGATTCCTTAAGATGGAAACCAGAAAAAGCAAACATAGAATTTGATAATTCCTTCATAGCATCGGCATGAACATATTCTTTATATACCTCTGCACAACCTTTTTCATTTGGCTGAGGACCCTTATTTGGGTCTGTCATGTCAATACAGTATGGATTATCATAAATATCATCTTTTGCTCCACGAGATTTTTCCATTCCCATTACTTTTACTTGAAAATCTGGGTCAAACTTCTTAATATATGGAGCCATATTCAAAAGTCTAGATGGGTCTTTTGTTGTTGTCCAACGACCACAGAACATAATCTTCTTGTCTGTGTGAGGATTCTCATTCCTAAATTGCTTCATTTCTTCAAAGTCAACGCAATGAGTCATGCGCAATACTCTATGTTCTGCTTTTTTACTTGGGAACATACCCTCCATAGACCTATTAAACCAAGTATTGGGACCGTAACCATAGATAATATCCATATTATTCATAATGCCAACCAAATATGGAATCTTATCAATAAATGTTTTATGGAGTTCATACGTAAATCCAACTTTAATAGGCTTCGTTACGCCCTTAACAATCTTTTCATAAAAGTTTCTTGCATAAGAATGACTAAATTTAGCATAAGGATAACTCCAAAACATGACAACATCTTTTTCGTTCAACTGTTTTTGAATGTCATCTAAGTCCTTTTCTTTATATCCAACATAATCAAATTTTTGAGAATTGTGACGAGACATTTTTTTGCCAACATGAGCAAAAATTTGCAAATCTATCCCATTACGTTGACACCACGTCCAAATTTCTACAGCGCATCTTGTACATCCAACGCCATCAATAGCTCTACCAAGTACTATAGCAAATTTTGCATTCTTATAATCCATAATTTTCTCCTCTCTTAAATTAAAGATTTATTTATCATAATCATTAAAAATGATTTTGTTTTTTCAATACCCATTTGGATGTTTGCTATGCCAACGCCAAGCTGTTTCTATAATATGTTCTATATTTGTATATTTGGGATTCCATTTCAAAATATTTTTTGCTTTTTCATTAGAAGCAACCAACTCTGGCGGGTCTCCAGGACGGCGTTCTGACATTTTTATTTTTATTTCTTTGCATGTTACTTTTTGAGCAGCTAAAATAATTTCTTTTACAGAAAAACCATTCCCATTTCCAAGATTGAAAACGTTACTTTCATTTCCGTTTCTTAAATAATCCAATGCCAAAATATGTGCATCAGCTAAATCCATGACATGAATATAATCTCTTATACAAGTTCCATCTTTTGTATTATAGTCATTTCCAAAAATATTTACATATTTCCTTTGACCGAGAGGAACTTGCAATACCAACGGAATCAAGTGCGTTTCATATTTATGGTCTTCACCAATGGACCCATCTTCAATTGCTCCAGCAGCATTAAAATATCTAAGCGAAACGTATTTGATATGATGTATTTCATCTACCCATCTCATCATTTTTTCCATTATAAGTTTTGATTCGCCATAAGGATTTATTGGATTCGTTTCGTTTTTTTCAAAAATTGGAAGTGTTTTTGGTTCTCCGTATGTTGCACATGTTGAAGAAAATACTATTTTATCTGTTCCATGTTTTACCATTGCTTCCAACAAAACCTGCATTCCATATACATTGTTATTGAAATACTTCAACGGGTTTTTCATGCTTTCAACAACCAATGCGTCAGCAGCAAAATGTACAACAGAATTTATCTTATTTTCAGTAAAAACCTTATCAAGAATTTCTTTATTACGAATATCTCCTTGATAGAATTTTACATTTTTAATTGCTTCTGTATGTCCAGTAGATAAATTGTCTATTACAATTACATCTGTATCTCTTTCCAATAATTGATGTACTGTATGAGAGCCAATATATCCCGCTCCTCCGCAAACCAAAACAGACATATTACTTACCAACTTTCTTAGCAAAATATTCTATCGTTTTTATAAGACCATCATGAGAAGAAATTTTTGGTTCCCAATTCAATTTCTTTTTAGCTAAAGAAATATCTGGACAACGTTGCATTGGGTCATCCTTTGGAGATTCACAATAAACGATTTCAGATTTTGAATTTGTAAGTTCTTTAATCCACTCTGCAAGTTCTTTTACTTCATATTCTTCTTGATTACCAATATTGACTGGACCAATAAATCCATCTTCTGAATTCATCATTCTTACTATGGCTTCAATCAAATCATCTACATAACAAATACTTCTTGTTTGATGTCCATCGCCATAAATTGTTATTGGTTTTCCAGTCAAACATTGTGTAATAAAATTTGAAATTACTCTGCCATCATTAACATCCATATATGGACCGTATGTATTGAAAATACGAACAATTTTTACATTTGTGCCATACATTCTATTATAATTGAATATTAATGATTCTCCAACTCTTTTGCCTTCATCATAACAAGAACGTAAGCCATTGCAATTGACATTTCCCCAATAACTTTCTGGTTGTATTTTAATTCTTGGGTCTGGGTCTCCATATACTTCACTTGTACTTGTTTGTAAAAATTTAGCATTATATTTTTTTGCTAAATCAAGCATATTCATTACACCAAGAAAACATGTTTTCAAAGTAAAAACATGGTCTTTTTGATAATGAGGCGGGCTTGCCGGACATGCTAAATTATAAATTTCATCAACTTCAATATCAATAGGTTCTATGATATCATGTTGAATAAATTCAAAACGATTATTATTCAATAAATCTTTTATATTTTCTTTTGTTCCTGTATATAGATTATCTAAACATATGATGTAATCGTCTGTTTCTCTTAATAATTTTCTGCAAAGATTTGTACCAAGAAATCCAGCACCGCCAGTTACAAGAATTCTTTTCATGATTAAGCTCCAATCTGATAGTATGTAAATCCGTTTTCTTGCATTTCTTTTTTATTATAAAGATTTCTTCCATCAAAAATAATTGGATTATTTAATAAATGTTTCATTTTCTCTTTATCTGATTTGATAAAATCGTTCCATTCTGTAAGAATGATTAAAGCATCACAACATTGTAACGCGCTATACATATCGTATGTATAAATTACGTTATCCAAATAAAAGTCAGCTGTTTTCATTGCCTGCGGGTCATAAGCAAAAATTTCTGCACCACGTTTTTGAAGTTCGTTTATAACGACAATAGACGGAGCTTCTCGCATATCATCTGTTTCTGGCTTAAATGCCAATCCCCAAACAGCAAAACGAATACCTTTCAAATCATTACCAAAATGTTTCAATACTTTCTTTACAATCAACATTTTTTGATCTTTATTTACCTCTTCAACAGCTTTTAAGATTCTTGAATTATATTTAATGTCTTTACTTGTTTTAATTAATGCTTGTACATCTTTAGGGAAGCAACTTCCACCATATCCGCAACCAGGATTTATAAATTTGAATCCAATCCTCGAATCCATTCCCATTCCTTTACGAACATAATTTATATCTGCACCAACTCGTTCACAAATATTAGAAATTTCGTTAATAAACGAAATCTTGGTTGCCAACATTGCGTTTGATGCATATTTTGTAAGTTCTGCACTTCTAATATCCATCAATACGAATTTTTCGTCCGGTACAAAATCATATAATTTTCTCATAAGTTCAGATGAACTATCACATCCAACCACAACTCTATCTGGATTTAAGAAATCATCAATTGCAGAACCTTCTTTTAAGAATTCCGGATTTGAAACAACATGAAAAGGAATTTCAACGTTTCTAGCAAAAAGTTCTCTTTTTATAATGCTCTTTACTTTATCAGCCGTTCCAACTGGAACGGTTGATTTATCTACTACAGTAATTTCTTTTTCAATATTTTGTCCTATTTCTTTTGCAACGCCAAGAACATATTGCAAATCCGCACTTCCATCTTCGCCCATCGGAGTGCCAACAGCAATAAATGCAATATCACAATTTTTGATTTCTTTTATATTGGTTGAAAAAGAAATATGTTCTTTATTTTGTTCAATTAATTCTTTTAATCCTGGTTCATAAATTGGAATCTCACCATTTTGCAATTTCTTAATTTTTTCTTCTACAACGTCTATACATATAACGTTATTTCCTTTTGAAGCAAAACATACACCAGTAACAAGACCAACATATCCAGTTCCAATAATAGCTATTTTCATTAAATCATCTCTCCAATTTTTGTTTGTATAGCTTTTCTCAATTATTCTATTTGTTTTGAAACACAATCTGATTTTTGTTTTTTGATTTTCATTAAAAGAATAAATAAATTTTTGTAAAATATCGCTATTCATATAAAATTTCTTGTATTAATTTTTCTATTTTTTTATAGAGCATATAAACTGGCGGTGTATAAATTTGAAGAGATTAATTAAAGCAAACAATCAAAATAGTTTTGATGAAAACATTGACGAAATGTCATCAAAATTATATAAACTAAAAGAAACGTACGAAGATATATCGTACGTACATGAAAGATATAAACAATATATAAAAAGTGAAATGAATAACAAAGAAGAACAATTAATTACATTAAGAAACAATATGAAACAAATGCTAAAAAGTAATGAAAAATATATTTCCGAATATGAAAATATCATTAAAAATTTTATAAATGACTTGGAGGAAAAATAATGAAACGTTTAATTAAAGCTGAATCAATGAATGATGTTAAAGTTAACGAACTTAAACAATCCGTTATACAAATAATTAATAATTCTACATTTGATGACTTACAAGAACTTGCTAATACATTACATGAAATTTATCATGAATTTTTAGTTGATAATATGGATGATATGATAGAAGAAGAAAAACAAGAACTTAACAAATGGATGATAAAAAAATTAAATGAATCTGCAAAAAAATTAGTATCTGCAGCTGAAAAACTTAGAGATAGCGCAAATAGTTTAGTTGATGTTGAATTAAAGAAATCATATTAAGAGGTTAATTATGAAACACTTAAAAAAACAAGCTGGTATTGATTGGATAGACACAACAGAAATGGATAGATGTCTTGAAAAATTAGAAAGAATTTTAGATAAAGACGAAACATTCAAAAGTTCGTTTAAGGAATCCAATGACAAATTAATAAAAGAAATGTTTGCTATTGAAGACAATTATGATAAAATCAAAGAACAAAAAGATAATTTCGATAAAGTCATTCATAATTTCAAAAAATATCTATCTCAATTAAGAACTGCCATTGAAGATTATGAAGAATCAATAGAAAACATTTTTGAAGATGCTAGAAAACATGGTGAGAATGTATGAAACATTTAATAAAAAAAGCAGAAGAACAATTTACAGTAACGAAAGAACAATTGGAAACATTAGATAAATTAGCCGATTGTTTAGAAAAATTGGTAGAATATTGTGAAGATGAAAAAACCGGTGATTGGTTCAATAATGAAATATTAGCTGGAAAACTTGGACGATGTTGGGGAATGTCAATAGATGAAATGGCTGCTGAGATAAAAGGTTTTATTGACGAAAACAAATAAGAGGTATGAAAATGAATTTAATTAAGAATAGACTTATAAAAATGGCTGGCGACAAACCATTTAGTGTTAAGTACAAAGACCATAGACCTGAAAATGAAAATGTTAGAGAAGAAGCATTAATTAAATATGACGTTTTATTCAATGTTAATGCAAAATTGGCCGGTGGAGCAACAGCTGATTTCTCACTTCCAGAAATGAAAGATACAGCCATTCAATTGAGAAACGTTATGTGTGCTCAAATTAATGAAATGAATGGAGTGTCTTTCCAAGATAATATCGTAGATACTGTAACTGGAGTTATTGTACAAAACATTTCTGATAATTACTTAAAAATGTTAGAAGGATATGAAGGTAAAAAAACAACTTCTATATTTAAGCGCACAACAGCTAAATTATCTGGTGTAAGAGATGATTCTATTTTTAATAACCAATTCAAAGTTCATTTTGAAATAGAATTAGCTACTGGTAACATCACAAAAGATATTGCAGAAAATATCAAAAAAGCATATGAAACAAGTAAAAATCATTGTTCACAACAAATTTGCAAGAGACTAAGTGATTTATATAGATGGGAAAAGACAAATAGCAGAGGACTTGAAGAAGTAGAAAGCGTCAGTATTAAATATCAATCTTTCTTAAATTACGATTTCAAGGAATCTATAGAAGAAAAACCTAAAGAAATGTCAGAAGATGAAAAATTTGAAGAAGTTGATAGACTTATTAAAAATTATTCAATAATGACAAATGCACCATGTCCAAAAACAGTTAAAAAAGAAATATGTTTAGAACATGGTGTTGACCCAGTATGGTTTAATGCAGCATAACAAAAGGAGAGTTTTTACTCTCCTTTTGTTATTAGATGTTTTATTTTTTATTATATAAATCATATTTGATTACATCTAATGAATTATAAATTTCGTGAACTGCTTTAATCATTTCCATACGTCTATCGCGACGTTCTGGTGTATCTTGTGGAAGCATTTTTAAGCTTTTCTCAAATTCTTCTGTTTTACTATCTAATTCATTAAAAATTTGCATTACTTTCAATAAAGTATCGTCGTTGTTTGCTTTTTTAACAATTTTTTTTCTTTTCTTTATTCTTGCTGTTTGATAATTATAATTATCACCAAGATTTTCTGTATAGGCCTGTTCCAATTTATTGATTAATGTTTCACCAAAATGAGATAATGTATATAAAACAACGTCATCTTTTGTCATTTTATTTGTTTTAGCTATATTATCAACTGTCTGTTCTTCATATAATTCTTCATATGCAACGTTATATGCTTCTGAATTAATTTCTTCAGCTGAATTATCAAATGGATTCATTTCTTTTACAAGAGAAGATACCTTGTTATAAAGAGATTCAATACAATTCTTTAAGATTGCCGATATATCATCTCTAAATTTTAAAAAATTTGCTTTTTTAATTTTTATTTTTCTTTTTCCTAATCTTTTCATTGATTTTACCTCATTATGAATCTGCTTTTTTATCAATTTCTTCTAACAAAGAATTTTTGATTTTTGTTATTTCATCTAACATATCATCAAGTTTTTTGCAAATAGATTCTCTATCTTCTGAATCAGAATATGCAATCGCTCTAAATTCTCCAAGAGCACCAGCTATATTTACGTATTCTTTTCTTATTATAGATTTATTTCTATTTGGATTCCAAACAGCTTCTTTTTGTAATCTCTTCATTATAATCACCATAAATTTATTCAATTAAATCGTTAATTTGAACAACCATAAGGTCCAAATCTCTTGAAATATCAAGTTGTTTTTCTAAAATTTCATGTTTGAACCAATCGCCCCAAATCAAATCATCGCATTCTTGTGATACCTTGTCCAAAGCTTTACAAAGACTTTCCAATGCTTTTACTTGACTACTTGACATTCCGTATAATTGGTCTTTGTTAGGAACAAATTCACCTGGTGTATCAGCAACTTTCAATCGTTTCATATCAAATTATGCCTCCAATATATTTTTGGACACTTCTTTTAACGATTTTTTAATTTCATTAATTTTATCCATATTTTCTTTATCTTCAACAAATTGAGAAATTTGATTAATTGCGTCAATTGCTTTATTATATGATTCTTTTGTAATTCTTTCTATATCGTCTTGAGTAAAAAAATCTTTTAACCCAGCTTTTTTATTTAAGTGTTTCATGAAATGTTCTCCTCCAAAACTTCGTTTATATCGTTTATAATGTTATCCAATGGTCTTGAAATTTTAAGTTTTTTTGTAAGAACTTCATCCTTAAACCAATCACCATTTTTCGTATAACATTCATAATCAACTTCTTGCAATACGTTGCGTAAATTAACTAATGTATCAAATTGACTATCGCTCAATTCATAATTATTTGCAATCAAACGTTTCATTATTATTCTCATTATTCTATCCAACAACGTATATGTAAATTGTTTGAACGTCGTTGAGCCATAGTATTCATTACATCTTCATTAAAAACAAAAATCTTAGCCATTGCTCTCCAATGGTCATATTCTTCTTTTATGATTTCATTCTTACAATCTTTTTTCAGATAAAAAGTATCTCCTTCTTGATATCCTGAACCCTCATGCACCTTGACTAAAGGACCATCATCCAATTTATAATATATTTCATCATTTATAGTTTTTGTTGGCATTCCAGATACTTTTTTATCCTTATGATTCCAAAATACTGTACATTTATTTGTAAGAGTAAATGGTAAATGAGACAAAGACATGCTTCTACCTCCTTATACGCTTTTCTAAAACAAAATAAGGAAATGGAAGCACGTTATCTTATAAATCGTCCAATAATGGAAAAATTCTTCTTATGTGTGGATGAAATTCATATTTTTCGTTTCTTGGCTGTCTCTGTACGTCATGTATTCTTTTTTTACTTTTTTCAGATAATATTGTTTTGTTCTTTTTGACATCTTCCACAATATCATTTAACAATGGGTCAATTAAATCATTATTTTCAGCATAAGCAATTACATTTACCATCTTGCAAAAAATATCAGAAGACAAAATAATTTTCTTATTATCCAATACAATATCGGGCTTATTTTCCAATTCTTTCTTAAATTTTTCTTCTTGTTCTGTAGCAAATTCTTCAATTGCTTTTTCAATTTTTACTTTCAAATCCTCTTTTGTCACAAAATCTTCCTCCTTAAAAAATAGAAGAGAATTCTCATCCTCTTCTATTTTAATAAAAATATTGTTCTTTTTAAGTCATATCAAAATAATCATATGTTACATGCTTTCAATTTTTCATATACACCATCACGTTTAAGATAATCAATAATAAAATTTATTGTTGTTTGTTCTCCTTCCTGAATTTGGTTTTCGTTGAGAAACATTGCATCACCATTAGCCAAACGTTTTTTCCACTTCTCAACTTCTTTTAATCTAAAAACAAAATTATGAAGACGTGGTTCTTGAAGTTTTCTAAACATATTGTCACAACCTTTCATTTATTTCACAATCTCGGGTCAAATGATTCTGCTCGTTTTTCATCCATAATGAATTTTGCAAACAAACGTTTCATTGCATTGTTTGATTCACTAATATCATTATAATGAATAGCAAGCATTTTCAATCCACAATGCCATTCTTTCCAAGACATATCCAATTTTTTCTTTATGGATTTGCGTTCGTATAATTTATTGCTCTTAAATGGATTTTGATAGTCATATCCATAAACAATTGATAAATAATTTGGATTACGAACTTTCATATAAGGAACAACATGTTTTACATGTAAATCATTAGGTTTCATGACTATGCCTTCAAATTTCTTTTGTTCAGTATAATATTTGAATTTCTCAATGCAATCATTAATATCACTTTCTTTTGTCAAATCATATAAATTACATTGGTCTTCATTTAATATATTGAACATCTTTTCATTTGTCATATCAAAAGTCTTATCAAGATAATAACATACTTCTTTATCATCTTTCATGACAATTTTCAAAACAGCAAATGGTTTATAGTCTATTTCACCTTTTGACCCATAAATATGAAGTTGTTCATTATATGAATCTGCTAATTCTTGTTTTTTATCTTCATCAATATGTCCATGATATTCATAAATGGTATTGAAAGAAGAATAATTGGAATCTCCAATTTTTGCAATCAATTCTTTTTTAGACATAGAATTTTTATCTTCCAAAAAAGTAGACTCTTTCATTTTGTTTAGCAGTTCGTTATAATGTTTTTCAAAATTGGTTTCTTTTAAGAATTCATTCTCTTTTGAAACATTATCATAAACCAATTTGAAATCATTAATCAAACCTTGACCAAGAGCACTCCAGGGCATCAATTCTCCGTCTAATATAACTAACCTCACTTTATCAAAAAAGTCATTCTTGTACTGTTTGAGCCTATCTCGCATCTTTTCATAAATTGGTTCAAGATTTTCAATCTTAATCTTATAACCATTCCTTGAAACACAATAACAATCATCATTGTTTTCAAACAAGTACATATTACAACGAGAACCCATATATTTAGGCTGCATGCAGACTTTGAAAACATTGTGAGATTTGAAATACTCAATTGCAGATTCAATGCTTTCAAGCTTATCATTCATCTTATCACATGGAGACATTGTACCAGAAATAAAATTGACTTTATCATTAAGCATATGATTAAGCCGTGCTTTTTCAGAATCTGTCATATCATCAATATTGACTTCTTCATTCACATCTTCTGATTTTCTATAAGGCTTAATGACAAATAATTCGTCTTCTTTATTTTGATGTGAAGCAACTGATTTAATATACAGCTTTCTATCTCTTCCAACTTCTGCAGAAACGAGTCTCCCACCAATGACGCACGCTCCATCAATCAAAATCCTATTATTGATATGAATGCCAGGAGTAGAAGTTTGTACGTGACCAAAAATATGATAAATATTTCCAATATCTCTATCAAACAAATTCATTTGTTCGTCAAATTCTTCCTGCAAAGATTCTCTCATATCTTGTTGCATGAAATATCTTTGACGAGCACAAGACCTACTATCAATTTTTCCAAGATACATTGCATTACAAGGAGAATGCGTTGCAATGAATTTATCGTTCATTACAAAAGGCAATGTATTTTCAAATACTTTTATAAACTTTTCTTTATACTCATCAGTAATGATATCAAATGTATTGAACCACGGTTCAGAAATATGTTCCAACCCCTGCGTCAATTCCTTGTATAAGCGATTTTCATGATTGCCAACCGTTATCTTAATTGAATCTGAATTTTGATAACAAAATTCAATCATATCAAAAATTTTTGGACCCTTATCAATATAATCACCATTTACAATCAAAAGTTTATTATGCTTATTTTCTACGATTTTATGATTTTCTACTTTAATATCACTTTTGTCAAGCAATTCAACAAACTCATCATAACAACCATGAACATCTGAAATAACCAATGCTTCTTGTTCATTATTAACAAAACACTCTTGCAATTTTTCATGCATAGAAAAAGACAATTCTGGAAAAGATTTCTCAAAATTGTTTTCTTTAATCTGAATGCATTGACGAACAACTTTATTTTTTTTCAAAGAAGACGCCGAAATTTCACGCATTTTTGTAACGTCTTTTTGCATCAATCTTGAAAAAGGAACATGTAAATGATACTCTTCAAATTTTTTATAATTGAAAAGCAATGCCACTACATTATAATGATTTTTTTCAGCAATATCAAGAATTTCTTTTCTGAAATTTTCATTTGTTCCTTTTGTATCAACGATAATAAATTCTGAATTTACAGGGAAAGATGATGCTGCATCTACATGTTTATAAAGCATTTCGAATGCCATTTTACTTACTGCCATCATACCATCATGATTACGGCCCAAATCGTTACCAAGCAAAACCCTACGAATATCGTCAGAAGAAATATAGTTAATTGAAACTTTTTCTCTATTTTTAATTGGAGAGAGTTGTTCCAATTTTGGAATCAAATGATTTTTACAAAAATAAGTCTTTCCACAACCAGAAGGACCAATCGTCAAAAATATAGTATGAGGAAGAATATCATATGTTACTCTCTCATTATTCATTTTTATTCTCCTTCCTGAATTTTATGCTTTTCTGCAAATGCGTCAATATATTCTTTCATTTTATTATCTATAAATATTGCGTCTTTAAAAAATTCTGTACAAATATTAACAACATTTTCAGCTTCAGCAATAAACAAATACATAAGCGTATGCCATAAAACATCGTTTTGTTTTTGTGTTGATATTCCGTTTTGTTCTCCATACATACATATCATTGAATTTTCATCATGAGAATCAAATTTTGCAATAATATCTTTTGATTTAAAATCAACAACAATCTGTAGTTGTCCTGGAAAATCAACGACAATCATTAAATCATCAGCTAACTTAGAATCAGAAAAAGAAAATATTTTTTCTTTCATTATTTCTTTTGCTTCACTAGCAGCCATAAACAATTCTTCTGAATTATACGATTTTTGATTAAATTTATAAAAATCACTCGAATGTTTCCCGCCATACGTAATTTCATACACCATTTTCTGTTCTCTCCTTTATAACAACCAAGAGAGTCGTTGAAATATCATCAACTTCGTCACCAATATTTTTCAATGAATATTCAAAATTTGTATCTTTCAAAAGATTTTCAAAATAACTTTCTGTTTCTTCTTTATTCATTTCAAATTTATGGTCAGGATGACGCATTTCATCATCTTTTAAGTGATAGAATTTATTAAAGTCTTTATTTGGCGTTGTAATAAGCAATTTCTTGCAATGTTTATCTTTGAAAAATGTTTTGAATAACCTATCCATGTATTCTTTTTCATTATGTTCAAAAACTTCAGAAAGAATAACAATATAATCTCTTGTTACACCATGCAAAAAGAAGTCCTCAACACTCTTAAGGACCACTACATTTTTCAAATTATCTCTTTTAATTCTTCGTTCAACCGATTGTCTTGCTTTTTCATCAATATCAATAGCATAATATGTATTCGGATTTTTTTCAGCCAAACGAGTATACATGCCTTCGCCACAACCGACATCCACTATTGCTTTATCATGCGTTATTTGACTTGCAATTGTAGAATATCTGCAAAATTGATTTTCAAATGGCGAAATATTCAACTTGTGATTTTTGTCTTTATTTATTTCTTCTTTGATTTGATTAAATTCTTCATTCTTACGAATTCCTAAGAATTTTATCATATATTTAATGTAATACGGTGCCGAAATAATATTTGCTGCTTTTACCATTTTTTTGACAATATCAATTGTTTTTTCCATTTCAACCGAATCAAATTTTGCAATAAACCACACAAATAAATAAGTAAAATTAAGCAATTGATGAAATGTTTTGTTTTTTACATTAATTGTAATTGAATAATTATTGTAATATTCTTCTTCATCAACTGGTTCATGTTTCAATTTATTAAATGTTACATAAAAATCATCAAAATACTCAAGCAAACTCATCACTTTATTAAAACGTTTTACTTCCATGGAATTGATATATAAAGTATAATCGCCTGTGTGGTCATATTGTTTTACTTTACCAAGCGCACCAGAAAAAAATGTCTTTAAGATATTTGAAACGATTACTGGAGAATTATATCTTGTATAATCCAAATATTCAAATTCTTGAGACATTTTTTTAGCAAAACTGATTTCGTCCGCATCATCAAAAAACACTACGTTATATCTATTTTCAGATGAATAATACCCAAAGGCATAACCTTTGCGAATTGCTTTCGCAGTCATGCCAGTTAATGGATTTTTTTCAACAATAAATGAAAAATCTTTTTCATTTGAAATGATTGAAATTGCTCCCATATATTTCACTCACCCTTAAACTTGTTTCGAATTTTATCCCATTGTGCTTTATTTACGGCTGTATTACAATATGTTTTTCTTACCGATTCAATTGAAACGTCTTCCAACGGTTGCGATTTCTTTTTTTCTTTTTCATCTTTTTCGTGTCGTTGCAAAGAATTATTTACATTTTCATCATACCATTTTGCAATAATCGTTTCATCACATGGCGGACAATTTTCTGGATGTCCATCATTTATACTTGGAATAATTTTTACATTCTCTTCCCAAAGGTTTTTAAGCAAATCTATAGCTTCTTGTCGTTCAAATCCAAAAGGCATTTGTATTTTCTTTATATTGTTTATATCTTCATTTGAATTAATGATTGGAGCACCGCCAGATGTCAAAATAACTGCTGCGCCAGTTGTTGTACGAAGCAATCCCCATAAATTATCATTCATTTTACAACGTATGAATACGTAATTTGAATATGGAGATTTTTCTTTTCTTATTTTTGCTTTTCCGCCTTCTTTTTTTGATTTTACAAAAACATACTTAATCGGCACATAATATTCAGCTATAAGATTTTCAAATTCGGTTCCCATTACAGCTTCTTTTACATTTCTTACGTATTGTTCTTCCATATTAAATGTTGTAACAATTGTATACCATTCATAATTATTTGCAAGGTTTTTCAAATTCATTAAAACTACTTTTTTCGCAGCCAATTTACTTTACCTCTTTCTCTTCTTTTGTTTCTCCGATTAAGACCTGATAACGTTTGAAGAGCTGGTTTACACATGCGCGAGATACATTGTATTTTCTTGCTATTGATGCAATCGTATAACCTTTGTCAAGCATTGATTTAATCATATCATATGCCAATTTTTGCGACAATGTTGGGATATTACGAGAATTCAAAATTTTAACGGCACCAACCTCTTCAATCGCTGCATCAATCGTACCAAAATATTGACTTAGTTTATTATACTCAGTCCGATGAAGATTCCTAAATGATGTAATGTTAATAACACCATCATTATCCATACATTCACGCAACATCTTAATTACCTTACTTCGTCCTTCTTCTAACCTTTTTGTCTTGAGTTCGGTTTTCATTTTCATATCTCCTTTTTATATATTTATTTTAGATAGCATAAGCCGTGAGTTTTTGCTCACGGATTATGCTAAACCTAACATATTTTTTTTACACCTTGATTTGGGTATGTCTACCAAACGGCGGGTCATTGCCCTTTGTAGTAAAAATCCAAAGAACAGGCGTACCTTTAGTAATGCTTTCTGGCGGATACGGGCACTCGCCATCAGTCATAATAATAATGCCTTTTACATCATTGTACTTTTTGCGATTGGCATTAACATATTTGAATACTGCTTCAAACGATGTGCCACCGCCGCCAACAGGCATAATCTTAGAAATATCTCCATACACATCATCAAAATTGTATGTTTTCTTCTTCACATCATAATCAAAGAAGTGAAGAATACCATGCAAACGCTTTTTGAACTGATTGATAGCACCTTGGATTTCACTATAGCAAACAGTAATTTCCTCTGCAGACATCGAACCAGATGTATCTACGAAAAAAAGCAAATCCTTTACAGATTCCTGTTTATCGTTAAAATCGGGAAGCATAATACCATCAAAATCATATCGACGGTCTGGAGGAGCAAACGAATAATCGTTGATTTCCTCTTCAATAAAATCACGAAGCAACGCTTTCCAATTCTTTTGAGGCTTGGTAAGCTCGTTGATATGAAGTTTGAGAGAACCTGGGTCAATTCCGCGACGCTTCAAATCTTCAGCTGCCTGCATAAGATTTGAACCCCACTCCATCTGTTTTTCGTTCTTAGTGGATTGGTCGAGTTTGTCAGCCTTGTCCCACATCTTATGATTGGAAGGTGCTTTATAAGTTTTACCATTTACCTTATACGTACCGCTATCACCATTGCCATTACTGTTGCCGTTATTATTGTCCTGGTCATCGCCATTACCATTACCAGAACCATTCTGATTATTGCTCTTGTCATTTCCCGAACCATTACCATTCTTATTGTTCTTTTGATTGCTTTTTTGGTTACTGTTGGAACTTTGACCAGAACCGCCATTAATAAAAGATTTTCCTTGGCTGGAAGAATTTTGCTTCTTTGCATGTTTTTCCAAATATGCATATACTTCTTCAGCAGACATATTGGCAAAAGTCTCGTCAAAAAGAACTTCTTTAGGCATTTCCACTTTTTCGTTTTCACGAATTTCGCGTTTATTTGCATTGCGTTGATATGCACTAATAACTTCGTGAATAGCATTATTCACAACAAAATCGCATGCCATATTCCAAAGTTCTGGTTGGCGATGATTACGACGCCACATATGAGCCAATGCGACATGAAGAATTTCATGAATAACAACAAAATTAAGCTGAGGAACTGTATGATTTTCCACAAACTTTTCGTGATAAATAATTTCCTCACCATCAGTAGCCATTGTCGGCATACCCATAGCTTCAAGTTCCTCATTACCAAGCCTTACGTTAAGATGAACAAGCAAACTAGAGAAAAAACCAAAATTCAAAATAATATTGGTACGAGAAATGGACATTTTCTCTTTTGCACTAATCTTCTTAGCAGTTGCCATGACACTACCTCCTTTATTTATCCATATTATACCATAATTATGACTATTTGTAAATAGTTTTTTTCACTTTTCATACACATCTTATTAAAAAAGAGGGGCAATATTTGCCCCTCAATTTTCTTTGAGTTAAATAATGTCTGCAACTGCCTTGGTGGCAGCTTCAAAAGTCTTAGCCATGCGAATGAAGTTTTTGAAGTCCGGAGTAACACCAGAGTAAATATCAGACATAACCCATGCCTTGAATTCAGTATTCGGCAAGGAAGAAATGTAAGTACCAACATTCTTTAGGTTATTCATAATCTGAATCTGTGTTGCCTTGGACTTAATATCCTTCACACTCTGGCTATACTCAGTGACACGAGATGCAATCATTGCACTAAGAGCATGGAGAATATCAAGGCGGTCAGCAAAGGACGGGTCTACTGTCTTTACCTTACCGCTGACAATATCAGCATAATTCGGCAGGTAGCGATACACCTTAAGATATGTACGGAACTTGAGAGCAATGCCCATGCCAACGCTACCAGCAACACACTTGAAAAGCGAATTGAGTTTTGCATGAGCAGGAGAATCGTTGACATGCTGCTTTTCGGCTGCATTGACATCTGTAAGCAACTGAGAAAGATTGAATGACTTGCAATAACTATCAACCATCTCCCAAGACCGCGGCGTCGCAAAAGCAACGTCATCATTGTCTGAATTGAATTCATTGAGGTCGTCGGGCTGGCTATCAAGGTAACCAATGATGAGAGGCTCAATACCCTTCTTATATGCCCAAATCTTCCAATCCTCGATATTGCTGATAACTTCATAGTGCGTCATGCGGTTTGCCAAAGGCTTCGGCATGGTATAAGCCACTGCTTTATCCGTAACACGGTTACCAGCACAAACCACGAAGCAGTTATTGGGAAGCTGGAATTCACCAATACGTTTATCCAAAGCAATCTGATAAGCTGCAGCCTGGACAGACGGAGGAGCCGCAGAAATCTCATCCAAAAATAGGATATGGATTTTCTTATCGCTCGGGTCCATCTGAAAAATCTCAGGCTGGAGCCAACGAGTAACTTCGTTGTCATTGTCATCCTTAGCCTTGGACGGAATACCACGCAAATCGATAGGATTCATCAAAAGCAAAGAAACAAGATGAACCTCAACCTTCTTACCAGTGGTTTCCTCAAGGACACCGGCCAACTGCTTAATGGCCTGAGACTTACCAACACCAGGCTGTCCCCACAGCATCTTGGTCGGCTGACGGGAAAAATCTCCCTTGTAAAGTTCGGTGAAAAGATTAATCATTTCACCTGGAGTAACCGTAAAATAGTTTTTGTTCTCTTCGCGCTTAGCCATACTTAGTACACCTTTCCTCTCTTTGATTGTTTTGTTTTATCTTATAGCCGTATTATAACATAAATTGTTTTGTTTGTAAATAGTTTTTTTCAAAAAATTTAGCAACATTCTTTTTCATACAATTTTTGTGCTTTAATTAATTTGGATAGATTTATTTCAGCCAATGTAAGTTCATATGACGCAGAATCATTATCTTCCATACCAGAGTATTCAAAATTTTCTTGTGCTAATTTATAGCGCATTTTTGCTTCTTGCAATTCTTCATTTGTAACTTTCTTTGGAGTAACGTGTTCTATTGCGTCTCTAACATACTGTTTGGTATGACTTAAAGAATCTCTAAAATTTCTTCCCTCATCACCAATTCCAATATCTTTTGAATTTCTTAAAAAATTAAGCATCCCCATCATTCCCTTTCTCTTAAATTTTACAATATGATTATATAAAAAACAAAATAGTTTTGTAAACATTTAATAACAAAAATTCAAAGCTTTTTGTTATGCAATTCAAAAACACACATTTTGTATTACATATTCTTTTTAAGAAGATACATAAATTAAATATAATATTGATAGAAACAAGAAATGGAGTGAAAAAAATGATTGAATACATTGTTGATGAAGATAATAAAATAATCAAATGCAGAATGTATGGAGATGAATTTAAGTATTTTCTTATCAAAAAAATAAAGAAAATGAAAAAAGGATTAAAAAATGATATCATCAATATTGATGAATCAAAATACGAACTTCCTGGTATATATTTTGGAACATCCAAATATCACAAAGAAGAAGAAAAAGAATTTGATATAGAATATGGAAAGAAAATAGCAAGAAAAAAAGCATACAAAAAATTCTATAAGAATATTATTTCAAAATTAAAGAATATGAGAAGCAACATAAATAAATTCAATGAAAATTTATTGCTCATGTATTTCTATTATGAACATATTCATGAAGATATTGAAGAAATGTTAGATAAAACATTAAAAGATTAAGTATTTTATAAAAGTGAGGATAAACACCTCATTTTTCTTCTTGAGCGATAAATTTTACCGCAGGAGATGAATGCATGGGAATTGCTATAACAGTAACATTTATGTTACTTATGTGGCTATATTTTAGTTTTTATTATGAAGAATCTCAAATTATACCAGAAATGATGATTTGCGTGGACACAAACATCTTTTATGATATAGGTAGAGATAAAATAATAATAAAAATTCCTTTTAAGAAAACAATATTTTTGCCAGAAATTTTTAGACGTAATCACAATCCAGTCTATTTGAATAGGAAGACATATCAATTTTATGAAGATTATGTAATGGTAAATTATAATAGTAAAGTTTTATTGAAGAAAGGATGAACTTCATGGAAATCACTCAAGAAGCTTTTAAAAAAATGAAAAAAAGATATGTAGACCTCTTAAAGTCTACAAAAAGAGAAAACATTGAAGCCCTTATTGCTTTTTTGGAAAAGAATGATTTTTTTGATGCTCCGTCATCAATGCACTATCATTCTGCCTTTAAGCATGGGCTTCTTTTACATAGCTTAAACGTTTATGACCAGCTTTGCGAATTATGTAAAATTTATAATAAAGACGATGAAATCAATGAAGATACAATTATTATATCTTCATTATTACACGATATCTGCAAAACGAGTTTTTATAAAACCGAAATGAGAAACAAAAAAATCAATGGAGTATGGAAAGAAGTTCAAGCCTATACAATACATGATGTATTTCCTGCTGGCCACGGTGAAAAATCGGTTATGATAGCTCAACAATTTATTAAATTATCTATGCAAGAAATTCTTGCAATCAATTGGCACATGGGAGCATTTGATATTCGTTGTGGAGATTATCAAGGAAAAACAGCACTTAGCAATTCAATGGAAAGATTCAAATTGGTAACGTTGCTTAATATGGCTGACGTTGCTGCTACTTACCTTATGGAAGAAAGGGAAGATTAAAATGATTGAATTCTCCGGAAAATATGCAATGCTTTCAAATTTTTACGATAATCAAATTACATATAACAAAATAACGTATAAAAATAATGAGGCTGCATTCCAAGCTCAAAAAACAGATTCAGATAAAATAAGGAAACAATTTTCTCGCATGTTTCCGTCTGAAGCTGTAAGAAAAGGAAAAACATTACAATTAAGAACTGATTGGAATGACGAATTAGCTGAAAAAATCATGTATGAAATCAATAAAATAAAATTTTCTCAAGAACCATTTAAGACATTATTATTAGAAACCAAAGATGAAGTATTAGAAAATAGAAATGGTCATGGCGATATCGTATGGGGTATTTGCGATGGCAAAGGCGAAAATAAGTTAGGAAAAATATTAATGAAAATAAGGACTGAACTACGAGATGCAGGAAAACAATCAGACCCAGGAGAAAAAGAAGAAAACCAATAATAATTGGACTTTGATTTACAAACTATATGAAGAATTAAATCCTAAACAAAAACAAAATTTTCTTAAAAGGTTTGGATTGTTTGAGGCAAATTTTCTTAATTTAGACCTCGAAGCTAAAATCAAAAATATCAATAAAGAAATTAGATACAACATCAATGATTCTGAAACAAAAAAGATTTTATTTAGTTTGGAACATTTCGTAAATAATAGCAAAAAGGTTGTATTGTTAAGAGGAGAATCATTAAAAGATAGAATCATTGGACAATGCGATGGATTATATGATATTGTTGATTCGGTTGATGATGAACATTTATTAATATTAGTACAAAGCGATACAAATCCTGAAAAAGAATTAGAATATCTAAAAGAAAGAAAAGAACAAGGATTTTGTCAAGCAGACCTTATAACATTAGATTATCACTTAGTAAAACAACTTATTCCTAAATTATTAGAAATTTATAGAACTGTATCAAAACATATACCTAATAATATGTCATTCAACGAATGGGATAACATATTAAAACAAATTGCTTGGTTTTGTAATGAATACGTTACATTATTCAAAAACGATGATGGCAGCGATGAATATAAAAATAAATTAAAGGAAGCAAGAAAACATTTTATAGACCATTTTATGGATTTATGGTAAAAATTCTTTGAATAACAAAAAGGTTGGATTTTCCAATCTTTTTTTTGTTTTTATATATTTACACTTATGAAATTCTATTGTATAATTCATACAGTGGTACAAAAGATAAAACAATAAAATTAAATTTGTGGAAAGAAGGTAAACATTTATGCCAACTAAACTTCGGGGGAAAAATAGGTACTATCATATGTTGGATTTACCAGGAAGCATGCCTAGTACTGGACTCATCCAATATCATAGAGAAATGGCTCAACGCATGTTGAAAAGAACGTTGAAACCAGACGAATGCGTTGTAAGAAAAGATGGCGACAGGAGTAATGACAGGATGGAAAACCTTATGGTATTCGCAAGCAAGGGTGGAGCACGTCGTTATTACTCAAAACATAGCCAAGAATTTCTTTTTAGAAGAGAAGATGGAGTATATGACTATGATTGGGAAGCAATAAACCAGCAAAAACAAAAGACATCTGAAAATTATAAAAACAAAATGAATAAACTCAAAGAGCGAAACGAAAAGATTAATGTCTTTATTAAAGACAATCCAAATTGCACGTTGGAAGATATCGCAAATAATTTTTTCAATGGAAAAATCGCTACAGCGAGAAATCATCTTTACACGCATGATATTAAATTGACAAACATCAATTATAGCAACTCCAATAAAGGTGTTGAAAAAATTCGTTCGATGACTCGTGAAGAGCTTATTCTGTATTTGAGTACTCATCATGTTTCTGGTAAAGAATTAGCAGAAAAATTGGGAACAAACTATTACTCAATTGCAAATGCTCTTTCTGAACGTGGTATATCAACTATTGGAAAACATAAAAAATTCAAACATCTTACTCGCCAAGCTATTATTGATGCTATGGCATCAAAACCTTCAAAACAAAAACTTGCTCGTATGCTTGGTGTATTTGAAGAAAACCTTGAGGTTGAGTTATGGAAACTTGGCATTAAACATGGATATAAAATGGTGTTCGTAAAAGGCCATTATGAAATGCCAAAAGAAGAAGATTACGAAAGCAATGAAATTGAGCAACAAAAGAGTGAAATGACAATAGCTGAACACGAACAGCCTATTGAAGACGTTGTTTCTGAAGTTCAAGATATTAATAAGGAAAACAAATTTACTCTTGACGATGCTTATAGTATTGGACTTACGTTCAATGATATTAAGTTCCTTACGCAAAAAAGCACAAAAGACCTCATTGACAGTAAAAATATTGATATTAGTATGGACAATATCAATACATTCATTGAAATGCGTAAGATATTGACAAGAGAAAATATCATTGCATTGTACAAAGCTGGTCATTCTACGAATGACATTGCTGCAATTTATGGATATAATGGGATGTATGTACGCCATATCGCAGATACAATTTGAAATTTTTTGAAAAAAACTATTTACTTTTTCTGTTGAATATGGTATAATACACTCAGTCAAAGATAAAACAACTTTACAGGCAAAGGAGAAAAGAGATTATGCTGAACAGACTTGCACGTTTTAAGATTCCCGTTTGGACTCGTTATGAGGTTTTGAAGCCTAAGGGAAATTCCTATAAGAAACCTGAACTCGTTGAGGTTGGTCGAAAAGATGTCATCAGTCGTATGTATACTCGTGGCGACAATGATTATGTAGAGCGTTTGATTATCGGCCATGATGATTTGTTCATCACTTTTGAAGACCAGAAGAACGGCAATTATGTCTGGACCATCGACCCCAACTACATGTTCAAGCAGCGTTGTAAGATGAGCGATTTTGCAACGAGTGATGCTTGCAAGGAATTTGAGGAAAAGCATAAGATGGCTATGGCATTTGAGAAAATGTCAAAGGAACAGGAAGCGAGTCTTGCTGATGAACCGCTTCAGCAGACAAACAATCTGCGACTCACGGTAAGCAAGGGCGATATCACATATGATTGCCCGACTCATATGCAGTATATTTCCATTGACCAACATTGCTACTATGCGGTGCTTGATGAAAACAACGAAATCAAACTCGTTGACATCGAGTATGACCAGCTTCCCTATTACAATAACACCAATTCCTATGCAACGTATATCAACATTCCCAAGGAGCGTATGTATATCGTTGTAAACGATGCAGATTACCACGAAACTGAAGAACAGAATTGGTGTGTGCTTTTCCTTGACGGTAAAGAAGTTGCTCCTGATATGGATAAGGTTATCACCAAGGAAGACCTCGTAAAACGCATGAATACTACAATCAGAGACAACATTGCAAAACAGGAGATTACTCCTGACCAGTTCCTCAACCTGAACGATGAAGATGTAGAATTTTACATCGACATTAAGGAGACTGAATCCCCTGTAGAGGAATAATGGTAAACCAACTTACGTAGAGGAAGGAGACGCAATTTCCCCCAAAATTGCGCCTCCTGTTTTTCCCCTAAACCTCATTTTCCCCAACTTTTTTCCACATCTTTCCTTTCTGTAAGGGACGGCAAAAAATGCCGTCCCTGTTTTTCATAAAATAAACAGAAAGGATGTGAAATTTTGGAATTAAGAGAATTAACGTCACAAGAATTCATAATATTGCAAAACAAATTTCCTTCTTATGTAATATTAGCTGGTAGAACATTTTCAAATTTAACAGTAATATTAGTAATGGAAAATCAAGGATGCTTTCAAGTTTTCTACACAGAAAATAATTTCAAATCCTTCGATGTACATAAATATAGAACGTTAAAAGATGCATTTGAAGATTATGATAATGCATATGTCATGGAACAAAACTTCTAACGTCTCACCAGACATTGACAGAAGTGATTTCATAAATCATTAATATAGAAATATATGGAGGAAAAACATGAAACAAGAAATTACATTAGATGAATTCACATTAAAATTTTATGATACAGTAAATTCATTCAATCGTTCTACTATCTTAAATTTTAATTTAACAATGGGGCATGATATCAATAAAGAAATCATATTAGCATCACAAGGAATTGAAACGCCAATAAAAGACCTAAAATCTATGCAAGAAGCATTTGACATGATAATGACAATGCTTGGCATAGAATTTTGTAAGGTTGACGATTTGCAAAAATATTATGATTTCTTTGCTCCACACGTAAAAGAAATTCTATCGAATTATTGTATAAGAATAAATTCTGATGAGGATATTTTGGATGTTAATCCATTGTACATAAGAACAAAATTTCTTGAACAAAATTCTTAAAGTAAAAGAGAGAACATTAAGTTCTCTCTATTTTTTTAATTATGGATTTGTTGACGGATTTTCGTTATTTGATGGATTTGATGGATTTTGAGGGTCCTGTTGCTGATTATTATTGTCTGGTTCCTTTGGTTGTTCTGTTTGTTCTTCTTCAACTACATCTGGAATATCATAATTCTTTGTTGGAATTGGTCCACCAGAATAATTCATATTCTTCATTGCTGGAACTACTTCATCATCAGCTTCTTTTACAACAGCTGAACCAGAACTTAAAATAGCTGGATTTTCTTGTACTTTAGCAGTTAATGCTGTTGTGAATTCTGTAATCAATGCATTATATGCATCTATCTGCATTTTTGTTTTATCAAAATCGTCTTTCTTTGCTTGTTCTTTGAGCTTATCAATAAGTTTTTCAAACAAAGCATTAATTTCTCCAGAATAAGTCTTGCCAGAAACTTCAAATCCTTCATGAACAGCCTGTGGTTCAATTGTTTCTACTGGTTTTTTTGGACGATTTGTAATATAATCCATATTTTCATCCATTACGAACTGGTCTGCTTTTGAATCTAAATTTATCATATCCTTTCTCCTCCGAAAAAATTTTCTACCTTCGTCTATTTTGTTTAAAATTGTCGAAGGTAGGTGGTACCATGTGAAATATGTTATCAACACCAAACAAAGAATTTATGTTGATGAGAACAAAATAACAATAGTCATATACAGACGTTTTGCAATGACCATCAAAAAAGATACTTACACCATCATTTTAGAATTAGATGGTGATATCATATATAGAAAAAAATTTAGAAAAAAATTCTTTGAATCTTTTAGAAAAGATGTTTCTATATTGTTAACTCAAATTTTTATTGAGCTGCTATTATTTGAATACCACGATGAAGTAATGGATATTTTATCAAAAAATTGTTCGTATATCCAAAAGGCATTCGACCAATTTGTATAAAAAAAGAGAGGATTTAATCCTCTCTTTTCTATTTCTAATTTCCATTAGAACATATCTTCATGTTTCTTCAAATATTCAATAACTTCCTTGTCATCTGTTTTATATAACTGCATTGTACACATGAGACTTTGCACGAGAGCAGAATTTGAATAATCAATTTTTTCATCATCGCTTGATTCTTCATCCAATGTTTGACCATTCAATTCTGGCATCAGCACACAGTCATGTAAATGATAGTCATTTTTAAGCAGTTCATATAATCCATTGAGAAATTGATTTGTTTTGCCAAGAGCCACAATATCATTTGTTTCGTTGTCATAATAAAATCTTACATTTGGATGTACCAACGTAAGACCGCATATCATATCTGCCAAAACAGAAGGATTTTCATACATATCATCATTCGTAATGATTTTGCCAAAAAAGAATCTATGTTTTCCTGAAGTCATAAACTGCAAAAGCTCTTTTACTGTATGCATACCGTCTGCTGTTGTATAATCTCTCATTTTTCTTCTCCTTTCGTCCAATACCCATACATGGATTTATTACCACAATCCCACATATCATAGAAATAACCATCTTCACAAGCTACAAGATGATTAGCTACGACCATAACAGTTTTCTGTTTATGTTGATGAGCAAATTGTTTTACTATGGGACGTTTTGTTCCTTTTTTATTGCTTACACCAGTATAAACAAACCCCATATCTCTCAAAACTGCTTCATACACCGGTTTATCATCCGGCATATCTTGAAGTTCTCTTCCTTTTTTAACAAGAAGGTCATACGTTTCAAGCCAAGATTTGTCAAACGCTTTACAAAGTGCTCTTACTACACAATCTCCATAATTGTCTCTAATATCTTTTTCATTCGGTTGAAAGTACTTGAAATTCCTCGATTTATTTCCAATCAATTATCCCACATCCTTTCTTTTTTATATTATACCATACTTTTCAATAAATGTACACTACCTATTTACAATCAAAACTAAACAAAAATTAAAAAATAAATAGAATAATTTATGATGAATAAATATATTGAAGAAAACAAAGAATATGTAAATAATTTATACGGCAATCTTGGAAAAGATGGCAGAGAATATCTCAAAAAACGCGGTATTACTGTGCCTACTGCTAAGTTTTGGGAACTTGGCTTTTCTCCAAGAAATTTCATTCCAGAAATATATAAAAATGATACAAACTTTATGTATAAAAAAATGAACGGAAGAGTAACAATTCCAGTATATGATAGCAATGGTGTATTGATTGGAATTTCTGGAAGAAGCGTATATGACGATATTAAGCCTAAATATATGCATTATGTTTTTCCAACAAGAAGCACTTTATTTGGCCTTTGGCAAAATCAAAAAGATGTAATAAGAGAAAATGCTATTGTATTCGCCGAAGGACAATTTGATATTATTACAGCTTGGCAAAATGGATTGCGTATAGCTGTTTGTACTTTTGGTGCTCATTGTTCTGAAACGCAATTCGCTATAGCTTCAAGATATACAAATAGAATAAACATTTTATATGATAAAGATGAAGCTGGAGAACTTGGAACACAAAAAGCATTAAAAATAAATACTTACGGAAAAGTAAAAGTAAAATCTATTGGTTATTTAATGTTAAAAGATGATGATTTAGATTCTTGGATTCAAAGGAACAGTTATCAAAAAATATTAAATGCAATTAATTTCTCTAAAATTGATTATGTAAAGAGTAAACTATCTAAAATTTAATGCTAACACTATTTTATATTTGTAAGGATTAACTTAAACAGGTGGTTTTGTATAGATGATAAAGAATTATGTGTTAGACACCAATGTCCTGTTACAGAATCCCAATGCATTATTTGCATTTGAGGAACATAATGTAATCTTACCTGAAGTTGTTATAGAAGAATTAGACAATTTCAAAAAAGGACATAGCGAAATCAATGTCAACGCAAGAGAAGTAGCAAGAAAATTATGTGCTCTCAGACAAAAAGCTGAAAAAAGTTTATTTGAAGGAGTACAACTTGACAATGGAGGAATGCTTTACATAAAAAACCCATTCAAACAAGGTGAATCTTTTGTTCCCAAAGGATGGGAAGATAAAAAACGAGACAACGACATATTAAATACCTGTTTAACACTTCAAAAAGAAACAAATGAAGTAGTTATTTTAGTTACCCAAGACATATACTTAGGAATCAAAGCTGATTATTTACAAATCAAAAACGAACAATTCAGAACTGATTCTGTAAAAAATATAGATGAACAATATCAAGGTTACATAGATTTATGCGTATATGAAGATGATTTCGAAGAATTTGTAAAAAATAAAACCATTGACATTTCAAAAGCTTTCCTTATAGAAGGAGAAAACGAATACAAAGAAGTTTACGATTTTGAAAAATATCCAAACGAGTTTGTTATATTACATTGTGCAAATAATTATTTGAAAAAAACAATACTTGGAAAGATTTCAAAGGATAAAAGAAGTATTGTAAGACTTCAATATGAAAATGCGCATCCATTTGGTATAACACCAAAAAATACAATGCAATATTTCATGCAAGAAGCTTTAATGGCACCAGTAAAAGATATTCCATTGGTATTAATAAAAGGACCAGCTGGTACTGCTAAAACGTTCTTCACAATGGCCATTATATTGGAAAGATTATATGAAGGTAACAATCCTGATAATTTCAGAAAAGCATTGATTTGTCGTCCAAATCAATTAATGGAAGACGATTTAGGATATTTACCAGGTACAGAACAAGAAAAAATTGACCCATTAATGCGTTGTATATTTGACGCAATGGAAATATTGGTAGACAGCAATAAAGAAGAAAGATATAAGAATGAAAAAGAATTGCAAGGAAAAATTAACGATATTTTAGATAGAAATATTATTGATATGCAAGCAATAGGTTATTTAAGAGGCAGAAGCGTATCTGCTAGCATATTGTTTGCAGATGAAATCCAAAATAGTAGTCCAAACACAGCAAAATCAATTATAACAAGAGCTGGCGAAGGAACTAAAATCATTATGTGTGGTGACCCAAATCAAATAGATAATCAATATCTGGATTCACGTACAAATGGTATTAGCTATGCAATAGAAAAAATGAAAGATTCTCCATTATGCGCTGTTATTACAACGTCAGAAAAAGACGCAAGCCGTTCCGAACTTGTAAAAGATGCAAATATGAGATTCAACAGAAAGGATTGAAAAATTTGGAAAACGAAGATTTAGTCAATGACGTAGATATAACAAAACGTTATGATAATGAATGGGAAGACATATATCATATTAAAATTATTGACAGCGATTACATTAATAATTCCAAATTGGACGAATTTGAGTGGTGCTATTTCTTAATGAATAGTACAAAGTATCAATTGATACCAAATTATTCAAAACATAAGGATTTAGATTACTCAATTCCTGAAGAAATGGAAACAAGAGCAATGAAAATAAATAGAGATATTTTCTCCACAGCAGATAAACATGAGAAAAAAATATTGGAAGAAAAAAGAGGGTATATGCCAACCAAATATATCTTAAATTATAGATGTAAACAATAATCGGTGATAGTATGACTATTAATTTCAATGATATAATTAACTATGGTAATGCAAAATTCAAAGTAGTAAAAATAGCTACAAGCAACGATATAGAAACAATTAATAATAAAATAAATTCTATTGATAAAAACAGAAAAAATTCTACAGTTTATTCAATAAATGATATTGCATTTTCACCGAGTTTACCGTCCTATTTGGTTCTGCTTTGTTCAGAAGGTGGAACGACCGCAGCAACCGAACCTGACTTCTCCGAAGCGGAGGAAAATGAAACGGTTACTGACGGCACGGTTGTCTGGACGTACAAGAACATTCTTAGCGACAATGGTGGTGGCGGTGTCCCATTAGCTGCAATCATTCCTTGGGTGGATGACGTAAATACTGTACCAGCGGGATTCTTGCTGTGCGACGGTAGTGCCGTATCGCGTACTGCGTATCCCGATTTGTTTGGAGCTATTGGCATGAAGTACGGTGCTGGCGACGGCTCTACAACGTTCAATGTTCCCGATTTGACTGATGCCGCAATCCTCAATGGTAGCTACGACAAGACAACGTTCACGACAGCTGGTTCTGCTACGTTTACTGCACCGAAAGATGGGTATTACAAAATTACTGTAAAAGGTGCAGGCGGTGGCGGTGGCGGAAGCTATGGGTCTGGTTCAAGTTATTCCTATTCCGGCGGGGGCGGTGGCGAAGGGGGCATGACGTTTGCGTTGGAACATCTTAGCACTGGCGATACAGTTTCTGTAGTCGTAGGAGCAGGAGGAGCAGGAGGCGCAGGAAACGCAAACGGGTCAGACGGCGGAGATACAACGGCAACAGTTAACCTTAATACCTATACTGCTGGCGGCGGTAAGGGTGGATTTAGGTTTAGTGGTACGACTGGAGAAAGCGGCGGTGGTGGAGGGACTGGAACTATTGCGGGCGCAGCTGGAGGCGTTCCCCACATATATCAAGGGAATAGTTCGGCCGGAGAATCGGGTGGAGGTGCTGGCGGCGGTGCTGGTATAGTTAATGTAGCTGGCAAAAACGGAACGAAAGGCGGCGGTGGTAGCGGTGGTGGTGGTACTTATACTTCTAGCGCTAAAGGCGGTGGCAACGGCGGCGACGGTTATGTGTGGATAGAGTACATCGGCACGGCTTCGCAGTATCTCATCAAATATACTTCGACTGTCGTTGATTCTGAGGTTTCTGCGGCAACCTCTGCAAGCGAGGCTAAAGCAGCGGCGCAAGCTGCTGAATCTTACGCTGGCTCTGCGGGAATCCCTGTCGGTACGCTGTTCCCCTATGCCGCTGACACGCAGACACCGCCCACGGGCTTCCTGTTCTGCAACGGGCAAGCGGTTTCGCGGACTATGTACGCTGATTTGTTTAGTGTGCTTAGTACGACATGGGGCGCGGGTGACGGCTCCACGACGTTCAATCTGCCACGTTCGGAAGATTTGGTGCTTCAGGGCGCGGGCGCGACGAATCCTGTGGGAACGTATAAGAGCGCAGGGTTGCCGAATATCGAGGGCAGTCTGCACTCTAGTTCATCGCTTTGGATTGTAAACATGCCTCCTGCTGGAAGCACAGAAAGTGGAGCGCTTTCTGTTACAAGAGGTAGCGTGAAGGACTTTTCGGGTACGTCAAGCACGGTAAACTGGCCAACAGACTTAAATTTTGATGCTTCTCAGGCAAACGCCATATACGGCGCGTCTGATACCGTCCAGCCCCCTGCGGCTTGCGTGAAATTCATCATCAAAGCCTACGACGGCGTAACGCCGACGAGCGCAGGGATTGATTTGTCGCAGTATGCTTCTGATTTGAGTAATAAGGCTGACCGTAGCTTGTCGAATCTCGACGGAAATGGCGAGCAGAAGCTAACAGACACGATGGAAAGCGTTGTGTATGAAGACGGATTTGCCATTATCTATCTGAACGGCGGGAGTGAAAGCATCCCTGCAAATATTGTGATAAACAGCAGATACGTTGAAGCTAATCCGTTCCCGGGGTATTTAGTCGGGTGCTGTGCAGAGGTTCAAGTTAACGATGAGTGGGGAAACCCGGGTTGGTGTTCCTATAGCACAAACGCGCAGGCTGTCGGAGTTGTTGCGAATCAGCTTGACGACAACTCGATTGTTGTGCAAACAGGAGCGGCAAATCAATACCTTGTATTTCCAAGCGAGAATGCGGGAAATCCATTTGGACTAACTACTGCAATAACAGGGCCGCTACCATGCCGCGTAAAGGTTTGGAAAGTCGGAAAGGTGGCGAATAACGCATGAAAATCTACGCAGTAGTTGGAACAGCACGGCAAACTATCATCGTGTGCAACGTGCGGTACAATCCGCAAGAGAACGAAGTTCTAACGCATAACTACTAAGCAAAGAACAATAAAAATAAATATAAAACGAAGATGGACCGATATACCATTAAGCATATCGGTCCATCTTTCAATTAGAGAGGAGGCTTTCAAATAGTCGAGAGTGTAAAAGGAGGATTATTATGTTTACAAATGGGGAAAAAAGATGTTTGGAGGTTTCCATTAGATAAATACACTAAAATCTGTCATCATATTCCTGGTCTGCTTTATAATAAAAATATTCTATTTCATCTGCTTTTCTGCATTCGTCTGGATAATTTTCTCTTAAATAATCTATCATATCTTCTTCCATTTTTGAAAAAGATTTTTCTACATTATCGGTATATCCATTTTCAAGAATAAATTCTTTAATTGTCTTGCAACCGAATTGTTCTAATATTTTTTCAATTTGTTCATCATTTAATTCATCTAAACCAGTCGCTTCACACATATATTCATATACATATGAATCGGAAAAATCATCCATATAATCTTCATATAACTCTGCAATTTCTTTTTTGGGTTTACAATATTCCCAATCAATTAAATCATGGTCATCATAATACTCTTCTGCAAAATGTTCTGCGCCATGTTCGTATTCTTTCTGAGCTGCTTCTACTAATTTTTGTTTATCTATTTTTTTAATTAATTCATTAAAATTTGCATCTGCTTTTTTCAAACGCTTCATATTCTAACCACCTTAAAGAATTTCAAATACTTTATCATTAAAAACCTTATATGACGAACCGCAATTCTGACAGTATATAATTCCTTCTTTTGTTTTAAGCGGTTCATATCCACATTCTACACATTTTCGTTCAGATTTTATAGATGCTGAATCCAATTCATTCAATTGTATCATATCTTCAGCTTCATTATGTGTAAGTTCAACATTAACGTAATTTTTTTCACCTGGTATCGTTGCCTTTTTAATTAAATGTTTCATAACATCATTCCATTTATTTTTATTCTCTAAACAAAATAAAATTAACTATCAATTTTTTTATTTGCATCTTTTAAAGTTTTTAATAAAGTATCATCTTCTAAATAAAAATAATCTCTTCCTGGGTCAAATCCTATATTTTGCAATAATTGAAAAAATCTCCAATCTGGTACTTTGTCCCACAAAATTGCAAATTCATTTAGTATTTCACCAATTCTTTTTGGGTCTCTCATTTCTTTCACCTCTAAATATATTCTACTATAAAAAAATACTTTTTTTAATTAAAAAGGACAAAACATTTAATTTTGTCCTTTTATATAATTAAGCAAATATAATAGTAAGAGTATTATCTCCTTTAAGTAATTGAGAAGTAATTTGAGACCTAATGCTATTATTTACATTAGCTAATGTTACTTTAGTTACGGAAGAATCTTTGAACATATCACTTATTCTATTAGTATTGATTATGCTACTGCAATCAATAATCCAAGGGAATTCAGAAGGTAAAGAAGTACAATAATAAAACATCCTATACATATTAGTTACATTATTAGTATCTAATTGTGGTATGGAAGTAAGTTTAGTACAATTAAAAAACATCTCTTTCATACTAGTTACTTTACTAGTGTTTAGGTTTTTAAATATATCTTCATTACCAGTAAGTTTATTACAATCATAAAACATACTGCCCATATTAGTTACGCTACTAGTATCTAATTGTGGTATGGAAGTAAGAGAACTACATTCATAAAACATACAATACATATTTGTTACCTTGCTGGTGTCTAATTGTGGTATAGTAGTAAGATTATCACAACGAACAAACATTTCCTTAGTAGTAGTTAAATTACTACTATTTAATTTATCAGGTACAATAATCATAGTATGATAAATAGAAGGATATAATTGGCTCATTTCATAATTACTGTCAGTTAATATTATGATAGCAATAGTAGCTTCACTTGCACTAACAGTAGTATTACCAGTTATAGTACCAGAAGAAGCAGATAAAGTACCTGCATTATATCCTTCTGCTCCAGCTACTGTAGCAGTCCAAGTAGTACCATATTCAACAGTAAAGTTCTGGTCTGAAGAAATACTTGTTACTGTTACTGGAGAAGAATCCGGCTCTGTATATGTTAATGTTATTATTTGATTTGTTGTTCCGGCAATCGTTAATAATACTTGAAAATCAACATTAACACCAAGTGTTACAGATGATGGAGCATTATAATTATTATCTCCTAAAGCGCTTATTGTAACATTAGAAGAACCGGTTTTATGTCCAGTAAATGTAATTATATTATTATTAATTGTAGTTGTAACTACATCTGTATCACTAGATAAAGCTGATATAGCACTATTGCTAGAATGATTAGCTGTAATAACATCTGTATTATGACTTTTTGTTAAAGATATATTATCTTTACTTAATCTTATACTATCATCAGCTTTATTTATTGTCCAAGATATTGTAATTGGGTCGTCTGTTTCGTCTTGCCATACATATCCTTCTACTGGAGTAAATGTAGCAGAATATGTTCCAGCATTTATTTCAGCTTGGAAATTTGTTAAAATCAAATGCATATCGTCATAAGACATCCATTCTGGTGTTTTTGCATTTCCATCATATGTTAAAGTTCCTGATTGAGATGGCACACCATTCACACGACATGTCGTTTTCGTTACATAAAAATATTCATTATCTTTTTTTATGTACATTCCAATTTTTGTATTATCTATAGCATTTACTTTCGTAGCTGCTACTTCATATCCTCCGAATTTTACTCTTGGATATGTAGTTGTATCATTACTATCTATTAATAAACAACTTATACCATTAATTTTTTTATATCCCACTACTTTCACTCCACTTATAAAAAATCTTTACATAAAATAAATAAAATAAATATAAAAAGGAAATATAACGATGAAAAAATTTACAATAGATTTGTCTAATGCTAAAGAAAAACAAGAAAAAACAATGACAATAGAAGATTATATATTTTTATATATGAAATCTTTCGTTGAAAAAGAATTTGTTGCATTAACAAAAAAATATAAAAATTTGGACCAAAGAAATATAAAAGAAAAATATAAATGTTTTGGAGAAATGGAAATGTTATTAAAAGTTGGCCAAAACATTGGAATGTTCAACAATTTTACATCTTATAAAGACTTAAAAGACCAAATAGATGGACTCATTGAATTCATGCAGCAATAAATCAAAACATTGCTGCTTTTTTATTTTTTCTATAGACAAGCATAAGGAGGTGTTGTATATGCAAATCATATATGTTTCTTATCCATTAAAATATTTTTATTTACGAAATAGAATCTATAAATTTGTTTTAGACAATAAAAATTTTCCAATTGATATGTTCAAGATTTTCGATGTTGTGTTAGATGATATTAATGACAGTAAATATTCTGCTCTTATAGCAGATATGAAAAAAAATATCATACCAAAATGTGACGAAATATGGGTATTTGAAGAAATACATGATTTCATGTTAGAAGATATTACAATAGCTAAGAAAAAAAATGTTCCTATTAAATATGTAACATTGGAAACAATAGTAAGATTTATTACTCCAGAAGAAATTAAATTTAGTAAATCTTTATTAAAAAGATATAATACTGAAGATTTACAAAAGATGATTGAAGTTAAATTTGCCTCTTAAAAAGAGGCTTTTTTATTTATCTAAAAATTTTTTCAAAAAAATTTTAATTTTTTTGTGAAATCTTTTCTTTTTTTAAAATTTTTTGTTATAATCTGAATAGGAACCACCGAAAAACAATAAATTTTTTTAGAGGAGGCTGAAAAAATGAAAGCAGCAGGAACAAAAACAAACAAAACGGTGAAAGGGGCAATTGCAATGACGAAGTACGAAAAAAAGAAACAACTGAATGGGTACAAATCTATGAGGGACCTGGAAAGAGCAATGGGGTTGAGACTCGATAGCATAAGCCAATGGATGAGCTACCACAACATACACGACCTCAAAATCGCTCTCAAGTGCATCAAAAAACCCAAAAAGGTAACAAAACATAGGGAACCAATCGAATACAAAGGAAAAACGTTTGAGACGAAAGCATCTTTAGCAAAATATCTCAACATTGACAGTAGGAAATTGTGCTCGTATTTATCGAAACACAAAGGAACAAACATTGAAGATGCAATCAAAAACCTCAAGAGTGGTATGCATTGTTGCACATTCAACGGGAAGAAATACAAAAACAAGGTAGAAATGTGTAAGGATTTGGGCATCAACATTTGTGCATTCAGATACTACTACAATATAAAGAAGTTGCCAGTCAAAATCGCAGTCAAGATATGTTTGGGAAAGTAATTAAATTGAAAAAGAGGAGCTTAATTGCTCCTCTTTTTTATTTAGTCAATCATATATTGTAAAATATTTTCAGTTAATTTCATCTTAAACGAATTCTTTTGATGGAGTTCTTCTATTCTCTTTTTTGCTTCCATATTTTCTATTTTACCAGTCAATAAATACTTATCCAAAACATCATATGAAAAACCAAGATTTTCTTCATCTGTTTTTCCAGTCAATCCATCACTTGGAGGTTTTAATAAAAATTCTTCTGGTATTCCCAAACATCTTCCAATCTGTATAACTTCCCATACAGTTAAATTGAATAACGGTGCAAAATCTCCAACACCGTCTCCATATAATGTACTATATCCTATATATCTCTCTGAAAAATTGCTTGTATTCACAACCAATGCATTTGAGCTTTGAGCAACAGCATACAATACAGACATGCGAAGACGTGGTGCTAGATTTATTTTTGTTTGTTCCGTCAAATTAACATCTTGTTTTTGAATCTGTTCAAGTATTGTCAAATAAGACATCGCAATATTTACAATATATGGTTTTATATCCAAATATCTGCAAATATCTCCAGCAGTGTCCATATCATTCATAATACCATTTGGAATAATAACACCCAAAACTCTGTCTTTCCCAACAGCTTCAACGCATATTTTGGCAGTAACTGTAGAATCTTTTCCTCCAGAAATACCAATAACTATATTTTTATTATTCTTCTTAAAAATATCTCTAACCCATTCAATAACTTCATTTGTAGTTTTCTCTATATTCATTGGATACGCCTCCCACATTATTATTTTATAATAAATTCAAAAAAATTAACATAACGTATAACAAAAAGGCTGAAAAATTCAGCCCTTAAATTTGTCGCTTATCTTTTTGGCGATTTCATCATTTATTCTATAATCAATTACTAACACCTGTATTTTACTATCCAATATCTTAAATATCATATCTTGAGTTAATTGCTTATCATTAATCACATCTGCAATTTCCAAATTTTTTAACTTATTATGAGAAAGAATATACTTCAATGCATTCAATCTCTTATTCCCATCTAAAACATTATAAATATTACCTTTTTCATGAAAAATCAAAAATTGCAAAGGAATATTTAATAATAAACTTTCTGCTATTTGACTAGCAAAATTTTCATCAATTTCTGTTTTGTTCATATTGATTTTATTTGCTGTCATTAAACGCATTAATTGGTCAACTGTAAAATTAACAATATCAACTCTTAAATTGTTGGCTAATTCTTTTACTTGTTTTGTTAAATTATCCATAAAAACATCCTTTACATTCCAAAATTCTTTATAAATTCTTTTTTTGTTTTTTCAATCAGCGTTTCTTTATTCATCGGCCTATCTAAATAAAATCTAAATTTATTTTTTATTTCATAATTTTCTTGAACTGTAACATCTAATTGCATAAATTTATAAAAAATTTTTTCATTTATATTGACATAATCAAATCTTTTGCGTAATATTTTTTCAATTTCATCAGAATAATATGATACTTTAAAACATTTTGTTCTTATAACATAATAAAAATCAGAATATGTTTTCGCATATGAATCAATATAATCATAATCATAATTTGGTTCTTCACCAGAAATCAATTTATTGGTTTCAAAAACATTAAAAATGGTTTTCATCAAAAACATTGTTCTTTTTATAATTTCTTCATCGCTTAAATATCTTCTATCTACTTTTTCACAACGAAAAACTTTTTTGTCGTTATCAAAAATAACAACATCCAAATATTTTTTTGTTATATTTAATTGTGCTAAAAAATTTTCATACATTAATTTTTTCTTACTCATAATTAATTTCCAATCCTTTTCTTAAAAAAATCAATAAATTCTAATCTAAAATCATTTTTTGTTCGAATTCTATCCAATGGCAAAGGAATTGTTTTTATCGGAGATTGATTATAATGCAATGTAATAAGGTATTCTTTTTGCACATTATTTGAAAAAACATTTAATTTACAATCACTCATAAACGAAAAAATATATGACATTTGAACATAAATATCATATTTACTACTAATATCAATAAAAAAATTAGTATGTACAAACAATTTTTTACATTCGCTTCGCACACTTTTTATAACATTAAAACCTTCACCATAAAGTTTTTTGTTTGTTTCATATATAAAATAAAGTTTTTGCATTAGCGACATTGCTAATGCTTTTATTTTTCTATCATCATTTTTTGAACAATAAATATTTTTTCCTTCAACTATCAATAAATCATCACATTTTACATTAATATCAAAATATTTTTTGTAAAAATGGATTGTAGTTACAAGATTTTCAAATTTGAATTCAAATGCTTTCATATCTCTCACCGATTAAATTTTATCACAAATAAAAAATTTTGTAAATACTTTTATAACTATTCTTATGAAAGCAATTATTTTTATTTTATTTTATAGAGAAACAAGTGAGGTGACAAAATTTGCTGCCTAATAGAACCGTATTTTCGCCAAATTTGGTTTATCCAAGAATGACTTATTATACGAGAGTTGTTGATAATCAAACCGGCGAACAAGTTTTTCCTTGGTTAAGTACATCTAGAAATAAAAACATTTTTTATGGATGTGTCGATGCAATAAATGGCGGAGAAAGCGACTTTATAGTAGAATACGACATATATAATAATGAACCTTATGCTTGGGACGGACAAGGCGCATCTCTTACAGCAATGAATGCAGTAGAATGTAATTTATACATAGATTTTTCGTCTGAATGTAGAAATATAGGTAATTTCTTCTATTGCCGTTGCGTAACATACGACCCGCATGCTGAATGGGAAGCAATCACACCAGCTCATCCAAAATATACTAAAATTCAAGGAGCAGCATCTCCAGATTTTGGTACTATTCTTGGAGTTGGTGACCATGCCGTTATACAAACAAAACTGATGTTAAAAAAGAATACTACAATTTGTAAAGAAATGTATAATTTCCAATTGCGGTTCAGTTATAAATATAGAAGGTGATATGATGCCAATTAAAGAATTAGCTAAAAAATCAATCACCTTTGATTGCTATTTTATGCCATTAGGAATGGAAAGCGATAGAAATCCTTTATTTGCATCATTTAAGAATGAACCGCATCCAGAAGAATTAATTTTATTCATGGACAATAAAGAAATTGGTAATTATTCTGATATTGATTTTCAAAGATATTCTTTGCGTCCCGTTATCGGTTATATAAAAAATGGTGATAAAATTTACAAAAATGCAAAAGTCAATTTTGTAAAAAAAGGAGAAAAACGTTTTGCTAACATTTATGCAGATACTTGTTATACAAATTCTGCTGGTATGTACAAAGCTTATATAACTCCAGGAACATATGATATTGAAGTTATTTTTAATAATAACAAATATATAAATAAAGACCAAGAAATAAAAAATGGTTTAGCATATCCATTTTATGTTTTTGTTAAAGCCGCCATCAAAAATCATGTCAAAGACACTGTGACATTTACAAATTCGGAGTATATATACATATCAAATTACTTAAAAGACGAAGCTGATAGGCCTCTTCCAAATGCAGAAATTATTGTATATGATGAAAGTTATATTTACGCATATGTTTTGACAAATAAAGATGGCAGATATACATTCGCATTGAAGCCAGGAACATATAATGTACTTATTCGTTCTAAAGATAGAAACGCAAAACATTCAAAAATAGAATTAAATGGACATAATGGATTTGATGAACAATTAAAAAAAGATAATTTGTTTTCAAAAGAAGCTATGATTTTATTGTAAAGGGGGTTAGTCAATGAACATTATTTTTCAAAAACAATTACCACCTCCTGAACATATTATGATTTCATATGCTAGAGACCAAAAACATCTAATCATAACATGGGAAGAAGTAAGAAACCCAGATAAATATGTAATCAATAAAACAATAAAAAAAGTACTATATAACGTTTACAAAGGTTCTTCTCAAAATGGATTGTTCTATAAAATAAACGATTTGCCATTACAAACAAATCGTTTTGAAGATAAAGACATCAATGTAAATCCAAACATAATGAATTGGTACAAAATTTCCTCTGTATACGAAGATGAAAATGGAAATTTTATTGAGGGTGAATCTTCAAGGCCATCAACATTTAGAATTAGAAATACAGATAAATGGTTCTTCAAAATAAATGAAAGAAACTATTGGATTTTGAAAAACACTGGAATGTTGTTTGATTTATATACAAGAAAATATGATGGTGAAAGATGTCCACAATGTTATGATGAAATAAGAGGACGGTCTGGAAGTAATTCTTGCGACATGTGTTATGGTACTGGTTGGGTTGGTGGATATGACCCAGCATTCCAATTATATGTAAGACTGAAACCAGTAGAACAATATCTCGGCGTTTCAAATCAAATGTTTGTAAATGAAAATAGTCCTGGTGCTTGGACAATTTCAGACACAATCATAAAAAATAGAGACATTTTAATTTCTCCAGACGGAACGTTTTATCAAGTAATAGCTCATCAAGTCAATCAGGCTGGTGGATATTTATTCCATCAAGAATTAAGATTAAAGGCTTATGACCCATTAGACGTCATATATAAAATGAAAAGAACCACACTTTATCCAAAAGAATTTGAATAAATATATAAATTAAAATTCAAAAAACAATCTATTATTTAAGTAGGAGAAGATTTATCCTTTAAGGATTGGTTAGAAATGATAGTAGAACATGCAGAAAGACATATAAAAGATGTCATAATTTCATTTCTTCGGTTATATTTCAGAAATCCTAAAAACTATATGCATAAACTTCCTCGGCAAATACCAAAAGATTATTTTGCGAAAGCAGTATTCTTTGATACAGAACCCGAGGAATTAAGAGAATTTCCATTAGCGATAATAACAACATTCTCTGGCACAATGGTTACTGCTGGATTGTCTGATTTTTGCCAAGAAATTAAAGACCCGCGTTCTGGAAGTATCATTGCTTACCGCTATCAAGGCTTTTATGAGTTCGGAGTCCAAATAGACATTGGATGCAAGAATACATTAGAAAGAGAAACGTTTGCTGATTTAATAGCTAAAGCATTAAGATTTTCTTTGAGAAGATTCATTCAAAATCAAGGAATAATCATTAAAAATGTTAGCTATAGCAACGAATCGACAATAGACTACAATTCAGATAAGATATACATAGCATCTATCAAATTAGATACATGGTCTTCTTGGATTGAAGATGTAGAATTACTCGATCCAAACGAATTCTCTCTCAAAGGTTCTATGTCTGCTACAGGCGATGATACTACCGATGCAAAAAGCTATATAAACACCAATGCAGATGATTATCGGCATAATGGTGAAGATAAATCAGATTCTTAATAAATGGAAGGAGGTCATTAGACATGCCTTATCGCGTACCAGGTGCGTATGCGCGTTTTATAAAAACCGCCTCGCCAGTCAACAACGTAGGAGCAACACGTGTTCTCGGTCTTGTCGGTACAGGTGCAAACTACTTCGAAGTTTACAACGAAGCAATTAAAAAATCACATTCGCAAAGCTATGACCAACTCTCTCAGAACAACGTATTTGAGATTATCTCTCTTACAGACCGTGCACTTTCAAACGGTTCAATCGTTAGAGGGTCTACAATCTACGAAGAGGGCGTTGCTTACGAGCTTAAAGACGGAAACAAGATTGCTTGGAATACAATTGCTCCAGCAGAACTTTCAGTTACTGCTGCTACTCCAACAGAAGCATCAATTCAGTTGAAAAATCAAGTTACAGCTATTATCAATGACAACAACGAATATCTCGTACAAGATGGTAGCTACACACTCGAAATTTCTTATATTGAAGATGCTTGGGACCATTCAGAAACAAACCATGTCAATGTTGGTTGCTATAGAGTAATCAATAATCAGACAAAACAAATTGTTGGTGAATGGGGAGTAAGTGGAGAATGGAATGAAGAAGCAGTCCCAGGATTAAAACTTAAGATTGAAGACGTATTTGTTCCGAATTCTGAAGGTGAATCCATAACAAAAGTTGGGGACGCTGTAATCATTACGACAAAAGCTCCAAAAACAGAAATTGAAGCAAATGTTTCTTTCAACGAAGAAGTTATTGGATATAATCCAGCATTTGCAAAATCATTCATGTGTCTCAATGAATCAACAGCTGCTAATGACGCAGAAAAAGAATATTTCATGATAGTTGATTCAGAATCAATCACAAATGGCGATTATGAAATTGTTTATACATCTTCATCTCCTCAAATGATTGAAATCAACAATGTAAGCGAAGATTTTGATACTTCTCTGAATCCAATTTACTCTGGTGAAGTTGGAACAGTTGCAGAATATCTTAACATTATCCCTGGCATTACATTCATTCTTAATGAAGTTAGTGAAGAAGTAAATGTTGGCGATACTGTCGGTATTCATGTTCAAGCTCCAACTCGTGGAGATGCAATCGCCGAAGATGATGTTTACTACATCTCTTATAAGTACAAGAAAGCAGAAGAAGATTACGACCCAATCCTCTATTACAACTACGACGATGTTATTCAGGCTTATGGCAACTACGATGTCACGGCATCTGGTGTTGTTATCAACTCATTAACGCTTGCTGCAGAACTTGCATTTAGAGCCGGTGTCAATCCAATTGTTTGCGTACAGGCTAAGAATGATTCAGATTACGAAATTAAGAAAGCAATTGATAAACTGACAGCAGATGTTGCTGGTGCTGAAAATGTTAATATTATCGTACCTCTTACAACGTCACCATCTGTTGGTTCATATATGCAAGACCACGTTGATTTTATGTCGTCTGAACAGGGTGCACATGAACGTATGTGCTATCTTGGAGCATATCCAAAACAGCCAATCAATAAATTTGCAACAGCCGCTGATAAAACAATCGGTATGAAACAACAGGCTGAAGCTTATAGCGATGAACGTGTTGTTTATTGCGTTCCTGGCCGTGTTACTTATGATATCAAGAATCTGCAAACAGGCAGAATCAATACAAGAACTCTTCCTGGTTGCTATCTTGCTCTTGGTGCTGCTACAATTGCTCTTACTCAAGACGTTGCAGAACCACTTACAAGAAAGAAGATTCGTTGTGGATTTGGCGATTTATTGGATGTTTATACAGAAACAGAAAAGAACGCTTTGGCAGAATCCGGTTGCTGTGTAATTGAACAAAAATCGTCAGGTATCAGAGTACGTCATGGTATCACAACCCAGGATGACGAAGTTAATACAACTGAAATTACACTTATTCAAATCAAAGACTATGTCATTGCCCAATGCCGCAAATCTTGCGATGCTCTTTACATCGGTATCAAGAATCTGCCTGGCAGAAAAGCAGACATCCAATATACAATTTCATCAATTCTTTCGCAATTCATGTCACAAGAAATTATTCTTGGATATCAAGGACTTTCTGTAAAAGATTCTCCAGACGACCCGAGAGAAGTCCTCGTAAACTTTGAAATCGAAGCAGTATATCCGTTGAACTATGTAACTATTACGTTCGGTTTCGCTGCTACCTAATAAGAGAGGTGAAACGGTAAATGGCGGACAAGTTGGAAAACGTAATTGACGGTACTAAAGCAGCATTTCCTTCTAAAGTAAATAAAATGCTGAATACCCAAAGAGCAACTGGAATGCCTGAAATTGGTGATAATAGTGCCACGTTGCCTATTACATCAACGAACGTAGAAGTTTATGCTAACAACATGCGAGTTGGCATAGTTCAGGAATTTACACCTTCTGAAAGTCGTACTATTACTCCGATACAAGAACTTGGTACTGAGGGAGTTGTCCAAATGCTCCCTCAAAATACCAACGGTGGTACAATTTCTCTCAGAAGATTTGCTCTTTTCAATTCAACATTGGCAAATGCTATTGGTTTAACCAGAACCGGTCAATTCATGCCAGCAAATGATAGTGATTATGTATATGGTACAGCATCTACTATGGATTCTGCATCAAGGACGTATGGTAACCCCTTCAAAACATTAAAAGACCAGCGCGTTCCATTGGAATTCAAGGTAAAAGTTCGTCTTCCAGACGACCAAAACGATTCTTACCATGTAGATACATATATTGATTGTTGGTTACAACAGTATGGTAAATCATATGCTACAAATCAGATTCAAATTACCGAAACAGCAACTATTTCCTATAGTGATGTATACGGTGAAAAAATTTCTAGCACGAGCTAAGAGGTGAGAAGCAATGGCAATAACTAATCCTGGTTATGATGCTAATACGCATTTTAACTATTTCGAACAACACGATGCTGTAAATTCCAATATTGCTAATACTTCTACAAATACTCATCGTGCTACTAGAAATGATATTAGAACAGCTGAGAATGATTTCAACCCACAAACGGCGTTTGATAATTCATTACTCACAACTTCTACAAATACTTTCATCTTTGCTAATGGTTCAATTGTTGGCATGGTTCAAAGCTTCAATGTCAGCGAATCAAGAGGCGTAAATAAATTACAAGCCATTGGATGGGAAGGCGTTGTACAAGCTGTTCCAGAAAACACGAAAGGTGGTTCATTGACTATGTCTCGCATAGCATTATATGAATCACAAATCTGGAATGCTCTTGGCTTAACAACTTCTGGACGTCCATTTAACCAAATTGGTGCAAAAGTATATGATGCTGAAGCCGAAGGAGATACTTGGGACCAAAGTTCAATGTCACCAGAATCAATTGATGCTAGAGCATATAAAACAGCTACGAATTTGGTATTTAATACTTTACGTCAACAAAAAGTTCCTCTTGAAATCCAAGTCAAGACAAGAGCTCATGGTAAAGAAGAAAAATATTGGGTAGAAACATACATTGATTGCTGGCTTTCAAGCTATAGAAAATCTTATAGCGTCGGCAGCATTACAGTTGCTGAAGATGTCACGATTATGTACGGAGACACATATTAATAAAAAGGAGGATTTATTCCTCCTTTTTATCTTAATTTGATACTGCACTTCCAGATGGCAATGTATCTAACAATTCATTCCCAATATCTTTATATTTTATAGTTTGATATATATAAGAACTTTTACAATGAATATTTAAGGAACTCCATTCACCAAGCAATTGATAATACAAATTACATTCTCTATTTTCTTTACCGGAAGAAGTTGTTCTTGGTTTATAATAAGCATATAATCTTGGTTTTATGACGTTATTGCCGGTAAATAATGTTTTAAAATGTAAACTATCACCAATAGTGTCAGCATTAATGCCAGTAAGACAAAACTTGGCGTAATCTTCATGAAAACCATTACCGGTATTATTATTTTTACTGCAATATGATACATCTATAAAAACACCAAAATCTCCAGATATATCATAAATTGTTAATAATTTTAAGTATTTGTTGTTTGTATTAGCCGCTGTTAAATGAAAAACAACATCTATTTCTCTAGAATCATCACTTTTATAAGAATTATAACAACTATTATTCATTGGGTCTGTGAATGTTGTATATTTATGAGTATGATTTATAATTGCATATGTATTTTCTATACTATCTAATTTTGTTTTATCTACACTACTCATCATTCCATTACTAGATGCAGTTACTATATTATGTATATGATTAACATCTGCTGCATTAATAGAATTTCTTAAAGAATCAGCATTATCTATAGTCTTATTTATATTTTTCATATAAGAAGTTATATCTTCTATTTGGTCTACTTCTGTTTCTAAATGATGTAATTCTTGAGAATTTGTAGATGGATTGGGTAGATATAGTTTAGATTTTCTTGTAGTCATATTTTTCCTCCATTTTTTTATCTCTATATAAAAAATAAAAAAAATTAAGAGCATAATTTTTATGCTCTTAAAAATCAACAATTAATATTGTACCTTAAAAAACGATTTACTATCTTTGTCAAAAACTGCAAATTTACCAGTAATAGTAAAGTCAGTTATCCAGCGCCATTCACATTTTGCTGTATCAACAGCTTTACCTCCATTAAGTACCATTATAGTTACGTGTGCTACTTTATTTTGTGAATAATGATTTTTGTCTTTTATTTTTATGCCAATATTTGTAATTTCATCTTTTTCGTTTTTTAATATTCCAACTGCAACTACTTGAAGAGTAACTTCTTTTTCAAGAATATCACTTGTATAAATCTCTTCTCTTTTTGGCCTAAAAATACAAGTCATATGCACTTCATTTTTTGCATATGACAGAAATTTACGTATTGCTGATATTGTAGAAAGAACATCTAGAATCTTTTTTAATGATTTTTCACTTATCAAAATGCCTTGGAATATTATATCTCTCCAAAAAATCTCCATTTATTTTTCAACTCCGGTTATTGAATACTGCATGCTTGTTCTATATATATTTTATCAAATTTTTTCGTAAATATATTTATATCTGTTGGAGCATTCAACGCTGCAAGAGCGCGAGATATTCTTAATGCAGATTCTGCATCATCCATAGCATTTGCACCATCATATGCATATTCCAACATCTCTCTAATTTCTTTCAATGAATCCACATTTATTCTCCTCTCTTTTCAACCTCTACTTTCATAACCATACCAGTAATTACTTTTGTAAAATCGTCCAAATTTAATTCAATAATTTCCCTATTTCGTTTTTCGTCTCTAATTTCAATAACCATTTTTTCATTTGAAGACCTTGTAATAGATAAATACGCTTCTTTCTTCACTTTTCTCATCCTTTCGTTATATGTTTCCAACAAATCGGACCAAAACCACGTTCAATGGATTCGTCATCATCGAGCTTTCTACCGCAGCAAGCGCAACGCCCATGATGAATCATAACCATCGGATGAGGAAGTTTGTTATTTCCTCTATTGATAGCATAAATTATGCCCTTGATGGCCGGTGCTGTGTTATCAAGAGTACCTTTCTTACCTTTGCTATAGAAAAAAGTTCCATTTTCAAATTTACAAATATATCCGGCATACACGAAATCATGACCATTTTTTACTTTTACAAAAAACAATTCTTTGCCATTTTCAGATTTCTTTTTACTCTTATTTACCTTATATTTATATTCGATATTCGAAACAACGTTTTTGATAGTAAATTCAGCTTTTCCACCAAAAATAAAATTCTTTGCCGTCTTTACTTCATTCGTCATTTTAATCATTCCTTTCTATTTTATGGTTATATTATACCATAAAACAAAGGAAATGTAAATAGTTTTATGCAAAAAAAGAGGAGAAAATTTCTCCTCTTTTTTATTAAAAAAATTCTATAATCATATCATTATTATTTTTAAGCAATTGAGATGTAATTAATGGTCTTACATTATTTTTAACATTCTTAAACGCAACTTTTTTAACAGAAGACCCATAAAACATATTTTTCATACGAGAATTAAGGCTATTATTATTATCCAAGTCTATGCTGCTACAATCTATAACCCATGGAAATTCTTCTGGAAGAGACGAACAATTATTAAACATATTATTCATATTTCTAGCAGAACTAGTATCTAATTCTGGAATTGTTTCCAATGAAGAACAAGCATAAAACATTTCAACCATATGTCCAACTTTACTAGTATTCAATTGCGGTATAGATACAAGATTCTCACAATAAGAAAACATATTCCCCATATCTGTAACATTTTCTGTATTTAATTGTGGTATATTTGTAAGTTTATTACAATTATAAAACATATTATTCATGTTTGTAACTTTATGTGTATCAAATTGCGGTACAGATATTAAATTATCACATTCATAAAACATTTTTTGCATATCTCTAACATTTCTAGTATCAAATAAAGGAACAGTGGTTAAACTTTTGCAATTATTAAACATATCGCTCATATTTCTTACTTTTTTAGTATTTGAAAATAATGGAAGATTATTTGACGTTAATTTTTCACATCTTACAAACATATGACACATATCTATTGTATTGTCTGTATATAATAAAAGTCTATCTTGATTATTTACTGTAATTGATTGTAAATTTTCACAATATTCAAACATTCCATGCATATCAACAGTACAAAACGTATCAAATTGACTATCTAAATTTAATATACTTATATTTTGGCAATATCCAAAATAAAGAGGCATATTTTTAGGCATACAACTTCCGATTGGATCAAAAAAGAAAGTAGCTAATGAATTCACAGAACATAAATATTCCATCGCCATATTTTCAGCTTCTTGAATGTCCATTTCATATGGATTTTCTTCCAAAACCATTACCATAGCACATCTAATTGCCCATTTTGATAATCCCAAATAACCAAATTCATTTCTAACTACATCATTAAAATAATCTTCATATGACAAATCGCTGAATTCTATATTTAAGTTATCTGTTCCACTTAATAATTGAGAATTAATTTGAGATTTTAAGCTGGAACGAACATTATTTAATTTAACATATCTAACAGAACTTCCCTTAAACATATCTTTTAACATATTTACATCAGAGATATTATCACAACCAATTGGCCATAAAAGCCTTTCCGGAAGAGATTGACAATTTTCAAACATATTTTTCATATTTGTAACATTATCTGAATAAAAATATGGGATTTCTTCCAATTCATAACAATTCTTAAACATCTCTTCACATGTTGTTAGAGACGAAGCATTTAAGACTGGCAAATCATTACAATATGTCATTGTTTGATATGATTGCGGATAAAAATCGCTCATTTTATATTTATTATCATAAATATAAATTTCTTCAGCATCATTTTCATTTATATAATCTCTTAACATCTGTTCTACATATTTAGGAACAAAATAATATTTTCCTTGTTGTTTAACATAAATACCAAGATTATTATTATTAACATTACTTACTTCACTAGCAGCCAAAGGAGATATTGTTCCATTTGCTTCTTGCCATAATACTCTTGGATATTCATTACTTTCTGCTATTCTTACTTCTATTCCTTCTATTGTCTTTGTAGACATATCATCACCTTTCCAATTCTTTAATTAAAAACATTTTATCATCAATACAATGTTTTTATAATTAAGCATTAACGATAAAATTAAAGTCTTTATCGTATGTTATCTATATACCCACATTCTGGACGCGAAAGACCTCATTGTAATTCCTCGACCCATACCAGCGCCAGCAGCTGATGATATAATACCAGTACCAACTGGACGAGTAATGCTTTGTTTTGCTGATTTAATACTATCATCATAAGCTGCTTTCATCTGACCAATAAGAGCAAGATATTTGCCAGAAAGGTCGATAGAAAGACTGATTCCATTATCTGAATAAGAAAAGGCCTCTCCAGCTTGCCATGTTGCTTCACTTAAAATTGCAAAAATATATGCTCCCATTATAATACAACCCTCTATACTAAATGGGTATGTATTAATTGTAAAACTTGTTGGAGCACCACCAGAAGTATTAAAATTACTTATAGACAATTGTATAAATATTAAAAGCTGTTCATCTGTCCAACGAAGACCATAATCTCTTTCTACTAAAGTATTCAAAGAACGATGAGAAAATTCTGGAGCATCTTTTAGAAGAGCTCTTAATTTGTGTAATAATTCTTTTTCTCTATCAGTAATTGCCGAAATTGTAGAATCATTAAGAGATTCTAAAATAATAGCCATGAATTTCACCTCTCTTATATAAAAATAAAACTATTGGTTATTTATAAAATAAAAATTAAAAAGGAGAGATTTAAGTCTCTCCTTTTTCTTATATTCTTAAATTACAACAATCATTTGGATTTTTATTTACATTATTTTTCCAATATTCATATGCCTCAGATTCATCTTCGCAAACGCTTAATTCCTTAAAACCTTTAATTCTAGATAAATATTCTTTTTTCTTTTCTAAAGGCAAATGATTATATCTGCTTTGTTTGACTGTATAATCTGAAAAATCTATATCAAACCATTTCTTTATCCAAGAATTAACACGTAAAAATTCTATTAAAATTTTATCACATTTTATTTGTGACAAAATATTTGTATCAATAAATTCTGGAATATATGGACTCAACCTAACCGAAACATCAAATCCATTACTTTGTAACGTTTCTATCGCTCTTATACGTTGACTTGGTAAACTAGCTTTTTCATATTGTAATTTTTTATACGTTGCATCATCAGTACATGTTAATGTTACTTGTATATGCGCTAATTTTTTATCCATTAATTCAAGATATTCTTTATCTGCTATTATATGACTTTTTGTAACGATAAGATAATTAATGTTATTTTCGTTTAAGCATTTGATTGTTTCGTATGTTACTCTTGCAGTTTTTTCAAGTGGCTGAAAACAATCTGTCATTCCACCAAGTCTAATTGCATTTATTCCATTTAATTTTTTTATTTTTTTCTTAATTTTAGAAATATCAGCAATTGACGGTTCTTCACTATCCCATAAATTTCTAAAACTTAATAATGATTTCGCATAACAATAACTGCAATCGTGTTGGCATCCACAACCATATGTATCTAACCTTGTTGGATAATTACATTTATTCCCTTCATTTCCTCCAACAGTCTTAAAAAAACTCTTAAATTCTTTTCCCATTATATCATTCCTTATTAAAAAAAACTTTGTATTATATTTATTTTATTTATGTAAAACAAAGTTATTTTATGATTGAATAAATATATAAATTGGAGATACGAATATGTTAGAAGAAATAGAAAAATATAATGAATCTGTATCGGAAGAAAAAGAAATACATGAAATGTCAGACTTAAAAAATGAACTTATAAACTATGGATACGATGAATACGAAATAGAAGATATATATTTATTGAATGAAATAAGACCAGAATATTTTGATGAAGATGATGAATATTTTTGGTGGGCGGATAATGGATATTTGTACAGTGGAAACGAAAGTGATGTTATTGCTTTAATTGGAAACAATGAAGACACAAAAGAATCAAATACTCTATATAGATATGTTATTGATATTGATGGTAAAGAATATGGATTTATACGTGGAATAGATGAAATTATGGAAAAAGGTGAAATAACAGAAGATAGTAAAGAAATTCAACGTATAAATTCATTATTATCAAGAATGACTGTACCAATGATAAATGATTTACAAGAAGAAAAAAGATGTTATTTCACTGAAAAAGGAAAATCTTTTTATAAAGGAATCATTCAACAAATAAGTGATATATTAAATGAACTTGGATATAAAGTAAAAGAGATAACAAAAGAAACTAATAATTTTATAAAAATAGACAAATATCAAGTATTGGCGAAACACTTAAAAAATAAAAATGGAGTGAAAACAATGCACCTTATTAAAAAAGCAAACGATATTTTCTCAAATCAAAAAGAATTATCTGAATATTTCTTAAAAGATTTATTAGAAGATGAAATAAAAAATGATATTGAAGAACGATTAAATTCTAATGGAAGATTTAGCAATGATTTTATTTATTTTGAACCACAAGAAACAGCAAAAATATTTACAAAAGATTCATTAAAATTTAAGAAAGCATATGAACTTATAACAGAAAATGAATATGAAGATTATCCAAGATTGGGAGAATGTAAAATAGAAATAAATATTGATACAGTTGATGAAGATAATTTTTCTTTTAAAGAAATGCATGAATTAACTGTATTTAATGAAGAATTAGACCGTATGTTATATGATTTAATTATTGATTTTTTTGAAAACAATGAACAAATTATTAAAGAAAAATTCAAAGAAATTACTAAAAAAAATCTTATATAAAAAAGAAGCACTTAATGTGCTTCTTTTTATTTCTTATTCTTTAGCTTCTAATGCCGCGACTTTAGTTTCTAATTCTTCTATTCTTGAAATTAAAGCACTAATATCTGGAATATCTCCCTTAACAGCTATCTCACGGTCACTCGAGAGGCTGCTAGAAGACGCTGAATTCTTTGTGTAATAAATACCATCTACTTTGGAAATTTGAAGTCTCGTGCCTTTTCCAGATGTTTTGTCAGCTGCAGATAATTCAATGTCTGCACTTTCGTTTTCAGAAACACCAATATAGTCTTTTATATTGCCGTTAATACTTGAAATGTTTGTTAATGAATCTTTTTCAATAAAATTACTAACATCAGGAATATCGTCAGAATTTGCTTTATTTGCTAACATTGATTTTATTTCAGTATCATCATATAATTCATCTTTTGTAGCAAAATTACTAACATCGGGAATATCATTTGAATTTGCTTTTTCAGATAAAAGATTATCAATTTGAGCAATTGTATAAACAGAATCCTTATTAGCTTCTAAATCTAACAATTCTTGAATTCTTTCAGCCGAATAAGTATCTACTTTCTTATAAACATCTTCTAAATTTGCTTTTGCTTCCAATAATGAAATGACTTCTGTTTTTGTATAAACATTATTTGCATCAGCTTTTTCTATTAATGAAGCTTTTATTTCGGTATCATTATATAATTCATCTTTTGTAGCAAAATTACTAACATCTGGAATATCGCTTATATTTGCTTTTTCAGATAATGCATTTTCAATATTTTCTTTTGATAAAGTTTCGTTTTTAGTAAAAACGTCATTTGCATCGGCTTTTGCATTAATTAATGCTCTGATTTCAGTATCATCATATATAGAAGCCGAAACATCTGCTTTTGTTGCTAACCCACTTAAATCAACATTTAAGGTATCATGAATAACTTCTTTAACAACTGTTTCCTTTACAACGTTAACAACAGCTTCTTTAGCTGCTTCTATTTTATTGTCATTTCTTGTTGACATTGCTTGGACAACGCCACCAACTAAACTAGAAATTGTTTCTGCCAATTTATTTCACCTCATAAAAATATAAAAAATAACTCTTCCTTAAATTTAATACATCTATACTATAAAAAAAATTGTCAGAAATTAATCTGACAATTTTTTCATTTGTTAAAGGAGTACTATACCAGAACCAAGTTCAAGTGATTCAACATGCAATCTTCCAGCTGTTGATGTTAAGTATACGTTTGTATCAAATACCTGCGTACCTGTATTTGTAACGTTAGAAGTTGTACCAGTAAGATATGCAGCTGTTGTATTTGCAACTTCGCTCTTTACATTCATATCTGTAAACAACGCATTTTCTGGTACAGCCGTTTGAACAGTTAAATTATTAACCTTTGCAGCATTTGAAGCAGTTGCTGTAGCATCCAATGGAGTAAATCCTAATGCATCGGTAACATTTGTTCCAGTTACACTAATTGTACCATCAGATACAGTAACATTGTTGCCAATCTTAACTCCACCAAGTGTAGAAGCTGTCGCTTCTGGTAAAGTATAACTTGCTGCATTTTCGTCAATTGTATCTAACTTAGCCTTATCAGCAGCAGACATCAAACCGGCATTTGAAGCGGTTGCTTCTTCATAAGTTGTATCAGTAAATTTAGCATTTGCTGGTACAGCTGTCTCTACAGTTAAACCGTTAACCTTTTCAGAATCTTTAGCAGTCTCTGTCTTGCCAAGTTTAGAACCAATTAATTCTGTCACGGTTGTAGCAAAATTTGGATTATTACCAAGAGCCGTTGCCAGTTCATTTAATGTATTAAGAGTATCTGGTGCAGAATCAACTAATGCATCAATAAGTTCTTGTACATTCTGAGTTGTCGGTGGTTCATAACCGAGTGCCGTAGTAACATTGTTTTTGTTTATTGAAATTGTACCTTCAACATTTGTAATATTACTACCAATCTTAACTCCACCCAACGTTGAAGTATCAGCTGCTGGTAAAGTATATTCTCCAGCACCTTCACCAATACCATCTAATTTAGCCTTGTCTGTAGCCGACATTAATCCGGCCGTTGTTGTAGTAGCTTCTTCGTACGTTGTATCTGTAAATACTGCATCTGCGGGAACAGCCGTTTCAACAGTAAGACCATTAACCTTTTCAGCATTAACAGCGGTTTCTGTTTTTCCAAGCTTATTAGCAAGCAATCCAGTAATTGTAGTAGCGAAATTTGGGTCATTTCCTAATGCATCAGCAACTTCTTTCAAAGTATTCAATGTTTCTGGTGCAGAATCTACAAGACCAGCAACAAGTTCCTCAACTCTTGAAAGCGTTGGTGGTTCATAACCCAAAGCAGTAGTAACATTTGCTTTATTTACTGAAATTACGCCATTTGTATTTGTAATGTTACTTCCTACTTTAACGCCGCCAAGTGTTGTGTCTGTAGCTTCTGGTAATACATAATCACCGGAACCGCCAAGACCATCTAACTTAGCTTTATCTTCAGCAGACATCAAACCGTCTGTAGAAGATGTTGCGACTTCATATGTTGTATCAGTAAATTTGGCTCCAGCCGGAACTGCTGTTTCTACAGTTAAGCCATTTACTTTTTCAGAATCTTTAGCAGTCTCTGTTTTACCCAATTTATTTGCAATTAATCCAGTAATTGTAGTAGCAAAACTTGGGTCATTGCCAATAGCGTCAGCAAGTTCTTTTAATGTATCTAACATTTCTGGAGCAGAATTTACAAGATTACTTACTAACGTTTCAACATTTTGTGTTGTTGGCGGTTCATATCCTAAAGCTGTTGTAATATTAGTTTTTGTAACACTGATTCTTCCACTTTCAGAAGTTATGTTATCGCCAATTTTAACACCGCCAAGGACAGTAGACGTTGCATTTGGAAGAACATATGAATCGTCTCCACCACCACCGCTATAACCGCCTTCCGGAACACTATCAAGTTTAGCTTTATCAGCAGCACTCATAAGTCCGTCTGCTAATTGCGTAGCAACGGTATAAGTAGTATCTGTAAACTTAGCGTCATTTGGAATACCATTTAATTTAATTTTATCATCAAATGACATTAAACCAGATTCTGTTTCTGTTGCTAAACCATATGTAGTATCTGTAAATACTGCATTTGCTGGAACTGCTGTTTCTACGGTTAAATTATTAATTTTCGCCGCATTAACAGCCGTACCGTCTTTATCTAATTTATTATTTATTTCATCCCATATATCATCAAAAGAAACGCTTTGAACTGTATTTGCTATTTTCTCTAATGTATTTAATTCTTCTGGAGCATTTCCAACTAATGCATCAATTGCATCTTCTCTTACTGGTGTATATCCTAATGCCTGTATAACATTATCATTTGTAATACTAATAGCTCCATTTATAACAGAAACATTATTGCCAATTTTAACGCCACCATAACGAGAATTGTTAGCTACTGGTAATACATAATTATTAGCACCTTCGCTAATACTGTCTAATTTGGCTTTATCAGCAGCAGACATTAAACCTGAAACTTCTGTAGTTACTTCTTCATAAGTAGTATCTGTAAATTTAGCATTAAATGGAACTGCTGTTTCTACTGTTAAACCATTGACTTTTTCAGAATTTTTAGCTGTTTCTTCTTTTCCAAGCTTTTCTCCAATCATTGCCATAATTGTCGTTGAAAAGCTTGGGTCATTTCCTAATGCCTCTGCTAATGCATTTAACGTATTTAATGTTTCTGGAGCAGAATTTACAAGATTCGCTATACTTTGGTCAACCTGTTGTTTGGTTGGTGGTTCATAACCAAGAGCCGCTGTTACGTTTTCTCCAGTTAAACTAATAACACCCTCAGTTCCCGTAATGTTTTGTCCAATTTTAATTATACCAAAATCATCAACAGTTGCTATACTATCATTATCTAATTTTGAACTAATAGAATTATTAATTTCTTCTTTTAAGTCATCTATATCTTTTTTTACAACAATTTCTCTGTTGTCAATTATTTTATTTTCGCTTTCATTTTTAAGATAAAAAATACCTCTATCATTAGAAACAATGATTTTACTTCCCAAATTTGTTTCATTATTTTCAGCAGCAATTACCATATCAATCGGCAATGTACTTTGTTTTGAAAAAGTAATATCTGTTCTTACATTTTTAAGAGCATTAAAACCTTTAAATAGCATTAATTTATTTTGATTTGACATATCAATAAGTTTCATGCTATTATCTTCATCAACATGAGAATATCTAAATGGGCCATTACCATCATCTGAAAAAATCCTACTATTTCTGACATAATTATCTTTAATATCATCAATATCAGATTTTTTAGCTACCATTTCATCAATTTGTTCTGAAGTATATACATTGTCCTTATCAACAAAATTTGAAATGAGATTTTGAACTTCTTCTTTCGAAAAAGTTTCTGTTTTTGTAAAAACATCACTTGTATTTGCTTTTAAGCGCAAATGAGCATTTACTGTTTCTATAGTAGGATATAACGACATATCCGTATTTTCTGGCATATGTTCATTTAAGTATTCTATAGTTACAAAAGAAGAAGTATCAGGCATATGTTCGTCGACATAACCTTGCGTTGCCAATCCACTTATATCAACATCTAAAACATTGTGAACTGCTTCATTTACTGTTGTTTGAGCAACAGTTTGAAGTACATTCGTTTTTGCTTCAGCTATTTTATTAGCATTATTATTTGATATTTTTTGTACTATGGATTTCGCTAACTGTGAAAGTGCTTCTGACAATTTATTTCACCTCAATTACTATTTTCAACATCTTTTTCCATTTAACCATCTATAATAATAATTCTACTTTTAATCACCGGTATTACCATTATCTGAATTATTTTGATTATCAATTTCTGCGTCTATTTCTTCGAGAAGTGCTACTAATGTATTTTCAAGAATCTCATCTACTTCTTGTTTTGTATATACATCTTGCTTTTTAGCAAAATCAGCTTCACAATCGCGAAAAACTTTTTTTATTAATGTAATAATATCATACATTCTATCACGACCTTTTATTTTTAAATAAAGCCCGGCCGAAACCGGGCTTTATAATTTTTAACCATTAATTTCGCTTCTAATCTGTTGAAGTACATCTGCTATTGCTGTGCTAATTGCCTGATTTACTTCTTCTTTAGTATACATATTAGCAAGCAAAGCATCTACTTCCTCTTTTGTATATACTGTATCTGTATCTGCTTTATCATCCATTGATGAATCGATTTCTGCTTTAGTATAAACATCTTCGGAATTTGCTTTCTTAGCTAAATCTTCATCAATTTCGCTAATTAATGATTCAACATTTGCAACAGTGGCATATGGTTCTAATGAAGGAATTTCTGTCTTGTCGGCTTTAAGTGCCAAAGCATCATTTACATCAGATGTATTTGCTTTAACATCAAGGTCTGTCTTATCAGCCTTGAGTGCTAATGCATCATCAACATCGCTTTCTTTAGCATATCCAACAAGAGAAGGAATTTCCGTTTTATCAGCTTTAAGAGCTAAAGCTTCATCAACCTGGGCAATTGTATAAACTGAATCCTTATTGGCCTCTAAATCAAGAAGTTCCTGAATTCTTTCAGCTGAATAAGTATCCACTTTCTTATAAACATCGGCAAGGTTTGCTTTTGCTTCTAATAACGATACAACTTCGTCTTTAGTATAAACATCGCTTGCATTTGCTTTAGTATCAACTGTTTCGCCAAGAGTTGTTACATTACTTTGTACTTCAGCAACATCTGCTTTTGAAGCAATATTTGCGATTTCCAATCCATTTGCATTTTCAGCGATTGCTTCTTGAACCGTAGTGGCTTTAACTTCTGCAATTGTATCTGCTTTTGTTTCTTGTTTTGCAGTCGCAATTGCTTCTTCAACATCAACTTTATAAGCTTGCTTTTCACCAAGAGCTCTTAATAATTCATTCGTTGAAGTAACAACATCAGAAGCATCTTGTGAATGTCTAACAATTGAATGAGTACCTTCAACTATATCATTTAATACAATATTAAGTTCTTCTAATGTAGCGCCAACAACGGTATCAACTTTTTCATCTGTTTCTTCTTTTACATATGTTGTCGTCTTAACACCAGAAATTTCTTCATTGATTGCATCCAATGCATCTTGAACATCTTTACAATCTTTCTGATATTCTGTCTGCGTAACGATTGTTGGAGCAACCTCTGTAAGAAGGCTATTAACGTTATTAGAAAGCGTTGTAACGGCGTCTTCCAATTCATCAAATTCGCCATCATCAACTTTAGCTTCTATAAATTCATCAACTTCTGCCTTTGTATATACATCGGCAGCATTTGCTTTTGTTTCAATATTCGAAGTATTGGTTTCAACAGTTGTATTGATTTCTGAAACGATATTGTCTACTTCTTCTTTTGTATATACATTTTCAGCAACAGCTTTGGCAGCAACTGCTTCATCTAATGCATTTAATCTATTCGTTGTTTCCTCATTCGTTGCATCAATTTCTTCTTTAGTATATACATCTGTTGCGTTTGCTTTTGTTTCGATTGCATCTGTGTTACCGTCAACTTTTCCATTGATTTCTGATACAAAACCATCTACTTCTTCTTTTGTATATGTATTCTCAAGATTTGCATTGTCTGCTAATAAATTATCAACTTCGTCTTTTGTATAGGCGTCACCAACATTTAATTTGCCTCTTAAGAAATTGTCAATCTGAAGTTCTGTATATGTACTACCAACATTAAGTTTGCCATCTAACATATCATCGACAGCAGCTCTTGTATAAATTTCGTTTAATTTAACAGTACCATTAAATTTTTCATCAATTTCTTCTTTTGTATATACAGTTTCTTTATCAACTTTTTCTGCAATTCTTGCAAGTCTTGGGTCATTATCGCCAACAGCGATTGGCATTAATATATCTTCTGGTTCCACTGAAAGTCTTAAAACACCGTCGGTATTCTTTGAAGCTTTCTTTAATGAACCATCTATGCTTAATGCAGTTGGGAAGTCATTCCAAACAACACCGTCATTAGTGAATTCCCACATTCCACCATTTTTACGTTCATTGTAACGAATTCCAACATTAAGTTCGGAACCACGATTTATAATAATACCAGCATTAGCAGTTGGAGTACCAGACTGAGCATTATTTAATGTAAATGTCGTTGAAGACGTACCAGAAGTTTCATCAATTTTATCACTAAAACGTTCCAAATCAGCTTTGGAAGCTTTATCATCTAATGCTGCTTGTAAACCATCAATTGAAGCAATTGGGTGAAGGTTTGGAGCGTCATTGTTATCCAATAATGTATGGTCACCAGGATGATATCCACTTGCTAAGAATGGGCGAATATCTTCAATCATATCCTCAGTGATTGCAGTGGCATTAGCACCCAAATAAATAGCTGCTAATGGTAACATATTACGTTCAATCGTTGGAAGTTCTGGAGCCCTATTCTTGATTTCTCCTGATGAAACAAAAATAGTACCCTGTGGAGTAATACCAACTATTACCCATTTATATCCAGCAGCTGGAGCTTGAATTGTTGGAGAAGTTCCACCCTCAAATTCAACAAGCTTCATACGAGATGTATAATAAGAGCCTTCGTTAACTCTTACTGTCATATTTGGAGTAATTTGTGGTCTGACTTTAAGTTCCTCTATAGCAACACCAAGTTTGCGATATGTGGAACCTGAAACTGGTTTATTCAATTAAATTCACCGTCCTATCTATACTTAAAATTTACTTTGATTTTTCATCATTTTGTTTCAATTATAAAATACACTTCAAATGAATACATATATAAATAAAAAAGAGGTCCATAAGACCTCTTTTAATTTTTTATCAAATTATTTTTTCATTTTATGCAATGCCGTTGATGTAGCAGAAATAATCCTTCCATCAATCATTTGTATTTCATAAAATTTTTTATAATTTTGTTCATATGGACCAAAAATAATTGTTGCTTCTTTATTTCTATATGTTACCTTTTCGCCTTGTTCAAAAATTATTTCTGGTTTTTTCTTCTTAAATGTAGTTGACGGTGCTTTTGCAGATATCGGCATTCTCGCATCATCAAAATATTTTAAGAATTCGTCATCATCTATAGCATCTTTTAAGTTTTTTTCTTCATCTTCTTCCTCGTCTTCGTCATCAAAAGACGGGATTTCTATTTCCATTTCATTTTCATAATTATCATATCCATCATAATCATCATAAAAACGTTTTTTTATCACGTTAATCTCTCCATATATAAAAATTTCCCTATCTGATTTCTTCAATAACACATCCAAACATTTTTATTTTAGCTAAAAAGAAAAAAGATGACTTTTTTGTCATCTTTTTTATAAAACATTAATTTTTTAATTATCGATTATCTTCAATTTCGCTTTCGCCTGTCATGATACCTTTTTCTTTCAAAAAAGTAAATAAATCATGCATATCAAAACCGCCGCTCGTTGCGAATTTTCCTGCAGCTTCTGCAACGATTTCTGTAGTTGGTTCTACACCCATATACTGAAGCATTTCAGTAATAGAAGTATTGTCATTTTTCATAGCAAGAATGTTATGTCCTTTAATCATTTCATTATACCTCTTCATTAATATTTTCTTCTACTGAATCTTCAGTAGGTTCTTCTGCAACTTCTAATAAATTACTATTTCTTAAAAATTCGACAAATTGTTCTTTCGTTGCTGGATATACTTCTTCAACATTGCCTTTCAAAAGAACAAAATAATCTGCATCAAGAACTCCACGTTCTTTTAATAATTCAACAATTGTTTCATCGGTATCTTTTTCCAATTCAGTAACTGGGAAATATACATCTGCTGGTTCATCGTCTTCCGTTTCAACTTCTACTTTTACAACCTGTTCTGGAGTAAGACTATTATAAATTTCAATGAGTTGTTCGTCGGAAATTTCTTCTTCAAAATCATCTAAAACCTCTTCAGGTTCTGTTTGTTCTTCTGATTCTTCTTCTTTTTCTACTTCTTCATTGGCTGCTTCTACTGGAGCAACTGAATCCACCATTTGAACATTCCCATCAATTGGATTATCTTCAACTTCAGGTTCTTCAACAAGTTCTTCATTTTCAACAACTTCTTGAACTGCTTCATTTACTGGATTCGTTTCAATATTAAATTCGCTTAATACATCAGATAAAAAGTCTGCATTAAGTTTTCCTCTATCTTCCTGTTTTGAAAGGTCTAATTCATGTTCTTTTTGGAGAATCTTTTCAGAAACTTCTTTATTCTTTTGAACATGTTCCATTTCTTGTTCTTCTGATTTTAAGTCATATTTATCATTTTCAATAGTTTCATATGCATGAATCATTTCTGCCAATTTTGTTTCAAGAGAAGCAACTCTTTTTTCTAAAGTGTTTTCGCATTCTTCTCCTTCGCATTCTTCCATTGATTTTTCATATGAAGCTATAACTTCTTCTTCACTATCGCTAATTTCTGGAACCAATTCTGGTTGCGTTGCTTTATCAAGCAATTCATTAACAAGATTCTTTAATTCAGCAACTTCTTTTCTAAGAGATTCTATTTCATTTGTATTTTCAACTTCTTGCGTTTCTGGGGCACTCATAATATCTTCTAATTCTTTCGTTAAAGAATTATCTTCAACATCAACAACAAGAGTTTCTTCCTCAACAACTTCCTGCATCGTCGATGTTTCAGTATCATCATTTATTGCCTCTTCAACAGCATCATTTGTTTGTTGAATTTCTCTTGTATCATCCAAAACTTCTTCGTTTTCGACGTCTTCTGACAATTCTTCATCAACAACGTCATTTTCTTTTGAAGCAGCAACAACGCTATCTTCATTTAAGAAATTATCAACACCTTCGATATCACTAACACCGTCAATTTCTTTTACAACAGTTGCAAATTTGTTATAAAGAACAGCACCATGCTCATTAAATTTAACATAAAATGTTTCATCTTGCCAATTTACTGTGGGTAAATCAGCTACATTATTATCGGCAGTTTTTTCGTTGCTTCTAAGAGCATCGGCAAATTCATTCAGCCAGGTTGGCCACGAACTAGTTTTGTTCATTTTTCTTTAACACCTCATCTTATATTGTGAGTTTGTTGTAACGACCATTCTGGCCGGTCAAGCTCATTCTCAAATTGATATTTTAATGGTTGCTTAAATTGGTCTTCAATCCCACCATGATTCATCATTTTTTCATCATATGTTGGAAAATCTAATCCAAATTGTAATTCTATTTGCCTATGTGTTATTGGTCTTCCTAATCTTTTCATGTTAATCACCCTTAACTAATAACATGTTCACTATCACCCATAAACAATGGCTTCATCTTAAGAGTCATATCTTGCGGTTTCTCTACCAATTCTTCCATTTCTTTTTTTAACGTCTTTTTCGTTTTTGCAAAATTTTCTGCATAACTAAGACCCTTTAAGGCAATAGCCAATTCACAAAACAATTCAAAACTTCTTTCAAAATCATTTCCATCATAAATGGAAGCACTATCAAAAGTCGAATCGCTTGTAATTGAATAGAAAGGCCGATTATTTAATAATCTAACTTGATATGCATAATATATCCCGCCAGGAGATACGAAACTTTCTATGACTTTTACTGGTTTTGAAGCTACTTTTTTTCTTAATCTTTTCATCGTCCTATCCACCTTTCACTTTGAGCCCATGGCGAATATGTTCCAGGCCTCATTTCTGTAGATAATAAATTATCATCATAATCTACTAATAAATTCCCCGGTGATAAAAAGAACGTTTTTTTATCATCATTAACCTGATTCTTTAGTTTATAATCGGATTTTTCAGTATCTACTTGCTTATCAATAAGTTTTCGATACTGAAGCTCCAATTTTTCTATATCTGCATTAGACCATTTTTTCAAACGTTTCATTTGTTGTATCTCTGCAAATCCTTATATATTGAATCAAGTTGATGAGACGTTGTAACTTTATCCAGTAAAGCGCTAATCTTAGAAAGTTTATTCTTTGTTATTATTGATTTTTCAACATAACTTTCTGCCAATTTCAAAACCTTATCTTTAACTTCATTAAAAGCATCATTTGTTTTACCATCTTTTATAGAAGCTAAAGTTTTTGCTTCAAAATTATTTGTATGGAATGACTTTGGAATCATTTCATTATTTTTAGAAGCATGTTTCAAATTATCATTAATAACTTCTTCCATATAAGGTTTTAGTTTTGACATTGAAATCAATTCATTCAAAGAATATTTACTTGCATATTGATTGTTTCCAGCTTCCTTAACATGTCCAAGTTCCAACCATGAATTAATAGCATCATCTAATTGACTATCATCTGTTAAAAACCTTAAATGTTTTTTCAAAGCTTCTTTTGAAATAAGAATATCATGTTTTGTATTCTCGTTATTTCTCATTTCATTAATCTTACTAGCAAGTAATGTATTAACAAATGCATCTTTTACATCTATTTCTTTATTCCCAATAAAGAATCTTGTATTTTTTAACTTAGCATTATCAATATCAGATTGTGCTATAACGCTAGAAGAAATACCTTTTTCTTTATTAAACAAATGTAATTCTGCTGTAACCCATTTTTCTTTGATGTCTATATCCTTAAAATCTTCTATTTCAACGCCAGTTGGCATTTGTGAAGCCATAAGCTTTTTATAATTTGCTTTTGAAAGTTGTTCTTCTGGATTTCTCGTCCCAGTATCTTCAACATTTATGACTTCAAATTGTTTGTTATCATTTTTATTACTAAGAATGAGATGTTTCTTCCTTAAAGTTGTATCAATATTCTTTTTACATTCATTAAGAATCTCATCTCTCGAATATTTAGAAGCAAATTTCTTATTTCCAAGAGATTGAAGAATACCATTATCATTCAAATCAATAATAAATATATCTATATCTTCATTTGAAAGATAATCAGCTAAAATATTATTTAATTCGTCTTCTGTAAAGATACAACTATAATGGTCAACTAATTCATAATTATTATCTTGCAAATATTGCTTCAATAAATTGCTCTTTTCGAATGCTTTTGAAACATCTTCTATTGCAACTTCTTTTGACCCAACTTTGCAAATAATTTTATCTTTGTCGACGCGAGCATACAATTTTCTACCATCAAAATCCAAAACCAAATCTTTATCATTAACTACTTTAACATCGCATTTGAGATATTTATTGATTTTTTCTTTAATGGAAGCAATTTTTTCTTTAATATTTTCATTAGCTACATTGTTTCTCGAATCGCCATCTTCAATTGAAGCAGATTCAAAACGATAACCATCTTTTTTATCTTTCAATTTAAGATGTTTTGCCTTTAATTGCATATTCGGAGAAACATTAATATTCTTTATAAGTTCATCAAAACTTGAATTAGAAACATATTTGTCTTCTGCTATTTTATGCAATTTATTATTATCTTCAAGATAAGATATAATTGTATTTATTTCAGAATCTGAAAAATAATCATTTAATTTGTTTTCAAACATTTTTTTACTGATTATAATTTTCTGATAATTAGAAACATCATTATCTTCAAGATATGCCTTTAATGTTGGTGTTATTTCTAAAGCATGATTTAATTTTGCAATTGAAATTTTCTTTCCATGTATATCGCAAACTATATCGTCTATGTCTCCAAGAATAGAAGCATATACATGTTTCCCATCAAAAGTAATTATAGCATTTTTCTTATCTATCAATTCAACATAAAAATCTTTTAAGTATTGAGACAAATAAGAATTAATTTTATTTGCATAATCACTAATACTAGCAATAATTTGATAATTTCTTGAACCTGTATCTTCTTGCCAAACACTTTCAAACAAATTATCGTTTCTCTTTGCTAATGCATAATTTACCGGTTTCTTTTCAACCAATTGCGTTTCATTACACAATTTGATTAAGTCTTCTAAATCACATTTGCATGCAAATTTATCTTTATCAAGAGATTTTAATGTATTATTCTCTTTTAATTTTTCAATAATCTTATTAACAGTGTCTTCATTAAGATAATCTTTCAATTGGCTATAAATGGCTGTCTTTGTAACGACCATCTTAACATCTGCTCTATAAAACTTGTTTCCAAATTTTTGTTTTTCTTCTAAGATATTATCAATTTCCTCTTTTGAAAGGAATGAAATGTCTTCTGTATCAAAAAGCAATTCATTTAATGAAAGTTTTGATGCAAATTTGTTGTTTTCAATTGCGTTTAATTTTCCACTCTTACACCACAATTGAATCATACTATCAACATTATCTTTGGAAATATATTTTTCCAATTCGTCTGTAAGATTTTTCATTGAAAAAATGTGATTTCCAAGTTTCGTGTTTTTACCAGTATAAGAAGCTATTTTCTTATCCTTTTTATCGATTTCATTTAAGAAATCGTTTATTTGCATATCTTTTTCATTAAAGCAAATAGATAATATATCTTTAACTTTTTCATCCTCAATACTTAACCGAATCGCAATCTTATGACGTATATCTTTATTAACTATTTCTGCGTCAAAATCAAGAATATTATCATTTCTCTTTGCATTATCAACATTTAATATATTAATAACATTTGCAAATTTTTGAACAGCTTCATGAGAAAGTCTTTCAGCTGTCTTCTTTTCATTAATATCGGTTTGACCAATGTTATCAACAAAATCGGCGGTGTGAGAAGCTTCTTTTTCTAAATTTTCTCTTTTATCAGGAAATAACATATTCATATCGTAATATGAAGCATATTCATTACTTCCAACGCCGACAATATTGCCTTCTTTAATGTTTTTGTTGATTAAATCTGTGGCTTCTTTTAATGAACCATTGCAACGTTTAATAATCTCATATCTAGTCATAACAGTAAAATTGTTGTTTCCAACTTTTACTTTATATGACTTTTTAGAATCAAAACCTTCTTTTACATCATTAAAAGAATCTTCCAATCCAGCTTCGCTAAATGGATATTCATTAACATCATCATTCAATGCAACGATAAAAAACTTATCATTATTTATTTTTCCATCATTAGCATTATATGAGAATTTATATTGTGCTGGATTATTTTCAAACGTTACATCAAAAGTAATGCCATTATTTGTTGGTTCACTGTTAAGAATTGCAAATTTTGTTTTTCTCAAAAAAGAAGATAATTTAACGACTGCAAAATTTTTCAATGTTTGATTATTGAATGTATATGCAATATCTCTTGTAAAAGCAGTATTGTTGTTGCTACGTGAGGCGACAACATGTTTTTGATTGACAATATTTGCATCTGTTGCTAAATCAAACACTCTATCCACTTTTTCTTTGAAAGCAATATTATCAATCCAATCTGGAATGTCTACATTTGGAGAAGCTTTTAATGTTTTTCCATCTATTGTTTCAAAGCTATAAGACATATCCTATTCTCACCCCACTTCAGTATATATGTAATGCTTTGCTTCATCTACAGTAGAATAAAATCCTTTATAACTTACATTTGACCATTTTGCTTTTCTATACCCTTGCATTGTACAATTGGCTGCAATAACCATATATACATCTGTTTGTTGTTCATCATTCAAAGGTACTCTCCAGACCTCAAAAACTTTAACGATATCATTAACTTCTATAGAAGTATAAAAATCTGGAACATGACTTTTTGGTTTATTTTTTTGTTTTCTGAATGAACGCACCGGAGATGGTGGTGCTGCAAGAGTTTTACCAGTTAAAGAAATAATATTTTCTGTCCCATAATTAACTGCTTCTAAAACCATATCCAACGGGATATTTCCTATACTATCAGCTATTGTTTTTTTTTAGATAAATGCGGAGGATTATTATTTGTGCTTGTTGGAACTTCATATTGTTCTGGACGAACACCGTCAAATCCACGCATATCTGTTACGTAATCATATCCAAATGGAGGATTACTATCATGAATATCATAATATAGACTATCATTGCCAGATAAAATCTTTTCTGTTTCTTCTAACGTTTTATCTGTCATTCCAAAATCTTTATAATATTCAAAACCAATATTTCTCTTTTTATTATTACATAAATTTTTTGTTAACGAAACAGCATAATCGTTTGGAAAAATCTCAGAATAATAATTCAATAAATCAATAATTTGTCCAGCTGTAACTTGTCTTCCTATTTCTCTCATATCATCAATTTCGCCAAAAAATAACATGAGAGGCTCTGAACGATGAAATGCTGCTTTAACGTAACGAAGTTTTGTTTCAAGATTGGTACTTGCACATCTTTCGAGTTGTTCTTCTACTTTCTTTGCGAAGAAAGCTCTATCATCTGTCAAAACAGGAACAACTTCGTAACCAGCTTTATTTATATACTTCGCGATTTCTTGCTTCATATTATTATTATATCTTAAAGTAAATCCATTGAAGAAATCTTGAAGCGTTCCATCTATGCCATTCCAAAGAGTAAGAATCAAATCAGCTAAATACTCTGGATAGAAGTGCATTGGAATAACTTCTCTCGTCGCTCTTTTTTCCATTTTATTATTTAGTTTTGCCCATCTTGCAAAATCATAAGGGCGGTCTTGATATCCTTGTAAATAATCGTTCATAGACGGGTCCCCCACTTCATCACCATCATCTCTCCAATTAAGATTTTTTTCATAATCATAATTGTCTTCTTCAATAACAAATTTATTCTTTATTCCTTGCATTTGATTATTAACCTCTCACATCTTTTTTAGATTCAGAAATAATAAAATTTTCAAATGCTTCCTGAGAATTCATTTTATCGTTATTTAATAATTTACTATGTAAATCATTAATCAATTCATTACTAGCAATTAATTTATGTTTTTTTAATGTATTGGCTATTTCAGATTTTAAGTTATTTTCAATAACATTTTCAAAATCTTTTTTCAAAATTTCATTATTTGCAATTTCTGCAATAATCTTCTTTGTATATTGACCATAATACATATTCATAATTCTTGTAAAAGTATCTTTATCCATTGCTGTTTTCGTTGAAGATGCTGTCTTTCTAACAACATCATTTTCGTCATTTTCATCGTTTATTTCTTTTACAAGATATTCAATACCATCTATTTTTTGAATCTTCCAAATGCTTCCATCATCAAAAGCATAATCATACACACCAGCAATTTTTTGAAGTGCCTTAAATTTATCGTTCCCAACATTTTCAAAACATGCTAATGCTTCTTTTGTAGCTTTTATTTTTGGTTGTTCTGACGAATATAATATTTTGAATATGTCATTATGTTTTTCTATGCTTACGTTATATCCATTTTTTGCCAATTTGTTTTTAATATTTTTTGCTTCATCTTCAGAACTAACAACGCTAAATAACTTTTTGTTGTCTTTATTCTCAAGTGTCTTGGCAAGTTTTTCATAGCATTCGTCTGAAATAAAATCATATTGGTCCGCAATTCTGCTAATCAAACCTTATCACTCCTTACATAAAGTTACATCGCGAAGTGTCAGCTCCGTAATGTTTATGCGCACTTTTTCTTCTAAAATAAAATAATGTTAAATATAACAAATAATTTAGAAAATATCACAAAAAATGAGGTATCTTTTAGCGATACCTCATTTTTTCTTGTCTACTTTTTTATCGCTCAATGATTTTTTTAATTCATCTAACATCATTTCGTTTTTTTCTTCGTCACTATGATTTTCATCTAATAAATTATATAAGTCTTTTAATGCTTTTTTCTTAATCACGCTTACTCTTGATTGTGATATATTCAATTTTTGCCCAATTTCTTGTTGTTTATATCCGCCTAAAGTAAGTTTTACTATTTCAGCTGCTCTATCATCTACTAACGAATAAACGTACTCATTATATAAATCATTTTCTACATCATCTATATCGTATGTCATTTGTCCTTGCAATAAAAATTCACAATAATCACTTGGTTTTTCTCTTTTTCCCTTGAAATAATATCTTTGAATATACGCTCTCAATTTAATAATAAGATTTTTGAACAAATACCTATCAAACTTAAAAAACTTTCCCATATAATATGGGTCATATTGCTTACATAATGCAACGTAATATATATATGTTTGTTGAAGCAATTCATCTTTATCGAAATTCTTTAGCCATGAAAGCCATTTAATTAATTTATTTAGTCTTGCTTCATATTCAAACCAAATCTTATTTGGATTCTTTTTTATATCTTCATACAATGGTTCAAATGGTATTTGTAAACTAAAATCCTCTTGAGTTTGCTGTTTCTGCAAACCAACCGCCTCACTTCGTTTGTACTAATTCAACAAAACTTGCATTTTCTGGAATAAAAAATTTTGCATAAAAATCATTAACATCATTTAATGTAACAGAATCCAACTCTTTTATTACATTATCAAAATCTATATCGTCTGTTATGATTCCATTTCCACGCATGCTAATTCTAAAATCATTTAATGAACTTGTAGAAATATGTTTTCTTTTCATTGCAGTAAGCAATGAATTATATGCTGACTTAAATTCTTCTTCTGTCGCGCCATTTTTATGTATTTCTTCCATTTTTTCAAGCATCATTTTCTTTGAATTTTCGATATTATCTTTATTCAAACCTATATATACATGCATTATTGATTGCGGTTTTGCTATAAAATCATTGCAATAAATCGTATATGCGTATCCATATTTTTCTCTTAATTCCATCAATCTTGAACAAAAACCATTGCCAAATATATCTTCCACGATATTGAGCATAAATATGTTCTTTAAGGAATCTTCCAATTCAAATGGAAAATACATAACCATATGTGATTGTGTAGAATCAATATCTTCAGAAACATCTTTTATGGTAATATCATTACTATCATCTCTAAATTGGTTTGTTTCTGAAAAAGAAATATCTTTTGTATAATCATCTACAAAATTCACAAACTCATCGACATCAATATCTCCAGATACATATACAACAATATTTTCTGCAACATAATAATTGTCAATAAAATCAAAAACGTCTTGCCTTGATATATTTCTGACACTTTCTATTGTGCCACCATTACTCCATTTATTTGGAGTATTTGAAAAAGCATTTTTTGTTGTTATATCCAAAACTCTCCTTGAACCATCATCATAGTACATTTTGAGTTCTTCCAAAACAACATTTTTTTCTCTTTCAAATTCTTCTTCTGGAATCGTACAATTCCAGACAATATCAGACAAAACGTCTATTGCTTCTTTCCAATATTCTTTTAATATCGTTACATAAAAAACCGTGTTGGTTTCTGTTGTATATGCGTTTAGTTCTCCTCCAAGTTTATTGATGTCTTTGAAAATATCGTTGGCTTTTCTGTTAATAGTACCTTTGAAAACCAAATGCTCAACCAAATGCGCAATACCAAGGTTTTCAACGGGTTCATCATATGCACCAGCATTAATGCAATATGATATAGTAACAAAATCACCAGGTATTTTCTCAATGCAAAATTCTAATCCATTCTCGAGTTTTTTGTTAAACATTGTTTTTCTCCTAAAAATATTCTAAACATTTTTTAGAACCTTGAAATACGTCCATAACGCGCAAATGGAGCTCTTGATTGTCTACCAACAATAGCTGCAAAATTTGCCAAAACGTCAGCGTCGCAACAGTCATCATGATAACCTGCTGGAGCTTCAATTTTTTTATTAACAGTTTTACCTATCGTATATTCAAGGTCTGCCCATTCTCCTACCATTTTGTGATAAAAGCCAATATGGTCTTTGCCAGCGCTGTCTAAGTTAGAAGATAAAAACTTATCTTTTGATACGTATTTGAATTTTCCAGAATCTAATTCTGTCCTAAATTTACCATACATAACATTTTTCATATTCATACCAGAATGTGTATATCTGTCTCCAGAATTAAATATAATTCCTTCTATATTTGTTAACCCAAATTCACTTTGAAGAGTTTGTATAACTGGAGCACCACAACCAGTATAATCAGCAAAGATTTTCTTTACTTCAAATCTTGGACTATACCCACCAAACATATGACTTATTTCATACATTTGTTGAGGGTACGTTTCTTCCTTAAATTCTCTTGCAAAAACCTTGTGTTTTGTTCCATCTGGGCATATTCTTAAAACAGTAATATGTGTACTGTCTCCTTCCGGATTAGACCCAGCAAAGTCAATGCCAGCAACATATGTCTCTCCTACTATGCCATGGTCTAGCCATTCAAATTCACTGTCTATCATAGAATTAACTTCTTCGGACGTCAAAAATTTGCCAGCGCCGTCAACGAATTCTAGCATATATTGCGTCTTAAAGTCTTCAATGTCCATGCCGCCTTCTGTCCAGACTTCTGGATTATTTGGAAAATATTCTTGTTTCAACGCTTTTGGCATTAATTGTTCTACAACATATCTAGAATATGGGCGTATTTCTCCAGTGTCTTTGTCTGGAAGCATAATAGCATCTAAAGCCCACAACTGAGCACATTGCGTCCAATCTCTTCGTATTACTTTCCACTTTTCTGATTCTTTCCCTTCAACAGATTGATAAAAATGGTTTTTTGACTTTGGAGTACCAATTTTGATTATTTTCGCGTTGGTTGCGCCGCCCATAGGTGCTATACGTTCTGACCAAGTATAGTTACTTACTTTTTGTGCTTCGTCTAATATAATAACATCAAATGTCAAACCTTCAATATTAGCTTGGTCTGATGCAGAAACAGCAGATACATATGAATTGTTTGACATTTCAATTTTATCTTTTGTTAATTTTGCAATTTTATTATTCAAACGTTCTTCATTCATTTGAAAGAAAGTAGACAATCTTCCAATACTAACTTCAGCCTGTGGTAGGCGAGGAGTAAAAATACCAACTTTCATTTGTGGATAATTGTCAATCAAATATCCACAAATGGAAGCTATTGATTCTGTTTTCCCAGTCTGACGTGCCATCATGCCGGCAACCTGCTTAAATTTAGGATTGCAAGCTGCTCGTACTAAATCAACTTGATTTTGATGAAGATAACGTTTTGATTCTGGATAATGATTCCTTAATATATTTTGACAATATTCTACTGGGTCAATACGGTCTAAAAAATGTATATACATAAAATCTTTTAAGTCCATACCACCAATAAAATTTTCTCTTGAAGCTTCAGAAATTTCTTCATGAATAGCTTCAAGATTATTTTTTATATCTGTAGTCAATGCTTTTGTTGCTTCAGATACTCCATTTTTCTTTTTTGCCATATAAAGTCATCACTTTCTTAAATCATATAATTCGTCAGACGATTGTATGATATGTGCAATATTACTCACTGAATCCAATGCATTATCTATATGAGATTTTACATTATCATTTAATTCATCAGCATAATAACTTAAATCATTTTGTTCCATGCTATCTACACATTCTTTAATGAGATTATCAATATCATCAATAGCATCTCTTAAAGTAATAATTTTATTTAATGTATCTTCCATAATTTTACTCCTGATTTTTTAAGATATTTACCAACTTTAAGTATCCTTCTTGGTCTTGACGCATTAATTCTCCTAATGCAAATATTTTCGCTTCATCCAAAGTATCAAATTCGTGCATATCATTTTCTATATCCATATCCAATAAAACGCAAGGATGTTTTTCATTCTTAAAATTTAATTGATTAAGAAGAAGTTCTACGTTATAATAATGTTTACCGTCATTATCAACAATAAACATAGCAGCTTCTCTTATTGAATCAAATAAGTCTATATTATAATCTGATAAAAAACTTACATATTCTTCTTCATCATACTTTAACATTAGTTGTTTCACTGCATCAAAAGAAAGAGAAGCGTAAGATGGACGATTCATTTTGTTTCTGACATCATACATAATATCATTAATGTTGTCTTTTAACGTTTTCATTTTATTTTTTATTGAAAAAAGATTTTTCATTTCCAAATCATAACCAAGATTTGAACATTCATTAATTGCATCATCAAAATCTTTTTCATCAAATTTATTAACTATATCTCTAAGAGTCAACATTAATTCATTAATTTCTTCTTGTGACGCTTGTTTTATTAATCTTTTCATTATTGCCTCTCCGATGTAATTGCATCTTCTTGAAAATCAACATTATACATTATTTCGCAAGAATCTATTGTATCGTGCGTTTCACTATTGTATAAATACATCATCAATTTATGATTACCGGCACTATGGAAATTTAATTCAAAATTCTCATTAAAACCTTCTTTAGTAAGTTCAATGCCAGTAATATTAAATTGATTTTCTTGATATTGTGGTTGATAGTTTTCACTATAAATCTTCGTATCTGGACATGAAATAACCAATGTAATTGGGACAGTTTGATTATTTGCATTTTCAGATTTTATTCTTACATTTAATTGAACATACTGTTGAGTTGTTTGATTGACTATATTAACATGAGTATGTTCATATACAAACTTATAGTCTTGTGCTATTTCAGCTTCATTATCTTCAAAACCGACTCTTGTAAAATATGGAGTTCCGTCTTCATCATGGAACCTAATATCCCATAATAAACCAGAATCAGATTTGACTCTATAAACCTTTTGTGGTTCATGCAATAACTTCAATTCATTAATTTGTTGTTGCAAATAATCAATTTGATTTTGCGCATTTTCTATTAATGCAATTTGTTCTGATGTCATTCCGCCTTCCATTGTGCATTTGCACTGACACAATGATTCGCTCGGAGGAGCAAAACCGAACAATTGTCTCAAATCATAAATTTTATCATTTGTAATTTCTGTATCGTCACAACTGATTTCTATTAAAGCCAAATGCATACATTCTTCTGGAAGTCTTGGAAAAATTTTAGATTGAGATGATTGAATACCATACGTATATACCAATTCATTTTCATTATTTAATGAAATTGCTACAAGCCAAATACCAGATTTTGGTGCAAACAAAACATCACTATTAGTTTCATCAAAATTTACTATTTTTTTATTATTGATATATGTACCTGAATTTATATGGACAGTCATATTAGGAACTGCTAACTGTGTAACCTTAAACATGTCCAAAATTCTTTCAGCCTTAAAATATTTATCACTATTTAAGAGAGTAGCCATAACTTACCTCCAATCATAATTTATATCCCATATATTCAAATTTAATTGGTTTTTCTGGGTCATACCAAACCTTTTCAACGTTATGCGTTGTTATATTTATTGTCGTTACTATATTCCCATAGATGCGTGCTTGAAAGAATACTTTTCCAGGAGTATCTTGCAATTCGTTATCAAATTTGCCAAGATTATCTACCCAAACTGTAACCAACCCAGTTTCGTTGTTAAATTCAAAATCTTGTTCGTACCCAAAGAATTCCTTAAAATCACTTTCTATTACTTTATCCCATAATGAATACCATTTCTTTTCTTCTGTTTCTGGGAAATGTTCATTTTCTTTTACAAATTCAATATTATTGCTTCTTTTATATAATTTATTGAATCTGCCATAATTCTTTTCCAATTCTTTTATTTCTGGATGAGTATTATAAAATTCTTTATCTTCATCATTTTGATAATTGAAATAAGCTATTTTTTCAATTCCTCTCATATCAATACATTGATTTAATTCGTCAAACAATTTATTGATACGATTTACTATTCTTGTTGCATTATAATTCACGCAATTATACGCATCTGATTGACGTTTCGGAACAAACTTAGAAAGTTTTCCAAACTTTCTATCACTGCAATCTTTTCCTCTCAAATAAACAAAACCATCAACGCAATCCAATATCAAAGAACTATATTTTTCTTCATATAATGAAGGCAATTCTATTTCCAAATATCCTTGTTTTTTACAAGAAGTAATACCTCTATTCATTAATTCCTTATGAAAATAATCTACAAGCGATAATGAAAAATCTTCGTTTTTACTGTCGCTTGGAATAATACTAAGTTTAGCTAATCTCATTTAATCACGTCCTTAGCGCATTCTTATACTAATAACTAAATAACATAAAAAATGCACGGTTTCACCGTGCATTTAACTTTTTATTTAATAATCTTATTTATTTCGTCTATTGTTAAATTTATATCATTATTTATAATTCTCGTATCTGGAATTTTGAATTTATCAAACATTTCTTGTGAATAATCTTTTGTATCGCTAACAAATCTCCTACACATTTCTACATAATCATTGCTTCCATTTGTTTCTCTTGCAAAACATCTCAAAATTCTATCTCTATCATTAACATATAAATGTATAGGAATAACACAATTACCATATAATTCCTTAAATTTTTTTACTCCATAAAGAGTTGTAATAATAATATATTTTTTATCTGACTTTTCATCTATTTGATTATCTCTTGCTGTAAAATACAGCCATTCTCCATGAATCGTGTTATATTTTCTGTATTCAATAATAGAATATGAACTCCACAATTTATCAAAACTCTGTTTCGTTACAAAATAATATTCTTTCCCATTTTTTTCTCCATCTCTCATTGGGCGTGTTGTATACGTGATAATTGGAGTCAAATCTTTTCTTGTTTGCAACAATTTGGTCAATACAGTATCTTTTCCTGTACACGATTCACCAATAATGCAATAAATTTTCACTTTAATTACCTCAAAATCTATTTCTTTTTTCTTTTTCCGTATTTTCGCATGCCAGTATTTTTGAGGTTTGAGTTTATGTCATAAAACTTAAAGACTAAATCATTTGTAATTGAACGAATAGAATTTTTTAATACCGTGTCAAACCTTGTTTTTAATTTAGTGTTCTTTTTTGGTTTTTGTATTACAGTAACATTATCATCTTCATCAACGTACAAAAGCCCAATCTCTTTTAATACATCTTCTTTTTTAATAACATTGGTTGGACACATAATATAAAAATAATTACAATGTGGATAATAACTTTTATCCAATTTGAAAAGTTTAGTATCTCTTGCATAATCTTGATAAGATGCCTTACATTCAATTACTCTTGTTTCTTTTCTTTTTAAGTTAATTCCACATGCATCTGCAATTGATTTAATATTTCTAAATTTAGTCTCTGTTGATACGACATCTATGCAATGTTTCTTTAGAAAAGCTATGGCTACTAGTTTTAAGTGTTTATGTACTTTTCCTTCAGCCATTTTTTACTTCCTCATCAAGAAACTTTTGCAAAATCTCCATTTTCCGCTCCAGTGATTTCATATCTTTTCTAACATTCAAAATGTTTTGTTGATAGATTTCACGTTGTTTTTGATTATCAGAATGTTGTTGTTGTAAGATATTATAAACTTCATAATCAACTTCTTTTGACAACATTTGATATTGTGTTTTTTCCATCATTTCTATTATCATATCTTGTCTGGATTTCAATGATGGTTTTTCTTTTTTTATAACTTTGGGTTTTCTTTTTTTAGGTTTTTCTTCCTTTTGTTCTTTAGGCTTTTCTTTTTTTGGTTCTGGCAAAGGTTCATCAATAAATTGGTCCATTCTTACATCAAAATCTGTAATTTCTTCGCCAGGTGTTTCTTCTCTTTTTATAATATTCTTATCATCAAGAAACTTACTTAAATCACTCATTATTACATTCCTTTCAAATAAGATTTACAAGAATAACATCATCTTCAATATGAATAGACGGTTCTTCTTCAAAACTTTCGTCTAACGTTGATAAAATATCTGATTTAGAACCTATTAATGAAACTCCTTTCATATTGGATGTTGCCAATACATCGTGTCTAAGTGCTATATTATTAATTAATTTCTTATCCCGATAATCAAAAAAATTAGTACGAAATTGTTCTGTTTGTTCTACCTGTTCTATTTTCACTCACCCCGTGGGAAGTTCATATTCCCATACTATTTGAAATGGTCCGGTATAAGCTGTAAATTCAACACTAACAGTATCTACATCTTTTACTTTAATTTCCTTATCTTCTCCGCCACTATCTCCAGATATTCCACCGGAATCTCCAGATTCTCCACCATTATCATCATTCTGATGTTCAAGAAGATAATCATAATTTTCTTCATTTAAGCTAGTATAACGTTCTAGCCAAATATTTCCTGTTTTATAATTAACTTTTGCACTAATATAGACTTTGCTATAATCATAAATTTGTGGTGGATAGCGATTTGCATCCCATGTAACAAATCCCCATGGCATGGTTTCATGAATATCTGTATATTCAATACCTGATTGAGAATCTTTTATAAGAATAGAACCAATTTTAATTTGTATTGGCCAATACAATTGATTTTTTGTTACTGGGTCAATCGAAGAAGATGGCTTAAGTATTGAACTTCCAGCAAAACATCCAAGTTCAATTGTTGTTTTTATCTTTTTTTCAGTTGCTTTTAATAAATATAATTTGTTCCCAGAACAAGAACCGATAACATTAACACCAATCATATCATGGTCTTGCTCAAACATTTCGTGAAAACTATTCTTTAAGTTTTCTGGTGCTTCTGGCCATTCATTTTCCAAATGAGGAACAAAATCATTTTTTATAGAATTTGGAATACGCCAACCATAAATTCTTGTTTCATTATAATCTTGTTTCCAATCACAAGAGTCTTTATATTTATTAAATTGATTTACAAAATCAGGAAAATGCGATATAGCTGGCATTGCAACTGTCATATTTTCTTTCCTTTCTAAAAATACTTCTACAAAGTAAATGTATATGGACTACCAGTAATTATTGTACCAGTCCTTGAATGTGGACAAGATTTACACCCTGGGTTGCATGACCCAAAAGTTGGATCGCCTATTCTAGCACTTTTCAAGTCATCTGTAATCCTATAAAAAGACCCATCAATAATATAACCTTTATCTCCACACGATGTACACGTTACCACATCTGTTAATCTTGCCCATGGTCTTGAATCACATAATGTATAATCTGACCCAGTAGTTATAACACCGATTGTTGGTCCATGAGGACAATCTATTAATACCAAATCACCAAGTCTTGATTGTGGAGGCCCTGACATTAGATAAATTCAACTCCTATTTTTGATTCATTCTTTTTTGCTCTATCCAATGCATCCAATAATGTATCAATTAAATTATTTACTTTAATCAAATCCATATGTTTTGATGCCAATTCATCATATACATAACAAGTTATTTCTTTTGATGATGTTTTATCGTTTGTAAATTGTTTCTCTTTTCTTTTATCTATAAAATTTACTTTTGTATTAATATTATTAAATGCTTCTTCTTTCCCAGATAAATTAACGACATAAACATTTTTATTGCTTATTTTTTTCTTTATATCTTTTAATTCATTGGCAACAACATCCACATCATCATATTTAATTTCGTTTATTTCATCAAACAATGACATAAAATGAGGAAATACATTACCGACCATTGATAAATCTTTTTCGTTTTTGTGTTCAAAATTATACCAAATGATGTCTCTTAAAATATTAAAATATTTTTCTTCAATAGTTATAACAGATATGAAATTCATTTCAAAATCTCTATAACAATTCTTATATACAGAAAGCATTTCGTGTTCTTTTATGCCATGTTTCAAAAAAACTTCGTATATATCTTTATTAATATCATTCAGATTTTCTTTTTTCATTGCTTTTCACCATCACATTTATTGGCATTGGTACATTGTTTTGAATAAATGTATTGTAAGCTAATATAACGCAATCTTTACAAATATGTGTTTTTCCATCAATTGTAAATAATGGATCTTCGCCAGATGGCGCACCGCAAAAATTGCAAAATTTTATATTTTTAATTTTATCAGAAATATCAATTGGAATATCTTCTAATCTCTGAATTTTCCCATTATAAGAAACAATCGTTGACCCATCAACAACTTCTAATTTAACGTCTTTGTTTGTAATTATCTTTTTCATTTTTTCATCCAAAATTAAGACCTTCTTTCAAAAAAAGCAGTCTATGAAGACATCATTCCTCATAGACTATCTTATCAAAAAAATTTTAAGTCATTTAAGTTGTAAAAATTGTATATGTATTGGTGACCAGCATAACGTCCCAATTGTTCTTTTAAGTCTATTAATTCCTTTCTGCATCTAGCAGATTTATAATTTTCCAATTGTAACGTTTCTGGATTTGTTGTGAAAAAGTTATTAGTATGAAATAAATGAGTATAATTAGCGCTTACATTTGGTAATTCTTCTATTCCTTTTCCAAAAAATATACAGTTTTTAACTTCATCATCTGTATAACTGATATCTTTTAGGGAATTGTCACATTTTATTCTATAAATTCGATTTGGGTCAAATTGTATGAGCATTGCTTTACCCTTATGACGCTCATAGTTTTTGTGCATATAATTGCACCAACCATTATTATATGTTGAGATAGTGAATCTATTTTCAGCATTATCATCATAAGAATCAATATATGATACTTCTACATTCAATCCAATTATCAACATTTTTCTAATTCCAAGTTCCTTTCTTGGAGAAGTAAAATATAAATAATCGCCATTTTTATTGACTCTACTATCAAATACATTTCTTAACGCAAAACAAGCATAATCTATAGATTGAAGATTCAAATAATATATTTCATTCGCAAACTTAACATCAAAAATATTATATGCATATGATGTATTAACTTGATATATCTTTTTTTGTTGTTGATATCTAACACCGGAATCATATGGTGCTATAATTTCATCCAACAAAATATATTTATACATACCATTCGTTAATTGTATTTTCGCTAATTTTTGATGTTTTGGAAAAGAATCAAAATTATCAAATACGGGACATGTTAATGTTTTATCATTTTGTACCTTAAAAACGTATCCCATGGATTATACCCCCATATATGGCACATCCACAGCTGGATTAAGTGGGTACATTGGCGTTAAATTACCTTCATCTGTTGTTTGCCACAATTCATTATCAAACTCACCTTTGCACGGCATAAAATCACCATATACATCCATTTCCCACATGGCGTCATGCGCTCTCGCAGCATCAACAGGTATAAGATTTCTGCCAGCATCAAGTTCCCATGTCTTATTTTCTATAGTATATACATAATCTATATCGGAATCTTCTGGCCTAAACACCATCTTATTTCCAGCAACATAACCAACTTTTTTAAGTACCAAATCTTCTTCATATGGACGTTCAAATAATACTTCGCCATTTTGTCCAACATAACATGGGCATCCATCGTGAGAATCATCTGGTAAAATATAAGTACCATAAGTTAAGACTGTAACGTTGTTATCAAAATCCGTATTCGTAAGCGATAATGCAAGATTAGCACAAAGAACTTCATTTCTATTATCTGCCAATCTATATGAACTGCCATTATATGTAAGAAGTTGCATTGGTTCACAAGATTGTTCGCTAAACACTTTACCAGTATGCATTGTATCTGTATCTAAACCAGCTATAATGCGTTTCATTTCATTTAATTCTGATAAAAGAGCTTCAATTTGCGGAGTATATCCAACCGTACCTTCGCCGCTAACTTCTTCTATCCAAAGTTTACCGCCTGGAACCAATAATTCTTCCGTTGCATTTATTTTTTTAGCTTCTAAGCCTTTGGCAGTTAAATTACCAGATTTTACTCTTACATTTTCATTTACACCAATTGATTCATCATCAACACTTGTAACAAGTTTACCGTCCTTAAAAGAATTATCTCCAATAAGGAATTTTGTTGCGCGACCTTGTTCATCAGATTCTGCATATTGGTGAGTGTGTCTTGCGAGTGAATCTGAAGTGACTAATTTACCACTACCAATATTACCATTGACATCTGTTTCAATTTCTCTTCCAGCAGCCTCTTTGATATAAACACCATTGACGGTTTTATTTCTCATAGACTGTTCTGAAGAAACGTCTACAACTTCATTGAATTGAGAATATAATACTCCATCTTTTTCGAAAACAGCTTCATTTGAATATGTTTGTTGTTTCGTCCCTTGATTAAGAGTACCAACCAATAAAATTTTCTCATTTGTTTGTTCATTATTGATTGTTTTATTAACAATATCTGAATCAAGAGTTATTTGTACTTCTCTATTGGCTATTTTTGTTATCAAACCGGAACGAGAAACTGTAAATTCTGGAACATAGAAAATTTCGCCAGGTTTAACAACCAAATCCATACCAGGACCATATGTTCCTGTTGGTACAGAACCATCTTCATTTGGAGTAATTGTAGCATTAATCTTTAAGTCTTCACTACCATCAAATTTAGCTGTACCAGTAACATCACCATATAATGTAACGTTTACTTTTTCAGTTAGTTTTCTTGCTGTTTTTGCATCACCATCTAATCTACCCTTAAACGTTGATGCCTGCAGTGTAGACTGGTCAACAGTTACACTCGTATTATATTTGAGTTTTGTTGGGTCTACATCATCAACACCAACAAGAGAAATTTTTGTAGTAAAAACATTTTGTGTGTCTACAGACGTTGCTGCTCCGCCTTCTATAGTACTACCAGCAAATTTGTAATTTCTATTTTCAAAAGCTTGTTGTAATGCATTAAGTTTATTTAATAAAACTGTAAATTCATTATTGTCATGTCGTTCATCATTTTCTACAGTATCTTCTAAATTCTGTAATGATTCAGATAATGAATTTAATGTTGCTCTTATTTCACTAATATCAGCTAAATTCTCATCTTTATGATTATCTACATCATTTTTAATAGAATCTACAAAACTAGAAAGAGCTCTCAATTCGTTTTTCAAATATAATGTACGATTTGATAATTGTTCATGAGGAACGTTGCTGAAACCATGTTCTCCACCATGAACATAATCTTCTTCAGTTATTTCATAGATTCTATCTACCCATTCAGCAATTTCTTCTATATAAGAATCTGGACTGAGTAAATCAGCAGAAGTAACCGCCATAACTTTTTCACCTACCTACTATTAAAAAGAAATTGGTGATTCCAATAAGAAATAATTATATGCCAAATTCTTTTTATCTAGATAATTTTTCTTTACAAAATTCACATATACAATTTTTTGAGAATATTTTCCAACACTATATATATAATGTTCATCTTTGTCATATAAAAAGTAATTATCACTTATTAAAAGCGAACGATAATTTCCTTTTTTATCATTTAATCTTTCTACATCATAACCAATTATCATAAAATTTTTAACTAATTCATCACTATAACTTAATGATTTGAATTCATTTTCAAACTTAAATAAATATTCTTTTCCAGGAATCATTTTTATTACCATTGAACGTGATTTAAGATTATCTTTTTTAACAATTTTATCTGAATAACCATTATAATATGTCGTTAAATTATAATCATTAAAACAAACACTAACATTCAATCCAGTTATAAAAATTTTTGTTAATCCTGAAATTGTTGAAGGAGCCTTAAAAATTATTCCTTCATCAATTATTCTTACTCTGAAAGTACCAAACAATCCAACCAAAAGATTATACAATTCTTCATAAGAATCCAATGGAATCAACAAATTCCCACCAGGAAAATATTTATTTATTACGTTAATTGGCAAAGATGTACAAACTTGGTATTCATCATTATTTATTTTACAATGAAGAGAAGAATCATATTCATCGCTTATATAATCCAATGGAACATATCCAACTTCTTCACCATCATTTACGCCAAGACATTTATTTATTAAAAAATGATTTTTTGAAGAATATGCTTTACAATCAACACGTTCTCCATTTTTTTCATTATAAAGTTTTACTATCATCTACAATTCACCTCAACTGTAGATGTCTATTAAGGATTTGATGGCGTATCTTCGACAATGTTTTCTTGAGTTGGCATAACATGCATAAATTCATCCATCTCCCAGAAATCGCTATAAGTACAATATGTACTCGGCATAACATCGCCTTCTTCATCCAAATCCCACATACTATCTGCAAGTGGTTCTTCTTTTACAGTATAATTAAGTAAATTATCATATTCCCAAACGCAGTTTGTATGGTCAGGATAAAGAACATGTCTAAGACCACTATCTAACTCATCTAATTTTTCTCCGCAACCATCATCAAATGGCATAAATATAAGATAATTATTTCTTACATAACCAATTTTTTTGACAATGATATTTTTATCCATTGGCTTACCATATATGATGTCACCATCTTTACCAACATAAGCGTCTGCGCCATCAAAATATGTTTCGCCAAGATTGTATGTACCAAATATCATAACTTTAGCAAGCTTTGTTTCTTCATCGCTATCTTCCAAAGCAATAGCTAAATTTTTAGCATAATTTCTTGATACATTTGTTGCTAATTGATAACCACCAGATTTATATGTAAGAAGTTGCCCTTCTTTACATCCATTTTTAGTATTTACATGTTCTAACGTTGACCTCTGGATAAAATCATCTGGATTTAAGAAATCAGTTGGGAACATATTTCCGCCAGAATCATCACTTGGAGAAAGGTTCTCAATCCAAATTTTACCACCAGGGATATACATATCATCTGTTGCATCCAATGCTTTAGCAACTAATTTTTCATCTTTAACATAAGGGCTTGAAGAATATAATTTGTTATCTTTCTCTAATGATAATTTATATTCTTCGGAATCTTCTATTTCAGAAACATCGATACCAATAGCATTTCCGCCAGATTCTGTTGAACCAGCATAATTATGTGTATGTTTGGCAACTGCATCTGACGTAATCAATGCATCACTACCAATCGTACCACCAATTGTTTTATCAACACTATATTCTGATGCTTCTCCCAATTCGTAACCATTAATTGTCTTATTTGTTAATTCTTGTCTTTCTGTTAAGGTAACAACCTCGTCATTATTTGAATATAATTTATTATTTTTAGCATAAACACCAGATTGACTATATGTTGATGCATATCTGTTCTGTGAATCTGCACCTATAACATATATTTTTCTAGCATCCTGTTGTGCTGAAATTGTATTGTTTGTACCAAGGTTGTTTGGCAAATGAACAACTCTATTTTGAATCTTTGTGATAACACCAGATGAATTAACAGTGATATTAGGAATAATAATACTTCCATCTAATGAAAGAGTCGAATTGGAAAGTTCACCATAATCACCAGGCGAAACATTTACTTGTTCTCTTAATGTCGTCGATAAAGTTAAATCTTTATCTCCAGTCAACGTAGCAGAACCAAGAACATCACCAGTAAGTTTAACGTTCGGACTATGAGAAAGAGTTTTAGCAGCAGAAGCTTCACCTTCTAAATCGCCAACAAAAGTTTCTGCATATAAATTTCCTTCTTCTGCATATATCCTCGAATTTCTTTTTACATTTGTTAAATGAGAAGAATCTGTACCAAGCATTGACAAACGATTTACTTGGTCTTCTGTTATTGAAACCTCACCAGCCGGTCCACCTGGTTTTGAAGAACCGGCATATGTATGAGTATGATTTTTTAATGTATTTTCAAGTTCCGCAACATCATTCAATAATTTTTGAACAGCTCTAACGACATCATCTGATGTAGATATTTCATGAGAACTTCCATCACCAATAACAGCTCTAATTTGATTAATTCTTTGCGATAATTCGTCTATTTTAACATCTTGTTCATCTTTTAATGTGCCAAGATAATTTGTCAAATCATTCAAAGCATTATTCAAATATCTTGTTCTATTCGCTAATTGAAGATTGGCTTCATCATTAGCTGCATCAACTTTTGATATTGCTGGTGAGTATGTATTATTTTCTACTAAATATCCTGCCATTAATTCTCACCTGCCTTTATTTCTATATCTTCGAAATCTCCTTCCTCATAAGGATTTATCTTTACATTCATGTAATAAACACGTACTGGAACGTAACGATGTTTTCCATCGTGTCTTATTTTTTTATTATACAAATTCTTATTTTTAAGAATTAATTCTTCTGTGAACGTAAAATTATCAGTTTTTGTATCTCTAACATTATGAGGAATAATACAAATATTATCCAAAAATGCACAAGTCCAATCTATGGTTGCATGTTTCATAACTTCCCATCTTATTATAACATAATCTTGGTCAACATATGTTTTTTCAAAATGTCTCCAATTAAAATCAACATCTTTGACCTTGTGATTTAATTTGAAATTATAAAACATATTTAATCTATCTTCATGATTTTTTGCTATATATTTATAATCATAAGAAAGTGTAAAACACTCTGGCATTTCTGTATCATGAATCAATAATACGCTAACATCATGATGTTTTAGATGGTCTGATACCCAAACAACACCTCTATCATTCGGTAAATGAATTTCTCGTTTGGTTTTCAAATCGTATTTATAAAAATCATTATGTTGATGCCATAGATTGATATCATAGAAATCTTCTTTATTTCTATAGTATTTTTTTCCGCCATAATTTGGGCCAATCATTGATATATTTTGATATTCTAAACGTATATCTTCATCGTAATATTCATAAACCGGAAATACGCCAAATACCCATTTAGAATTACTTGCCAATCTTTCTATATCAATCATATATTCTTCTACAGCTTTTATTGGTTTTATAGTCAAAACCTTGTAAGTATTATCGTTTAATGTATCGTAAATATACTTATCATCTTGCTTAAAATAAATTTTTATTTCTTTTATTCTTATTGGCAATTTAATCTTAAATTCTATATGCATAGAACGTTTTCCAGGAGTAAACGTTAAATCGTAAATATTGTCTTCATAAAAATTACGATATTTTATCATCCTGACTTCACATTCTCTATTCCAAAAATACAAATCTGGATAATTCAAATGGTCGTCGGTTCCATCTTTTTTGAAAACTCTAGAACGTATATATGGCTTTAAGAAATATCTTCTATCATCTGGAAAAACAAATCTATCGTTTTCATCAAACGTTAAATCTTCGTGCCAATATGAAATTGATGGAACGTGGTCATGATTTAACTTAAAATAAACTTTTCCAAAATTATCATCATCAACGTCATATTTAGCATACATATATTCATGTTTATTAAAATCTTCATCCAAATATCTATGTATACGATATTCAAATTCTATTGTTTTTGGAGTGTGGTCTAATGAAGGAACCAAGAAACTTTTTTGTGATGTTCCTATAACCTCGTCCAATTCATTCATAAATGCTATTAAATATGTATATACTCTACCATCATCCAAATCATCATCAACTAATGACAATTTTTGTGTTTCTTTTAAGACATTAAATTCTGTAATATCACTCTTTTTATAAATCCTAAAATAATGTCCAAACTTGTAATCTATATCTGTCCAAGATAATGTATGTGTTTCAAAATCATAATTTATATATGAAGAAAGTTCAGACATAAAATGAGTATCATAAATATCATGTTTTCTTGAACCACATTCTTTGCACCAGCGACCAAACACTAATGTTGGAGCCATTGCATTATATGTGTTATACGTTACATCTTTGTTCCCTATTGTGTTCAAAGCTTTGTTTTGTATATCATCATTATAACTTTTATAATTCATCAAAGATTTATATTTTCCGATATAATGATTTGATTCCAATACATCAACTAAATTATACCCATTTACGAGTAATTGTTCTAATTGTTTTATTTGTTTTTGGTCGTCTATACTAGACAAAGCCTTAAATTGTTCATCCAAAACCTGACAAATTTTACATTTTGGATTGGATTCATATTTATTATCAGTTATTTTGAAAACATATTTAGACAAAGCTGAACCCTCCTTCTTTAAATAAAATAAAATTGGTGTAAAAAAAAAGACTAAACATTTATAATCAAATTAAAAACCGATGGAAAATATCCATCGGTTTTATTTTATAAGATTCTTATTGTATCGTTATGAAAATTAATAGCAAAATATCTTAATCGTTCATAATAAAAATCATAATAACAATCGTTTCTCAAAAAATCAATTAAATTAAACATTTCTTGCCGTATCATATAATCATTGTTTTCTTCAAATCTCCCAATTATTTTATCTTTTAAGTCATCAACAAAATCAAATAAAATATCTGTAATAAAATCTATTTCATCATAATCTTCTTCATTTTCTAAACCATCTAATGCGAAATGAAGTTCGTGATTTTTTATATACATTTTTGCACTAAATTCTATTCTTTTAGGAGTTTTTGTAATGACTTCAAAATTCATTATTTGTTCTATCATTCATCTTCATCCCAAATTGTATAAACTTCATATTGTTTTTTATCAAATTTATGTCTTTCTTCTACGTCATCGCCATCATCTGATATAATCAGAATCGATTTTTTATTAAATAAAAATCTTTTTACATTCTCTGGAGATTCAAACAATCTCATAACACCAGCATTTTCGGACCAACTGGATTGATGGTCTATCATTGCTTTTTCAGATTTAATTATTCCTTCCATATAAGAAAATTCCAAATGAGAATTTGTATGTTCAAAATACACATCATCCAATATTGATGTCCATTCTTGTTTTAATGATTGTTTTTGTTTATCGGTTAAATATGAAAATTCTTTTTCGACAAAATCATTTAAGTCATTCCTATGTTCTTTTAATATGTATTTATCTTTATTCAAAGCCAAAATCGACAAAAAATTTAATTTATCATCAAACGACCTTAAAACTTCATAATGTCTTAAAAATTCCAATTCGCCTTTACGACCAACTATATATCTATTTTGTTGTGGAATATCTTCATCAAATTTATCTTTCTTGAATACAACCAAATAACTAGCAGAACTAGAATTTGTTACAAAATCAATTCTTTTTTTCAATTTTCTTCAACTCACTTTCGAGAAAATCATGAAATTCTTTATATGTCTTAAATTTTTCTTTTGCCAACTTAAAAATTTCATTATTTGATTTTCCAAGCAACACATTTTTATAATTGTTAATATCGTCAGAACTGCATTCTTTCATTTGACAAATTGGACACAGCTCACTTGGAAAAATATAATATATATCTTCGTCTTCGTTATCTGTATACCATTTATCTAATGTTTCTAATAATTGATTTTTCGTAACATCTTTAAGTATTTGTTTTACTTCTTCACCTGAAACATCTTTTGATTTTAGATATTCTGTTACATCTTTGTTATTCAAATTGATATGTTCTGTGCAAAATAAATGTCCATTTTCACATTCTACAAATTCATATTCTCTAAAATCTACATCATATCCGCTTTCTTCTCTTCCGCAAATATTGCAAATATAGCTAGAAGAACTTGAATTTGTAACGAAATCTTTTCTGATTTTCATATTTTCATCTCCTTACCATTCACTATCCAATAACTGGATTTTATCATTGTTTATTGAAAACACTTTTTGCATCATATCGGAAAACGCCTCATCATCATATGCAACGTCTTTTTGATAAATTTTCCAATTATTATTCAATAAATTTTTTATCTTTTCTTTTAATTTATCATCACTAAAATCTGTTTCATCAAATATAAATTCTTGTGCCTTATACGTATCATTACCAACTGCATCAAGAATACCTTTTATTACATTCTTAAAAGATTCATCCATTTCTTTTTCATTAACAGCAACAATAAAGGATGATGAACTGGAATTCGTTACAAAATCATTTCTTATTTTCATAAGTTAATTCTCCTTATAATATTGCCATTGTTTTTGACAACTGTGGATTCAAAATCAAAACTAAATTCGTTGTCAACATTAATATTAAAAACATCTTTTGAATTATTAGAAATTATTTCTTTATATGTGTCAATATCCAAAAAATCACAATTTGTAAATTCATTAATAAGATGAATTTTTGCAAATGTTTTATCTTCAAAACTATAAAGAAATTGCAATATCTTATCATCATCATGATATTTAATTTCTTTTTCCAAAGAACTATTATAATCCTCAATGAAAATAGAATTAAATATCCAATCAACGTAATCTTTTGGAGACTTTATTGAAATCTTTTTCATTTCTCTCAAAAAATATTGCTTCATATAACTATCAAAATTTTGTCCTTTTTCAAAAGAAACCAAAAATTGAGTAGAAGAAGAATTTGTAATGAAATCATTTCTAATTTTCATTTTTTATATTTCTCCTTTTTATCACACAACACTATTTCATGTTTGATTGGACATCCACCCATGCATATAATTCTTTTATCGCAATTCATACAAGAATGCATAAGTCTGCTTCTAAAATCATTGAATTTATCAGATTCCCATGCTTCTTTTAATGTATGATTTCTTAAGTCTACGCCCCATTTCATTTCTTGGTCAAAACTACATGGCATCATATGCATATTAGCAGAAATATAAGCAGAAAATCTACCACCTTCACAAGTATCTATGGAATTCTCATCTATGTCTTCTGAAAAATTTACAATTGCTGGAATAGAGCATGAATCAAATCCAATCTTAAACGGATGTTCTTTGGAAACCAAAAAAAAGAATTTTTGAATCTTTTCAGAATCGTTTTCCAACGTTAACATATTGTCAATTCTTCCAAGACCAACTGGTTTATATAACAAAAAAATAAATGCATTGATTGGATTTTCTTCAAAATTATAAATATAAATTTTATTATCGTCTTTCCATTGCAACATATGTTTTTCCAATAAATCAATTGCATCATTAATTGTCTCTTTTGAGAGAACAAAATGTATATTCGTTTTACATCCAGCATCAATAAATTTTTTCAAAGCATCTACAGTAAATTTTTGATAATACCATGAAACAGCCACTGCACCACAATATTTTTTTGTAGTAACAACTGCGTCATCAGTCAAATCAATACCGGATGTAGTATAATTTGGAACGATATTATTGCTTCTTGTATATTCACATATTTCATTAAAATATTGATGGTCATTAGGATTACCAGCTCCACCAAGAGCTACTTGCATTAATCCGTTTTCTTTTCCTTCATCAATAATGGATTTATAATCATCTAACTTCATGTCCTTCTCTGGGTCATATTTCCTTGCTCCTTGGTAGCAACCAGATATACTACCACCAGCACGACACAAACCCTTAGAAGCGGCCTTACAACCTCCCATGATACCGATGTCAAGCAACCCTGGAAAAGAACGCATAAATGGGTCTATGTCAGTATCTTTTCCATCTTTCAAAATTCCACTTCTTATATATTCACCTGTCAATGTATTAAAAACTTCTATAAATTTGAATTTATAATCAGAATATTTGAGAATATGATTGTTTTCCAAGTTAAGTCCTCCTTAATTAAAAAAGCATACTTTGCAGTATGCTATTTTTTATAATTATACCATAAAATTAATCATAAATACAATCATAATCCCAAATATAAAAGTTTTTTTGCTTTACAAGTTTTTATATTATCATCTATAAAATCCTGAATGAAAGTTGGAAAAGTAGTTATTCCTCCAGCAAATCCCTCATCGTATACATAGTGAATAGCTTTTGGTGATTCGTATAAATCTCTTATGCTGTAAGTAACAGCATCATATCCGTAATATATATAAATTTTTGTTATTCCATTTCCATTTGATGGTCTATCATAATTTTTCCAATCATTATCTATTCTTGATATATTTGAATATAATTCGTGAAATACTAAACAATCAATTAATGTTGGAATAAAACATTCTTGTATCTGTCTTCTTGTTGAATATAAGACTCTAGCCAAATCATTTCTATCGGCATCTGTCATATCTTCTTCCCATTGTTTTTCAAATTTATATTCTTGTTCTTTCAATTCAAAAAATTTTTTAAGAAGATTATTCATACACTATCACCAAGAATATTATATAAAAATCAATGCGACATTGACATGAATTTATCAATAAATTCAAACGCTTCTCTTTCATTAACTTCTTTTTCTATAATTTCTTTTCTATAATTAGAAGCAAAAAATAAAGATATCATGTCTTCATAAATTTCTATTTCAAGATATCCAAAATTATTTTCTTTTTCTATTTGAATAGTTTGATTTGCTGTGGGAAATATTTCTACTTCGCTATTCAATTGTCGTATAAATTTTTCTGTTTTTTCAATAATATCTATTGGTATTGGTTCTGCACCGTAACCATTCCAATTATATTTTAACGTTTTCATTTCGTTCAATCTTTTTAATGATTCTTCATGCATCATTATCATTCCTTTTTTACAGAAAACCGCCACGCAGGCAGTGCGTGGCGGCATCTATAAAATAAAACAATAAAAGAAAGGAGAGAAAGAAAATTGTGGTATGAGAAATCTTGGCCTCCCTACATCGAATCGAACGATGATTAAGGGCTTAGAAGGCCCCTGTACTATCCATTATACTATAGGGAGTTATTCTTACATTTTTATTTTATCATAAAAAAATGAAAAGTAAATTATTTTTTTTAATTCAAATAATTTTCTTGCAAAAAATATATTATAATGTATAAAACAAATTATAAAAATTTTTACTTGTAGGTTATAATAAAACAAAAAAGAGTGATAAAATGATAACATTTGAGACATTCGAACATAAAAATGTTGAATGCAAAACATTATTATCAACGCAAAAAACAATATATCAATATATTTGTAAATTTTCAATGTCATGCGAAACTCCATATCCGCATAGAACATTAAACCACTATAATGTAACGATTTATTTAAGTGATAATTTCAATTTAGCAATTACCATTTATGATATTTTTTATGATGAATATGTATTGTCATTATCATCAGATAATATATTCGCTGAAAAAATAAATAAAAAAATGTTATTAAACGAAATCCAAGAAAATTGTTCTATAAATTGGATGATTAATAATATTGGAGCTAGTGTAATAGATGATTTAATGCAATGTTTAAGTATGTTTTTTGAACGTATAAACATTTTACAAATAGCTGGATTATAATCATCAATAAATAAATAAAAGAGCACTTAAGTGCTCTCATTTTTTCTTGGTAGTTCCAACGTGAATTGAACACGTATTTAGTCCTTGAAAGGGACTCGTCCTAACCATTAGACCATGGAACCATTGGTGCCGAGGACCGGAATCGAACCGGTACGGTGTTGCCACCGAGGGATTTTCTTACTACTCTTACTTATAGGGTGTTCAATCATCATATATCCTGGCCGCTCTTTACCCATTTCGTAAGCCATTCCACTAGAAACGTTGTAGTCCGGACTATGTTTTCACCATATATGATTTATCATCCATACTTAGGTGGTTGGTCTATAGTCTCTACACATTTACTATTAAAAGAAAATATATCACAGAAAGGAGGCTGCCTTCCAGAACACTGGAAATGTCTTATGTTGATTGTAAAAAACACTTAGATTTTTTAAGATCATATGTTCATCCATTTGTTTTGTGCTTTCGCAATTTCAATTAGAGAAGCGAACTAATTAAAATTACAAATGGCATTACAACATTTGACGTTTTCTTTTAATAGACTTAGCACGGCGTTCCCAATAATGCTTCACCGTTTTAGCCAACATTCACTCGAGATGTTTCCTGTCTCGGTGCTCAGACAATTATATTGTCTTGTTGAATTGTTGTGATTCAACAAATATTGGAAAAAGTCCCTTGCGTCTGCCAGTTCCGCCACCCCGGCATATTCAGTTGTCAATGTACTCCAAACATTTATATTATAAAACAAAAAAAACACATTGTAAACATCGATTTATATAAAATACAAAAATTTTGTAATTCATTGTAAAAAAGAGACTATATTGTCTCTTTTTATTTTTAATGATTTTTTATCATAAACAAACCAAACAAATGTCTTAATATTTTTAATCTGTTGTTTTTGTATATTGAATAGTAACATAAGATTTTGTGAAGTCAGAACTATCAGTAGTTCTTCCCATTAATTGAATAACAGCATTAGATTGGTTTGAAAGCAATATAAATTGCACCGTAACATTTAAAGTTGTATAGTTGTCTTGTATCTTTGGTATACTTCTCCAATAGGGTTGACCAGAATTATAATTATAGCAGATGCCTTTTATATCGATTATTTCCTTAACAATAGTTTTTTCTAAAGGTAAAGTTATTGTTTTTACTGTACTATTTGGTAATGCCCCACAATCAACTGTTATTTGATATATCGGCTTACCATCTATCCATGTACCTATTCTTTGTTCTTCTGTACTATAATTATTTTCTGGTGTAGATAATACTGATGTATTATATTTAATGCAATATAATACAGAAGTATTTGTAGGACGGGAAGTATAGGCACGACGCACTTCAAAATTATCCGAACCAGTTGTAGTAGATGATTGCGCCCATAATCTTCCCCCTGTGGTTTTAATAGCTTTATCTTCGGAAACTACAGCTAGTTTAGTTTCCGAAGTATTAACATCCATTTGTAATTTTGTTCCATTATAATGAACATTAGGTATTTCAGTACCGTCTTGATGTACACCAACGTTACTCCCACTGCCTTGATTTGTGTGACTATTAGTCCCTGTGCCACGCAAAAATTCTCCGCGCAAATCTGGAACTGCAAAAGTGGTAGTTCCATCTCCACCAAAATAATTATAACTACCAAATTGTGCTTTAATATACTCTGCTAATTCTTTATAATCTATTATATTATAGACTGTCCCGTCGCAAGCTAAATAATCTTTTGGAGCAGTATTACCCATATAAGAAATAACAGTTCCTATTGGAGTATCATTATAAAGAGTATTAGATGTATCTTTTCTATATTTTATCTGTGGTATTAATGTTATTGCTGGAGGTTGTACTGTATCTACTGAATCTGAATAGATAGAATTACTACTATTTGCGCTAAATTTCATGTTCGTTTTATACTGCCCAGCACCGGTCGCTGTTGTAACTTGTTGGAGTTTCCCGACTGTTGCTGTGGCCTTAGAATTAGTAAACGCGCCTGATTTTCCGCGAATATTTGCATCTTCTGACGATGGAGTTTCTAAAAACTCAGCAGACCCAAAATATTCGCCTTTTATATTAGGCAATCCTGCTTCTTTTTCTTCTACTGTACTACCACCTTGTAATACTAAATCTATATAATTTGGTAATGTTAATACATCTGTATTGCTATTATATTTGAATAAAGCTTTATTAGAAGAATCATTAGTAATTAAATTATTATCTTGAGCATAATCTAATAATTCCTTATAATCTGTTGAAGCATCAGCTAAATTCGTACCATCTAATTTAAGATAGTCTCTTAATAGAGACATCTGCCAAGTTATATATCCAACCGGTGCATCTGATGCCACAACAGCACTAGATACATTAACATCTCCTAAATAATCATCTATATTATTTGACGTTAAATTTTTTACTACCTTAAATTTTGCAGAACCATAAGTTATAGTATCATTTAGCGCAGTCAATTTTTTCACTCCTATACTTAAAAATCTGTCTCTTTATAAAATAAAAGATAGACTGGAAATCCAGTCTATCTTGTTATCAATTAATTTATTTTTTCATAAGTGCTTTTGAAATTAGACCTAATCGTCTCTCTTTTTCTTTTTCTAATTTTTCCTTGTCTTTCAAAGCTTTTATAATATTTTCTTCAATAGGCAAACTGCTTATATGATTACCGTCTTTATCATAAATTCCCAATTTTTTCACACCTCAAAAATTAAATAGATTTACGCACTTCAAATTAAGAATAAATTTATTGAGTAAATCTATTTCAATGACCAGACATAATGATTACCATATCTCTTATAAACATCAAAATGACCATCAAAACAAAAAATAAAATAATTACATTAAATTCGTATCTTGTAATCATTCAATCACAATCCCTTTACAATCAAATTTATATTTTTCATTTTAGAAATACAATCGACAAATATTTTTGTATCATTTTTTATTTTGCATAAATCTTTGAACGAATTGCAAATAAAAGTGTTATTATAAGCATCAAATAACACAAACATATTATTAATCAAAAGATAGTTGGTAAATTGATTAAATAAAACTGAACACGTTTTTACAAACATATCATCAATTTCGAAAACATATTGTTTTTCATTTTCTCTTATTTCTGAAATTATTTGTATAATATTAACATTTTCAACTTTATGTCTAACGCTTATATTAAAAGCTTCAAATGTATAATTCATAATATTTCTAAAACAAAAAGATGAGAATTACTCATCTTTTTTATTTTGTTCTTCAGCTTTTTCTTTTGTTTTTTCTATTACTCTTTCAACTATTTCTTCGAGCACCGCGCCAATATCACACTGTTCTTCACCGTCTTTGCATTTTTCCAAATTCATAGACTTAAATAAACATTTTTCATTACAAAACGTTTTATGCATTTCTTTATCCATAAAACCATTCATTGCTTCGAGATTTAAGGATAATTTATCAATCATATAACGATAAATAGTATTCCTTGCTTCGGCTAGTTCTTTACCTGCTCTTTCTGCGAGAATATCAGATACTTTTTGTAGATTATACTTCACAAATTCGCTATTCATAATAGCATCTACTACACTTTCTGATAGTTTCTTAATCATCTCACGGTCTTTTTCCAAATACTCCTTAGTAAGTTGTTTTGCATCGTGCTCTGTCATTGTTTAACCCTCCTAAAAAATTTATAACCCCATAAAAATTGACTCGTCTCTATTGAAATCAATAGATTTGTCAATAAGAAAATCAAGAATTTCTTCTATAACATATGCATAATTATGCATAGATAAACAATAATCAACGTATGCTTTCTTTAGTTTTTTATAAAATCTTTTTTCGCCAATACTGCTAACTTCATAATCTTGATTAATCGAAAGAAAAAATGCATTGTTATTCAATGCATGACATAATGAAACACAAAACAAATTATCAAAAATATCTTTTATATTTGTTAAAGTAAAAAAACATAGATGGAATTTCTTAAAATTATTTTCTATTGCGAATTGTTCTTCGACCATGAAATTTTTTGTTATTGTTGTTTTTGAATCCAACATCAAAACAGTTTTTCTATCTACAAAAAAATCAGATTCTAAATATTTCATGGATTTCACCTATTGAGAATTTTAATTCTTTTTCTAATCAATGTAAACAAATAATTACTATTCATTAACTTTCCAGCATTGTGGGTCTGGACTATAGAAATTCCCGTTTGTTCCACAAGACACCGCTGGACATCCACGACAGAATGCAAGTAATTTGCAATCTTTACATTTTTCAAATTTATCAAAATCTCTATAGTAATTCATTTTATCTCCAAGCCAAACTTCAGAAATATCATCTGTTAAAGCATTTCCAACAACAGAATCATTAATTCTTCTGCATGCCAACAAATCTCCATTTGGCAAGATTGTCATATGTCCAATTCCACAATGACAACCCGTATATATCGTATCATCATTTTCTTCTACATAATTTGGAGCATCCAATCTTCCAATTTCATAATGGAATAAATTCCATAGATGGTCCTTATATCTAAAACTCGTTGTACATCCAACACTTTCATAAAAATCAAAACGGTCTTGCATTTCTTCCAAAAATTTTCTATATCTTTCTGGAGTCAATCTATTGCTTTTATCTTCATAAACTGGAACGTATCTAGAAAACGTAAATCTTCTAGCTTTCCAAGCAACCTCATCTACAAGCGATGGAATTTCATCGATATTCTTATCACTGACTGTAGACATAATAACACTATATAAATCATTTCTATTCAAACATTTTAATGCTTCAAATGTAGCATCATAACTTCCAGGTTTTCTAAACCAGTCGTGCGTTTCTTTTAATCCATCTAAAGACAATTGATATTTAGTACATCCACTATCTTTTAATTTTTCAGCAACTTCGTCAGTTAAATGGAATGGATTGCCAAGAATAATAAATTCAATTTTATTTTTCTTTAATTCTTTTATCAAGTCCCAAAAATTCTTATGAAGTAACGGGTCTCCACCAGTAATAGCAAACACTGGTACTCTATGTAATTTTTTACACGAACTAATAACATTATTCAAAACTTTTTGCATATTATCCCATGACATTTCTACAAGATTTTTGTTTCCGCCATGGAAAATATAACAATGCTTGCATCTTTGGTCGCAATTATCCGTAATGTGCCATTGAAAAGATAATCCCATTCTTATACTATCATCATTAGTCCAAGATTTCCACATATTTATGCGGTCTAACAATTAAATCTCCTCCAAACAAATCTTTTCAATATATTTTATATAATTAAAACCCATCATTTTATTATGATGGGTTTTATAATCCAAATCGAAATGGAAAATTGTTATTCAATTGCAAATAATTTTCTTTTATCCAAACTAAAATTTTTCTATTAATATCGCTTGTTTTATCATTTTTTATTTGATTATTTAATTTATTTTCAAATGAATTTTTATCATTAGTAATAATCCAAGCGCCATTAAAAAATTTAATATTAAAAACATTTAATTTGTCATTCATTTCAAACAATGAATAAGAATACATATCATAAAGAAATACAAATGAATACATCCTTCTACAATTTCTTAAAATTTTTAAGTTACAAACAACTTCAATGCCTTCGCTTATTGTCTTAATAAACATAAAAACATTTATTGGAACAGTTGTGTGTTCTATTTTACTTTCCAATGTTTTCACATCCCACATTTTTTGATAACATGAGTTTTTGCTTTATCTTTATCAAATATTAAATTATATCCTTTTTTCAAAACCCAATTACTTATGTTTTTTTGTATATCTGTTACATGATGATTGTGCTGTGTTAAAAGTTCTACATTTTCTAAAAAATCATCTTCATTTTTTCCTGATGTCGACCCTAAATCACAAACATGACTAAAATTAAATATTTTATCGCTTACAAATAAAATCGAAATTATATCATCATGATTATAAAATTTTATTCTATGGCCAATTGAATAAAAAAAATCATAAAAAATTTCATAAACACAAAAGTATGATACATTATCAATCGTTTGTAAAAAATTATTTTTGAAAACAACATTTTTATTATTAAAATCCAATTTAATCACCCATAACAACAAATATAACTATAGCAACAACAGAAATAAAAAACATTTGTTTTGATTGATTTCTAAATCTGAAGCAAGCCTGAGCGACTTTCTTTCCAATCTCAGTATTTTTCTTTCTAAAAAACAAATATCCTAAAGCATTAGTTATCCAAAACGAATAACTAACAAATGCCAAAGATACTGCAAATGAATGAATTCTATTTATATCCAACATTATCATCTCCTTTGTCATTATTATACCATAAAATATGAAAATTGTAAATAGTTTTAGGTATATTTATAATTAAAGGAAGGTGATAAATATGTCAGAAATAACAAACATGATTGACGAAAAATTAAAAACCTCTGTATTTGATTTTCTCGCAAAAGAAACGTTACCTACGTTAAAAGAAACGATAGATAAGTTTGTTGAGAAATTAAAGCAAAAAGCAGAGATATCTAGTGGATGGGTAAAATTCAGAGATGGTTCATTGCTGCCATTCGCAATCAATACATCTTATGCAATTATTAAATTGTTAGTCGAAAATGTTATAATCAACTTCACACGGTCAGCTGATATAAAATTGTGATAAAAAATACTGTTTTCTTAAAAACTGTAAGATCTTAAGATTCAAAAAATCATAATAAAGACAATCATTTTTTGTGATTTTCCAAAATTTTTTATCGCTAATTATTGGATATGCATATAACAATATGCAATAAAATGACTTAAATAAAAAGAGAAACAAATCAATGTTTCTCTTAATTTTTTTATTTTTCGATTAATTTATATTGAATAGAAATTGGAGTTATATAGCAATCAATAAATTTCTTATCATTCAATTCTTCAATTTGTAAAAATTTATTAATTTGATTATTATTAATCAATCTACATATAGATGAAATAATATACTTAAAAGTATCTTTATCATATAATTTTAATTCATCTAATTTATATGCATATGCTTTGAAAAACAATTCGTTATTATTTGTTAGATTTTCAATTAAGTAATCTTTTGTTTTTACAATAATATCTTCAATATTAAATTGTTCTGAAGAATTTTGTATTGAACTTGATGCTGTTAATCTAAACGATATTTTATCATCATCAATATTTAGGTCTTTTAATGTAATATTACCAACCATATATCCCCAACGTTGTGCAATTTCATTAAATTTATTTTTATCAAAATTAAATATTTTTAAGTCAATGAAACTATTGATATTATCATTAAAAAAATTTTGAAAAGATATATAAGAATTTTTTAATGAATCAATTGTATAATCATCAAATGTAATATTCGCGAATTTTTTATAATAATCAAATGTAATTTCAAATTTCATTGTAAATGTTTTTTCAAATTTTGTTAAAAATGTGCATCTTGGCAATTTGAATTTTAATAAATGTATGTTTTTATAATCCCATGCAAAATTATTTGTTAATTCATTTGATTTTTCATGTTCAATTATATTTGCAGAACATGATACAATTATACCATTTCTTGATTCTTCCTCAATAACATGCAATGGCATGAACGTATTTTTATCTATTTTATATCCTAAGGTATCTGCTGCTGTAATAAATGAAAACAAATTTAAGTTAATATTATCTTTCATTTCATTATAAAAATTATAATATGACGATAAATAATTTATAAAACCAACCCAAAGATATATATTTTCTTCTTCAAAGTTTTTTGTTTCTTTTTCAAATGATTCTCTGGAAATATAAAAATCAATAGTTAGAATTGAAGAATTTATTGTATAATCTGATATACTATGTTTTAAGTTTAATATTGAAAAATCATAAAGCATAAAAACATCAGCAAATGTTACATATATAATACAATCAGATTGTATAACAACATTTTTTACTTTTGAAGAAGTTATATCCTTATAACCTTTATCTTTGCACATAAAACTTACTTTTTCTGAATTAAAATTGAAAAAATTTATTGGATTATCGTAGAAATGCGATGCCATCAACTTAAAATTTTCCCATTCTTTTTCAAATTCACTTTCATTTATATTTTTTTGTTTTAATGCAAAGAAAAAATTTTCTTTCGTAAGTTCAAAATTAATTTTGCATTTGCGTGGTTGAAAATCTACTTCTATTATGTTATAATTAAAATCAAAATCATTATAATTCATTTATGTGTCTCCTTTCACTATATCATGTATATATTCTATAACCAAAAAATAATTAAGTAAATATTTTTTTGATATGCTAAAATTTTTTCAGATTCTTGGATTATTCATTGATTAAAATAAACGAATGGCGTGTTTTTAGTATGGAAATTATAAATATTCTTACAAAAAACGTAATTTCTTGCGATGAAAACAAAGTAATGCATAACATTGCTTATAAACGTAAAAAACAAGTGGTGACTATCTATGATGGCCGCCGTTTCGGCGTTGAAGAATATGAAGAACATATTAGAAACACCAATTTAATGATAAATACATTAAAGAAAAATTTGACAAAATCGTTTATAAAAGAACAAATAGATTTATTTGAAAAGAAACTTTTGTTCTTGAATTTGTTATATATTAAGAAGCCAGTAGTTTTCTTAAGATTCGAAAATAACATCAAATATTATTATGAAAACAATGGTTTGGATGTAAAAATAACAAAAAGAATGTTTTATGGTAAAAAAGCAGATGAAAAATATCCAAATCGTTTTATAGCGGAGAATATAAAGATAGTTCCGCTTATTTTCAGTGATTGGTGTCAGGCAATCAATTTCATTAAAGAATGCATATATGAAATCAATGGACATGAAATCAAGGAATTAATTAACGTATATAATGTTATTCACGAATTCCCTATTGTCAATACAGAAAAAATTCATCATTGCATTTCAGATAAAATGGACGACAAAGAAAAAAATAATGTATTAAACGATATAGCACATCAGATTTTCGGAAGTCACGCATATAATACGCAAGAGATGGATGTTGTTAGAAAAGATGAAATGGTCAAATCAATTGTGCAAATTCCTTTGGATTTTGATATTTCCATAATCAAAAATAAAAAAGCATATCACATGAAAAATGAAAGACCAAAAAATAAACATAAAGAATCCATTATTGAAAATTTATTGAACAATAAATTCTTTTTGCCATATTCTATAACAGAAACACACAATGGTGAACAAGCATATATAGCACTAGATAAAAGATATAAGATTTGTGATGAAAATAACGGAAAAATACGTAAAAGCAATGATTGGCTTACAAAAGAAGGATATAAGAATTTAATAGAAGTGTTGATAGAATTCATAAATAAAAATATAGATAAGCACATAGATTGCAATGTAAAACATATAACTCAGATTATGCGTCAAGATATGTGTCTGCATTATAAGAAAGACAATAAATCCATAACAATGAATAAAATTGTGTACGTAGCAGAAAAAGAAGAATGCAATAAATATTCACCGGAAAAATTATTGGATATCATAGAAAAAGAATGCATACATAAAAACCAAATGCTTTTGGCAAAAAAAGCAGCTACAGCAAAACAGCTTCTTCGCAGAAATTTATTATTAAAAAATTTGATTAAAGACGACAAAAAACAGAAAATAATACGCAAGATAGCAAAAAAACATCGTTCTATGGACTGCATAAATAATCTATCACATGATGATTTTCGTCTTCTTGTCGACAGCGTGAGAGAGCATGAAGGATATTCTGACTATCTAACAGATAAATTTATGTCAAACAAGAAATTAATGGATGAATTGAATAAATTTCCAATAGAATTATACTTAGACAAAAATGAAAACAATGAAATACTAGATAATAACAATTCTTTTTGCGCACCAATTTCAATATTTAGGAAAAATGAATGCCGTATATTGAGTGATACTGGAAGCAATACCAATGTTAATGTTTTGAATTTATTTGCTGGAATAGCAAAATTATCAAATAAAGATTTCTTAAAGTTTGTCAGAGAAAGTTTGGATATTAATTATTCCTATGATGGCGAAGGAGAACGTCTAACTCAAACAGCAAAAAAATTGGATTGGAATATAAAAAGAATTGAAAATGTTCTTAAAAATAGAAAAGGAAAAGAAAAAAAATATTTCACTTTAGCATTAAAATATTTGGATTTCTTAAAAAATGCAGTTATTGAAAATATTGATTATAGATATAATCAATTGTTCAAAAAAGATTACGTGATAATGAATTATAATTTGCTTAGCGAATTTGTAAAAACAAAAACAAATAGAAATACAAAATTTCACAATAATGATATTGGTTATATTATCATCAAATCTTTAGCCATGCTTGGAATTATTGAAATATTTAAGGGTAACAGAGACGTTAAATATATGTTTTCAGGCGGAGCAACCAGTAAACAATGTACTGTATTAAAGTTTAATGAATTATCAGAAAAAACATTAATAGAAAATATGAAAAAGATTATTGAAAAAGAAGAAAATGCACATAATAAATCAGTGTCTATTTTTACAAGCACTTTTAAGTTTAAGTTTTTAGAAAAAAAATATGGAGAACTGGCAATATCTTGTCAATCTAAATTGGTAAAAGAAAAAATGTTTTCATCATTAGGGTTGGAAGCTAGATATTGCGAAGAAAAAACAGAAATAGACCAATTAAATTTATATGAACGAAATATATGTACCAAAATAAGATACATTATTCTTGGTTCTTTTGCCAAACATATTTCTTTTAAGAATATGACAAAAGACCAATTAATGCAATTATATAAAACATACCAAACATGGTCTATAAGATGTTTACAATTGAATAATATACGAAATATGTCCATAGCAATAAAAAATATTGCTACTTTTGTGTATAACATTTTTAGTGAAACTATGCAGGTATTTTTGGATAAAAAAATAAAACCGAAAATTGATTATAGCAATTGGGTATATAAAAGCAATATTGGCACAAGAAGTATAAATAAAAACAATTGCAAAAAGATTATAAGAGAATTATATACAAATAAAAAAATAAAGGAATACGACAATTTCATAAAGAATGTTTGCCCTATTCCTTTGGAATTTACGAAAATACACAATAACTTTGAATTGTGTGTTTAATTATCCGCAAGATGTTTGCGAATCACCGCCGCTGCAACTGCATGAACAAGACTAACTCGAACAATTTTGCGTGCAATTCGTTACTGGTGGATTTGGGTCTGAATTTTGTTCAGAAGAATCTATATTGTTTATAAAATTTTTAATTGTTTCGTCTGTTTTTATTAAGTCGATTATTTGCGATATGGCGTCATCCAATGACACTGGTTCATATCCAAGTGCGTCAACTATTTGATTTTTTGTCAGTTCTATATTTTCTGAGTCGATTGATAAATTTTTAAGTATTAATTTTTGCAATCCATTTTTACTAAAAGTGTTTTTACTTAAATTCTTCATATAATATGTCATATCTTTTATCTGATTAACTTCAGTTTCAAAATGATATGATTCCAATTCGTTCGTTGACGAATTGGGTAAGTTAAATTTAGATTTTTTTATTGACATATTTCATTCCTCTCGTTTTTAATTGTCGTTATCATCATTTGCGCTGCCGCAACTGCAACTACAACTATACGTACAATTCGTTTGCGTCGCTGTACATTGACTGCATTCAATTGTATTTTTTATTGAATTACATTGTTTGCATTGTGTTTCTGTGCATTGATTACATTGTAGATATGTTGTTCCGCCTTTTGGTTTATTGTTTTTTATGAATTCTTGTATTTCTTGATTTGTTTTTACAATATTGGTTACTTGTGCTTTAATTGTTTCCAATGTTGCCGGTTCATAACCAAGAACATCAATTATTTTATTTTTTGATAATGATATATTATTGGAAGTAATTTCCATGTTTTCGGTAACAGAATTTTGCAATTCTTCTTTAGTTGTTATTGTTTTATTTAATTTTTTCATATAAGAAGTCATATCTACTATTTGGTCGACTTCTGTTTCAAAATGATGTGGTTCGTATTCATTGGTTGAAGGATTTTGTAAGTAAATTACAGATTTTTTATTAGCCATTTTTCATTCCTCTCATTTTTAGCTTCCGCAATTTCCACAACTGCAGCTGCAACTGCATGAATAACTGCATTCCCGATAATTGCAATTATAATATGTACAATCTTTACATTGTGTATAAGTACACTGGTTGCAATTTTTGCATTGAACCTGAGTTGCTGCGGCGTTTTCTGGTATTTCGTTTTTAATGTAATCCTTAATTTCTTTATTTGTTGTAAATGTATTTATAATATTCGTTTTAATTGTTTCCAATGTTGATGGTTCATTTCCCAAAGCATTTACAATAGTATTTTTTGAAATTTCAAGGTCTTCAGAATTTGCTTCTATATTTTCCGAAAGTATATCACATAATTCATTTTCATTTTTTACTGTTTTATTCAATTCTTTCATATAATCAGTCATATCTGCTATTTGGTCTACTTCAGTTTCGAAATGATGAGTATCAAACCCACTAGCAGAAGAATTTGGTAAATGCATCGTTGATTTTCTATTTGCCATTTTAATTCCTCTCACATTATTTTTTTAGCTCAATTACTTATTTATAAAATAAATAAGTGAAAAAAGAAAATATATAGGGTGATGTTAGTGAATATAGATTTTAATGCAAATTATTTTATAGATTTAGATGAATTACATAATAATTTGTTAAATGATTTTTGTATAGAAAATACAGAAAAATGTTTGGATTCGTGTGAAAATCTTGGAATAGAATTAGGAATGTTTAATGATATATGTAGCATTTTCGAAATGGAAAAAATTGATATTGTGCCATTAGATGAAAGAAAGAATATTAATAAAAATGATAAGTATATCGTTGAAACTATGAATTTGGATTTTTATTCAACAAATAAAAATTTTGAAAAAGAATTGAAAAAATTAGCTGAAAAGATGTATAAAAAAATAATAGAAAAAATAGAAAATGAAGAAACGAAAGATTTATTTTCTTCATATACACTAAGTGCTATAGATTTATCGTTAATTGAAAAAGAATAATTTCTTTTACCTCATAAAAAACATAATTGTATTTATAATTAAAAAAATAAAAATATTGAATTAATGTATACAATTTATATGAGGTGAAAGAAATGGAAAAGAAAAAAACAGAAAAAAAGAAACCAATCGTTGTTGGGTCAATTAAGGTATGGGATATTACTCAAAAGGAAGATAAGAAAAAGACTAACAAATAAAATGTTAGTCTTTGTTTTTTTATTGTGTTTTCACATTATATATTTATAGAGAAAATAATTAGCGGGTGAAAATAATGTCAGTTCTTAGTAAAAAAATGACAATTGGAGATAAACAGGTTAGTTTTTATACAACTGCAGAAGAAGCTAGTGTATTTGGAGATTGCGGTCCAGCATTAGTAGATGGTGTCCAATGTTATTATCCATTAGGATTAGGAACATCAAGTGAAACTGGGATTGGATATAAAACTGCTCAAAAAGTGTTGAAAGATGGTAATGAGTATTTTATTCTTACTAAAGCTGAATCTAGTTCTGGTGAAACTACATATGAATGGACTTATAAATTTATTGTTCCAAATGGTAAATCACAAATTGATAATTTTGCACAAAAACTTGGTTTTAATGGTCCATTTGACGAAGACGATTTCTTCGGTCCATATGTAGATGAGTTAGACGATTATGATTATGCAAATCGTAAAATTGAAATTTATTATCTCGGTTCAACGCTTCAAGATGTTAGTGATTTAAGTACAACAATTGATGAATCGCAAATTAAGAAAACAAACATAATTGATATGTATGGTGAACTTGGATTATCTGTTCCTTATATGGCACAAGATGATAGTATAAAAGCAGAATTTACTTCAAAAGTTGAAGCAGCAACTGAATCAAGTATTACATCAATTGACTATGACCCAAGTAGCGACATATTATATTTTGAAGATATTACTCATTCCAATCAGATTTTCTTAATTAGAAAGAAAGCATAAATAAAAAGGAGCTAATTATTAGCTCCTTAAATTTTATTGATTTTTACGATAACTGACGGGATATTTTGAACAAAATGAGCATCTGTACCTAAATTATCAAATACTTTCTTTATGTCTTTATTCAATATCGTTGCCAAAGAAATCATATTATCATTTACAGTAACAAAATTTCTTCCACATATAAATACTTTTCCTAAAAATATCTTAAATTGATTTAATGCTTCTTCATAATCATAAAAAGATTTTGCTTCTATTTTGTCCATATAAGAAAAAATTATAATATATTCATTCATTTTATCTTCCTCCTATTTTAATGTCACTAATATGAAATAACATGAATTAATTATTTTATTCAAAACAAATAAAATAATTTTAGAAAGGATGATAAAATTGTTTTTTGTAGCATGCAATTTTGCAGATAAAGATAAAATATCAAAAGGAACAGTAAAAAACGATAGTATTATGATAAATAATGAAAAATATTTGGTTTTTAATTTACAAAAGCAGATATTTGAACGTGGCAACAGAATAATTTCTTTAGATAAAAACAAAAAAGAAGCAAATGATAGATTAATCAATTATTTGGAAAACAATAAAAAGAAATTGGAAAAAGAATTAGATATTATTAATATGAATTTAGAAATGTTGAAAGAAGATGAATGTAATGAATGATATTGATGCTGTAGTAATCTTAAAAAAAATAATTAATGAAAAACTTTCTAAAGCAAATCCAGATGAAATAAATGCTATAAAATTAGGAATTGAAGCAATTGAAGAAAATAGAAAGTTAAAAGAAAAAATTTGCATGTTGGAAAGAGAAATTAGTTTATCAGATAATAAAAATATATATTTAATGTCAAAATAAAAGAGAGGATTAAATCCTCTCTTATTTTTTAACTCCAAGGCAGATTTTTAAGTTTATCTGATAAACTTTGTATTCTTCCAGAAGAAAATCTTTGGTTTTGTTCATTAATTATCTTATTATCTTGTGTATGCAGATACATATTTGTATGTACACTGTGAGCAGTCAATCCAGCAACTCTTTCCATTATTTTGGCTTCTCTATCTGCACCAGTTGTGACAATAGATGTTTCGAAGAATTCTGGATTGATATTATATTCCATGACTGGTAACATTTCGCCATTGAATGACATTGTCATGCCCTTGTAGTTTCTAATATGTTCGCACATGTTTTCTTCTGTAGTGCATTCATTACCACAAATAGAGCATATTGATTTTTCTACAGTGCATCCCATAGAAACGTCAGTAATCATTTGTGTACGTAATGCTTTTGCCAATTCTGGGAAAGCTACCTTATCAATAGCAAAAAGAATTTCTACTAAATATTTATCAGGATTATAGACAACATCTAATATAATGCCTCTTGCATCTTCTACATTTTCGTTGTTATGGTCAACGAAAATTGATTTGCCGCGAAGCGTTTCAAATGGGCCATTCAGTTGTTCATAATTTAATTTCTTGCCAGTAGCGGCTTCGCAGGTTTTATCATTTGTAAGATGTTCATGCATAAAAGCATCGCCATTGTCATTGCTATTTCTGCAATACTTTGAATATTTTGCTAAATTTTTCTGATAAGTCTCAAAAGGAATCAATTCATAACTTCCATCTTCGTGCTCTATAACGTTACCAGACGTTAATGCTACAGCACGATGATATTGGAAGTCATTTTCTTTTGGAGCAACCTGTATTACTTTCCCAGCTGTTTTTACCATAGCTGGGTCAATTAATGTTTTAGATTGCTTAAGTATATCCATTCTTAAGTTATGGTAATCTTTTAAAAGGCCTTCATACTTGTTAGCTTCTATTTTACCACGTATGTTTTTCTTTGTTATCAAGTATGACACCTCCATCCTCGTCACTGCAAAGATAACCGTTTTCTCTTAAATATTCTCTTGTCTTAAATAAACATTCTTTCCAATATTTTTTGCAAGTATTTCTATCTGCTTCTACGCCAACAATATCATCAAACAACCCGTTCTTAATTTGGTCTCTTAAATCATATATTCTTTCACTTGTTGGAATCATTGGCATATCAGCAAGAAGCATTTTTGCCAATAGAAAACTTTCATCGCTTAAGTGTTTATTTGTTGAATTATTAATTACTATATCATTAATGATATGATGTATATATGGTGAGCCAAGTCCTTGGTCACTAGCCGTTTTCTTTCTAAGTCTTTTCATTTAGGCGCTCATCTCTTCTTCATAGCCAGCAAGTTCTCTTAAAAACGCCTTCATACTTTTATCGCTTTCTTGAGTATGAAGATTGCTGACTTTATATTTTCTTGGAAGATGATAAGCAAGAGCTTTTAAGAATAAATCATCTTTTGGCTCAAATGATTCTCTGCATAAACCATTATCCAATGATACTGTAAGAGACATAATTGGTTCATCAACAATATATTTAAGAACAGTTGCTAACGATTCATCTTCCACTGGAATATATCCAAATTTGTTGTTTTCTTTATCAATACTGCAATAAGCAATAGTACGTTTATTTACCACGATTTCAAATACATCATACTTCATATTTTTAGCTCCTTGTGTTAAGGTTTTTTTATTGATTGTAAAAGTATTTTTGCATTAAACCGTTTCAAACTATTGTTGTTAGAAAATAATTGTAGATATCTTCATCTACCAATTGCAAAGTTTCTCTATCAAGAATGAATGCAATTAATGATTCCAACAAATAATTAAACGAATTTTGTTCTGCTAGAAAACTAATAAACCGATTGCTGCTAAAAGATTTCGTTTTTCTGTAAAAAAGTGCTTTCGTTCTTTCGTTTTCTTCTACTTTTAATAGATGTCTCAATAAATCTTTTTTATACGTAAATGCATCGAATTTCTGATAAATTTTCCTATCTTCAACGAACATTAACGTATCTTCCGATTTATTATAAGTCATTGGGTCGTTAAAGTAAGTTATTTTTAGATTTTTTTTTATTAAAAATTTATACCGCATCAACATAAAACGCATAAATGATTCAATTGCATTTTTATATTTTACAGGTACATTAAAAAATTGATAATCATGTGTAATGATATTGATTGTATTTTCAAAGTTTTCTTTTAATTCCAAATAAGAATCACAATCATCATGTAAAAAATGGTCATCCAAATTTTTATTTGTACTCTTTAAGAATTTGCAAATATCACAACATTTATCGTTTACAACGAAATTGGTTTGTACATTTTTGCTATGCTCCAATTGGCAGTTCTTAAAAATATAGCTTAGCTCTCTTTCGAGAATTTGCTTAATAGCATCAAATGGAGCTGAAAAATCTACTTTTTCCATGTAAACTTTCGTTTCAGCGATATCGTAAGAATCAATGAATTTATGATTTTCTTCTTCCACTTTTAATGATTTTTGTGCACATGCATCTATTACTAATAGATTATTTGTAATGAAATTGCATATACTGTCTATCAATTCTTCTTTCGTTAATTTTGGAGAGAAATTATACAAAAATTCACTGAGTATGTTCTTAACAGAATTATTCATCATTTTCTCCTGTTACTATTGGTTCTTTTTTCATTCCCATGTGTCTTCTAAATCTTGGTTTCACAGACGCTTCCGGAAGCCCAAAATCACTTGGATTGTTGTTTATGGATAATCCATTGCCTGTCATAGAAGGAGGCTCTGGTCGAGGCGTGGCGTCTTCTCCATAAGGTTGTTCTATTATACTACTACCAGTCTCAATATCATCTGGTTGTACCAAACGTTTGCCTTCGTTTGGCAACGGACCTTCCTTAGGAGCGTTCGGGTCAAATATGGTGCCACGTTCTCTTTCAAGATTTTTCTTTTCTACTTCTGGGTCTAATCCAATGATTGGATAAAGCGTTGTCTTAGACAACATGCCAGCTTCGCTAAGCTTTTCAAAGAAGCTCATAATAGAGTTATTGGAAGTTAAGTCTTGCTGTTGCCAAGTAATCTTTGGTACAATTAATTCAACTTCCTTGTTGGCTGCCATTTTTTTCAATTGTTTCCCACTATAACCAGCAATACTTCCACCGTGTCTATGCTTATAAAATCCTTGTACTTCAGCTATTGGACGATAGACTTTATTTCTTACCCAAGATTCTAATCTCATACGGTAAGTCATATATCTTCTAGCTAAAGCGTCTACACCAACTTGAGCAGTGTTATATGTACTTCCATCACCATTTAATAATGCCGATGTTATTCCTAATCCCGCCATCAATTCTTTTTCTATGAAATCAAATTCAGTATTTAATGGCAAAATCTTTCCGCTTGAACCAACATATTCAAAACTTAATCCATAATGATAAACTAAGAAGAAGTTTGGGTCATCTTCACCAATAAGAAGTATATCTCTAAAATTATCTATTTCTTCTTGAGATGGATAAGATTCTCCGGGTGTACCAAGTTTTGCTACTCTTAATGGAGTAATATGTCTATTGGCTATAGCATCTTGTGCTTGACGAAGTTTGTCTTTGTACATCAACGTCTTAAAACATCTCATCATTAACGGTGTTCCCCACATTTCATATGGAGATGCTTTATGAGCTATATGACTTACCAATCTATTGTCAAGCATAATGTTTTTGCCCATTTTGACTTGACGTATTATGTCTTCTGGGAATTGTTTGTATAATTCTGCGAATTCGCCAACTGGACCAGCTTTTATGATAGACATTACTTGGTCATCTGGTATCAATTCTATAATTTGGTCTTGAGCAAATATAGAAGAAGATATATTTACATAATCTGGATTTAATAATGTAAAACGTTCCCATTCGCCAGTTGTTTCATTGAATTGTCCGAATGGAAAAACATCACCTATTTTCCAGTATTCCAATCCAATATCCAAAAGCAAATTAATAATATCTAATTTATCAAAAGCCAAATAATCAAAAAATTCTTTGACTTTTGGTTCAGAACATACGTTACTGAAACTAGAAATAGGAAATTCTGTATGTATATCTAATGCTGTTGCTACAACAGGCTCTGTTCGATAGTAGTGGCGCGCCCACTCATTTCTCTCGCGCCTATCTCTTGGAAGGAACATTGATAAGGCTTGGAACAGCGGATGAAAGAAATTCGGCGCGCCGAATTTCACATCCAGAGATGCTGCGGTGCGTTTCATATTTCTTTGGGTTTTTTGCGGGAGAGAATTAGAATCTATAATTGTATTAAACATTCCATTTTTAGCAATGGCAGCAGTTTTATTTATATGATTCCTTTTCAAACTATCACCACCAAATAAATTTGATTAAATCTATTGTATAAATAAGTTTTGATTTTTTATATGTTCTATTGTATAAAATAAATATAATAAAACAAACGAATAAGAATAATTAATTAAAAGTAAGGGATGATATTATGACGCATTTAATTAAACAAAGTGTAAGTAGAACTACATTTAATTTTATTACAGATAAAGATGTAAGAGAATGGATAACAAACAATGCAAATAAATTTAATGATGAAAATACTTACGTAGAAGTAAGTGATGGTGTTATGTATCTTGAAGATAGAGATACGCACGAAATTGCAGAGGTAAAAGCTGCTTTAGTTGGAAGATTTGGTGGTTTTATAGAATATGGGAAAAGGCATTTTTATGTAGTAGATGGTTATCAATTTAGTAAAAAAGAAAATGATGGTAATATAGCGACAATTGCATTAGCTATAGAAATAGATGAAGATACAAAACAACCAAAAGGCAATATTTTTGGCGAAGTATTTGAAGATAAATTTGTAAAAGATGTTTTAACAACAAAGGAAATTATTACTATTAATGGCATCAAAATGAGATTAACCGATATGAGAGAATTATATAAATTTATGGAAAAATAATAAAAACTATTTACATTTCTTTTTTTACGTGATATAATATAACAAAAGAGGTGAGAAAGATGTTTGAAGAAATTACATTGACAGAGGAAAATATTGCAATTGGGAAATTAAATACTGAAATTGCAAATATAAGCAAAAAATTATATGAAATTTTAGAAAAAAATCATCATATTAGACTTTTTAGTGATGATAATCATATTGACGGTTATAGAATAGCATCTTCTCGTCCATTACAACGTTTTGAAACCAATAATATTGGTGAAGATATTAAAAGAAAAAATCTTGATAATAGATTATTTGTTTCTGGAGATGAAGATAAAGAAAATAATACATTTAATATTATTTGTATTTCAAAATTAGATGAAAACAATGAATATCCTTATATAAAAATGTCAAGTAAAGAAAATTTCGATAGCAATATACATTTCGATTTATATATAACGTTTTATTTTCCATATTGGGATGATAAATTTATGAATTATATGGAAAGACAATTTGATATTGAATTGGAAAAATATGAAATGTTACATAATGAAATCTTTAAGTTAAAGAAAAAAGCAAAAGATTTATATGGTATTGATTTATGATAAATAAAAAGAGCTACATTAGTAGCTCTTTTTTATATTTACATTCTTTTTGATTTTTGATAGAATTTAGATATTGGAGGTGTAAACATGGTTGGAATTGCAGGAACATTGGCTGCTGTTATTGCATGCATAAGTAATAAAAGAAGAATGAGAGAAATGAGAAAACCAAAAACAATCAAAGAAATGCTTTATGCATTACATAATTTGAAAAAGAAAAATCAATATAATTGGAAATATATAGATAAAATTTTTGATAATATTAGTACAACATCAAATATTGGCGAATCAAATATAGAAGAAATGGCACATATGATATTCAATTTTCATGACCATTTGGATTTGTTTGCTATACCAACATGGGAATGGGTAACAAACTTTTCAAAATTTTTGGAAAATAAAAAAGTACTAGAATTTGGTGCTGGTACTGGAATCATTTCTGCTATGCTTAAAAAATTAAATATTGATATTAGAGCTATAGACAACAACAACAGACACTTAAATATCTTATTTGATGAAATTGAAATAACAGATGGGATAGAATACTTAAAAGAACACAAAAATGAATACGATGTATTGTTTTTTGCATGGCCAGAAATGAATGATACGTGCGTTAATGCATGTGATATCTTTTTAGATAATAATAAAAAAGTATACTATCTTGGAGAAGAAGAAGGTGGATGTACAGCAAGTGATACATTTTTTAATAAATATGATTTGAAATTTATTGATGCTCATTATACGCCCTTGTTTGGACTACATGATAATTTATTTGAAATAATCAAAAAATAAGAGCTACTAATGTAGCTCTTTTAATTTTTTAAGATTAATTTATAATTTATAAGAAAGATTGTCGCAATTTAATATAAAATTTGAAATATTATATAATAATTCGTTTACAGTTGTTTTTATAATTCCCTTAAAATATCCGCGTTTTGATTCTAATGTACAATAAATTATATCATTTAAGTTATCTTTTGTTATTGGTATTTCTACTTTATATGAATCGTTTTCAAAAAACAATTTTGAATCAATTTGTTTAATTCCATTTTTTTTAAGTTGTTCTATTACTTCATCGTAACCTAAGTTTATTTGTTCATTATTGTTATATTGTTTATCATCGTATTCATCATTATACGCATTAGCAGCTTCTTCTGCAGCTTCTTCTGTTGAATATAAACATGCACAATTTTGAACGTCATTAAATGTTTCGTTGCTATTATATGCATAAATTTCTTCCAAATTAACTTGTTCTTTAATTTCATTTGCAATATTGCTATTATTAGAATATAATTTTTCAAGAATTGTTTGCATAGAATATTCATCATATGATTTTATATCAAATGCATTTAATATTTCTTTTTGTTTTTTTGACGATAATGAATTATAATACTCTTCTAGTTGTTCTTCATTATATGAATTACTCTCGTCAAATTCGTCAGTATCACTATCACTTAAATAATATGTAATTACTTCTTCAACACCATGCCATTCATTTGCTACTTTCTTTCTTAATCTTTTTGCTATTATGTTCATTGTTTTTTACCTCACTTTAATCTATAAAAATTTCTCGTAATTCTTTAATAGGCATAAAAAATTGTTTGCTTACATTACAAAAGTAATTATTCATAGTTTCAGTACTTTGTAGCATACATCCGCCTCTACAATATACATTAACATCGCAATTAATGCATTGTTCTTTTCTATGTTCTTTATAAAAATTTAATACCTTTTTTGTAATTAAATAATTATTATTCTTTACATTTCCTAAAACAATATCAGAATTATGACATAAATATAATTTACCATCATTGGTTACGTTAATGATATTCATTCCATTCATGCATTTGGGAAATCTATAATCATATTTATGCAAATCTCTTTCTATAAGAGAATCAATATATAAGTCACTTGCTTCTACATTTGTTTTTTCATCTTGTACATCAATATAATGATTGCATAATTCTTTCATTTGATTATATAATAAATTAGAATCTATGTTACTTAAATCATTTAAATTATTATTATTTAGAAGCAAATCTAAGTTTGTTGTTACGTGTCTTTTATGTTTTTGAATATATTTTTTATTGAATTCTTTAATAGAATCAAACCAATCTTTTGGATAATTATATTTTGTAATAACACCTGTTAAACATAATCCTTTTATTTTTAAGAGTAAATCTTCTTTTTCTTTTAGAACGTTATACCCTCTAGTAATATCAGAATTATTACCGTCATAACTAACACCAACAGAAAATAAATTCTTATTAAAGTAATTAACATATTCTTCATTTAATAATTTTCCATTCGTTACAATATTGTATCTTATTTTTCTTTTGAATTCATTGACATATTTTTTTATATCTTCAAAAAAGATAAGCGGTTCTCCGCCAAAAAATGTTAATTTTGATTTTTCTTTTTGAGAAGATATGATTTTGTGAATATAATCAAAAACATTTGTATCAATTTCATGACTTAGTTGTTCATTGACTATATTATGTTGTATGCAATACTTACAATTTAAATTGCATTCATGGCCAAGCATTATAAAAATATTTGCTATTTTCATTATTTTTTACCCACTTTAATAAAAAAATTTTATTTGTTTATTCTATAAATAGAAATGTTTTTTAAAATGAAAATTGGTAGGTAATTATATGACAAAATATCATATTACGTGTAATTATTATAAAAATGATTATGAAAATATTAATGCATGGCAATTTAATAGTTGGTATGATATACCGGATTGGATAGATATTGATACAGAAAACGAATTAAAACGAAAAGTAAAAAATACATTGGACTATCTTTTTGATGCGGATATTAGTACAAGAGGGAATATGTCGTTTGAAACAGATAAACAAATTAAAAAAGATATGGTTAAATTATTCACAGTAACATGTGATGAACCTAATATGAGTAGAGAACCAAAATGTATCAATTATAAATATGGCGAATATAAATTGGATTTTATGTTGATTATTGAAAATCCAATTACTGGAGGAAAAACAAAAATGAATAGAATTATAAAAAGAATTATAGCTGGTAGAGAACAAGATACGATTGAAATTCTAAGAGATTATAAACGATCATTAAAAGATATTTCTGAATTGGTAGAAGAAATAAATGATATCGTGGAAAATGAAAATATTGAAGATGATAGAGTTCTTGAATATTGGAAATTACCGTTAAAAAAAGTTGTAAAAGACTTAATTGAAATAAAAAGAGAATTATTTAATGAATATAAATGAGGTGTAGTAATGAAAAATAGAATTTTACAAAGAATATGTAAAAATGCGAAATTAAATAAAAAAGCAAGTTCTCCAATTGAATTAGCTGATTTATATGATAAAATTTATGAAACATGCATAGAGAACCGTGGAAATTATCCTGGTGGAATTGCTGTAAAAACAGATATATTTGATGAATATTTGAAAGAAGCAGATGAAATACTTTCAGATGTATTTGACGAAACCAATCCGGATTATGATATAGATGTAGCTTTTGATGAATATTTAGATGTGAATCCAGAAGGATTTAAAGAAGTAGATAGAAAAATGCACGAATTAATGAATAAAATTCAAGAAAGTATAAATTAAAATGGTGATATAATGAAAAAAAATAATATTATTATAAAACGTCTTATGAAGCGTACAGCATCGAAAGAAAATGACATTGCAAATGCATTAGGTGGATTGTCGTTTGATAAACTTATTGATGTTATAATGGCTGTCAATGAAGTTTCTGGTGGATATGACCATTTAATTCCTCATCCAATGGAAGAACTTGGCGAATATGATTTTGGAATCGATAAAAATGATACATATAAAGTTCTTCAATTTTTTAAGAAAGCTACAGACATAGATATTCAAAACGAATTTGATGTAATGAGTCCGTATTTTGTTATTGACGATATGCAGCCAAGGTCCTGTACCAAGGATGTAATGAGAAGCTTTATATATGAATCAACAAACGATTTAATGGATTTAGCAGAAGTTATTGTTAGAAATATTGATAGTAAATCATTTAGAGATTCATTACCAGAAAACATTAAAGAATTAGCAATGTAAAATAAAGAGAGGATTAAATCCTCTCTTTTTACATTAAAGAACGATGTCTTAAATTTAATTTTTTTTCAAATAATGGTTGTTGTGTAGTTCGTTCATTACTTTCAATATCTATTTCTGGGAAAGATTCATAATTGATTTGTTCAAGTAGAGATAAAAAACAATTTGCTTCGTGAACATTTCTAAATCCTTTGATTGCTATATTTGAATGTACAGATAACAATGCCATGGCTAACATGCGCATTTCTCGTTTCCCATCGTGCTGATTTAAGAAAATTAGCATTTCATCGTGTGTTTTATCAAACATATTACATAACTTATCATAATAAGCATTGTCTGTACCAACATCATTTATATATTCTTTTACCGACCCATAAGCTTTTGTATTTCTTGACCAGATTGTATGCGCTTGGTCCAAAAATACTCCAACCACAATGGCTCCAAAATTCCATTTCTTTTTTTTGACCATTTTCATTACCTTTTATATTAAAATTTATTTCATTTATAAAATAATTTGATTAGCAAAAAAATTTCAATATATTAAACGTTCTAAATATAATCAATCAAGGAGGTTGTTATATATGACTGTATATGTATTGCCAAAATTATATGCTGATATTTTTGAATATTTAGCCAAAAAAATAAAAATTAAAAAAGATATAGATTTATTAAAAAAAGGTTTTACTAATTATTATGAACCAGAATATTTTTTTAGCAGAGCAATAAAATATAACGATAATTACGATGTTTCGTTTTGTATTTCAGTTTCTAAAAAAACAACGAAAGTTAAAGAAGTATCTATAATTGATGAAAATTTTGGTCAGCCACATTTTTGCGATAAGATAGCATTTGACCAAATTGTTGGTTATTTGAAAGATTTGATTAAAAAAGAAGCCATAGAAGAGATAGATTGGAAAGATATTGAAAAAAGAAAAATAAAACAATTTGGGCAATAATTATGAATAATTGGATTAATAATATAGACGAAAACAATATAAAAGTAAAACGTTACTGCAAACAATGCCATAAGCCGATGGTTTATGTTGACAAAAATAATCACATGATATATAAAAATCATGATGACATTTGCAGTTTTTGTTATGATAAAAAATATCTATTATTTATTGATGATTATTATGTGTTAGGCAAAGATTTTGATATTGATGTAACAAAAATAAGAATAAGTATTAGGCATGCATTATCGGGTTATCATACGAGAAGCGGATATAAGATAGTTATATATTTTTATGATAATAGTGAAAAAAATTGGTATATATCATTTTTATTTAAGTTTGAAGAATTAATTAAGCTAACATATAATCAATTGATTGAATATAGAAATAAAAACAAATACGATATATTAAACGATAAATTTATAAAATATTTATATGATTGTTCTGAAGAAACATTTAATAAATACGACTTAAAAATGTATATTGGATTGTAAAAACAAAAACAACCAAAACATTAATTTTGGTTGTTTTTGTTTTGTGGGTAAATCCATTATGAAATTTAGGAGGTTGTGGCTAACAACAATTTATTCTATACAAAAAATAAATATGTTTTTTAATTATATGCTTCGTCAATTTTATTTATAACTTCTTTATAAAAATTATTCGTGTTAAATACCTCTTTTTTTATTATTTTTACTATTAAATACATAATATTTCTAATGTAAAAAATTTTAATTTATCCATTTTATAATTGTGTTTCCAGTAAATCCTTTTTCCCATACAAACCATGCATAACATACAGCAGAACCATTTGTAAATTTTCCGTTTTTTCCACATTCAAGTCTTGACGAACTTACATATATTGTTTTTGGTGGATTTGATAGAAAGAAATTTTTTCTTTTTTTCCCTTCTAAGAATTGAAGTTTCAAAAACATTGCCATTTTGTTTCCAGTATTTAATATTTCAATTCCTCTTTGACAAAATTCCAATGCATATTTATATGGCGGATTTGTAATGATATCTCCATTAAAATCGTTTATTGGATTTTCTTCTAAAAAATCCATTTGCGTTCCAAATCCTCTGTAGTATAAATCGGTTGATACTACTTCATATCCATGTTTTTCCAATTCTTTTGATATGTGTCCTTCTCCGCATGCTGGTTCCCATATATTATGATTGAATTTTTCTACTTCCAAAAGTAACGTTACGGCTTTTGGGTCAGTTGCATAATAATCTTCTTTTTGTCTGTTTTCATATGAATGGTTTGATGCACCCAATGTCTTAAAAACAGATGTACTATTTCCAGTCCAATCTTGCACTTATATTCCTCCTTTATTTATATTATTTAGTGTTATACAAATTTTATTTTTTTTAAGATAGAAGTTCAAAAATTTTGATTTTTGATAGAATAATTTAGGAAGTGATGTGTTTTGTTGAAGTTAAATAACGATGATATAAAATTAATGAATCAATATATAGAGGAAACAAGAAATACCGTTGACGAAAATAGATATAAAGAAAATATCTTAAAAATTTTTAAGTTGGCAGTAAAAGGAGAATTGTTTGTATCTGCTGGATATGTATTGAATGTTGGTAATTATTATGATTGGATTTGCGATGAAATACTTGATGTTTTTGAGAATTTTTTGAGTGAAAATGATATATTAAGTGATTTATATTTTTCATTAGATATTGAAAATGACATAGTATCTACAGATGATTTTGCGAAAGCTGTTGGAAATGCATTTAATATCATATGCGCAACGAAAAAAACAGCTGATGTAAAATTTTCTCCAGCACAGCAATCATTAAAAGCTCTTGGCGGAGAAGGTAAAAAGATATTACAACAATTGGAAGCATTTAAGTTTAAGCTTGAACAAGCCGCTAGAATTTCTGGAAATAATGAATCAGCTGCTAAAAAGATAATGCAAAATTCTGGTATTATCGACAAAATCATGTCTTCTTTATATTCTGTTGTATTTAATGTAACAAATATTGATGTTGTTCCAGTATATGATAATGAACAAATTAATATAAGTAATGAATCCAAACCAGATGTTGAGAAGAACGAATATAATATAAAAGATGAATTACCAGAAGAAGAAGAACAAGAAGAAGAAATAGAAGAAATTGAAGAAACGCCAGAAGATAATAAAGAAGAAAATAATGAAGAAGAAGATATGAGAGAAGAAAACGAAGAAGAGGAAACAGAAGAAAAGGAAGAGAGTGAAGAATCTTGAAGCTTAGAATAACAAAAAAAGAAAAACCGTATATGAGAATATCATATGCAATGTTATATCCTAAAAAAGCATTTAAGAAAAATGATAGAATTAAAAACAATGATAAATATGGAAGAATATCAAAAATAGAAAAAGAAAGTATTCAAATTACATATGATGATAAATCAGTAGAAACAATAAATAAAAAAGATGCTAGTGCTATTTTAGAAATTGTTAATGTAACAACCGAAACAATTCCAGAACCAATAAAAGAAAATAAAATTGTTGAAAAACCTAAAAAGGCAACTAAAAAGAAAAGCGTCGCAAAACCTAAAGATAGAATACAAGAAATACTTGAATTAGCTGTTAAAAAAGGTGAAATAGAAAAAGATGAAATGGACATCAAAAGAGTAGAATTGGAAATGCTTGATGATGACCAATTAAATGAATATGAAAGAAAAGTAATGGATTCTTATGATGAAGATGTTTCTGTTGAAGATACAGTTGAAGAAGATATAGAAATGACTCCAGCAGAAAGAGCTTTAGCAGAATTAAGAGCAAATGGAAAAGCACAAACAAGTACAGTTGCTTTTTCCAGTGATTCTGGTTCAAGGTCTTTATCTGAAGCTAAAATAGACCACGATATGGAAATGGAAGAATTAAAATCTATGATGAATGCTGGAAACGTTACGAAAGATGGATTAACATTAGATTTTGGATTGGAAAATATGAATACTAATTTTATGAAAAGAAAAGCATCAGTCCAAAATGAATTTGTTAGACCAGAGACTCATTCAATGCAAAATTTACATGGTTTAACAACGCCATTGGTACAATCTTCTCCAACATCTTTTGATTCATTAAAAGACAGACTTGGACAAATAGATTGGACTATGGGTAGTGGGAGATAAAAAATAAAGAAGGTTTTTACATGGAAAATTTATTTGATACATTAGTCGGATTTATAGTCGGCGCGATGATGGCATTTACATATAGAGACAGAATAGAATTTTTTATGAAAATGATGATAAATAAAAGAGAGGATTAATTCCTCTCTTTTTGTTTGATTATATAAATTATTTTTTTGTTTTTAAGTGAGAATCTTGTGATATTTTGTTAAAAATAGGAGAAGTAGTTTTAAGGTTTCGCAATTAAAGGAGAGTGTTTAACATGGATGTTAAAGCAATTTCTAGTATCAATCTTTATGCAAATTATGAACAAAAGTACACAAAACAATCGAAACAAGAAGAGAAAAAAGACGAAGCGTTTGAAGTAGAAATATCTGAAGAAGCCAAAGAAATACAAAAAGGATTGTCTACTGATGAAGTAAATGCTTTACAGGATAGTATAGCAAAAAGCCAAGAAGTAATGATTCAAGTATTGACTGAACAAAATGCAAAAATTCAAGGTTGGCTGGATGAAGGAATTACAAAATTTAATTTTGAAGGTCTTCAAATAGACGTATCTAGATTTGATTTTCCAGAGATAGCCACAACACCAGAAGAAGCGCAAAAAGCAATTTCAGAAGGTGGAGAATGGTCTGTTAATGCTGTAAGTGATAGGATTTTTGGATTAGCAGAAGCATTAGCTGGTGGAGATAAAAACAAATTGGAAGAAATGAGAGCAGCTGTTGAAGAAGGATTTAAGCAAGCTGGAATTTCATGGAAAAATATTACAGACCAAAATGATATGCCACAAATAACAAAAGATACTCATGATGAAATAATGAAACGATTTGATAATGCTTTGCAAGGGGATGACTAGAATGTACAACGTTTCTTCGTTATCAAAAACTTTAATTTCAATGAATAGTCTTCCTTTCAAAAATTCTGTCATAAAAAACAATATTCCATCGGATTCATTTTTTGAAGTTAATACTAACTTTAAGAATATTGAAAGCGATTATAATAAAGCAAAAGAAACATTCAATAAAGAATTAAATTCCAATATTGATAGTCTTAAAAAATCTTCAAAAGACTTAAAGAAAACAGATTTCAATTTTTCAAAAGATGATTTAACTGAAGAGAAAAAAGATGGAAAAACAGTTACTAAAAAAAGTGATAAATTAAAAGATACGCTTAAGAAAATTGGAAATTTTTTAAGCGATAGAAATGACATTAATGATTTTTTGAAAGAAAATAAAGAAATATCAAAAAGAGTTTCAAATCTACATAATTCTTTTTCCGATACTATATATAAATCAAAACAATTGTCAGAAATCGGAATTCATGTTGATAGAGATGGCAATATGAAAGTCGATGAAGATAAATTGGCTGATAGTTTAGTAAAGGATTCAAAAAAGACAGAAGATATTATCAAAAATCTTGTGGATAAGACAATTGATAAAACTACGTCTTTGGAATCACAAAAGGAAAAGTTATTCCCAAATATATCGGCAATGATGGGAAAGGATTATGATAGAGCTAAAACATACACAGGACAATCTTTACTCAATATCGCTTCATACTCTTATCTCGGAAATATGTTTGAAATGTATGCTTAAAAAAGAGAGGATTCAATCCTCTCTTTTATATTTTTAATTCCAATTTATATGGCTTAAAATTTTCTTTTTCAACGGTCATTGTATAAATGCCTTCATCTAAATTTAATGTAAATGTTCCGTCAATTCCAGTATACGTTTCACCAATCATTTGATTGTCTTTATATACTACTAAATGAGCATTTGCTATTCCATTCCCATGAGCATCTTGTACTACATCACTAATAGATTTATTTCCGACAGTGGTATTAATACCAGAGAGTACAGTAGAAGATGATGAAGAAAACTCTTCAATGGTCTTTTCTCCATTGTTAGAAATATTCATCTTGAACTTCTTTTGTGTTCCTGATGGTAATTCTATTTTAACGATATAAGCTCCTTCATCTAAAAATGCTTTCCATTTACCTTTTTCTCCAGTTTTTACAGAAAGCAATAAATTATCTGGCTCATCTAATTTATAAAAATCTATTTTTACATTTTCCAATCCTAACCCAGTTTTATCTGTAAAAGTATCTTCTATTTGGAAAAATCCTACGCCAAGTTTTTTATCGTTTTTATGTTCCAACGAAATAGTATTAAATTGTACTTCGCTATTTTCGTCTCCAATTTGGACTCTTACATTTTTAGTTTCGTAATTGTCTAATGAAAAAACAAATTCAAATTCTCCAGGATATGCATATGCTTCCCATCCACCAGAATAATCTGTTTGCGTTGTATAAACAATATTATTGTCTATAAGATTAACAATTTTTATATTAACGTGTTCAAGTAATTTATTACTTGTCATATCATCAACGATACCATATATTTTTATAGCATCGTTTGCGATTTCGTTTTTATTTGTTAATGTAATCGTTACTATATTATTTATTTTTTCATTATTATATGTTCCTTCATATACAACTACATAATCTCCAGTTGATTCACATATGTTAGAGTCAAATTGATAGATATATCCATCATCCATTGGAGACATTTCTTTCCATGGCATATCTTCATATACTTTTCCATCTTTTTCGTGTAATACTCTAACTCTTGGCCCATCAACTAAAACAACGTTATCTTCTGACTTAAATTCTATATATAAAGGTATTTGGTCGCCTTTGAAGTGTTTCAAGGTCTATCTCTCCTTAAAATTAAAAAAGTGGAAGCATTATGCTTCCACTTTTAATTATCTTAGAACTTGAATTGCAGACCTTCAGCACCGAGTCTGGAAGCTACACGACGCTGAATACGACGAGTAGCAACTTTGCTACCAGATTCGAATTCCTTAGAAGCAATTACATCAATTGCTTTCTTGCACTGTTCGATTGTATCTTCGGTTTCGTCAACAACAGCTTCTGCAATCTTTCTAATAGCTTCATCACATTCTGCTTTTGTAATATCACTTGAAGCTGTCTTGCGAATAGCTTCACGGCTTACTTTCTTATCAAATGTGCATTCAATACCTTCCTTGCAGAGGATATTGGAAAGACGAGTAAGTGAAGCAGAAACGTACTTAGCTGGGAATTCAGCCTTTACTAATTCTTCCGCATCCGAGAGGATTTTTTCCATCTGATTGTCAAGCTTTTCAGCTACACGAGCTGAAATCTTTGCAATCTTTTCAGAATTAGCTGTATGAACAGCAGCTGCTTTCTTTATCTGTTCTTCTTTTTCTTTCTTTTTGCCAAGGATAGAAGCAATAATTGGATTTTCTCTCTTCATTGGCTTCTTTTCAACTTCGGCAGTTTTTTCTTTAACCTTTTCTACCTTTTCAGCAATCTTTTCTTCTTTTTCAGCAACCTTTTCAGAACACTGGTCGCCGCATTCTTTTTCAGCTTCCATATCATGTTCTGCTGGAACTTCTTCAGTTTCAGCCGTAACTTCTTCTACTGGAGTTTCTTCAACTTCGGCAGTAACTTCTTCAGCGGCTGCTTCTTTAACTTCTTCTTCTTTTTCCTCTTCAACAGGAGCCTCTTCAGCAGGAACTTCCTCTACAGGTGCTTCTTCAGTAACTTCTTCAACTGGAGCTTCTTCTTCAGCTGGTACTTCTTCGGCAGGAGCTTCCTCAACTGGAGCTTCTTCAACGATTTCATTGAAGACACCAAGTTCTTCTGCTTTATAAGGATTTGTAGCGCGACCAGCTGGTGTTGTGCGGTCTACTGCATTTTCCTGTGCAATCTTTTCTTCTGTTTCTGTTGCGGTTTGCTGCATTTCGGGAACTTCATATGAATCACGAACTTCGTAATCATAAACGTTACCAGGGTCAACACAAGCCTTTTCAGCTGGGTCAGTTACCTTCTTATCTGAAATCTCAGCAATCTTTTGAAGGACAATACCCTCACCCTTCTTATCTTTGTAAGAAGCATTTACAACCTTCCAACCAAAACCTTTATAGGCAACAGTGTTGCCATTCTGAGCCTTTGGAACGAGGTCTTTGCGAATAATAACTCTCTTTGCGAGCTTAACTTTTTCGCTAGCGGTTTTTTCTTCGACTTTCTTAGCAGAAGCTGTCTTCTGAAGTTTTTGTTCCTGTTTCTTCTTCAGGTCTTCTGCAACTTTGTCGAGCCACGAAATCTTACGATTCATTTATGTTCAACTCCATTGTTATCTTTTTTAGAACCTTTTTTGTTCTTTTTGGGTTTCTCTTCTTTTTGTTCTTCCTTAGCTGTTTCTTTTTCAGCTTTTGGCAGAACATCTTGTACGACGTTTCCGTTATTGTCAACACGTACGGATTTTTTATCTTCTTCTGAAATAACATTCTTTTCAGAAGAAGCACCATCTGCAACTACAATATCGTCGTCTTTCTTAACTTCATCTTTTGTTTTTTTGATAACATCTTCTGTACGAATAATATCATCTGTTTTGGGATGTTCTTTGTTTTCAATGATAACGCGGTCTTTCCCACCAACATCTTCAATTTTCGTTTTTACAGCTTCTTTTTCTTGAGGCTTTTCAACAGAAGCCTGTTTCTTTGGAAGTTTAACATCTACATGTTCAGCTTCCAAAAATTGTCCAAGATACTTCTTGATATCTTCTGATTTTTCAAAATCTTCATCAGAAATCATTCGTTCGGGACGATTATGTGCAAAAACTAAAGATAAGTCATTAACAATGACATTATAATTACCTGTCACTTTAATCTTATACATTAATTTTCCCCTTCAATCTATAAAATAATATTAGGAACACTTTTTAACTCTATCAAGTTTATATTTCAAAATGATGATAGAACCTTTCATTAAAAAAAATAAGTTAAGTGTGCTTTTTTATTATAACTTTTCAACAGTTTTGAATATTTTTATATTCAAGATATCATTTTGAACGTTGTCAAGATGTTCATCCACAGCACTTAAAGAACTTTTAATGTCGTCTATATCGTTTTGAATTCCGCTAATCAAAATAGCAGAATCTTTCACATAAGCTTGATTTTTTTGTAAATCACTTTGAAGTTGTAAAAATTTGTTATTTATATTTGACTGATTTTTTATTATTTCTCGTAATGTATTAACAACACCCTCTAGAATCAAATCGTTTTTTTTAGATAATGATTCTAATTTAGAATTTATTTCTTTTGATAAAGATTCTAATTTAGAGTTTATTTCTTTAATGAAATTTTTTGTATTGTTATCATCAAAATTTTCCAATCCCATTACATTCTTTCAGTCGCAGAATAACTAACTACAACTTCTCCCTTGCTGTTGATTTTGGCCGAAGCTTTCTTACTCGCACCGTCATCGACAGAAATCTTCTGGAGATTATTGCCAACAAGGAAATTAATAAGTTCACCCTTGGCAAACTTCTCCCATTCTACATTTGACATTACAGTTGAATTATCAGACATAAATTTGTCTCCTTTCTCTTTTTGTTTATTTTATTCATTGTAAACTAACTTCCATTTCTTGTAAGAAAGAATTTCTGTTTTTGATATTTAATGGATATTGTGTATTATAAGAACATGTAAAAGAATTAATATCTTTATCAAAATTTGCATTTATAGGAATAACTTTTTCCATTGGAAAACTATTTGTACTTGATTCATGAACAAACAGATTTTCATAATCACTCAATGAATAGAAATACATTGTTCTATCAACAAACTCATTTTGTTTTGCAATGCTTAATATGTTTGAGAATTTTTCAAGTTGTTCATCATTTAATTGATATAAATATTGACAAATGATTTTCGAATCAAAAATATATTGATGCAATCTTTGAGCAGTTGATGTTCTTATTTCATTACAAATAATTTGATTATCTTTCATAACAAAAACAAAATGAACATCTGACGACAATTCTACAACTCTCATTCTCGCGACATCGTTATATCCAAATGAATTTTCCAAAAGGAAATCATTTGGAGTAAATCTATAAATCAATCCGGTTTGTTTATACAATTCGCAAGATGTATATTTACCATAATCATTTTTATTTGATGTTTTCAATGAATTGCTTAACTTAATGAAATAATTTTCATTTAATTGTTCCATTATGTTCATTGGTTTTTGATTATATGCTTCGTTTTCTGTTTGTTTATCACCAATTTTATAATTCATATCTATTTTTTCAATAGAATATGCATCCTTTGTCATATTAACCGTACAATTTATTGACAATATACAATCTGTTTCCTCATCATTTATTACAGTTGTAGTCGATATTGCAACTTTGAACTGATACATGAAAAATCCTTGCACAAAATTATCAAAATTCATACTTTCGAATAGCTGTTCTTGAATTAGATAATTTCTGTTAAATGAAATTACAGTTCCATCTTCCAATTCATACGTTTCATTTAGTTTATTTAGCAGTTTCGTTCTTAAATAATTGAATATTTCCGAAACATGAGAATTGCATGATTCTATTGTCAAATTATTATCTTTTACAGTTATGATTTCTAGATTTTTTGTTAAATCATAATTAATGAAATTAAATTCCAATTGGCTCAACGAATCAAATCTGAAAAATACGTTGTTTTTTATATTTGTTAATGTTGGTTCATAAATATCCAATTTGAAAGTAAAAGTATCATAATTGATTCCATCAAAAACTATGACGTTAATTCCTTGACTTGTATATGTTATGAAATAAAAATTATATTGATTGTACGTTACGAAATCGCAAGACTTAAATAATGAATCTATCATACTTAAATCAATTGGGACTATAACATTACTATTTGTTTGTTTGAAATATCTTAAATCATTTTTATATATTAAAAATCCAGGATATCTAACATTTGATATTGTTTTGTCTTCAAAATCTTCCGTTGCATCCATAAACATGTTCTTAAATCTAACAACATTATTATACGTTTTTTCTGTTGACAATGCTAAATCACTATCATTCTCAGGAACTATATTGAATGTTATATATATGTCATTACCACAAACCAACGACAAATTAAAATTAGCTACGTCTTGTTTTGTTTCGCCTGTAATAGCATCAACAAGTTTTGTTATAATTCCAACACCAGAAATTTCAAATTTGTTAGGATATGCATTTGTTTGCGCAGAAACAAAATTATTTGGAAGAACCAATTTATATTTTTCGGCATAAAATTTATAATTTTTTTCTTTCAATTCAATGCTTAAATATTTATTGTTAGACGTATCAAAAATAAGTTCGAATACATCATTGTGATATTGTGTTAAATTCGCTATGATATGTCCAACAATTCCGCCACGGATATTATAATTTTTTGTTCTAGTATCTCCAATATAGGCAATTGAATTAATAGAAAAAGAATTTGTATAGATTGGAACTTCTATCGTTTCTTCTTTTTTCAATCCATTGCTTGTTAAAATAGATACTTTATATAATACATTACTTTCTTTATTCAAAGATATGTCAAATGGCATATCTTTATATATATATCCATAAATCGATTGAGACATTTCACCAAGATATTCCCAATCTTTATTTACAAATTTTCTATATAATTTCACAGAATGAATATTATATTCCGTTTCAACTTTTAATAAAACATTTAAGTAATTGAAATTTTCATGTAATCCTTGCGTTGAAAAATGAACGATTTTAATATCGTTTTTTATGTAATTATTTTGAATTTTTAAGTAAAAACCATTCTTAAATACGCTACCATCATTTATAGTAACTTTTACACCATAATGATAGTTACCTTTATTTATAATCTCAAGGTCTCTTACAAAGTATGTATTTGCATCTGTATTATTAACAATTACATTTTCGTATGGTTCACCATTTTTGAATATTTCAATGTTTCTTATTGAATCGGTCGTATTAATGTATACCTTAAAAGAAAAATCATAAATGTATTCTCTTTTTGAAAAGACATTTCCAATGTTTTCATAATCATTCGATAAAATGAATGTTATATCTTTGTTATTCAATCATATCACCTTGCCAAAAAGAGTTTATTTTCTTTTAATCCTCTTGGAATTATATTACGCAATTCTTCTACCAATTTATTTGCTTTTTCATAAGTTTGAAAATGCATTATATTATTCTTTGATTTTTCATCACTTTCAAATTCATAAATAAGCCAATCTTTATAGTCTTTTTCTAAAAAATTTAGGATATTGGAAATTGCTTTATTTGTAACATATTCCGTTTCTATTCCATCTATTATTCTATAAAGAACAACGTAATATCCAAAACAATCTTTTTTTATTTTAGCATCTAATGTCATATCTTTCACCTAATTAAAAAATAGGTAGTGTAGGCACTACCTATTTATACCATTTGCGCCAACATCCAAGCGTAAACAAACTTATCCGTCAATAAATTGGGTTGTTTTGCCACTAATGACCAATTGCTTCCTATTTTTCTGTTTTTATAGCATGTGAAAGTTGGACCGGTGTACATAACGCTAATGCGAATGTCACCCTTATTAAAATATAGTCCAAGGTCATCACTTGAAAAAACCCAACCTAATTTTTTGAAATGATTTATAATTTCATGACCAAATTTCAATTTTGCCATAATTTATTCCTTTCCTTTGTAAACGTCTAATAAATCCTTGTTGTTGGTGAACATTTTTGAAAAATTCATCATTAATTTTTTAGGGAAAATTTTATCGCTATGTTTTCTTAATTCTGCTAATGACTTGTCATGCGTCAATCCTTTTATTCTATTCGTATCATATATGTCACAAATACGAACTATCATTGGAAACAAATGCATATTTTCATCTGTCATTTTTAATGGGCCAGAACCATCTATATTTTCAGAACATTGCATAATGAAATCTGCTATTTTATGATATTCTTCGTGAGAACGTACAATAGCTGCAGAAACAAGAGAACATTCTTCTATATTCGTTTTATATTTTCCAATATCATGAAATAATGCTACAAAATATAGCCTATTCATTAAATTATTTGAAACTTCCAAATGTTTTCCCAATGCCATAGAAAGCATTGCTACTCTTTCGCAATGGTCAATTAATTGTGGTTCTTCTTTGGTTATTTCATCTAATAAGTTTTTCATTGGTTGTATATTCAAAAGAATCACCATATTATATAAATTTGATTTCTAATATAAAATATGAAAACATTACACATTAAAAACAGTTTTCTAAAAATTTTTTACAATAACTTAGAAAATCGAGGAGAAAAATATGCCAAAGATAATTTTAGACAAGGACTATGACGGTTATGCAAAAGATTTAGCTGATATACAAAGACTCACTGATATATGCAGAAAAAAATTAGAAGAATATCAAAAGTCCATAAAAATCAATATCAATCGGTTGACAATATATGTAAGAAATCAATTCAAAAGTGATTATTTAATAGAAAAACATGTAATGTTATTCAGAAGAGACGATAAAATAGAAATAAGAACAGCCGAAGAAGTCGAATTGGCAAAGAAAAAATATGATGAATATAAAGATGCAGAAGACGATTCATGGCTTTTAAAAGAATTAGAAATGGTAAATAGTGAATTCGATATCATACCATTAGTTATGATGAACGATGGAGATGATTTTGAAGAATTTTATAATACATATGATAAAATAAAGCAATATCTTCCTGAAACAAAAGACGTTTATGAAGTAACTAAAGACCAAAAAGAAAAATTAAAAGAATTGATAAAATCTTGTGATAGTCCGCAATATCATTTTTTAATAGAAAAAATGGAAGCATTACAAGAATCTTATATGGATATTGTTGATGAAGTTTTAGATAATCTAAATGAGAGTGAGTACGATTTTGATATATCAACAGATGAATTGAGCACAGTTAGAAACGAAAAGGATTTAACTTGGAGACTTGTCATAGAAAAGAACAAAGAAAAATGAGCTGTAAACAAAACAGCTCATTTTTTATATGTTTTTATTAAATTTTCAGTTTCTTGTCTAGAAAGTAATCTTAAATATTTTTGATTTATATTTTTCATTACTACGAGTTGCCATCTTTTTTCTAATGGTTCTTCAGATGTTCCAAATGGCCAACCAGCATCTTCCCAACTTAATTCAGATAAATCAACAGCAAATGTTGAAAAATCTTTTTCTAAAGTAAACGGTAAAGTGCTTACATATATCCTATCTTCAGATGATGTTTGAAATGTTGGTATACTGAATATTTTTAATCCTTCTTTTGAAATTTTATCTACCAACCCATTAAGTGTAGAATGGTACCAAATGTAAGACTTTGTCTTGTGATTCCAAATTCCTTTTTTCAACGCAATTTCCTTCTTTACGTTGATTTCTTATGTTTTCAACGAATTCTCTAATATGTTGTGGGAGAAAAACATCGAAATCATAATTATCAACCATTTGATGAGATAATTTTTCAAGGAAATCGTCTCCAACTTTTACATTATAAATATCGGCAATGTCCAACAATTCATCATCGCTGATGTGTTTTTCCAAATATTCGAAAAATTGGTTTTCCCATGAAAAGTTACTTTTAACTAATTTAGAAAAATTCTTCTTCATTGTTTTTCTCCTTATCCATAGCTTTGATTCCATTCATAAATTTATTCAAATCGAAATTATCATAAGAAATAAGGCGTTGTGCAAAATAAGGGAGATATCTCTTAAAATTATTCCAAATACGAATGAATCCTTTGTCAAGAACATATGTAACAGACCAATCATCTTCCGAACGAGTGCTCCTACCGCAGGCCTGAACAAATTCTCTAAGCATTTTAATAGCGTAGAAAGTAAAATTTGTTTTGGAAATGTACTGAATACGCGGGTCAGAAAGGCTTGCATAAGGAAGTTTCATAATGATTTGAAACCGAGACAAGTCCTCCTTTAAATCAACGCCGCTCATCATAGAAGGAGAAACCAAAATAGAAGCAACTTTTGCTTTTTCATGTACTTTAACAAGATATTCATTACTAGCATTATTTTGTTTGTAAATAAAACGTTTTGAAGGAATACGATTTACAAGGAAATTCATTACTTTATAATTTCCAGTGTGAATGATTCCTTTTGAATTTTTATGAGTAGCAATAATATCTTTTACAATATTTTTTGCTTTATCAACGGTTTTATCATATTCTCCCATTTTGAAAGAAAGAATGGGATTGAGCACAACTGGCGAACGATGTGGGTCGAAAGTACTTTGTTCTGAAATGTACATCGTTTTATCTGGGTCAATACCAAGTTCTTGGCAGAAGTTATTTTTGCCAAAAATCGTAGCAGACATAAAAAGTACTTTTTTAATTGCTTTTCTATCAATGAATTCCTTAAACATTGTTTTAGAAGCAATAGGAAGACAAAGAATGGAAGTACCTTCACATTTAGTAATCCAATTACCAGAATCGTATGTTTCTACATAATTAAAAATGCGACGAGTATACTCTTCCATTTCTTCTTTTTCTTTATATTTTTCAAACAATTCTTTTTTAAGTTCTTTATCTTCTGTACCAATCAGATTGGAAATACGTATTTTGTTTTCCTGAATGCGTTTTTCCAACATTTCATTGATAGTACGAAGTATTTCAATGTTTTTTTCATCATCATTGGAAAAAGTTTTATGAAAATAGCATTCTTCTCTAAAAGACAAGTTAGCTTCTGCAAAGAATTTCTTTTCAATATCTTCCAAGTCAACATCTACTTTTGCCAAATCAACGAGAGTGTCATCAAGAAGATGACATTCATCAATAACAATAATATCTCTCGGCACAAGCGTATCTTTCGTTTTTTTATGAGAAGCAAATGAAAGGAACAATGCATAAGAACTAATGAACATTTCCGAACGCATTGCTTGGTCAAAAGCATTTGAATATGGGCAACGATTGAATTTATTGCAAGTTGCTTTCGTTCCAGCTGTTTCAAGGCATTTACCATGAGCACAAGACATCTTGGGGTCAAGAGCACAAGCATAATTGCCTTTTCCTTTCAAAAGAGAAACATCAAAATTTTTGAATTCATTTTCATATTGTTCTTGAAGCATTTTTGTGGAAGTTAAAACGTAGCTATTGCCAAAATAACCGGAAAGAGTTTTGGCAATAGCAGATTTGCCAATACCAGTACCAGCTTCAAGCACAATGTAACGAATATTATTGTTGTCAACACATTCTTCAATTTTATTCAAAATTTTATCTTGAACCGGACGGATTTCTTTATGAGGAAAAAATCGTGTAAGTTTATTCATGATATTCTCTCCTTTTCCGATCTTTTCCATATTATACCACAAGTTGATATAATTGTAAATAGAAAAGAGAACGTTTTTTCGTTCTCTTTTAAGTAATCAATAACCATAGAATTGCCTTTGAATATTCTCAACATTTTTTGTAATATATATATCTTTAATTTCTGTTTTGTCCATTGTGAGAATACAAAGATTCATAAAAGCAAAGAACACACCAGCAAATGCATGATAAAGTTTTCCCATATCTATCTTATCATTTGGTTTCTTCCAATGTTTCCAAGAAATTTGTTGTCTTACTAGAGCACACATATCGGATAAACTACATACTGCTTTTAAGATAGATAAATCATAATTGTTATCTAATTTAAGAAAATTTTTAATACCATAGTGTTGGAATTCGTACGAAATGTCCAACAAATCTCCTTTGTCTGTTATTTCAAAACGTTTGCGATAAGCTTGCTCTATTTCTTTCGCAGACGCATTACCACAAATGAACATATCCATAACAAAATGAAGAATGTCAATAACTTCTTTTTTAAGTTCTTCTTTATTATTTACTTTTGGTTCTGCATAAATATTTAAGTATTCTCTAATTTCTCTTATTTCATCTTCTATGCATACAAGATATCTATCAATCCAATGGTCCATTTCTTCTTTATTGATATTGTTTATATCGTGAAAACGAGATTCAAATTTTTGTTGCATTGAAAAAATAAGTTCCCATGCAGGAAGAGATGTATTGAAATGATTTGATGTTAAAATTTCATTGACTTTTCTTGGGTCGCTGGCATCTTTATAAGCAAAGAATTTTGGACACGGACATTTGATATCTTCACATTTCTTTTCAAGATACGGACAATCTTTTTTGTTGAAATCACTCATTGTTTTTCTTCCTTTCCAATGTTTTAAGCAACAAGTTATTTTATTATTTTTTTGATTAACTATATCTTATACAAAATTTTTGTTTAAAATAAATTTGGGTGATATTTATGGTAATACCAAATGAAATAATGGATAAAGCAATTAGAACATTAGATAGAATGTTTGATTATATTAACAATCAAGATGTTTCTTTCCTTGTATATATGAATAAAGATTTTCCATTAAGTAAGGTTTTTGTTAAAGGAATCAATGAATTGAAAAATTATAAAATTCCATTTCATTTTCGTTGTGTAGATGATATAAAGGGTTATACAAAAGATTCTAAAATGATTGTATTTACGATACTTATAAATGATTTTGGAATTAATGATGTTATATATAAACACAATGATATTTCAAATTTATATGAAACGAAATATAAAAAAGAAATTTTTCAAATTTTTGTAAATTGCCAATATACTAATTATAGATTAATGATGCAAATGTTTGAAGACGCTATTCATAGAGTTATTGAAAAAAGATTTATCAAGCTATAAACTTTTTTGCATATTAAAATTATTTATTTTAAGAGAACAATGACGCAATGGAGTGATATAGATGAAATATCTTGACTTGGAACATCTAACAATGAAATTAGATGGCCAAGCTGTAGCGTTGTCAAACTATAAAATTTTTGTTAATGGAAAAATAAATAATTTAGATTCTTTTAAGTCAAGTAATGAATCAAATTTAAATAAATTAAATTCTATTATTACAAATGGTATTTCTATTTCTGATTTTGAAAGTGAATTAAGAACAAACCTTGAATCAGCTATAAACGTTGAAACAGATTTGACTGAATTGGTTAATAGAGATACATACCTTGACAACATAAAGGCAAATAAAAGTAATGTATATACAAAAACAGAGTCAGACAATAAATTATCTGATTTTTACACAAAAACAGAAATTGATGAAAAAGTTGATTCTGTAAGAGAAAATATTAATGACAACAATTTATTAGGTGAATTACAGGCAACATTTGATGCATATAGAAGAGATGCTGAATTGGCAATCAATTCATTACAACAACAAATTAATGAATTAAAAGCATTGAACGTAGCAGAAGGTTTTAATATTGAAAGTATTGAAATTATAGAAGATATGTCAGTTGAAATTGGAACCGATGCATTAGAAAATTTACCTGAAACAATTAATGTTACTTTAGCAAATGGTAATGTTGTAAGTGTTCCAATTACATGGAAAACAAATACTTATGATAAAGATACTGAAGGAACATATGTTGTTGAAGGTATATTAAATTTACCAGCAAATATATCAAACTCAAATAATTTATATCCTGTATTTAATGTAATTGTTAATGATTCATCTCTTAAAATTGTTAGTGTAGATGATATAGAAGATGTTTACGTTGAATATATGGCATCGGTTTCTGAAATTTTAGCAAAACTTCCCAATGTTGTTAACGTTACATTGAGTGATAATTCAACTGCACAAGCAACAATCAATTGGGATGCAAGATATTATTCAGAAACTTCAATTAATGACCAAACAATTACAGGTTCATTAAATATTGAAAACGTTAAAAATCCGAATAAATTAAAGGCTCAAGTTGTTGTTAAAACGATTATTCATGATATTTCAACTTCAACGTTAGCTGAACAAACATATGAAAGAGATTATAGTATAAATTTTGTTTTACCAGAAACAGTTAACGTTACATTGGATAACGATTCTGTAATATCACTTCCAGTTAATTGGAATACAACGGAATCAATTGATACAAAAACAATTGGGGAAGTAAGTGTTACTGGTGAATTTACAGATTTGCCAGTAAATGTTAAAAATACTAATAATATAAATACTTCCTGCACAATTAATTTGATTGAAAATCAAAACAATATATCATCTGTTATAAATGCTGACGGCGTTACGATTCCATTAAATATAACATTTGAAAATGTTAAATTAGACAAACAAGCAACTGTTACTTTAGTAAGTGGTGAAGTTAAAAAATGTGATATCGTATGGGATGGAACTGGATATGATAGAACAACACCAGGGTCCTATACAGTATATGGTGATTTAGTATTAGGAAACTTAAAGAATTTCAATAACTTAAGAATTTCTAGTGTTATTGTTATAAGTGAAGACGCAACAGATAATTATGAATGGAGTTATAAATTTATAGTTCCAAATGGTGCATCTCAAATAGAAAATTTTGCACAAAAACTTGGAGTAACAATTACAGAAGATGAATTCTATGGTCCATGGAGTAATGAATTAGATGACTATGATTATGCTGGACGTAAAATAGAACTTCGTTATCTTGGTTCAACGCTTCAAGATGTTGATGATTTATCTACTGATATTGATAAAACACAAATTAAGAAAACTGGTATAATAGATGCATATGGAAATGAAGGATTATTGATTCCATATATGTCACAAGAAGAATCAATGAAAGACGAATTTGACAATAACGTTGTTAATGCTGGAGAACCAAACAGTAATAGAGCCGTCGATTATTATGACGACAGCGATATTTTATTATTTGAAAGCAAAGCATTGTCAAATCAAATTTATTTAATTAGAAAAATTGGCGAGTGAGAGGTGAGTAACATATGCCAACATTTGATACAGACACAATGAATGAAATACAAGACAAAGTATTAACTAATAATGTTACTGACAACCCATTAATGCCATATAGTAAAGTTGCCAGAAAAAATAAGCAGCTAAATACAAACAATAAAGCAGTTGTATCAGCTGTTAACGAATTGTTTTCAAAAAGTACTCAGGTTGAAAAATATACAACTGATTCTGTAATAGCTCAAAATAAAATTATTGGTGACGCTATAAATGACCCAGATATGTTAAATAAATTAAAAAGCGTTGCACCAACAATTATTGATGCACTAGTAGATACAAAAAATAAAATAGATGATTTACTCAATTTCATATTGGATGATTATGAAGATGTATTTACTGTAACAACCAAGGTTTCAAATTTTCCATTGACTCATACTCCAATTGGAAAAATTAAAATGTTTATAAATGGAATGCGTCAATTTAGAACGACGTTTGAATATGATAAAGATACCAATTCTATTAATTGGTTATTTGTTCCTGATAAAGGCGGATTTGATATAGAAGATTCGGAAGTTGTATTCGAATATGATTACAATAGAGAATTGGAACAGGAACAAGAACAAGAAGAGGAAGAGGTAGAAAACAATGGCTGATGTATTAAATCAATTGCCAGGCGTAAAATCGAGAGTAGTAAATTTACAATCGAAAGTATCTGCGCTTCAAACACAATCTGGCCAAATGGGATTGTTTGTTTGGGAAACAGACGAAAATGGAGACTTAATGCCTCCAAGAAAATTAACAAATAAAAAAATAGCTTCGCATGTAATGGGTATGGTGTTAACTCAAGAAGGTGGAGGAAATGGTACATGGGTAAGAATAAACGAAAATTATGAGACAGTACCATTTGATTTTAACCATGGAACCTGGACTAACATGAAATCAATTACAACTGATAGAGGAGCCTTTGTAGAAATACCAATTACATATGTAAAAACAGAAACAATAACGAGTGGTATTTATTCTGGTAAAAAATGTTGGTGGATAGCAGACGGTTATGCAGAAGGTTTTCATATTCATCCAGTATTTATTGGAAGCGATGGACAACCACATAATTTACAAATAGCTTCTTATATTGCATCAAAAGACAATGAAAATTTACCATGTTCTGCTGATGTTGCCAATGAAAGTGATTATTGGACAGATATTGAATATAGTGATGTTCGTTCAACCGCATTAACAGCAAATTCAATAACTGAAAATGGATATAGAGCATATAACATCTATGACCATCATTTTCTCGCCAGAATGATGTTAACTGAATTCGGAACACCAAATGTTCAATCACTTACAATAAATAACGTTGCTTGGACTGGTACAAATAGAATTAATTATCATGGAATTTATGATTTGTTTGGTACACCAAACTATGGAACTTATTGTTGGATAGATGGTTTTTCAACGATTGATGGAACGTATCAAGTTATGTCTGCTACTGGTTCTGGTTTGATTATTGAAACAGAAATCGATTGCGTCAATGCAAGCGTTTGGCCAATTACATGTAGAATTGATAAAGTAAATGGAATCGATTTTGGTGATTTATTTATAGCAAGCGCATCAAATGCAACTGAAAACAATGGTAGTTTTTCAGATTATCAATACTTAAATTCTGGCAAAGCATTTGTTGTATCTTGGGGCACAGAATCAAATCAAGGCGCATTTTGTTTGTTGGATAGTTTACCAACAACAAGTGCTCCAACAGTTGGTTGGAGATTGGTAAAATGCAGTTAAAAAAAGAGCACTTAATTGTGCTCTTTTTATTTTAGAATTCTATACTATGCGTTAATCTTCCATCTGTATATATTCTAGCAGTATTGCTTGTTAAAATAGTACCATCATCCAATGTAATTTGTGGAGTTGAATCTTCGGCTGGCACATCTCCATCAGAAGAAATCCATACAGAATCAGCAACGCTTGGTTGCGTTTGAGAATAACTAGATGTTGTAATATTTTGTGTTTGTATACTTTCTGATGGTCCACCAAAATTTGAATCAATGTTATCTGTAACACCAGATGAAATACATAACAATCTGTAGAAAAATGGTAATTTATCAGAATATACCAATTCATCTTCTTCATATAACATATTTCTTTCTAATAATTTAGCGCCGTATCTTGTATGAAGAACGAAATTGTTTACAGATTGTTCTGTGAGGAAAAAATTTTTCATTTCCTCTATATATGCAATTAATGTTTCTCTTTGTATTGCTTGTATATCTTCGGCCATTTATGTGCACCTCTCAAGCATTTCTAAAAATTTCTCTTGCTTCATCAGAACTCATAACGTCCGTTACGCGCAAAGAAATATTTATATCTTGCGTTCCGTCAAAATCAACGCCATTTATTTTTACAGGTGTTGCTAATTTTGACGCCGTCGCTGCGTTTCCAGCTATTCCATTTTCATGAGCAGTAGCCAATTCATTATGTTCATTAATTTTATTATCTACTAATGGTATGTGATTTACATATAAATGACCCCAAGGTTTTTCTGGTATTCCTAATGAACCTTCGCCAGCTGCTCTTGGTACTATATTTTTTGTTGCCAAATTAATCACTTCCTAAAAATTTTTAACGAAGTTCAACTGGTTCTTGCATTCCAGAAACACCAGATTGTACACAAATCAATTTATATCCTTCTGGAATTAATTCAGAATAAACAGTTTCTCCTTCTTCATATTGTGTATTTCTTTCCAATACTTTAGTACCTTGTCTAGTTTTATAATATATTTTTCTCACCAAACTTTCAGTAATGAAATAATCTTTCATTTCTTTAGTAAATCCATCTAAAGCTACTTCTGTTACTGGTGTTTCAAACATATTTACACCTCTCTAATTACAATGTCATATTTTTACTCAAATTCAAAATAAAAGAATTTGATAAATGAATTACATGAAAATAAAAAAACTTTTTTGGGTGTATATTTCGCTTAAAAAATATTATTTTATTTTTGAGTTCAATAAAAGAGGTGATTATGTTTTGCCTACTAAAAATATAGTTCCTCGCGCTGATGGTGAGGGAGGATTTGGAAGAGTAGATAAACCATGGGGAAGTATTTATGCAAATGATATTCCTTATATGAGTGAGCATGTAAATATTCATAATTCAACTCCCGAATCAACACATATTGAAGGTATTAGTGGAAACGCCGCGTCGGCATCTGGGTTCTATAATCCAGTTAGAATTAATACAATTTTGTTTAGAGGGGACGAGGATATAAGCATTCCATTAGCAAATGAAAATTTTATGGATGCACAAGATGTTATAGATGCATGGAATACTGTATGGGAAGCAAATATCGAAACTGTATCATTAATACAATCTCCAACCGTAACAGATACAAACAATGCTATTGTTGTATCTGATGTTGATGCGACATCAGATGTTCAACATGCAGATGTAGTTATTACAGATAGCGGAACTACACTAACAGATTGTATTGGTAGAGTATCTTTAAGCGATGGTTCAACAATACAAATTAATTTATAAAAAATTATAAAGGGTGATAAATAAATGTTAGCGAATCTTGCTCAAATTAAAGGCGGTTTGAAATTACGCGAAGATGTTGATTCTTTACTTAATTTTCAACGTCAATTAAGTGCAACTCAGATTATTACAACGATTGTAAAGGATGATACTACAAATCCTGTTACAAATTGGAACGTTGATGATATCTTAAAAGCTATTATCGATAGTTCAGAAATTGATGGTGCTAATAAGGTTACTCTTGCAACATTAAATACTGCTTTAAGCAATTTCAAGGATAAGCAAATTAAAGACGTTGTTAGAGTACAACTTGCTGCCGTAAAAGAAGAAGAACCTAATGAAGGTTTTACTGTAGATGTAACCGGTGTTGATTCCGGATTAAAGGTGGCAGCAAACGATGCACTCCCAGTTTATACTACAGACGGTAGAGTTGTTTATGCTGATGCTGGTATTACTCAATTAACCATTAACCTTTCAACTGGCGCATTCCCAGTTGGTGCCGTTCCTCAGGTTATGGTTGATAATACAGCCGATAGAACACAAAATGAAACCGAAGTTGGTGTTACTCATTATACAGCTTTAGATGATGACTTCAATTTCAAGGTTTTCGCAACTGGTACATTTACATTAAATACATTACCAACAGACGCATTACTTGATAATCAGGAAATGCAGTCACTCGCTTATGACCAAGCAATTGATAAGATTGTATTGAAGTTGGCTTCTGACGAAGATATTATTGCTTCAATTTCAGCTTTGGTTGGTCAAACAGCCGTTCAACAACAGATTGAAAGTGTAACAAATACATTATATAGATATTCCGCTATTCAAGGTACTCCTGCAGTTGAAGAAAGCGGCACTGAAGGAGAAGACGATTACGTTGCTCCAGTTGCTGCTGAAACGATTACAGCTAATACTCATGTTTATTCAGCAAATAGAGTTGACCAGTTAATTACTGCGGCAACTGCTCATTCAAATGCCGAAATTGATAAAAAGCATAATTTCGCAGCAATTAATACGGCTGTTGCAGCTGAAGAAATTGCAGTTGTAAGCACGATTGGTCAAGTTGATTATGTTGCTCCTCAGGCTGCCGTTGTACAAGAAGCTCCAGCAAATGCAAACACTCCGGTAGATTCAAGTGCAGTCGTAACTTCTAAGATTAATGCTGCTATTAAAGCATCTCTTGAAGATGTATCTGCTGCTATTTACGCTGTTGATGCAAAAACTTATGATTTTGCACACATTGTTGGCGCGCAGTCTGTAGCTGCTGTTGGCGAAGAAGGACAACCTGGTTATGTAGCCGCCGTTCCAGCAGAAACAGTAACAGAGACTACAGCGGTATATTCAAAAGCAGCTGTTGACCAGTTATTCTCTGGCGTTGCTGGTCAAATTTCGGATGCATTAACTACTACAGTTAAACTGACACAATTAGTTGGTGGCGCACAACAACTTGGCGAAGATGGCGTAACCGTAACGCGTGCAGCAGAACAAATTTCTCAGAGCACACAGGTTTATACGAAACAGGCCGTTGATGACGCAATCGAAGCCGCAACTGGCGATATGCTTACAAATGCTCTTGCATATTCGCAGGAAAATGCTGCTCGTATTGATGCGGTACAAACTGCATGTGTACCTGTTATTGATGAAATTGCAATTTCTAGTGCAAGCGCTGTAACTTCATTTAACTTAACGGCTACTCCAAATGCTACAAAAGTTAAGATGTTCATCAATGGTGCAACGTATTGGGAAGGCGAGGAATTTACAGTTGACCGCACAAACAATACCGTTGCTTGGACATTCACTGCTCAAACAAATCTTGACGGCACTCCAGTTAGCGGACATGAAGAAGGCGTTGATGGATTTACGATTACAAATGCTCTTACAAATAAGGTTCGTTTCGAATATTACACCGGTACATTTGTAACACGTACAGTTCCAGTTCCAACACCAGCTTCTCCAGAACCGTCCGGAGACTAATATAAATAACAAAGGAGGTTCTTTTATGAACCTCCTTTAATTATATAAAAAGGTGATTAGTTTGAACGTTTCGTTTAGTAAAAAAACGTATTTTATAATTGGATTTTTAGTAACAATAATTGGAACAATGATATTCCAAAATTTATTATTAGGAATAGCCATAGGTTTTGTTATTGGTGCTATAAAAGTAATTAAAGATAAGATGTTATATAATTTCTTTGATATAAAAATTATGTTGACAACTTTGTTAGGCAGTTTATTTGCTATAGTAATTATGTATTTATGTATTGTATCAACGTTAATTAACTTTGGATAAGAGAAAATATTAAAGAGCTAAGATAAAAAGTCTTAGCTCTTTATTTCATATAAAACGATTTTATTGTTTTTTAATGATTCTTGTACATTTATTATTCTTTGATTTTTTGACCCTTTAAATTGAAGTGATATATCTCTTTGTTCTACAATAAATTTTCCATCTACTAATACATCAATATATTTTAGCATTTCATATTTGTCTTTATCTTTTAAGAGTTCTTCAAAATCATATCCAGTATAAGCCCATATATTATATTTCTCGTGTACTTTTTTTACTAATGAAAGTAATTCTATAGATTGTTCAAATGGGTCTCCTCCTGAAAGTGTCAGACCATCTAAAAGAGGATTTTGTTCCATTAATGTATAAATGCTTTCTGGTGAATATAAATGATTATATTCAAAACTCCAGGTTTCTAGATTTTGGCATTCTTTACAATGATGCTTGCATCCTTGACAAAATATTACTAATCTGATACCTTCACCATCGACTATTGATTCTTCTACTATATCATATACATTAATCATTTAATTGTCACCTGACAACTTTTCATCACTTTTAATGCTGCATTATGATTTGGTTTTGTTGTTCCAGCACAACATTTTTTGTCAATAATAATTTCTTTTTCTGGATAAAACATCTTAAGCATCAATGCATTTGCTATTACGCAAATATCAGTACATACTCCAATTAATTCGATGCTATCATAATCTTTTGTAAGAGTAACAAGAGAAAATCCACCAAAAGTATCTTTCTCTGCTATATATTTTGCTTTTCCTAAGAATTCTGCCAATTGCGGAATGATATGCCAACCTTTTGTGTCTTTAATACAATGCTCAATTGGAAGATTTTTTCCTTCTTGTGTTTTAAGATAATCTTTATCGTGTGTGTCCATTGTAAAAATTAAATCTTTTTTATTTTTCTTTAATTTTATTATAATCTTTGGTACAATTAATTCAGCGTCTTTATTTGCTAATGAACCAGTAACAAAATCATTTTGCATATCAACAATAATAAGTACTTCTTTTTTCCCCATTTTATTCTCCCCATTCCAAAATAAATTTTTCTACAAACAAATCAAATAATATTTCATATTTTTTCATATCAAAATTAAAATCTTTTCCAGTAAGACATCTATTTGACTTTATTTCAAAAATAAAGTCTCTTTTTTTATAAATGCATATATCAAATATATATATTTTTTCTTTTTCTAAAAAAATAAATGGTTTTATTTCTCTATTAAAAGAGAAACCGAAACTATCCTTAAATGCTTCTGCTAACCAAGTAGCTTCTGATTCTTTATCAAATTTATTAAATAATACCATCATTTCTATTGAATCATTATGTGATTCACACATTTTTATTTTCATGGTTAATGATTGTTTTGATAAATGATAATTGTGCCATTTTCATATTCGTTTTTTATAAAAACAGAATCTCTATCCATTTCGGCTTCTAAAATTCCGCCATCATCTCCAAATTCACCTTGGAAAAAATGTTTGCCTTTAAGTTTTTCAAATAATTCTTTGCTTTTTTTCTCTGCATATTTTAATGATTCTTCTTCTTTTTCTTCGTAACTTAATGGAACATCATAATCCCAAACTGGAGAACTATATTTACGATGTTCAATAATTTCTTTTTTAGCCGTTTCTTCATCTATTTCGCTTAAATAATTTTTTAATAAATTTTTTAAGCATTCAAATTCATTGTCTACTTGCGTATATCGTGGATAAACATCGTCCTTTAATTCATTTTCAATAAAATCGTCAAAATTATTATTTGTAGCAATAATATAAGAACTAGAACTTGAATTTGTAACAAAATCTTTTCTAATTTTCATTGTTTACACTCCAATCAATTTACAATTACTGGCCTTGGCATTTTCGCTGGAATTTCAACGTTTTGCGTAAAAGTATTTTTCGTTACTTTACCTTTGAATTCTTTATTTGGCGCTGGAGAAATTGAAGTAATTCCAGACTTGAATGCCAAACTAACTCCATTTTTCCCAAGCAATTGAATTGTAAACTGGTCAAATGATACTATCTTTCCAATTAAGTATCTTCCATCTGTAAAATTAATTTGTACTTTTTCATTTTTTGTTCTTAAATCATTTAAAAATTTGTCTTGCGAACGATGACCTTGATTAGCGACTTCTACTTGTACTGCCATAACTTTCTTCCTTTCTTACAAACCATACTTTAAGTAAAAGCGTTTTCTTATAGATTTATTGAAAAATTTTTTAATGAAGCTATAAGATTCTTTTTTACATGATAAAAATTGATTTTCAAATTTTTCTTTTCCATGAGATTCTATTAAATGTAAAACAGCAATGTGAGTACTATTAAATCCATCTTCCATAATTAATATCCTAAATTAATAACGAATGTTTCAACTTTTGTTTGTTTCTTAAAAAAGAAATTAGATAATTTTTCCAATAAACTTTTCTTTTTATTTATTTCGGTTATTACTTCATCAAACATTATTTCTATAATAGACCGTTTATCCATCAATATATCCCATGAATTCCTATCAAAATCAAAATTAATATCAAACATATTCCTCACCCTACATTTACCAATTGTGAATATTTCATAATCCATATCTCTTGGAATTCTCATAGTTTTTCCCATATCTCCATATAATTACTTTTATATTTATCTTTTATTATTGAATCAAAACTATTTGTTTTTATAAATCCTTTTTCTGTAAAAGAACCAATGTGTTTTATTCTATTTGTTTCAATACTTTTCATAATCAGAAGTTCGTCCAATCCATAATTTCTTTGAGATTTTTCAACTTCTTTTTCAAAATCTTTACTATAATATTGGTTTTTCATATAAAAATGTTTCCAATACATTGAAGAATATTTCTTCAAATCTTCAGAATTTATCCATCGATTATATTCTTCTTCATTTTCTGCTACACACATACAAAATCCGCTAAGACCTTCACTTCCAATTCCCCAATTCAAATCTTTAATATCAATAGCATATAATTCGTTATCTTTTCTATCGCATTCATCTTTATGTAAATTAATTTCATGAAAAGAAAAAAATGGATATGTATATACACATGCAGTACGAAAAAATTCTTTTGGTATTTTTCTTGCTTTATGACTATCCAAATATAAACTAGCAAACATAACATCAAAATTGACATCACCATTTGCTATTAACCCATTTTTCATGATATTTTTATGATTATCTTTATGAGATATATGATAAACAATATTTTCATCCAGGTTCTTTAAGAAATTTTCATGATTATAGAATATGCTATCATATCGTTTGTTTTGTTTAATTACATTTTCATCAATAAATTCTTTTAACGTATCATAAGGTCTATTCGTTGTAAAATGAATAAGCTTTTCGTTTATTACATCATCTTCTATGCAAATATGTTTTCTATCATTTTTTTTATAGAAGTACGTTACGTTATAATCGTATATTTTTATTTTTTTTGACATAACATCATTTTTGAATCGCCAAAGCACTTCTTCAAACGTTAACATTTTTGCACCTCAATGTAATTATACCATATTTGAAATAAAAAGAGAACAAAAATTTGTCCTCTTTGTTAATCACAAATACAATAACGATTTATATAATCTTCTATCATATTCAAAACATTAAATCTATCAATATTTTTATAAGACGTTTTCAATCCCAATCCTTCACAATGCGTAATAAAATCTTTTGTCGTTGTCAATCTTTCTTTGAAAAATTCTTCTTTTTTGATTTTTATACGTTCCAATAAATTGCTTTCATTAATTATTTGTTGTTGCAATTCGTTAATAGTATTCATAATGTTTGGTTTTATTTGTTTTATGTTTTTCAATGGAGAAAAATTACATTTTGTGATTCCATACATTAGTAATTCAAAAAATATAAAAATTGTTGGTTTTGTAAGATTTTTACTCAATTCATTCATATATTTTTTCTTTTGTTCTATGCGTTCATATTTTATTGCGATTAGATTTGAATAATTTTCGTCAAATTTATCTTTGTTAATATTATGATTAAATACAATCAATTTTTTGTATAACGGATTGATAACTCCAATCTCTGAATTTTTATATAAAATTTTATAATTAAAGTCATCCATTTTTACATATTTCATATTTTTGAATAACGAAAGAACATACTTGTTGATATATTCATCACAACATTGTCTTACATAAAAATATACTTTATTTTCAAGTTCAACTAAACATTCGTTGAATTCGTTCAATTTATTTATCTTTTCTAATGATAATACATCTATTTGCAATGATTCAAAAAAACTATTCGATATTTCCATCATAAACACCTTTGTTCAAAACATTTAATTGCACTTCAAATAAGCTATCTTCCATAGAAGGAATATATATATTCTTACATGTATCGCATACTTTCGCTTGGTTCAGTCTTTCTCTATTTTTAATTTGATAAGAAATTTCTCCACAATATGGACATTTCAAGATATATAAATAATTGATTATTTTTTGCATTTTTAATTTATGAATAATTCTATCTAACATGTCAGCATCTAATGATTGGCAATTTGATATTGATATTTCTCTTTTTAATAATCCACTTAATCTAACTAATTCAACACCATCTAAATTAAATATATCTATAATATCTTTCATCATAGAATCTAAATCCATTGTCTGAAAATCTTGCATAGTTTTTAACTCCAATCGATTTTCTAATATAAATTATTCTAATAAAAAAATAGAACGAGTGACATTATTTTTGCTTTTCGTTTTTTTATTTTGAAAATAGAAAAATTTAATTGGAAGTGAAAAAATGAAAAGATTAAAAAGAGCTAATGACTCAGAATTTATAAAAAAACAATTATATGATTTTGAACAATTTTATTTTATCGCAATTACAAATTTAAATAGTGCGATAGAAGCAATATCATATGCGTGTGATAAAGCTTATGGAAGCAAAAGTCATAACGACCCTCATTGGAAACATATAGATAATTTGAAAAAAGCAAGAGAATTATTACGAGAATCGTATCGCGAATTAAATAAAATTAGTGGTGATTATTGATATTATGAAATATGAAGAATTAAATCCTAAAATACAACAAAAGGTTAAAGAAAAAATTATAGATTGGTATTTTGATGATGAATTGTGGTATAAAGATGCTCTTATAAATTTTGTGCAAGATATGAATAATAAATATGATTTTGATTTAGAAGAAAAAAATGTAGAATTTAATATTTCTTATAGTCAGAGCGATTATGCAATGATTCAAATAGATTCAAGCTTGAAACAAAGCATAATGATTCCATATATGAAAGAAATAGCAAATAATGTTAAAGATATGGAAAATAAAAAACTTATAGAAAAAGAACTTACTAATATAGATTGTATTAAGTGGTTAAGAATTAGTTCGAAAATTTATAATAAACCTCGTCAAGAAGAATTTGATTATTATGATTTTGATGAAGTAAGTAATATTTTAAGTATTTTATTTGATAATGGCGATATTTCTGAACAAAGTCACGATGAAGCTATGGATATGATTGATGAAGTTGGAGATAAAATGTCTCATGAATTGTATAAAAAAATGAGTGAAGATGTTGAAAAATTTTATCGTTCATTACAAAATGAAATTGAATATTTTTGGGAAGAAGAACATGTTATTGAATATATAAATGATTGTGGATATGAATTTGATGAAAACGGAAATATTCTTTAAGAGATGGTGAAATATATGAATTGTATAAAAAAACGTTTAGAAGCTAATCTTACAAAAGAACAAACAACAGATTTTTATGAATTATGGTTTTCAAAAATAGCAGAACAAATAAAATATACAAATAAAGCATTTAACGAAATGGTAAATGCTTATAAAAGCAACAAAGATGTTGGAGATTTAAGTAAAGGATTATCTTCTGATGATGTTAAAAAATGCATAGAAAATGGAATGTTTACTCAGTATCTTGGTCCAAAAAATCATGGGACACATACAAATTTAAGCGCCATTGGAGATGCGATAGCAGCAAATAAAAAATTTAGTAATGAACTTTCAAATCTTTATCAAATTTATTCATCTTTTGCAAAAAATTATGAACAACTTCCAGATGACCCATATGTAGAAAAATGAAAATATATAAAAAATCATTTATTTAATTATAAAAAAGACTAATTAATCAATTGGTCTTTTTATTTTTTTCTAAAATAAACAAAAATTTAAGTTTTTAGAAATAATTTACTATTTTTGTTATTATTTAATAACTGAAACAGGAAAATCGTTTTCTTGTATAACTTAGAAAACAATCTACTTTTCGGCTGAGCTCGAGACGGTGTGTAGATAATATTCGTTTACTGCAATTATACTTCTCATCGGACTGTTTTTCTGGTGACGCACCTCCGACTTAGCATTTGCCGTGCTCTTATTAGAGCAAAAAATTTTTTATTATTCTACGGAGGTGTATCACCCAATGAGCGATTATTATAACGCGCAAGCAGGTGGACATTTTGTCTTCGGCCCAACGTATAATTCGACTAACTACGTTCGTGCCGCTATTGAAGGAAGCCTCAATGGTTTCCACGAAGTCGACGTAGAAGCTGCACAGGCCGTTAATGGCGAACTCGCTGGTAAGATTGCTGCCATCACTGCTGATGGTAAAGTTGGTCTTGCTGGTGCCGACGGTGCCGGTGCTGTTGGCCTCTTCCGTGAAGACTTAAAGGATATGGTCAACGCTTCTAACAATGCTACTTTCTATTTCCGCGGTGGCGAATACCACATCGCAGAATCCCGCCTTGGTGAAACAATTGATAAGTTCACACTTGGCAGCTATGTTACTACGGACGCTAATGGTGCGCTTGTTCACACAGCAGACGCAACAAAGGCTGTTGGTATTGTTATTGAAAACGAAGTTTATCCTGCCGGTAACATGTATCGCTTCGCTGGCGAACAGATGAATGGCGGTAAGATGCTCGGAATTCTGCTCAAGCTGTAATTTGGAGGGAAAATATTATGATGACTCAAGAAGAAAAAGAATATTTGATCTCCAATGCACTGGAGACAGATGAGGGACGTAAGTCTCTTGCCTCAGCTATGGCTAACCCAATCCGTACTTCTCTGGATTATCAGGGTGTTGCTCGTAAGCTGTTAGTTGTTGACCCACTGCCTCAGGGCGCTCTCCCCGTTTATGACCGCGATGTTGATGCCAAGGCTTTCGTCGTTGGCAAGCGCGGTGCTGCTCCACAGCAGATTATCGAAGGCGAGAGAATTCAGGTTCCAACTTTCGAAATCGTCGCTAACCCACAGGTTCGTATGAGCCAGGTTAAGGAACGTCGTTTCAATATCATTGACCGTGCTCAGCAACGTGCTAAGAGCGATATCATGGCAGTCGAAGACTCCAACGCTTTTGCTCTTATCGATGCAGCTGCTTCCTCAGTCAATGGCGTAACTCTTTCCGGTACTTCTCTTACTCGTGATGCTCTCACAGCTGCATTCGCAGAAGTTGAAAAGCATGACCTTGCTGTTACGAAGATCGTCATGAACGCTCAGGCATTCGCAGATATTCGTAAATGGGGCCGCAACGAGTTTGACCCAGTAACCCAGCACGAAATCTTGAACACTGGCGTATTCGGTCGTCTTTGGACAGCTGATGTTATCATCTCTAAGATGGTTCCTCTCAACACTGTCTATGTACTTGCCGACCCAGAATTCGTTGGCGTTATGCCAATCCGCACGGACATCAACGTAATTCCAAGTGATGAGCCCAAGAATTTGCGTCTCGGATGGGTCATCTTCGAAGAAATTGGTCTCTGCGTTGTCAATGCTCTTGGCGTTGCTAAGATTACTATTCAGTAATATAAATATTGATATAAAACATAAAAGAAGTGCTATTTTAGCACTTCTTTTTATTTTTATTAATTTTGTAATTTTCGATACTCTTCGTCATACCATTTTTCAAGTGCAGCCATATCTATTTTATCTTTTGCTATTGCTTCGGTATCTTCATGAAGCATATCATCGGTGTACTGCTCAATGAGCAAAGCTTTCTGCCATGTGTATTTGGCATCTAGTTCTGCAATCTTGTCCTCTTTCGACGGAGCAGGATTTTCAACCACCTCGTAGTACTCGCCTTTGTCCTCAATATGCGCGTTATTTGCATTACACCATTGAGCCGTCTCCGTGTACTGCTCCATATCATCTTTGTTATTCTTGTATAACTTATCACCTATCATACACTCGCCCCCATTCCTGCAACGTACCATATCGAGTAAGCCGTATAACCTAATATAGTTACTGTCGTTGTCGTTTTGGTTTGCACGCACGGCAAATATACACCGCCTAGTGAATATCTACGTGAAGTCAATACCATATACTTATCGTCCGCCATCGCTTTAAGTAAATTTACTGTCACAGTCTGATTGTCTGTTGTAGCAACCTCTCCTCCTTGCTCAATCCACCCGTCCGCGTACTCACGCCACCAATCGCCCGTCGCGCTGTCGTAGTAGCTATCTACAACAACGTGCGCGAAACGAGCTTCGCCAGTCGCGTTGAGATTCGACAAACTTCTGTCAGCCTTGTTGGACAAATCGCTTGCGTACTGCGAAATGTCAATCCATGCATTAGTCTGTATTACGCCGTCGTAGGCTTTGATGATGTAGTGAATGTCGGAGGAAGCTGCATCGGAAAGGTCGGTATATACATTGGAATCGACACTATCAGAAGAACTTGGGAAATTGAACCCACTTCCCGAAGTAGCCGATTGTGAATCAGCGATACCATATGTATTTTTAAACACGTTATAAAAAGAGCCAGATCGAGCTGGAGCAGACGCTCCAAGCTTAAACGTCATAACGGAATTGTCTTTTCCGTAAACCGATACTGCAATTCCCTTCAAAAATTTCTCGTCCGGCAGATTAAATGTCGTACTTCCATCGCCCGGCCCGTAGGTCGTTCCAATAGCCGCAAACAAATCGGGGTACATGGTACGCGATACCGCCGAGCCGTCGCAAGCCAAGAAGCCTGTCGGGGGAGTCGTTACGTCACCAGCAAATGGGAACAGCGTACCGACAGGGATTCCCGCTGAGCCAGCGTAGGATTCGGCCGCCTGAGCCGCTGCGCGTGCTTGGCTCGCGGAGGTTGCCGCAGAAGCATCGGATTCAGACGTAGAGGCAACAAACTTGATGATGTAACGGACTGTCAAAGATTTCGGCTGAACGGTATCGCTCGCGCCGTAAATGAGGTTAGATTCAGAAGCGTCAAATGTTATTGGGTATGCCGTATTACCTCCTGGATTACCAGCTACAGACCCAACTACTGGTGTTGCTGTTGTATCTATATCAAATGCTCCAGTATGAGTGGTTGGAGCAATTTCTGTATATCCACAATGACCCTGAAATGCCCATTGCAAACTACCCTCAATATTCGGCACGCCCGCCGCTTTCGCCACGCCTGCCGTGTTCGAACCTTCGAGAAATACGCCATTCGTCAGATCAGGAAGATTAAAAGTAGTACTTCCATCTCCATCGCCATAAGTAGTTCCAATTACATTAAATAAATCACCATATGTTTCTCTAGATAGAGCACTACCATCACAAAAAAGAAAACATGATGGAGGAGTATTTCCATTATTAATGTAAGGAACAATAGTACCGATTGGTATCCCGTTTCCATTAGAACAGCCAATATTTTTTATATCTTCTGATGTTAAATTCTTTACTACTTTGAATTTAGCAGTTCCATAATTAATTACGTCATTTAGATTTGACATTATATCACCTATTTATAATTTTCCAATTTTCCAAACTTTTACTCTGCAAGGCAGTTGGTTGCCAACGTTACCACCAATTCCAAACGATGAACCAGATACTTGCGAAGGAGCAATTAAACAACTATCGTTACCAGTTTGTATAACAATGTTGTTATTATCATGCATATATGTTTTAACACCTCTTGCATAACCAGTACCATTTAATTCAAATGTATACCAACCAGCACTTCCCCATTGATTGTTATATAAGACTTCAACATCACATTTTACAATGTAACCAGGAAAAGGATTGGATTCAACGTAACGACTATTAATTGATATATTTACTGGATTTTGTTCTGTTCCATTATTTGGATAAATATAACAAAAATCTCTTTCAAGAAAATGGTCTTCACCAGTTTGTGTTAAGTTATTCAATCCTTTTGAAGCTTTATTGTTTAATGTATTTACATATTGTTCAATACTAATTAAAGTACTATCAACAGTTTGACCATTAAATACTTTTATGATGTATCGTACTGTAACTGATTTCGGTTGAACAGTAGAAGAATTACCATATATAGAAGAACTTCTAGAAGCATCAAAATCTATTGAATAAACCATTTGAGAATATGACCCACTTGGATTTAATCCTCCAAATGTTTTCCCAGATGAATATCTAAATGCACCCTCTGAATTATCTAATATATAAAATGGTGCAACATAATTGTTTCCACTTTCTGTTTCTCTTGATACTTTACCTGTAATATTAGGAAGACCAGCGTTTTTAGAAGTACCAGCAGTTGAACTACCTTCTAAAAATTCTCCGCCAGTTAAGTTAGGAAGATTGAAGGTTGTTTCTCCATTGCCAATCCCATATGTTGTACCAATAATAGAAAATAAATCACTATATGTTTTTCTAGATAGAGCGCTTCCATCACAAAAAAGAAAATTATTCGGAAGAGTATTCACATTCCCAATATATGGAACTATAGTTCCTACAGGAACACTATCTAAATTTAAGTCTTTTATGTTTTCAGTTGTTATGTTTTTTACTACCTTAAATTTGGCAGTACCATACGTTATAATATCATCCAAATATGTTGACATGCTATCACCAAAATCGTTTTAGTTATTCTAAATAAAAATAAAAAAAGCCAAACTAAAATGTTTGGCTCGAGTTTATACATTATTCTTAATATCCCATTTCTAAAAGATATTCTTTCTTTTTATACATTTTTGGATTTGAAAGAAATTGATTATATTCATTCTTAAAATCGTATTCTTGTAAGAATTTGCAAAAGTATGTAGCAGCTTTATCAACGTATAATCTATATAATAATTCTTTTATTTGTTTGTTAAATTTATTTTCATATGAGAACTTAAATTTGTAATTATCGTCTTCATCTATAAAAATTTTAATGTTGTTCATATCATATCTGTCATAAAAAATCATTAAAAACAAAGCTGTTGGGTGTTGGTTATTAAAATTTTTAAATTCAGCATTAATGCCAAAATGATTGAATAAAATCGATTGTTTCATTTTGAATTTATCAATACGAATAATTTCTTCTTCCAATATATTTATTAGAAATTTATGTTCAATTTTTTTCTTAAAGATTTCAAACATATCATAACCCCATGTCAATCATAGACATTGATTGTATTTGTCGTTCATCCATGTTTTTTAATGATTCATATAATTTCAAATAAGATTTTCCTTCTATAAAGTTTTTTAATGTTTTGACTTCTTCATATGAATATTTATCGCAAACTGAAATAAAATTTTTTAAGTCTTTATTGAAGTATTTCATAGATTCATATTGGTCTGGTCTAAAATATGTAGCAGTTGCCAATAAATTATATGTAAAATTGTATTTATTTTTCTTAAATTCCATTATGACATATATCATAAATCCAATATCTTGATTATTAATTTCAAAACTTAATTCTTTTGTTTTTACATTATAGAACATATCACATTCAAAATATTTTGGCAAATCAAAAAAGTGTTTTGAATTCAAGATATATAGCAGATTCTTTTGTCTTATGTAATTTATCATAGTCTTGTCCTTATTTTTAATTTAGTAGTTATTTAATTATATAAAAATCATTAGGAAGTGTACATATGAATATTGTAAAAAATCGTTTAATGAAATTAGCTTCTATAGAAGAAGTAGAAAAATACATGAGTGACAATGGCTATACAAAAGAGGGTCAACATTATAAACAAGAATTTAAGGGATTAGTTGCCACTCCATATGTATCTGAAGTAACAGAGGCATTAAAAACGAATGATGTAAAATTTACTATGCAAGTAGACATTCAAAATGCTGGTGAACCAAATGAAGAAATTGATGATTTGAATAAAAGTGTAATCATGCATGTTACTCATTTGATTGATGCAAGAGTTAATAAGATACATTATTCTATGGCTATAGAAGATACTTTTAACAACATAAAAGATGCTGTAGAAGAAATTAAAAAAATCACTAAAAATACTATTGACATCAATTACGCAAAAGATGATATTATTAAGTATATGAAGCAAAAGAAAATGTTAAAAGAAGAAACAATAGATAATTGCGTCAATGATAATTTCTATGCTTATATATGATTAAAAGAGACCATATTGGTCTCTTTTTTATTTCTTCATTTCCACTATCATTATTTTTTTCATCATCAAAATGAAATAAAAAAATGATAGTAAATGAATACTATCACCATTTTTTATAATCCGTGTGTTGTTTTTAATATTTTTTTTGTTTGCTCTAAATTTAGATTATCAAATATTTCATACCAATGATTGAAATCAATTGCATTAAATATTTCATCAAACAAATCATCATGTGAAAATATTTTTTTTGAATCTATAGGTATATGAAAAACTCTGCATTTTCTAGTATATCCTTCATTGTAACTATACGTTATTAAAAAATATTTATATTTTTTTGTTATCATTATTTCTTTATGGTCATTATTTAATGAACGTATAACACAATCTGTTTTGTTTGAATAAAAATCTCTCCGTATGTAAAAATAAAAGTTTTTTACTAAAAAATCAGAATTTCTTGTTTGTTTTAAGAAACACAGATTTTGTCGTATAACGATAAAATTATTTGACATAATTTATAGTTCCTTGCTAAGAATATCTAATGGATAAATTATTTTTTTATCTTCTATAAAATCACTTTGCATTTCTTTTAAGTTAATGATTTGGTCATCGGGGATTTGCCAGTTGCCAGTCATTTTTTTATTTGTCGTATCCCACCAAGACACAAAGTACATTGGCTTATCTACATTAATATCGTTTTCAATATATTTCTTAAAGTCATTTTCTGTTCTTTCTTTTAATTTATCATCCATAATACTGCAACGAATACTTCCTTGCCAATCGTTGTTTATATTCGTTGTATCAAATCTTTTTACTATCTCCATGGCTTTTTCATTGAAAGTAGCATTAAATGGGCCGGCGCCATGTTTCGTCAAATATGTTCTTGTACAATACACAGGAATAGTCTTTTCTTTTTCAAGACCATTTCTTAAAATAATATTGATTGGATTAGTAGAGTCAGTTTTTGAAGGTGTAGTATGTGGATAGGATTCTTCGTTATCTTCATCAAGCAATAATCCCTGTGCATTTTCAAAAATAAAATTATCATAATCCTTAAATAAAGATTTTTCTTCTTTTATAAGATACACTTTAGGATTATTCAACGATTTATCCAATTCTTCATAAAAGTCATCCATAGCCAAAGCCAAATTTATATCTTTGAATTGTTCAGGTATTCTTCTATTTATTTCTATCATTGCTTGTTCAAACCCATAAAAGTGTTGAATCAAACTTTTCGTAAATTCTCTTCTTTGCGAAAATGACATTTTTTGCAGTGTTCCAATACTCATAGGAAGTCTTTGACTTCTTATTTTTGTCGCAAAAATGCCCATGCCGCAAGACCCATGTCTATCTTTTGAACGTATCGTTTCAATAAGATGATTCATAAGAATGTCTATTGGTGTAGTGATTCTACATTTTTCATTAATAAAAACGTCTGGAGAATAAGTCTTTGATTTTTTTTCGTATTCATCATTAAAAGAGAAAGGATTGAAAATGAATGTATTTGCTAAATACGTAGGAATTGGAGCAGAACACAACGAATGATGTATAAATCCATAACTCGTATGTCCAGCTTGACAACCGCCATTGTGTTTAATTCCAAGGACGTAGTGGGCTGCAAGATTGTCTTTTATATATCTAACTGCGCGCCCTTTTCCTTCATCACCGTAGTTACTTCCAATCACTATGTAATTGCTCATTTTCAATCCTTCTTCCAATTAGAATTCTACTAATTCATCATTTTTTTGATTGACATTTGCAATTGATTCTTCATTATTTGCTAAATCTTTTACAGTCTTAAGAACAGTTAATGCTGTTGACTTATCATATTTTTCGAGAATATCATCCAATTTTTTGCCCATTTTCAATTCAAGCGTCGTTTCAATGACTTGCGGAATACGTTTGATATCTGAAATGAACATTGCTCTCTCACCAATTTTTTCCTGCCACGACCTAAGTGATTCTTTTCCCCAATGTCCATCTGCTACTATATGATAGATATCATAACTTTTTGATACTTCATTGAAGATATCATTAAAGATAATGTCATGGTTTACATCATCTCCAAAAATGGCCTTAATATGACGTTGCGGTATGACATCCAAACATGGTTCATCGCCGATAGTATAAATGACGCCTTTTTGATTACGCTTATTCATGCAATCAATGTTTGTATGCCGTGCAGCAAAATAGTATAACAACAGATAACTTTCTCCATCATTTCCGCCGCCACCACCTTCAAACCAAATTTTATTCAAGCTTTCAGCAATGCGTATATCACTTTCAAATTGAGAAACCTGAAGCGGTGCAGAATCATAATAAGAATCTCCAATAGCTGCAATCATGATTTGTGGGTCCACAAGAGATTTATTATTGTAAATTTCAGTGATAAGAGTATTGAGTGATTCTTTTGCTATTTCTTCAGCAAGATGTCCCATTGACCCAGTTACATCTAATCCAAGAATAATAGCATTTGAATTTGGATGTTCATCGCTGTCAAGACTATCTCTCATCTTTACTCCAAGTGGGTCCATTGATTTGTCTAAAGAAGACGAATAAATTTCATCAACTGTAGACGTACTACTAATACCTCTCGAAGACTTGTAGCTATCCCAAGAACTACTTGACCAAGAACCATAACCCATAATAAAATCTCCTTTCTTTTATAAAAAGAAGCAATAATGCTTCAAGTTACCAAGTATTGCTTATGGTTTGAATTTCATTGCTTTTTGGAACGTAATTCTTTTTTGCTTCATTTTCTACTTCATCTAAATCTATAAACAAAGCATTATTAAGATTTTTAATGTTTCTTATTGATTCATTAATATTATTTACAATAGTTAAAAATACAATATCTCTAAATTCTTTGTCTTTATAGCTTACTGATATTATATATCCATCTTCCAGGTTTTCTTTTTCTGTTAGTTTATTATAAAAATCAATGTAGCTAAGGTCTGAAAGCAATCCATCTCTTGTACCATTACGTTTTAAGAACATAAAATTATTTGTAGCATTTATGTAAATACCTCTATTTTTTGATTGAAGACCAATATCCATTGTTTTTCCTCCTTAATCAATGTATGGGTCAACATCATCAATTTTAATGAATTCTCTATTTGGAAAGGTCTTGTCTCTTACTTTTTCCCATTCTTTTAATTCATCCAATAAATCCATTTCAACTTCATTTGCTAACATGCCATAGTTTGATGAACCAGTTTTTGTTTGTGTATGCAATAAAAATTCTGTCATATCATATCCGCATATTTTATTCAATTGATTAAAAGTGTTTGCTTGCAAAAGATTTCTAATAATAGCTTTTGAACATTCTACATCTGTTAAATAATTTGAAATCTTTTCGTCTTTTATCAATGGAGGAAGTAGGTTGAAAATTTCTTTTGACGTTCCAATCATTTTTTCTCCAGCTTCAGTACCAAATTGCCAACCTCCATATAAGCATACTCCATGTTTTGCTAAATTGACATAACAATTATTAATGCATATTCCGTTATGTACAAATCTGCTCATCCAAAACAATACGCAAAGGTTAAGCAAACGCGTAAGTACCCAAGCGGCATGTTCTTTTTGTTTGAAAATTTCTTTCACTAACATTAATGGATATTCGTCAACTTCTTTTTCCAACACGATATAAAAAATATTGTCAGCCGATTCAAAATTGTCTATGATTTTAGGAATGAATTTTTCAAAATATTCTTTTTGACGATTGTCTTTGAAGTCAATATTATTTACAGAATTGATGTAATTATCATAATATTTTTTTTGATTAAAAGAGAAAACAATAATTTTATCTCCAGCATAAGCATTTCCGACTTCAGTAGAATACGAATAACGATATTTTAACTGCATTTTTTTGTTTAACTTGTTTATGATAATAGAATGTTTGCTTTCTCCCCAAGAATTATTTTCAAAATGTTGTTTTGCTTCTTGATAGAACATATTCAACTTAAACATCAATTGTTCTGCTTCTTCAGAATGATTGACATCCGGATGATATTCTTTTGCTAAATTCAAATATTCTTTCTTGAAATTCTCTTTTGAAAATATATCGCTATATATCTTAGCTTTTTCAAGATTCATTCCTTCATCTCCTTTATATAAGAAGTATTCTATATCAATGCAAATAAAAAGTAAATAATGTATTACAAATAATGAAAAAATGGGCATTATGCCCATTTAACTTAAATAATTAATTACATCTTGTACTGTTATCCAATTTAAGTCATTGTCTTTTATTGTAATATCATATTTTTCTTCTATGTCCATAGCTATTTCAGCTAAATCCAAAGAATCGAATCCTAAATCATCGATAAGAGAATCTTCATTCTTTATTTCTTCAGCGCTTAATTGGCTATGATTGGATAAAAGTTCTTTTATTTCTTGCTCCATTTATTTTCACCTATTTCATTACATATGATGTACTTTAAGATTTTCTCTACTTTCTTCTGTTTCTAATTCTTTGATTTTTTTGTCTATTAATTTTTCATCTTCTTTTGTTAAATGATTGATATATCCATTCTTAAATTTTTTTAATTCATCAATTGAATAAAAATCAATATTTTCCATGAGTTTTTCATGTACTTTATCATTAATAGCTTTTCTTAATTTATCTATTGCTTTATCAGATAATTCAAAACGATTTTCATCTTTGAATTTTGCAATATCTTCTGGTTCTTTTGCTGTTTGGATTACATTATCAATTTCTTTCTCGTTTTCTTCAACAGCTTTTTGCCATCTTTTATCTTCTTCTATTACTATTTGTTCTAAATAGTCCATTCTTTCTTTATAATCTTTTAAGAAAGTATCTTTTGACGATTCATCCAACTTTTCTCCTCTTGGACGAAAACCATGTGCATCTTTGTAATAATCAGAATAACAATCATAGCAACTAGATACAGTAAAACCATTGTCAATCTTTTCAATGATTTTTGGAGAAGTTACTTCTTCTTTTGACATATTAAGTGCTTTTGAAAGAAGTTCTGCATTATCCTTGACCCATTTTTCTGTACTAAAATTTTTATCATATACGTTAGGATAATCATCCCAGCTTATTTTTCCATGCAAACAAATATACCAATCTGCGTCGGCAAATTTTTGCAATCTTTTTTCAATTATATTCATTATAGTATAACTCCTTGTTACATTCGTTTTTTATAAAATATTTTATTCAATAGAAAAAATTTAGTTACGATATTTTTTTTTGCATAAAATAAATTTATAAAGGTTTTTAAGCTATTAAATTTTTAGAAAAACATACTCTTGTGAGGAATGATATAAATGAGCGAATATAATATTGTACCAAGAACCAATGGTGATGGTAATATTGGTACACCAGCAAAAAAATGGAATGGAATATATGCGAATTCAATAAATAAAGAAGCTTTGCCAAATGCAACATCAGAAAACAAGGGTGCTGTCGTAGTTGGTGACAATATAACAGTAAATAATGGAACAATTTCAATTACAGAAAGCGATGTAGTCGCTGCGCTTGGGTATTATCCAGCAACAAACAACGATATGCTTCAACCTTCTACAACTTATGCTGTTGGTGACCAAGTATATCATTCAAAATTTCAAAAAGGATTGTTATTAGAATGTATTCAAGCTGGAACTACATCAGCAGAAGAACCAGTGGAACTTGGTCATGCTCCAACATTGAATAGTAAAATGGTTGAACCTTCTACTACATATGCAGTTGGCGACCAAGTATATAGCAACCAACTTCCTTATGGAATGATGTTAGAATGTGTTCAAGCTGGGACAACTGATTCAAACGAATTGGATTTAACAGAATATATATTAACATTATCTGGAACAACAAATCAAACAATAACTTTAACATATACAGAACCTGGTGCAATGGCCGTAACTGTAACCAGCACATCTTCGGACCAAACGTTCTCTGTTCTTACTGGTACAACTTGGACGGCTAGTGTAACTGGTGCAACTGGTTATACAGCTGGTGCGTTGTCTGCATCTTCTGGTACAGTGAGTGCAAATACCACGATTAGTGCAGAAGCAGCAACATTGAATAGTTAAAAAATAAGGAGCTGTTATGCTCCTTTATTTTGGTGATTTTATGAATGTAAAGGAATTATATAATCCGGAATACTTAAAATTTAAGAGTAGATATGAACAAATAAACAACAATGAAAAATCTTTATTATGCAAGGATTGTAGATATTATAATGGAGAAATATCTATTGGAAATTTTAAGGCTTATGGTTGTAAATTAACTAATACTATTATTGTTGGTACTGGTTGCGACTTAAAAAATAAAGATTTTTCAAATGAAAAAATATGTTATAATTGCAAACATTTTCTTGGTGGAAATGATTGGGGACTATCTTGTAAAAAAGATTATTATAAATTAGTTGGGTCGTTTGATGAAGCATGCAAAGATTTTTGTTTTGGTGATGATAAATGTCAATCAACTTAAATGATATAATCAATTATGGAACATGTAAGTTCAAAGTTGTAAAATATGCAACTTTAGAAGATGTTAATCGTCTTCAAAATCAATTGAATAATTTATCTACAATTCCATACTCCAATGTAGAGTCAAAGTTTGGAAAATAGAAAAAATTTGAATATAATTTAAGCAAACATGATAAATTAAATGTTTGCTTTTATTTTTGTTTTAGAAAATTTATGAAAAGGATTTTTTATATGATGAACGAAAAATTGGAAATTGCTTTAGCAACATTTGTACATGTAGCCTATTTATTTTTTGGTGTTGGTTTCATATTTGTACCAGCAATTGTATATTTATTCTTTGGAGATGAAAGTGCATATGTGAAATTTCACGCAAAACAAGCGTTGAAAGTTCAATTTGCGCTAACTTTATCCATGGTTATTCTTATAGCCGCATCATTCTTGGTTATCCCAATTATATTGTGGCCAGTATTCTTATTGGTTATTATTTTATATATTCCAACATCTATGTATGCTGCATATAAAGCATTTAATTATCAAGAATATAGATACCCATTTTTATGAGGTAATGTATGAGCAGATTAAATGACTTAAAAGAATGGTGCGCCACAACAGGAGAAGAAAAATTTCTTAAATTTATAAAAGATTATGATATGCATTATTATGAAGATTTTGAACTTGCATATCTAAAAAATGTTTCTACTCCAATAGACGAAAATAATGATGAAAGCGAAACAATTGATGTAGAAGAACACAAAGATAGTTGGGCAAAAGAAAACAAATTAACACGCAATTCTAACAATATAGTTAGGATAAATAATAGATTTTATTTTTTTGCCACTAAAAACATGGCATTGAGGTTCATGTTCGAAGAATTTGTAAAAGAATATTCTCATAATATGAGAAAACTGTTTGAAATTAGAAAAGGTAGCATAACAAAACATTTAATTAAAAAATAAAGTGCTATGTTGTATAAAAAAAGAATAACTTAAGGCCACTAAAAATTAGTGGCTCTTGTTTATAATCAATACGTAAACGAACGATATTTTATTATCGATATAAATTTAATTTGAAAAATGAAGCTAGAGGGGGAAATACCTTATGGCAGTTGATTTGAGACGCCTCGACGCCAATGGCCTTAATTATTATTTTAAGGAAGTTGGTTTATTATATGACCAAAAATATGTTTCCAAAGATGAAGTACGAGTAACCAATGTTACGTTAGAAGGTAATTCTTTAGTTATATATTTTAATGACGGAACAAGGAAAAAACTTGACGAATATGATGAAGAATTTGAGAACCTAAGAACATACTTAAATGATAAATTCAGTGAAGTTGAAAATTCTGTTAATAATATAAATTTAACTGTGACAGGCAAATGTGCTAGTGATGAAATAACATTAAGCCCAAATAATAATGTAAATATTGATATTAGTTCTGTTGATGCAGATACAATCAATGTAACATCTGTAACTGATAATAATAGATATTTAGCACTCGTTGATGGCGTTGGCAATCAGGAAGTACATAATATCGAAGATTTTTATGTTAATTGTGATAATAAAAAATTATACGTTACAAATATCGAATGTTCTGGAGATATTAAAGGTAATCGTGTATTTAATGCAGTCTGGAATGACTATGCTGAATTAATGCCTCGAGGAGAAGAAACTGAACCTGGCGATATAATCATGTTAGACCTTAAAACCAAAGATGAACGTTATATTAAAGCTACAGATAAATTAGGTACAGTAGTAGCTGGTGTTCATTCGGATGAATTTGGTATGCTAATAGGCGGAGAAAAGCCAGTTGATAGTAAAGACCTATTAGAGTATAATATAGACAAATATATTCCAATAGCTCTATCCGGCAGAGTTCACGTTAAATTTATCGGTAAAGCTAAGAAAGGAGCTAAAGTAGTTCCTTCTTCTGAACCTGGATATGGACGTTTATATAATAAAGGAGTAGATGACCCAGATACTATTATTGGGTATTTGGTTGAAGATGATGACAAAACAGACAAGAGAAAACTTAAAATTAGAATCACGAGGTAAATTAGACTTAATTATTAAGCCTACACAAGCTTGCAATTTTGCTTGTGAATTTTGTTCTTCTAATGATATTAGTAATAGTAATAATAAAATATTACCATTAGATTTTCTCTGTGATTATATATTAAAAAATAATATTAATAGAATAATAGTAAACGGAGGAGACCCATTGATGGTATCTCCCGTTTATTATTTGAAATTGTTGTCTTTCGTAGATGCTAATAAATTGGATGTCCATATATCATTTACTACTAATCTTTGGGATTTTTATATTAATCCAAGCAAATGGGTAAATATATTTAAGAATTCTAAAGTTGGTATATGTACAAGTTTTCAATATGGAAATGAAAGAAAACTGAGAGATGGAACTATTTTTTCGGAAAAATTATTTGTAAAAGTATTCAATAAATTCAAAGAATTAATAGGATATAATCCAATGTTTATTGTTGTTATTAATAAAAACAATGAACATTTGGCATTAAAACATGTGGAATTAGCCAAAAAATTAAATACAAAATGCAAAATGAATCCAGCATTGGCATCTGGACGAACAACAGAACCTTATCCTTTATATAAAATGTACAATATATATGTGGATATTATTAAGCATGGATTATCTGATTATGAATTTAATTCTAAAGAAATAGTAAAATTATATAATAATCAACCCGCATGTTGTCCATATAGCAGAAATTGTTATAAAGGGATAAGATGCATTGACCCGGACTTAAATATATATACATGCGGAGCTTTTAACGATAATCATAACAATAAAGATTATGCTATTCATAGTGGAAATTTTATTGCAAAAGATTATCCTTTTATAAAAAACGAGTGCTTAGCTTGTGAGTTATTCAAATTTTGCAATTCATGCTATAAAAATATAGCCGATATTAAAAATTTTAATTTAATAGATGAGCACTGTATTGGTATGAAAAAGATAGGCAAAGAATTATGCAAAGTATGTACATTAAATTAACTGAATCATGCAACTTAAAATGTCCGTTTTGTTATGTTGTTCAGAATAATAATAAAATGACATTAAAAACCGCATTAGAATCAATAGATAAGTATAATCCTGAAGAAATAATATTTCATGGTGGCGAACCAACATTAGAGAAAAAATTAATATTAAATATCTTAAAAAATAGACCAAATTATAAATATTCAATAACAACAAATCTAATGACAAATATTGATAAGGAATTGGAATATATATTAAAAAAATGTTCAGTTGCAACAAGTTATTCATATGATAGATTTATCAATAAGAATCAATTTGATAAATTTAAGAGTAATTTTAATAAGGTTATTAAAATAAATGATATTACTTTGTTAATAACATTAACACCAAAACAACTGATAAGACCAACCAAAGAATTATGTAATATTATTAAAGAATTAAATCCTACTAATGTTACATTAGAACGAGTAAGGTTAGATTATATAACTGACATAAATGAATATAAAAATTTATATAAACTTACTGACGAATATTTGTATGAAATATTTTCTAGAGGTCTAATACCAATAGAAAAGAACAATCTATACAAAATGATAGTTAAATCAATTAAAACCAATACACCAGTTTTTAGTAATTGTAATGTAATAACTGTTAACCCAGATGGGTCTGTTATTAATTGTCCAAATGGACCATTAGAAAAGAAAAGATTAAAGGAATGTATTACTTGTAATATATATCAATATTGCAAAAATGATTGCCAGAGTTTTTCATCATTGGCATGTAGTTTTCCTATTAAAACTGTAAGCTTTGTAAAGGAGGCGCTGTATAATGGCAGTAACGAAAGATAATGTTATATCGTTATCAGAACTTTGTAATTACATAAATACCAATGTAGTAGATTATATACAATCTCAAATACAATACTATAAAGAAAATCCTCCTCCGAATTTTAGTGGTAATGAAGATTATCTTCATTCTGGAACAACATTAGAAACCTTAACTCCAGATATTATTACTAATTCAAATGATAAAATTAGTTTTAACGTATTGTATGAAAAATTGCAGCAATTATTTAAGAATTGGGCATTAGTAAGAATAATTGCTCATACATATTATGTTGGTAATAATACAAATGGTGGAACAATAACTTATACTAGTAATGAATATTCCGGATATGCTTATTTAACAACAGACCCAAAAGATAATTCTCTTACATTAACCAATTTGTTAAATACTAAAATAACCACAGACCATCTATCAAATATAGTATCAAAAATTAAAAATAGATGGTTTACAGTAGCGTCTGCTGACCAACAAAATACAGATACAACCAATTGTCATACGAATTGCCACAGCAGTTGTCACAGCAGCTGTCACAGTAGTTGTCATGGGAGTAGTGGTGGCTGGTGATTAATATGAATGAGAATATTATTAAGACACAGATACCTTTTGATGATGAACTGCTTGACAAATGCTTAAATGATGACGATGGTTCTTTATATGTCATTGAATTTGATAAAAGCCAATATAAAGATGTTCGTTTTTTGAACTATATATATAATTTGGAATTAAAAAATTTTATAGTAAATTTTCAAAACCTAAGTACAGAATTGTCAGATATTTTGATTGAATATATAACTATCAACAAAATACTGAGCGTTGACATATTTAACAGAATATGGATAAATGTATTGGAAAAACATTTATTTAATAAACATTATGATAATGAACAATATGATGCATTTTTAAGTGAATTTATCAATAAAAATCATAACATCATAGAAGAATTATCAATAATATTATGTTCTCTTAAGTCTTATTTGTTGCAATTTACTTTTAATAAAAATTTTGATATAACCAAATACTTAAATAATAGTGAAGAATTCAAACAAATAGGTATTAATTTAGTATCATTAAGAAATTCAATAACGTTTTGGAATTTATTTGAAGAACTTGATAATGCTAAAAACATAAATATCAAAAAATATAAGAATTTTTATAACAATTCATTTGAAGGATATAATATAGATAAGTATTTTCTTAAAGAATTCAACCCATTGGGATTAATATTTACAATGTCAAATGATAATTATAAGCAACTTAATGATTTTACAAAGGAATTAAAATGTACGTTTACATCAGATTAACTGAAAAATGTAACTTAAATTGTGAACATTGTTTTAACAATATTAGAACTAATAAAATTATAGATTTTGATAAATTAAAAGTTGTTCTTACCAACTTGAATAAAAGATTCAATAATAATATTTTTATAATTCATGGTGGAGAACCACTTTTGGTGAACACAAAAGACATAATAAAATTAATCAACGATTTTCCAAATAATAAATGGCAAATTACAACGAATCTGATTTATGATTTAACAGATGATATGATAAGTTTGTTCAAACTCATAAATATATTAAGAATTTCGTTTGATATAAAAATCAGATTCAATAATTTTAGAAATTTACATACATGGGTTAAAAATATCAAAATATTGAAACAAAATAATATTGACATTAACTTAAACTTGTGTTTAACGAAATATTTGATTAATCATAGTATTAGCAGTTTCATTAATTTTATAAATAGATTGGACACAAAAACATATAGATTAGAAATTCTTAGATATCATGGAAATGTTAATTGTAAAAGTCAATTTGTTATTAATAATAATCAAATAGACGATTGGATTTTTGATTTATATAAATATGATAAAACTGATAATAGATGCATTAACATACAAGAAATAAAACATTGTATAAATAGTAAAAATAGTTTTTATAAAACCTGTTGTAATAATACATTAACTATTAATAGTGACTTAAGTATTGGTAATTGTCCAGCATATACGAGCAATAATTCAAAATTATTGTTGGATGAAATTTTACATAATCATAGAAAAATTCGTAATGAATGCTTAATATGTGATTATTACCAATATTGTCGTGGTTGGTGTAATAAAATGAATTGGACTAATAACATATGTCCTTTTCCAAAGAAATTAGCTAATGAAATACTGGAGGGTATGAAATGATAATAAATATATTTGAGAAGCCATTCAGTAAAACGGAATTTAAGAAATTTGACGATAACGTTGATTTTACAAATGGCAAGATAAATAATTATAATGCTATAATCAACGATGATATGATACTTATAAATTCAGAATGGTATAATTCGGATGAAACTACAACAACGGCATTGTATAATAAATCATCTGATATTAAAACCTCAAACAATTATATTGAAATTGATAATGTAATTTGTAAAAATATTCCTACTTTTGGTGTAACTCTTGAAGACAATTTTAATATATTGCAATTCAATTTAACTAGAGAAGAAGTTAATAATAGCAACGTAATGTCATCAATCATTAAACATAGAGGTTGTTTAATGTTTTGGGACACTAACAAAAAATATAATTATTCTAGTAAAGAAATTGATGAAAATAAATTAAAAGAATTAGTTGCTATATATAAGAAACAAGGATATATTGCACCATTAGTTTTGTATGCAGATAAGGATTTTATTAGACCCTATTATCATGATTATATTATCTACTTGTATAAAGTACTTAATTTAGATATTCTACCAGTTCGTATCATAACATATAAAGATATAAGATACATTAAAAATATTGATGAATTAATATATAATAAAATCAAATCGATACAAAGCAATAAATACTATGAAGCTGTTGATAATGAAGACATGTCGCCTTACATGATATCAAATTACAGCAATAAAAGAGATATTATAAAAAAATATCTCAATGGTCAGTTTAACAACTTGCAATTCGATGATTTGCATGAATTTTTGCCTTATGTTTTTAACGACGAAAAAGAAAACTTAAATAAAAATTTAATAACGAATGTAATGAATCATGATTTTTCTAAATATTTCTACTTAAAAAATGGAAAACAATTTTATAGTATGTCATTGAGTGAGTCACTATTTAATTATCTTAATGGACATTTAGATACTAAAGAAATTAGTATTACAGAAGACCAGATAATTAAAAAATTTCCAAAATTTGAAATAAAAAAAATAATTGACTTTGACCCATCTTTGCTTGCATTAGATTATTTTGATTATAATATCAACAACGAAATAATTGGTGAGATTAGTAAACAATTTGGTAGAAATTGTTTATATGAAGAATCGCCAAATGCATTAATAGACTTTCATGTATTAAACGATTTATTAAATGGTTCTGAAACCAAAATAAAAATTCTTAAAATAAAGAAATGAGTTAAATGTTCATAAACACATTAAGCAAAATTATATTTATTAATAAGAGTTCCGAACCAAAAATTAAAATATGTAAATTTTTGAGTTATAGTTATTTAGAAGATTATAAAAAACTAAAAAAGTCATATCCAACAATTGAATTTTTATATAAAGATTTATTAAAGCAAAGTAGAATTTATAATAAATTCAATAACTATCACATATTCATATTTGATAATGATGATTTTATCAATGCGTTAATTGATTACTGCGTATTATTACAATTGGATAAAACTGCATTGGATAAAATGATAGAATATTCAAATGTTTGCGAAATGTATGAAGAAAATCATCAATATTTCATTTCTGTATATGATGAAGATTTTATATTAGATACCAGTAAAATTGTACTCAATAAATCAAAGATACATATTAAAGATTTATCAATGTTTCCAGCAGAATTTTTTGTTAATTGTATGGATAATAATATTGCTATACAAAAATACTCTAGAATGAGATTATTTGATTTATACATCACTATAAAAGACTTACAATATTTATTAATAAAAGAAAATAAAAGTATTCCAAAAGAACTTCAATGTTTTGGAAACAGTGACCAAACAACCTTATTATTGGAAAATAATGATATATTTAATAATGTTATAAAAACATTAAACGAATACAATGTTGATACAAATAAATTTACTTGTCCAATCAATAAGTACTTGGACTTAAATCCAAATTTTGGATACGATAGGTATTTCATGACAAAATATAATTATATGTTGGCTAAATACTTAAAATCTATTAATTATAGGATAACACAATATGTTGCGAAAAGATTATGAACATATAGAAAAAACATTTTTTTCTATTAAAAATGAACCAATAGGATATAGTTATCCAGATATGTATTCTGCTTATAAAAATTTTTCAAAAAATTTTAATATACCTATAGGCAATTTTATATTAACAAATGGTTGCGAAAATGCCATTAGGATATTATTATCTTTATTCTCTAAAGAAATAACTACAGAAAAACCTCTTTTAATAGAAAAACCAGGGTGGGAATTAGTATCTGTATTAGCATATGCTATGGATATACCTTATAAATTCTATTATTATGATAATGAATTTAAGACTAATTATGATAAAACTCATATAGTTTATACGACAGATACTTATAATAATGTAATCAAACATGAGTTTCCATCTGGTGAAGCAGATATTTATATAATAGATGAATCTTATACGATGAAACATTATTTTAATGAAATACAAATACAAGATAATCACATAATCATTGGGTCATTTAGTAAGTTGGTTGACCCAGGTATAAGATTAGGATATATATTGTTTTCAGATAAATATAGAGATAAAATGAATTTGTTAAGAGAGCAATATGTTAATAAAAATGCAGTAGATATATTAAAAAATTTATTTATAAAAAAGCCAGATTTTACAAAACCCAAAATTGAAAATAGCGAATTAATTGTGGCTTCACATTCTACTTATCTTACATTAAAAATTAATGATTTCCCGCTCAGTCATAAAAAATTTTCAATAAACAATATTAATTACTGTAGAATAGGTAGACTTTCTGATAAATCTCAGGAGGTACTATTATTAAATGACATACTCAGAAACATTAAAGAATAGATATAAAATTAATAATAATGATAATGAAATAGATTGCTTAAAAACTATATGTATTAATGTAACAGACTATTGCAACTTAAAATGTTCTTATTGCCCGCACGGGCATTCTTTTAATAGTAAAGAACATATTATGAATCTAAATACATTGGACAAATTAATAGAAAGACTTAATGAACTTAACTATAAAAATAGATTAACTATATCTGGATTTGGAGAACCAATGCTTCATCCATATATAGATATAATTATAAATAAACTGAAAAAATTTAATGTAGAAATATTAACAAATGGGTTAGTGGTTCCTAAGAATAAAACATCAATATTGAAAAACGCTAACAAAATAATTGTTAGCGTTCATAACATAAATGATTTAGATAAAATAAAAGAATTTTGGCCAAATGCAATAATAAGAAATCATGATATTGCTGATAAAAATTGCGAATTAATAGTAACGAATAGAGCTGGGTACTTAAACGATAAATATATAGATAATATATGTTCTTGCCCTTTTTACAAAATGTTTATAGATTATGACGGTTCGTATTTATTGTGTGCTGATGATTTCAAAAGAAAATCATTTCATAATCAAGTAAACATATTTAATCTATCAATTAAAGATTATTTCATCAATTGCTTAAAAACAACCAAAATTAATATGCTTAATAGTAGAAAACTAATCGAGCCTTGTAATAAATGCAATATTAATGGAACTGTATACGGATTAGATATAATTGAAAAATTCAAAAAAGAGGTATTAAAAATTGGATAATAGAAAAATAGGCAAATTTAAGGATATGTTTTATTTAATAGATGAAAAAATTAGAAAGAATGTATTTAAGTTAAATCAAGCTGGATTTGTTACTTTTACAAGCAGTCAGGGAAATAATATAGAATTACCAAAAATTGGGATAGTATGTAAATCGTTATATGAAGCAAATGAAATAATAAAATTAATTGATACAAATAAAACAAATATATGGTATGAATTGTCAAATAGATGGTATAAAGAAAATCCAATGTGTTGTAACGAAATAAATTATGATAATCAAACTAATTGTGATAATATATGTAAACCGTTCGATTTAGATTGGGACAGATGCTATTTTTTATTATTTAAGGCTAAAACATTGAAAGAATTAGATGATTTGACCGATTTTCTAATTAAGAAGGAATAATAATGAAATCAGATTGTTTATATGGTCATAAAATAACTGTTGGATATAATTGCAAAGGTCAAGATTTTTTTGATATATTATCTTTTTATAAGAAATATATAGAAGAATTCTATTTTTCTTTTAGGCATACTATGCCCAAAACACCATTAGATTTAAGTATTATTTATAATCAATTAAAAGATTCAGAACAATATGATATTCCTTCTAATTTGTTATTAAATACAGAACAAGAAGAATTGGAATGGGAATATCTTATTAATAAAGCTTATGAATGTACAAAATTGCAAGCTGTGTCTGTATTAAATATAAAAACTGCTAAAATTATAAAAGAAAAATTTCCAAATATAAAAATTCACATATCTACTCATGGTGCGCAATATATTGATATTAAAGAATTAGATAAAAACTTAATTTATTGTGTTAATGTGAATGAACCGGCAATTTATACAGAACAACAACAAAATGTTATTAAAAAATGTAAAAAAATTGGAATTAAACTTAAGCATATAACTAATAGAGGCTGTATTTTTAATAAACACGATTTTATGTCTCGTTTAACTGGGAAAAATATAATGTGTTGCAATGGATATCAATGCAAAAAAATATTGAAAGATTATCCATGGGTAGATTTAATTAGAACGAATTTATATAAAGAACAATTAAAATATCTTAATTTTGATTTTATTAAACTTTCTACTAGGGAAAGAACAAATGAAGAAATTAGTATGATGCTTAAATATTGGACAAATCCAAAAATATCTACTGCTCATTTGTCGAATATTTATATATCAGAAAATAAATATCCAATTTTCTTAGAATGGTGTAAACAAAGATTTATTTGTAATGGAAATTGCATAACTTGTAATATATGTAAAGAATACTATAAAAAATTAAAAGAAAATTAAATCATAAATATTGTTATACGTTAAGAGGGATTATGATGTATAATTATATAAATGAAATTGATAATGATTCTATAGTAGATAGAATAATAAAAATATCAAATAATACTAATGTTCATTTGTATGATACACCAGTCACTGTTAAAATAGAGTTGACTGGTGTTTGTACTTTGGGATGCGTTTTTTGTTTTAATCAAATTATGAAGAAAAACAAAATAAGACAAAAAATGATGTCAGATAAAGAATTTGATATATGCCTTAAATATATTGGTAAAATACCAACAATAAAAGAAGTTGGATTATTTTATATGGGCGAATCGACTTTACATCCAAAATTAGTAGAATACTATAAGAAAGTAAAAGAATTGGGATATTTTACATTTTTAACTACTAACGGAACGTATATAAAAGAATTAATAAAAGCTATCCCATATATAGACAGCTTAAAAGTATCTTTCAATTATATAAATGATAAAGATTTTTCAATAAAAACCGGTTTACCCAATAAGGTTTATTTTGATATAGTTGATAATATATCAATATTAAAAAATGAATGTCATAAACAAGGCAAAAAACTATATGGTTCAACTGTGCTTGATTATAATGAACAAGACTATTTGAGTAATGAAGTTATAAAAACTTTTGATGAACACTATTTCATTCCGTTGCAAAATCAAGGTGGACTTATAAATAAAGGAAAAGGCGGAGTTGTTGGAGAAAGTAAACATCAAGTAAAAACCATTCCATGTTGGTCTTTATTTAAGGGATTATATATAGATGTAGACTTAAATGTCAGAACATGTTGTTATGGACATACAAAAGAACATATATTATTTAATTTAAGAGATTGTAATCGCGATTTGGAAAAATTATATAAAATCAGAAATCAACAATTATCGAAAAAAATACCAAATATTTGCAACAAATGCTTAAAAATATAAGCCATGTCACCAAAATTAATAGTATTAGTTTATAATCAAAATGTAAATAAATGATATTTTATTATTGATATAAATTTGATTTAAAAAGCTGTAGGAGGAAACCTCATGGCAGTCGATTTAAGGCGTCTAGATGCCAATGGTCTTAATTATTATTTTAAAGAAGTTGGCTTATTATATGACCAAAAATATGTCTCTAAAGATGAAAAAAGAGTAATCAATATTTATTTAAGTGGTAATACATTAATTATTCAATTTAGTGATGGTTCTACACAAGAAGTAGATGTAAAATATAGTGAAGCATCTAATGATGAATACGGACTTGTAAAATTATATTCCAGCGAAGGTAACAATACAGACGGCGCAATGTCGCAAAAAGCTATTACAGATTTGATAACACAAAAAACATCTTCTGCTAGATATGGTGTTTGTTCAACAGCTGCTGAAACGGCAGCAAAAACAGTTGAATCGGCAGGACAATTTATTTTAGAAGCCGGTTCTAGAGTAACCATTAAATTTACAAATGTCAATACTGCAAATGCGCCAACATTAAATGTAAATAATACTGGTGCAAAATATATTTATGCTAATGGGCATCAACTTACAGCAAATAGCAATTTGATAGTTGCTGGTGGCATATATGATTTTGTATATGATGGAACAAATTGGGAAATGCCAAATATTACAAATGTTCCAAAAGAATCTGGAATTATAGATTTCTATACAACTCCATAATAAAGAAGTGATAATTAATGAAATTTTTAGGCACAACCGGCTTGGAAACACTTGCAAGATTGGCAAAACGAAAATTTGTTTCTGCTGATAATTTGAATATAGTATATGTTGCTATTGAAAACTCGAATTTGTTTGTTCCAAGAAATGAAAATGTATTTGTAGATGAATTATATTTTGATGAATCACTTCCAGATGAATGGTGTTTGCATTGTATAGAAAATGGCGTAACTTCTGGAGAAACAGATTCAAACGAAAGAATTTACACAATACAATTTAGTCCAGATATAAGCGGACAATTAACGGTATCATATATTACTCCGTTCGTTCAACATTCTTATTACTATATCAAAGGTGTAAATACTCATTATTCGATGGGTATGTCAACGTACGTTACAAATCAAGATATGGTTATTATAAGAATGTCTGTTCCAGCAAATGTTAGTTTTGAAACTGCTAAAAAATACTTGGTAATAAGTATTTTTAACAACGAAGATAATAACAAATTGCCAGTTGAAATAAATGAATATTATGCTATTGATAGGCCAACAATAGATAGTATAATACACAATTTATATGTCAATTCAGATTTAGATACATCTGCTGTAAATACTGGTGATATTGATGATATTATAGCAGAAACATATACAAACGGAGATATACAAACAAATATATTATCAGATGATGATGTAGATTTGATTTTGTCATAATTCATTATTAAAACCTCCCAAATTAAAAGAGAACTTAATTGTTCTCTTTTAATTTAGTGTGTTATCAATTTTATTTATATATTGAAACATAATAACGAAACAACAAATCAATATTATGTTTTTAGATGTTGATGTTCTATTTTATGGAAGGTGAAAAAATGGAAATAATCAAAAGAGATTTTTGGATTGATGAAGATGAATTATCCGAAAGAGACGAAACAGATATGATTGTCATTCATCATACTGGTGGTGCAGATATTGACCCATCAGCAGAAGATATAAACGGCTGGCATGTAAATCAAGGTTGGGTCTGCATAGGATATCATTATGTAATATGTAAAGATGGGTCGATAGAAGAAGGAAGACCGGAATGGGCTGTCGGTAGTCACGCTTACGGAGAGAACAGTCATACTATTGGTATTCATCTTGGCGGAGATTTTAGCGAAGCTATGCCAACAGATGAGCAAATTGAGTCTTGTGCAGAACTGATTGCTCATTTATGCAAAAAATATGATATAGAAATTAATAGAGATAATATTGTTGGACATAGGGATTTAATGTCAACTGATTGTCCTGGTGATAATTTATATGATTTAATTCCAACAATCATTCAAAAAGCAAATTGGTATAGTGGAGAAGATATTAAAGAAACAAATGATGTTGCTGAAGCTATTGAAAAATCTCAAATCAACGTTGATGATATTGCCATTCTTACAAGAAAATACGAATCTTCAGGTAATCCAGCAACCGTTTCAACTGGTTACGGTGACCTTGGCGGTATTAGTTATGGAACATATCAATTTGCAAGCAATCTTGGGATAGTGGATAAGTTTGTAAATTGGCTTTGCAATTATCCGGATGATGATTTTGCAAATTATGGTAGAGTATTAAAAGAACATAACGTTAATAGTGAAGAATTCATTAGTCAATGGAAAGAGCTTGGAGAAGTAGACCCTGGAAATTTTGGAATGTTGCAGGATGAATACGTTAAAAGCGTATATTTTGACAATGCAATAAATAGACTAAGAAATAATGGCTTAAATATTGAAAAACATTCCAAGGCTTTAATGAACGTTGTAATGAGTCGCGCAATTCAAAATGGCGTTGGCGGATGTAATGAATTGTTTGCTATTGTATGCAATCAAATGGGACACCCAAATCTTTCTTATATAGATGATGCTTATTTTGATAGAGAAATAATTGAAAAAATTTATGATTTCTTAATTGAAGAATGCGACAACGCGCAAGAAGACGATAATGGAATTTATCGTTCGCCAAACGGGTTCTGCAATGGTTCACAAGGTGTAATTAATGGATTAAAGAATAGATTCATTAATGAAAAACAAGATGCAATTGATTTATTGTAAAACAAAAAGGTAGGATTTGTTCCTACCTTTTTTATTTACAAATATTGAAAAACAATGTATAATGTGTTCGGAGGCGACTAACATGACATATGACTCAGAAATAACAAGACGCAGAAATAGAGTAAATATAGATATTCTTGATAAAAAAACTGGATTAATTATATTTCGTCACAATGTATCAAAAGAAGCATTTGAAAAACACGAAAATGAAATTTTTGATACATTAAATAAAACGTTGGAAAAAAGAGAATTTTTAATTAATTCTTTAGAAAAAAAAGGTTTCAAACGTGTAAGAAAAAATACGTATGAAATGAAAACAAAAATAAATAACAATAAATATAAAATCAATCAAAAAACAAGAATATGTTTGACAGTTATCAATCATGTAAGAAAAAAGACATCAATAAATCAGCAATATGATTATATGTTTGTTCAATTTTTGTTTGACGAAAACGTTTTATATAAAAAGACATATATATTCAAGGTATCAGAAGAAGATATTTTAATAATGAATGAAAACGATTTATTTGAAAAATATCTTGAGATAGAAAAAATAAAAACCGGATTATGAAAGTGACTCGTTCATTTGAGTCCCTTTTTTGATTTTTCGTACATATATAAATCTGGTCTAAATGGTCGATTGAATATTGGATATTCTTCATATAATTGATTACATATCTTACATTCATCACAATGAAATTTATCACAATATAAAAGAGAATCTGGAATTACAGATGTATTTACGTCATAAATATTTTTATTTGCTGGGTCTATAAATAATTCGCTTAATTTGCAATCTTTTCTAGACGCATATATGTCAATAGGATGAAATATGCTTGAAATGTATTTTCTTGAACGAGTATTTAATTTATAAATATCTACATATTCATCTAAAATATTTAGCCATCTTGGCAAAACATAACATCTTTTCAAAATTTCGTTATTGTTAAGACAATTTCTTTTTGAGTAATTACATCCGCACGTCGAATAATTTGTACATGTTATTGAACATGTTTCGTTAATTAACAATCTTATTTTGAATCCATTTTCTTTAAGCACTTTAAGAAATGGGATATTTCTGGCTGCGTCTCTTGGTGGATTTATATAATTGAATCCTTCATCATACCATTGTTTATAATGATTTAAGTTATAGTACGGTAAATTACAACTTGTAACTATTTCCAATTCCGGATAACGTTTTTTTATTGTTTTTGCAATTGTAAAATTTGTGGTTGCCATTCCATACAAATTATATTTTTCTATAGCGTTTGAAATTTTTTCAATAATTTCTTGTAGTTCATTGTTGGTATATTTTATATAATAATCAATATCGTTACATAAAATTGTTATTCTTAAATCAGAATTTTTCGATTCTTCTAAAAAATTAATGCAGTTTGTCTTATAATTTTCATGTTTTTGGTCATTACAGATTGTCATGAATGTATCTATTCCTGGACATTCTGTAAAAATATCGTGAATTAAGTTTTTTCTTTTTTCAGCTTCGTATAAAAAATCATTTATTTTATTTGTACCATTAAATCCTATAGCAAATTGTTTCATTGACTTCATCCTTTATATTCTTTGATTTATTCTATAAAAAATGAGGAGTGATTTTCACTCCTCATCAATGTTTTTTATGCCAAATGAATTAAAAAATGATATGTAGTTGTTTGTGCCGATTATTTCTGACAATTTCATATATTGCGGTGATTGAGTATTTTCGTATTTTTTCAATATATGAAAAGATTGACCATTGAATTTGCTAAACATAAAACGTTTCAATTCATTTGGTACACTTTTATTGACTGCAATTGCGAACGTTTTTCTATCATTTTTAGGCATTTTTTCATACCATTCGTCAATCGCTTTTTGTGTATCGCGAACATACTTATACACAATGTCAGCAACCTTTCTAATATTTTCTCTATATGCTTCTGGTACTTTTGATATAATATCATCAAAATAATCGTCTGCTATGGACTTCATTATAATATTTGGTGCTGACACGAAAGAGAGAATTCTATGAACTTCTCTATATTCGTTGCATTTCATCTTATACATATTGCCGTCTACATATAATACCCAACCTTCTTTTTCTTCGGCGTGGTAATTATCAATTGAATTTATGACTTCGTTAAACGTTCTATTTTCAACTTCTGTATGAGGAACGTTATATTTGTTTGCATATTCAACCATTTCATTATATGTAAATTGTCTTCCAGTATATACATCTCTAATACCAATCAAACAAAGTTTTGTTTCGTTGTACTTAACAACTATTAAATTATTTGGAGATATATATTCGAAAATGAAAGTTAGATTTGGATTTTCTTTTACCATATTTTGGTGATTAACGCTAGAATTAAAGATATCCAATCCGTCTTTTAGTTGTTGACTTTCTTTTGGGTCAATGGCTGAAGAACCAGTATAAAAAAATTGATTATTATACCAACGAGCTTGTTGCATGGACCCATCCAATTTATTTGATATTTCAACCGTTTTTGCACATTTAATGTTATTGATTACATTTTCCATGCTCGTTTCTGGAATTTCATTTACATTAAAAAACTTTTTAAATGGACACAATACAATATTTTCGTTCTTTATATCAATAACCAAACTACGTAATTCACGATAAATGGAATTCGGATTTTCATATAAATCCGGTTGTTCTTTTCCGATAAGCGAATATTTAATTAAAGCAATGGAAGGAAACATTTCGTCATTTTGCGTAATCTTAACGCAATTGACAAAATGATTATATTCATCTTTATTCAATTGATGAATCATATTCTTAAGATTATAAATTTCTTTTTCACCGAATGTATTGATATAATCTTTTTTTATTTTCATTATGAAATTGAATCCAATATTCCATTCAAACACGTTTTTCACCTCAATGTAATTATACCACAAATGAAATCATGTGTAAATAAAAAAGAGAAGGTTTTTAAGCCTTCTCTTTGTTCATTTGAAAACCGAGCAATGTTATTAGAAATCCAATTACTGTAAATCTAAAATCAAATGTTAAAAAATATCCAATTGGACAAATTGTACATGAAAGTAGCGTTACATAAAATAATCTTTTTTCATTAAATTTATTAAAAATAATCATTAAACTTGGCAAAACAATACATGCTCTTATTGTATTGTAAGATAAAAATGCTTGAGTAATATTAAAAATATCAAATAAGAATACAAAACATGCAAATGATAATGCTATTACCATTATAATTCTCGAAATGTTATCACTAAACTTAAATTCATTTTTTGCAAAACTCGCTATAGAAATTAAATTACTATCCAATGTAGATACCAATGCACAAAGAATAGCTACCAACATAACATGTTGTAATACGCCAGTATAATTATGCATTCCTAAAAATCCAACATATCCAAACATTAATGGTATTAACATAAATAAAAATGATGCTAACCCAAATGTTTTTACCAAATTTTCAGGTTGTATACTCCATGCGCGTTGCCACATTGTTGAATCACTATATGGAGACGAAAGCAATCCCATTCCAGCTGTTATCCCAAACGTCATCCAAATTTCCATTGTTGATAATCCTTTATGACCAACCCAAGAAATATTTGCTAACGTTTCTGAATTTGTAGATGCAATACAAATTACAGCGGCACAAATAAATAAAATAATATATTTATATGAATCTGTAATAATACTTGCTTTTAATCCATTTCTCCATACTAATAAAAGTGCTATTAATGAAATAAAGATACAATTGAAATATTTGTTTGGAATTAAATATTCCAATGCCGTACTAATTCCAACAATTTGAACGCATACAGACATTAATAAAATTACACAACTTACAAACAAATGAATTTTTTGTTGTCTTTGTGATGCATTTTTGAATCCGTCTATTAATGTATATCCTTCTTTTGATTCTCTTATTCGTTTAATAACCAAACTAAATAAAAACATTGTCAATGTATTTGGAATTAAGAACATTAAAAATCCAGCAATACCATTATTATATGCCTGTGCACTAGAAATTAAAAGCGCTGGCGCCCAAATCCAAGTTGCAGCTAGACTTGATGCATATTGAAATAAATTACCGTCATACCATCTGTAATAATTATTCATTATTATTTTCCTTTTCTAAATCAATTTTTTCAAAATTAATATTATATAAACTAATTCCATCTGTTGCTACTATAAATTTTTCATTGATTTGATTTTGATAATCTGATGGCGTAATATTATGAAAAGAAAACCCTTTTCCATAATTATCAAATTCATCCTTGAATACTTTTCTTAAAACTTGCTTAAATTGTGGTTTGTATTTTTTATTATCCCATGATTCTCTTTTATGAAGAATATAATCTAAATTATTTAATGACCAATCTGTAAAATTTTGTGTTGTAAAAAATGGTTTATGTACTTTTGGTGGTAATTGATGATACATAAATATGCTGGATGTTTCCCAATCTGTCCATCTTACAGCAAAATTAAAAAACCAAGAAAGTTGTTGTAATGTTTTAATTTGGTCGCCAAAATTAAAATGTGATAACCATTCTTTCAATTTTTCATTTGTTGCCAATGTAAAAAAATTTTCATATTGTTCGTCTAAATCGTTGAAGTTCTTTTCAGATGACATTACGCCATGGTCTATTTGGTCTCCACAATGACCATTTACTATGACATAATTTTCATTTTTCGTTGTATTAGCAAGAATGGCATCCGAAAAACCAGTTACATCTTCATCGAAAAATAATGTTTTTATATTATTTTTTTCAATCCATGGTAAAAGGATTTCTTTGTTTTCTAGAAATTTTTTGTCAGTAGCAATAATACATTTATCTATATTCCCAGTTAAATAAAAAGATGCGGCTATTGTTGATGAATCAATACCACCAGAAACACATATGAAAATTTTATCATATTTTTTTGAAATTTCATTTGCTCTATCTATACAAATTTCTTCAAAAGATTTTTTACATTTTGCATTTAAGTTATATTTATAATCAATGATATCTTTATACAATATTAAATCTAATTTATTAAATCTATCATATGTGTCAACTTGACATTCAAACATATTAAGAGGTCTTTTAAATGACATCCCTCTTAATTTATATAAACAAAAATTTCTAAAACCAGTAAGTTTATTCATTGCTGTTTTTCCTTTCTTTTTGAATTATAAAACATAATATCAAAAAACATAAAAAATTAAAAATGATTCATTAAAATATTAAAATTTACAATAATTAAATTTCATTTCTATATTTATTCTTTTTTATTTTAAGTAATTTTTTAATTTTCTTTTCTCACAATAACAGATACTTGAATAATTCCTTTATATGCTATGGTCGTTTCTTCATTATTATCAATAATATTATTATCTTTTTCAAATTTGTTTTTATCTAATTTTGATGTATTTATAAATAATACAAATATACCAGAATCATATATATCATCGGTTACACTATCAGCAACTTCACAGAAATCTATAGCTCTATCTTATCTGTTTCTAAATAAACACAATTATTATTTGCCATACTTTCCTAATTAGAATGTTTTCCTGGGATGATTCCTTCTGACATAATTGAATCAATATATGCATTATATGTTGCATGATATAAAATTTTTGGTATTTCAACATTTGATTTTTTTAATCTTTTCATTTTTTCTCTCTATAAATCATTAAATCTTAAATAAAATAAAAAAAGAATATATATATTTTATTATCAGGACGGTGATTCATTTGGGAAATTTTGATAATAATTCATTTCATAACGAAATTAAAAAAATGAAAGAACAAAACTCTCTTATAAGAGAAGATATAAACGATTTGATATTAATGAGTAAAGAAGAAGCATTGGAATTGCTTGAAAATATAAAAACAAATCTAAAAACAATTCATCAAAATATTAAAAGCATGAAACAGGAGGATTGAAAGATGAATTTAGAAGACGATAAAAATTATAATTTAGTACTTACATATAATCGTTTTTTTTCTAATCAATGCGATTTAGCATTATCATACAATTCTCCTGATGATGATAAAAATATAAACGATTTGTTAACAAAAATGGAACATTTATGTGGATATTGTATGGATGAAATTGACAATTTGATAAAAATAGTAAAGAATGATTAAAGAAAGGAAATATAGATGAAGAAAATAAATCCAATACAATCAATATTTATAATGCTTGGAAATGAATGCAATTTAAGTTGCAAGTATTGTATTCAGCATGTTATGGTCAATGAAGTAACACCGCATGGAATCAATAAAGATATTATTAAGTTTATAAAAAATCTTTCTGATAGACAAATATTGCCATTCCAAATTTTTTTCTACGGTGGCGAACCGTTGCTTTGGTTTGAAGATATTAAAAAATATACAAAAGAATTTTATGGATATGCTAATTTTGCAATCATTACAAATGGAAAAGCTTTGGACGAAGAAAAAGTAGAATTTATAAATGAATATAATATTGGCGTTGGTGTTAGTTATGATGGAAGAAATTCCAATTTTACAAGAGGATACGACGTCTTAAAAGATAAATACGATATCTTATTGAATATTGTTAATTTATCTTTTTCTGGTGTTATATCTTGTTACAATTATCCTCAAGATTGGTTGGAAGATTTGAAGTGTTTTTCAGATGATTTCTTAAAAAAATATAATCGTTACGTTGGTACTAATTTAGATTTATTAATGAATAACAATAAATTGGAAAACACAGACAATTTCGATATGTCAAAAATTAGAAAGCAAATGGAAAATTTGTGTAATGATTATTATAAAAGGAGCATATCGGAAACTAAAAAAACATTCAATGATACTTTTATAGATAGTTTATTAAATATGAGCAATAACTATCCAGATTTAGACCATTACGGAAAATGTATGAATGGTATAAATGTATTAAATATTGACGCAAATGGTGAAATGTATTTATGCCATAATTCTAGAATCAAACTTGGAAATTTAGAAACTCCAAGAAAAGAAATGACAAAAAAATGTTTAGATATGTATACTCCAAAATTACATTGCAAAGAATGCAATGTATTAAGTTATTGTTGCGGTGGATGTATGCTAAGCACACAAGAAGACTTAGATAATTATTACTGTGAATTAGCTAGGAATATGTACGAACCCGTAAAAGAATTATATGAAAAACTAAACAACTGAATGGTGATAAAATGTAACTGCACTTTCTACTGAAGTTACTAAAAAATTTGACTTAAATACAGATTTTTGTTATATTTATCCGAATAATGGGACAGAACAAAATCCAGCAAACGTTTCTATAGGTACTCGGTATGTTGAAAGCAATCCATTTCCTGGTTATATTGTGAATTGCATAGCTGAGGTTTTGTTTAATAATCTTTGGTCTGAAGCAAAATATGCTAATTGGTTGTATAATTCTACTTATAAATCTTATGGTATTGTCGCTATACATCATAATAACGACAGTATTATTGTTCAAACTGGGGTTACACGTTTGTTGGAACACTCCGGTTTTACCGGTAATGCATATGGAGAAAATTTTCCATCAACTACAGATACTTCATCACTTCCATGTAGAATTAAAGTTTGGAAGATAGGAAAAATAAAAGAGACCGATTAGGTCTCTTATTTTTATGCTTTTTTAATAAGATGTTTTGTTTTTTTAGCAGCTCTAAACGCCTTTTCGTAATTTTCATAATCTCCACGCATGAGATATTTTTTTTCAGTATGATAATTAATTTCTGTTAAAACATCCTCTATTTTCTTAACGACTTCTTGGTTGCCATTTTCTTTTGCTTCTTGATATATATCATATAGTTCTTTTGATTCTTCTGGATAAAGTCCATAATCCAATTCTTTTGCTATTTCGTGAGCATCTCCAACACTATAAAATAATTCTTCTAAATTTGTCATATTTGTTCCTCCAAATAATTTTTCTAATTAGAAAATACAACAAATTTAATGTTATAAACCATTTCGTTTGATAAGTTTTTTCTTAAAATGTCTTAAATAATCGTTTATGCAATTTCTTTCTTTCAAAATAAAATCAATTTTTCCAAAATGAAAATTTTTACATTTTTCATAATTGTGACATAAATAATTTTCTATTTTGTTTGAATAAATAGGAACCATAAACGATAAAATTCCCTTACTGAAATTAGACTTAAAATAATTGTTTTTACTTAAGTTAATATAACTAGCATGAATTATAAAAAAATCGCCATATTTATATTCATCAACGTAAATTCTCAATGCCTTTGAAGCATTTATAAAACATTTGAGACTCAAAAAATTTCACCTCTCATATTTTTTCTAATATATATTAGAAATTTTTACAATTATGCTTTTTAAGCCAATTATATTAATTTTAGATATATTTTATTAAATTATAGATAGTAAATTAAGAGATAGGTGAAGAATATGAGCGAAAGTACGCAAACTCTTCATATAAACGGAGAAACAATAAAATTATACGATAATGTCAATGATGTTGGCGCAAATAAAACAACAGTTGGTTCTTTATTTGCAAAAATGGACACACCAGAAAACAATAATGTTAATAATAGCAAAACCGTTATTAACGGAAAAAAAATATTGGTTAGAAATTTTACAACGATTTCAACGCTTCCAAGCCAATCTGGAAGCTTAATTTATACTGGTTCGTCCAGAACACCATTATGGAACGATTATAATGCATCAAATCTATCAATTAGTGGAACAACATCTGCTGTTTCTGCCGGTTCTTATACTGCAACATTTACACCTAAATATGGTTATTCATGGAACGATTGGAGTACAGATTCTAAATCAAATACATGGGCAATTGGAAAGGCTGGCGGGATATGTTCGCCAACTTCTACAAGTACAAGTGTAACGCATTCAAATTGCGAATGTAATCAATGCCAACAATGTAAAGATTGCACGTATTATGAATGTAATATTGTGCAATGTAATTATTATCAATGTTCTTTTTACCAATGTACTGATTGTTCTTATTATTACTACTATTATTATTCGTGTAGTTGCGGTTAATTGGAGGTTAATATATAATGAGTTCTACAACAATTCCCATTAATACACATGGTGGTACATTATCGGCGACGTCCAACAATAATTCTGTTGCTACAGCTTATACAAGCGGAAATGATGTTGTTATATCTGGCGCTGGTTCCGGTATTTGCACTGTAACAATAACAAGTGGTGAAACATCAAATTATAAATCGGCATCAGCTGGTATTACTGTTAATTCTACAGCAACAAATTGTCAGTGTGATAAATCACAATGTAATTCTTATAAACAGGACAAAAAAAAATCAGCACCGAGCAATTGCGCACAACAATGTTATAATTGTTATAGTTGCAGTTGTAGTTGTAGCTGCGGTGGCGGCGGTGATTGATATCATTATGAATGAAATGGAGTATAACAACATATGAATAATTTAATTGGATTTAAGAATATTTCTTTATATTCATTAAATGGACTTCGTTCTGGGAAATCTTTAGTTAGACGAAGAACTTTTGAGATGCTAAAATGTAAAGAATTCTATTATGATAGATTTAAGAAATTTAACAATGTTTTTTTTAGTGACAAAATAAATTGGAAATATAATTTAGATGGGAAATGTAAGAAAACGTTTGAAGAAATATGCATAGATAGAGTAAACGAATTTTATAATAAATACGATAAAATCATATTATGCGTATCTGGAGGTATTTCTTCAGTTACAATTTTAAGTGCATTTGCATTAGCAAATTGTTTAGATAAATTAATAGTTATTTTTGACCAAGATATTATTGAAAATAAATCAATTTTAATTGATTGGTTCAAAAAAAATAATATTGAAATGGTTAATTGTAAAGAAGAAGATTTTATAGATAAAATAAAAAATATCTTAAAAATCTATCCGAATAGCGTTATTACTAATGGAAAATGTGGAGACCAAATAAGTCATGGTATCAGTTCTATTGACTTAAAACGCTTTGGACAATTTGACCCAAATGTTGATTATAATTATTATTTTGAATTTTCAAGGTTTGATTTATTGAAAGAATGGATTGAAAAATATCCTTTTAAGGAAGATATAAAAACATTACATCATTTGACTTGGTTAGTAAATTTTTCTGTTTGTTGGATGTATCAAGAAACAATATTTATGTTTTTATATAAGCAACTTCCTCCATCCATACATAAAGCATTTTTTGCAACGCAAGAATTTACCGATTGGGCAATTAATAATTTAGACATTATTTTAAGTGGAAAACCTTGGGAAGGCGACATATACTATAAACCACATTTTAAGGAAGTAATAAGAAAAGTTTTTGGTAATCAGTTCGATAGATGTAGCAAATTAGAATCATTGAATGTATTATGGAATTTAGATATGGAAAAAATTGCACAAAACGATAATATTTTTGCTACAGATGGTCAAAAATTTTATACGTTAGATTTTATTGAAAAATGATAAGGAAGATTATAACATGAGTTTATTTTCTGTTCCATATAATGGATATGACGTAGATACATTTTTATGTGAATTAAATAAAAGAATAGACCATATTAATGATGTATATTGCGAACTTCCTAAAATCCAATCTTGTAAAACGATGAGTTTGCAATCGTTAGATTTCTTAGATTATGAACAATATTCAAAAAATTGCGAAGAATTTCTCATAAAAACAATGAATACGGACCTCCAAAGATATGTTACATTAAATGCAATAAACTACTATAAAAAATATGATGATTATCAATTAATGTATATGATAGATGTTATATGCAAAAAAATAGAAAAATATAAAATACAAGGTATTATCGTTGCAAACCAAACGATAGCATCTTGTGTAAAAGATGCATTTCCAAATATAAAAATTTCTATTTCAACAAATGCAAATTTATATACATTAAATGAAACTAGAAAATGGAAACTTATTGGTTCTGATTTTTTAACACCACCAAGAGATATGAATAGAAATATCAATTACTTAAAAATGATAAAAAAAGCTGGATTTAAGATTAGATTAATGTTAAACGAAGCTTGTTCTATGTTTTGTAATAATTATTCAATGTGCGGGAAAGCCAGAGGAAAAAGAGGATGTTTGGACCCAAGTCATTGGTTGCAAAGAACATATATTATTCCTCGTTGGTTAGATATTTTAGATGAATATGTTGATGTATATAAATATGCTGGAAGATTTTCAAGAACAGAACATATTTTTAAGTCTTTAGATTGTTATATTAGTAGAAAAGATTGTACACTAAAAGATTTATTTGACCAAAAAGGTACAAAATTATTTGGCGATTTTAATACATCTGAAATTCCTGATAAACTCATATATTGTAATTGTGAGGAATGCGATACTTGTAATGTATGTTCTTCAATTTACGAAAAATATCCATACTTAAATGATAAATCGCGTTCGCTTATAACATTAAATGAATAGAGATGATTTTATGAATAATCTTATTGGATTTAATAATATGTCATTATATCCAAATTTTGGATTTCTTTATAAAGATAGTCGTAGCACATTGTCAGATTATATGGGGTTAATATCAATTTTTAAGTGGTTTTTAATTCCAGACGGTTCATATGATAGATTTCATAACATACCAACGTTGTTTGATGATAAAATCAATTGGCGATATAATTTGGATGGGAAATGCAAAAAGACATTTGAAGAAATATGCATTGACAGAGCAAAAGAAATATATGATTCGCATGACAAGATTTTTTTAGGATTTACAGGTGGAATTACGTCTTTAACATTATTAAGTACATTTGTATTAAATAATCAATTGGATAAATTGATTATTTTATATGATGAAAATATTGAAAATAAAGAAATATTATTTGATTTTTTCAAAAAAAATAATATTAAAAATTATCTTTTTGGATATAAGGATAATATGAAATCATATTCAGATACAATAAAAGAACATGTATCAGAAAATGAAAAATTTTGCATAATAAATGGGTTGTGTGCTGATTATTTTGAATTCGGAAAATGTACAGCCTTATATACAAGACAAAATGTTGATGATATTATTGATGAATATAATAATACAATATTTAGCCCATATGAAAATTTTTTCAAAGAAAAAAAATATTCGCAATTAAATATTGTCAATGAATGGGTCTCAAAATTTCCATTTGGTGATAAAATAAAAAGTATAAGAGATTTGGCCTGGTTGTTTTCATTTTCTGTATTATGGACACATTTGGAAACAAAGCATATGTTTACATATGATAAATTTATGCCGTACGTACATAAGCCATTTTTCTGTACTCAAGAATTTACAGATTGGGCAATTAATAATTTAGATGAAATTTTAGAAAACAATTATATATGGACGAGAGATGGCAAAAATTATAAATTAAAATTCAAAAAAATTATTTCAAAAGTATTTGATGATAAATTTGACAATCTTCAAAAAGAAAATAGTTCCTTATATATAAGGAGCAGAAGAAGAGACAGATATATAAAAGATAAAGTAGAAAGAGATTTTAATGCCCATGATGCAAAAAAATATAAAGATATTCAAACTTTTTTATATTATGGTGATGAATATATATATAAAAATTTTGCAACTGATGGAAAAAGGTTTTACGGTCTTGACTTTATAGAAAAATAAAAAATAAATGCATAGATTGTTATCTATGCATTTTAATTAAGGTGAAAAATGTATTATTGTGATTCTTTGAATAATAGCGAATTTAATATAACTGGAAATATAAATAACATTTTCATTAAATTATGTGTTGCTGGTATAAAAAATCCGCCAGTTGTAAAATTAAATGTCAATCCACAAAAAACATTTGATGATTTTTTTAACTTAAAAAATAAATGTATAGAAAAATTTATTTTTCATAAAAATAATGACTTAAAAAATTTTTCTTGCATAGATTGCTATAGAAAAACAGAACGTGACAATCTTATAAATTTAGACAACAATATAAAACATATAAACATTAATATACATAGTTCTCCGTGCCAATGTAAATGTATATATTGTCAAAATGTCTATAATTTTAACGACAATGAAGAAACTAAAAAATGGTATAATGTTTTTTTTGAAACTATGTTATATGGAATTAAAAAACAATATATCTCGAAAGATTGTATGTGGAGACTAGATGCTGGAGAAATAACAATTCATCCATATAAAAAAGAATTTTTTAATTTATTAAAAGATTTTAAGACAAGATATTACACTAACGGATTTATATTTGATAATGATATTGCAAATGCATTGAAAAACATTAATAATGAATTAAGTATTTCCATTGATTGTGGTACATCTCTTTCTTGGGAAAAAATAAAAGGATTTAATAATTTTGATAATGTAAAAAAACACATAAGCAAATATATACAACATTGCATAAATACACAACAAATACATATAAAATATATAGTACTGCCAGAATATAACAATAATTTGGATGATTATATTGGGATTATTAATTTCTTAAAAGAAAACAATATTAAAGAATTACAAATAGCAAGAGATATACATTTAAGATATACTAAAGATATTAAATATAAAAATTCATTATTAACATCAGTTTCACAATTAAGTAAAATATGCAAATCTAGCAATATATACCCAGATATTATGAATAAATTCTTTTCGAAAGAAGAAAAAGATTATATAAAAATAAAAGAGCTTAATTAAGCTCTTTTTTATAGTCCTTTTCTTCTTTTTATTTGTTCTTTTTCATATATGTCATATAATTGTTTCAATAAATCTAATTTTTTTGCTTTTATTTTATTGTCTTCTGCTACTCTTTCTACATAACACGGTGAACCATGATAAGATATATCTTCCTTGAAGCAAACTTTATCATCTTTTACATATAAAATATTTATATCGCTTCTTTCACCAAACTCATTGTGAAAGATATGTTCTATCATTTCCAATTCTGACATTTGGATTTCTATATTTTTAATTATAGCATTTGTTGTTATATACATAACATTTATCCTCCAGCCGTATCTCAGAATTCACAGTGTGTTCAAGAACAAAACAAATAAATAAAAGAGAGGTAATCCTCTCTATTTTTAATTTATTGGCAGGAACTGCCCGAATCGAACAGGCGTCCACGAATTTGGAGTTCGTGATGCTAGCCACTACACCAAGTTCCTATAAAATGGAGCTGGCGATAGGACTCGGACCTACAACCTGCGGTTTACAAAACCGCTGCTCTGCCAATTGAGCTACGCCAGCATAAATGGAGCGAATGATGGGAATCGAACCCACGTAATCAGCTTGGAAGGCTGAAATTCTACCATTGAATTACATCCGCATTATTTTTTATGAAATCAAATTTTACAAATTAAATAAAACAATAATTGCAATAAATATGACTGGAATAAATGCACGAGAACGCATTCTTATTGTTTGCATTTTGTTCTTTAATTGCATTGTTTCTTTCTTAAATTCTGTGTTTTTATAAGTTTTCATTATTTATCTTCCTTTCAATTAAGAATTTTTAGTGCTTTTTCAATATCTTCTTTTTGCAATCCTTTGTTAGAATCAGTAAGTACAAGATTCGTTTCTGTCAATTCATCCATATCCTTATCGTCATCAATGATTACAAAAGATTCAATATCTTTATCTTTCATCCAGTCTTTTATTTCTGAACCGCGAGTTCCAGGAAGACTTCTTGTAGCACCTATAACTTCAGTATTAATTAATTTCATTTTGTTTTCTACTAATTTTCTTAATGAAGGAATTCCTCGCCAAGAAGAAGACAAAACAATTTTTGCATTTGTCTTTTTCACTAATTCTCCTAAAAGGTCCAAGTGACTTTGTGTTTCAAGAGTTTGTGAAAATTTATCATTTATAGAATTTAATACTCCGTCTATATCCAAAAATATGACTTTCATATCTTTTCCTTTCTTAAATGGCGGAGTGGGTGGGATTTGAACCCACGCAGGATTTCTCCTCTAACGATTTAGCAAACCGTCCTCTTCAACCACTTGAGTACCACTCCATGTTATGGTGGAGACAAGGGGAATCGAACCCCTGACCTCTTGCTTGCAAGGCAAGTGCTCTCCCAGTTGAGCTATGTCCCCATTATGGCGGATGGGGAGGGATTCGAACCCCCGCGCGCTTTGCGACGCCTATCGGTTTTCAGGACCGAACTCTTCAGCCACTTGAGTACCCATCCATATATGGTCCGAGTGACAGGATTTGAACCTACGACCCTCTGCTCCCAAAGCAGATGCTCTACCAAGCTGAGCTACACCCGGATATTTAATCTATCTTTTTTAGATGTTTCTATGATTTCTTTAAGTTTTTCTTCTGTCTTTTTTTTTGAAAAGATTCATCTATCTCTTTTTGCATTTGCAATTGTTCTTTTGTTCCTGTCCAATTTGGAACTGCAAATGACATGATATCACCTTTTTGTTATGTAATTACTATATATTGAAATTTTAAGATATTATAACATATTTTTGAGAAAATGTAAACAACTTTTTTACAAACCAAATTCAAAAATAAATTTATTTTTCAAAGTAAGATTTTCATTAAAAATAAATTTATCTAAAATTTTCAAAATTGGAATTACTTTATCTTTTTTTCTTAAATAGGAAAACACTTCGTCCAAAAACGAAATATCCAACGTATGTTTTCTAACAATTCTAACGCAATCTTTTACAGAAACAATTTTTAGAAAATATAAAATTGTATCAGATAAAATTAATTCGTTATGCATATCAATCATCAAATAAAAGAATCGCAATAAGCAATACTAACCATGCATCAAACGAAATAACCTGAAATATCAACAATAATGTAATTGTAAATATTAACATATATATTTACTCCATTCATAATCCAAATTCAAAAACGAAATGATTCTGAAGTTCGATATTTTTCTTATTAAATAAATTATAGAAAAAAGTAATAATTTTATGTTTTCTCTTTTCAATTATATATTGATAAATTTCATCCATCAATGACCATTTGGTAGTAAACTCCAAAATGGAAAAATTGTTAATATAAAAAATAATTGTATTTGATGGTTCTTCATTGTGACACAACAAATATTGCATCATATGATGATTATTTTCAGAAAATTGTCTCATTATATAACCACTCATGCAAAACACCAATTTTCAAAATTATATTGCTATTTGATTTTAATATAAAGAAACATTTAAGTAAATAAAAAATTGTTTTTCAATACTTTGATTTACAAAAAAATATGTCCAATTCAAGCATCATGTTATATAATAAGGAAAATTTTTGAGGAGGCATATAAGATGCGATATTCAAAAGGAGATTTAGTTTGGATTAAGCAAGAAAAGAAGCTTGTAAATGAAATCAATGAAAACAAAATTGATGGTAATTATTTTGGAGACCATTTTATTGTAAAAGGCTATCCTTTTAAGTCATGTTATTGCAATACAATGATGTGCATTGAACAAATTAACGTTAATATGAAGCATCAGTGTTTTATTACGTTGGTTGATCGTGATGATAGCGGAATCAAAATTGAAGTTCCTGTAGAAGTACTTGAAGACCATACGCCATATAATACGATTACTCTGCTTTGCTATGCATTGGATGTAAAACGTTATGATGTGTTTGGTCTTAATAATGTGCCAGACAAATACGAGAAAACATTGTTTAGATTTACAGAAGATAGCGTCGAAATGATATTTGATGATGAAAATGAATGGAGACAATGTGACCTTGGCATTAATTATTTCTTATATGGTGGAGATGTCGTAAAAGAAGAATTCCCAGAAGACCATACGATGTTTTATGTTCCGTCAGTTTCTGGTGACCCAGATACATTTATTTATGAAAGAAAGAAAAACCACGACAAATACGAAGAATTGAAAGCAATGGATTGCTTATTTGAAAATAAAGATGATGCTATAAAAAGAGCAAGTGAAATTAGAGAATTGCTTCTTTGATACTGGAGGATATTATATGCCAGCAACAAATGCTAATCTTTTGGATTCATTAAATCAAGATTATGGAAGAATTCATTATCTTGCAGAAGATTACATTAAAAAAATAGACAACTTATACGAACGAGGAAAATACAAAATTTATGGAAATACTTTTGCGTTTACATGCAATGCTCTTCATGAAGACAGTTGCGAAAAGATAGCAGATGAGATAAAAAACATAAGGGGTTATGCAAATGTCGAAATAAAAATTGTATCTGATGGTGGATATGAAGAACTTGAATGCAAATGTGATTTTATAGCATCAATATTTATTGAACCAAAATTAATAAAATAATATATATTTTTCTATAAATGAAAGGAGAATTATCATGTTAGCTGAAGTTAGGAGAAAGAAGAACGGGAAGACTATTTTCGAGTATAAACACAAGGATTATGAAACCTTGAAGGCTATTCTGCATGAGTATCTTCAAAATCATGGTTATATTGTAGATGAGTGCAATTATGACGTTTATAAAATCGATGGCGGAGAATTTTTTGCATATATCTACGATGATATAGAAACAGAAGATTCGGAAGCAAAGGAAGAATAAATATGAATAAACACGAAGGAATGAAATTGTATCATTTCGTTGCCAGACTTCTGTTTACGAAAAAGTTAATAGAAGAAGGTAAGGGTGACATAGAATCCTTAAAAATCAAGAAACAAAAAAATCTAGAATATTTGTATGATATGCTTGATGAAAGTGTTTACAAAAAATTAATTAAAGCAAACGTATGAGGAGTTGAAAATGTGAGAGAAAAATACACAGATGATGATTTGAAAATTAAAATGCGTTGCGTGGAGAACATAAATCATTTTTATAATGAAATCACATATTTTGTATATTTTACAATTTCTCTCACAAATGATAAAAGCAAAAAAATAAGTGGGATTATAGATTTCCATAATCTTATTTATAATTGTTGCGGCCATTATGGACCATATAAGCTATATATAGAAAGAAATATTGATAATAGTTTGAATTCATTTTTACTCGGTTCTGCTAAAGCTAAAGATTTTGATTTTGTTACATACTTAAAAAACAATTATAATGAAAAAATAAAAGATGTCATCTCTTGTTTCATTATAAATAAAGTTTCAAAAATAATGTTTGGATTTTGAAAGTGCACAAAAGGTGCACTTTTTTTATTTACATTTTTTCTTTTTTATGGTATAATTTACAATAAAAAAAGGAAAAAATAATGAATGCAAATTCAATTTAATGGTATTACTGGAGAATTGAATATAGAAAGAGAACCAAGTCCATTTGCAAGAAATCATCTCAAACTTTCTTATGAATTTAGAAATAAATCGGAACAAATAAAAAATTGGTTTTATTTGGACCGCATGAAAGAATACATTTTTGGAAAAGAAAATTTCATTAGTAATTTTATGATATCGTTATTTGTAATAAAGAATCTACATGAAGATAAAAAATTATATCGTGATTTAACTCAAAATAAAAGATTTGAATTATGTCAAGAATTACATAGATATTTCAAAACATATTTAGCTTTGGTGTATGTGGGGCTTTAATTATGGATATAAGATTTGAAGATATTACGTTAAAATTGAATATAAAAAAAGAAACTAGTCGTTTTGCTAGAGGACAAAATAGATTGGATTGGGAAATGAAAAACGACCGTGGTGAAGAATTGAAAAGTTATTTTTACTTAAAAGACATAAGAAAATATTTGTTTGGTTATAGCGAAAGTTTTAGAAGCGATTTTGAAAGGTCTTTTTATGGGATTATAAATGATTCAAATAGAAACATGCAATTATATAAAGACATAATTTGGAATAAAAGAGATAAGTTTTATGATGCTATAGGCAATTATTTTATCGAATATCTTGCATTAAGGTCGATTGGGTTTTGATATGCAATTTAGAAAAAATATAAAAAATTTCCTAAATATGTTGGTTATTTCATACAAAATGTACGATGATAAAAATAATTTGAAATATGTTGGAAACGTAATTGAACGAAAAGACATGTGTTATGAAAATATTACTATTGGAATAATGCATGAAAATACATTTAACAACTGTGTTAGGGAATTTGAAATGATTAAAAAAGATATAGTTCCAACTGCAAAAAGTTTATCAAAAGGAACGAATATATCTTTAAGTCATGCGATTGAGTTTATTCAATTTTTATTGAAAGATGATTTGTTTATAAAAACAAGAGGATTGTAAAATGAATTATATAGAATTGGAAGATTTGGATAATATCATTTTTAGAAACAAAACTTATTTTAAGCATCTTGGCTATATACATAGCAATAAATTTATTAATGAAATTTTCAATACGACAAGCAATAAATACAATATTTTCTTTTTCAAAGAAAGTATAAAAAATGGCATAAATATTAAGCATTATATTACAAGAAGAAACAAAAAAATAATAGCATATTGGCTTCATAGAAAACAATGCTCGAGGATTTTGCAATGTTTCGATGAATTTATGATACATCATAGTATTCTTACAGACTTCGATGAAAAAAATGTAGATAAAAAATACATAAAAGAATTTTGGGAAAATCATTCCATCGAAGAAATAGAAAACATGGATGAACAATGGTTTTTTGACCGTATGTTTTTTTATTCAAGAGTAATAGATTATTGGCATGTTTCTGACCCATATTATGCAAAAAATATGAGAAAAAAAGATGTTGATATTATTTTGTCAAGGGATTTTAGTAAGGCAAAATACTTGAGAGTAACGCCTGGCCAATGGAGAACAGAATATTGGCTCGAACCATTTTTTGATAAAAAGAATTTTGGCAATTTATATGATAGAAGTATATTCGGTTGGTTTTTATAAGGAGAAACAATGAATTTTAAGAACAAAAAAATATATAAAATTGATAACAAATATATTGCTATCAAATATTATTTGTATGAAGGAGACAATAAAATATATATTATTATGTCTAAGAATAAATGTTTTGCTGAACACATGCATGGAGAATATTCTTTTGAAACGCCAACAATCGATGATATGTATTTGCACAACCTAAAAATAGAAAAGGATTTTTACATAACTGGGAAAGATGTTGGATTAAGAGATTTATTAAGATTAAATGTTGTTGTTAACGATTTTGTAAAATCATTGAATATATATTTTGGTTTGTAGCGTGCAGTTTTTTATGCATAGAAAAAAATATTGATTTTCTATATAAAAACGTACTAATGGTTCACATTTCGCGAGATAAAATTTATAAAAAAATTTAAGATATTAAAAAAATAAAAGGAGAATTACAATGAGATTAGATGCATATGATTTAATAAATCAAGTAAAAGGATTGTCTGGCGATGAAAAAACAAAACAGACAGTAATTAGTTTACTTTACGCATTAAATGACCACGGATATAATTTTACTGTTTGCGATAGATGTGGTACAATAACAGATGAAAAATATGTATGCAGAAATTGTGGATACGATGATTCCATGATTGAGGATGACAGAGATTAAAGAATATGAGCATATTTATTTTCGATATGCTCTTTTAAGTTGAAAGGAGAAATATATGAAAAGATATTGGGGCGTTATGCCAGGTGATGAAATAGACAAAACATTATATTTTAAGGAAGAAAATGGTACCAATGTAATCATTGATGTTGGCAAGAATGGATGGACCGTTACATTTTGCGACCGTTCTATGATATATAAAGATAAGACACAAGATGTTCTTGACAATCTTAGAGATGCTATAAAACAAGCAGAATTTAAGGTTGGAAAGTTAACATTGATTTACAATACAGATAAAGAACTGGAAGAATTTAGATGATCTTAAAAATATTGCTTAATGGATATTTTGTTGGTCTTATTACAGGAATAATTATAACAGCAGTTGTTGGGGTTATAATAACAAAAAATGAAGAAGACGATTCAGATAAATAAAACGGCATTTATTGATTTTATTCTTATAAAAAATAAAGTTGTGAATTCATATCTTGATTGTTATACAATAAAATATTTTATTTACTGTAATGAGGGTGTAATTACAAAAGGTGATATAAACGTTTTTTCATTAAGAGATATTATTTTTGGAAAAACTGATTTATGCATTAAATTTATACATTCTACATCATATAAGGAATTAGCAAAAATTGATTATAAAACATACATTTTCAGTGCGATTCAAGAATATAGAAAATATATGATTAAAAGGTTTATAGGATATTAAGATGAAAGAAATGACAATTCCAATAAACGAAAAAACGAATATATATTTAAGCTTAAATAAATTTAGAACAAATCATATTAGAAATTATTTGTTTGAATATAAAATTTTTGATAAAAAAGAATCAATATCTGGTAGTATTGGTTCTTTTTCTATAAATGAATTTTCTTTTGAAAATATAAATTTGCATGGACATTTCTTAGAATCTATATATATGAAATCACCCAAAACTGAAAAAATTTATGATACTATAATAAGTGAAAAACATAATATTTATAGAGCAATGCTTTTATATAGAAGATTTATAATTAAAATGAATATTGGGTTGTGAGGAGTAATAAAATGAAAAACGATAATTTGAAATTTTTAAGAGAAATGTACCCAAAAGGAACAAAGGTACAATTGGATTTTATGGATGATATTCAAGCTCCTCATATTGGAAGTATTGGAATAGTAGAATGCGTTGATGATGCTTGTCAAATTCATGTTAAATGGGAAAACGGTTCTCGTCTGGCGTTAATATCAGAATGCGATAAATTTCATATTGTGGAGTGAAAAAAATGATAAAAGAAAAAGACATTATAATGTTCAATACTTTAATGAAACAATTAAATGATTTACAAGAAAAAATAAAAGATTATAATCAAAACGCTTCTATAAATTTGTTTTCGTGTTGTGATAAAAATGAGAATGATTATTGTGCTCTATTTATAACAGATGGAAATGTCAAAGAAATAAAAAATATATTTATCACTGGCAAAAAATTAGAAAACGCAGAATTCTATAGTAGAAGTGATATAAAAACATTGATAGAAAATATAAAGGAAAAATTATGAATACAACCATGCAAATTAATGATATTATAATAGAAATTGATATCATTAAAAATGGTGCAATAAGAATATATTACACTATTTATGATGGAAAAGACATTATAAAAAATTGGTTTGTTTGTGAAGAATTACATAGATATATGTCCTGTTGGGAAAATATGTTCTATTGGGAAAGTATGGTTAATGCTTTTTTAAGAAATTTAAGTATTTATTATGAACGACCAATATATAAAAAAATCAAATATAATAATGATTATTTGGTATTTTTAAGCGAATTGGAAAAATTTTTCGATAAATATGTAAGAATATGTTGTGGATTATAAGGAGAAATAAATGAATAAATCAAGAGCAAAAATTATTGGATTAAATGCATGTATCGATGCAATTGGAAGAGAGTATTATTTTGAACATAAAAAAGACGCAATGTCATGTTATGGCATTGTTGGAAACGAAATGATGTGTGTCGCTGGTATTGGGAAAATAAAACGAAATTTTGGAGAAATAGATGAATTTGAGAAACAGGTTATATGTTACGTTAATTTAACAACTGGTAAAGTTAGATTTTAAGAGGAGACATATAATGGTAGCACATATAGGTGGGAAAAAATGCAAAGTAAACGCTTCTTTCAAAGACAACAATGATTGCTATTCTGATTTATTTAGATTATTAGTCGTAATTACTGGGAATAGATATAACAATGATAATGACGGTGAAAGATTTTCGTTTTCTTTTGTATTGCCAAGAAATGTAAATAAAATAAAACAATATATAGATGCATCAATTTATTTGAATGTTGGATTAATAAGAACTTCATGTAGTCAACAACATATGAAAATGTTTTTATTGGAACATAAAAATGAAATTGCAAATTTGGCTATAAAATCTTATATATATGGAATTAAAAAACATGGGATGTAATAGTAATGGAAAAATTATTATAAAAAAATAAAATTTATTTACTTTTCTATTTACATTTTTTTAATTTTGTTGTATAATGATAATGTAAATATTTTATTTTGAGGAGAAATTATGAAAAACAATATCTTATATACTCATGATGATTTAGATGGAGTTGGTTGTGCTATTCTAGCAAAACTTGCTTTTGAAGATGACGTTGATATTGTTTATTGCAAAGATAAGGATGAATGTACAAAATCTTTACTTTCTCTTATCCCAAACCATTTATTCAAGGCTTGTGAAAGGATTTTTGTAACAGATTTAAGTTTTGATAAAGAAAAATTTAGTGAAAACAAAAAAATTTTTTCCAAACTTAAAATATTTGACCATCATGAAACAGCTATCGTTGATTTTGAAAAAGAAAAATATGCATATGTAAAAAAAGACATTGACGGTGTCCAAACATGCGGAACAGAATTGTTTTATATTTATTTGAAAAGAAAAGGTTTTATTGAAGATAGAAATTTTTTCGTTGAACAAATTAGATTATACGATACTTGGGAATGGAATAAATTCCCAAGCAAATTACCGTATTATCTTAATCTTTTAAGGTATACAATTGGAATTACTGGATTTGTCAATACATTTACAGAAAGATTAATGAAAAATGATGTTAATGAACTTAACATTTTTAATCAATATGAAAGAGATATTATTGAACTTAAATTAAAAGAAAACGAAAGAGAAATAAAAAATTATTTATCAGATGTTAGAAGAGTAAAAACGAAGTATGGTACATTTGGATTTGTATTCGTTGGAAACAACTGTGATGTATCAAATCTTGGACATGCAATTTGTGATTTAGAAGATATTGATATTGCGGTTATGGCAAAACCAAATTCTGGTAAAATGTCATTTAGGACAAACAGAAACGATATTCACATTGGATTAATGTTAAAAGAATTATTTGGTGATTCTGCTGGTGGGCATTCTTCAAGTGCTGGTTGCAAAGTAAAAGATATGACTGTGCAAAGAGTAATTTGTCAAATGATGCAACCATTTGGGAATATTGAAATAGATTAAAAATGAAAACAAAAATTGTTCGAAAAAATGAAAAAGATATTGAAATTAAGGTTTTGTTTAGTGGAGAAACTAATGCAAAAGTATTTATTAAGATTCAATATGATGAAATTTATATAAGAGAACCATCAAAGTACCACACTCTTTTATTTAATTTCTATTTTTTCAGAGATTTTTTACAAAAGATAGACGAACATGTATATAATGTAATACTTTATCATTTTTTGAAAAAGAAAGATAAAAAAGTAGATGATGAAACAATTTCCCAAAATTTTTTTTGGACAGAAAATGGAGAAGAGGAATGTAATGAACACAACAATCATTTACAAACATTCATATTAGATAGAATAGACGTTATAACAAATTCATTAAAAGATGCTTATTTATTAACAATACGTAAGAATGGTTTTTAAGAGGTGATTATTATGACAGCGGCTAACAGCAAGGTTTATCAGAAAAATATTTTCGCAATGGGCAAGCTTATCAAAAAGAAAAGAGAAGAATATAACATATCTGCAAAATTTTTAGCTACAGTGGCAAATGTAGATGTTTCTGTTATTCATAAATTGGAAAACGAACATGCACCAGCCAGTATAGAAGTCATTGAGAGGCTCATTGTGGCTCTTGAATTTACACACAAATTGAATGCTATGGCAAATTTGTATGATGATTTGGATGAACATGAAAAAGCAGAATCGATGAGAAAAGCAAGACCGTTGTTTGAAAAACGGAAAATGCAGAAACTCTTAGATAAGCCTCTTGGTTCATTTAAGATTATTCACCCATTAGCAAAAAAAGAGGCGTAAAGCCTCTTTTTTAATGGAGAAAAAATATGATTAACTTAAAAAATATAAGAATAAAAAATCACGAATATAAAATTTTTAATGATGAACAATATAATGCAACCATTTATTACGAAATTGATTATAAAGAAATGGAATTTAAGAATTTTGTTCTTGCTGATACAATAAAATTTTCTCATGATAAATTTAAGAAAAGAGTCCTTGGATCTTTGCATAAATTTTCAAATTATGTTGAATTTTGGTTTTTTGTTCAAAAACATATAGATGCAATTGCATTCGAACTAGCTTTTGTAACTGGTAAAAAACTTAAACACTATGAAATAAGTAATGATGGATTATAGGAGGTTATATGAATTATTTGGATTTAGAAACATTGACAGAAAAAGAGAGAAATACAAGAAGATTATCTAGAAAATTTAAGAAACAAAATTTATATACTCCTCAATATCTTTGGTATTATTTGAAACACTCTACAAAATATAAATTTAATACAATGCCGGTTTTGTTAGCCATAAAAAATTTTGATTATAATATTAATCATATAATTACTAGAGAAAATAAAAAAAATAAAACATGGTGGCTCAACGCTCATCAAACATATAAATTTATCGTTCATTTTGATTTTTATTTATCAAATGAATTACCATTTGCTTATAGCGTTGAACAAACGAATGAAAAATTCTTAAATCCATATATAAAAAAATTTATAAAATCAAAAAATATAAAATACATGGAAAATACAGATAATCAATGGTTATTTGACCGCGCATATTTTTTTTGGCAATGCGAAGAATATGAAATGAGCAAACATTATTGTAATGTACATGCTCCTAAAACATTAAAAGATGATGAAATAACATCATTGAATTTAAGAGAATATAGAATAATAAATAATTTTCCAATTGAAGAATCTAGAATGAAAGTTCAATTAGAGCCAATCTTTTCAAAAAAAGAAATTGGTAAAATGTTTGATTATAGAACATTTGGATATTATTGTGGATTATGAAAATTGTATAAACAAAATTTTGCCGCTTATAAGCGGCATTTTATTTACATTTGTTCACACATAATATAATATAAATATTAGGTGATAATGATGAAAAATAAAAAAATGTTAGGAACATTAACAATTGAAAACATCATTAATGACGCAATTTATAAAAATGGAAAAATTGGATTTTGCGATGCTGAAAACGTTATGATGATTTTCATTACATTGGAGAATATGCAATTTTTCGTTATTGGAATGTATGAATTACTTACACATGATAGATATGATAAAACGTCAAAAGATTCAATGTTTGAAGTATATACTAATGAAGAAAAACATTTTTTAACTATAAATAAATACAAAATTTTAACGTCTATCAACAATTTCTTAAAAAGTTACTATAAATTAAAAGGCGGCATATAAAATGTTCTTAAAGAATACTAATAAAAATCCTGATTTTATTGAGTATAGTGAACATTTTTATATAAAAAACATTTATATTAACGTTAATTATCAACCAAATAGACATACATATAATCTTTATTATAAAATAGATTCGATTTATAATATTATGAGATATACATTAAAATTGTTTGACAAAAAAATGTTTGATAAATACGCAAAAGGATATATTCATTTATGCGATATAAAAGAAGAAATATATGAAAAAATCTTAGAACAAAAAAATTTCATTGTAAATAAATTTGGATATTAAAGGAGAGTTATTATGCAATCGGAAATAACATCATTACAAATTTCATTATCTTCAAATAATTATAAAAGCGATTATATCAATTTAGTACAAATCAATAATGTAGATATAGATGTAGACATTCTTACATTTACTGGTCATATTTTTTTAGATTATTGGTTTGATTTTTCTATTGATATGACACATAAAATGTATGAAAAGACTTCGCGCCAAGAAGTTGTTGATGCTATTTATAATTCTTTTTATAAAGGAAAATTACACAATATATTGTGTGGCGTTGTTGAAATAGCAAATAAAAACACAATAGAAATAAAATGAAATTCAAAGATAAAAGCAAAAACAAAATAATCATTACAAATATAGAAATTGCATATGATAATCCAAAATATTTAGAGATAAAAATAATTGACGAAAACAAAAAATCATTTAAGTTTTATGCTCATATTTTTAATATTTTTGGAATCAACGTATGCACAGATGCTTTTGCAAGTTTGAAACAAAAATTAAAAGAACAATCGATTTATATAGAAAATGATTTTAAGAGAATGATAAAAGTACACATAAAAGAATTTATGATGAAAAATAGTATTTATTTCATTGGATTATGAATAAAGAAACAATCATAGAAATACTTGAAAATGAAATCAATTGCGTTAAAGCTGCAGAATATTGCACCAGAGAATGTAATAAATGTTTTCTCGTTAAAAAGCCTGAAGACATTATAAATGCTTTAACTGTAGCTATAAAAACATTGGAGAAAAACTATGGAATTGATTGATGTAAAAATATTGAAATCGCATTATCAATTTACTTTTTTACACAATAGTAAGAAAAGTAATAATGTATATAATATTTTTATTTTCATCAAAAAAAATGGATTAATTAAAATAGGTAAACGCACTACTTATCATTCTGATGATATTTTTTTAAGTGCAACATGTTATTCATTTAGATATGGGAGAAGCGAATCGTATAAATGTTATTTTGACTTATCAAAACAACAAATGGATGATATAGCAAATACGTTGAAATATGAACTTGGTTTATATAAAAGAAGCACAAAAAAGATGTTGAATATATTCTTAAATCACGAACTTACGAAAAAAGTTGTTGGACTTTGAATTTTTTACAATACATGGTTTACAAATGATTTTTTTATGATATAATAAATTACGGTTGGAATGAATTAAGTGCTTTTTTGGCGGCTCCTTTCGGCAAATGCTTAATTCGTGAAAACTCTTCGTCATTGGATTTGGATTTCGGATTGATAACACATATCCCTGAACCAATTCGGAATCCTCTCCTCAAAATTAAGACCAACACTTAATTTGCTTAGTGTTGGTCATTTTTTATTTTTCAAAACAATAAATATATTTTTTTATTAGAATAAAAATAGAAAGGAGAATCAATTATGCCCAATTTTTATAGTCCAAAAGGTAATTATGAAGTTTGGGACAAAAAACCTAAAGGTTATTTTACATAAAAAGAATGGTTAAAAATACATCCTCCAGAAGTATATGTTCCAACAAAAGAAGAACAACTTCAAAGTTTAGATATAACATATGAAAATCAAAAAAATGAATTGATTAAGCAATACAATGACGATATCATGCATCAAGATACTAACGCTGCTAATAATGATATTACAGCCATGCAGGAATTAGATGCATGGTATGATGAAGAATATAATAAAATAAAAGGAGAATGAGATTATGTCAGTAGTAAAAAAACGTTGCATTCGTTGCAGAAAACCTCTTAGAGAAGATGGGACTTGCCAAAATCCAGAATGTGTAAGATATACTCCACACAAAGAGGAAGAAGACAAAAAGGAAGACAAATAGTCTTCCTTTTTTATTTTAAAATTTTAATATCAATCTATATTAGTATTGAAAAATAATTGATTGGTGATTTAATGTCAAACTTAAATGATATAATTAATTACGGAACTGCAAAATTCAAAGTTGTAAGAAACGTAACGTCTGAAAATATGGGCAATTTTTCTTATGTCCCGGTTCCACTCGGTTCAATTATTCCATATTCTGTTAATTCTTTAACACCTCCAAAAGGTTTTTTGTTTTGTGATGGTTCTGAAATTTCTCGTACAACTTATAATGATTTATTTAATGTAATAGGAACAACATATGGTTATGGAGACGAAGAAACAACTTTTAATCTTCCAAACTTAACGTCCGGTGAATTTCTTGAAAGTGGTTTAACGGCTGGAACAAAACATACAGCAGGACTTCCAAATATCATTGGAACTCATACTGGTATTGTTGGAGACTTTCAAACAGGAACAGGGGCAATCCAAGTAACTCACGTCAAAAATGGTTATGCCACTGGCGGAGGACAAATATTTGATCTATCATTTGATGCTTCTAAATCTAATTCAATATATGGAAATTCAACAACAGTTCAACCAAAATCTTTAACTGTAAAATACATTATAAAAGCATTTAATCCATTGATTGATGATGATTTATTTGTAGATGCAAATGAATTAAATAATACATTAAACAAAAAATTTGATGTAACAAAAGATTTTACAATTATATATCCAAACAATGGTACAGCGTCAAATCCAGCTAATGTGAGTTGTAATAACAGATATGTTGAGTCAAATCCATTTCCAGGATATTATGTGCGTTGTCAGGTCGAAGTATATCAAGGAAACGAATGGGGAGTATCTCATTATGAAGGTTACAGAGAGATGGCAACTACAGCTGTTTATTATGGTGTAGGAATATATTGTTATCAACATAATGATAATAGTATAGTACTTGTTACTGGTACTCATTTAATTGGACAATCAGAACATATACATGATGTTCATCCAAATACATTTAATTTTCCAAGTCTTTCTCAAAGCGTACCATGCAGAGTAAAAGTTTGGAAAATAGGAAAAATATAAAATTTTTTGTAATTTATGGTTTACTTTTTAATTTCTTGTGATATAATAAACAAGTAAATGTAATGCGACTGTAACTCAGTTGGTAGAGTAACTGACTTTTAATCAGTAAGTCGTGGGTTCAAGTCCCACCAGTCGCACCACTTAAAAATTGAGAACCTTAAAAACAGAGCAATTTATGTTTTTAAGACATTAAAATAGATTGTTTTTAAGGTTCTTTTGTTGTATTTATAATTATATAAAGAATATTTCATGGACGAAAAATTAAAGGAGAGATGATTCATGGACAGAAAAATTTCATTAAACAAATTGATTGTTGGGATTTTTAGTTTTGTATTGATTGTTGTTTGTAGTGTTTTAGCGTTTGTTTCTTACGAAGTTGCAAATGATGGTTTCGGGGTTTCACTTGGTATTAAAGCAGAATCTGATTTAAAAGCAGTTGAAGAAGTAATTGACTTAAAATATCCTGGAACTTGGGAAATTAAAAATAATGTTTTATATAAAGGAAACAAAAATTTTGAAGGATTAACAGAAGAATTAGAACCAATTAAATCTATGACTGGAGATAATATCACTATATTTAGAAATGATACACGTGTATCAACAACTTTTATTAAGGAAGATGGTTCTCGTCCAGTTGGGACAAAAGCTTCTAAAATGGTTATAAAAACAGTATTACAAGAAAACAAACCGTTTTCTGGCGAAGCTAATGTATTAGGAAAAAATTATTTTTCGGCTTATCACACAATTAAAGATAAAACAGGGAAAACAATTGGTATGTTGTTTGTTGGAATACCAACAGAAGAAATTGAACTACTTCAAAGTATTTTTATAAGAAAAATGGCAATGTTTTCAATAGCAATACTTTTAATTATTGGAATTATTTCATTTGTTAGTATTACAAAAGCTTTAACAGTTGTAGATGACTTAAAGAAAAATATTGAAATAATTGCTGAGGGCAAATTAGCAAAAGAAAGTACAATGCTCGGCCAAAGTAAAATTAAAGAAATGGACGATATTATTAATAGCGTAAGAGCTATGAAAGTAGCATTTAGAAATACTGTAAGACAAATAATTGAAACATCTCAATCTGTTGCAGCTTCATCAGAACAACTTACGGCTACATCTGCACAAACAGCGCAAAGTATAAATATTGTAGCAGAATCTACAGTTAAAATGGCAGAAAGCGCAGAACAACAATTGGATTTTGTTAAGAAAACAAACGAAGAAGTAAATAACATGAAAATAAATCTTGAAAATCTAATTGCGTCTTCAGAAGAAATGCAAAATACTGTAAACACTGTTAACGAAAATACAAATTCTGGTAAAGAAATAGTAGAAAAAGCAATCAATAATATTGATATTATGTCAGATAAAATTGACCAATCAGCTGACATCATAAAATCTCTTGGAGAACATTCAAAAGATATTGGAAAAATAGTAGATACAATTTCTAATATTTCAGGTAAAACCAGTTTATTAGCATTAAATGCAGCTATTGAAGCAAGTCACGCTGGAGAAGCTGGAAAAGGATTTTCTGTTGTTGCTGAAGAGGTAAGAAAATTAGCAGAAGCCTCTCAGGAGTCATCAGACAATATTTCTGCAATCATAGACAAAGTCCAAAAGGAAATCAATAATGCAATTTCTTCGATGAACGAGTCAGTGTCTAAAGTGAAAGAATCAAAGGATATGATTTCAGAAACAGGAATAGCATTTAATAAAATTGATAATTCTGTAGAAGAACTTTCTAAATCTGTGAAAGATTCGGTAGAAAATATCAATCAAGTACAAGAGGTTGGGAAATCAGTATCTGATGCAATAACAAACATTGAAGAATTGTCTGGCGTTGCTGTTGGAGAAGCACAAAATGTATCTGCTTCAACAGAAGAACAAACAGCGTCAATGCAGGAAATCAGTGAAGCTTCAAATCAATTAGCAATAATGGCACAAGACTTACAAAACAATATAGCAAAATTTGATGTATAAAAACATAAATTATAGAAGTGCAATTCTATTTTTAGGATTGCACTTTATTTTTTTATAAATAAGATAAAGAGGTAAAAATCATGTTTGTAAAAAGATATATAGAAGCTAGTAAAAAAGAAGCTAAAGGAATTAAAAATATTATCAAAAGAAGAATGTTTCTTGCTTATAGACTAAAAATAGCTGAGATTATAGAAGACTTAAAAACGTTTAATGACCTTAAAAAATATTTTGTTACAAAAAATGAAGCTGACAAAAAATTAAAAGAATTACAAAAACAACAAAAAGATAATGAAAATGTAAGAATAGATAGTGAAGACATAGATTGGTATGAAATAAATGACGATAAGGAAGAATTTTATATTTATAGTACATTTGTATTGAGCGAAACAAATAAAATAGATGAAACATATGAAAAAAATACTCATAATATGCAAAAAAATCATTATATGATAGGAAAATGTTGTTTAGTAGAATTAAGAAGAAGAGGATATGATGATTTTGTAACGCTTGCTGGAATATATTCAACAAATAATCCTAAAATGATAGGACGTAAAATATATAAAACAAAAAAAATAGGCGAAACCATAAAAGAAATACAAACAAATGGAATACTGTGTTATGGCGAACATTTTAAGATTGCAGACGATATATATATGGATTTTCAACAGATAAATGATTTTGCTGAACAAAAACTAAAGGAAGAAATACACTTAAAATTGCAACAACACAATGAAGAACAAAAACAACAACAAAGTGCATAAAACTATTTACAAATAGTCAATTTTATGTTATAATCTCAAAAAAAAGAGGTGAATAACATGAAAGGCTTAAACAACAAAATGAAAGAAATAGCATTTTTTTTAGAAAAATTTGTACATAAAAGCAATGGATGCTATGTAGATATAAATTTTTCAAATGAAAATGATATTGGAAAAATTTGTAAAATTTTTACTATATGTATATCATATACAAATACAATTTTTTGTAGAAAAAACAAATATCCTTTTTATTCATATGATTATACAATCGACCTAATTTGTAAAAAGTCTGAAGAAAACGATATTATTTTTGATAATTCACAAATTCTATGGACAAAAAAAGCAACAATTACATTTATGATAAAAGATATAGACGAAATGAAAAAAGTTGTTTCTGGAGAATTGAACGATATATTTAATAAATATGTCGTAAATACAGAACCAGCTAAAATAACAATGTGTGTTCCACCAGAAATTAATGACCCCAATTATAGAGAACACATGAATGAATACATTAAAAATAAATTGGAAGGTAAAATCTAAAATAAAAATGGAGGGTGTTCTGATATATCTTTTTGAAATTGCATTAACGTACGAATGCAATGGATAATGATGAATATAATGACGGTCGCGACTGACTCCGATAAATGTCACACCCTGCCAGAAAAAATTCAAGCCAACAATGTTGGCTTTTTATTTTTATAAAAATAGTAAATGATTTTTTAAATAAAATAAAAAAGCAATTGTTGCTAAAAATTTTTAATTGGAGGTAAGATTATGTTAGGAGCATGGGAAGTAAAAGTTAGTACTAGCGGTATGCCGCAGAAAGTAGCAACTGCATTTGACCAGCTTAATGAAATGGTTGGTGCTGAATATACTTTTGTAGCATATCTTGGTAGTCAGGTTGTGAATGGCACTAATCATGCTGTTCTCGCAGAACAGACTATCGTCGCTGGCAAAGACACAAAGAATGCCGTAGTTGTTATTTTCCGCGAAACCAAGGAAGGCGTAGCACTTTCTGGTATTGAACGCGTTCTTGAAACCGGCGGAGAACTTGGTGGAATTAAAGTAGACGTTACTACTAATATTCCAGCAGAAGCAAAAGATGCTTTCACTACGACTATGGAAGGATTTGTTGGATGCAAGATTGAATTGATTGCTCTCCTTGGAACACAGATGACAAAGGGCAATAACTATATCTTCGCTGCAACTTCAACAAGTGTTACACCAGAACCTGAAACAAAAGTTTGCATGATTACAGTCAATCCAATGACTAAGGACATTGCATTTGCAGATTTGCTCGCAGCAAAACATGATGTTATGTCACTTGGTTATGCATTTACTTGGTTGAAACGCGGTACATCCTTTGGTGCACCTCTTGGCGAATGGCCATGATAGGAGAAACATTATGTCTGATATTCAAGAATATAACCAAATTGACATTGAAAACGATTCATTGACTGTTGTAAGAGCAAAGATTGAAGCAATTGCAAAATCTCTTCGTAATCGCGCAGCAAACAACAGTAATGAATCAGAAGAAATCAATAATATGCTTAGTAAACCGCTTGGTGAATGGCCTTAATTAAAGGAGAATAATTATGGCAAATATTCCAGAGTATAATCAAATTGATATTGATAACGATTCACTAGTAGTAATTACGGCTAAAATAGAAGCACTTGCCAAAGCACTTCGTCAACGCGCTGAAAAGACTACTAATGAAAAAGAAAAATCATATCTAAAAACAATTCTTTCAAAACCATTGATTCAATTAAGTCCTGAAGCTAAAGGCGAAGTAATTGAGCCAGTAGAACCAATTCAAAAAGAAGAAATTCTTGGAAATCCTGGGTCAGTACTTGGAAAACCACTTGCAGAATGGTAATTTTAAGAAAGCCGGTATAAACTATGCCGGCTTTTTTATTTTTCTAATAGAAAATTAATTGAATGGGAGAAAAGACTATGAATATCATAAAAAACAGATTACAAAAATTAGCAGAAAATAAATTTTCGTATAAATTTGCTTCTAATTGGGTATATTGGGTAGAAGGATTTGATAAGATGGAAGAAGAACTACCAGAATATTGGTCAGAATTTTATAGAGAAGCAAAAGAATTTGTAGAAAATGACTTTAATTCTTTTAAGAATGAATTTGTAGAAATAGCACAAAGAGATATACCAAGCATTATTGATTTAGCCTTTACATTAAAGCAAGACGATGCTATTATGACTGTAACGTATAACGAAGAACCAACCGATGATATATTGGAAAAAACAAAAAATTGGATAGAAGGACAATATAGTGACGGTTGGGGAGAAGGATTAGAACAAAATGCTTTTTCCACTTATGAAGATGAAGATGAAATGGATTATGAAGATGAAGAAACTGGTGAAACATATACAGAATATGAACCAGTACAACGAAATATTTCTGTAAAATTACATCCTTTTGAACAAAAATTTTCGATAAATGTCTTAAAATAATAAAAGAGAAGTCATAATGACTTCTCTTAATTTTTTGGCAGAGGCGGTAGGAGTCGGACCTACGAATATTCGGGTCAAAGCCGAACGTGTTCAACCACTTCACCACGCCCCTATTTTAAGTATGCAATTTGTATAAATGTTTTGTTTTTAATTGGAGCGTACAGTTGGATTTGAACCAACGAATAACGGTTTTGCAGACCGTGCCCTTAGACCACTTGGGTATGTACGCATTGGCTCCCGAGGTAGGACTCGAACCTACGACCTACGGTTTAACAGACCGTTGCTAACCACCAGCTGAGCTACTCGGGAATATTTGGTTGGTCGGGTAGGATTTGAACCTACGAAGGATTACTCCGCGTGATTTACAGTCACGATGCTTTAACCACTTGCATACCGGCCATTATATTTTTTAATACTTTATCAAACAATAGATATTATATCATGTTTCAATAAATTTGTAAATATTTTTTTATGAAAATCAAAGACCAAATGTTGTTATAATTATTTTTTTGCTATTAAAAATTTTTTTTATGATTTCATCTTCAAAAGAATATGTCCAATGTTTATTATTTTTTCTAAAGTGTCTCTTCAATTCTTTTTTATCAAACATTTTGCACGGTTCGAATAAAAAATTAGTTGTATTATCCATAAAAAATGCTATTTGATAATTCATTACAACAAGATAGCAATCTAAATAAAATTTTATACCATGTATTTCAAATGTATGATAATACTTCATTTTTATTCTCATAATCCAATCTTTTCCAATAAAACACCCTTAAATATTGAAATGGCGAAGTCACTATTATCTGGATTTAGTTCTTCTATATATCCATCTTGACTTGTTGAAAATGAAAAATTATCATAATTAAAAATTATTTCTACTTTTTTGTTATTTACATAAACCATACCGCCTATAATGCGTTTTTGCCTCGTATAAAATTCATAAAAATTAAAATTCATTATGTCATATGGCATATCAATATCCCACTTCAATCATAAAATATTTTTTTCTATCTTCTACAACAAGAGCGCATGGACCAACAAATCTATAACTACTAAAATAATCAAAAATCTCGTCAAAGATTGTATCTTTTTCTAATGCACGACATAAATCTTTTGATGATTTTGGATAAACGTTAAGAGCTAATCTATTTAATTGTTTATTTTGAGTTAAAATAAAATCAATATATGATTGGTAGCTTATAATCTTCATGTAATTTTCCATTCTCCGTCTGGACGCATTTTCGCTAAAGCTAAAAGTTGATTTAATGCTCGTTTCGCATTGCCTTCTGTAGCATTCCAATAATTGGAATCCACATTATCTTTAAGTTTATTGATAGCACTTTGAAGAATTGGAATTGAATCAACAGCCGACATACCTTCAATTTTATGAATTCCGTCTTTACCCATCACTTTTTGGAAAATACTGCTATAATTATATGTAATATTTAACCACATTTCTTTCGTACCACCAACAACATATGTCCCACCGGTCATGAGATGCTCTGTAGTGGTCTCTAACACTTCTTTTGTTACTGGGTCAATAAGATACATGTCGTAACTCATAATGCATTCTCCTTTCCCTTATAGCCCTATTCTTTGGATTAAATTTAATCTTTTATAAAAATTCTTAACAACTTCTATAATTGCATTTTTTTCTTCATTAGTAAAGTAATCTTTTATAGTTTTTAAGATATATTTTTTTGTAAAAATATCATATTCATCTAATGTTTCGCAATATTCTTTCCCATTACATTTTACAATCAAATCACTTGTATAAATTTTCCTAAGTGCTATACCAAATGTATTGATACGCATTGTTCTCAATATACCTAAGTTAATTATTACAAGTATATTTCTATTTTCGCGAATAACGTAACTTCCAGTAAATTGTCCATGATTACTGGAGAATGATTTTTCTTGTACTTTATAGTCCATCATGCAAAACCTTTTTATAAAATGATTGACGAATGATTTTATCTATCCATTTATAATATCTAGCAAAGACTATCTTTCTTTTTAGATTCATTCTTTGAGATATTCTTTTCATATCATTAAAGTAGTCGTTATTGTATCTTATGACAATAGTTTCTCTAAAAGAATCGTTTAAGATAAAAACTGCATAAATTTTATTAAATTCATATTTTTCGCTGAGCAATAGATTTATTTTCAATTGTATGTCATTGTTTTTCAAAGAAAAAATTTCTTTCATAATCCGTTAACTCCAATAAAATTATTGTAGTATTTATGCAAAATATCTATAATTTCTTTATTCGAATTTATGAGGTATCTTTGTGCTATTGGGTCTAAATTTGAATTTTTGATTTCAATGAATAGATATTGTGATAAGAAATTTATGAAATTTGGAAACAAAATAAATGTAAAGATAGCATTGTATTGATAAGAATGACCATCATGATATGGCACATAAGTTGTTACTTGCATATATATTTTATCTATTGATGGGTCGAAACTGTTTTTAAGTCTTAGAAAAATAGTTTTATTGATATTTTCGCTGACTTCAAATTCCATAAAAATCACCAAATACATTGTACCATAAATTCAAAATAATGTAAATAAAAAAGAGGTTAAAAACCTCTTTTTAAATTATTAAAGTCTATCAAAAATATTATTTACAATATCGTCTACAAGATACTTTTTCAAACTTGATAAATCATAATTTGTATTTATATATTTTAATATTTTTTCTTTTACAATATTTTCGTTTCTGTTTGTTTTATATATTTTTTTACAATCTTTTAAAATTTTGTCTTCATTATAATTAATTTCATGAAGAGAATTTGCTGTATCTATATCCATATAACAATCACAATTTTCTACATCATTAAACGGAACATACATCATTGTTACTATTTCTCTATCATCTTTATTATATTTATCATCTTCTTTTTCATCATTGTCTGGCCATTCAAGGATATCATCATCATAACTATAGTCACTGTCATCATAATCGTTTTCTATGTCGCATATTTCTCCGTAATCATTTATATAACATTCTCTTTCTTCCATAGAAGAAGTATCAAATCCAGTATAATATCAACTCTTGCTATTTTCTTTCTAAGTCTTTTTGTTATTGCATTCATTTGTTTTTACCTCACTTAATTAATCAATTTTAATATATATAAACATTCCATATAAAAAAATTACAAAAATAAAAAGCGAAGCGTTTGCTTCGCTGTAATTTTCTGGTGGAGATGAGGAGAATCGAACTCCTGTCCGAAACAAGACTTCAAATGGGTCATTACCGCTGCTAGCTGGCTTATCGCACCAGTATACGTATAAAAGAAAGGGGGATTTGATGAAAATGGTTTTCTTAATTCTTAAGAAAAGTCCAAAGAAATAGTGGGAATTATCTGAAACCCAGTAGCGGCTTCTCCACAGTCTTACTGGGGGCTGGTAAAGCGTGGCAGACTTACGCCGGCATTACCTTACGCAGCGATGGCAACATAATCGTTGTCAGTTATTTTTTTGAAACGTTTTTTAGGATTCAGTTTCTTCATCCCGCGGAACCTCAAATGATTTCTCATCCCGTCGAAACCATTGCATCCCCAATATTCAATTTTATGTATTTACAACATAATATATGTTTGTGTTGAAGTAATAACCATTTTTAAGTAAAGAGGAAGAGACATTGGTTTTGATGATTTTCACAGGAAGAATGAACTTGAACCAATGTCTCTACTCCAATAACGAAGGCTTTTAGCGAGGTTGTAAATATACAAAGGAGGCTGCAAAATACAGAGAGGCCTCGCTTCAAGCTTGAAGATATTATACCATAGAATTTCTAAAAAGTAAATAACTTTAGTTATACAATTTTTGAAGCACAAAGACCATCACACGTTTCTGTAAAATTAGAACATTTATAACACGGTGTTTTTTGAAAATTATTTTGCATATATTGATTATATCTTTCTTTTAATACTTTTATAAGAATTTTTGGATTTCTAAAATCGAAAACATTATCTACTTTAATAAATTTTGAAGATGAACACCAAACAACAGAATTATCAACTAAAATATCGAGAGGCGGTACTTTCTTATAACAGCATATGGTACTAAACTTAATTTTATTTTTATATTTTGTGGTAAATAATTTAATGGTTTCTTGTTTTACTTCGCATTCATTGATTGAACAATCAAACCCAAATGTTGTTTCTGGATAAACATCTAATATTTTTTCCATAAAATATACAACATCATTGCCGCTATCGTGCTTAAAATCATATTTAATCTTAAAATTTGGAGTCATCGGAGCAACCCTTACATTAATATATTCTCTATTTAAGATTCTTATTGTATTTAATATTCTATCTATAGATTTATCTATATCATCCTTATTTGGAAGCAATGTTGTTCCTATACTCATATAAAAATTATTTGGAATGCGACTCACATTTTCTTCAAATTGTTTTTTTTGTGAATCGTTATAATCACAATTAATTAACATTCCGCTAATGATGCTTAAATTTTTTAAGAAAATATCTATTTTATCTGATGAAACATTAAAATTTGTAAGAAACCCAATTGATTTATTATTTTCATTAAATACATCAAATAATCCTTGTAAATCAGAATACAAAAGCGGTTCTCCACCAAAAACTTTTATATTTTTCATTTTTGGAGCCCATTTAAGTATTTTGTCTATATTTTCTAGAGTCATTTCTCGTTTAGGTATCTTATCATTTGACAAATACCATTCTTTTTGAAAACAGAATTCACATCTTCTATTGCATTCATTTGTAATTGATATATTCATTATTTCACTTCTTTCTTTTTTCAATTTATCTTATTCAAAGTGTACTTTTATTTTAATTTATGATAGAATAATCATGCTAAAAGAATTTTTCCAAGATTAATTGGATGGGATTAATTTCTCATCCAATTTTTCTTTTTATAAAGGAAAAGAGATGAGTAGTGTGGGTTACTCATCTCTTTTCTATATATAGAGGAGGTATAGTGATGTCAATGGTACACATGAATGGAGTTGAACCATTGTCACTGGTTTATCGTACCACACATGGTTATGATTTCCCATGCCGTTTATTATGCCCATCCTTGGACGAAACGTTGTGGTCTGGAACATGTCTTCACCATATTTTTCAATTGCAATAATAAGCAAGCCTATCATTACACAAAAAACTTAGGTGGCTGGTATATGTTCTCTACACATTTACCAAAATCTTACTAAAATTGCAGATGTTATATATGCCATTAAAATACGTTGTAGTATCTTTTTGCATATCATCTATGGTGCAAATTAGTATTTGGATTTAGCACGGCATACCCTAACTCTCTGCCGATTTAGCCAGCATTCACTTAAACCGTTTCCAATCTAAGTGCTCCCGTTCTCACGGATAAGACATCGTAACCATAGTAGGATTACTAGACTTATATTAGGAAATTTTAAGACCAGCGCACTCACCGTTGTGCTACATGTGCGTTACAAATTATAATAAACAGAAAAATGGTTTTTGTTTTTAATTTCTTGGATAAATACAAATACTTAAATAATTTTTAGTTTCTTCGACAGTCCATGTATTTGGAAATTTATTTTTTAAGATTTCGCTGTCACTTTTGAAAACAATTGATTTAACATCATCATTGAATTTTAGCTTAAATCCTTGTATCTTAAAAAATTGGTCAAGGAATGTTTTAACTGGCATTATCGTTATCATTAATGTTTTACCGTCCAATCCAAAAGATACGTTGCTACAAAATATGACATTACACAACACATAAAAACAGCCAATAAAAAGTAACAAAACATAAGTTTGCAATAACTTATAAATTCCTTATAAGAAAAATCATCAAAAAAATTCATCTACCTCACCACTTCAAAATATTGTTTCTGAAAGTCTTCTTTTATATTGAAAGAAGCGGCATTCAATGCCTTGACAAGGCTTTTATCGGTTTTTATATTTAAGTCAATATGTTTATTACCTTCTTTTATTTCAGCATTCTTGCCGTCTGCCAGAAGGCCAGAATACTTTCCAATCAATTGCTGAAGAGTACCTGTAACATATTTTCTAACATCGTTTTCTCTTACTTCTATAGTGAAAATTCTTTTATTATTCAAATCAATCACCCTTTATCTATTTTATCAAAAAAATTAGTCAAAGTACAATTGATTATTTTACCCAATAATTAATTTTGATGGTTTCTCCTACATACAAGATAAATCCTTCTTTTTCTCTTTTTGCTAAAAAAGGATTGATTTCAACAATACCATATTCGAATTCTTTTAATTCTCTTTTTGAATACGTATTTTTTTCCATGAATTCCTGTGCAATCGTACTTAATGTATCTCCATCTTGCACATCATACATTTCTGTAATCAATTGATATGCGTGACATATGTTACTAACAGCTAAGCAAATAAACAATACAAATACTTTTTTCCACATTTGAAATTCCCCCTTATAGACATAGTAACATGTATTTAGAAGAATGTAAATAATGTATTGCAAAATAATTATTTGTAATGTTTTTTATAAAATAAAAAAAAATACAAAAAGAAGGTAAAAATGTGTTAATTAAACATATGAAAGAAAGAAATAAATTAACGCTCGAACAGTATCTTAAAAAAATTAATAATATTGTTAATGTACAAACATCTCTCATGAAAATTTCATTAAATATATCAGATGATTGCAATATGAAATGTAAAATATGTCCAAGAGGAAATGGATATATACACAAAAATAATTTACCAATGTTTATGTCATTAGATACTGTAAAATTATTTGCTTCACAACTTGGTAAAGACTGCAAAACAATATTAATTTTAGCTGGAATGGGTGAACCGACATTACATCCGCAATTAAAAGAAATAATCAATATATTACATACATATTGTCCAAAATGTAAAATAAATATGACAACAAATGGATTAAATTTGACAGATGATATTATAAATATAAATGCATTAAATGTTATAGTAATCAGTGCATATAGTCAAAAATTATTAAATGAATATATACAAAAATACGAACATATTGAAAAAATCATATTACAACCAATGTTTGAAGGAAATTATTTTAAGGAAATTAATAATAGAGCTAATAATAGTTACTATGTATCTGAAGAAAAAATTCCAAATAATTCGCCATGCAATTTACCTTTTTGTAATTTAACATTAGACTTAAATGGAGACATATTACCGTGTTGTTTAGATTTTCAAAGAATAAGTGTTATGGGAAATATTTATAAACAAAACATTTATAATATTTGGGAAAACAATTTTAAGAATTTGAGGTTTGCTCATATTCACAAAAATAGAAAAGAAAATAAACTGTGTTGTCAATGTGACGTAATCGGAATGAAAGAATCAAATATAAATAGATTTTTTAACTTTTGGAAAAATTATTATGAAAAAAAAGAGGCCTAATGGCCTCTTTTATGCATTTGAATCAAATGTTGATTGTCTTATTGCTTCTAACGTAGCATTTTTTGTATATGATATTTTGTTTACAAAACTTTCTACTGTTTTTTCTACATCTCTCATTTTTTCTGCAGTAGCCTGTTGACCAAGTTGATCTGCTTTTTCATTGCTTTGCTGGAATACAGAAGAACCAGCTTTCGTTTCATTACCAAAATTGCTTACACTTAAATCTTCTTTTACTTCATTAGATACTTTTTTCGTTACTTGAAATCCTTGTAAATCAGTATCATGAGCAATTGAATTAAGTCCTACATTTCCAACTAACATATTAATCGCCTCCATGCTTATTTGTAACTAAATATATTGTATGTAAAAAATAAAAACATGTAAGCAATTTTAGTTTACAGATTAAAAACCATAATTTTTCAATATAAATGGTGCTAACTCTCTATTTATTATATCTTTTATTTTTTCCCAATTATGCAATATGCATTGATGTTTATTTTCTGCCAATATTTGTTTTTTTATAGTAAAAAATAAATCATCAAAATTAAAAGTACTTAAAACATTATAAAACATTATATTTGTTTCTAATACATATTTTGAGAATTCTAAAAAAAGAAATTTTACGCACAACTGATTGCTCAATTCCATATAAACAATTTGTATATATTTTAAATTTAATCCTTTATATTCATAATCATTTTTTATTTCAATCGTTTTGAACATTTTATATCCTCAATATCCAAATTCTTTTGCTAATAATTTTCTAAAAATATCTATTCCTATCATTAAATCTGTAATTGGAACATTTGATTGTTGTTGATAAAATTCCATTTTTAAGTCTTTAATATTAAAAGTATAAGCATGTCTAAAAGATTTTTCCAATACATCATTAACATTTATTAACTGAAACATACCAATCATATCATTAGTAACAATATGTTTTACATAACAATAAATTGAAATGTAACGTTTTAGTATATGAGAAACGACTGGTTCTTCTATATAAACAATCAAAAATTGAAATTCATAAATATGATTTACAAAAACATACTTTTTTTCTTTTTTGTTTTTTAATATTTTTAACATGAAATCAAACACGTCATACACCAATTTTCAATAAAAGTATATTTTTTAATTCTTTCAAAACATCTAAAAATTTTTCAAAATCTATTTCTGCTAATTCTTGTTTATCATGGTCTGGAGATTGATACATATATAAAATATCGTTTTGTTTTAATGAATCTTCAAGCAAATGTTTATAAAGCTTAAATACAGAAATATTTTCTTGCATATAGTCGTTCACACATATATATTCTGCATAAACCAATTCGTCTTTATCTACGTTGTATTCTAATGAAAAAGTCGATTTTAAGTACTTAAAATCGACTTTAATTTCAAATGCTGGAGTAAAACCAGAAATTGATATTATCATTTTTATCCTTTCAATTCGACCAATGCATAGATAGTAACCTGTGCAGGGTCATATACTATATATTCATTATTAATAAGGTCAGCACCTTTATGTGCAAATACGCTATCATAATGTCCCATATCTTCCAATTTCTTCTTGTTCAAATTATAACACGAAGAATCGTGTTTGTAAATATTCTTATATTTTCCAACCCTTACAGAAAATACAGCCATAAAAGCATTATTAGAATTTCCTCTTGCCCAATAGCTCCCATTTGCAGAAGTATATCCATAACTTTTTTTAGCTCTATCAGCGAAATAAACACCTGTTCCAAACATAGCACCACATGTTGTTACTCCAGAAGGCCTGATAAGCATTCCATTCTTAAGAATCGAAAGCCAATTTTCGTTTCTGCTGCCGTGCCAAAACTTCATTTCAGTACGATGCAAATCATTAATTTGTTTTTTACTATCTTTTGCATAACGGTCTTGTGTAGATTTATTTTCAACGTACCAGCAATTTACATACTTATCTTTAATATCTCCAAGCATTGAAATAACTTCGTCTTTCAATGCTTTATCACATTCTTTCATTGTAATGCCAAGAGAGTCGAGAATTGAATCGTTGTTAGAAATAGGAGTAGAAGTATTCATATAAACCTTGGTTGACATAACATCAAGAAGGTCTGATTCGCGTTTCAAAATCTTTGCAAAATCATTTGTGCTTTCAGCAAGATAATACTGTACCTTTTTCATTTTACGAGGAATAATGGAAAACAAATCGATAAGTGCAGTATTAAAAGTATTTACATTGTATTTTTTCAAATCAGCCATTTCGTCCAATATCGTTCTCGCTTCATCTACCATGGCCTGAGTGACTTGATTATCCTTTACCTTATAGTTATCAACCAATGTCTTGTTTGCATATCCTTGAAGGCGGAAAATAACATCTGCAATGGACTTAGATTTGATATCAGCAAATGTATTGCTAACCGAAACGTTGTCTACCAAATCTTCAATGAGATGAGATTTGTCAACGTATCCTTTTTTGATTTTGGAACGATAAATCTTGTCCCATTCATTGATAGGCTTAGAAAGAGTTGTACAAGTTGCACCAATACGACCATATTTAATTGTAAATGTATTTCCATTCGGAATCATATCATAAAATTTGTTATGATTATCAGCAGATACAAACACCAAATGTACAGGTTTCATTATCATACAACTCCTTTCGTTTGATATAATTATACCATAAAACTCAAAAAATGTAAATAGTTTTTATACAAAAAAGAAGCCATAATTGGCTTCTTTTTATAACATTTTATTCTCCAATCATTACTTTACATTCTTTTGTTCTTAAAAGTTTATATAAACAATTGTATACTTTCGTTGATGCAAATTCTATCATTAAATCATTTATCCCTTCTTTTGTAAAATCAAAATTTTTATGAAAATGGAAAATAAAATCTCTTTCATTTAAGTATAAGTACTCAATTTGCAAATGCACATTACAATCCATATTTTTACGATGTAAAGCTATCATAACATGATATTTTCCATCTTCAAAATTTTCAGAAATTTTCAATAATTTTGTTTTTCTTGAAATATTAAACGTTGTTATTTTCATAATCCAATTCTCTTTAGTGCTTTTTCACAAAGAAAGTTCTTCACATTTTTTACAACGTTACTAAATTTGTTATTTATTAGATACATTTCAAATCCATATCTACTATAATCACAATATATTAATGCTCTTTTTACTTCCATTTTTATTCTTTTATCGTTATCTATATCATATACGTTCAAAGATATTTTTCCAGAAGTTTTATTGCTTTTATTCATATTCGAAAAAGCTTCATATGCAAAAAAATCATCATATACATATTTGTTTTCATAATATTTACATTTCATTGTAAAATCTTTTTCTACAAATTTCGTGCTCATATTTTTTCCTCATCAATATAAAATTTTTCATTTTTTTGAAATACTTTCCTATCTTTAAGTTGTTGCGGCTTTTCAATAATCAAATCATAATCCGTTCCAAAATCGTGATTTTCACAATAAATAGCCATGCAATCCAATGGACCATCATTTGATTTTTTATATGAACTGTGTGTTTCTTTGCCAGATTTTCCAATTTGATGAATAACGCTATACTGCATTAATCTATCAGTATAAAGTTTTCCACCGCATACAGGACATTTATTAAGAAGAATCATAATATTCGTCTCCTTATATTTTTTGTAATTATACCATAAAAACAAATATGTGTAAATAATTTTATACAAAAATAGAGAGGATTTAATCCTCTCTTTATAGTCCAGTTATAACTATATACTTTTCCAATGGATATAGACATTTCATATTTTTTACAATATCTTTCATTATCTTTTCTTTTTCAAAACCAATAAATTTTTCGTTATAACATTTTATAAATTTATTTTCATCAAATGTTTTGTTCCAATAATCTATTAATGAACAATCCAAAGCAAAACCTTCACCAGACGAAATATTCAAATGCAAATCAAAAATCCAAGAAAAATCTCTTAAAGTAAAAAACGTATCTCTTCCATTGATTTTACATTCTTTGAAAAGTATAAGCATTATAATCCACAAACCTTTAATGCGACGTTATTTACCAAAAAATCAGTTATGATTTTCGAAACATCAAAAACGCAATTTCCTCTAATTTCATTTAATAAATCTCTATTGTGTTTTTTAAGTGAAAATGTATCAAACAATAAAAAACTTTTTGTGATTCTATTATTCAATTCGTTTTTTTTCCAATTCATTACATGTGAAATGTGTATAACATGATTTATTTTTCTTTTATCTTTTAATGATTTTATAGTATAAAACAAACTTTCATTATATATTGTTTCGTTTGTAAATATCATTTTTATTTTCATATTTTTAAGCGTATCAGTTTTTTTGAATTTCATTTACAAACATCCTCTTATTATATGTCTATCAAACAAATTTCCAAATTGTTTTTTGTTAAACAAATTTTTTGACATTGTATATAGTGTCTTTTCATTTACACACAAAGGAATATAACGATAATCTTTATTAATCAATGCTTTGATATATTCGTCTTTTATATTGAATCGATTTCTATTATACATATAAAAATGAACTTCAGATGTCTGTATAAAAAAATACATACGTTCGAAATACCAAAAATTGTCTCTATTTAATATATCTTCCAATGTATGTGTTTTCCAAAACAAATCTATTATTTTTTCATTGCAAAATCCAATATTTATTTTATTATTATCTACCCATTCATCATAATACATACATAATCTTATAGCTTGACGTGGATTATACCACCATGAACGCACTTTCCCATTTTTCTTTACAATCATATAATCTATATCAATTCCATGAAGTATTGACAATCGAACTATAGACGTATTGTTTACATATTTTGTAAGTCTCCATACTTTTAAGTCTATATATTTCCCAGATTTATAGCCAAGATTATTTAAGTATTTTTTTACTTGTTCTGAAGTATATAATTGTTTTTCATTAACATCTATATAATTCATTCAATTTCCTCACAATCCATATTTTAATGTAAACTTTTTGAATCTCTTAGAATGTCTTAAATATCTTATTGCATAAAATGTTTTGCAAGAAGTAAAACTTTTTTCAATGATTTGGTACTGATATTTTGTAGCTAAACTATCTATATACCAATAATCATATTTTGTCCAATGTTCTTTTCTATTCAATGTTTCAATGGCTTCACTTAAAATCATTTTATCACAACCCATTATTCAATAAAAATTTACAAATTCTTTTTTTTCTTTTCAGTGTTTTCATATTGCTTTTTGTATTTCTAAATTTTCTACACATTGAAAAAGCATTTTCAAATTCAAATACCTTCATATTCATAATGAACTTTAACGTTTTCATATTTTATCCTCTAAATGAATAACACATTGGAAACAATACAAAAATGAACAAAAACAAATAGAACATCGATATGCAAACAATCTCAGCTATTTTGTCATTCATTTTATGTTCTCCATACATTTTTATTTGATTATACCATAATTCGAAATTCATGTAAAAAAATTTTTATAAATCAAATATCGAAAAAACTTCAAATTTTTATCTCGTGATGTGAGGGTCATTAGTACATTTTTCTGGATAAAATCAATGTTTTTTTCGTGCGTCACAAAACTGCACGCTGAAAGTAGAAAAGCCATGACATCCTTGTCATGGCTTTTCTGACGCTATCACAAACCCCTTGCAGAAAGGTGCGTGACCAAAATTATTTAATAAAATCCAAGAAAATATCTTTAGTTACTTGTTTTGGGTCAAGTACTATATCCCATTCTTCGTCATCTTCTTTTTCAAATTTAGCTCCGGCCATCTTAAGAACATCATTTAACTTAAGACAACTATTTACCATAGTACGCATAGCCGAATTTGCATATTTTGCTTTTTCTCCATACGATGCAGCAATTGATTTACTAATAGAAGAAGATGAGAAATAGAATACTTTCTTTTCTGGGGCAGATACATCTAAGAATCCAAGACTCATACCATTCTTTTCTATATAATTATCAATGCAGAACTTCATTGTATGAGAATCAATAAGATAGTTTTTGTCTACTCTATCTTTTTCACATTCATCAACGATAAACTTAAAGTCTACGTGATGTGGTCCGCTATAAATATTAAGAGTGAATGAAATAAGTTCATCATCAACGACGTTATCATTAAGATAATAAGCTTCAGTAGCACCATTAGGAGCTGGTGCGTCAGTCATATCTCCAGTAAATAATACTTCTCTATTATTACGTTCGTTTTTATAATTGGACCCATAATTATACCATGATACATCATATTTTTCAGACTTCATATGCAAATCTAAGTCTGTACGATATCCATTAGTATTTAGCCAATGAACACCAAGTACAACAGTAGGAGGCAATATTATAGAAGAATTGAAAGGAATATTATTCCAAAACATCTTTTCAGATGTAGGCATAGCATAAACAAAATTATTCGGAATAAAAATCTTCTTTCCTTCTACATTCTTACGAACAGTATCAACGATATTCTTCATAATGACATGAAGCACATCATCACTCACGTTAAAGTCATTTTTATATTCTTCTACATAAGCCAACCCATTCCTTATAAGATAAATGATATGTTCTGGGTCATTCCTACGGAAAAGAATACTGTTTGCAAGAGAAATGCGTTTGAAAATTGTAACGTTTTCAAGTTCTTTCTCAAGTTCGTTAATATCAACATCCTTATGCGTTACGATATCAAGAATTTTTTCTTTCTTCGGCTTATGGTATTTGTCTGCAATACGATTAATCTGATTAATAAAAGTGCAGAATTGACGATTCCCATTAGCACTATGCTTAAAAGCAAGGAAAATCTTTTTATAGCGATGGAAAATAGAAGCGAGTTTTGTAATCTTTATCTTATAGAAATCATCAAAATTAACGTTTGCACTATAAGAAATAGCTCTAAAAGTAGCATCGTTTTGAATAAGCATGGTGCTTTTAGTAGCCTTATAAACCTCATACTTCAAAAATTCCTCTGCATTTTGAGGAACAGTATTATAGTAGTCATACATCTTGAGACGCATTTCTTTATTTTTAACATTGTCAACGTCTCTACTAAAATCAATTTTATTATAGTTGATAATTGTAAATAACTCTTCGACTGTTTTGCTATTCAATGCCATACCAGAATAAAGCATTTTACGAACACGTTCTTCTATATTCTCGTTTGAGATATAATTAATGATAGTTACTTGAAAAGGAGAATCGTCTTCTGGCAATTGAAGCACTTCATTTGGGATATAAACACTATCTTTATCATAAATACCAAGACTTTCAAACCCATAGGTTGTAAAATAATGAAGAATCTGGTCGCGAATCCATTCTTCTACTGATTTATCGGCTACAGAATGAAAAGATTTGTAGAAACCATTATTAAGCGCTTCCAAATCATAGCCATACATATCAATCACAGATGATTTAATATCATCTTTTGAATTAATATCAAAATGACTATATGCTTCGTCAGTAATGAATACACCATTTGAAATTTCATCATGTTTTATGTTGGAAATATCCATTTTGCCAAGGTGTGGGATTGCTTTAAAAAGATGGAGTACTGCTTTGAAATATTCTTGAGTTTTGGTATTCATAATTGACATTCTCCTTTCAAAAACGAGAAAACAAAAAGCTATCATTTCTTGAAAACGATAGCCCAACATTCATTTAAGTATTTGCGAAAAGTAAATAACCCTATTGAAAAGGAACTCTCTATGCAAATACATTAATAACAATTAGGCGAGAAGTAAAAACATAATCTTTATTAAGCTTATAATGTACAGGAACCCCTTATGCCTAAAATGCCTTTAAGATGCGAGAAGTAAATCACTGTTTTCAAATAACTTGCGAAAAGGAACTTCTTATGCATCTGTAAATATACTATTTGAAAAAAACATTTTTGTTTTTAACATTTCATATAAATTATAATATGATTTCATAGAAAGTAAATACTTTTTTATAATACAAACAAAAACAAAGCGAGAAGTAAAATCATCTGTTGTATGCGCCATTGCTGGCGCATGTAGTAATAAAAAGGAACTTCTTATGCTTTGTTAATTAAAAAATATTATTTCAAATCATAAAAATCTATATTATTTCTTAAATATGAAAGTATTTCTAATCGTAAGAAATTATCTGGGTTTTCGAATGAAAAATATTCTCTGCCTTGTAATTTATAATGATGTACGTAATTATCAAAATAAATTAAGTCTAATGGGTAAATTTTTGATGAATCTTTAAGTAATTTTTTACAATCTTTATAATTCTTAAAATCAAACCAATGTAATGGACATAATGTTCTATCTTTATAATTACAGCTGCTATTTACAAGCAATACATAATTATATTTTTTAGGTAATTCTTTCAATAATGAAATTTGTCTATTATATCTATAATCCAATACTATATAATCATAACAGCTTAAATCCAAATTAAAAATATCTTCATGATGCAATAATCTTGTTATAGAAAGTGTTAAAATAATATCATCATATTTTGTTTTTAATTGTTTTGCTAATGTATCATCATTTATTGTAAATCTTTTGAATTCTAAACTATAATATTTTTGTATAATTTCCTTGCTACAATTTTTTTGAATTAATATTTCTATTGGAAAATGTTTTTTTACTTCATTTAATAAATATAAATATTCATCAAAATCGTGTGAAAAATTGCCATCTTCAACTCTAGTATTTATTCCATCTCGTATATAAGATGGCGTATATATGCATTCTATATTTTCTTTTCTTTTTGAGAAGAAATCAATAAACTTTTTGTTTGTTTCTTCATTAATTGGCATATATGGTATTTCAAATTTTTTCATATATTTATCACCATATATATATTATTTTGTACAAAAAAAATTTTTTTTGATATAATTAATTGAAGGTGGTGACAAAATATGCAAGAAATTGATTCGAGTTATTTTAAGGATTTGCATTCAAATGCTTTTTTGCGTTTACAAGGGAAAGAACAAGAAGAAAAAATAAAAGATATACAAAGACAATTCAAAAATTATTTGAAGAAAAAATGTAATCTGAATGACAAACAATTTGAGATTCTTTATAAATATAGCAAGGCATCAAGCTATAAAACATTCGAAAATAATTTTATAAAGTATATGCAAATTTATAAAGAAGTAAAAGAAAATGAAAAAGTTGATTGATAAATTTCAATCAACTTTTTTAATTATGCTAAACAAAAAAAATTGGTTCTTCACTTTTAATTAGAATAACTAAAGTGAGGTATCAACAATGAATAAAGAAACTATTGAACGAATTAGGACAAACCAAGAAGAACAAAAAAAGAGAATTATTTATTGGAAGAAACATTGTTTTGAAACAATCGAAACACTTACAAATCTATTAAAAGAAAATTACAATGTTTTCAAAAATATGTTAGACTCTCAAAGTCTACGTACAAATAAAAAACAATTTAATAAACTCAGTAGCGTCATGCCATTAGAAACGTTTGACGATTTTACTGAGTTTTTATATTTGAAATGTGAAAAAGCCGGCAAAATGAAAAAACATAAATATGGGGGATATTCCTATATTTTGTATAATGATGATTTGTATTTTCTTAATATTATGAACGGAGATATTAGAATAACACAATTTGGTCTTGTATCGTCAATACCGGAAGAAGACAATGATTTTGTTCCATTCAATATAAAAGAATATGGATTGGATTCATTGGAAGATTTAATATTCAAAGGCGAATTAAATAAAGCGTTAGACAATATTTGTTATAAATATGATATTAAAGTAACAATCAATAAAGAACTGGACCCAGAAGAATATTACGTAACAGAACATGCTGTAACGCACAATATGACAGATAAAAACGATGCACATGGACTAAAAAGAATATGTCTTTTATATTTAAGCCATGGATTTGCAATAACACAAAAACCAATATTCTGCAATCTTTCTCATAGATTAAAAGCTTGGGAACGAGCCATACAAAATATGACATATGATGGTTTTCATTATTCAAATAAATCAAGAGATAGAATTTTCCTAAAAGATTCAATAGTAAAGGTATTTATAAATCAAGATATAATGACTTTCATAAGAAGAGAAAATGGATTGTTTGAAACACCAAAGAAAAATATAAAAATAGAAAAAGGACACGGTGCAGTCCATGTAGAAACAATCGAATAACAAAAGGAGAGGCTAAAAAGCCTCTTTTTTATTTACACGATTTTCAAAATGTATTATAATTGAAAAAAACATTTGGAGAAAACTATGACAATATCTCATGATAAAATTGATTTTTATGATATTTATAGAAACGATTACATGTTGTTTGGATTATTGCATTGTGTACAAATTACATTTGTAAAAAAAGATAATCAAACAAAATCTTTTATTTCTATTGTAGTATATGGGAATGATGAAATAGCTGAAATTAGAAATAAAAATAAAGACTGGTGTTTCGAATTGCTTAAAGAAGATGAAATTTTAGTAGATATAAAAAGCGAAAACAAGGAAACACCAATATACGATGTTGAAACATTAATACATGACATGACTAATTTTTCATTAAAAGATAATATCAAATATATAGCAGGATTTTAGTCATGAAAAAGTTAGAAGAATTCTATACTTTTGAATTTATCAATTCTCATTTCAAAATTATAGTAAACATGACATTGCGAAATGATGAGCTTGTGTTTTTATATAATTGCGATTTGGTGTTTCCATATGATAGATACTCTACAATTGATGATATTCTTCAAGAAATTCATATGACTGCGTGTGAAGGAAGAATGAAAGAAGATACTAGACAATTCTTAAATAGATATGCACCAAGACTTCTTAAATATATAAATATTTATATGAAACAACAAAAAAAGATATATGGGGTATGACATGTCAAACCAAACGCTTTTTATTAATGTAGAACATCATTTATTTATATTACAATTTATGTTAAGAGCTAATCAATGCCAAAATATATACCAAAATGTATATATGTATTTTCTTCCAGACGTTTTTATTACAGAAAAATTTTTGAGAGAATCATTAAGAGATTTTAGAGAATATAAAGAAACATTTAACGTGTTATGTAATTTTGAAAATTATTTATTAAATAAAATCAATTGTGAAATAAAAAAATCAATGAAGTGGTATGGATTATGAGAGTAGTGAGATATACTTTTCCAGGGTCTAAATATGAAAGTTTTACCACCAGAGTCGGAGAACTGGAAATAGATGGTTACGTTAAAAACAACAAAATAAAACTATTTGTATCTGATTGGATAGATTGTAAAAAATATGTATTAACTTCTCCAACTCACATGAATGAAAATTTCATGGAACATAAAAAACTTTTTGATTATGAACGCTTGCAACTCCCAAACAAAAAAATAAAAGAATATGAAAAGTGTGTTAATGAATTTATAAATGGAATGGCTATTTATTATGGGTTATGAAAATGATTAGAAAAACAAATAATAGTTACGTAGAAAAAATTTCATATGAAGACAATAAAATTACAATTTTCATTTCTACAATTATGAAAAATTCATTTTCTATAGAATTAACTAACATAAAAGGAAATGCAAAACAAAAGAAATTATATCTAATGGATGCTCCTTTTATGGAAATGATAAATTTGGATAAACACAACAAAACACTTTCAATTATTCCAATAAATTTAAGCAACAAAACATTAAAAACATATAACGATTTAATTAACAACGCAATCAAAAAATTATCTATATATTACGGATTATGAGGAGATGTATGCATGCTAGAATCAATTCAAAAAATTAAAAACTATCAATTGTATTCGTTTATGGAGCAAATTAATGAAAAATTTTTTAGCGTATCTTTTGCAGTATTTGATTCCGGTTCTATACGCGTTAACATTTCACAATATAAATCTCTATATAAAAAGCATCTATTAAAATCAATCAATTTCACATCAGAAAATTTCACTAACTTAATTTCTATAAAAGATTCAATGTTTGAAGGTAATGAATTCGATATTAAAATTGCTTTTGAAAACGCATTGGAAGAATTTTTGGAGTTAAAAAAATGATTTTAAGAAAAATTATAGACGGGAACAATTACACAATAGCATTATATGATTTTTATTATGAAAATGCTTTATGTTTCTATATAGAAAGAAAAAATGCTCATTTTGTAATGGTACAAACATCTCCACAAAAACACGATACTTTAATTGATAAAACAAATTTATCTAACTTTATATATAAACAGTTATTAAATCAAGAATTGGGAGTATTCACTGGATTTGAAAAGGATTTAGCCAATGACTTGGCTTCTTTTTATCCATTAACAAAATATATAATAAAAATAGGACTTTAAGAAAATAAAAAAAGGCCACACATAAAAATGTGTGGCCTTTTTTTGTGTTATTCTGGATAAATAAAACCAAACCGTTTTTCTGCTTCTACCTTTGCTTTGTCAAAAGACATATAAGCCTCACCATACGTTTCCTCTACTATCGGAGAATCAGGATTCAGCATATCTGTGATAATATATCCTGCCCATCCGGCCTCAATTTTTATTTTTTGGTTGTTATGACAAAATATCCCAGTTTTCTCGATTTGGTCTTTTACTTTTTGGTAATTACCAGGAATCACAAATATACCTCCTCTTCAATCGTTTATTGGATTTCTACAAGTTCATATTCTGGTTTGATATACGTGCGACCGGAAAACATCTGAATCTCATAACCATTCCCATCCGCAGGATTAGGCATGAGTTCTGCCGGAATAACACTATTGATTTTACCGAGAATATGTGTTGTAATAATACGAACTACTTGACCAGGCAAAAACATACATTTCACCTCCTTTCATGGTTATATTATACCATAAATCGAGGAAAATGTAAATAGTTTTGTGCAATTTTATTCAAAGGCCAACCGTATTTTTACAAAAATTTTCAGAAAAAAAAATTAGTTGGTTTTCTATAAAATCATAATCTTTACAACTTGAACGCGAAATATTTTTATTGTTAAGAGAAGACATGACATTAACGATAATATGTTTTTTATTATTTGTATTTTGATATTTATTAAAAAAATCAAACGTTGCATTCCCAGAAATCATTTTATCATTAAAAATAATTGTATAGTACAATACAAAAATATTATTGTAACGCGCTTGATTGCGAATTCTTCCAGAAAGAATAATCTCAAGATTTTTTGATTTTATTGTTTTTCCAACATACATAATTATTTCCCCTTATCTATCATAATCCACTTTCTTTTACAAGCGCTTTTACAAAAGTCAACAACACCCCTTTTGTAATTGGATGTTGTTGTGATATGGCATTAATTGAAAAATCCTTTTCATGTATCCTGTCTAAAACCATATCAGAAATATCAAAACGGTCACAAACTCTAGAAAAATCAATTGATTTATGATTTTTAGGAATTCTAAAAACAGAAATAACGATGCTTCTATTGAATGTATCGAAAAAAAATGTATAAATATATTTTTTTGATTTTACGCCGTAAACCTTTCCATTGTGTTTGATATACATATTTTCTCCTTTACAGCCCATAACATTTTTTACAAACAATCTTATAAAAATCATATAAGGAATTTATAAGAAACGTTCTATCATATTTATGGTTTTTCGCTTCATGTGCAATAATGCTAAAAACTGTATTTTTTATTTGCTGAAAATTGCAAACGATAAAATTTACATAAAAAGAATCCGCAATCCTTTCATCCTCATATACAAACGTATAAAAAAACGTTTCATCTATATAAGACAAATACAAAGATGAAATGTTATCTCTATAAACATAAGAAAGATTGCATCCACCGGTTCTCATGTTATTCTCCATTATATAATGTCAATTTATTTCTAAATTTTACAAAAATATCTTTTTTGATTGGATGACTTTTAGCTATATAAGAAAATGAATAATTTTGCATATTTATGCAATCCAATATTTTCGTTGAAATTATAAACGTATCAATCAACAATTTACATCTTTTTGTAATATCATAAATATTTATATCAAAACAATCCAAATTTGGCAAATATGAAAACACGTACATACGTTGTTTGTTCTTGATGTATATTATTTTTTTTGCAAAATCTTTTATGTACATGATTCACAACCCGCTTTCGATACGAAGCATGTTTTGAAATTTCATAAAGATATTTTTCTTAACCGATAAGACATTTTCCATTTCTTTTATATTAAGTTTTTTTATATGACCAAGAAAAAAAACTGGCACTTTTGCATTTTCTTTATTTATATAATTGAAATACCAAATTGGTATTTCAAAATGAGAAACATGCTCAAGAAAAAAATAATTGGACAAATTGCTTTTGCATAATTTGCTAATATTAACAACAACACTATTTGTTGCTATACTGAAACCGAACGAATAAGAATAATTATTTTCTTTTATTGAATATCTCTTTCCCCATTTTGTAATATACATTTCAAAAACCACTTTCAAATTTAATATTATTTATAAGTTTCTTAAAAATATTTTTTTCAGTACGACAAATAGTTTCGATTTTTTTCATTTCAAATTTATTTTTTGAATGAATTACAATATGGACATCATTATTTGATATAATATATGTATGTTTATGCGTGCGATTTATTACGACATCATTATCCTTATCAATATCATAAATAACTATAATAATAGCATTTGCGTTATAAAAGCCAAAATGATATTCTTTATTTCTTTGCTGAACTATATGTAGTTTTTCTCTGCCTAATATATATTCGTACATAATCAAATCAACGGGAAAGAACCCGCTCTCTCCTTATCAAGTGCCGCAATCATGATACGAGATGCACGAACGGCGCATTCATTTCTATCATCTGTATATTCTTTATTTGCCATTTCGCGAAGAAATGCAACGCAAAGCCTTACAAGAGATTGCTGCGTAGTTGGGTGGTCGTTGGCAAGATACTTTGCGAATACTTTATCTTTGCATCCGAAACTATCTGCATACAATGACATTGCTTTTGTAATTTCTTTTTCGCTATACATAGTTATTCTCCTTTCACTTAACGACCAAACCTTTTACGACTTTCCATTTCCATTCTAATTTTCTTTCTTCTATTAAGTCGTTCTATTTTTTCCAATAATTCTCTATCTTTTTCTGAATAGTGGTTTCTTTGTTTTGGATAATAAAAAACATCAAAAATACTGTAACTATAAAGATGTATTTTTCCTTGTTCTTTTCTTACAACGACTGGTTTTATATCGTTATACCAATCAGTAAATCCAACGACAAAAAATTCGTCATCTTTCATTGAATTAAGTTGTTTACGACGTTTCTTGAAAAAATCTTCTATTCTTTTTTCATTGATGCTATGGATAAAATGCATTTCTGTATTTTCCCATTGCTTTTTGAGCCAATTTTCTTCTGCTATCTCTTCAAGAAATTCATTTCCATCTACAAATTCAAAATTTTCCATAATCATACACCTTAACCTTTTTACGATTATAGATTTTTTTACTTTGCTTAACGCGGGTTACGGGGGAGAATCCCCAAACAACTCTTTTTGAGACGTCTGCCTCGCGTTTTGCTTTTTTTGATTTTTTACTATACGAAACAAACATCTCTTTTTCCTCCTTAATAAGTTCTTGCACAAATGGGATTGCTCGTCAGCACCGCCATTTTACGAATTGCAACAACGTCCTTGAGCATTCTTCTTCCTTTAGCATAATCAACACCATCAATCGACATAACGAATCCATACGTATACATCGACGGGAAAAACTCGAAAAAGCGATGAAATGCTTCGTAATCGCTGACATTGCTATCGTCCCAAGAATACACCTTCACTCTCGGCATTTCGTCGCCAATCCTAACATTTGCTGCCATAACATTTGCCTTGTCAAAAAATCCACTCCAATGATTCTTATTCATGCATTCGTATTCATCTTCGTTCCTGATTACAAGCTTAGCCACAAACATTTTCCGTTCCTCCTCAATTATTTTTGTAGTAAATGCTTTCGCAAAGGTAATTCAAAACATAAAGGAGATTCCTTGTTACGAAAGTATTGTACAAATATTTCTTCATTCCATACGGCATCTTCACAGTGATTCGCTTGTCACCTTCATGAAGCGTTTTATTATATTCTTTTTTATCTTCATTTTCAATACCATGATTGTAAATGATGTTGTGCATATTGATATTGTCAAATTTGATTTCAAAAGGTTTGTTTTTATATTCACCAATTACTGTGAAAACAAATCCAGAAGTATATTCTCCAGTCGTTTCAGCCGAAATTGTCTGAATCTTTACATCATCATTTTTATAGAATATATTACTCAACGTAATGAACGTACCAGCTTTTTCGATGCCTTTGCCATCACTATGCAAAATACAAACATCGCAAGAGATATCTTTGCCTTCATCACTAGTTACGTACTCTCTGAACTTTCCAATGATTCCACAGCGAGGAAGTTCACCAACATATTCGTTGTACAACTTCTTACTATACTTGAACGCTTTGCTAATCATATATTCTAGCCTCCTTTTATCTTAATGCTATTATACCACAAATCATTAAAAATGTAAATAACTTTTAACATAAAATTTTTAAGAAAAATAAAGATATATCTTATATAGAAAAAAGATAGGAGATGCACTATGAACGTTATAACAAAAAATTTAATAGCATCTTTGCACAAAACAGCTATGAATGACGAAACATATTTCGATTCATTGAAAACAACAAACAAAGAAAATGAATTATCTATAGGAGAACTGGTAGACGAAGTCATAGAAAACTCCTATAACGACTGTGGATTTAATTTAACAGAAAAGTTTTTCAATAAATATGACAATACAAATAACGATAAAATTGATTACGAACAATTCATAGCAAATACAAAAGCTTACTTCAAAAAATCAAAAAAGAACATAATAGAAAAATTCGTAAAAATATATATAGATATGTATGACGAAAAAGACAAAAACGTTATAAAATCTATGAAAAACTATCTAAACAGAAATTTCGAAGTAATAACGGAAAGAGTCGTTAATTATCAAGTTCCAGACTTATATGCATTAAAGAATCTAATCAACGACAATACAGACAAAGATTACGAAAAAATCAAAGACAAAGTCAAAAAAGCATATGATGATGTAAAAAAGATTTTAGAAAAAGAAATGCCAGACTTGCAGCTTGCGAAATTAAAAGATAGCGATATCACCATATTAGAAGACGATAGTTATGGAGAATCGAATAGCTACATAGAAGATGGAGAAACTCACTGTACTATTGCCATTGGCCGTTCGCTTTTGTCTCGTGGCGAAAGCGTACTTATGAATACCATATACCATGAATTATGCCATTGTATTGTAGGACAAGGCGAAGAAGCTGACAAAGCTTGGGAAGACGGAAAATTCAAAAATAAAGAAGACGATTATCAAGACATGGCCCATAGCGATAAGATATGGAAAGACGTATCAAAACTGATTTCTGATAAAACCGGCTATGACATACAACAAAATGCCGCCGAATATGAAAATAAAACAAAGAAATTAAATCATAATCATGAAGCTTCCATAGTATGCTATAACTGTGGTTGGTTTGATATATATGAAACGTTTGATGATGACTGCGAAAAAGCAGAAAACAATAACTTCTCTTGTCCTGAATGTCATTCATCCGATACAAAAATCATATATCCAAATGAAAATGAATTAGCTATTATTGATGATGCTATAGCACATGCAAACTTAAAAAAATCGGGGAAATTGGAGATGTAATTATATGAAAAGATTAATCAAAGCTGAAAAAACATTTGAATTACTTGATTTACTAAAGAACGCCAATTCTCAAATCAAAGAAGTCCAAAACGAATTAAGAAAGAACAGCAATTACGATTTTAGCCAAGAACTGAAAGACTTGAATCGCGTAAGAGACAATCTATATATAATTTTTGTCAATATCAAAGAAAAAATAGAAGAGGCATAATATGAAACGTCTTATCAAAGCAGAACGATTAAACGACAATCTTGAGGTCTTGCATTTCAATTTGTGGTTTACTGTCATAGAAGAAGATTCCAGCAAATACAATCATAATGATATGAATAATGCTGTTTCAAATACTTGGCTTACAAAACATGACATCGAACGTTTCCTAAAACATTTTGAGAAAAATGATGTGCCAGTAAAAAATATTGAAATAACTTCTATCAATAATGATGAAATAACATTTGATGTTATATGTGAAATTGGAAAGGTCGAAACAGATTTTTTGGTTAATAAATTCAATTATTATTACGATGGCACACAAACACAAAATTTTGGCACTACAGATGAATGTGTAGCAGTATTTGATGAAGTTATATGTTCTTCAAAATAAAGAAAGCACCCAATGGGGTGCTTTTTATTCGTATATATTTTTTGATTTTTTGCTGTCAACATATTGAAATACTGGTCTAAAATTATATGTAAAATTATAATACAATATAACTTTATTCCATGTGTTCCAATGTCCTTCACTTATATATGATTCTATTGAATTACTACTTTGTTGTTTTATTTTTTCATCTTCAAATGATGAGTTAATATTTTTTGTGTTTATTGCCGAATAAGCCGCACCACCGCCATACATTCCAACAGCTGATTGCGTCTTAAATGTCAGGTCATTAAAAAATCTATGAGACGAATTTGAAGATTTGTTATTTTGTATATGCTCTCCTTGTGCTGTAAATGTATAAGTCCACGTGCCACTCTTATCTGTTGGTGTAATAAATATTGTAATAAACGAATCTTGCTGAAAAGATGTAAAACCATATCCTTTATTCATTACGCCTATACCAACAGAATTATCATAATGCCATACATTAATATTTGCCGCTGTAATGGACCCACCCAATGTTCCAGTTTTTATATTTTTTTCGTATTCATCATTTGACATTATTCTAACAGATATTAAAGACATTAAATTTTTATTATTTTCATCATTTTCAATTGATATATTTTCAAGAAGAAATGCTTTCAATGTTTCCAAATCTTCTAGCGTACTTGCGTTTTGTATGTCATCATATTCTTTTTCTGTAAGATTCTTTGAAGATAGTTTATATGACAAAATATTCACCTCTAAAAACCATAGCTATTATTAAAATAAATCTAAAAAATCAAAAAATAAAAGAGAGGATTGATTCCTCTCTTTTTAATATCCGTAATATTTCTTATATATAAAATGATAAAAGTCACTCAGGTACACTTCAACGTCACTCAAACACTTGTTTTTTATCTCTTCTTTTATGTCATCTATACTTTCGTTTATGTTATTCAATATCCTTCGTTTCAATTTCAAGAAATTATAATCATGAAATAAATCAACTTCAATGTTGCTACCGGCGTGTTTGGATAACTGATAATTCAAGAAAAATGTATAGGAAAAAATCCTAATATTACCATAATATGAAGTAATAAAAAAATATACTGTCATATTATTATTTTTATATATCTTTTCCATGAATCAATACCCAAAATCTTTCAAAAACATTTTCCTTAGCCTTACATATATTCCGCTATCGTTCTTCTTACACGTTTCTTCGAATACTTTGTCTATCGTTATGTTCGTATAAGCAAAAAACCCAAACCAACAGACAAAGTACTCTACTGACTTTTCTCTATTCGTCATAATCTTCCTCTATATCATCTTGTATATACTTCTTCGTTTCTATATTGAAGCATGTAATTTTCCCCTTGTACCGATAACTACCAGTGTCCAGCATATATATATTATTCTTCAATATCAATGGCTTATTATAATCCTCTTCCAAGCATTGCGTAGACGTATGCCCAACTACGATTATGTCCTCTCCTTCGTAATTAGCAAAGAAGCTTTCTCTTATCCATAGCAAATCTTCTTTTATCTGTTTGTCCAATCCATAAAAAGGATTTATCCCAGCATGGACAAATATATACTTCCCAATCCTATACCATAACGGCAAATTCTCTACCCATTCTATTAGTTCATCAAACTCTCCTCGCGGCAATTTATCTAATTGTTTTTTAGTCGTATCAAATCCATTGTAAGTCCAAGTATTGTCAAGGCCTTTATAAAAATTTATCATCATATCTTCATGATTGCCCATCAATGCTATTACATTACTGTATTTCTCTGTCAATTCCTTGACATACTTCAAACATTCAATAGATTTTTCTCCACGGTCTATATAATCACCCAAAAATATCAAATAATCTTTTTCAAAATCTATCTTGACTTTTCCCATTAAAGACATCAGTTTATCATACATTCCATGTATATCGCCAATAGCATATATCATTTCTACCACCTCTAAATTCAATTATATATTCAAATAAAAACTTTGTAAATACTTTTATTTTGTTTATATAAACTACCACAGCGAGGTATATGCCTATGTCTATCGATACAGTGAAGGAATCACTAAGCAACTTGGTATCTTCTGGAGAAATCAATAACAAAACGCAAGAAGAACTGAGTGATATCTTATACAATTTTTATTTATCATTAAAATATAGTAATGAACATCAAAACAATAATTCTGTTATTGTTAGGACTTTATCAAACGATGAATACAGTAAATATTTAATGAACAGCACATTCGGTGGGTCAATTGTCATGAAAGATGAGAACGTATTCCACTTCTGTGACAAAGACGGCGCATCCACTCTTTTGTATTATCTAAACAAAGATTATACTGCGCATGATAATAAATTATATAATAACCCAAATATTTATAAAAGATATACATATGGTACTGGCGGTAATTGGTTTTTTGGTCATTTTGTATTTATATACGAATTAAAGTTAAATAACAAAAACAACAACTGCACATTAAGAAAAACAAAAAAATCTGTTTTGGATATTTTTGACGCACCTTCAACTTATAATAAACTTGACATTGAAAGTTCACGCGAAGTTAATAAAAATTTTACTGGATATTTTAATCAAAGAACACCAAAATTCAGCAATTTGTCAGTTGACCCACGTTATACATGCGATATATTGTCTGGGTTTAGGCCAATTTTTCAATATCTTGACAACAAAAAATCAACCAATATTTTTAGTTAAGATTATTTCAACAATCAATTTTATTCTTAAAATAGTAAAACAGAAACGGAGATATACATCATGAAACATCTAATCAAAAAAGCAAATAAAAATTTACTCTATACTTTTTCCACCAATGACGGAAAATTCAAAGATAAAAACGATGCAATCAATTATATCGAAAAATTAGACAAACCATGCGTTTATACATATGGATTGGAATATAAACATCCAACTACTCATAGAGTTCCAGTTACAAAAGAAGAAGCAATAGAAAAAATAAAAAACAACAGCTTGGTGGATATAACTGAAGAAACTGATGTCATTCATATCAATGCTTATAGCAGCAATGATATGTACTAAAAAAGAGAGGATTATATCCTCTCTTTTAATATGTTATCTTTTTTTTATTCATAGCGTGTTTCATGCATACTTTTACTATATCATATACCATTTCTATATCGCTATTCCCAATAGGAATAACGTTCTCTTCATCTGGAAAATAAATCTCTATATTTTTTTTCTCATCATCACAATTAATATAAATAATATCACTACATTCTTTTGTATTCTCCATAACGCTTTCCATTAAATCGCAAATATACTTTTTTTTATCTCCAGACATTTTAATACCAACTTCCATATATTTATAATCCAATTACAACCTTCTGAACTTGTTTTGAAAACAATACTAAACAATCATATATATATTCTTTGTTTTTAATAATTTCAACGTTACAATCACTACAAGCAATCTTTCTTAAATTATCAATATACGAAGCATTATATTTTCCAAACTGCAAAAATATATCTATCCAAAAATTATCATTTTTTATAATAAAAAAATTTTTCTCTATAGTATATCATATCGTCAATATATACGCATTTTATCGATATATTGTTTTTCTTATATATCTTTCTCATTATCTATGTCTCCTAATTTGTTCTTCCTTTTTTCAATTTCATGCTCCACTTATCAATATATTCTTATCAAACATTGCATTAATTGCTTTTACTATCCGTCCTACAAGCATTTTCTCATTCTCATAAAAAAATGGAACGCTATACAAATAATCATATATGAAATTATTATTCCTATTCAATTTTATCATCCAATACTTATCATCAAAAATAAAAGCAACTTTCTTATCTTCTCTCTCTTTTACAAAAGTAATAATAACATTAATATATGTCAAATCTTTGTTTGATTGAATCGTAAAACCACTAGCATTCCAAATTTTTGAATCTTCTTCGATTTCTAATTTGTAATGACATATTTTGTCATATTCCATAATTTATCTCCAAAAATCATAATCCTATTTTCACTATATACTTATCTAACGGATAAAAAGATTTTACTACATCCAATATATCTATTCTTTCTAAAATACAATCTACATGCCCAATCAAATGATTCTTAAAATATTCTTTGTCAAAATTTTTTAAGTCTTCAGTAATAAAATAAGAATAGTTTTCATCATAATAAATAGCAAACATCAATGGATATTTATAAAAATTATGCAAAGATACACAATATTCTTTCGTTTTTACGCGTCCAAGAATCATAAGCTCGTCTTCCCTTTTACAACAGCATGATTCATGCATACTTTCACAATATCATATACCATGTCAATCTCACTTTTTCCAGCGGCTACTGTTATTTGGTATTCTCCAGAAAACATAACTTCAGCACAGTCATTTTTTTCATCATAACATATATAAATAATATCACTACATTCATTTGTATTTGCTATAACAGTTTCTAATAAATCACAAATATTATTTTTACTACTCATATTTTTTATTTCTCCTATACAATAAAAGAGAGACTAACATCTCTCTTCAATCAAATACTCGTACTCCGTCATAAAAAATCTTCCAACTTTGCTACAATCTTTCAATAATGTGCCAGTATCATCAGTTTCATTATCCCAATCTATATCCTCTCCAAAAGCATCTTCAATAGCTTCGTTCATTTTCTCTTCTGCTTTTTCTCTATTTTTGCAAACACTGATATTTGTATCATAATCATCACAATAGGTCTTGTAAATCAATAAAAACATCCTTTATACTCCCTTTCTTTATTTTTCTCTAAATTTTTTCAGTTTTCTATATATGCTCTAGAAAAAACCTTATTTTTTTATCTCGAAATTTTTTCGGTTTTACTATTTCTATCTGGAAAAACCCTAATTTTTTCTCGTGAAATTTTTTCAGTTTTACTCTATTCTTCTAGAAAAACCCTATTTTTTTCTCGTGAAATTTTTACCATTTTACTCTATTCTTCTAGAAAAACCCTAATTTTTTCTCGTGTTGTGTGAGCCATTAGTTCGCCCTCGAGGGCCATTTTTAGGCTTTTTTTGAACAGCTGAAAAACTGCACGCTGAAGCTATACAAATAGTCATTTCAACATGCAATTTTATCGTACTTAATCATCTGTTGGCATATGTTCCCAGAACCAGTCTTCAAATTCTTCATCTGTCATATCAATTAATTCTTTTTCTTCATCCATAATAACACCTCCTATTAAACATCAATATAATTAGTCATCTCGTGAGGGCCATCTTTGAAATTGAAGACCATAGGATTGATAGTGATGATATTGTTAATCATCTTAATGAAAAAACATACTTCATTATTGTTCTTATCAATAAAATCCGCAGTACAAGTATCACCATTTACCCAATCTTCAAATTCCTCATGGTATTTTTCAGCCCAAATAGAGATATAGTCTCTGGAAACGGTATTGGTTTTGTCATCGACCTTCATAGTCCAATTACTTGAGCCAATTTGATAGAACATTTTTATCTCCTTTATTGCTTATGTTCGATAATCTTGACAGTACCTTCAATGATGCCAAAGCTGCTGTCTTCTTTGTATTCATATTCTTCTGCGTCTTCGTTGTTTTTCATTTTGCGAGTCAGAATCCAAAGAGAATTGTCGGTTTTCCAACTAATATTGACCAGTTTGCGATTTGGTTCGAGATTGACAGTAATAGTACCGCCAACTTCACGAGCGATAGGATTGAATGTAGATGTATGATTTCCAGCGACATTGAAAGCAAATGTGGCAATTCCAAAAGCGATTGCAATGATAATGAAAATACTGGCAACCTTAAAGATATTTTTATTCATTTTTTTCTCTCCTTTACAGTCTGATTTTTCTTCCGGAAATGACATCAACGATAGTAGTGTTAGTACCGAATGCAGCTCGCATTTCAAAAAGCTCTTCTTCAGAAGGAGGCTGCCAATTCTCGCGGTACTCTTCCAGAGATTTGTCTACATACTCTTCGCGAGCCTTGCGATGTTTTTTCATATCTATCTTATAACCTAATTCAATAGCTTCTTCAGCAGTATCATTAGGAGCAATATTGCCGGATTTCTTCCAGTACAGAACACCATTGCGAATATCGCCATCTTCGCGAAGTGCATTTTTCAACCACTCTTTTTCAAATTTCGTCATTGCCATTTTCCTTACCTCCTCTATGGTTAGATTATACCATAAATTAAGGAAAATGTAAATAGTTTTATGCAATATTTTAAGAAAAAATTTTTGTATTTTTGATATAGAAGATAAAAACGAGGTAATAGATTATGATATTATCACAAAATGAATTGGAGCAAATTAGAAACGCATCTTCTTTGGAAGAAGTACGGAACTTTATTTTTTCTTCAGTAGAAAACAACGAAAATGATATTACTGGTGACATTGTTAATATTGGGATATTGAGCAGGAAAGAGTATATCAAATATATATGCAATGATACGTTAGACGGGTCTATAACGAAAAAAAACGCTAGCGTATGGAATTACTATAATGGTAAATATGGAAGTGCCTATTATGAAGAAATGCAGTATCATTATAATCCCTTAAAAAAAGGAGTACAAGTAAATTCCCTAATGGGGAAAATCACACCGTATCATAGTTTGGAAGAATTAACTTCCGATGGATATATAAGCGCAAGAGATTCAAGGACAGACATTTATACGTATACATTTGAAGCATTTAATGATAATATAAATAATAAAACATTTTCAAATACTGAAAACGAAAACGTAGTGTTTGAATTTTGGGGTGGATATGGCGGAGATATAACCTGGTATGATTATAAAAAAGTAGAAATAGAATATCAAATCGATAAAACGTTTACAACGTCAACGCAAAACGTTACTATTAAGAAGCGATATGGTGGGGAGAATGGTTGTTATTATGGAAAAGTTATTTTTTGTTGTTCTTTTAGACCAATCTTTCGTTATGTAGATAATAGAAAAAGTAAAGATATTTTTAAGTAAAAAAGAGACCTTATGGTCTCTTTTTCAAAGTGATAAAAATGTCTCAATTGTTTGGTAATATTTGCTTATTTAAAAGATTGTAGTTCTTCCATGACATGCCAAAGTGTATATCCGTAATTGATTAATCCTTCCCAATTGCAATATCTGTCAAATACATCCTCTGGCGAAAGAGACATAATATAGTCGTCTCTACTGGTGTCATCTTCTTCTAATCCAAGATTCTGACGTACATTTTTCATGATTCTATCAGAATACGTTTCTTGAGCCGTTTTTTGCATTAGATGTTTCATACTTATTCTCCCATTAAAAATTATAGTAATTGAACCATGTAACATCAGGGTCCAAGATTTTATTGACTTTTTCTATAATGTTTTCGTATTTTTCATATTCATCGACAGCTTTTATTCTTTCTTCGCCTTTTAGCGATGCCCAGTTTCCGCCAGGAAGCTTTTTACATAAATCCTTAAATAACTCCCTTGTAGATACGAATCGCTTTTTCAATTCTTCCCAGTCTTGGTCGTAAAAGCCATCGTCAGTATCGAACTTATTCTGTAGCTCGTCAACTTCTTCCATTCTTTTGTAAATCTTCTTTGTCTTTTTTAAGATATCCGATTTTGTAAATTCCTCTACAGAGTTTGGCTTATCGTTCATAGCGGAATCAAATTCGTCTATACATTTTTGTGTTTTGTCACTGACTGATGCTAGTTTACGCAAACGTTTCATATCCTATCTCCTTATTTATTTATTATATTTATACATTTACTCATTTTTTATATAACGAAAGAGCATCTTACGATGCTCTTGTTTTTTAATTTGGTGGACCCTCACGGACTCGAACCGCGGACTACCTGTTTATGAGACAGGTGTTCTAACCAACTGAACTAAGGGTCCATATTTATATATTATTTTTTATTAACAACAACTGCATATAAATTATGCGGACAGGGATTTACACCCTGTATGGTTGCTCTCTAACTGGGACCACAGTAACGAGTACGTCCGTACTTGTGACAACCGCCGGCACGCTGCGTCTACTTATTCCGCCACCGCATGAATTTTTTTATGGAGTGAACGACGAAACTTGAATTAGTGACTCCTAACTTTGAAGGATAGTATTCTACCAACTGAGCTAAAGGCCCTTTATAAAGTTATTATATAACAAAATCAATGCTTTGTAAATTAGTCAAAAATCAATTCCTTTTTCTTTCCATTCATTCCTCGTAATTGATTCTTTATCCACGGCAATGCCTTTTCTTTGAAAAATTTTTTATATATCCTTTTCACCTGCAGACCATTGTAAGTAAACGTGTCAATCAAGCCATCTTCCAATAGCTTGATTTCATCCAACGCACGTGAAGATATATATTGAACTTTATCGGGATTCATGACTACTATGATATCAACGATATTCCTATCGTCAATATGTATGTATATGTCATTGCCATCTATGTTTGTATTTCTATACAGCATCTATCATCACCCAGGTATTATTATACCACAAAATCAAAAATGTGTAAATAGAAATTTTACAAAACACGAAAAACCTCATTTAAGAGGCCTGATTTCATAACATTTTCAAATAAGCCGTTTATATCAAATATATACTTCCTTTACATTCATCTCCCTGCTTGGCTTTACATCAGCTTCAGCTATAAGCCTACTTGTGCTAGAATACCAACGTATCAGTGAATGTATTTTTCATATATTTTTTCCATAAACCTACTACTTTTTGAATCTATAGAATCTCGTTTGCTTCACCAAATGGAAATATGGCAAAAGGAAAAAATATCTTCAAAAAATAATAGTCGCTTTGTAATTAAAATATCATATTTCATATATATAATAATAGAAATAATAAATGAGAGGTAAAAAATATGAAGCATTTAATTAAACAAGCAACTTTATTGGACGAATTTATGACTTATCATGAAGATTATGACAATTATTCAAAACATATAAATAACTTCAAAAAGATGTACAAAGTATTAGATAAATATATGAAATCTCCAGATGAAAATGTAAGTGACGCTTTTGAAAGAGCTCCAGAAGATGAACAAAAATATATGGTAGATTTAATTAGACCATAAAAAGAGGAACTTAATTGTTCCTCTTTTATTTTCATTATTCGAAGTTTTCTGGGGCCAATTTTTATTCACATAGCTTTACCTCACAAATACTATCGCGAGCTCCTCGCGCAAATCACTTAAATATTCATATTTTATATACAATTATGATAGTGTCAATTTGTGAAGCTCGCGCAGTAAGCGCGAGGTGAGGGACACCTAATTGTACGCTATTTTTATAGTAGTTTTTTCTATTTAGTACACTGTTTATAGTAGTTGTTTTTATAGTAGTTTTTTCTATTTAGTACACTGTTTATAGTAGTTGTTTTTATAGTAGTTTTTTCTATTTAGTACACTGTTTATAGTAGTTGTTTTTATAGTAGTTTTTTTATAGTAGTTTTTATATATTAAATTTATTTAATTTTACATTTGTTAAAGATTTGATATTTGAAGATATTGCAAACAAAGGAAAGTACGTAAAAACCTTATGATATATAATAATTTTAAAAAGTTGTTGCTGGTGTTTAGATTTTTAAGTTGACAAAAATATTGATATATATGTAAATTTTAGCCATTGCGAGAGTAACTATAAGAGATATAGAGGAAATAAAAATATATAACATATTTTATACCATAAGAAAAATAAAGAAGATTATAATAGAAATGTAGAAAGGTATAATATAAATAGATTAAATGATTGAGGAGATAAGATATGAAATATTTAATTAAGAAAGCAGAATCGAAATTCCAATATACAATTGATAGATTGGAAGAGATTGCAGAAAAGTATGGGTATAAAAAAGTAGAAGATGTTGATACGATAGCGTTTGAGTTGGAAGGCATAGACATAGACATTACTGTCGATGATGAGACCAAGACGTACAGCAGCGTTGTATTGGGCTTTGGTGGAGATTTAGACGAAAATCAAGATGTTATGTATCTCGAAGCTGGAGTGGAAGTAGACGGAATATATTATTACTTTGAGCCGCAGAGCATTAAAGAGATAGAGGATTTTGTAAAGAATCCTGCATCTGTGAATTTTGAAGGGTGAAAGTATGAGACATTTAATTAAGAAAGCTGAGAAGCTGAGCACGGAAGAGATAAGGAATATGACAGACGATGAAGTCATAAAGTTATATAAGGAATTAAGTAAGAAAGGTATGACGATAGACTTCATTTGTGATGTATCTGATGGATATACAATACCGGTAGACGAGATATTCTTTGAAAATCTTGGAGACTGGAGAACGGATATAGATTCGGAGTATAGCCCGTTGAATTATGGTTTTGATCCAGATGAAGCCGAAGGATGGGAGTACTATACATTTGATGATGATTTTAGTCCTGGGCATTATCCGAAACCTGCCACAAAAGAGCAGTGCGGAGAATTTTTGAGAAGCTGCGCTGAAGAAATGGAAGAATATATGGAGGAACTGTAAAAGTTCCTCTTTTTATTTACAAAAAAATTAATGTATGGTATAATTTCATTGGTGATAGCAATGTTAATGATGTATGCTAAAGAACATATAGAAGTAAGATATAAATATTTTTCAATAGAATATGTGATAGAAACAAATAATGTACCGATACATATGTTTTTCAAAATAGGAGAATTGAGTAGCATTGAAAATTTTTTACATAGGATTTCGCATTTTACTTCAATGAAGGAAGATATGTTAAAACCGTATGCTAAGTTTTTTGTAAATTACTTTAATGAAGTAATGAAGAAAAGTTATGTGAGGTATGGGTTATGAATAAAGAAGACATAGAAGTGAGGTACGGAAAATTTTATATAGAATTTATATTGAATACCGGTTATGTACCGACGCTTATACCTTTTAATGTGGGGAAATTGATAAATAACAAGGACTTTGAAAAAAAGATATTCTTGCTTTTTTCATTTGAGATTAAGAAAAGAGAGCAATTTCTTAAGAATAAAAAAATTTTAATTGAATATATGAATGAAGTAATGAAGAAAAGCTATGTCAGGTACGGGTTATGAAGAATTATTATATTTGCAAAAAAAATTTTGAAGTGATGTTTTGCTATGGGTCGTTAACAAAGTGGTTCAAGGTGTACATCAAAGATTTTTCCAATGACAATTTTGCAGTAGTGGAATTGAGTGACGAGAAGTACATGTTCGAAGACGCTGAGAATCATTATTTTGTATCGAGCATAGATAAGAATACATTGACGATGAGGAAGTTCATTGAAGAAAATATGGAAAAAATGTTTGACGAATACCAATGCAAACGATTGAAGTATATATATGGCTTGTAGGAGAATGTAATGAATTTGAGAAAATATATTAAAACGAAATATAGCATACGCTTAAAGGACTTTTATAATCGTCATAGTCTTGTATTTGAGATTCATTACTCGAATACTTGGTGGTATTTTGAGCCTAAGAATATGGAAATGTTTGACAAAGATGATTTTGATACGAATACATTTGTAAGTGGATATATTAAGTTGCTTGAAGATTGTGACATATATGAAGATATAGTGAAAAGTATAAAAACATTTTATCCATTGTGGAGATATGTAAAGAGGATAGGGTTATGACAATCAAAGAATACAAGTGTAAAGCATTTACACTGAAGCTATGTGATTTTGATAGGGATAGAGAGATATACTTTAGATTGTCAGTGGAATGTGGTGGAAAGTGGAAAACCGACTATATATTCGATACGCATAATTTCGGGATAGATAGGCTAGACAAGAAAAGATTTTTGAAGGCGATAGAGAAGCATAATATCAATCTGAACATAAAGGAATTGACAGAAGCTATATATGATTTCTATCCATTCAGCCAGTATATAAGGATAATCGGGCTATGATTATGAAGAAGTACATCGATGAAGAATTTGTCTTGGAGCTATGCGATTTCAGTAATGCTTATCGCATGGATAAGTTGGATACGTTTTTTCACGTATTTGACAAAGAATGTAATGGTAACTATATATTCGAAGCTCGTAAATTTGGGGTCAAAGAATTTGATGAAAAAAAATTCTTGGAAGTCATGAGAAAAAAAGATATGAAAATGGATATACATAAATTGATAGAAGTGATGAAGACTTTTTATCCATTGAATTATGTCAGGAGCATGGGATTATGATAATTAAAGATTATTACGGAGAAAAATATTCTTTATGGTTATGCGATTTTGATATAAATAAAGAGATGTTTTTTCGTTTGTCTGTATATCCTAATGAAAATGGATGGGCAAAGCATTATATATTTGAGACTCGAAATTTAGGAATTAATAAATTAGATAGGGGAAAATTTAAGAAAACTATTGAAAAATATAATATTAAATTGGATGCAATTGAATTGATGAATATAATTGAAAAATTTTATCCATTCAATCAATATATAAATGTGGTTGGGTTATGAACTTAAAAGCATATATTTCGGAGAATAGAAAAACATATGAATATTTTTGGTTTGCTGGTGAAAAAAATGGATATGATATATATGTAACGATAACAATATCGAAAGATTTGAATACCAATATAAACGTTGATATATATAAGAATATTGAAGATTTTTGTTGTAAATTGAGAAGCATTAAAGAAGATTTGTTTATGACTTATTCAAATATTTTTGATGATTTTATAACTAACCGGGAATATAGCTTAGAAAACGTAAAATATGAAGATGTTATATCTTTTGAGATATTCATAAATGACTGCATAGAAAAATTAAGCATGTATTATGGATTATAAAAAAGAGGCTGATGCCTCTTTTTTATTTGAAAATATTTTAATCATTATATATGATGACTTTGTAGTTTTTCAATTGAGGGTTTTCTTCTATCGTCTTTTGTGTTGGTACAAATTCATCATATAGGAATTCATTTTCGTTATTAACGATATGGTTGACGTATTTCCATTCTGTAGTGATATTTGTCCTGTCCGAAGTAATTGAAATAGTATGTGAAGCGTTTGGAATGTAGTCGCTGTCGTTTTCTACTAATGAATATTCACTGGTAAGTAGTTGTTTTGCTTTGTCAACGTTGAAGATAGAAGAAGATATGCCAGCTGTTCTGATTAAATGTTTTGTTCTCATTATTGCACCTACTTTTGTAAGTATTTACTTAAAAATGTTCGTTGATTTATTGTTGTCTATATATTGAAAAGCTGGTCTAAAACAAATTGTATTATTAAATGTAAAATCAACGTAATATTGATAAGCTGAATTATAGTTATATACTTTCCCGTTATATGAAGTTATTGTATCATTTTTAGAAAATGTTTTTATTGAATTCATATATTGAATAAAATAATGATTTGAATATTTTTTCCCCCAATTTGTCATTTCAGAAGTATTTCTTCCGTTATAATGAGCTATAATCATTCTCAAATCTAAAGAGCAAAACGTCGTACAAGTGTTAGTTGTTGTGCTTTCTGTAAGTTCGAAAAATGTATTCATATTAAAATTAGAACGTTTATTATTCCATGTATTTGTTTTGAAATATAATTTGTTTTTATATTTATCCAGATCGATATTTTTTGTTTTTAATGCAGCAAATACATAATCTACCAATTCCGATTCAACGCCAGCTGCGTTTATATATAAATGTTGGAGCTGCATAAGACAACTGTCTTTTCCTTGACAAAAATGAAATATATTCTCAGAACGTTTTGTAACGGAATCATCAAAATTACTGTTTATTATATATTTTTCATATTCATTATTGCTTAAGATTCTAATGATAGCTAAACTGTCATTAGAAATATCGTTTTCTTCGTTTATTCTTAAAACATTTGTTAATTCTTCATTTGGTTTGATATATTCTATTAATTGATTATATTGTTCTTGAGTAAGATTTAATGTTGGCATATATCTCACCTATAGATATTTTCTGATTTGTTGTTGTCCATATAATTGAAGACTGGACGAAATCCTATGTTTATATTAAAAGTAAACGTTACTTGTCCGACATCAGAAGACCATACAACAGAATCGTTAATGTTTGTTTTTGCTTTTAATGAATTTGGAATATAATGTTTTTCAGTGCGCCAAGAAGCACTGTTTGCTTGATATTTCCAATCGAGAAACCAGCTTTTGCATCTTGGCATAAAATTTTGTTTTTCATTATTTTGAGTTAACATTATAATGTCATTTGTAGTAGAAGAATGATAAAAAACAGAATCTCGTAACACTGTAATGTTTTTATTTCCTACAGTATCATTCCATACGTTTTTACTGTTTTTTGTAATTGACCCATTGCAATCTCCATTTTCTAAATATTTACTACTTTCCGCTAAAGACAAAATTCTAATTAAAATAGTATCGGAATTTATATGTTTATTGTTTTGATTTTGTATGATTATATTTTTTAGTTGTTCTAATTCTTCTGATGTATAATTACTTGCTAAGTCATTATACGTATTTAACATTTTTTCATATGTAGACATTTATATCACCTATTAAATTAATATCCATATATTTTTATAAGATTTTCGAATAAGAAATAATCTACATAGTTGGTTATTTCTTTTTTTAGCATGAGATATATGAAAGTATATTCTCTTTGTGAGAAGTGTAAATGACTTTTATTTTCAAATGTTGTGATTACTAATTCCGGTGTATATTTTTTTAAGAGTTTTTGTTTTTGATGAAAATATGAAGTTGTAAATAATTGATATTTTAAGTGTACAGAAGAACACTTTACATTATTAATGTAAAGGTATAATTTAAGCGTTGATTTGGTGTAAATTGATTTGATAGTGTAATCTGTGGCAGTGTAAATATAGTTCATGATATATCCTTAAAAGAAAAAGAAACTATGTAAGTTTCTTTTATTTGAAAATATTAATTGATTTGTTGTTGTCCATATATTGAAAAACCGGTCTGAAACAAGAATAATATGAAAAATATACTTGTACTCTGTGAGTGTTGCTATTGTGAGTTCCGACTGTTTCATATACATTTGAATTGTAGTAAGTATTTGATTTTGCTGTATAATTGGCATTGGCGAGATTCATATACGAATAAAATGTTTTCCCCCAGTTCGATGAAAAATCATATGTACTTAAAAAACCTATCCAAAATTTTAGAGTTGGATAATTAAATTTTAAGTCAAATGAATTATTTGTATTATTTTGGCATATATTGCAATATGTTGGTACATATGTTGTATAATAATATAAATAATATCTTCCACTTGGAGTTGAACTTGATACTGGAATTATATGTACTAAACTTAAATATTTATTTTCTACAACACTAGAAAAAAGTCTATTGATTTGGTTTGTTGGTATATTTTGTCCATATGATTGTCCTATATAAAATTTTTCTTGTATTATTACATTGTGCCAAACATTATCATCATTTGCGTTTATAGACCCATCTAACGTTTCATTTTTTATATACTTAAAAAGTTCTTCTTCTGATAATACTCTAATTGAAAATTTATTGCTTAAATTGATATTTTCGTTAACTTCTTGAAGTAATGATGTAATGTCGTTTTTTGTTTCAGATGAAAGTTCTGACATTAATTTATTATATAATTCATTTGTTATTGGAGATTTTAATTGATACATAATGTCACCCTTAATTTTATTTATTTATAAATAAATAAAACTATATTTGGGTGATATAAATGAATGTAAATGAGAAATATAATGCGTTAATGAATGCTAAATCTGCAGAAGAAATGTGGCAGCTAAGAGAAAGTTTTTTAGAAAACAATAATGAAAATATCCTCGATAAGAATTTAATTAGTATTAGAATATTAAGCAATAATGAATATAATGATTTTATAGTAAGTGGAACATGCAATGGTTCTATTACAACGAATAATAACAACGTGTGGCATAATTCTATTAATCAAAACTATAAATTATCAAATGACCCAAACTCTGCAAATTCTTCAGACTCGCCAGGATATACGTCAAATGGGATAACGTATGTTGGACAGTATGGAATGAATGATGGTTCTTATAGATTATATAGAACGAGCGTTAATGGAATATTTGAATTGCTTCAAAATAATACAAATAACTTATTTACAGTATTAGCTAATACCTCTTTGTCTGTTACTTGGTTTTCAAAAACAGGATATTCATGGGTATATGGGTCATTCACCGATTCTTTAGAAAACAAATACAGCATTAATAAAACTAGCAATAGTGTTAAAATAAAAACAATGAATTTAGGATATACAAGCGGCCGTGGCAGTTCTATAGAAGCTATATGCTACGTTGTTTCTTCTTTTCGTCCTGCTTTTCAATATGTTGATAATAATAAATCTATAAATCTTTTTTCTTGAGGTAAAATGATATGATGATAGATGAAAAATATAATTCTCTGTATAATGCAATAATAAATGCTAAATCGGCTGAAGAATTATGGCAATTAAGAGAAACATTAAAAGAAAATAATGATATTATTGATAGTTCAGATAAAATGTGTATCAGATGTTTTTCATATAATGAATATGAAAAACACTTAATGAATAGTTCATTAGATGGGTCAATCAATATTAAGGATGAAAATGTATTCCATTTTTGCGATACAAAAGGTGCATCTGGTCTTTTATATTATTATTCCAGTGAAGCTACTGCATACGATAGTCGATTATATAATAATCCGAATATTGACAAAAGGTATGTGTCAGGCAACAGATATTTTGGTCACGTTGTGTTTATATATGAATTAATTTCTAATAATACAAATAATAATTGTATGTTAAGAAAAACAATGAAGTCTGTTTTAGATATTTTTTATGCTCATAGTGGAAGCCTTAAATATGGCAGAACAGATTTTGAAATTTCTCGTGATGATAACAAAAAATCAACTGGATATCTTAATCAAAGAACACCCGCAATAAATGGGTTGGTAGAAGAAATTCGTTATACATATGATATATTATTTTGTTTTAGACCAGTTTTTCAATATGTTGATAACAATAAGTCTACAAACATGTTTTCTTAAAAATTATAATCCACGTTCTTTTATAAAAGAAAGAAACGTGGATTTTTTTATATGTGGGAGTAAGTCATAGATTTTTTTTTGAAATTCTCTTTCTATGGTTTGCGTTGGAGCAACTAGAGAACTTAAAGAAACATTATATTGGATGAAATCTAAATAAGAATCATTTTTGTCGCATATAAAAATTTTCAAAATTGGAGCAGAAAAAATGATAGGGAAATTAAAAGAGTCAATATCAATTTCAGTTTCATATAAATCCATTTCATCGTAAGTTAAATCTGTCATAGTCCATAATTCCTTATGTATTTTGAAATTGCTTTACGAAAGAAATAAGGTAAGAAATTTGAGCATTGCGTTTGAGTAACATTGCATTCATATAAATCATATTTGGGTTTACCAGCCAAACACGAATCAACGAATATATGATTTTCATCATATACTGTAACTTTTATAATGAAATGTTCTGAAAAAATAATGTCTATGATTTCATGCAATGTATATAATTTGAATTTTACAAAATTTGGTTCTGAAATCATTTTTATAAACCATTTCGTTTTGTAAAAGATTCTTTGGAAAAATCAATAATATCCTTTAAGTAATATTTAACAACATTTCTTTCGCAATTTTTAAGAAAATTGTTAGAAATACGATTTTCCTTAATGTAGTAAAATACATTGCCTTTGTAATATCCATTGGCGTTATGTATTAAGATTTCCATGACATCATGGAACCAAAATGTAGTAACGTATTCGTTTGTTTTTGTGGTTGTTTCTGTTCTTATTACGTCTGCATTGAGATAAGAAACCTTTTTTGTTTTTATCATAGTCCATGCTCCAATGAATATATTTTTTTAGATTTATTTATGAAGTAAGGAAGAAAATTAATGAATTCCGAATCGGACATACAATCAAGATGCGTTCTTTCTTTTTCTCTACAATTATATTGTAGAGTAATGATTTTTTTCTTGTTTTTCGATACGTAAATTCTTATTAAATCAAAACAAGAAAAAAATACATCAAAATTGTAAACGATTGAACCGCACATTGCGTTTGTTTTGAAATTGATATATTCATTTTTTAGTACTGTTTGTGTTCTCATAATCCATTCTCTTTTAAGTACGCATTTTTTGATTTTTTAATGAAATTACTCATTTGTTTTTTAATATAATTATGATATTGTAAGTTTTGCATTCTTTTAAGTTCTTTGTTTTTTATATCATAAACGCAACTGGCATATTCATTGTATATGTTATTCATATCTATAGAAATAACATTAATGAATGAAAATGTAACGCGTATATTCCAATTGCCATCATTTATTTTGATACGAGAAAAATTGATTGTCTTCATAATCCATGTTCCTTTATATATATCGGAATGATTTTTTTCATGAAATAAGGTAAGAATGCTTCATAATTTTCACCGCAACGAGTTATTTCTTGTGTTATCATATGATATCTCATTCCATAGCAATAAGCGTATTGATTAAAAAGGTTGATATGAATTTTTTCATCGAACATCATCATTCTGATTTTGTAGTATAACGTATTTATTTCGCATTCCGAAAATGTTTTCATAGACCATATACCTTTGCGTATTTTAATGATGATTTTTTTATGAAGTATGGCATAAAATCAGCGAAATATTTTTCTTCGTCTGTAGAGATTTCGCTTATAAATCCAGATAGTTTGTCTTGCAACGGAATAAAATAAATGATGTTTCCAACATTTCTGTCTTCAATTGTGTTTTTGTTTTCATCAGTGATACGTACGTCAATAGTGTTATCAAAATGCCAACATAATGATAACTTATAATGATTTGTATAGATGACTGTTGTTGAATAATCAATATCCATACTTATTTATCCATTCTTCTTTCAAATCAGTAATATATATTGATAAATCGATTGGTTTTTCTTTTGGTGGTGGAGAACAAAAATGATTTTGTAGATTGGAATATATAGCACATGTTGGTTTGTCTGTCCATAATTTTTTATACGAAATCATATAAGTCAATGAATAAAAGAATTGAATATATGTTAAGGTCATAATGATTTTTTCTATATATATATTCGGTTCTTTTAATTTTATTGACAATTCATCTATGTGTTGGTCAAAATGTTTTAATGATGAATTCAATGAAAAAAGTTCTGCTTTTAACGCGAATTTCTTGCAGCTGTGTTTCGTTTGCATAATGAAAATCGAACTCCTTTCCATGATATTCTACCATAGAACATAAATAAAGTACATTAATTTTTATAAATTTATGGTAGGAGGAATGTCTATGAGAGAATTGTCTGTGGTGAGAGAAGCTAGAAATTCTCATCCTTTCATTAATATATGCTTCAATAAATTATTCAGGAAATACATTTTTCTTTCTTTTTCTGATTATAAGACACAGGTTTTGATATTTTCTGGAGATAGGATAAAAGTAAGAATAGAATTTTCACAAAAGACAATGTTAGCGAAAATCAAATTTTATATATCTGGAGATTTTGGCATTATGCAAAAAACTTATATGTTTGAAGTTGTTATAATGGATGATATTGTGAAATGTATATCAATCAATAAAGAAAAAAAAGGAATTGTACAAAGTAAGATAAATAATAATTTATATAAAGAAATGATGAAATGGAAGAAAAAAGATTGTTTGATAAAAGATTTATATTGGGGATTAGGTGTGATAGAAAATCAAATCATTTATTGTTCAGATATTATTATAAAAGTTAAGAAAAGTATAGATGCTTATAAAAATGATTTTTATAAAAAAGGATTTTAACTATTTACATATTTTTGATTTTGTGGTATAATCCATTGCGGAGGGCAAAGAAAATGACTGCATTCAAAGATATGGTAATGAAAGATACAGCTAAATATGCTAAAAAAATTGTTTTTAACGAATACGCTATGTACTTAAATGCGCGTTATGCATTAGGTCATGGCGTTTTTTTGCTGAATGTGACAAAGAATGAAAAATTATATGTATCGTTTTCAAATGAATATAAAATGAATGAGCGATTGAAAGCTTTGAAACAAAACAATGAAAGAAAAATAAGCGACGAAGCGTTTGAAGTTTTGAAAAAAGAATATAAGATATTTGCAAGAGAATGTGAAGCAAACTTTCTGTCAAGGAGTGGATTTTGATGTATAAAGATTTATTGAATGATGAAAAATATGATTTTTTGAAAGATATTAAAGTTGGATATTTGACGATTGCTGGTAGCATTAGTTATGGGACCAACATTGCTACTAGTGATATTGATTTGCGAGGTTTTTATCATGAAGGTATTGATAGTTATTTGACAATTGGAAATGTAAAAGAAGAAATTGAAAATAAAGATTTGGATGTTGTTCTTTATACGTTGAAAAAATATGTGAAGTTGCTTGTTCAATGCAATCCCAACACTATCGAAACGATTGGGACAAAACCAGAACATATTTTGTATATTGACGAAATTGGTCAAATGCTTCGTGATAACGTAAATCTGTTTTTGTCTAAAAAAGCGTATATCAGTTTTGCTGGTTATGCTGAAGCACAATTACGCAGATTGGAAAATGCTTTGGCTAGAGATTCGTATCCTCAACCAGAAAAAGAAAAACATATCATGAAATCGATTGAAGCACAACTGCTTAATGGTGAAGAAGAATATAAGAACTTCAATAAAATCAATGAAGTAAAATTTGATATTAGAGACAGCGAAAATGAAGAATATGAAAAAGAAATCTATATCTCGATGGATGTAAAAGATATGCCATTGAGGGATTTTTTGCGCATTAATTCTGGCATGTCTAATATGCTTCGTAATTATGGAAAATTGAATAAACGCAATCACAAAAAAGATGAAGCACATCTCAATAAACATGCCATGCATTTGATGCGTTTGTATTATATGGCATTTGATATTCTTAAAAATCACGAAGTTGTTACGTATAGAGAAAAAGAACACGATTTTTTGATGGCTGTAAGAAATGGTGAAGTTAGCTATGAAGAAATCTTTAGAAAGCAAAGAGAATTAAAAAAAGAAGTAGATAAAGCATATGAAGAATCTACTTTGCCAGAAAATGTTGATATGAAAGCAGTCAATAATTTGCTTTTGAAAATGTACAATAGGTAAATGTTATGACTAAAATTATTAATAGAAATGTTGTAAGTTATGATAGAAAAATTATTTCAGAAATTAAAGTTGATGTAGATTATCATGTATTTTCTGATTACATTAATATTTGGTTAGGTAATACAAATCGTAAAATATCTCCAATGTTTGAAAAAAATGAACATTATTTTACTATTTCAAATGTAAAAGATATGAAAGACCTGCGTCAAAAACTCAGGATGAATGTTGACGGTGGTTGGGGAAAATGCAATAAATATTTATTTTCAAAATTATCAGAATATGTTTATTCATGTATTTGCAATAATTTTTTGACAAAGAGAATTGGTTATTGATATGAGTGGTAAATTTGTAGCGTTAGAAGTAAAAAAAGAATTTAAGGAATTTTCATTGAAAACAAACTATTCATTTTTCGATAGATATTTGGATGTAAATGTTTGCTTTAATGGAAAAATAAAAACAAATGTTACTATGTTTGTTGACCCAATAATCAATTATAAAAAAATGAAAAAGGAAATAGAAAAGAAAATAAAGCAACTTTCAATTACAGATAAACATAAAAACGTTTTAAGAAAAGAAGTTGATAGTATAGCGGAGGTTTCAATTTCATGTTTCTCACATTTCTTAATAAGAAGGATTATAGGAGAATAACAGATTTGAACATGGTTGAAAGTACGCTATGCGAAAGAATAAGATACGAATTTATGTATAAAACAAACAACGTTTTGTGTGATTCTGCCCAATGGAATGAAGACAATAGAGAAAAGATATATGTGATATATTTTGATGGATATAGATTCGCTTGCCAAAGCAACGAGAATGAAAATTTATTTATACAAAATGAATTCACATATGATATTGTAGACGGTAATTATAAACAATTAAGCGATAGATTAAAACGAATAGATAATAGCTTCATTAAATTGAAAAAGAATTATATTAAAAAATTTGGGTGTTAAAAACTATTTACATTTTTTGAATTTGTGATATAATAAAGAAAAAAGAAAAGAAAAGAAATGAGGAATTATAATGTTTGGAAAACATACTGTAAAAAGTTTTATGAAAGATTTCAAGATTCCTGGCCCAGTGCAAAGAAATGACTTTTTAGAATATTACATCAATACGTATGACAGCGTTTTGGATTGCAAGAAATATTATGATTTGTTTTTGAATACCATTAATAAGTTTGAAAATGAAGACCATTTTCTTGGTCATAGATACAAAATCCTTGAGAATGTTGTAGCAGACATTACAAACAACGAAGCATACAAAGCATTCATTGAAGATAAAAATTTGCTCAATTTTCAGTTCTTTACAAATAATATCAAAGGGAAGAATTTTTATAAGACTGAGAATGCTGGTAAATTTTATCTTTCTATTGATTTGCGTTCTGGTAACTTCATGGCTTTGAAACACTATGATAAAAGTATTGTGAAGGATTGTGAGACCTGGGAAGAGTACATGAAAAACTTTACCGAGTATGAGTATTTTGGTTTTGGAAAGACGTTCCGCCAAAAAGTACTTGGTCATCTCAATGTAAAACGTATTATGAATTATGAAAGGATTTTGCTTGAAGAAGATATTGTGAAGCCAATTGTTGATGCTAATATTTTGAGTGTCGATGCGATTGTATCGCACAATTTCGATGAAGTTGTTTTTGAAATTGATAAGAATTTTGATGAAAAGATTATTGAAATTCCTGAAAAATTCAAAAATGATGTTCATGTGGAAAAATTTGAGCTTGAACAAATCAAACCTTATTCTATGTTTGTAAAGAAAATGGAAAATAAGATTAAGTTTAAGGGAGTCAATAACAATCTTTTCCCTCAGGTATTTAAGCATTATATGAATTTGCCTTTGGATGATAAAGATATGTATTTTGTTTCTGATACAGGACATTTGTGCAAATATGTTGAAAAACTTGAATTTTGAGCAGCCGCTCATTCATAACAATTATACGATTTACAACGTTATATTTACAGAGGATGCAAGATATGACGGTGAATTATATCGATTTATTATTAATGTTGATTTAGATTTTGATGGGTATTATAAACTTAGTACCACATTAAAATTTATAGGTAATGAAATAAGATATCATAGAAATATACTTTCTGGCGAATTTTATAAAATAGATATGTATGGAGATATTGAAAAACAACTTCTAAAAGAAATTAAACAATGGCATAAAACTTATATTGAAAAATTATTAAAAAAAGTTATGTTTGGCATAGAATTTCTTTCCCTACTCTTAAAACTTAAGAATATGTATATCTTTTACTGGGGTGAATGATTTGGAAAAAGTGAAAGAATTCTTGGGTACGATTAGAGATTTTTTCTATTTTTTAATGTTGCTTGGTTATTTGGTTGTTAATAAAATTAAAAATGCTTTTGAAGGCTGATTTTATCAGCCTTTTTCTATTTACAAATATTGTAAAATATGATATAATAAAGGCATAAAAGATTGGGGAGTGATTTTCGTGTATAAGTATTTTCATCGGTATATTCCAATAGCTGTTGCTGTTGTTGCGGCTGTTACTCTTGTTGGTTGCGGGCAAAAGCACAATAATGCCATGGCTGTTGAAACGATGTATCAACAAAAACAATTTGCCATTGACGTTAATAATTTGCCGAAATATTCTGGTTCGCCGTATGTTGTTATAAACAATAATGTGCCGTTTATCGATATGGCAGATGCAATGAAAGGGAATTTTGAGACTTACTCTGATTTGGATGGATTTGGTCGTTGCGGTGTTGCGTATGTAAATGCGTGCAAGGAATTAATGCCGACTGAAAAACGTGGTCCCATCGGTCAAGTAAAACCTTCTGGCTGGCAAACCAAACGATATGATGATTTGATTGAAGGGAAATATCTTTATAATCGTTGTCATCTCGTTGCTTTTCAGATTGCTGGAGAAAATGCAAATGAAAAGAATCTGATTACTGGCACAAGGTATCTGAATACGCAAGGTATGCTTCCGTTCGAAAACATGGTTGCCGCTTATATTAAGAAAACCGGAAATCATGTTTTGTATCGCGTGACTCCGGCTTTTGTTGGTGATGAGCTTGTTGCTCGCGGTGTATTCATGGAAGCAATTTCGGTTGAAGATAATGGAAAGGGTATTTGCTTTAACGTATATTGCTATAACATTCAGCCTTATGTCAATATCAATTATAATGATGGTACAAGCGAAAGGGTGAAGATGTAATGAAAGATTTTTGGGGGAAAGTATTATTTCTTTTTTGTACATTTGTCATTTTAATTGCTTTATTTTATGGAGCGTTTGAAGCAAAGAATTGGAATTCAGACAAAATATTATTTCATGACCTAAAAGAAATTACGACCAACAACAACAACCGTTCATTTAATGATACTGTTATTGTTGTTGGCTCTTTTATTTATCATAATTCAACGTACGTTAATGACATTAAAGCTCATGAAGTTGACATTGAAGACGTTTATGATAATATTAATGAGTATATTGGCGATTTCATTCAGTTTAATGGTGTGTTTGTGGAACACATAGGTACAGATGTTTATAATAAATTTAATGTTGAAAAATGTAGATTCATTACAAATAAAGGAATGGAAGTTATTGTATACGCTGTAAAGCAAAATAAAAAAATGATTCATTTGCCAGAAATAAAAAGCTATGTTTTGACGAAGGGAACTGTAATTGGGGAAAACAATATAAATGGTAAAAAGACAATAGAATTTGTAGGTATCATTCAACAATGAAGATAAAAAGAACTGTCGGTTATAGAAAAGTTGGCAGGCATGTTATGCCAGATTATTGTAAAAATTTTTCAGAATCATATAAAACGAAAAATACAAAAATCAATATTGTTTTTTCTGCTTCAAATTTTTATATTGGATATAATATGACTATATACGTTTCTCAACGAGGACACAAATTGGTAAAACACGAATATTCAGAACCGCAAAATTTTTTAGTTAAAAATAAAAATATTTATACATTTGATGAAATTACAAACAATCTTCTTTATGAAAAAATGAGTTTGTTTTTCAAAGCATTAATCATATATTGGGGATTGTGAAAATGTTAGTAGAAAAAGAATTTCGTTTTAACAATAACAACTGTACAAGGATTTCTTATAATGAAGAAAAACAAATCAAATTATATTTCCTTTATGCATCGTTTCCATTTGAAAAATGTGCAGTAGAAGTATACGGATTGGATAAAAATTATTTATATGCATATATTGGTGTACCGTTTTCTTTTCCAATAATAATGAAAAAACGTTTATTTGAATTGTTTGAATCTAGTTATAATATAGAAATGCTTCGCAAAACGCCAAAGAGAGAAAAACAAATGAAAGAAATCAAAAAAGAAGTATGCAGATTTTTTGAGGAGTCAATCAATAAAATGAATTGGCTTTATTCAATAGGATTGTAGGAGAAAAAATGAATTATTCAACAAGATTTGAAATTGAAGAATTGAAAGCGAAAGATAATTTTATTATTGATAGTTATTGTTTTTATGTTTTTTGTCTGCAAAGTTTTTTATCAATTCATTTGATTTATAATACAAGAGATTGTAACGTGAATGTGAAATTAAATGATTATTTTTTTGATAAAGTTGATGAAAAATATATTCTTAAAAACTTAAAAAGAGAATTGGGAATTATTAATAATTTCAAAAAAGATTTTTATGATTTTCTTTCAAAAGATATTGCAAAAAATATTAATAAAAGAGTCTTAAATAATGAAATTATTAAAATGTTTGGTGCATGATGAATATAAATTTTAAGAAAAGAAAAAACAATATTTATACGTGGATAAGAATAAGAAAATTTAGTTATTGCATTATAGTTGAAAAGAATAATAATTTGTTTGATATGTTTATAAAAAAGAAATATAGAAAGAAAAATAGTTCTCCAATTATAAAGGATAGAGGAGAACTTACTTGGTTGTGGGATGAATTCATTATTTGTGATGAAAACAAATGCATAAAAAACATATTGAATAGATATAATTATTACGATAGATTTTTTCAAGAAAAAGGATTAATAAAGGAATTGATGAGAAAAGCTAACGAATCATTAAATACTAAATTATATTTTTGGCTGTGATTTTATGATGTTTGATAAAACAAAAGATAAACACATATACAATAAAGATTTCAATATTATAACATATAGCATAAATGATAGAGCACAATATTTTGAATGTGATTATGATGATATTTTTATAAGATATACAATTTATAATTATGGTCTTACTAGATTGATAATTAAATATATAAACAATAAAAAAGTAAAAAAATTTTCATGTGACCTTAAATATGATTTTTTAAGTTTGGTAGATAATTTGATTGAACTGAAAACAAAATATGATGATAAAGATACCGATAAAAATACAATTCAATTATACATTTACTTATTAAACAAATTTATAAAATCTCTTAGTATTGTGTTTGGATTATGAAAAAATTAAAAATAAAACCAACAAAAAAATATAGCAAATACAAAAATGGAATGTTTATTATAACATGCAAAAACTGCGTTTATAAAATTTATGTAGAATACAATACATTGTTTAGTACTGTATTTTTTGAAATTGAAAGAACAGATAAAAATAGTAATGTTGAATATTACTTTAATAAATTTGCAATACATTTATTAGATATACTTACTTTGGATTTGAAAAAAAGATATAGTATACCAAATAGAGAAAGAATAAGTTTTGATTCTGTTTTTTATAATGACTTAAAAAAATTAAGACAAATGTGTTTGTTGATTATTGATTATTTCAATTTGATAAAAATAGGTGGAATATGAGTAATGCGTTTGATACAATGTTTACATTTGATGTAAATGACGAAAGAATATTTGGTGTATTATGGATTTTTAGAAAAAACAACATGTTGATTTATAGAATAGTAGATACAGTATATGGTAAACCTAAAAAAATAGATATTTTTGTTTCAAAAAAAGATTTTTCATCCAATGTTAATGAAAAAGATATTTACGTTAAATTGAATAAATATGGATTTTCATATAAACAATATGAAATTTTATTTAATTATATTTTGAAACGCGAAATAAATTGTCATGGATTATAGATAATTTATGAAAAATTTAGTAATGATTTAGTTATATGTGAGCTTTGAATTAAAAGCTCTTTTTTTTGTATTTTACATTTAGAAGTACTATTTCGAGTGTAAGTATATTTATTTTTATAGATAAACAAAAAATATAAATGGAGGGGACGTGGAATATGCCACTGTTAGACCTTAGACAAATAAAAGGTGGATTGAAGCTCCAGCAAAACGTAACAAATTTGCTAACTTCTTATGCTGCTTCCAAGGTTATTACAAGCGTAAATAAAGCTCTTGGTCCAAACGGCGAAGAATATGGCGTTTACAATGCTGACGAATTGCTAACAGAACTTAAATCTACTATTGATGAAGTTATTAATGGTTCTAATGGCATAAGTTTGGCAAGCTTAAACGATGCTATTCAGGGTATTAATAACAAAGCAATCAAAGACATTGTAAAAGTCAGATTAAGTGCTACATATGAAGATGGCGACCCAGGTACTTATGAAATAGAAGCACTCAACGGGTTTACAACTTCTATGATTCCAAAAATCAAAACAACTGAAGAATTGCTTGTCTATTTAGATGACAATACGGCTGTTTTTGATGAAAATGGACATCAACTTACATATGATTTTTATTCTAATGAATTCTCAGGAATTCCTTCTGTTTTGGATGTTGAAGCTTCAAAAGAAGCTGAAGGAAATGCATTAGTATATAAACCATTAAAAGATGATTTTGTATTTAAGGTATTCCCACAAGGTGAATTTACATTAAGTACATTGCCCGCTGATTTTCTGCTCGATAATGGTGAACTTCAGTTAGTTGCATATGATATTGCAATCAATAAAATTATCATCGAATTAGCAAAAGACGATGATTTAATGGCAACTATTCAAGCTGCTGTTACTGATGAAGCTATTAATGCAAAAATCAATACAATTTTCGGTACTGTTCTTCAACGTGTCAATGCATTGGAAGAAAATGCTTTAACCGATGCCGATATTGCGAAAACAGTTAGAAGTCAATCCGATGCAGTAGATACAAAAGTAGCTTCTGAAAAAGCTGTTGCTGATGCATTAGCAGCTTTCAGCAGATTTGACGAACTGAATTCTAAGATTACGCAGGTTAGTGAAAGAGTATCTGGCGTTGAATCATTAGTTATTCCAGTAAAAGAATCATTCCCAATTACTGGCAATACTGAAGTTGAAACGTTTACGTTATCGCAAATTCCAAATAATATGGAAGTTCAAATTAACATCAATGGATTTATATATCTCGAAAATGGTCCATTCACTGTTGATAGAGAAACAAAAGAAGTTACTTGGAATAAAGGTGATATTGGATTTGGTATCACTGGTGAAATTACTGATGAAGTAAATGTTTATTATCATGTTGGTACGATGGTTAATAACACTAGTACTGTTACAATCCTTCATATGGATAACATCCCAACAACTGGTACATATAAAGTTGGTGACATGGTCTATCGTATTACACCAATTCCAAATGTCAATACAGGTTGGATTTGCACTAAGGCTGGCGTTGCTAATGTTGCTGGCGGTGCAGAATGGACAACGTTTGGTATAACAGACTTTGAACATACTGTTTATATTGAAGAATCAGCTCCCGAAACACCATCTACTCCTGACCCAGAAGAACCAGAACAAGAACCTTCTGGCGAATAATAAATGGCAGGAGGATAAATAATGGATAAATTAAAATATAAAAATAGTTATTCAATAGAAGCTTTGGATGCTAGCTCCATTGAATATCCTCGTTGTACTCTTGATAATGGAACAAAAACAATTTCTGTCCTGGCGGAATATTCCAAGGGGACAGAAAATGGTGTTTTGACTTTTAGAAGAAGAGGAAAAAACTATATTCTTAGGAGCAATATTATTCCAACAGTTGAGATAGAAGATTGGGAAATGGATTTCTATGTAGATACAATTCAATCTGAAGTAAATCTTGCTTCATTTGCAATCTTTAATAGTAAACCGTTACCAACTCTTGAAGATTTCTATGGTCCATCATTTGATAATGTTGGGCGTCATTTAGAAGTCAGATATCTCGGATACGATATGGGTGCTGCAGAAGAATTTGCTCCAGATGGTGTTCCAGTGCCAAATAGCATGGACACCGAAGAAGTAATTGCAGCTGCTCAAAATCCAGATGGCTACGTTGATTATGACCCTAATACTAAATCTTTGTTATTTGGTAGTGGTTCATATGGTAGAAAACACTATAAATTAATTTATCATACAGAAGTTATTCAATAACAGGAGGTGGTAACAGGATGTTCGAATCTGATTTAACAAAAGCAAAACAAATTCAGTCAGACGTATTGCTTGAAAGTTTATCTAGCAATGAATATTTTACATCTCATACATTGCAGAGCTTAAATAAAGCCCTTAATACGACAGATAAAAGAATTGTTGGCGCAATCAATGAAATAATGAAGAAACAAACTTCATTGCAATCAGCTACACAAAACGCTATTAACCAACAGTTCAATGTTCTTGGAGACGTTTTAGCACAGCCTGAACTTCTTACAAAACTTCAAAAGGTTTCGAATAACTTGATTGAAGCAGTATCAAAGCATGATACAGAAATTAAGGTTATTAAAGAAACGGTTCCACCACAGGAAAAACAAATCTGTTTTGTTATTCCAAGGATGAATATTACAACAAAAAGTCCAGAAATATTTTTCCCATTCAAAGGAACTATTACTAAATTGGTAGCTTCAGTATCTTCATTTTGTGTAAATAGAAATGATGATGACGCTGCAATTCCTATAGATATTGAATATCTTCGTGATGGTGAATGGAGAAAAATTGTAGATATTGAAATTCCTAAAGATGAATGTTCAGCTGTTAAGAATTTCAATGATGATGAGTTGGTTATTAACAACAGAAGCGTAAGAATTAAAGTGAATAGCTTACCAGTTAATAACGAAACAACAGATATGTCAGTAATTCTATTTTTAACAATAAATAATTAATAAAAGAGGTAGATAAATAATGGCAGCTCCAGTAGTTAAATTTTATGACGAATCAGGTACAAACGAAATCACCAGCTGGCCTCTCGGTGAAGTAGATGCAGGTAACGAAACAACTCATCTTAGATTTACCGTTTGGAACAACAAGGGTAATTCAGAAAGTGATGTTTCTCACATGAAGAACGTTCGCATTACCACAGTTAACGAATCAGGTGGAGAAACAGGTGATGTTGTTCAGGGTAAATGGGTACATGTAAAGATTAATCCTCCAGCTAATGATACAAGTGAAGGCATTAGAGTTGGTGGTAACTCAATGGCTAACCAAGCTCAAGTTTGGGCAGCTGGTGTAGATTCTGCAACAGAAGGCTATATCATTAAAGGTACTAAAAACGATGGTATAAAGGCTCACTGCGCCGAAAACTATGCTTTAATTGAAGCATGGGTAGCTGTTCCAGCTAATGCTAACGAAGGTGAAAAACCATTCATCGTTCGTGTTCCTTATTCTTACACTTAATTAATCAATTAAAAAAATTAAGAGCATCAATTATTGATGCTCTTTTTTTTTTTATTATAAAATAGGGAGGAATGTTATCAATGAATGCTATAGAAAATAAACAATCTCCAATGTTTCCAAAACAAGATTATATATGGTATGCAATAGATAATAATGATAAATATATATATGAATATGATAATGACTTAAAAGAAACCATGTTTGATTATTTAGATAAGACAAATATTAAACATTTTGGATTATTGGGAAATGGTCTAACTTTTTCTTTTGATAGAGAATCTGGAACGTTTTATATTAACAATAATCCTATTGATTTGGAAATTTTTATTGAAGATAAAAAATTGTCTTTTGTTGGAGAAAAAGACATCATACAATTTAAGATGGCTCATACTGATGGTGTTATAAAGAAAAATCAATTGCAAAGATATAGAAGAACAATTGATGGATTTTTTATGGGCTATAAAATGAAGATTGATTTTGATAGGAAAGATTTATTTTTGCAAATAAATATAGGAATACCTGTCACTGGTGAGGATAGACGGCCATTTGTGGGCATCAAAATTACTTCTCCAATAGAAACTATTTGTAATGTAAAATTAAATAAGAAAGAGACTTCAATTGAATTAGAGAAAGATAAATCCAATTTTACAAATATTTATTTTTGATTTAATGTATTTGTGTGATGAATGAATATTTACAAAATAATGGTATTAGTAAAGACTATATATTTATTATGGGTGATATATAATAATGAAAGTATCTAAAGAATTATATAACTTCATACAGAATGCCAATGATTTACAAATTTTGAAAAATTCTATAGAAGAAGATATATCTACTGATTTAACTTACGATAAAAAACATATAATTGTTAGAATATTATCTACTCAAGAATATGATAAATATATCAAAAATGAAACTTTAAATGGTAGTATATTAAACAAAAATATAAATGTATGGCATTATGATGATACTCCCGGTGAACATGGAATATGCGGTGGTACTCAATCAGTAAACTTAGCAAATGCACTTAATCCAGACCCATCTATAAAAACGATAATTAATTTTATTACACAAAAAATTTCAAATACAATGAATAATTATTATGCAAGATACAATATTAATATAAATGCAGAATTATCATCTCAAAATAGTAATAAATTGTGTAACTTTACATTAATTAGAGATACATTATTAAAATGTTATACTTGGGCGGCGACCAACTATTCATCTATGACTCCAAGTTCATTATCAACAACCATAATATCTTGTCAATTAGATAAAAATTTGGCTATAACTGCATACAGTGCAGAATCAACTCGAACAAATTATTTGGGTGAACCATGTTTTACTATAATTACAGCAAATATTAATCTTTCTTTTAGACCAGTTTTTAATTATGTAGATAATAATAAATCTAAAAATATTTATTGTTGAGTTGATAATATGAAAATAATTAATTTAACAGATGAACAATATAATAATTTAATGAATTCAAATTCATTAGAAGAAATTAAAAGTTTATTATCTCAAAATAATGCAAACAGTAATAATATTGTTGATGAGAATTTAATTTCTATTAGAGTTTTATCTAAAAATGAATATAATAAATTCATTGTGAACAGCACTTTGGACGGTGCAATAGTGCAATTTGATGTTGATTCTTGGCATTATAGTAAATGTTGTAGTGCATTAGAGACTATTTTTGTTATGACAGATTGGTATAATAATTCATCTAGTTTGGTTAATCCATATATACCAGCAGATTTACTAAAATTAAATAGAATATCTATATATGGTCAAGGTGAATTTCGTAATTATAAAACATATAATTTTGGAAACAAAAACGGTGAGATTGTTAACGATAATAAATCATCTGTTTGTAATATTTTACCAAATTATAGTGCATATGTTGTATTATATGGACAAAGTCAATATACTGGTATAACATGCAAATATTTTTTAGTTGATGATAATAATTTATTAATAGATAAAAATATCACAAATAAAAATTTTACATTATCATCAAATATAATTTATTATCATAGGAATAATGAAGCATCAGTTCAATTAGATATTTTATGTGATTTATTTGTTTGTTTTCGTCCTGTTTTTCAATATAAAGATAATGTAAAATCTGAAAACATTTTTAGTTGATAAGATTATTTAGATATAGAGATAAAAAAATTTTAAAAGTGAGGTAATTTAGATGTCAGCACCTTTAACAACTGGTAAACTTTGTACAGCAACTAGCCAAATGGCTATTGGGGATATTATTAAATGCGTATATGAAGCTCCCACAGCCAATGTTGCTGGATATTTTTCTCAACTTGGTGTGTTGGAACCAAAAATGAAAGTTATAAATATTTCAAAAAATGGTGAAAATGACCCAAATCCAACAGTTACAGAAAGTTATCAAACATATGCCGAACTTCCTACAACACCAGCAACTACAGCTTCTGGATTTTTCTATTTATTAAAAGCAGATGATGGACTTCTTATCGCTGACCGTATGGTACAATCTCAAATTTCTTGGGAAGCTATCAATAAGAAAAATTATGTATATGGTGGATTGTTTGACATTGTAAATGCAGCTACTGAAAAAACAATTACAACTACAACAGTTACTCGTCCAACACAAGAAGGCGATACGGCTGGAAGCCAAACAACAACAACAAATAAATTTGATGGTTCAGAACGTTCTGTTACAACATATACAATTACAACAGCAATTAATGCAGTACCTGTTTCAGAAGGCAGCGAAGAAACAACAAATATGACAACAATAACAACTGTAGAAACAACCATAGAATATGCTAAAGTTCATGAAAATGAAAACGAATAATTAAAAAAAGATTGGATTTTTAAGTCCAATCTTTTTTATTTTGTTTATGGTGATAATATGAAACAAATTAATAAATCTACTTCTGATGAAATTTATAATCAAATAAAAATACTAATACATTGGGTGACTTAAAATGATTAGTATTTCTCAAGAGTTATACAAACAATTAATTAATTCAAATTTAGAAGACAGCTTAAAAAATGAATTAGTTGCATTGCATAATGCAAATATTGAAACTTACGATAAAAATTTTATGTCTATAAGAATATTATCTCAAGAAGAATATAATAAATATATTATAGAAGGAACATGTGACGGAAGCATAATTAAGAAAGATAAACAGGTATGGAATTATATAAATCATAAATATGGGTGGTTTTCAATTTATACTGGTTATACAGATATATCAGAGTCTGAATACTTAAAATATGCTAATTCAACTGCTAATGTAAATAATAAATATTTACCAGAAGCAAAATATGATGAATTAATAAAACATGTATATGCTGGAAACTATTATAATGTTTATCCAGATTTCACATTATACGGTGAATTGATTATAGACAATACTAATGATAATTTTAGTATACATAGCTTTGATTATAACCGTAAAATGGAAATCTTAGGTACAGATAATTATGGATATTTCAATAAGATATCAACATCAATATATGATATAAAACGACTTGTTAAAAAAACGCAGATGAAAATATCAACTTCACTTACTGCTGAATGTGGAATAAGTGGAAGAATACAAAGACCGCATGTACAAGCAACAATTAATCATTATTGTTGTTATCGTCCTGTTTTTCAATATGTAGATAATAACAAATCTCAAAATATTTTTAGTTGATGCATAAATTTATGTATCTTTTTTCTTTATTTATTTAATAGGTTAAATCTAAATTATCTCAATACAATGAGGTGAAAATTTTTGAATACTACATCAGCAATTCCTATTATTTCCAATATTAAGAAGTTGCAACCAGGTAAAGCTATTAAGATGTCTTATGCAGCAGAATCTGGGAAATTTGGTACTTTTTCATTAGAAGTAAATACTAACGCAACCTTAATAGACCCAAGTAATGCGTCTGTTCCTGATGGGTACTTTTATTTTGTATGCGTAGGTTATACAAATGATGGTAAACTTAAATTAGTAGCAGATAGAGTTATACAAACAAACATTTCTTGGGACACATTAAGTACAGCCGGATTATGTACGGCTGACGGTAAAGCAATAGCTTTAGACCAAAACAAATATGCTAATTGTCAGATTCGTGTTCCATTAGGTTCAAGCTCGGCAACATTAGATTTAACCAACGAGAACGAAATGAACGAATGGGATGCAATAATATCTTCAGACAATGACATTAACAACGCTGTTCAAGGCGAGAGTGATTTCTGGAATACTTCTGGTGTCAAAACTTGGATAGCAAATACTCCTATTGGCACTATGGCGAACCGTGTAACGCGCGGTTCAGATGTAGAAAGCAATGCTGTAACACAAACAAACAAAGCTTCTACATATGTTGGTGCAGATGTTGGATTTAGACCAATTTTGATTGTACCGGATTTACTTGATACAGCTCCGTCTCCAACAGATTTAACGTATCCAATATGCGAATTAGAATTAGCAAGAGTAGCAGCTGTTGCTAAACCAGGTCAAGCATTAAAATGTTTGTATACTGTTCTGAGTCCTGGTTCTGCCGGAGAATTCTATTCGTTAGGTGGAGCTGTTGGTGATGAAATTTCAGACCGTCCACCAGCTGATCCAAATGGAATATTCTATTTTGTTTGTGTTGGTTATGAACCATCTGGTGCTTTGAAATTTGTAGCTGATAGAGTTATACAAAGCAGTATATCTTGGGAAGCTCTTAATACGGCCGGATTCTGTACTATGTCTGGTAAAGACGCTTCTGAATTGACTGGTATTGATGGAAGCTATATTCGATTAATGTCATCAAGTGTTGTTACAAATTCACAAAGTAAATTGTCTTCAGAATGGGATGCAATTATCTTCAAAGATACTATTGGCAAAACAGATATTCCAACATCAAAGATTAACGATTGGAATTATTCAAAGACAAAAAGCTGGATGTTAGAAACTCCATCAATTACAGACGATTTAGGTAATGCTCCAGATATGTCTTATCGTATAGTTCGTGGTCAAGAAGATAAGAATTACGGCGCTGTTGTTAAACGTTCGTCTTCAAGCAGTTTTACGTCTTCAGCAATTGGATTTAGACCAGTATTGGTAGTTCCTGTTAATACACAAAATATTGCAATGGTAGAAGCAAGAATTACGCCAACGCACGTTTATAAACGCGATGCTGAAATGTATAACGAATTTATGCTTATAGATGAAGAAGCTACAATTGCAGACGTTACATTTGAATACTTCATTAATGACGAGCCACTGTTTGATGAACCAATTCATCCATTGACAACAGAACTTAGAGTAACGATTCCTTATGAAAAACTTCAAAGCGGTAATAATATTGTTTCTATAACAGCAAATTGCTTAGGAAAGAATAAGATATTCAAATATACTGTTGTTAAAGAAATTCCAGGTGATACTGTTCGTAAGAGAGAATATCCAGCTTATTCTGGCGGTTTTGAATTGAATGGTTTATCATTTAGTAACAACTCTGTAACTGGTGCGAAATTCGTTGATGATGTTAGTACCACAAGTGATGTTAGTACTATAAGTAAAGTAAGATTACCAGCTAAATTGCTAAAAATTGAGATAAAGGAGTGATAGCCAGATGGAAAGAAGAATGTATGCTTTTAATAGTGGCAATGAATATTATGTTCCAAATTCTACTGGCGAAACTCTGCGCATAGTTCCTGAAAATATTAAGGATATGTGGATGACACAAAGTCAATTAGAAGCATTAACAAGTAAAACATTGAAACTTGTTGCTGGTATGGATTTGGTAATATATACAACAATTGAAGATGATGAATATACCGTAAGATTGAATAAATATGATGTTACAACTACAACTGATGATACTCATATTTCAATGAAAGGTACTAAGTGTATCAACAAAGTCACAATGACAGGTTCATCATCCTGTAAAGCGATGTTTAGTTTTGACAATAGACAACATTGGTATAATTTTGATACTGAAACAGGCGAATTCAAAAGAGCCAATTTGGGGAATATTCATGAAGAAGGTATTCCTATCACAACGGTTCAAAACATAACATCCGCTCAATGGGACCAAATATTCACAAGAACATTTTTAGATTATGCTGTTTGCGTAGATGCTGGTGAGAAATTTACTGATATTACTGTAAATCTTCCTGGCAATACTCCTCCAGAAATAAGAAAATTGGAAATGGATATTCACGCAACGCATAGAGAGAATATTAATCTTGCTATTTTAGTAGAAGACCTCGAA